>Ga0366811_1001_pt1 | contig 59468 bp, 55 predicted proteins | sample TotcelN113001N13_FD_207018 | JGI IMG/M metagenome (GOLD analysis project Ga0366811, IMG submission 207018) | Enriched cells from coal bed in the Powder River Basin, Montana, United States - Total cells N11 rep3 HSBNCT.N11.300.1.N13 ...
GTATATTTAAATATGCACTGAATTCATGCGTTAAATGCCATAAAAATCACTATACCCCCCCAGTTTTTAATGAGAGTGGTCCGGCGCTGATCGCAGGGTCGGGATGCTGAAATTTTCCGTGGGCCATATCGATGACGCGAAGCGGGTGCAGTTGCTATAAAAAATAATGGGGGGAAATAATAAAGATCCCCACTTGTGACGCGGGTCACGTCGGCTGTGGTGCCGTATGGCACTATGCACGCTGTTCTGCAAAAAAGTGTTCAGTGGCATACGGCGCTGTATGCGCTGAAAGTGCAGGCAAATCTGGTTTAAATCACATTACTTTAAGGATACACATCATGGCTGCAGCAGATTACGCAAATGTAGTACAACAACTGTACGTGTCATATTTCGGTCGTCCGGCCGACTATTACGGCCTGCAGAATTTTGAAGCGCAACTCAATACAATGGGCGCGCCAACAACCGTCGCCGGCATTGCCGCTGCAGTACAAGCCGGCACGAATGTGGCGCTGGTCAAACTGGTCAACAGCTTCAATGCAGCGCCTGAATCGGTTGCCCTGTACGGCGCCGGCACTACCCAAATCGAAATTTCGAAATTCGTCGCTGATGTATACACCAACGTGCTGGGCCGTCCTGCGGATGTCGCCGGCGCGAACTGGTGGATCAACGAAATCGTTTCTGGTCGTCTGACCAAGGCGAATGCAGCATTGGCGATTTCTGCCGGCGCATTGACCAACACTACAGACCAAGGCAAGATCGATGCTGCAACGATTACCGCTAAAGTAGCCGTTGCCACCGACTTCACAACTTCCCTCGATACTATCCCTGAAATCAACGCTTTCAGCGGCGATGCAGCTGCCGCAGCTGCACGCGCAATGTTGGCTACGGTTACCAACACAACAACTGTTGCAACATTCCACGCGACTGTTGATGCGACCATTGCTGCTTTGGGCACTGCTGCGACAGCGGGTCAAACTTTCACGCTCACTGAAAAGCCGGACGTGGTTACTGGTACCGCTGGTAACGACACCATCAACGGCATTCTGATTAACAATGGAACTGTTGCTGCCGATGCTACCTCCACCCTGAACGTTTCTGACGTGCTGGATGGCGCTGCAGGCACCGATACGCTCAGCATTCTGGTTGCCGGTGCTAACTCCAGTGCTGCCGCGCCTCTCGCCGCCACCCTGTCGGTGACCAAGAATGTTGAAGTACTGTCTGTTAAGAACCTGGTCACAGGTACTCAAAACGGCGTGACCGTTGACGCTTCTACCGCAACCGGTCTGACTCAAGTTGTCAACAACGCCTCGACCGGCGCCGTTGCCGTGACCGGCGTGGCCGCTAACGCGACCGTGAGCGTGCAAAACAGCAAGGCTGCGACTTCCGTCACGTTTGCCGCTGACACCTTCAAGGCTGCCACGACGGTTGCTAACGTAGCGGTCAACAACGCCGGTACGGCGACTGCTGACGCTAGCATCGTGTTGAATGACGGTGGTACGGTTACTGCCACGAGCTTGGCCATCCAGGCTGATGGCACCAGCTATGTGGCTGTCACCGGTACGGCTCTGGCAGCTCTGGCAACACTGACTGTGACCGGCTCAGGCTCGCTCGATTTTGATGTTACTTCGGCTCGCAACGGCAGCCTGACCAAGGTTGACGCGTCTGCCTTGACCGGTGGCTTGACCTTCACCGCCGCTAATGCTGCCAAGACCGCCATCACTGGCGGCCACGGCAACGACGTCATTTCGATTGCCGCTGCAATGGCTGCCACCAGCACCATCTCGCTGGGGGATGGCAACGATGCCGTCAAGTTCGCAACCGGCGGCAGTGTGCTGGCTGGTGCCGTGATTGACGGCGGCGCTGGTGTGGATACCTTCGACCTGAAGCTGGTCGATGCTTCCAACATCAACAGCTTCGCCAACTTCGAAGTTGCCTCGCTGGACAGCTTGGCTACAGCAACCTATGACCTCGGTCTGCTGGCTGCTAAGAACACCCTGACCGGTCTGTCGCTGACCGCTGGTGGCACCAATACCGCTACTGTGTCTAACGTCGCAGCTGGTTCGACTCTGACCGTCAACGGTGGTACGACCACGGGTCTGACTTTGGCTGAAAAGGGCGCTGCTGCTTCCACGACCGATTCGCTGAACATCACGTTCGGTGCAAAGGCTGCTGCATCGGTTTCCGCGACCATCAACGAAGTGGAAACGCTGAACATCGTTTCGGGCGGCGACAAGGGTGTGGCAAACACCTTCAACCTGACCTCGGCTACGTTCACTACTGCTTCAGCTGCTAGCAATGCCACTGAAAAGCTGGTCGTGACCGGTGCCAACGATTTGACCCTGAACGTGTCGGCTGCTACGGCAGCCAACACCAAGGTTGTGGTTGATGGCTCTGCTGCGACCGGCAAGCTGACTATCACTGGTAGCACGACCACGACCACCATCACCGGCGGTTCCGCTGACGACCTGATTACCGTGGCTAATGCTGCAACGACCGTCGCCACGGGTGCAGGTAAAGATGTGGTGGATGTTTCTGCAGCTGTGGGCGGCACCAACATCACCAGCATCACTAACTTCGCCGTCGGCGACAGCATTACCTCGGCCGCTGAGGCTGCCGGTGCTGCTGGCAAGATTGGTGCAACAACCAGTCTGGCTGGTGCAACCGATGTTGCAACGGTGCTGGCTACCTTGTTCGCTGCCGCTGATGCTGCTAGTTCACACGCTGCCTGGGCTGCGGTTGGCACAGACGTGTACCTGGTACTGGACGGTGGTGTTGCCTTGGCAAACGCAAACGTCGTTAAGTTGACTGGCGTGACCGACCTGTCCACTTGGACTTTTGACACCGCTGGCCACTTCACTGTTGCCTAATCTCCCCCGGAGATAAACCCTTCCTTCAAACGAAGGGTTTAGGTGAAAGCCTAAGAATAATAGGGGGCAGCCCACGATTCATCGTCCAAGCCGCCTAGCCCTCAGAACACCGAGGGCGCAGTAATGCAAAAAACCCCGTTTCTCGCAAGAGTGGCGGGGTTTTTCTTTTGCTGTTCTCCTGACATAACTTCAAGCCTGCACGTCTTGCATGGCGTCCAAGTCGATTGCACTGCGCAACTTGTATAAGCACAAACAAAAGCAAACAAAAGGACACCCACTTTGTTTTGATGAAGAACACAAACAAAAGGACACCCAACACAAACAAAAGGACACCCACTTTGTTTTGATGAAGAACAAAAGAACGTCCACTGTATTTTGAGATTCTGCCCTTTGGTCGCTATGCTTCGGTGCATAGTGAAATGAAAAGCCTGAAGGAGTCCTCGTGACCCAACCGCGTTCCGCCCTTGTCAGCCTTGGCGACACCGCCTGGTATCACTGCGTTTCGCGCTGTGTGCGGCGTGCATTTCTGTGCGGTGAAGATCGTTTGACCGGAAAGAACTTCGACCACCGGCGTGGCTGGATTGCGGCGCGCATCAAGGAACTGGCGGCCATCTTCGCCATCGATATTGCCGCCTATGCGGTGATGAGCAATCACTATCACGTGGTCGCGCACATCGACCGGGCGCGGGCGCTGGGATAAAACAAAAGGACACCCACTTTGTTTTACTTGCAAGACGGCGCAAGGTCAGGACCAGCTTGCCCTGTATTTCACAGGCTGCAGGATATAAAACAGCCTCCTACTATTATTTGAAAAGACCTGTTTGAGGTGCTATTATTAGGGCTTCTAACAGACCGGAGGACATCATGGCACACCTGATTTTGGCGCAAACAACCGCCAGCGTTTCTGAATTGAAGAAAAACCCCATGGGTACTGTCGCTGCAGGCGAAGGCTTTCCGGTGGCGATTCTCAACCGCAACGAGCCGGCATTCTACTGCGTGCCGGCAAAAGCCTATGAAGTCCTGATGGACAAGCTCGAAGATATCGAATTGAACGCGATCGCCGATATGCGTCTCAATGACGGGCAGCAACTCATCAAGGTATCGCTCGATGCGCTATGAGTTGGCATTTCATCCCAGCGCGCTGCAGGAATGGGGCAAGCTCGACAGCAATCTGCGGGACCAATTTAAAAAAAAGTTACAAGAGCGTTTGGTCAATCCCCGTGTCCCGGCTGCGAAATTGTCCGGTCAAAAAGACCGCTTCAAAATCAAACTGCGCAATGCAGGCTATCGCCTGGTGTATGAAGTTCGCGACACTGAACTGCTGGTGGTGGTCGTTGCCGTTGGTAAGCGTGAACGCAACACCGTCTATAAGACGGCAGCACAACGCGAGTGAACCTGTGGGCGCAATAACCGAGGAAACAACCGAAAACAAAAGGACACCTACTTTGTTTTGAGGGGGAACAAAGGAACGCCCACTGTATTTTGAGATTCCTCCCCTTTGTCGCTATGCTTCGGCGTATTGAAATTGAAAGCCTGAAGGAGTACCCGCCATGACCCAACCCCGCTCCGCCCTTGTCAGCCTTGGCGACACCGCCTGGTATCACTGCGTTTCGCGCTGTGTGCGGCGTGCATTTCTGTGCGGGGAAGACCGTTTGACCGGGAAGAACTTCGATCACCGGCGTGGCTGGATTGCGGCCCGCATCAAGGAACTGGCGGCCATCTTCGCCATCGACATTGCCGCCTATGCGGTGATGAGCAATCACTATCACGTGGTCGCGCACATCGACCGGGCGCGGGCGCTGGGATGGAGCGTTGACGAGGTGCTGACCCGCTGGACGCAGCTGTTTACCGGCCCGTTGCTGGTCAGGCGCTATCTTTCCCCCGCCCGCGCCGCAATGGACAAGGCGGAAATCGCCAAGGTGGAAGAAATCGCCGCACTCTATCGCGCCCGCCTGCATGACCTGTCATGGTTCATGCGCGGCTTGAACGAATCGCTTGCCCGGCAGGCCAATGCCGAAGATGGCTGTACCGGGCGCTTCTGGGAAGGGCGTTTCAAGAGCCAGGCGCTGCTGGACGAACAGGCGCTGCTGGCGGCGATGGCGTATGTCGATTTGAACCCGGTGCGCGCACGCATGGCCGAGACGCCGGAAACCTCGGATTACACGTCGATTCAGGAGCGGCTGGGAGCGGCGCCGGCGGCATGCGCAAGCGTGGACAAAGTTGTTGACGCGCCCGAACCCCCGTTGCCGCAAGCGCCCCTGATGCCGTTCGATGCCACCGGGCGCACGGCATGGGCGATTCCATTCGCTTTTGAAGATTATCTGGAGCTGATTGACTGGACCGGACGGGCACAGCACCCGAAAAAGAAAGGCTCGATTGCCGCCCATCAGCCGAAAATCCTCGAACACATCGGTGTCGATGGCACAGCGTTCATTGATTTTTCGACCCGTTTCCTGAAGGAGTTCGGCAGCGCAGTGGGCGCTCCGGCCGCGCTGATCGACTTGTGCGCACGCCGCCAGATCAAATATTTGCGCGGCATCCACACCGCGCGCAAGATGTTTGGCTCATAGCCGCAGCGGGTACGGCATCACTTGGCAGGGGCTGAACCCCAGCCCAAAATTGGATGTCGAGCCGAACGGTTTTCCAGTGGGGCATAGGCGGAACTGCTGCCTGCAAAGGGCAGGAAAAACGCGATACCCACTTCAAAAACTGTAGTCCTTTATAGACGTAGCCAATGTAGCCAGCGATAGGCGGCAATTATCAGCGCAATCGACAGATGCCAGTGATGTGCTGCGCGTTTCTATGGCACAGATGCAACGGATTTTTTGCACCTCCCATGTTAAACTAAACTAACTTAACTTAGTTTGAAAGAGTTTGTTATGCAGACAGTTAATATCCACGAAGCTAAAACCCAGCTGTCGCGACTGATAGAGCAGGCAGTAAAGGGAGACCCCTTCATCATCGCCAAGGCGGGAAAGCCGCTGGTCAAGGTGAGCCGGTTGGATACGCCATCAACCGGACAAGCGCGCAGGCTGGGCTTCATGGCCGGACAGATCGTCGTTCCTGATGATTTCGATCGTATGGGCAGTAAGGAAATCGAGCAGATTTTCGGCGGTGAGGAATGAAGCTGCTACTTGATACCCATTTACTGTTATGGGCAGCGGGTTCGCCTGAGCAGCTGTCAACAGCCGCACGCACACTGCTGGAAGACCCACACAACGAACTGCTTTTTAGTGCTGCCAGCCTGTGGGAAATTGCTATCAAGCGCGGCCTTGGACGTTCTGATTTCCAGGTGGATGCAAGAGTGCTGCGGCGTGGTTTGCTAGACAATGGTTATCAAGAATTGGCTATTACCAGCGCACACGCCGTTTCTATCGACAGTTTGCCTCCTATTCATAAAGACCCCTTCGACCGCATCCTTGTTGCCCAAGCGACCGTTGAGGGCATCACCTTGCTTACAGCAGATGCCTTGGTGGCGCAGTACCCCGGCCCAGTACGACAGGTGTAGTCGCCCGCGTTCATTGACATGAAGAGAAATTAACTTCTCCTATTTGAGGGTGTAACGCACTGACAACAGGGGCAAAGCACGTTTTTGCTATTCTGCTTTGCGTCGATACGCCCAGAGAGGCTCTCCATGCCGCACCGTCCCCCGCATTTGTCCATATTATCCGGCGTAGCAACAATCGCTCCACCTGCTTTTATGCGGACGAGGATTACCATTTTATCTTGACCATATGGACGCGCAGGCGCGCAAGCACGGTTGTCTGATCCACGCGTGTTGCCTGAAGGCCGATCAGTTGCGCGAGGCGACGAACGGCAATTTCGGCTTGGGAAATACGCGTTTCATTGCTGAAATCGAACAGGCTTTGGGTCGGCGCGTGGTGCGCGGCAAGGCAGGAAGGCCGCCAAAACCGCGTGAGGTCTTGCTCGCCGATGCGGAGGCGTGATTCACGCGCTATCGTGAAAATATGGTTTGCCCGCTATTTTTCAGCTTGAAACGCCATCCAAGTTTTGATTGCATCTTTATACATGCCACTGTATTTTTTGTTATCGCATGATTATCTGCGGGTATGGCAGTATTTTTGTTCATACCCCTGTTTTAATTGATTTTTGCCAGTACCCGGCCTGCGGTCCGGCGTTGACGCAGCGGCGGCAAAAATGCGTTGTCTTCAGAAGTGCCCGGCGCTTTTCCGGCTGCATCGGTTCCGATCCGCTTCGCTCAATCGGACATGCGGAGCCGGTATTGCGGATTTTTTAAAACCACCGCGTCACACGCCCGGTGGCGGCGCTTGCATCCAAGCGCAAAGCGGCGAGGTGCGATGTTGTATCGCAGCACAAAATTGCACGGGTAGCGGCGCGCATGCCACAATACTTGCTTATTTTTGTTTACGGAGTTGCCCATCATGGCTTTGGAAGCGCTTTCGAGTACCGCACACCGTCATCTGCGTCATCAGAATCCGTCGCAGCCTTTTGCCTTTGCGCGCCAGCGCGCACTGTCCCCTCTGGTCGCAGCCGAGGTGGCGGTGGCGCTGCGCTGGATGCCGGTGGCGTTCGGCATCCATGAAGGCAAGGCGTCGCTGCAGGGCCTGATGGGGCTGTCGGCGGACGAGAACCTGTTCGTCGATTTGCAGGGGCAGTGGCGCGGCAACTATATTCCGGCAGCGTTCCGGGCGGTGCCGTTTGGCGTGGCGCCGCGTGCGGATGGCGGCGAGCAGACGGTGGTGATCGACCCCGACGGCGGCTATTTCAGCCAGACCAGCGGCACGCCGCTGTTTGACGAGACCGGCGGGCCGAGCGAATTTTTGCAAAAGATACTGGGTTTTCTGAAATCCCTGCATGACAACCAGGCGGCAACCGATCGCGCGCTGCAGGCGATCCTGGATGCGGGTTTGCTGGCGCCGTGGAATGTGGCGCTGACCATGCCGGACGGCCAGCCGCGCACCTTGACCGGCTTGTTCCAGATCGATGCGGCCCGCTTCGATGCGCTGGACGCCGCTGCGGTGGCCGCATTGCACCAGTCGGGCGCGCTGGCGCTGATTTACGGGCATTTGTTTTCGCTGTCGAATGTGGCTGCGCTGGAAAAGCTGGCGCGCGAGCGCGAGCCGCTGCCGATCCTGTCGGATATCAAGATCGGTATCCTGCAGGACGATTACCTGAAATTCTGAGCGTTGTTTTGCATCGCGCCTGCTGCAGGCCTGCAGTATCCTTGCTGTGCTTTTTTGTATAGGACCCTTACCGCTTCATGCCGATTCCAATAGAACTCGCTGCCAGCATCCCCCTGCTTAATGGGCTCGATGAGGACACGCTGGCCAAGGTCGCCAGCATCATGGTCCTGCGCCTGTACCAGCCGCAGGATGTGGTGATCCGCAAGGGCAATGCGGCGGGGAACATGGGCTTTTTGCTGCGCGGCACCCTGCAGGTGGTGGATTTGAGCATCGACGGGCGCGAGACCGGGATTCATATCATGCATCCGGGCACGTATTTCGGCGAGCTGTCGGTGATCGACGGCTTGCCGCGTTCCGCTTCGGTGGTCGCGATCCAGGCCGCCGAGGTGGCTTTTTTGCCGCAGGAGCAAGCCAGAGCGCTGATTTTCAACCGCCCGCTGGTGGCCGAGCGCATGTTGACGCACCTGGCGCAGGCGCTGCGCGCATCGTCCCATCAGCGCACGCTGCTGAGCATTCCGAACGCCTTTCAACGGGTGTTTGCGCAACTGCAACTGCTGGTGCGCGAGACCCCGCAGGGCACGGTGATCGAGCTGCCCAAGCAGCACGAGGTGGCGATCATGGTCAACACCAGCCGCGAGACGGTGTCGCGCGCGCTGCATACGCTGATCAAACTCAATGTGCTGGAAAAGAAGGGCACCGTGCTGATTGTGCGGCAGCCGACCCAGCTCAAGAATGCGGCCGAAGCAGGGCTGGATGAATTGCCGCCGCCGGCCGGAAAAACCGGCACCCGATCCTGATTTTCCCGCCGCCGGTATTTGGCCGTTGCTGAATGGCGGCCGAGCCGGGGTCAGCTAAAACCTTCGAAGACGCTATTCTTGCGTTGCCGCCCCATTGCAATGTTGTAATTTGTTGCAGATCATCATCACTCTGTGACGAATATCACAGCGCATGGTATGATCCGCAACTGTGATAAATGTCACAGTCTGTGGATGCGCATCATTCTGCCGGATGCCAGGAGATTGCCCGATTGCGGCGATGTCGTGCAAGCGGATGGCATTGTTCTGGAAACCCAATAAGAAAGTTATTAGCCATGCAAGAAGGTAGTGTGCCGTTGCCGCAGCAGCGGATATCCCGTATCGGTTCCCGTATCCCTTATTCGCCCGCTGTTGATAGCGCTGGCGCCATGTTCACTCTTGCAGAAATGGTGGGTGTATGAAATCCCGGCTGACAATCCCCAAGAACGAGATCATGCAGGCGCTTTCAGGCTTTAAAAGCGTCTTTCGTACGATTGGCGTATTTAGCGCGATCATCAATTTGCTGATGCTGGTGCCGTCGATTTACATGCTGCAGGTATACGACCGCGTGCTGGCGAGCCGCAACGAGATTACGTTGCTGATGCTGACGCTGATCATGCTCGGCGCATATCTGTTCATGAGCGTGCTGGAATTCGTGCGCAGCTTTATTCTGGTGCGGCTGGCGGCAAAAATGGACATGCAGCTCAACAAGCGGGTGTATACCGCCGCGTTCGAGCAAAATCTCAAGCAGGGCGGCGGCAATGCCGGGCAGGCGCTGATGGATTTGACCAATATTCGCCAGTTCATGACCGGCAATGCGCTGTTTGCGTTTTTCGATGCGCCGTGGTTCCCGCTGTATTTGCTGGTGATTTATTTCTTCGATATGTGGCTGGGCTTGCTGGCGACCTTCGGCACGATCATTCTGGTGGTGCTGGCGTACGTGAACGAACGCGTGTCGCACAAGCCGCTGGCGGAAGCCAATACGATGGCGATCGCCTCCACCACGATGGCGACCAATAACCTGCGCAATGCCGAAGTGATCGAATCGATGGGCATGTTGCCGAATCTGCAGGCGCGCTGGTTCAAGTTGCATAGCCAGTTCCTGCGCTTGCAGGCAGAGGCCAGCGAAAAGGCCGGCATCGTCGGCGCGTTTACCAAATTTACCCGGATCTCGTTGCAGTCGGTGGTGCTGGGGCTGGGCGCGTTGCTGGTGATCGAGGGCAAGATGACGCCGGGGATGATGATTGCCGGTTCGATCCTGATGGGCCGCGCACTGAGCCCGGTGGAACAACTGATCGGGGTCTGGAAGCAATTCGCCAGCACCCGCAGCGCCTACGAGCGCCTGACCAAATTGCTGGAGAGTAATCCGGCGCGCGAAGCCGGCATGGAGTTGCCCAAGCCGGTGGGTGCGTTGTCGATCGAAGGCGTGACCGCCGCGCCTCCGGGCAGCAAGGTTGCCGTGCTTAACGGCTTGAGTTTCGCGATTGCGCCGGGCGACGTACTGGGCGTGATTGGCCCCAGCGGTTCAGGCAAATCGACGCTGGCGCGGCTGATGGTGGGCGTGTGGCCGGCGGCGGTGGGCAAGGTGCGTCTGGACGGCGCCGATATCTACCGCTGGAACAAGGATCAGTTGGGACCGAACATCGGTTATCTGCCGCAGGATATCGAATTGTTTGCCGGTACCGTGAGCGAAAACATTGCCCGCTTCGGCGAGATCGATGCCGAGCAGGTGATCGTGGCGGCCAAGCGCGCCGGCGTGCACGACATGATTTTGCATTTTCCGCAAGGTTACGACACCCGTCTGGGCGAGGGCGGCGCCGGTTTGTCGGGCGGCCAGAAGCAGCGCATCGGTCTGGCGCGGGCGATGTATGGCGATCCGTCGTTTATCGTGCTCGATGAACCCAATTCCAATCTCGATGATGTCGGCGAACAGGCGCTGGTGGAAGCCATTACCGACCTGCGCGAACGCGGCAAGACGATTGTCCTGATCACGCACCGCACCAGCATCATTGGCGTTACTTCCAAGCTATTGCTGTTGCGCGACGGCGCGGCGCGCCTGTTCGGACCGCGCGATGACGTGTTGCAAGCGCTGGCCCAGGCAAATGCCGAAAAAGCGCGGCTGGTGGCGAATTCTTAAACAGGAATGATCATGAAACAATTGGGTAATGTGGTTGGTATGAGCAAGGATGCCAAGGCGACGATGGATGTGGTGTCGCATGATGTTCAGCCGCTCGAAGTGGCAACCGACGCCGGCAAATACGCGCGGGTGGGTTGGCTGGTGGTGCTGGTGGGCGTGGTCGGGTTCATGCTGTGGGCCTTTCTGGCGCCGCTGGACAAGGGCGTGCCGGTGTCGGGTACGGTGACCGTTTCGGGCAATCGGAAGGCGATCCAGCATCAGAGCGGCGGCACCGTGCAGGATATCCTGGTCAAGGAAGGCGATATCGTTAAAGCCGGGCAGGTGCTGGTGCGGATGAACGACGTGTTGGTCAAGTCGGCGGTTGAAATCAGCCGGGTGCAGTATTTCAACGATCGCGCGATCGAGGCGCGCCTGATTGCCGAGCGCGACGGCAAATCGAAAATTACCTTTTCGGAAGAATTGCTCAAGGAAAAGGCCGATTCCAGGGTCGCCAATAACATGTCGTTGCAGGAACAATTGTTTTTCTCGCGGCAATCGGCGCTGCGCAGCGAGTTGGCGGGGCTGGATCAAAACATCGCCGGCCTGAAAGTGCAGACCCAGGGCTTGCAGGAATCGATGAAAAGCAAGAAGGAGCAACTGGTGTTCCTGAAGGAGCAGCTGACCGGCATGCGCGATCTGGCCAAGGATGGCTATATTGCGCGCAACCGCCTGCTCGATCTGGAGCGCACTTACGCGCAGATCAACGGTGCGATTTCGGAAGATGTCGGCAATATCGGCCGTGCCCAGAGCCAGTATATCGAGCTGGGCTTGCGCCGCAGCCAGCGCCAGCAGGAATACCAGAAGGAAGTGCGCTCGCAACTGGTCGAGGTGCAAAAGGAAGCGGAAGCCTTGCAAAGCCGCCTGACCAGCCAGGATTTTGAATTGGCCAATGCCGAAGTCAAGGCGCCGGTCGCCGGCACCGTGGTCGGCATGAATGTGTTTACCAATGGCGGCGTGGTCGGGCCAGGGTTTCGGATGATGGATGTCGTGCCCAACGATGAGCCATTGGTCGTCGAAGGCCAGATTCCGGTCGATCTGATCGACAAGGTAAAGGTCGATTTGCCGGTGGAATTGATCTTCTCCGCGCTGAACCAGCATACGACACCGCATATTCCGGGCGTCGTGACGCAAGTGTCGGCGGATCGCCTGACCGACGAGCGCAGCGGCATGCCGTATTACAAGCTCAAGGCCAAAGTGACGCCGGCCGGAGTCAAGTTGCTCGCGCATGAACAGATTCGTCCCGGCATGCCGGTACAGATTTTCGTGAGCACCGGCGAGCGCTCGATGATGAGCTACCTGATGAAGCCGCTGCTTGATCGTGCGCAAACTGCATTGTCCGAGGAATGACCATGACGACTGCAAGCAAGGGATATGCGGCATTGCTGACGCTGGCGCTGGCATCGGTTCTGGCAAGCGGCGCTGCGCAAGCGGCGCCGATGAATCTGCTGCAAGCGTATCAGGCCGCGCTGCAAAACGATCCGACCTATCGCAGCGCGATATATGAAAACCAGGCCGGACAAGAAGCCCGCATCATGGGGCGCTCCAATTTATTGCCGAAATTGTCAGGTCGTTATGCGACCAGCAAGAACCAGGCTGACATCACGCAAAGCGGGAAAAACATGCTGGGCCAACCGGTCACGCAGACCACGCAGCGCGACTACACCAGTCTTAATGCGGGCGTGACGCTGCGCCAACCGCTGGTGAATTTCGAAGCGCTGGCCTTGTACAACCAGGGTATCGCCAAAACCCATTACAGCGATGCGCAGTTTGTCGGGCGCAGCCAGGAATTGATGCTGCGGCTGGTCGGCGCTTATGCGGACGCGCAGTACTCCGAGGATCAGCTGATGCTGGCAATGGCGCAGCGCGATGCCTATCGCGAACAGATGCATGTCAATGAGCGGCTGTTCAAGCAAGGCGAAGGCACCAAAACCGACATGCTGGAAACCGAGGCGCACGCCAATCTGGCCGAAGCCCAGGTACTAGAAGCGCAAGATAATGTGACGGTGGCACGCAATACCCTGGCCGGCATCGTCGGCATGGAAGTCACCGAGCTGGCGCCGCTGAACCAGGATTTCCGCCTGTTGCCGCTGCAGCCTGCGACTTTTCAGGAGTGGCGCGATCTGGCCATGACTAAAAACGCCGAGATTGTCGCGCTCGGATACGGCGTCGAGATCGCGCGCGAAGAAATCAACCGGCAGCGCGCCGGGCATGCGCCGTCGATGGACTTGGTGGCCGGCTACAGCAAGCAGAAATCGAGCGCAACCAACACCATTAATCAGGATGACAATGTGCGCAGCATCGGGGTGGAGGTCAATATCCCGCTGTTTTCCGGCGGCTATACCAGTTCAGCGACCCGGCAGGCGGTAGCCAACGCTGAAAAGGCGCGCAGCGACCTGGATGCGAAAATCAATCAGGTGTCGGTCGAACTGCGCAAGCAATTCAGCCTGATGCAGAGCGCCGGCCCGCGCATCGATGCGCTGGTCAAGTCTGCCGATTCGGCCAGCCTGCTGATCAAAGCCACGCAGCAAAGCATCAAGGGCGGGGTCCGGATCAACCTGGATTTGCTTAATGCGCAACAGCAGTTGTATACGTCGCGTCGCGATCTGGCGCTGGCGCGCTACAACTATCTGCTGGCGTATCTTCGTATGCGCAGTGCGGCAGGCACGCTGAATCAGCAAGACCTGGGCAACATTGCCGGGTATTTCATGGCAGCGCAGTAAGGTTGATCGGGGGCGGGGCAAGCCTGCCCCGCGATGCGGCGCGGGCGGCCGGCTACGCAGCGCGCGCCGGTTGCCAGTTCCTGCCGCAGCGATCGGTGCGTACCGCGCACGCCGGTGCCGCGCCAACAGGTGTGCTGCAAAATATACCAGCCACTGTATGTTTGACTCCCGCACATGATATGTGCGGGAAGGATGGTGTTTTTCCCTATACTGCCACTTTTTCTGTGCGCGACTGAAATTCCCGATGGCGCAATACCACATGCTCGGCATGCTGGAAATATTGTGCCAGTTGTTCGGCCATGTACACGGAGCGGTGCTGGCCGCCGGTGCAGCCGATGGCTACGGTCAGGTAGCTGCGGTTGTTGCGCTTGAATGCGGGCAGCCATTTTTCGACGAAATTGCGGATATCGTTGAAGAGATCGGCTGCATCCGGTTCGGCATCGAGGAAGGCTATGACCGGCGCATCCCGGCCCGTCAGCGGACGCAGGTTGCTGACGTAAAACGGATTCGGCAAGGTGCGCACATCAAACACCAGGTCGGCATCGAGCGGGACGCCGAACTTGAAGGCGAACGATTCGAACAGCAGCGTCAGCGGCGCATCCTTGATGTCGAGCACTTCCGAGATCCATGAGCGCAATTTGCTGGCACTCATGCCGGAGGTGTCGATCACCAGGCTATACCCTTCGAAACTGACCATTTTTTCGCGTTCTTCGCGGATGCATTCTTCCAGCGCGCGGCGCTGTTGCGGAATTTGCTCCGAATAGATGCGGTGCGACAGCGGATGACTGCGGCGCGTTTCGGAAAAGCGCGTGATCAGCGATTCGGTTTTAGCGGTCAGGAACAGTACCTTGACATCGTGGCCGTCGCTTTTTAGCCGTTCGATATCCTCCGGCAGCGCCGCCAGCGAACGGGCGCTGCGCGCATCGATCGCAATCGCCGCAGTGTCGATGTCATCGGCGTTCAGCGTGGCAATCAATTCCCGCAGCAGCGTCGGCGGCAGGTTGTCGACGCAATATGCGCCGGCATCCTCGAGCGCATTCAATGCGACCGATTTGCCGGAGCCGGAAATGCCGGTAATGAGAATAATGCGCATGGCTCTATGAGGTAATGGAAGATGGCGTGCAAGTTAAGGCGTGTCGCCTACGCTATGCATGATAGCGTCATTCTTCGTTCATGGCCTTGCGCTGGCGTTCCATGAATTCTTCCAGCGTGTCGATACCGCGCAATTGCAGGATCGTATTGCGTACCGCAGCCTCCAGCAAGACCGCGATATTGCGCCCTGCAGCCACCGGAATGATGACCTTGCGCACCGGCAGGCCGAGCACATCTTCGGTTTGGGAGTCGAACGGCAACCGTTCCATGTGGTCTTCCAGCACGCTGCGGCGCACCAGATGCACGATCAGCTTGAGCCGCATCTTGCGCCGCACCGCGGTCTCGCCGAAGATGGTCTTGATGTCGAGCAGGCCGAGGCCGCGCACTTCGAGCAGGTTTTGCAGCAGCTTGGGGCAGCGCCCTTCGATCATGTTGGGCGCGATGCGCGAAAAATCGACCGCATCATCGGCCACCAGGCCGTGGCTGCGGGAGATCAACTCCAGTCCGAGTTCGCTTTTGCCGAGTCCCGATTCGCCGGTGATCAGTACGCCGACCCCCAGCACATCCATGAATACGCCATGCATCGTGATGCTTTGCGCCAGTTTCTTGGACAGGTAGACGCGCAGGTAATCGATCACCTGCGCAGCCGGCAGCGGCGTGGAAAACAGCGGAATGTTCTTTTCGTCGCAAGCCGCCATGATGTCGAGCGGGGTTTCCAGCCCTTGGGCAATGATCAGTGCCGGCGGTTCTCCCGCCATCAGTTCCTGCGTGTGATAGCCGCGCGATTGCGTCCTGAGCTTTTGGTAATACTCGATTTCCTGATGACCGAACACCTGGATGCGGCCCGGATGGATCAGGTTCAGATGGCCGACCTGGTCGGCTGCGGAGGCGGCGTCGCCGGAGATCAGCCGTTCGCTGCCGGAGAAGCCGGCAAACCACCCCAGTTCCAGGGATTCCCGGTTGTCATCAAACAATCGCTGAATGGTTAGCAGTGGTGCGGATGGCATAGTCGATGTCGGTGCTGGTTTGAAAGAGGGTAAGCCGGCAGCAGCAGGAGACGCTAGCGGGAGGCAGCAGTATTTTGCTGTTGCGGCTCCCACGTGACGATGCGCTGGTGCACGGATGCCTTGTCGGGGTCGCTCGAGAGCGTCGCGCGAATCGCATCGTCGGAAAACATTTCGGCGATTTCCGACAGGATTTCCAGATGCTGCTGCGTCACATGATCGGGAATCAGCAAGAAAATCAGCAATTTGACCGGTTGCCCGTCGGGGGATTCAAACGGGATCGGTTCCGCCAGGCGCACAAAAGCAGCCATCGGCGCTTTCAATCCCTTCACGCGGCCGTGCGGCACCGCTACGCCATGCCCCAAACCAGTCGAGCCCAGGCGCTCCCGGGCAAACAGGTTGTCGGACACATTAGAGCGGGCAATGCCGCAATTGTTTTCAAAAATCAGGCCGGCTTGCTCGAAAGCTCTTTTCTTGCTGGAAACTTCAAGGTCGAGCACAACGTTGTTCGGCGACAATATTTTTGCGAGATTTGTCATGATGCGGATAGAAATGGTGCAATGCACAATAGGGCTATGTGACGGGGATTATAGGCTTCTTTGCAGCTTGCGCAATGATATGGAACGTTTTGTCCGGATCGGGCGCGCACTGTACAAAAGCCGGGTTTTCCGTTGTGTGTCAATAACATTGATATGGTTGCTAACTTCTTGTATTTCCACTGAATTTGCAGAAAATATTTTTTGCGTGCTGCAATGTCTGTCGTTTATCCGCATCATCCGGAGTGCTCCTCTTGCAACGCCGATCCCGGCTGTGCAAGGCATCGGATGCGGTACCGCTTAATTGAAATTAATCCGTCCGAAGATGTACAGCACGTCGCCATTGCCTTTATTGCTGGAAAGGCGCGGGATGTACGCTGCCATCAGTTTTGCATCCGGCGTGCCGAGCGAAATCAGCGGCAACGCGACCGGAAACGGCACGCCGCCCCAGGTATCGGTACGGCTGATGAGCAGCGCGGTCCAGCCGGCGCCGATTTCCAGCGGACCTGCGAGCGGCCATACCCACTGGTACGCATAGCCCGCCATGAACTGCGGGTCGTAATGCGAGTCCGAGATCGCCATTCCGTACAGGTATTCTTCGTTTCCGTTCGGGTGGCGCAAGGTTTTTCCGATGCCTGCTCCCCAGGATTTTTCATTGAATTCGCTGATGCGCTCGGATGTGTAGGTGTTTCTGCCGTGGTACGAGTAACCGGACAGGAGCAGGGTGGTCTTGCCTTGCGCGTTGATTTTTTCGGCTTTGGCAAGCGCCGCGCCTGTGGTGCGCTGCCACCAGCCGGCGTTTTCAGTTGCATCATCTGCCGCCATCGCGCCGCAGGAGGTCGCGAGCAGTAAAGCGCCAAGGCCGCACCTGACGGGTGCGGCCTTGGCTAGTCGGGGAAAAATTGTTGCCAATCCTGTCATTGCGTGCTGTCCTCGACTCCGGAAGTGGCGTTAGCCTTTGCCAGCGCGATTTCGTTTTCCATTGCGGCGGCGGACGGATACATCTGGCTTTTGCCGATAATCTGGCCGTTTGCCGCCTTGAGCACGAAATACGGCTGGTTGGCAGTGGAGGATTTACGTTCGAAGCGCCCCTCTTCGATGCCATTTTTTTGGCACGATGCAATCCCGTTAAGGGCGGCCGACTTGGATTCATAGATTTCCGAGCCGAAGATCACCTGGTTGTTGTCGGCCACCAGATTGAACGAAAATTTTCCTGCTGTGGAATTTTTTAACACGTATTTGCCAGCCATGATGCCCCCTGAGTGGTGTTGAGATACGATTTCACGCTGAAGATCAGCAAGATAAGTTAATCACAAGCAAGCGTCAGGTCAATTGATTTGACCGGGAAATTCGTGACATTTTGTCAGCGGACAATCACCTCTGACGCCAATCATGTCGATGCCTGAGTCACTGACGCGCATGGCGCAGGTTCAGCGCCCGGCTGCCAACGCTGAAATTGCTGCGCCAGGGGTTGATGTCAAGCCCGCCGCGTCGCGTATAGCGGGCGTACACCGATAATTTTTGCGGTTTGCAGCGGCGCAGGATGTCGATGAAAATCTGCTCCACGCATTGTTCGTGGAATTCATTGTGGGTGCGAAAGCCGATCAGATAGCGCAGCAAACCTTCTTCATCGATCGGTGCGCCGTAATAGTGTATTTGCACGCTGCCCCAGTCCGGCTGGCCGGTGACCAGGCAATTCGATTTCAGCAGATGCGACACCAGCGTCTGTTCTACCGGCGCGCTGTCCGGGATCGTGGTCAGTAGCGCCGGATCGGGCGTGTAATCGCTGACTTCGATATCCAGCCGGTCCAGCAGCTGGCCTTCGAATTCGCCGAATTTCAGCGATCCGAAAGATTCAGGCAGGGTCAACGCCACTTGCACCGGTGCGCCGAACCCTGCCGACAGATCGGCCTGCAGCAGATGCAGCAGCGCATCGGTGCCGGCCAGCCTAGTCTGATTGAAGGAATTCAGATACAGCTTGAAGGATTTGGATTCGATGATATTGGGCGAATCGGCCGGTACCGTGATGGTCGCAATCGCCACCTGCGGCTTGCCGCGCAGATTCAGCCAGGACAGCTCGTAGGCATTCCAGATGTCGACGCCGAAAAAGGGCAGGGTGCCGCTGTCCGGCCCCAACCCCAATTCATCGCGCTTGCCCTGGCGGGCGATCGGAAACAGCAGGCTGGGTTCGTATTGGGCCAGGTAACTGGCCGGTTTGCCCAGCGGCGAATGATCCGGCGTAGAAGGTGCGCTCATCGGTGCTTATCCCAAAAACAGCTTGTAGACCGGATTTTCGCTTTCGTCCCAATGGCGGTAGCCGACGGTGTTGAGGAACGCGCGGAAATCTTTCATTTCCTTCTTCGGCACCTGCAGGCCGATCAGGATGCGCCCGTAATCGGCGCCGTGGTTGCGATAGTGGAACAGGCTGATGTTCCAGTTCGGCGCCATGCTCGACAGGAAGCGCCCCAGTGCGCCCGGACGTTCGGGAAACTCGAAACGGTATAGCAGTTCGTTTTGCGCCAGCGCACTCTTGCCGCCGACCAGGTGGCGAATGTGCAGTTTGCCCAGTTCGTCGTCGGTCAGATCGAGCGTTTTGAAATCGTGTTTTTCAAAATTCTTCGCGATCTTTGCGGCTTCTTCCCGATTGGCGACCTGGATGCCGACGAAGATGTGCGCTTCCTTTTCGCCGCTGATGCGGTAGTTGAATTCGGTCACGTTGCGCTGCCCGAGCAGTTCGCAGAAGCGCTTGAAGCTGCCGCGCTCTTCCGGCATCGTGACGGCGAACAACGCTTCGCGCGCTTCGCCGATTTCGGCTTGCTCGGCGACGAAGCGCAAGCGGTCGAAATTCATGTTGGCGCCGCACGCGATGGTCACCAGGGTTTCGTTCTTGAGCGGCTTTTTGTCGGCGCGGGCGCGCTCGATGTAGGCTTTCGCGCCCGCCACCGCCAGCGCGCCGGCCGGCTCCAGAATGCTGCGGGTGTCGGTGAATACGTCCTTGATCGCAGCGCAAATGGCGTCGGTATCGACCAGGATCACGTCATCGACATATTGCTTGGCAAGGCGGAAGGTTTCTTCGCCCACCAGCTTGACTGCGGTGCCGTCGGAGAACAGACCGACATCGGACAGCGCGATGCGTTTGCCGGCTTTCAGGCTGCGCGCCATCGCGTCGGAATCGGTAGTCTGGACGCCGATGATCTTGATCTCGGGGCGGATCTGCTTGATATACGCAGCCACGCCGGCAATCAGGCCGCCGCCGCCGATGGCGACGAAAATCGCGTGAATCGGGTCTGCATGCTGGCGCAGGATTTCCATTCCGATGGTGCCCTGGCCGGCGATCACATAGGGATCGTCGAACGGGTGGACGAAGGTCAGCTTGTGCTTCTTTTCCAGTGTCAGCGCATGATCGTAGGCGTCGCTGAAGGAGTCGCCGAACAGCACGACTTCAACTTGGGCGCCGCCGCGCGCGCGCACTGCATCGATCTTGACCGGCGGCGTGGTGGTCGGCATTACGATCATTGCCTTGCAACCGAGCTTGGCGGCCGACAGCGCGACGCCTTGCGCATGGTTGCCGGCCGATGCGCAAATCACGCCGCGCTTCAATTGCACCGGCGTCAGGTGCGCCATTTTGTTGTAAGCGCCGCGCAGCTTGAAGCTGAACACGCTTTGCATGTCTTCACGCTTGAAATAAATCTTGTTGTCCATCCGCTTGGATAAAGTGGGTGCGAATTCCAGCGGAGTTTCAAACGCCACGTCGTAGACGCGGGCAGTCAGGATTTTTTTTAGATAGTCGGTATTCATAGGGTCGGGTGCGCTGTCGGGATCAGCGCAGGCGGGCGCCAAGCCCTGACAAAAATGTGAAGAAAGGCCAAGGGATCATTGCTGGTCGCTTATTATAATGGACGTTTTTTTGTCACCGTCCAAAGCCCTTTATGATCGAATCCGCAATAACCTGGCTGTTAGGCGTTCTGGCGCTGCCGAAAATCGGTCTGACATCGGTTTTCGTGGTCGCTTTTGTTTCCGCCACGCTGCTGCCGATGGGTTCGGAACCGCTGGTTTTTGCAGTGATCAAGGCCGATACTGCGCTGTTCTGGCAAGTCATCCTGATTGCCACTGCCGGCAATACGCTCGGCGGCGTGCTCAATTACTGGATCGGCTATGGCGCCAAAAACGCCTTTGCGAAAGAGCGCGAAAGCCGCTGGTTCGGCTGGCTGCGCCGCTACGGTGCAAAAACCATGCTGCTGGCCTGGCTGCCGGTGGTCGGCGATCCGATCTGCACGCTGGGCGGCTGGCTGCGCTTGCCGTTCTGGCCTTGCGTGATGTACATGGCGCTGGGCAAGTTTTGCCGGTACATCATGGTGACCTGGATGCTGCTGTATGTGCCCAATGGGGTATGGCATCGGGCGGCGCTCTGGCTGGCGTAGGCATTCTGGATATACAGGCGGCTGTATAAATCATTGTCGCATGAAAATAATGCGGCAATGATGATGTTTTAATACATACTCCCTATATGAAAAGATTTTTGCGGAACCCGTACCGGCCTTCGTGCACACCGTGCTAACGCGTATGAAACGTAAGGGTGTTGCAACATGCTGCGGCGCGATACGCTAAAATGCTTTTTTAGGGTCAGTACAACACCACGCCATGAACGCCCCCGCACATATCCAAGCCCTGCTCTCAGATGCGCCCGCCGGCGCCGCGCCGACCCGTTTGCGCGAAATTCCTTATAACTACACGTCGTTTTCCGATCGTGAAATCGTCATCCGCCTGCTCGGCGCAGAAGCATGGAAACTGCTCGATACGCTGCGCGGCGCGCGCCAGACCGGGCGCTCGGCCAGGATGCTGTATGAAGTCTTGGGCGACATCTGGGTGGTACAGCGCAATCCGTATCTGCAAGATGACATGCTGGACAATCCGAAGCGCCGCCAGGCGCTGATCGATGCATTGAATCATCGGTTGACCGAAGTCGAACGGCGTCGCGTCACCACCGACATAGCCGATGCCGGCGACGCCGATGCGGTGAGCCGCAGCGCCAGCGTGGAAGCATTGCTGAAAGCGGCGCGCCAGGCGGTGGCCGATTTTGCCGAAGAGTTCCGCCGCACTTACGATCTGCGCAAGCGCGCGACCAAGGTGCTGGGACGGCACACCGAAAAAGACAACATCAAGTTCGACGGATTGAGCCGCGTGTCGCATGTGACCGACGCCACCGACTGGCGGGTCGAATATCCGTTCGTGGTGCTCACACCCGATACCGAAGACGAGATGGCCGGCCTGGTCAAGGCCTGCATCGAGCTCGGTCTGACCATCATTCCGCGCGGCGGCGGCACCGGTTACACCGGCGGCGCGGTTCCGCTCACGCCTTTGTCGGCCGTCATCAATACCGAAAAGCTCGAACAGCTGGGCGCGGTCGAAATGACGATGCTGCCCGGCGTCGAGCGCGAATACGCAACCATTTATTCGGGCGCCGGCGTAGTCACCAAGCGCGTCTCCGATGCGGCCGAGAAGGCCGGTTTTGTGTTTGCAGTCGATCCGACTTCGGCCGAAGCGTCTTGTGTCGGCGGCAACGTCGCGATGAACGCGGGCGGCAAGAAAGCGGTGCTGTGGGGCACCGCGCTCGACAACCTGGCTTCGTGGCGGATGGTCGACCCGAACGGCGACTGGCTCGATGTCACCCGCATTGAGCACAATCTGGGCAAGATCCACGATGCGCCGCTGGCCAAGTTCAAGCTCGAATGGTCGCACCCTGCGGCCAAGGGCGGCCGCAATGCACCGTTCAAGACCGAAATATTGGAAATCGAAGGCCGCAAGTTCCGCAAGGAAGGCCTGGGCAAGGACGTCACCGATAAATTCCTGTCGGGTTTGCCGGGCGTGCAAAAGGAAGGCTGCGACGGCTTGATTACTTCGGCGCGCTGGATCTTGCACCGGATGCCGAAATTCGCCCGTACCGTGTGCCTGGAGTTCTTCGGCCAGGCCAGCGACGCCATTCCGAGCATCGTCGAGATCAAGGATTACCTCGATGCGGAAACTAAAAAAGGCGGCGCCATACTGGCCGGTCTCGAGCATCTGGACGAGCGTTACCTGCGCGCAGTCGGCTACGCGACCAAATCCAAGCGCGGCACGCTGCCGAAAATGGCCTTGTTCGGCGACATCGTAGGCGACGACGAGAACGCGGTAGCGCAAGCGGCCTCGGAAGTGGTGCGCATCGCCAACACTCGCGTCGGCGAAGGTTTCGTCGCGGTGTCGCCGGAAGCGCGCAAGAAATTCTGGCTCGACCGCGCCCGCACCGCCGCGATCTCCAAGCATACCAACGCGTTCAAGATCAATGAAGACGTGGTGATTCCGCTGGACCGGATGGGCGAATACACGAACGGCATCGAGCATATCAACATCGAACTGTCGATTCGCAACAAGCTGCAATTGATCGATGGCTTGCTCAGCTTTTTTGCCGCCGGCAATCTGCCGATCGGCAAGAGCGAGGATGCCGAAGGCGATGCGATTCCCGATGCGGAAATGCTGGAAGATCGCGTGCAGCAAGCGATCGCACTGCTCGACCTGGCGCACGCGCGCTGGACGTATATGTTGACCCACATCGACCAGCCGCTGGCGCAAGCGCAGGACGTTTTGCTCGCGCTCGGCCTGGAAAAACACGCGGTGGCGATCGCTGAGCGGCTGCAGCGCCAGCCCGATGCGCAAGTATTTCATCTGTTGCAGGATCGGACCATCCGGGTTTCGTGGAAGCAGGAAGTGCGCGCTGCGCTGCGCCACATCTTCAGCGGCGCCGCTTTCAAGCTGATTCTCGACGAGTGCACGGTAATCCACCAGCGCGTGCTGCGCGGACGCGTATTCGTCGCGCTGCACATGCACGCCGGCGACGGCAATGTGCATACCAATATTCCAGTCAATTCCGACGATTACCAGATGCTGCAGGATGCGCACGCGGCAGTGGCGCGCATCATGGCGCTGGCGCGCTCGCTTAACGGCGTGATTTCGGGCGAGCACGGCATCGGCATCACCAAGATCGAATACCTGACCGAAGAGGAAATCGGCGAATTCCGCGATTACAAGCAGCGCATTGATCCGGAAGGCCGCTTCAACAAGGGCAAACTGATGGCCGGCGCCGACTTGCGCAATGCGTACACGCCATCGTTCGGCCTGATGGGGCACGAATCGCTGATCATGCAGCAAAGCGATATCGGCGCGATCGCCAACAGCATCAAGGATTGCCTGCGTTGCGGCAAATGCAAGCCGGTCTGCGCGACCCACGTGCCGCGCGCCAACCTGCTGTACTCGCCGCGCAACAAGATCCTGGCGACGTCGTTGCTGGTGGAAGCGTTCCTGTACGAAGAGCAAACCCGGCGCGGCATTTCGATCAAGCACTGGGACGAGTTTTCCGATGTGGCCGACCATTGCACGGTCTGCCACAAGTGCGTGACGCCGTGTCCGGTCGATATCGATTTCGGCGACGTCTCGATGAACATGCGCAACCTGTTGCGCAAAATGGGACAAAAGAAATTCAATCCGGGTACCGCCGCCTCGATGTTTTTCCTCAATGCGACTGACCCTGCGACCATCAATGCGACCCGCACCGCGATGATAGGCTGGGGTTACAAGGCGCAGCGTCTGGGCCACGACATCCTGAAAAAGTTCGCCAAAAAGCAAACCAAAGCGCCGCCGGCGACTGTCGGCAAGCCAGCGGTCCGGGAGCAGGTTATCCACTTCATCAACAAGAAGATGCCCGGCAACCTGCCCAAGAAAACCGCGCGCGCGCTGCTCGATATCGAAGACGACAAGATCGTGCCGATCATCCGCGACCCGCAAACGACTACCGCCGATACCGAAGCGGTGTTCTATTTCCCCGGCTGCGGTTCGGAACGGCTGTTTTCGCAGGTCGGGTTGGCCACGCAAGCGATGCTGTGGCACGTCGGCGTGCAAACGGTGCTGCCGCCCGGTTATCTGTGCTGCGGTTATCCGCAGCGCGGCAACGGCCAGTTCGACAAGGCCGAGAAGATGATGACCGACAACCGGGTGTTGTTCCACCGGATGGCCAATACGCTCAATTACCTCGACATCAAGACCGTCGTGGTGTCGTGCGGCACCTGCTACGACCAGCTGGCGACCTACGAGTTCGACAAGATATTCCCCGGCTGCCGGATCATCGATATCCACGAATATCTGCTGGAAAAGAACGTCAGGCTCGAAGGCGTGGCAGGCACCCGCTACATGTACCATGAGCCATGCCACAACCCGATGAAATTGCAAGAGTCGGGCAAGACCATTAATGCGCTGATTTCCACTGTGGACAACGTCAAGATCGAAAAAAACGAGCGTTGCTGCGGCGAGTCGGGCACTCTGGCGGTCAGCCGTCCGGACATCTCGACCCAGGTCCGCTTCCGCAAGGAAGAAGAAATGATCAAAGGCGCCGACAAGTTGCGCGCCGACGGCTTTACCGGTGATGTCAAAATCCTGACTTCCTGCCCGTCCTGCATGCAGGGATTGTCGCGCTACAACGACGATTCCGACACCACGGCCGATTACATCGTGATTGAAATGGCCCGGCATTTGCTGGGTGAAAACTGGTTGCCGGAATATGTGGCGCGAGCCAATGCCGGCGGCATCGAGCGTGTTTTAGTGTAAAGGCGGGTTTCAATGATGCAGATCGATTGTGAGTTATGCGCACAGCAAGGCGGCGAAGTCGTGCATCTGGCCGCACAGTGGCACGTGGTGCTGGTGGACGAGGCCGATTATCCCGGTTTTTGCCGCGTGATCTGGAATCGTCACGAGCGTGAAATGACCGATCTGTCGCTGGAGGAGCGCAATCTGCTGATGGCTGCGGTATGGCAGATCGAAACTGCGGTGCGCGACGTGATGCAGCCGCACAAGATCAATCTGGCCAGTTTGGGCAACATGACGCCCCATCTGCACTGGCATGTGATACCGCGTTTTGAAGACGATGCACAGTTTCCCGGCCCCATCTGGGCGCCGGCGCAACGCATGACCGCACCCGAAGTGCTGGCGCAGCGCAGGGAACTGCTGCCGACCTTGCGTACTGCAATCCGCGCCCGGCTGGCTTCCCTCATCTAATCGACGTTATTTAAACTGGACAATCATCATGGCTGGATCGAAACAGACCGCAGCAACGCCCATTCCGACCGAGCTGACCGTGCGCAAGCAGTCGCGCGTGCTGGAAATTGCATTTGACGACGGTGCGGCGTTTTCGCTGCCATTCGAATTGCTGCGCGTGTATTCGCCGTCGGCCGAAGTGCGCGGCCACGGACCGGGCCAGGAAGTGCTGCAGACCGGCAAGCGCGATGTGGAACTGACCGCGCTGGAACCGGTTGGCAACTATGCGGTGCAGCCGCATTTTTCCGATGGCCACAATACCGGGATCTTTACCTGGGATTATCTGTATTGGCTGGGCGCCAACCAGCCGACGCTATGGAGCGAATACCTGACGCGGCTGGAAGCCGCCGGTTACAGCGCCGATACCGGGCGCGCCGCGCCGATGGCCCCTGCTGTTGCCGCCGCTCACGGTTGCGGGCACAAGCATTAAGTGCAAGTACGGTAAAACCGTGCTTGTATAATGACTTTCCTTTACACGCTTGACGCCATGACAAATACAACCCATTTCGGTTTTGAGACCGTCGACGAAGAAGAAAAAGCCCGCAAGGTCGCCGAAGTCTTTCATTCGGTCGCCGCTAAGTATGACGTGATGAATGACGTCATGTCGGCCGGCCTGCATCGGCTCTGGAAGATGTTCACAATCGCGCAGGCAGGCGTGCGGCCCGGCTTCAAGGTGCTCGATATCGCCGGCGGCACCGGCGACTTGGCCAAGGCGTTTGCCCGCCAGGCCGGGGCCAGCGGCGAAGTCTGGCTGACCGACATCAATGAATCGATGCTGCGGGTCGGCCGCGATCGCTTGCTCAATCGCGGCTTGAATACGCCCGCCTTGTTGTGCGACGCAGAAAAACTGCCGTTTCCGGATAATTATTTCGACCGCGTCAGCGTTGCCTTCGGCTTGCGCAACATGACGCACAAGGATGTGGCTTTAGCCGAGATGCGGCGGGTGCTGAAGCCCGGCGGCAAATTGCTGGTGCTGGAATTTTCCAAAGTCTGGGAGCCGCTGCAAAAGCCGTACGACTTGTATTCGTTCAAGATCCTGCCATGGATGGGGCAGAAAATCGCCAACGATTCCGAAAGCTACCGCTATCTGGCAGAGTCGATCCGCATGCATCCGGATCAGGAAACCCTGAAAACCATGATGCAGGAAGCCGGTCTGGAGCGCGTCGATTACTTCAACCTGAGCGCCGGCGTGGCCGCATTGCATACCGGCGTCAAGCTGTAAGCGGACATCCCATTAGTCGCAGCGAATCTGGCAAGCCGTTCGCCCTGAGTAGGCCATAGGCCGTATCGAAGGCTCTGTAGCCGTCGATACGCTCCCTTCGATACGCTTCGCTACTCAGGACAAACGGACCCGTACTCAGGGCGAACGGTCTTTTGTGTACCATCCATCCTTTTATTCCGGGATGCATAATTACTTTTTGCGTACCACTTCGTGACAATGATCCCTTCCGCGATATTTCCTGCCATTCCTTCCATTGTGCCTGCCGCAATCAATCATTTGCTGGCCGAGGAACCGTGGGCGCGCGACAAGCTCGCCGCGCACGCCGGCAAGATTGCCTGCTTCGATGCCGGCCTGCTCAATATCCGTTTCAAGGTTGCTGCGGGCGGCATGCTCGAGTCTGCCGCATCCGACGCGCCTGCCAGCGTCACCATCCGCGCCCGGTTGGCGGATCTGCCGCTGATGCTGCAAAACCGCGAGCGGGCGTTTTCGTACGTGCAGATCGAAGGCGATGCCGATTTTGCCAATGCGATTTCGCAACTGAGCCAAACGCTGCGATGGGAAGCGGAGCACGACCTGGGCAAGCTGATCGGCGATATCGCCGCTACCCGTATTGTCGGTGGCGTCAAATCGGCATCGTGCAGCGTGCAATCGGCTGCGCAATCGCTGGCGGAAAATGCAGCCGAATATTTTCTGGAAGAAAACCCCACGTTGCTGCGACCGCAAGCGGTCGGCGATTTCGGTCGCGATGTCGCGCGCTTGCGCGACGATGTCGAGCGCCTCGCCAAACGGATTGAAAAGCTGCAAAGGCAGCAGTCATGATCTTGAAATTCCTGCGCCTGTTCAAGATTGCACGGGTGGCAATTCGCTACGGGCTGGACGAGATCGCGATTTCCGGTCTGTCCGTGCCGCGCACCGCAAAGGTGATCGATACGCTGATTTTCTGGCGCGATATTTCGGCGCCGCGCGGCGAACGCTTGCGCCGGGCACTGGAAGACCTGGGCCCGATTTTCGTCAAGTTCGGCCAAGTATTGTCGACCCGGCGCGACTTGATGCCGGCCGACATCGCCGATGAACTGGCCAAGCTGCAGGATCGGGTGCCGCCGTTCAGCAGCGATCTGGCGATTGCGCAAATCGAGAAATCGCTCGGCGCGCATCCGGATACGCTGTTTGCCAGTTTCGAGCGCATCCCGGTTGCGTCTGCATCGATTGCACAAGTGCATTTCGCAATGCTGAAAGACGGCACTCCGGTGGCGGTCAAGGTATTGCGCCCCGGCATGAAAAAATCGATCGATGAAGATGTCGATCTGATGCATATTGCCGCCGATCTGATCGAACGCGTATGGGCCGATGGCAAGCGCTTAAAGCCCAGGGAAGTGGTCGGCGAGTTCGATAAATACCTGCACGACGAGCTCGACCTGATGCGCGAAGCCGCCAACGGCAGCCAGTTGCGGCGCAATTTTGCCGGCTCCGATTTGCTGGTGGTGCCGGAGATGTACTGGGATTATTGTTCGCCGTCGGTGATCGTGATGGAGCGCATGAATGGCATTCCGATTTCGCAACTGGACCGGTTGGTTGCGGCCGGCGTCGATCTGAAAAAATTGTCACGCGACGGAGTCGAGATTTTCTTCACCCAGGTGTTTCGCGATGGATTTTTTCATGCGGACATGCATCCCGGCAATATTCTGATATCGATGGACCCGGCCACATTCGGCCGTTATATCGCGCTTGATTTCGGCATCGTCGGCACCCTCAACGATTTCGACAAGGATTACCTGTCGCAAAATTTTCTGGCCTTTTTCCAGCGCGACTACAAGCGGGTCGCCGAAGCGCATATCGAATCCGGCTGGGCGCCGAAGGAAACCCGGGTCGACGAGCTGGAGTCGGCGGTGCGCGCCTGTTGCGAACCGATTTTCGACCGGCCGCTGAAGGATATTTCGTTCGGCCAAATCCTGCTGCGCCTGTTCCAGACTTCGCGCCGCTTCAATGTCGAGGTGCAGCCGCAACTGGTGCTGCTGCAAAAGACGCTGCTCAATATCGAAGGACTGGGTCGCCAGCTCGACCCTGAACTGGATCTGTGGGTCACTGCCAAGCCGTATCTGGAGCGCTGGATGAGCCAGCAAATGGGATGGCGCGGCTTGATCGAGCGGCTCAAGGATGAAGCGCCGCGTTACGGCCAGCTATTGCCGCAATTGCCGCGTCTGGTGCATCAGGCATTGACGGTTGCCGCCCAGCCGCAATCGCAAAACAACGAACTGCTCAAGCATTTGCTGGCCGAACAAAAGCGCACCAATCGCCTGCTGAGTACCGTCGTGTATTTCGGTACCGGCTTGGTGGCGGGCATCATTCTGATCCAGTTTTTGCTGCGCGTATATCATTATTAGCGCTATTTCTCTGTGATTTGTGGTGGAGTATAGGTTTAAATTAGTATTTTTCCGCTTTGAAATGAAGCGGATTTAAAAATACCATTAGCAGTATATGAAAAGCGCCGAATCGCGGATTGCGTTCGGCTCCGATCCGGATTGACTTGAAAAGAGTACGCGATGCCGACTTTCGAAACCCGTGACCCGACCGACCAGGCGTTTTGGAATGAACGCTTCGACCACAATTTCACGCCGTGGGACAAAGGCGGCGTACCGGCCGCGTTGCGGGATTTCGTCACGCATTCAGCGGCGCCCGCCGTCGGCGACGCAGTGGTGCTGATTCCCGGCTGCGGCAGCGCATACGAAGTTGCGTATTTTTCCGATATCGGATGGGACGTGACGGCGATTGATTTTTCTGCGGCTGCGGTTGCCGCTGCGCAAGCGCTGCTGGGGCCGTTGGCGGAGCGGGTGGTGCAGGCGGATTTCTTTACCTTCACGCCGCAAAAAACGCCTGACATCATTTACGAGCGCGCTTTTCTGTGCGCGCTGCCGCCGCGCATGCGCGATGCAATCGCCGCGCGCTGGGCGGCGTTGCTGCCCGCGGGCAGATTGCTGGCCGGCTTTTTTTACTTCGACGACACCCCGAAAGGTCCGCCATTCGGGATTGCGCCCGATGCGCTGGACGCGTTGCTGACACCTTACTTCGAACGCATCGACGACCGCGCTGTCACCGACTCGATTCCGGCTTTCGAGGGCAAGGAGCGCTGGCAAGTGTGGCGTCGGCTTGCTTTGGCGCACTGAGCTGCGGCAATGGCGCATTGCAGGCAGGGAAAACCTTTATAATGTCGGGTTTTGGATGATTTTTCCGGGATTACCATGCCAATCTATGCTTACCGCTGCGAAGTCTGTGGCTTTGCCAAAGATGTGTTGCAAAAAATGTCTGACGCGCAATTGACCGAATGCCCTTCCTGCGGCAAATCTGCCTTTAAAAAGCAGGTGACCGCTGCCGGATTTCAGTTGAAGGGATCCGGCTGGTATGTGACCGATTTCCGCGGCGGCAGCGGCGGCACCAGCGCCGCACCGACCGCACCTGCCGGTTCGTCTGACAGCGGTGCGCCCGCGCCTGCAGCGGCAACTCCTGCCGCCGCTACACCCTCCGCAGCGCCGTCCGGCACTGCGGCTGGCAACAAAACCGGCACGGCGACCGACAAATAACCGCTCCCTAACCGAACACCCTGCTGCCGGCCGTGAAGGCCGGCAATAAAGAAAGCCATGCGCAAATATTTCATCACAGGTTTGCTGATTTTGGTGCCGCTGGTCATCACCCTGTGGGTGTTGAGCCTGATTATCGGCACCATGGACCAATCCTTGCTGCTGTTGCCGGAGCGCTGGCAACCGAAGACGCTGCTCGGCTTTTACCTGCCGGGACTGGGTACGATCCTGACCTTGCTGACGATCTTCGTGGTCGGCTTGCTGGCGCAGAATTTCATCGGCAATTATGTGATCGCCGCGTGGGAAAGCGTGCTGCGGCGCATTCCGGTGGTGAACTCGATCTATTCCGGCGTCAAGCAGGTGTCGGACACGCTGTTTTCGCCCAGCGGCAATGCGTTTCGCAAAGCATTGCTGGTGCAGTATCCGCGCGAAGGTTCGTGGACTATCGCCTTCATGACCGGGATTCCCGGCGGCGATGTCAGCAATCATTTGCAAGGCGATTATGTCAGCGTCTATGTGCCGACCACGCCGAATCCGACCTCGGGATTTTTCCTGATGATGCCCAAGGCCGACGTGATCGAACTCGATATGAGCGTCGATGCGGCGCTGCGCTATATCGTCTCGATGGGAGTGGTGGCGCCGGAAAAAACTGCGGCGCTGCCCGTCAAGAAAACCGCAGCATAACGCTGCGCCTGAATTACATACCGAATAACACACCGAATTTTGATACAGACAAGGTAAGACAATGTCCATGCGAACCAACTATTGCGGCCTCACCACTGAGGCACTTCTCGGTCAAACCGTCAGCCTGTGCGGATGGGTACACCGCCGCCGCGATCACGGCGGCGTCATCTTCATCGATTTGCGCGACCGCGAAGGTCTGGTGCAGATCGTTTGCAACCCGGAGCAGGCTGAAGTCTTCAAGGCGGCCGAACAGGTGCGCAACGAATTTTGCCTGCGCGCCACCGGCGTCGTGCGCAATCGCCCGGACGGCACTGTCAACAACAATCTCAATTCAGGCAAGATCGAAGTCGTGTGCGATGTGCTGGAAGTGCTGAATCCGTCGGTGACGCCGCCGTTCCAGCTTGATGACGACAATCTGTCGGAAACCACCCGCCTGACGCACCGCGTGCTCGATCTGCGCCGTCCGCAAATGCAGAATAATCTGCGCCTGCGCTACAAGGTCACGATGGAAGTGCGCAAGTTCCTCGACGAGCTCGGCTTCATCGACATCGAAACCCCGATGCTGACCAAATCCACGCCGGAAGGCGCACGCGATTACCTGGTGCCGTCGCGCGTGAACGCCGGCGCATTTTTCGCGTTGCCGCAATCGCCACAATTGTTCAAGCAATTGCTGATGGTGGCCAATTTCGACCGCTATTACCAGATCACCAAATGCTTCCGCGACGAAGATTTGCGCGCCGACCGCCAGCCTGAATTCACCCAGATCGACTGCGAGACTTCCTTCCTGAGCGAGCAGGAAATCCGCGACATGTTCGAAGGCATGATCCGGCTGGTGTTCAAGAATTGCCTGAACGTCGAACTGCCGAACCCGTTCCCGGTGATGGATTACGCCACCGCGATGGGAATGTATGGTTCCGACAAACCTGACATGCGCGTCAAGCTGGCGTTTACCGACCTGACTGCGGTGATGAAGGATGTCGATTTCAAGGTATTCAGTGGCGCGGCCAACATGGACGGCGGGCGCGTGGTCGGCTTGCGCGTACCGGGCGGCGCTGCGATGCCGCGTTCCGAGATCGACGCCTACACGCAGTTCGTCGCGATCTACGGCGCCAAGGGTCTGGCTTACATCAAGGTCAATGAAAAAGCATTGGGACGCGACGGCCTGCAATCGCCGATCGTCAAGAACCTGCACGACGTTGCGCTGGCGCAAATCGTCGAACAAACCGGCGCGCAGGACGGCGACCTGATTTTCTTTGGTGCCGACAAGACCAAGGTGGTCAATGACGCGATCGGCGCGTTGCGCGTGAAAATCGGCCATTCCGACTTCGGTAAGAAAGTCGGCCTGTTCGATGACGCATGGCGTCCGCTGTGGGTGGTGGACTTCCCGATGTTCGAATTCGATGAAGACAGCCAGCGCTGGAATGCCTGCCACCATCCGTTTACCGCGCCGAAAGACGGTCACGAGGATTACCTCGAAACCAATCCGGGCAAGTGCATCGCCAAGGCGTACGACATGGTCCTGAACGGCTGGGAACTGGGCGGCGGCTCGATCCGTATTCACCGTGCCGAAGTGCAGAGCAAGGTATTCCGGGCATTGAATATCGATGCAGAAGAAGCGCAGCTCAAGTTCGGCTTCCTGCTCGACGCCTTGCAATACGGCGCGCCACCGCACGGCGGCCTGGCTTTCGGGCTGGACCGGCTGGTGACGATGATGACCGGTTCCGATTCGATTCGCGACGTCATCGCGTTCCCGAAAACCCAGCGTGCCCAGTGTCTGCTGACGCAGGCGCCGTCGGAAGTGGACGAGAAGCAGTTGAAGGAATTGCATATCCGTCTGCGCAATACGGAAGCGGTAGCGAAGGCTTGATGCACGGCGGCTTCAACGCATAAGTTTCAAGGCATAATCAAAGGCGCGGATTTCCGCGCCTTTTTGTTATCGGCAGCAAGTATAGATATGACTCCTAAAATCCCCGAATCCGTGCTGGTCGTCATTTATAGCAGCGCGCTGGAAGTGTTGCTTATCGAACGCACCGATCATCCCGGATACTGGCAATCGGTGACCGGATCGAAGGATTGCGCGGACGAGCCGCTGGCAGCGACCGCAGCACGGGAAGTGGCGGAAGAAACCGGGATTCTGGCGCTCGACGATTGCCTGCTGCCGAGCGGATCGGTAGTGCCGCTACGCCATTTGCGCGACTGGCAATTGTCGAATGTGTATGAAATCTATCCGATCTGGCGCCATCGCTATGCGCCCGGAGTCACCCGCAATACCGAGCATGTATTCGGCCTGCTGGTGCCGCGCGACATCCCGATCACGCTGGCGCCGCGCGAGCATCTTCAATATCGCTGGCTGCCGTATCGCGAGGCGGCCGATCAATGTTTTTCGCCCTCGAACGCGGAAGCGATTCTGCAATTGCCATCGCATGTCGATTGAGCGGCGGTTGGTTTCCGATTTCCCGGCGGCAGCCTGCATATATCCATACCATGCATTGTATTTTTAAAGTGGCGCAATATACTTTCGGGAAACATTGGTTTTTTACGCATACTCCTTTCTTTAGGTTGTTCCTCGGATTTATTTTGCGACCCGTTTCGGGATCGCTGCGCGATCGGGCGCGCAGGTGCCGGGCCATCTGGCTGGCAAGCGGTAAAATATCCGCATGAAACTACGCATCGCAACTTACAACATCCACAAGGGTGTCTCTTCCTTCGGCAGCCGTCCGCGCATTCTGGCGCTCAAGCAAGCCATTGATGATCTGGACGCAGAACTGGTATTTTTGCAGGAAGTGCAGGGGCGTCACGACTTGCATGCGGCGCGTCACGCGCTGTGGCCAAGCGAGGCGCAGCACGACTTTCTGGCCGGCACCACACGCCATTGCGCATACGGCATGAATGCGGTGTACGACCACGGCCATCATGGCAATGCACTATTGAGCCAGTTCGAAATTGCTTCTTCAAGCAATCGGGATGTGTCCGATCATGCATTCGAGCAACGCGGCATCCTGCATTGCGTGGTGCAAACGCCGGCCGTCGCCGTGCATTGCTATGTGGTGCATCTGGGGCTGTTTGCGGCCGGCCGGCGGCGCCAGACCGAGGGCTTGATCGAAACCATCGAAGCGTCCGCGCCGCCGGACGCACCGATCATCATTGCCGGCGACTTCAACGATTGGCGCGACCACCTGAGCGTGGCGTTGCAAACGCGCCTGGGCGTGACCGAAGTGTTCGACGATGGCAAATCGGTGCCGCGCCTGAGCGACTTCTTGCGCCGCAAGAGCGATCGTTTGCCGAAAGCGATGCCGGCGCGTACCTTTCCGGCCGGCTTGCCGCTGTTGCGGCTGGATCGCATTTATGTGCGCGGCTTTACCGTCGAATCGGCTGAAGTGCTGTATGGCGCGCTGTGGGCCAAGCTGTCGGACCATGCACCGATTGTCGCTACGCTGCGTCTTAATTAGTCGCAGTTCATGCGATCGGTCAATTTCACGTCCCGCAACACCGTCACGCTGCTGTATTGCGGCACCGAATTTTTTTCGGCCCTGATTGCCGCAATAGATGCGGCGGTGGCCGAGGTGTATCTGGAAACCTATATTTTTGCCGATGATTGCATCGGGCATGCAGTCGCGCAAGCGCTCAAACGGGCGGCCGCGCGCGGTTGCGCGGTCAATGTGATCACCGACTGGCATGGCACCGGACGCGTCACCGCCGGTGTGCTCGACGCCGAATTGCACGCCGCCGGTGTCAACCATCGGGCTTTCAATCCGTGGTTCCACCGCGGTGTCGCGCGTTCGCACCGCAAGCTGTGCGTAGTGGATCGGAAATGCGCGTTCGTCGGCGGCCTGAACATCAATGACGATTGGCAGGACGACAGTGACGGGTCGATCCGGTTGCCGGCGCCGCGCTGGGACTTTGCAGTGCAGGTGCGCGGCCCGCTGGCGGAGGTGATTCACGAGGAGGCGCGGGCGCAATGGGTGCGGTTGGGCAAGCTGCCGCTGATGGCGCGGCTGGAATTGTTCCAGGAGCTGCGCAGCAAGCGCCCGACGCGCTCGAACCTGCCGGTGCTGGCCGGGCTGGTCGTGCGCGATAATTTGCGCAACCGCCGCACCATCCAGCGCGCGTATCTGCAGGCGCTGGGCGGGGCGCGCAAGCGGGTGCTGCTGGCCAATCCGTATTTTGCTCCCGGGCACAAGTTTCGCCGCGCGCTGGCGGCAGCCGCCGCGCGCGGGGTGGAAGTGACGCTGCTGATCGGGGTCGGCCAGTTCCGGCTGCAGGATTCGGTTGCACATGCGTTTTATCCGAAACTGTTGAAAAGCGGCGTCAAAGTGGTCGAATATCACAAGACCCGGCTGCATGCGAAGGTCGCCGTGGTGGACGACGATTGGGCTACGGTGGGATCGAGCAATTGCGACGGCTTGAGCCTGTTCATCAACCACGAAGCCAATGTGGTAGTCAGGGATGCCGCATTCGCGCACCAGCTGGGAGACCAGATTGCGCTTGCGATCGCTGAAGGCGTCAGTGTCCAGTTGTCCGATTATGTCAATACGCGCTGGTACAAGCGGGTCTGGTACGGCTTCACTTACCTGGTTTATCGCGGCCTGATGCGTATCGTCACCTTCGGGGATTACGCGTAATGTGGATTTGTCATAGAAAGGAAGACCATGACTGATACCGTGCGTATTGATAAATTTCTCTGGGCGGCCCGCTTTTTCAAAACGCGTTCGCTGGCAACCGATGCGGTCGCGGAAGGGCGTGTGCAGCTCAATGGCGCGCGCACCAAGCCGGCGCATGGCATTCGGGTCGGCGACACCTTTACCGCTAACAATGGCGCCACCACGTGGGAAGCGGTGGTGCTGGCGCTGTCTGAGGTGCGCGGCAGCGCCGTGCAGGCGCAGGCGTTGTATGCGGAAACCGAAGCCAGCATCGCGCAACGCCAAAATGCGGCCGAGCAGCGCAAATATTTTCGCGAGCCGGCGCTTGCCTTCAAGGGCCGCCCGACCAAACGCGACCGGCGCTTATTGGACAGCTCCAATTCTTAGGCGTAGCATCGCCGGCCGTGCAGCGCATGTCTGCGGTCACGGTTCTCTGGCAATTTCCGCCTTTGCATGGCAATAGAGCCGTGATTCTATATTTCCTATTTGACTTTTACCCCGTGGCGGTTAATAGTACGACCGTTCATATTTAATTCATGAATGGCACTTCGCCACAATTTTTACGCGGCTACTCCATTGAACATTATAAATACGACACCAAAATCCCTGCGCAAGGGCGAACTGACCCGGGCTGCCATTCTGGAGGTCGCGCTGAATTTAGCCAGTCGCGACGGATTGGAAGGTTTGACCATCGGTTTGCTCGCAGAAAAAATGCGCATGAGCAAGTCCGGCGTGTTTGCCCATTTCGGCTCGCGCGAAGATTTGCAAATCGAAGTGCTGAAGCTGTATCACAGCCATTTCGAGCAGGAAGTGTTTTACCCGAGCATGAAAGCGCCGCGTGGGTTGCCGCGGCTGGAAGAAATGTTTGCGCGCTGGGTCAAGCGCGTGACGGTCGAGATCGCATCGGGCTGCATCTATATCAGCGGTGCAGCCGAATACGATGACCGTCCGGGCGCGATTCGGGATGCGTTGGTCGGCATGGTGCGCGCCTGGCAGGAAGCGCTGCTGCGCTGCGTGCAGCAAGCGATCGAGATGGGCCATTTGCGTGCTGAAATCAGTCCGCAGCAAGTGGTTTTCGAGATTTACGGACTGATTCTTGCCTTGCATCATGACGCGCGTTTTCTCAGGGTGCCGGGCAGCGTGGAGCGGGCGCAAATCGGTTTCGAGAGATTGATTGAAAGCTATCGGCTGCCGGCTCCGCAGGCGCCTGCAGGAATAAAAAAACCACCGCAACAAGCGGTTTAATTTGAATGTTGTCAGGAGAAAATAATGGGTCAATACATCGCTCCCTTGCGTGATATGCAATTCGTGCTGCATGAATTGCTGCAAGTCGAAAATACGCTCAAGCAGTTGCCGAAACATGCAGATATCGATGCCGATATCATCAATCAGGTACTGGAAGAGGGCGGCAAATTTACCTCGGAAGTGTTGTTCCCGTTGAACCACTCCGGCGACCGCGAAGGCTGCCATCACGACAAGGCCAGCCATGCGGTAACCACGCCGAAGGGCTACAAGGAAGCTTACCGGCAATATGTCGATGCCGGCTGGCCCGCGTTGTCCTGCGATCCTGAATACGGTGGTCAGGGCTTGCCGCTGGTGCTGAATAACTCGTTTTACGAAATGATGAACTCGGCCAACCAGGCCTGGACCATGTATCCGGGCCTGTCGCACGGCGCTTACGAGTGCCTGCTGGAGCACGGCACGCCGGAACAAAAGGCGTTGTATTTGCCGAAGCTGGTGTCCGGCGAATGGACCGGCACCATGTGCCTGACCGAATCGCATTGCGGCACCGATCTGGGCATGTTGCGCTCGAAAGCAGAGCCGCAGGCAGACGGTTCGTACAAAATTACCGGCAGCAAGATTTTCATCTCGGCCGGCGAACACGACGTCGCGTCGAACATCCTGCATCTGGTGCTGGCACGCCTGCCGGGCGCACCGGAAGGCTCGAAAGGCATTTCGCTGTTCCTGGTGCCGAAATTCCTGCCGAACGCCGATGGCACGCTGGGTGCGCGCAATCCGATTTTTTGCGGCGCGATCGAAGAGAAGATGGGCATCCACGGCAATTCGACTTGCCAGATGAATCTGGACGGCGCTACCGGCTGGATCATCGGCGGCCCGCATAAAGGCTTGAATGCGATGTTCGTGTTCATGAATGCCGCCCGTCTCGGCGTCGGCATGCAAGGCCTTGGCCTGACCGAAGTCGCGTACCAGAATGCGCTGGTCTATGCGAAGGACCGGATTCAGATGCGCAGCCTGTCGGGCGTGAAGGCACCGGACAAGCCAGCCGATCCGATCATCGTGCATGCCGATGTGCGCCGCATGCTGTTGACGGCGAAAGCGTATGCGGAAGGCGGCCGCGCTTTTTGCTCGTATGTCGCGCTGCAGATCGACATTGAGCTGAATCATCCGGATGAAGAAGTGCGCAAGGAAGCGGCCGACCAGGTCGCGCTGCTGACGCCGGTCGTGAAAGCCTTCATCACCGACAACGCGTGGACTGCGACTTCGGAGTGCATGCAGGTGTACGGCGGCCACGGATATATTGCCGAATGGGGGATGGAGCAATATGTGCGCGACGCCCGCATCAACATGATTTACGAAGGCACCAATACGATCCAGTCGCTCGATTTGCTGGGCCGCAAGATTCTGATGGACAACGGCGCCAGGTTACGAAAATTCGGTGCGCAAGTGCAAGCGTTTGTGGAGGCCAATGGCACCGACGAAGCGCTGTCGGAATTCATCACGCCGCTGGCCGATATCGGCGACAAGGTGACCAAGCTGACGATGGAAATCGGCATGAAGGCGTTCCAGAATCCGGATGAGGTCGGTGCTGCCGCGGTGCCGTATCTGCGCGTGGTCGGCCATCTGGTGTATGCGTACTTTTTCGCGCAAATGGCGAAGATCGCGCTCGAGAAGCAGGATTCCGGCGATACCTTCTACACCGCAAAGCTGGCTACTGCGCGTTTTTATTTCGCCCGCCTGCTGCCGGAAACTGCGATGCTGATCCGTCAGGCGCGCTCCGGTGCAGCGAGTCTGATGGCGCTCGAAGCGGATTTGTTCTAAATATATACTCTATTATGTATTTTATGATGTCGCAGTAAATGCATGCGGTAGATGCATGGTTTTATTGCATACTCCATTAATATCCAATTTTTGTGGAATTTCCGCTAAAGCTGGCTGTTTTGTGAAAAGGATTCAGTGATGTCAAATTTCATCGTCAAAAAAGTCGCAGTACTCGGTGCCGGGGTCATGGGCGCACAAATCGCAGCCCATTGCATCAATGCCAAAGTGCCGGTTGTGCTGTTCGATCTGCCGGCCAAAGAAGGCCCGAAAAACGGCATCGTGCTGCGTGCGATCGAAAATCTGAAAAAACTCAGCCCGGCGCCGTTCGGCAACAAGGACGACGCCGCTTACCTCGAAGTCGCCAATTACGAAGACGATCTGGAACTGCTGAAAGGCTGCGACCTGATCATCGAAGCGATTGCCGAACGGATGGACTGGAAGCACGACCTGTATCAAAAAGTGTCGCCTTTCATCGGCGCCAATGCGATTTTCGCGTCGAATACTTCCGGCTTGTCGATCACCGCGTTGTCCGACGGCTTCAGCGCGGAATTGAAAGAGCGTTTTTGCGGCGTGCATTTCTTCAATCCGCCGCGCTACATGCATCTGGTCGAGCTGATCCCGACCGTTGCTACCCGTCCTGCAATCATCGATCAGCTCGAAGGTTTCCTGACTACCACGCTGGGCAAAGGCGTAGTGCGCGCCAAGGATACGCCGAACTTCATCGCTAACCGGGTCGGCGTGTTCGGCATGCTGGCTACCATGCATGAAGCGGAAAAATTCGGTCTGACCGTCGATGTCGTCGATGACCTGACCGGCAAGAAACTGGGCCGCGCTTCTTCCGGCACTTTCCGTACCGCCGATGTGGTCGGGCTCGACACCATGGGCCATGTGATCAAGACCATGCAGGACAATCTGGCGAACGATCCGTTCTTTGCCGTCTACAAAACGCCGGAAGTGCTGGCAAAACTGGTTGCAGCCGGCGCGCTGGGCCAGAAGAGCGGCGCCGGCTTCTACAAGAAAGTCGGCAAGGACATTCAGCGCCTGGATTTCGCCAGCGCAGAATACGTTGCCGGCGGTGCCAAGGCGGACGACCTGGTGGCGCGCATCCTGAAGGAAAAAGACCCGGTCAAGCGCATGCAGGCATTGCGCGCATCGACCAACCCGCAAGCGCAATTCCTGTGGGCGATCTTCCGCGATGCTTTTCATTACATTGCGGTCCATCTGGAATCGATTGCCGACAATGCGCGCGACATCGATTTTGCAATGCGTTGGGGCTTCGGCTGGAATGTCGGCCCGTTCGAGACCTGGCAAGCGTCCGGTTGGCAGCAAGTCGCTACCTGGGTCAAGGAAGACATCGATGCCGGTCATGCGCTATGCGATGCGCCGCTGCCGGCGTGGGTGTTCGATGGCCTGGTTGCGGACAATGCTGGCGTGCATGCGCCGGAAGGCTCCTATTCGGCCGCCAGGAATGTGAATGTCGCCCGTTCCACCTTGCCGGTGTATGCGCGTCAAGCGTTCCGCGCACCGGTCGTCGGCGACGGCGCAGCCGATGGCCGCACTGCCGGCGTAACCGTATTCGAAGACGATTCGGTGCGGATCTGGCACCAGAACGACGATGTGCTGATCCTGTCGTTCAAAACCAAGATGCATGTGATCGGTGCCGGCGTGGTCGCCGGCATGACTCGCGCGATTGAAGAAGCCGAAAAGAACTTCAAGGGTCTGGTGATCTGGCATGCGGATGCAGCCGAAGGCGGCGCCTTCTCGGCCGGAGCCGACCTGCAATCGATGTTGCCGCTGTTCATGTCCGGTGGCGTCAAGGCTATCGAGCCGGAAATTGTCAAGCTGCAAAACGCCCATCAGGCGCTGAAATACGCGAACGTACCGGTAGTGGCTGCAGTCGCCGGCTTGGCGCTGGGCGGCGGTTGCGAACTGATGATGCATGCGGCCAAGCGGGTCGCCTCGATCGAATCGTACATCGGCTTAGTCGAAGTCGGCGTCGGACTGATCCCTGCCGGTGGTGGCCTGAAAGAAGCGGCGGTGCGCGCTGCAGCCAGTGCCAAGGGCAACGATTTGCTGCAATTCCTGAAAGTTTCGTTCACCAATGCAGCGATGGCGAATGTGTCGAAATCGGCACTGGAAGCGCAGAAAATGGGTTACCTGTCGGCCGACGATGTGATCGTTTTCAATGCGTATGAATTGCTGCATGTGGCCAAAGTCGAAGCGCGCGCGATGTTCGATGCAGGTTATCGCGCTCCTTTGAAAGTGCAAGTGCCGGTGGCCGGCCGTTACGGCATGGCCACCATCATGGCGCAGCTGGTGAACATGCGCGACGGCGGCTTTATCTCGGCCCACGACTACAAACTGGGTGCGATGATCGCTGAAATCGTCTCCGGCGGCGAAGTCGAGCAGGGCAGTATCGTCAATGAACAATGGCTGCTCGACCTGGAGCGCAAGGCGTTCATGGAATTGCTGAATCATCCGAAGACGCAAGAACGGATCATGGGCATGATGCAGACCGGAAAACCGGTACGTAACTAACACTATCACTCCCATCGGGAGTGGCCGATTTTGTCTGCTCCGCTCGAAGCGGAGCGCGTTGAAACAAGGAGCACCACAATGAGCAAACAACTTCAAGACGCCTACATCGTCGCCGCAACCCGTACCCCGATCGGCAAGGCGCCGCGCGGCATGTTCAAGAACACCCGCCCGGACGACCTGCTGGTGCGCGCACTGCAAAGCGCGCTGCTGCAAGTGCCCAATCTCGACCCGGCGCTGATCGAGGACGCGATCGTCGGCTGTTCTTTCCCTGAAGCCGAGCAGGGCGGCAACATGGCGCGTATGGCGGTCTTGCTGGCCGGCATGCCGAACACCATCGGCGGCGTCACCGTCAACCGTTTCTGCGCGTCCGGCATTACCGCGATTGCAATGGCGGCCGACCGCATCCGTGTCGGGCAAGCCGATGTGATGATCGCTGCCGGCGCCGAATCGATGTCGATGGTGCCGATGATGGGCCACCATCCGTCGATGAACATGAAACTGTTCAAGGACGAAAATATCGGCATGGCCTACGGCATGGGACTGACCGCCGAAAAAGTTGCGCAGCAATGGAAAATTTCGCGCGAAGCGCAAGATCAGTTTGCAGTCGATTCGCATCGCAAGGCGATCGCCGCGCAGCAGGCCGGTTACTTTGACGATGAAATGACTGGGGTCGAAATCGTCGAGCGTTTCCCGAACCTGGCTACCGGCCAGATCGACATCAAAACCCGTACCGTCAGCCAGGATGAAGGCGCGCGCGCCGATTCGACACTGGAATCGCTGGCCAAGCTGAAGCCGGTATTCGCGGCCAAGGGCACGGTCACTGCGGCCAACAGTTCGCAGATGTCGGATGGCGCCGGCGCACTGATTCTGGTCAGCGAAAAAATTCTGAAGCAATTCAGCCTGACTCCGCTGGCGCGCTTTGCGTCGTTCGCGGTCAAGGGCGTACCGCCGGAAATCATGGGCATCGGTCCGAAATTTGCGATTCCAGCGGCCTGCCAGGCTGCCGGCATCACGCAAGACCAGATCGACTGGTTCGAACTGAACGAAGCGTTCGCCGCGCAATCGCTGGCCGTGATCCAGGACCTCGGTCTCGATCCATCCAAGGTCAACCCGATGGGCGGCGCGATTGCGCTCGGCCATCCGCTGGGTGCCACCGGTGCGATCCGCGCCGCCACCACGATCCATGCAATGCGTCGCAACAACCTGAAATACGGTATGGTGACGATGTGCGTCGGTACCGGCATGGGTGCGGCAGGGATTTTCGAGCGGATGTAATTGCGCTGGTTTGAATCGATAGGCGCGTCAAGCTATGCTGGCGCGCCTTTTTTAATTTTTGAGAGACATGATGATGGATATTTTGACCAGCAAGAATGCAGGCATCCTGACGATAGAATTCAATCGCCCGGACAAAAAAAATGCGATCACCGCGGTAATGTATCAAAGCATGGCAAATGCGTTGCAGGATGCCGAAGCCGATGATGCAGTGCGCGCCATCCTGTTCGTCGGCAAGCCGGAGATTTTTACCGCCGGCAATGATCTTTCGGATTTCATGCTCAATCCGCCCAGCACAGAAAACAGTCCGGTATTCCAGTTTCTGCGCCAGATCAGCCAGGCCGGCAAGCCGGTAGTAGCGGCGGTATCCGGCACCGCAGTCGGCATCGGCACCACGATGCTGATGCATTGCGATCTGGTATATGCGGCCGATAACGCCAAATTCTCGATGCCGTTTGCGCAACTTGGATTGTGCCCGGAAGCAGCGTCGAGCCTGCTGTTTGCGCAGATTGTCGGCTATCAGCGCGCAGCGGAGAAATTGCTGCTGGGTGAATCGTTCTCGGCCGCTGAGGCGCTCGCGATGGGGCTGGTAAACCGCGTGGTGCCCGTCGATCAGTTACGGGAAATCGCATTGCAGCAGACCGCAAAGCTGGTGGCGCTGCCGGCGGCTTCGATTCGGATGACCAAGCGTTTGATGAAGGGGAATCAGCAGGCAGAAATTGCAGCCAAAATCGCGGAAGAGGGACAACATTTCCGCGCGATGCTATCTGCTCCGGAAGCGAAAGAAGCTTTCAGCGCATTCTTCGAGAAGCGCAAACCGGATTTCACGCAGTTTTCCTGACGCGTCGTGTAAAGCTGCTGCCGTCGATTCTGTCAGCGCTTCTTTGCAGCGAGGCCGGCAACCTGCGCAACCTCGGCCAAGCCAACGCGGGCAGCCGGTACGCTCCGTTGGCCTTGCGTTTCGCTAACATCTGTCGAGTTTTCGGCAGGCACGCTTGCGCAGAATGCGGTGGCCGAACCAGCCTCTTAGAGACTTTCGGACCATCCGCACTGCGGACCTTGCCGGCGCACTCAGTCTAAACGCCAGCAAGCTGGTGATCGTGGGTCTGCGGAGTCGACATTTTTGCTATGCTAGCGTCTTTCCGCCGGCCGGCGCCGATGTCCGGGCCGGCGCACCCAATTTACGGAGTAGCACCTATGGCCTCTTTGGCAGAGCAGTTTTTGAAAGCCGGTCTCGTCGACAAAAATAAAGTCAAAGTGGCCCACCAGGACAAGAACAAGCAGAAGAAAGTCGAGCGCCGGACCGGCACGCACAGTGTCGATGAAGCGCGCCTGGCCGCACTCGATACGCAACGCAAGAATGCCGAGCGGGCCCGCGAACTCAATGCCCAGCGCGATGCGGCAGCCACCCAAAAGGCGATCATCGCGCAAATTGCACAGATGGTGCAGCAGAATCGCCAGAGCAAGGGCGCCGGCGACATCGCCTACAATTTTACCCACGACAAGAAGATCGCACGGCTGTATGTATCGGCCGCGGTTCATGCGCATTTAATTGCAGGGCGCCTGGTGATCGTTTGCCAGGGTGGCGCCACCGAATTGGTGCCCAGGATCATCGCCGACAAGATCGCCGAGCGTGATGCCTCGCTTGTCGTGCGGGTGAATAAGACCAGCACCGAGATCGATGCGGACGATCCGTATGCCGCCTTCCAGATTCCGGATGACTTGATGTGGTAACTCCAGCGTTTGCCTGGCGCTGCGCGGGCCGGGCAATGCGTCAAGCACATGCGGGACAAATTGTGTAAGTCGGATGCGTGATGGGCAGGGGGAGATGTGTGGTGTTCGCGCGGTGAGAGGAAATGTTCTGAGCGCGTGAGCCAGGGTGGAAGCGAGGACTTTGCTTTCCAAAAACAAAAACGCCAACCGGTGAAGATTGGCGTTTTTGTTTGTACGACACATTCTTGGTGGCCCGGGGCGGAATCGAACCACCGACACAAGGATTTTCAATCCTCTGCTCTACCGACTGAGCTACCAGGCCAAGGAGGCGAATTATAGCAAAAGAATTTTCAATAAGCAAAGCGGATCGCTAATTTTCTTTTTCATGCAGCCGTTATAATTCGCTCATGAATACTTCCTCTTCGTTTCCCGTGGCTGCTTTGTCCGCGTTTCCGGTCCAGAGTGACGTTTGTATTGTGGGCAATGGCGTCATTGGCAAAGTGGCGGCGCTCGGTCTTGCGCAAGCGGGTTTAAGCGTTACGCTCTTGAGTCCTGCAGTAGTTCCAACGATGGCGCCGGCTGCTTTGACGCAAGGCTGGGATGCGCGGGTATATGCATTGAACCATGTTGCACATGCACTGCTGTCTGCGGTCAAGGTATGGGATGCGCTGGATGCGACGCGTATCGCGACTGTGGATGCAATGGTGGTGCAGGGCGGCGATGGCAGCAAGCATGCGGGCGTGCTCGGCTTCGATGCGTATGGCGCTCACGTTGGTGCGCTGGCGTGGATAGTCGAAGATCGCAATTTGAATGCGGCGCTGGATACCGCGCTCAAATTCGCGTCCAAAGTGCGCGCCGTGCAAGGCCGCGCGACAGCGCTGCACAGCAATAGCGAAGGTGCAGCGATCGTTCTGGAAAACGGTGAAACGCTGCGTGCGTCGCTGGTCGTGGGTGCGGATGGCGGCCAGTCCTGGGTGCGCAACCAGTGCGATATCGGAATTGATTACCGCTCGTATGGACAGCGAGGAGTAGTGACTAATTTTGAGTGCGAGAAGCCGCATCACGGCGTGGCTTATCAGTGGTTCAGCGCCACTGAAGGAATCGTCGCCTTGCTGCCGCTGCCGGGGCAGCGCGTGTCGCTGGTCTGGTCGGCGCCGGAAGTGTTGGCGCAAACACTGATGCGCGAATCGCCGGCGCAGATCGCTGCGCGCTTGCAGGTCTTTTGCAGCGAGAAGCTGGGATTGTTGCGGCCGGTCCAGCCGGAAGAAGTAAAGGCATTTCCACTGGCATTGATTCGCCCGCACGCGATTGTCGCGCCCCGCGTAGCGTTGATCGGCGATGCCGCGCATGTGGTGCATCCGCTGGCCGGGCATGGAATGAATCTGGGGTTTGCGGATGTCGCTGGATTGCTCGAAGCGATCACGGCCCGCGAAGCGCATCGTGATTGCGGCGATGCGCGGGTGCTGGCGCGTTACGCGCGCGCGCGCAAGGAAGATATCCTGCTGATGCAATTGGCGACCGATAGCCTGGCGCGGCTTTTTGCAACCGAGTTCGAGCCGGTCCGGATGATTTTGAATGCCGGATTGAACTTGATCGACAAATTCCCTGTCATAAAGCGGCATTTGATTTCGCATGCTTTAGGCCGCAAGTAATACCCTATTCAATTAATCGCGATATTCAGGCAGGGTCTCTGCCGCAACGCACACAATCTGGAGTAACGAATGCAGAAATTGGCACTTGCCGCGATGCTGGCACTGTCTACTACCTGGGCCATCGCACAGACCGCCCAGGAAACGGCAGTAAAGAAGATGATCGAGCCACGTTTGGGGCAGGGAACGAAAGTCGATTCGGTGACCAAGACGCCGTATTCCGGTTTGTACGAAGTCCGTGTCGGCAGCGATATTCTGTATACCGACGAAAAGGCCAAGTATCTGTTCATCGGCCGCATTGTCGACACCAATACCTATCAGGACTATACAAAGGCGCGGGTTGACGAGCTGAGCAAGATCAAGTTCTCCGATCTTCCGCTCGCTTCTGCGATGAAGGTCGTCAAAGGCAATGGCAAGCGCGTGATTGCCGTGTTTGAAGACCCGAACTGCGGCTATTGCAAGCGTTTCGACAAAACCTTGCAGGAAGTCGATAACATCACCGTTTATACCTTCCTGTACAACATCCTGTCGGAAGATTCCGTCACCAAAGCGCGCGACATCTGGTGCAGCGCAGATCGCAACAAGGCTTGGGATGACTGGATGCTGAAGGGTAAAGTGGCGTCCACAGCAGCCGCTAACTGCACAACTCCGCACGAAAAAGTTCTGGAGCTGGGCCGACGGTTGAAAGTGACCGGTACGCCGACTATTTTCTTCACGGACGGCACGCGCATTCCCGGCGCCATCGATGCGCAAGGGCTGGAAGCCAAGCTCGCCACGCTCAAATAACAAGCGTTACCGGCAAACCCCTCCGAGTCAAGCCTGCATGCCATATAGCGTATATGGCATGTTTTTTATGGGCAATCCCGTTACACTGTCGGCCTGACCAACTTCTCGCAAGTACGCTGGCTCGCCATTGCGCCGGCGCATTCGATTTTCGATGAATACCCATTTCCTGAATAAGCGCTTTGCGCTCGCACTCGGTTTTGCCGGCCTGGTTCCTTTCATGCTGCTGATGCTGGCCAGCTGGATCGTAGATCCCGACTGGATCGGCGTGTTCATGCGCGGGCAACTGGCATACAGTATTGCGATCCTGTCCTTCCTGGGCGGCATCCACTGGGGCGGTGCGCTGGTATCCGATCATCTGTCGATCGAGCAAACCAAAAAAGTATTGTTGTGGGGCGTGGTGCCGACCCTCATTTCACTGTTTGCCACGACTGTCGGCGGTTTCGGCTTTGCAGTGCTGATGGCCGGCTTCATCGGCGCCTATCAGGCCGACAAGCATGTATTTACATGGTACGGTTTGCCGGAATGGTTCCTGCGCATGCGTTTCATTCTCACGTGCGCGGTGGTGGCGCTGCTGGCACTGACGGTCATTGCAGGCAACATAAGAGGGTGATATGACAATCGAAACGCAAAGCGCGATCCATTACCGGATTGTTCCCAGCGACCCTGCCGGTCACTTGTTTTCAGTTGTGTTGACGGTGCCGGCACCGGATGCGCGAGGGCAGATTTTTACTTTGCCGGCCTGGATTCCCGGCAGTTACATGATCCGCGAATTCGCCCGCAACATCGTGCAGATCCGGGAGGAATCGGGCGGCAAGAAAGTGGCGTTGCGCAAACTCGACAAGCACAGTTGGCAAGCGGCGTCATGCAGCGGCGCGCTGACCGTGCATTACGAAGTCTATGCGTGGGACCTGTCGGTACGCGCTGCGCATCTGGATCAGACGCACGGATTTTTTAACGGCAGCAGCGTCTTTCTGTGCGTGGCAGGGCAGGAAACTGCCACGCATATCGTCGAGATTCATCGTCCGCACGGCGATGGCTATGCGCACTGGCGTGTTGCGACCAGCTTGCCGGAACTGGGCGCGCAGCGCTATGGCTTCGGCAGCTACGTGGCAGACGATTACGATGCTTTGATCGATCATCCGGTCGAAATGGGCGTGTTCGCGCTGGCAAGTTTCAATGCGTACGGCGTGCCGCACGATATCGTCGTCAGTGGCCAGGTGCCGAACCTGGACCTGGCGCGCCTGGCCGTCGATTTGAAAAAAGTCTGCACTGCGCAGATCGCATTGTTCGACCCGGAGCGCCATCGCGCACCGATGCAGCGTTACGTGTTTTTGACGATGGCGGTCGGCGATGGGTATGGCGGCCTTGAACATCGCGCATCGACCGCGCTGATCTGCGCCCGCGCCGATTTGCCGAGCACTGCAGCGCCACAGGAAATGAGCGACGGTTATCGCTCTTTCCTCGGTTTGTGCAGCCATGAGTATTTCCACACCTGGAACGTCAAGCGCATCAAGCCGGCAGTCTTTGCGCCGTATGATTTGCAAATCGAAAACTATACGTCGCTGCTGTGGCTGTTCGAAGGTTTCACCAGCTATTACGACGACCTGATGCTGTTGCGCAGCGGCCTGATCGACGAAGTTGCGTATTTCAAGCTGGTCGCCAAGACCATCAACAATGTCTTGCGCGGCAGCGGTCGCAGCAAGCAAAGCGTGGCCGAATCCAGTTTCGACGCCTGGACCAAATATTATCGGCAGGATGAAAATGCGCCGAATGCGGTTGTCAGTTATTACACCAAGGGTTCGTTGATCGCGCTGGCGCTGGATTTGACGATGCGCGCTGAAACCAAGGGCAAAAAAACGCTGGATGATGTAATGCGCGCGCTCTGGCTGCGTTACGGGCGGGATTTTTATGCGCGCGGCAAGCAGGGCGGCAAACGCATCGGCATTACCGAGCCGGAAGCGGAGGCGCTGTTCGACGAAATCAGCGGCCTGAAATTGAAGCGGTTTTTCAACCGTTATGTGCGCGGCACCGAGGATCTGCCGCTGGCGCAACTGCTGGCGCCTTTCGGGGTGCGATTGTCGGATGGGCGCAACAAGGGCAAGCCGGACCTCGGCCTGCGCGGCGTGCGCAATGGCAGTTTTTGCAAGGTCGCGAACGTATATGAAGGCGGCGCCGCACACCGGGGCGGCGTATCGGCCGGCGATTTGCTGCTGGCGCTGGACGGCTTGCGGGTGAGCGCGACCAATCTGGAGGCGCTGCTGTCGCGTTACCGGGTCGGCGATGCAGTCGTGCTGCATGCATACCGGGGCGATGTACTGATGACATTTGAGGTCACGCTGGCCAGTGATTCTGCTCCGAAGTGGTCATTGGAAGCACAATCGAAGCCGTTGGCCAATGCGCGCAAGCGCGCGACATGGCTGCAGACGGGCGCTGCCTGAATCCCGATTGTTTGCGCGATTTCGATAGAGTATTTTTAAAGGCGCGCTATTTATTTGCGGAAGATGCATGCTTTATGCGCATACTGCCAAATATCTGATTATTGCGGCCCGGCCAGCGTGCGCAATTGAAACTTGTAATCGGCATTGAACAGGAAAGTTTCGGAGAATTCCAGCAGCTTGCTGCCGGAGCGCAGCAGCAATGCCGGTTTCGGATAGCGGGGGACGCGTTTGAGGCTGGCCAGCGCTACCCGGGACGCTTCCGGGTCGCGTGAACGCTGCACCACCGCTTTGTGCAACTGGCCGTCGGCATCGATGCTGATGTTGACAACCACGATCGCGGGCAGCATCGGTGGCAAAGGGCCGCTGAAAATGGCGTCGGCGTTACCGGCCAGAATGTGCTGCGCGACCTCGTTTTTGTAGGCGTCCAGATGACTGGCTTGGTACTCGCCCAGCGGCGCATCTGCGGGCCGGGCAACGGTCGGTTTCGGTATCAGGTTCGGCAGCGCGTTGCAGCCCAACAGCAAGGTTACGCTACTGACGATCAGAGCGTTTCTCATGGTGCGCATGGCAGCTCCCGGTGCTAGGTTGCGCTCGCTGAACCGGAATGAATTTTAAGCGAACAGACGCTTTAATTCTACGCCCGGTTCCGGTGCGCGCATGAACGCTTCTCCGACCAAAAATGCATGGACGTTGACATCGCGCATGCGCTTGACGTCGTCTTGCGTATGGATCGCAGATTCGGTGATCACCAGTTTGTCCGATGGGATGCGCGGCAACAGATCGATCGTGGTTTGCAGCGAGGTCTCAAAGGTGCGCAGATTACGGTTGTTGATGCCGAGCAAGTTGGTTTTGAGCTTGAGCGCCGCATCGAGTTCGATGCCGTTGTGGACTTCCACCAGCACGTCCATCCCGAGTTCCATCGCGCACGCTTCCAGTTCCGCCATCAAGCCATGATCGAGCGCCGCTACAATCAGCAAAATCGCATCCGCGCCCCACGAGCGTGCCTCGTAAATCTGGTACGGGTCGATCATGAAATCCTTGCGCAGCGCCGGCAATGCACAGGCGGCGCGCGCCGCTTGCAGGTATTCGGACGCACCTTGAAAAAATTGCACGTCGGTCAGCACCGACAGGCAGGCTGCGCCGTGCGCGGCGTAGCTGGCGGCAATCTGGTCCGGATAGAAATCGGCCCGGATCACGCCTTTGGACGGCGATGCCTTTTTGACTTCAGCGATCACGCCTGCGCCTCCGGCGCCGATCTTCGCCCGCAGACTGGCTTCGAAGCCGCGCAGATCGTTGCGCGCTGCAGTATCGGATTCGACTTCGCGCCGCAAACTGGTCAATGCGCGGTATTTCTTGGCCGCAGCCACTTCATCGGCTTTAACCGCCAGGATTTTATTCAGAATATCGGACATGATGGTTGAGTTCGTTTTGCCTGTTGTCTTGGGATTTTGGTGTTTTAGGGGGGTATGGTTAAATAACCAATATGCCGCATATTTTCATACGGCATTGAAAAATACCAAATGCAGTATATTTACTGCAAGCGCAGTTTTGCAGTTACGTCGAAGCGCCCAGTTGCTGCGTTACGGCGACGAACTGGTCCAGTTTCTTGCGGGCTGCACCGGACGCCATCGCCGCGCGCGCCAGTTGCAGTCCGTCTTCGATCGACGCTGCAATTCCGGCTGCATACAGCGCAGTGCCGGCGTTCAGCGCGACGATGTCGGTGACCGCGCCGGGTTGATTGTCGAGCGCTTCGAAGATTTTCTGTTTCGATTCGGTCGCATTCGCAACTTTCAGATTGCGGCTGGCGATCATCTGCAAGCCGAAATCCTCCGGATGGATGTCGTATTCGCGAATTTCGCCGTTGATCAATTCGCCCACCATCGTAGCGGCGCCGAGCGACACTTCATCCATATTGTCGCGGCCCCAGACCACCATTGCGCGCTGCGCGCCAAGGCGTTGCAGCACCCGCACCTGAATGCCGACCAGGTCGGGGTGGAATACGCCCATCAGGATATTCGGTGCGCCGGCCGGGTTGGTCAGCGGCCCGAGGATGTTGAAAATCGTGCGTACCCCCAGTTCCTTGCGCACCGCAGCCGCATGCTTCATCGCCGCGTGATGGTTCGGCGCGTACATGAAGCCGATGCCGGTTTGCGCGATCGATTGCGCAATCTGTTCCGGCGTCAGGTTGAGATTCACTCCCAGCGCATCGAGCACGTCGGCGCTGCCGGAAGACGACGATACGCTGCGCCCGCCGTGCTTGGCCACGCGCGCGCCGGCGGCGGCGGCGACGAACATCGCAGCGGTCGAGATATTGAAGGTATGCGCGCCATCGCCGCCGGTGCCGACGATGTCGAGCAAGTTGCTGGTGTCGGCCATCGGCACCTTGGTCGAGAATTCACGCATTACCTGAGCGGCGGCGGTGATTTCTCCGATGCTTTCCTTTTTCACGCGCAAGCCGACCGTCAGCGCGGCAATCATTACCGGGGACATTTCGCCGCTCATGATGCGTCGGAATAGCGATAGCATTTCGTCGTGGAAAATTTCGCGGTGCTCGATGCAGCGCAGCAGCGCTTCCTGTGGGGTGATCGGCATTATGCTTTTCCTTCGGTGAAGTTGCGCAGCAGCGCGTGGCCGTGCTCGGACAGGATGGATTCGGGGTGGAACTGCACGCCCTGAATATCAAATGTTTTATGGCGCACGCCCATGATTTCGCCGTCGTCGGTCCAGGCGGTGACTTCCAGACAGTCGGGCAGCGAAGCGCGTTCGATTGCCAGCGAGTGATAGCGGGTCACCGTGTACGGGCTGGGCAAGCCGTGGAACACGCCGACGCCGGTGTGCGCGATCAGCGAAGTCTTGCCGTGCATGACTTGCTTGGCGCGCACCACCTTGCCGCCGAACGCGGCGCCGATGCTCTGGTGGCCGAGGCAGACGCCGAGAATCGGCAGCTTGCCGGCAAAATGCTGCAGCAGCGGCACCGAAATCCCCGCTTCGGCCGGCGTGCATGGCCCCGGAGAAATGCAGATCCGGTCCGGCTGCAGCGCCGTGATGTCGTCCAGCGTGATTTCATCGTTGCGGAAGGTGCGCACATCTTCTCCGAGTTCGCCGAAATACTGCACCAGGTTGTAGGTGAAGGAGTCGTAATTGTCGATCATCAGCAGCATGTCAAATCTCCCCGTCCAGGCCGTCCTGCACTTGTTCGGCGGCACGCATGATTGCGCGCGCCTTGTTTTCGGTTTCCTGCCATTCGGATTCCGGCACCGAATCGGCGACGATGCCGGCGCCCGCTTGCGCGTACAGCATGCCGTCTTTCAGGATGCCGGTGCGAATCGCGATCGCGACATCCATTTCACCGCCGAAACTCAGGTAACCGCAGGCGCCGCCGTAGATGCCGCGCTTGACCGGTTCCAGTTCATCGATGATTTCCATCGCCCGCACTTTCGGCGCGCCCGACAGGGTGCCGGCCGGGAAGGTGGCTTTCAGCACGTCCAGATTCGACAGGCCGGGTTTGAGCAAGCCTTCGACATTCGAGACGATGTGCTGCACATGCGAATATTTTTCGATCACCAGCTTGTCGGTGACATGGACGCTGCCGGTTTCGGCGATGCGGCCGATATCGTTGCGGGCCAGGTCGATCAGCATCACGTGTTCGGCGATTTCTTTCGGGTCGGCCAGCAATTCCTTCGCCAATACCGCATCGCTCTCGGGCGTGGCGCCGCGCGGACGGGTGCCGGCCAGCGGGCGGATCGTGATTTTTTGCAGATCGGGACTGAGATTCTCGTTGCGTACCAGAATTTCCGGCGACGAACCGATGATCTGCATGTCGCCGAAATTATAGAAAAACATGTAAGGCGACGGATTCAGCGCTCGCAGCGCCCGATACAGCGACAGCGGCGAATCGACATACGGTTTTTTCAGGCGCTGGCCGATCACCACTTGCATGCAGTCGCCGGCCGCGATGTAGTCTTTGCATTTGAGCACCGCATCGAAAAAATCCTGCTTGGCGAATTCGCGGATGGTTTCGGTGCGCACGCTGCTGCTGGTGACCGGCGCATCGACCGGACGACGCAGCAGACTGCGCAAATCCTTAAGCCGCTGGCGCGCCCGGCTATACGCTTCCGGCTGGGTCGGGTCTGCGTACACGATCAGATACAGCTTGCCGGACAGGTTGTCGATCACCGCCAGTTCTTCGGTCAGCAGCAACTGGATGTCTGGCAGGCCGAGATCGTCCGGTGGTGCGCTGTGGGCCAGTCGCGGCTCCATGTAGCGCACCGCATCGTAGCCGAAATACCCGGCCAGGCCGCCGCAAAAGCGCGGCATGCCGGGCCGCAGCGCAACCTTGAAACGGGACTGGAATTGGGCGATGAAGTCGAGCGGATTGCCGTCATCAGTTTCAATGACGACGCCATCCTTGAGTATTTCAGTGTGCATGCCGGCGGCGCGCAGCAGGGTATTGGCCGGCAAGCCGATAAACGAATAGCGGCCGAACCGCTCGCCGCCGACTACGGATTCGAGCAGGAACGAATTCTTGCCGACATCCTTTTGTTGCGCCAGTTTCAGGTACAGCGATAGCGGCGTTTCCAGGTCGGCCAGTGCTTCGGCGATCAGCGGAATACGGTTGTAGCCTTGGGCTGCCAAGGAATTGAATTCAAGTTCGGTCATGTTGATCCTCCAGGACGCTATCGGTGAATGGCGCGTCCATATAGTGTCTATAAAACGTGGCTGCGCGCAGGGGAGCGAACAGCGGCAGATCGGGAATTATGCAGTCCAGGATTGCCAGCGTCGCCAAAGCCAGGCCTCAATCGAGCCTGTTTGGGTAGCGGTACGTTTATTGACGAGAAACATGACGTTATGGAGTGGTTGCAGTGGAAAAACGTTGTGTTGCAATCAGGTGTGCTGCTTCCAGCAGCGTTTCGACTATACCATCCGAATCTACGTCTTGTATAGATTGCCCATGATTGTATCCATACGGCACATTCAAGACTCTGCAACCGGCTGCGCGCGCGGCTTGCGCATCGTTGGAAGAGTCGCCTATGGCTACAACTTGCTGTGGGGCAACCGAGAAGTCGGCGAATACCTGCAGTAGCGGAGTTGGGTCCGGTTTTTTTTGGGCAAAGGAATCGCCGCCATAAATCACTTCAAAATAATCATGCAGCCCGGTTTTTTTTAATAGTGGGATAGCAAAAGCAAGCGGTTTGTTGGTCACGCAAGCCAGTCGCATGCCGTCGGCGTGCAATTTTTCCAGACCTGCGACAACTTGCGGATACAGGCTGCTGTAATCGCCATTGACTGCCAGATAGTGGCGTTGGTAGGACGCCAATGCCGGTTCGAAATGGTGCTCTGCTGCATGCAGATCGTAATCGACCGCCAGTACTCGCCGGATCAGGTTTTCGGTGCCCTTGCCGACAAACTCTTTGATGCTGCTGATGTCGAGAGGGGGCAGAGAGAATTCGGCGCGCATCCGGTTGATGGCGACATGGAAATCCGCTGCGGTGTCCAGCATGGTGCCGTCGAGATCGATAATGACTGCCCGGATATCGCCAAACAAGGCGGCATTTGTGGGCTTCATACAGCGGCCAACTCGCGGCGCATCGCATCAATCACGACTTTGTAGTCGGGCTGGCTGAAGATGGCTGAGCCGGCGACGAAGGTGTCTGCGCCGGCTTTGGCGGCAGCGGCAATATTGTCAACCTTGATCCCGCCGTCGACTTCCAGCAAGATTTCACGCCCCGGATTGCAGGCCAGATAGGCATCGATGCGGCGCCGTACTTCAGCGATTTTCTGCAGTGCTTCGGGAATGAAGGATTGACCGCCGAAGCCGGGATTGACCGACATGATTAAAATAATGTCGATCTTGTCCATCACGTAATCCAGATAATGCAAAGGCGTGGCCGGATTGAATACCAGTCCAGCTTTGCAACCGTTGTCGCGGATTAGCTGCAAAGTGCGATCAATGTGTTCGGAGGCTTCCGGATGAAATGTGATGATGTTTGCGCCTGCTTTGGCAAAATCAGGCACGATCCGATCCACTGGCTTGACCATCAGGTGGACATCGATCAATGCCGTCACATGCGGGCGAATGGCCTGGCAGACCAGAGGGCCGATGGTCAGATTGGGAACATAATGATTGTCCATTACGTCGAAATGGACAATGTCTGCGCCAGAAGCAATGACGTTGCGTACTTCTTCGCCCAAGCGGGCGAAGTCGGCAGAAAGGATACTCGGAGCGATGCGGTAGGTAGGCATGACGATATATTTAGAGAAAGAGCCGTCATTTTACCTCTTGGTACCGCCGCATGCCTTGCATCCGAGTCTGTTTTGGTGTGGAATGGCCTATCGGCAAGCGTGCGCTTGCTGCCGCTATCAGTGTTATACAACTACATACCGATTACATTCAAGGAATCACCATGGCAGCTTATGAATTCACCGTTTCAGTGAATACACAGTATCTTGCGGAGCAGTCGGAGCCGGATCAGGCCAGTTATGTGTTCGCTTATGCCATTACCATCAAGAATACTGGCCAGGTGGCGGCGCAATTGATTTCGCGACATTGGATTATTACAGACGGAAATAATCATATCGAGCAAGTGCGCGGCCTCGGCGTGGTCGGTCACCAGCCGTTCCTGGCGCCGGGAGAGCAGTTTGAATATACCAGCGGGACATCCCTTGCTACACCGCAAGGTTCGATGACCGGAGAGTACTTCTGTGTGGCCGAAGACGGCGAACAGTTTGAGGTCAAGATACCGGAGTTCGTTCTGTCCCTGCCTCGCACCTTGCATTGACTCAGCGTTTTTCTTCTTCTCTGGATGCCGGCTTTTTTTGTGCGGTAGGTGGTTTTCGACCAGAAAACATCGTCCACCATACGATGAATACCAATATGAGCATCGCACAGCCTGCTTCAACCATTAATAGCCACATGGCACTTTTCTCCTAATATTATCAATGTCATTTAAACGCTTTAGTCTACTGGCAACAGCAATTCTTGCCGCTTGCGCAATCAGCGCTTGTACCACACAGCAACCAGCCAAACCTCCTGCCAAAATTGGTGTGCCATCCGTCAAGCCGGGTGAAAAATCGCAAGAAACGCTCAAGCCAGCCAGTTTTTCGGCATTGTCGGGCTGGCAGCAGGACGATTTGCGCCAGGCATGGCCAGCTTTTTTGACTTCCTGCCAGGTTTTGGTCAAAAAAGAGGATTGGCGTGAGCCATGTACGATTGCGCGCGATGTAAACGCTTCCGATATAAAGGCGATACGGGCCTTCTTTGAAGCGTTCTTTGTGCCGCATCAGGTTGTAAACGCCGATGGTAGCGAACAGGGTTTGGTGACAGGTTATTACGAACCGTTATTGCGTGGCTCACGCAAACGCAACGGACCCTATCAGACCCCTTTGCATCGGGTGCCCGACGATTTATTGACTATTGATTTGTCCAGCGTATACCCGGAACTCAAGGCCATGCGTTTGCGCGGACGATTGGTCGGCAATAAGGTGGCCCCGTATCCGGCGCGCGCTGAGTTGATGCAGTCCTCTGCTCTGACTGGTAACGAGTTATTTTGGGTGGATGATGCAGTCGAGGCATTTTTCCTGCAGGTACAAGGTTCCGGACGTGTGCAATTGATGGATGAGAAAGAAACAGTGCGGGTTGCTTATGCCGATCAAAATGGATATCCGTATAAGTCGATTGGGCGATATCTGGTCGATAAAGGTGAGTTAAAGCTGGAGCAAGCCTCCGCGCAAGGTATCAAGTCTTGGGTCGCAGCCAATCCCTCCCGCAAAGCAGAGTTATTCAATGCCAATCCCAGTTATGTTTTTTTTCGGGAAGAAAAACTGCTTGATCCCAAAGTTGGGCCAAAAGGTGCAATGGGCTTGCCGCTGACTCCGCAGCGCTCGATTGCGGTAGATCCGCAATTCATCCCTTTGGGGGCGCCAGTCTTTCTGGCGACTACACAGCCTAATAGTGATATCGCGTTGCAGCGCCTGATGCTGGCGCAGGATACGGGAGGCGCAATCAAGAATCCAGTGCGAGCCGATTTTTTCTGGGGTTTCGGTGCGGAAGCAGGTGAGAAAGCAGGCCGCATGAAACAGCGCGGGATGATGTGGGTACTATTGCCGAAGTCGCCCTTTAAACTGTCTAAAAAATAATAATTGCCGGATCGGTCGGAGTCGTAATCGCGTCTCGTCAAGGAAGTATTTGCCTTATCCGTTGCGCGGGTCTATCAGTTTGATCATCGTTTGGCCCAACGATGATTTTTATATTGCAGGTAGGATGTTTTTAATTCGGATAAAAATTGGATATTGAATGAAAATTCTTTTTGCTGTTGATGGCTCTTCTTATTCGCTTAAGGCGGCGGAATATCTGGCGGCGCACTTTAACTGGCTCAGTGAGCCCGCCGAGCTGCATTTGCTGCATGTGGAATTACCGATACCGATAAGCCGCGCTCGTGCCGCAATGGGTAAAGAGGCTGTCGATCGTTACTATGCAGAAGAAGCGGAGGCGGCCCTTGCGCCAGCAGAAAATATATTGCAGAAGCACGACATCCGCTTTGTGCGTTCTTATGCCGCTGGAGATGTCGCTGACGCGATCCAGACTTACGTGAAGGAAAATGTAATCGACATGATTGTCATGGGTTCGCACGGACATGGAGCGCTGAGAGGATTGATGATGGGCTCAGTGGCAACCAAGGTAATTGCAGCAACAACGGTCCCGGTCTTGATTATCCGATAATCTGCTGTGTATCTATGGCGGTGCATTTTGCTCAACTGCATTTACGACCATTCTTTGAAATTGCAGTTAATAGTAATAAATTTTTCATTTTCAGTTAAAGGGAGGCGGCATGTCTTACGAAAATATTCTTATTGAAACGCATGGAAAAGTTGGCGTGATTCAGTTGAACAGGCCAAAGGCGTTAAATGCGCTCAATGACCAGTTGATGGACGAACTCGGTGAGGCATTGCTGAAATTCGATGCGGATGAAAATGTGGGATGCATTATCGTGACCGGCAGTGAGAAGGCGTTTGCAGCCGGCGCCGATATTGGCGCGATGTCAAATTACACTTATATGGATGCTTATAAAGGTAATTACATTACGCGCAACTGGGAGCAAATTCGGAATGTCCGTACACCGGTAATCGCTGCCGTGGCAGGGTATGCGCTGGGCGGAGGGTGCGAGTTGGCGATGATGTGCGATTTCATTATTGCTGCGGATACCGCTAAATTTGGACAGCCGGAGATTAAACTAGGCACTATGCCGGGTGCAGGTGGTACACAGCGCTTGCCGCGTGCAGTATCGAAATCTAAAGCCATGGATATGTGTTTAACTGCGCGCATGATGGATGCTGCGGAAGCTGAGCGCGCCGGTCTGGTCTCGCGCATAGTAGCCGCCGATAAACTGATGGAAGAAGCGTTAGCGGCTGCAACAGTGATTGCTTCCATGTCTTTACCTGTCGCCATGATGGTTAAAGAGTCGGTCAATCGTGCTTATGAATCGTCGCTTGCCGATGGCATTCAATACGAGCGCCGTATGTTCCACAGTACGTTCGCTACGTCCGACCAAAAGGAAGGAATGAAAGCATTTTTAGAAAAGCGCTTGCCAACCTTTCGCAACCTTTGATATAGTTCGCCTCCCGTTGCAAGACGGGGGCAAAAGCAGGGGGAAGGCAGCGGCAGGCAGGCAACATCGGGCAGGGGCAAACGGAATCAAATTTGCGCACTGCGGTTTAAAAAGATGTTGACGCAGTAACCGAAACGCTGCATAATCTCACCTCTTCAGTGCTGCAGACAAAACGCTGTGCAGCCGGGCAGGCAGGGTAGGAAATACCGCCGCCGGGAAGAAAAAGATCTTTAACAATTAACAGTCGATAAGTGTGAGCACTTGATGAAGGCGCCGCGCAAGGTGCTCAGGTACTTTGGGTGAACTTAAAATATCAAATGCTCGCACAGAAGAAAAATAGGATCTTTTTAGAGGCAACTTTAAGAAGAGCCTGTCAGTATTTTGAGTGAGCGACCGGTCTGGCTGGGGTAAAACCTAAGCGGACCATGTCAGCAATGACATAAAACAGAGATTAAACTGAAGAGTTTGATCCTGGCTCAGATTGAACGCTGGCGGCATGCCTTACACATGCAAGTCGAACGGCAGCACGGACTTCGGTCTGGTGGCGAGTGGCGAACGGGTGAGTAATATATCGGAACGTACCCTGGAGTGGGGGATAACGCAGCGAAAGTTGCGCTAATACCGCATACGATCTACGGATGAAAGTGGGGGATTCGCAAGAACCTCATGCTCGTGGAGCGGCCGATATCTGATTAGCTAGTTGGTAGGGTAAAAGCCTACCAAGGCATCGATCAGTAGCTGGTCTGAGAGGACGACCAGCCACACTGGGACTGAGACACGGCCCAGACTCCTACGGGAGGCAGCAGTGGGGAATTTTG
>Ga0366811_1003_pt1 | contig 52036 bp, 48 predicted proteins | sample TotcelN113001N13_FD_207018 | JGI IMG/M metagenome (GOLD analysis project Ga0366811, IMG submission 207018) | Enriched cells from coal bed in the Powder River Basin, Montana, United States - Total cells N11 rep3 HSBNCT.N11.300.1.N13 ...
GGCGACCTCAACGTGCGTGTCGGAGAACCCGAGACCCCGCGCAACCGCCGCGACTGATCCTGCGAGTTCGTCGGCCGCGCGACCGATCAGCGCCTGGGCGACATCGTCACCCGCTTCCGCGGCACTTGTGACGAGAGGCGCCAGAGCGGCCAGTTCCGGGCGCGACCAGGCATTTCGTCGGGTACCGCTGAGCAGGTCATTGGCGTCGGTGATGCCCAACTTGCTGAAGAGGAGCTCGCCCAGCAGGGTTTGCGGTCCCCGACCGTCCTCGGCGCGCAAAGCCGCCCGCACGCCCTCCATTGCGACCCAGTAGGAGCTGCCTTCGTCACCGAAGAGCGAGCCCCACCCGTTCGCCCGCCAGTCCGCCCCTTCGGCGTTCCGGCCGAAGACCGATGCTCCTGTGCCTGCGATCACGACGATGCCCGGCCGACCGGAAAGGGCACCGGCGAGGGCAATCCGGCAGTCGTGATCCACCTCGATTGAGGCATTCGAACCCGCGGTCTCGGCCAGGACCTCGCGGGCGAGGCCGCGATCAGCGCCGGAGACCACTCCGGCAATCCCGGCGAAGACCGCTGACGGTGCCACGTCGCCGGCAGCCCCCCGGGCCCGCACGATCGCATCACGCAGCGATTGCTCCGCAATCTGCTCACCCACGCCGTCGGCGTTCCCCGGCCCCGCGCTGCCGAGGCCGCACAGGTGCCCGGTGTCGTCCGCCATCACGGCAAGGGTCTTGGTCCCGCCGGCGTCCAGACCGAGTGCGTAGCGGTTCATTGTGGTCCCCGCCCTGGTTTGATGAACGCCATGATGACCTTGGCGGGCCCGTCGGTGCGGAACCGCACCGTTTCAGCCGCGGCAGGGATGACGAAGGTTTCGGCGTAGCAGTACCGCTCTGCGCGGCCTCCGGCCTCTACGACGACAGACGTGCCCTCGACAAGGCTCATCACCTGAACGCTGCCGTTGGTCGAAAGCTCGAAGGTCATGCCGTCGGCGATTTCAAGCCGCTGGACGTCATAGAAGTGGTCCTCATGCGTGGGCAGGTGGACCAGCGTCCAGCCACGACCTCGGTCGACCACCCGGGGTCGGGAGATGAACTCCTCAACGATCCGGGTGCCCTTGCGGTCGAAGAAGGCATTGGCCATCCCCCGCGCGATGTTGAGTGGGCGGGGAAGCCCGTCAAGGTCGAGCCGTACCCAGTCGTAGAGCTTGAACGTGAAGATGTAGGGGGTGGCGCTGATCTCGAGAACAAGGTTGTCGATGCCTGCGCCGTGGATCGTGCCATGCGGGATCAGGAACAGGTCGTGCTTGTTCGCCGGGTGCTTTTGCACGAACCGTTCGATCTCGACCGGCTCGGCTGTCGCGGCGCTGCACTCCAGGGCGGCCTGGAATGCGGCGATGTCAAGGTCCTCCTGGAAGCCGAGGTAGACACCTGCCCCCGGTTCGCAGTCCAGAATGTAGTAGGTCTCGTCCTGAGTGAAGCGTTCGCCGAAGTTGCGGCGAATGTACTCGGGCCGAGGATGGACCTGGATCGACAGGTTCCCACCCTGGAAGGTGTCCAAGAAGTCGAACCGGATCGGGAACTCGGGGCCGAACCGGGCTGCGCTCTCGCCGAGCACCCCGAACGAGTCGTGGAAGAGCAGCGTGTCGAAAGGAACTTCGAGCGCCACGGAGTCGCTCTCGAGGACGATGCCGTTCTCGGGGGAGATCAGTTCGAACGACCAGGCGTAGTTCGGGACGTCCATCGGCAGTTGCCGGATGTGCCGCTTCATCCATTGCCCTCCCCAGGCCCCGGGCTCGAACCACGGGCGGGCGCGCAGCGGCGTCCGGGTCAGGGAGGTCAGGGCAGCTCGCAGGTCCTCGCCCTTGATCGCACACGGCTCAGAGGGTCGCTGCTCGTCGATCAGGACGTCGATCGATGCCAGCAGCCGCTGCTTGTGCCGGTTCACCACCGGCCAGTCGACGAAGTAGTTGCCCTTGTAGGCGTCCTTGGCCGAAGCCACTTGGCGACCACCAAGATTGGTGGGCTGTCCGGCCCGAGCGCGGAACTGGAGCTCGTTCTTCGGCACCTCCAGCCACACCAGGGTCCCCCGCCAGCCGGCGAGCGCAGCACCCGTGCCGTAGAGGATTGTCACGTCCGCGTCCCGGCGAGCGCGGAATGTCTCCAGGACAGCCGCATAGAAGAAGTCGCTGAGGTCACCGGTGAAAGCTGTCCCGAAGACCGGATCGTCGCCGCCGAGGAACGGTGCGACGAGCCTGTCGATCTCGTCGGGAGAGCGCAGCGCGGCGTTGATGTTGAGCCACTCCGAGGTGACCCCGCGGTCCTCCCAAGCGGCGGTGAGCCCTGCACGGATCTGTTCCCAGCCCACGCCGGGATACCCGTCCATGATGACGGTCTGCGAACCACCGAGCAGCGTGGCGATGGCTGTGTAGCCGGTGACGATGCGGCCCGGCCCGATGTCGTGCGCCGGGTAGATGTCGTACCCATCGAGGGTGTGTTCGAGCTTGATGGGCATCAACGATTGGCTGGTCCTGCGCCCGTGGACCAGTTGGTCACTCCCCACTTTCCGGCCTCGCGTAGTCGTCCTCGTAGCGCACGATGTCCTCCTGCTGCCAGTCACCGAAGGCAACCTCCAGCACCCGAACCGTCCCGCTCAGGCTGCCCAGCCGGTGCTTGCAGTTGGGACCGATCCAGATCTCATCGCCCACCTCGGGCTGCCACTGCTCATCGCCGATATGAACGGTCGCTCCGGGGTCCAGCACGATCCAGAGCTCTCCCCGGCCTGGGTGTGACTGGAGGCTCAGTCGCTGACCCTCGGTGACCTCCATCAGGCTGACGGTGACCGGGTAGTTGTGGGCGTACTGCCGGAACCGGCCCCAGGGTCGAACCGCCTCGGAGACGGCCGGCATGCCAGCGGGAATCTCACCGATGATCTGATTGGTCATGCGTGTGCCTTCCGGATGGTCGCAGTTGGGGACGGATCAAGGAGGTCGGAGCGGTTCATGACTACTGGGCCATCGGGTCCGGCCAGGACGACGAGGCGGAAGTTGTCCTCCGCGATGCTGGCGTAGTCATGGCCGGCCTGCCCCGGGTAGATGCCGACGTAGGAGAACGGCACGTCACCGGTGTTGACGGTGCGGTGAGCAGTGGCGCCCGGCACATAGACGAGTTCACCTGCGCCCAGTGGCACGAACTGCTCGGCACCCTCGTCGTTCTCCAACACCAGACCGCCCGCGCCGCTCACGCCGATGTACACCTCAGCCGCCTCCCGCCAGGCGTGATAGTGACCCTTCGTCAGGTAGTACTCGCGGCCGACCCGACCCGGCTGGACCACGCCCAGGCCATAGCTGAGGCCACCTTCGGACTCGTCCTCGAGCCCGGTGGTGACCGAGTAGACGAGCTCATCTCCACCTTCGAGGGCAGCCTCGTAGGCGGCTTCGTCAGCGAAGCACCCGCGGAGGTCGCTGAGATGACGATCCACAGCCTTGGCGCCGGGGAGGGTTCCCGTGACAGCGTCGATTCGTTGCCGCAGCAACTCCGGAGCAAGCGTTCTGAGTCCTTCACGTGGCATGAGTTGAGTATCGCAGCCAGTGTGAAGTTGCACAACTCTTTTGTGATGTTTCACAACATCCGTGCGATATGCTCACTTCCAGGAGGTTGGGATGAAGGTCGAGGAGCGGCGAACCGCCATACTTGAGCTGCTGATGACGGAGGAAGCAGCGGGCATCCACGACCTCGCTGACCGCTTCGGCGTCTCCCACATGACCATCCGGCGCGACCTCGAGGGGCTCTCACTCGAAGGCCGAGTCGCCGTCGGTCGAGGAGAAGCGCGCATCTCCCAGAACTCAGGGATAGAGCCACGCTATGCCGCCAAACAACGGGAGAACGCCGTCCTGAAGGCGCAGATAGCCCGTTACGCGGCCCACCACTTCGTGCAGGACGGCGACGTGATCCTTATGGAAGGCGGCACGACGGTCACCGCGATGGCACAGCACCTCCAGGGCAAGTCCGGACTGACCGTGGTCACCAACGGGCTCTACACCGTCAACGAACTCGCCCACCTGGTACCCGACGTGACCGTGATGTCCACAGGCGGGATCCTCCGCGATCTGTCCTTCACCTATGTCGGGCCAGCCGCCGAGGACTTCCTCGCCGACGTCCACGTACGGACTCTGTTCGCATCCGCCACGGGTTTCACCCTTGAGCACGGGTTCACCGACCCCAACCCACTCGAGTCGCGAGCCCGGAAAGCCATGGTCGAGTGCGCCGAGCGCGTGGTCATGCTCCTCGACTCGAGCAAGTTCGGTGTGACCTCCCTGATCACCGTGGCGCCTCCTGACGGAATAGACGTACTCGTGACCGACGCCCAGGCGCCTTCGCGCGACCTGGAGCAGCTCCAGGAGAAGGGCGTCGACGTCCATGTCGTCGACCTTGGGATGGGGAAGCAGGGCGGGACCCCGGTCTCCTTCTCGATCAGCGCCTCTCACCGGTAAGAAGCCTCCCGGGCAACAGCCGCGACATCGTGTGGCGTCTGGCAGACGTAGCCCGCGCTGTCCGACGGGCACCAGATCATCGGGGCGCGCGGTGGCTCTGCGAGTCTGCTAGTCGAGCGTGGGCACAGGATGTGCAGTGGGCACTCGTCACCAGAGCTCTGATGCCGGCCAGCCACCGCCTCGCGGGCGACACTCCGGGAGCGGCTACGAGGCTGATTCCGTTCCAATCAGTCGAACGGTCGTTCAGGGCGAAGGCGTATCGCCTGGTCGCTGAGCGGGTGCCACCAAGACCTCAAGCCCAGCGCTTCGCAGCTCCGCAACGCGCAGTTCAGGTGCGTTGGAGTCGGTGACGAGGATGTCGATCATGTCGAGTGGGCAAATCTTCACGAACGACACGGCGCCGAGTTTGGTGGAGTCGGCAACGAGGATGCGTCGTCGCGCGCTGTGGAGCGCGGCCCGTTTCGTGGCAGCGTCGTCGAACTCGTATTCGGTGATGCCAGCCTCAGGATCGACACCACCTGTGGTCAGAATGACGGTGTCGAAGGTGAGCTGCTCGAGCGCTGCCTGGGTGGTGGGGCCAACGAGAGAACGCTCTTGGTGACGGACCACACCACCGGGAACCATCAGGGTGACGTTGGGCATCTCGGCGAGTACATCGGCGACCCGAAGGCTGAGCGCCATGACGCGTATGCGGATGTCGGGCGGGAGCTGTTCCACGAAGTGCAGGGTGGTCGTACCGGCATCCACGATGAGGGTCTCCCCGTCCCTGATCAGAGATGCGGTTACCCTTCCGATCTGGCGCTTGGCTTCTACCTGGAGCTGACTCCTGGCATGGAAGCCAGGCTCGAAGCTCCGAGACGTCGTGGAGATGGCACCGCCATGAACCCTGAGGAGCAGGTTGGAGATTTCCATCTCTTCCAGGTCTCGACGCACGGTCATTTCCGAAACACCCAGCGTTGTTGACAGCTCGTTGACTCGCACCCGTCCGGCGCCTTGAACCGCGGCAAGAAGCGCCTGTTGACGATCCTTCTTGTTCACGAGGTGAAGACCAATCCAGCGGCGCCGATGGTGCCAGCGTTTCCGCCTAGCTGGCTTGCGGTGATCATCACGCCTCCTGGGGGACCGAACCGGTAGGTGTCAACATGGTCTTGGACGATTGACAACAGCTTTTCGGTATCTCCAAGGGCATTGCCAGCCAGCACAACCGTATCAAGCGCGTGCATGGCGACCAGATTGCGGGCCCCTATCGCCAGAGCACGGCGGGCATTGGCGACGATGTGTTCGGCGACCGTATTGTTGCGGGCAGCCAGATGGACGTCACGGGCGGACCCGGTGCTGTCGATCACTCCGGCGGCGATCCCGGATTCGAGGACTGCGGTGGCTGAGGCGAGGGCTTCCAGGCACCCTCGTGCTCCGCAGTAGCATTCCGGCCCGTTCGGGTCCACCTGCGCATGCCCGGCCTCGGGATGGGTGTTGACCGACCCGCTGTGCAGGTGTCCGCGCACCCAGACTCCGACCCCGATCCCCGTGCCTACGGTGATGCAGGCCACTGCTTCCTTGCCTTGGCCGGCCCCGAAATGGGCTTCAGCCAGAACGGCCACATTCGCGTCGTTCTCCAGCAGTACCGGAAGCGCGAGCCGATCCTGAAGCACAGCTACGACCGGGCCTTGGTAGCTGGCCGGCAAGGTATAGGGATTGGCGATCGTACCGGTGGCCGGATCGACCGGCCCCGTCACCCCGAGACCAATCCCGATCGGAGGGTCGGACCGGTGGCGAAGCACGCGTCGCACCACCGCGGTCAGCTGGTCGAAGGATCCCCGTGCGGGGTCGTAGTCCACGGGCTCGGAGTGAGTGAACCCGAGTTGTCCGAGGTGGTTGACCTCGGCGGCGCGAACATTCGTGCCGCCGAGGTCAACTCCGAGTGCCCACGTTGCCATGCTCTAGCAGGGACGGTAGAGGTTGTCGGCAACCTCGGGAGTCTCGAGATTGTCGAGGTTTGCCACGATTGTCGGCAGCGCGGTTTCGGCCGGGACTTCCTTCCCTGCAAGGGCGTTGAGGGAGTATTCGATGGAGAGCTTTCCCATGGTGCGAGCCTGCTGGATCACCAGTGACTTGACCAGCCCGGCCTTGAGCTGTTCTACCTGGAAAGGCTGGCCGTCCCCGCTCACGAAGTTGACCCGACTTCCCGCGTTCGCCTCTCGCAGCGCGGTCACGACTCCCTGCGAGTCCCCGCCGTTGAAGGTGAAGATCCCGACCAGGTCGGGATGTGCCGCCAGAGCCGCGTTCACGATCGCGGCGGACTTGCCAGCCTCGCCGCTGCTGTACTCGAAGGGCAGCACCTTGATATCAGGATGGTTCGCAAGTTCCTTGGAGAATCCCTCACGCCCTTGGTCGTTGGTGGAGACACCGGGGGGAGAGAAGATTCCCAGCACGCTTCCCTTACCTCCGGTCAGCTTCGCGATCTGCTCGGCGCCCTGCTTGCCGTACAGGACATAGTCGGATCCTATGTGGCCAGCTGCGAGTGACGGGTCTTTGAGAGTGGTATCGACGAGGACCAGCTTGCTTCCGGCGTCGACGCCAGCCTTCAGGGGTGCGAAGAGTGCGGTGTCGTCCGTCGGCGCGATCACGATCGCGTCCGGCTTGCTGGCGACAACCGCGTCCACGATCGGAACCTGCAGTGCGGGATCGAACTGCCCCGCTCCCTGCACCGTGAGGTCCGCCCCTGCTTCCTTCGACTGCAGCTTCGCCCCGCACTCGATGGCCTTGTAGAAGTCATCACTGGAAGTGCCCAGGATCAGGGTGACCTTCTTGGCGACGGTGCTCGCGGCGGTCTCCGAGCCGGAGGTGGAGGCTTGTGGCACAGGCGTGCTGCATGCCGTCAGTCCGATGCTGCCCGCCAGGAGTACTCCCATGGCACAGCCGGTGAGGGCTGTCCGCGGTGTCCCTGTGAGATGTTTGATATTCATGGGGGTCCGATCCGTTGGTGAGTGGCTGTTCGGGTCTAGCTGAGTTGGCGTCGTCGGCGACGCTGGTCGAGGAGGACTGCGGCGACGAGGACTGAACCGACCGCCACGTACTGCCAGTAGGGCACGACGCCCTGGATGATGAAGCCGTTCGCCAGGACGACTGGGATGAAGGCGCCGATGGCGGTGCCCGCCATCCAGCCGATGCCGCCGAACAGGCTGGTTCCGCCGATCACGACGGCGGTGATGGCCTGCAGGTTGAGGTTCGTGTTTCCTGCGATGGTGGTGGTGCCGAACCGAGCCAAGGACAGGAAGCCACCGAGCCCAGCCAACACCCCGGCCAGGGTGTAGATCGACATCAGGTGTCGCTCGACGCGGATACCGGCGCGACGTGCCGATTCCTCGTTGGAGCCGATCGCGTAGGTGCGACGACCGAACACCGTGGTAGCAAGGACAAGGCCGGCCAAGGTGGCGATCACGGCAGCGATCACCGCGATCACCGGTACCCCCAGCCACCGACCGTTCCCGAACTGCACCAGCGGGCCGGGAACCGAACGGACGTCGACTCCGCCGGAAATCACCAGCGCCAGTCCGTACGCGGCACCCAGTGTGCCCAGGGTGGTGACGAAGGGCGGGACCTTGGCGCGCGCGATGAGGACGCCGTTCAGCAATCCCCAGGCGCCGCCGGAGACCAGCGTTGCCAAGAGCCCGACGAGGATCGCCCCCAGCGAGTCTCCCCCGACCGCCGCCATGGCCTGAGCGCCAACCACGGAGGAGAAGACAAGAACCGACCCGACGGAGAGGTCAATGCCGGAAGTGATGATGATGAAGGTTGCGCCGACGGCGACCACCAGGAGGATCGCGGTGTTGCTGAAGATTCCCTGCGCATTGCTGACGGTGAAGAAGGTTGTCGGTGACAGGAAAGCGAACATGGCGATGATCGCCGCGAGGATCAGCAGCATCGTGGTGGTTGGCTTGGCCAGCCAAGTGGAGAGCCTCGAGTTCACAGTGCTTGCCCTTCCTCGAACTGGACCATGTCCTTGGCGCCGGTGATGGCCGCAACCACGTCCTCGGCGGAGACGTCGGCGGTGATGAACTGGCCGATCCTGCGGCCCAAGCGGAACACTTCGATCCGGTCCGCCACACGCATGACCTCGGGCAGGCTGTGACTGATCAGCACCACAGAGATGCCGCGGTCGCGAACCCTGCGGATGAGGTCGAGCACGTTTTCGGTCTGGCGCACGCCGAGCGCCGCGGTCGGTTCGTCGAGGAAGAGGACGTGCTTGGCCCAGGTTGCGGCGCGGCAGACCGCGATCCCCTGTCGCTGCCCGCCCGAAAGATTGCCGACCGCGTCGTGCTCGGAGCGCACCGTGACCTGGAGCGACTCGAAGGCTTCGCGGGCCTCCTGCCGCATCCGACGTTTGTCGAGCACCCCTATACGGCCGAGGACCCCTGGCCGGCGCAACTCTCGACCCAGGAACAGGTTGGCTGCCGAATCGAGGGTGTCGGCCAGGGCGAGGTCTTGATATACAGTCTCGATTCCAGCCTCGCGTGCCTCCTCCGGAGACCCGAACGCCACCTCGTGGCCGTCCAGGGTTACGAGCCCCTCGTCAGCGCTGTGGACGCCGGAAAGCACCTTCACCAACGTGCTCTTACCGGCGCCGTTGTCGCCCATGAGCGCGACCACTTCGCCCCGGCGGACGTCGAAGTCAGCTCCTCGAAGCGCCTCCACCCGTCCGAAGCTCTTCTTTATGCCTCTGGCAGCCAAGATGAGATCTGCTTCATCAGCGTTCATACCGAAAACCTAGATGTTCGAAACTACCATGTCAACGGTTGATTCAAACAGTTTCGAGGTTTAAGCTGCACAACATGTCTACCGTTAACCAAGCTCCACCCGTGGCCCCCTACATCCAGGACATCCACCTGCAACCCCAATCCCTCGCCCGCCTCCTGGACGCCGGCCTCCCCAGGGATGTGCGGACGCTCCTCAAGAGCGCGGGGCAGTTCGACCGAGTCGTGATGACGGGAATGGGGTCATCCCTGTTCGCCCTCCATCCCACATTCCTGCGATTGGCCGAGGCCGGGCTGCCCGTGTGGAACATCGAGACATCCGAACTCCTCGGCGGTGCACGCAGCCTCATCACCGCCAACACGCTGCTGTGGGTGACCTCACAATCAGGACAAACCCCCGAGGTGCTCGCACTGCTCGACTCACTCCCTGTTACGCCGGAGGTCGTCTTCGGTGTCACCAACGACGCGAGCAGCCCGATGGCCTCCTCCTGCCACCACGTCCTGGAGCTGCACTCGGGAGACGAAAAGACCGTGTCAACCCGCAGCTACCTCAACACACTGGCCGCATCCGCCCTTGCCGTCGGGGCCATCCTCGACCAGCCCGAAGATCAAGAACTGGCCGGTGCGCCAGACAAGCTCTCTGAGTGGCTCCAAGACTGGCCCGCCCACCTGGCACACATCGACAGCCTCCTGCCGCCCGCCACGACCTTCATCCTCGGGCGCGGCGCATCCCTGGCCGCCACTCGCACGGGATCACTCATCATCAAGGAGGCGTCAGGTACACCCGTTGAAGGAATGAGCGTTGCCGCGTTCCGCCATGGACCCCTGGAAATGGCTGGCCCCGACCTCTCCGTTCTGCTGCTCGCCGGCGCTCCGAGCGAACACCGCCTGAACGAAGACATGCGCGACGACCTGACCCATCACGGCGCCCGAGTGGCGTGGATCGACACGAGTTCCGGCCCGGACGGGATCCGCATGCCAGACCTACGCGGAGACATCGCGCGACCCATCGCCGAATTCCTCCCCTTCGAGGCGCTCAGCGTCGTCCTGGCCCACAGGCGTGGACGCGAACCCGGGTCGTTCACAAAGATCGGCAAAGTCTCCAGCCGCCTTTGACGCAGCAGGCCCGCTCATCGCGTCTCCGACAGGCGCTTTGAGCCGGCTTCTTCGTTTCTTGCAGCAATGCCGCTTTCAACCGCTCTGGACCTGTGCCTTCGACCGAGATGACACCGGGGCCGTCGACTCCCTGATCACGAGGTCGGGCGTGAGCACGGACACACGGCTTTCAGCGCCGCCGTTGAGGATGTTCTCCAGGAGCCGGAAGGACCGGGCACCCAGATCGTCGAAGTCTTGGTGGACGGTCGTGAGTGCCGGAGACCAGAACTGCGAGAAGGGTTGGTCGTCGAACCCCACCACCGAGACATCCTCCGGGACCCTCCGCCCCGTCTCCCTCAGGGCCTTGATGGCGGCTATCGCGATGTCGTCGTTGTCGCAGAAGAGGGCTGTGAGATCGCCATGGCCTGCTAGCTGTAGACCGAGTTCGTACGCGCTTTGGGGATCCCAAGTCGCTTCCAGGGTCTCGGGGACGGGTGCGCCGGCGGCGGTAAGTGCCTGCTGCCAGCCGATCGAACGACCTAGTTGCCGTCCCATCGCGGGCTGGGCGATGTGATGCACGGTCGGATGTCCCAGTGCCAGTAGATGTTCAACGAGCACTCGGGCTGCCCCCTCTTCATCCAGGAGTGCACGGGGCACGTCTCCAGCCGGCTCCGAACCCCCACTGGCCGCGACGACCGGTATCGTGCTGGGCAGTTTGCGAAGCACCTCCGACCCGGGCTCGTCGAACTCGAGAACGATGACGCCCGCGACATTCTCAGCCAGCACCAGTTCGACTGCTCCATTCACAGCCTCCGGTTCAGCGGACTCGACGACCGCGACCACCACTGAGTAGCCGCTCTGTCTGGCCGCGGACTGAATCCCCTGGATCGTGTGTGCCCAGCCGAACCGTGCCGCGTTTCCGGCAATGACTGCGATCAAGGAGCGCCGGCCGAGCGCGAGGGAGCGGGCGGCGCTGTTGGGGATGTATCCGAGTTCTGCGATGGCGTCGGCTACTCGCTTCTTGAGTCGATCGCTCACCGGCGTCGACCCGTTGAGGACCCGGGACACGGTCGGGACAGAGACGCCCGCCGTCCGCGCGACGTCCTGAATGACGGGCGATCGACGACTCTGGTGCTCGGTCAAGGCTTCTCCGCTCGTGTTCTCACGATGCTCGGGTATCAGACTCGGCTACGCAAGTCCGCTGGAACTGCGGTACCTCGACACGTTCCCCGCCATTGAGGGCTGACTGGTGCGCAGCGACGCCTGGTGCAGTCCAGTTGGCCGCGGTAAGTGCGTCGACACTGGCGGGTCGATCCTCGACGATGCTCCGTACGAATTCGTGAACCAGGTGAGGGTGTGAACCGTTGTGCCCGCCGCCCTGTACGAAGGATGCGTGGGAGCCGTCGGAATAGACGCTTTCACGGGTGTATCCGGCGATCTGCGGGGGGAGGAGATCTGCACGATCAGGTGCTTCGATCCGGAGTGCCTCGATGCTGCGGCCACGTCCGACCCCCGCTTCGTGCAACACGTAGTGGATCGGCGCCTCCCCTTCGAGCTGGGGCCATTCAAAACCGTAGTCCTGGCCGTAGATGGAGAATGCCTCGGTGTAGGCGCGGGCCGCTTGGAACAGCGTTCGCGAGACCTCTATGGAGATGTCGGGGCTGTCGAGCTCGAAGATGGCTGTCTCTGCGGGGTAGGGGTTGCCGTACAACGCCTGGCGCGGCTGCGGCAGGCGTCCCGAGCCCAGCGCGCGGACTGAGCGGGTGCGAGTTCCGAGCAGCCTGAGGATGGGCGAGATGGCATGCGTCATGTACCACATGGGGGGAAGCCCGTTCCAGTAGGAGGGCCAGCCCTCCATGTCCTGATAGTGGACGCCCTTGGCGAAGGTGACGGGACCGAAGACGCCGGTGTTGAAGAGCTCTTGGCAGTGAAGGAACTCGCGCGTATATACGGCTGTTTCCATCATCATGTAGTTCTTGCCGGTTGCTTCCTCCAGCCGCACGATTTCGGCCATCTGATCGAAGTCGATGGCCATGGGCACGGTACTGGCGCAGTGCTTGTTGGCGGACAGCACGGCGATGCTCTGCGTGCCGTGCTCGGGAAGGGCCGTGACGAGGTGCACTGCATCGATGTGGTCCTGCGCGAGCACGTCTTCGAGGGTCGAGTAGCGTTCCTCGATTCCGAACTGGTCACCGACACGGTTGAGAACGTCAGGGTCTGCATCGCAAAGAACGAGCGCACCGACATCCGGGTGATCGCGGTAGATGGGAGCGAACTCGGCCCCGAACCCGAGGCCTACCAATGCAATCGTTGGTTTGGCAGTGGAATGGCTTGTCATTCTGGTTCCTTCTGTTTCGTTTTGGTGGGCGTGGGACCGGGGGTCACTTGACTGCTCCGGAGGTGATGCCTGAGACGATTTGACGTTGCGCGATCGAGAAGAGGACGACAAGGGGGATGCTGGTGACGACCACGTAGGCGAAGATCAGGTTCCAGGCGTTCGTGTACAGGGCGGCGCTCGCGACTTTGAAGAGGTTCAGAGGCATCGTTGTCGAGTCGCCTCCGCCGAGCACGAAGAAGGCGTAGAACACGTCGTTCCAGGCAAAGAGCGTGACGAGGATCGCACTGGTGGCCATGACGGGCGCGAGCAATGGCAGGATGATCTGGAAGAACACCCGACCCGGACTGGCACCGTCGACCCGCGCGGCCTCTTCCAGTTCTATCGGCACGGTGCGAACGAATCCTGTGATGAAAAAGATCACGAGCGACAGGTACATCCCCATGTACACCCCGATCATGCCGACTTGGGTACCGGCCAACCCCATCTGTCTGAGCACGAGCACGACCGTGACGGCGGCCGGGGGGATGAGGACGCCTGAGATGGCGATGCCGTACAGAACCGAGCTGAGGGCGCCGGCGCGCCGGGCGAAGGTCCAGGCGGCCATGGCTCCGAGGATCAGGACTCCCAGGACTGCCGGCACGACCACGGCGACGCTGCCCACGAAGGCCGGCACCATCTCCCCACGTACAGCGGCCTGAGTGTAGTTTTCCGCGAATCGCCAGGAGGTCGGCAAAGTGAGATTCGGATTGAGGGCCTCACCCACCGTCTTTGCGGAGGTGATGATCACCAACCACAACGGCAATGCGATGAGAGTGGTCATCAGCAGGATCACTGCAATCGGCTGAAGCACTGGGGCGAGCTGGGCTTGCCGGCGGGTCACGCGAGCACCTTCTCTCGGCTGCGTAGGTAGATGATGAGCGGCACCGCGATGATGACGACCGCGAGGAAGAGAACGAGGCTCATTGCGGAGGCCTGGGCATACAGCCCGCTTCCGAACGTGCGGAAGATGAAGATGTTGAGGATCTCGGTCGAGCGGGCCGGGCCACCGCCCGTCGTCGCCTGGACGATGTCGAACCCGTTCAAGGTGCCGATGAGTGCTGTCGCGACGTTGAAGGTGATCGCTGGCGCCAGCAGTGGGAACTTGATGCGTCGGAAGATTTGGATTCCTGAAGCGCCATCGATCCTGCCCGCCTCGATGAGTTCATGCGGAACAGACTTCAGACCCGCCAGGTAGATGAGCATGGCCAGCCCCATCCATTTCCAGCCGTGCACCAGGGCAACGACGACGACCGTCCACGTCGAACTGCCCAACCAGGCAATTTCCACCGGCTGGCCAGAAAGGGCGCTCAATATCTGGTTGAGGCCGCCATCCGGTTTGAGCATTGCCTGGGCGATGTAACCACCTGCGAGTGCGGAAATGAGCACCGGGAGGAAGAACACCGACCGCGCCAATCGGTTGAGCCAGGTATCCCGCTCGAGCAACAAGGCAAGGCCCAGCCCGAGGCCGTTCTGGAAGACTGCGACGAGCACTGCGTAGGTGAGGGTGATTCGGAGCGCCTGCTGCAACGAACCGTCGGAAGTGATGGAGCCGAAGTTCGCCAATCCAACGAATCGCAGGTTCGACTTGAAGGCGGACCAGTCGGTGTAGGGAAGAACGAAGTTCAGGAGGGTGGGCAGGACGAGGAAGAGGCCAAGGACGACCAAGGCGGGGACGGCGAACGTCCACGGGTGTTCCTGGCCCGCGCGGGACCTGATGTGTTGGCGCGGCGGCGTGCGTGACGCCCGCTGGATGGTGGCTGTGCTCACGAGAACCTCGTCTCCTGCTTTGTGGTCGAGCCCGCCGCCTTCCTGAGGCGGGCCCGACCTGGACTGCTAGAAGCCTTCGGCGCCCAACGCTTGCGCGAGCTGGACGAAGTTGGCCTGCGTGGCCTCAGCCACCTGCTCCGGACTCTTGCTGCCGAAGTACATGTCAACCAGGTACAGGTACAGGTCCGGGTTCACGATCGCTTCGTTCTGCATGGAGCCGACGGTTTCCTTCACGGCGGCCGGGTAGTTGACCTTGCCGATCTCGGGCACGTTGTCCGGTGAGGCAACGGCCGGCTGGAGCGAGACGTACCCTTGCTCCTGGATGAACGTCGGGTAGTAGTCCTCGAGCCAGAACCTCAGGAACTGTCGAGCCGCTGACTCCTGCTTGGCGTCCTTGGACTTGAACGCGACCACCGTGTTGGTCTGCTCGGCGATGACCGTCCCGATGCTGCCGGTGGGCGAGATCGGGAAGAAGCCGATCCTCTCGTTCAGGGTCTTGAGGTCTGCTGACGCAGCCATCTGGTCGACCAGCGCGTTGACCTGAATGACCATTCCCGCTTCACCGCTCAGGAGGGCCTTGGCCTGCTCCGGGAACGTGGCGGTCTTGATGTTGGGGTTGCCGGTCGGGCTGGAGTAGAGGGCCTGGCACTTGGCGATCGCGTCGACGACCTCGGGGTTGGTGAACTTGTCCTTGTTGGTGTTCATGCGATCCCAGAGCCCACTCTTGGCCAGATCCGCGAGCATGACCTGCACGCACCACTGATTGGGCCACCGGTCTGCACTCGCCTCGTACGCCGGGGCCTTGACCCCAGCAGCTTCGAGCTTCTTGGCGGCAGCCATCAGACCGTCATATCCGACCGGCATTTCGGTGATTCCAGCTTTGGCGAAGTTGGCCTTGTTGTAGTAGACGCCGATGACGCTGGGGGCCTTGATGGGTGCCGCGTAGTGGACCCCATCCAGTACCCCGAGCTCTTGGGAAGGAGCGTCGAGCTTCTCCAGCCACGGGGCACCATCAAGGGGCAGGAGGCGATCCTTGGCCTGGATGATCTTCAAGCCCGAACCGGTCGTCTGCCAGAACATGATGTCTGGGTGATCGCCGGTGGCGAGACTGGTCTGAACGTTCGTCTCGTATTGGTCAGGTACCGTAACGTTCTTGACCACCGCGCCGGTTGCGGCCTGGAATGCGGCGATCACCTTGTTGGGGACTGATGCCGTCGACTGCGCGGTCCAGACCGTCACGGTGACGCCGTCCAGTTTGCCCTTGGCGTCCGGCCAGGCGGCGTTGGTGGGGCTGGACGCCGGGCTGGGGGGCCCAGCGACCGAGCATCCTGTGAGCGCAGTTGCGGCAGCAATCGCAACAGCCGCCGGCATGATCCATTTGGCTTTCATGGGTAATCCTTTCGTTCTTGCTGGTAAGTGGTTTCGGTTCGTTAGTCATGCCAGGTGAGCAAAACCACGCGGGCGTTGATGCTGGTCAAGCTGTCGGGGTAGATCGTGAGAATTCCATCGGCCCATTCGCTTTTCCAAATAGGGCCCGTGACGGGACCGAGCCACTTCAATGCCGGCCCGTCCTTGTGCTGAAGAAATGGCAGACGGATGGCGTCCACGTCAGCTTGCCGACGCCATAACGTGAGGATGTCGCTTCCCGGTGCAGAGAGGCAGGCGGCAACAACGGGGTCCGACCACCGAGGCAGGCCCAGCGGCCAGCTCGGAAACCGCGTCGTGATGTCGCGCATCAATGACCGGTTCGCTTGCACCGCCTCCGAGACCAGGTCACGTTGAGCGGCCGTCATCCGGTCGAGATGACCAGAGAGGTACAACCGCCCGAGCCCTCCGGTCGCGAGGGTGAACCCGATCTCTTCGTTGCTCATCCCCGGCTGCGGGTACGCCCAGTTCGCGGCCTGGTCAGGCAACAGGGACAGGAAGGCCCCCGCCGCTACCGGCGGATATCGGACAGGGTCCTGCTGATCGGATGTGGATTGCAGATTGAAATGCGCGACGAGCCCGGCAGATTGCCGCATGGCACCGGAGGCGCAGTTCTCCAGAACAACCGATGGATGACGTCGATAGAGCGAGTCGATCCAGTCAACATGGGCATCGGCGTATTCGCGTAGGGATTGGCCTGGGGACTCGCCTCCGTCATCACTGCCGGGCCCCGCCACGATGTTGTAGTCCAACTTGAAGTATCCGATCCCCTCACCGACGAGGCGATCCACGACGGAGTCAAGGTGAGCGCAGGCAGCTGGGGAGCGTAGGTCCAGATGGAATCGTCCTTGTTCTCGCAGCCGCTCGCCACCTCGACGCAGGAATGCGCTCTCGGGCAGCGTTGCGGCGGCGCGGCTCTTTACGCCGACCACTTCCGGCTCGAGCCAGATGCCCGCGATCAGGCCGTGACTGCGGATGACCCGGAGGAGGTGGCCCAGCCCGCGAGGAAACCGGCGCGCGGACGGCACCCAGTCCCCCACACTCTCAAACCAGTCGGTCGTGTCGTCGTACCAGCCGGCATCGATGCAGAACACGTCAACCCCGACCTCAGCGGCTGCGCCGATCAGCGGAAGAAGAGCCTTCTCGGTGGGGTTCCCCATCAGGGTGTTCATGTAGTCGTTGAACACGACAGGCATCTCGACCACCGACCGCCTGTGGTACCTGCGATCGCGTGTCAGCTCGCGTACGGCACCCTCGATACCGTCCGAACTCACCGCGAGGACCATCGGAACAGTCCTGAACGTCTGGCCGGGGTCAAGAGCAAGGCGCCACTGGTGCTGCTCGTCGGTCGGCCCGAAGACAGCGATGGAGAGCCCTTCGGTGCCTTCGCCGATCTCCACCAACCATGGGGCGCTATGCGGCATTTCCCAGGCAAGCGCGGACTGCGTGCTGCGGTCTACGAGGATCCCGACCAGGAGGTCAGCACTGGTCGTCCAGGTCGAGCGCCCCACGAGCCGACGGGCGCCTCGGGCGTCCTGGCCCGCAGTCTCGAGTCCCAGGTCAGCCAGCAGATCGCGGATTCGTCTCACCGTCCACCGGTTCTCGGACAGCCACTCCGACGCCCCGGTCAACAGGTCGATGTTGCCCATGTCGACGTCAGCCCCGGCGAAGGGGACGTGGAGTGTGAGTGAAGAAACGGCGAGCAGCGTGATCGATGCCTCGCGCTCGTTGGTGACGGCCGTCTCGGCATGGACCGTGGCGAAGCCGGCCTCATTTGTGATCAGGGTGGTGACGCAGAGGCCCGCCCCCCGCTGGACGATCCGAAGGGAACGCCCACCGTCGCTCACCTCGTGCCAGACATAACGCAGCGCGCGCCCGATTGCGGTGCCGACCGTGCGTGTTGATGCGTGCGCCCGACCCCAACCCACCGCCAGAACCTCAACCAGGGGCTGGGCAGGAGCCAGGGGCTCTCCATGGCCGCTACCAGGAGGGACGATGCTCGCCAGGGCCACCGGCGCTGCTGGCCCCGTCAAGAAGCGCAAGCGTACATCGCCTACCGCCCACTCGAAGCTGTCTGGCACGGACACCTGCGTCCTCCCTGAAGCCACCGGAGATCGTTGGCCTGAGTCCATGAAACCGCTTATCAATAGAAAGCGCAAGAGAATTTGATAAGCGGTTTCACAACCGTGAAGTCCCGAGGCCGGCGCTCCCGCGTAGGAAGCCGCTCTTCAAGTGATCTGCTCTAGAACACGGCCTGGACTGCCCAGGTCGAACCAGCGGCGTCGAGCCCGCCTGCCTCAAGGGCCGGCCGGCGCCCGAGTCAGCCCACGTCTCTCGCAGCGTCTGCGGAGCCACGCTTCCGCGTGCATGCGAGTGGGAACGTTGGCGGGGCGGTGTGGCGCTGCCGGCCGCGACCGCGGTAACGGGCGCGAAGTCGTCCGTTGGACAGCCCGGTGATCTCGCCGAGTCAACGACGGCGTGCCTCAGGGCCGGACACAAGAAAGTGCGCGAGAGAGGAGTTGAACCGATCCTAGAGCGCGGCGGGATGGGGTTGACTAGGCCTTGCGTACAGTTTCGTCGCCGTTGGCACCGCCGTGTGGGGCAGATTTGGGGCAGGATTCACGTTGTCACGTCGACAGCCAAGGTCGGTCGCGATCTGCTGCTGAACGGGGGTCCAGATATCGACCTCCGAGATCGGCTACCGCCCCGTCCCCGGCTACGCCCACTACAGGGTGCCGATGAAGAAAGCTGTACATCGCGGGGCAATCGGTTTACCCACTGAGTGGCGTCGGCGGCGTCACCGGCTACAACATCGCCCAGGCAATCATCAAGGATCACGGCTTGCCCGGCAGGAAGCCGACAAGGGTAAGGCCGCGTTCGCAAGCCGCTGGTAAGCCCTGAGTTGGTGGTCGGTCCAGAGCCGGGCGCCGGCCTGGACCAGCTCCCTACCCTCAGGACAGCTCTCGCGTCGTGAGGGGATCCAGACGCGTTGCCACTCGGGAGGACTCACCATGGTCGACCGGGTGACCTGCATCCTGGTCGAGCGCGGCTTCCGCGGGCAGGGCCTGGCGGCGATCGCCCTGCGCGGGGCTGTCGAGTTGATCGCTCAGGCCGGCGGCGGACTGGTCGAGGGTTACCCGCATGACACCGGCGGGGTCCGGAAGAAGAACTCCTCGTTCCTCTACGACGGCACGCGCACGATGTACGAGCGTGAGGGCTTCACCTACGACCGACCCAAAGGACTGGGCAACTGCGTGATGGTGCGCGACGTTGCGCCGAGCACGCACGCCTGGCACGACTCTCATGCCGCAGAGTGAAGCTTGAATACCGCCGTGGGAGCCTTTCCCAAGACGGTGGAGTGGCAACCGCGAGGGCACGGACTTGCCTGAGAGGTGTTACGCCCCCCAGGGCACAGTTGACCTACTTGTCTACGCACTCGGCGACCCACGTTTGATGCACGTTCCTGATGTCGTACGGTCGGTCGGATGCCGGTTGCGGCTTGAATACCGTTCATCGCGTCTCTGAGGAATCTGGATCGGTCAGCGCTGCAGCTTGGCGCAGATGAATCGTGCGGGTGTCGGTGTTGTCGGCAAGGGAGGCGGCCCGCTGAAACTCGGCGAGGGCTTCTGGAATCCTTCCAAGAGCCTGGAGGAATGTCGCTCGCGCAGCCGAGAGTTGCCCGTAACGCTCGAGGCTCGCTTCGTCTGCGAGTCTGTCGAGAAGTTCCAGTCCACGTTCGGGTCCCTCAGCCATGCCCACGGCAATGGCACGGTTCAAAGCGACCACCGGAGATGGGCTAACAAACGCCAGCACGGTGTACAGCGCTGCGATGCGCGTCCAGTCGGTGTCGTCGACAGACTGCGCGCGGACATGGCATGCCGCGATGGCCGCCTGAAGCGTGTATGGCCCGCCGTCGAGGTCCTCGGCTCGTTGGAGAGCGGCCAGGCCGCGCTGGATCAGCAGCCGATCCCACCGGGATCGTTGCTGATCGGCGAGGAGTACGGGGTGGCCTTCTGCGTCGAAGCGGGCGGCCAGCCGAGCAGCCTGCAACTCCATGAGCGCAACCAGCCCGTGCACCTCAGCTTGGTCGGGCTGCAGACCGACGAGGATCCGGCCCAGACGCAGCGCCTCCTGGCACAAGGCGGGCCTGGTCCAATCATCACCGACCGTGGCGGCGTAGCCTTCGTTGAAGATCAGGTAGATGACCGCGAGCACGTCAGCCAGCCGAGAATGCAGCTCGCCGGCGTCCGGCATCTCCAAAGCGATGTGCTGGTCGGTAAGGGTCTTCTTTGCACGGGCAATCCGCTGGCCCATCGTTGTCTCGCTCACCAGAAAGGCACGGGCGATCTCGCGAGTTTGCAGTCCCCCGACGGTACGCAGGGTCAGCGCCACCCTTGAATCCACCGTTAGCGCCGGGTGGCACGCGATGAACATGAGCCGCAGCAGGTCGTCGTCAACGGCACTGTCGAGCGTCCGATCGGCGATGCTCATCGGACCCTCCCATTCCTGTTCGATCCGCACCTCGGCGGCGAGCAGTGGAAGCTTTCGTCGCAGGACGGCATCACGCCGGTACCGGTCGATCGCCATGTGTCGAGCGGTTGACATCAGCCAGCCCGCCGGGTTCGGCGGAACACCGTCGCGGGGCCACTGCCGCAGCGCCGCTTCAAGCGCGTCCTGTGCGAGGTCTTCGGCGGTAGCGAAATCGCCGGTGATGCGGACCAGAGCTCCGACGAGGCGGCCCGATTCGATTCGCCAGACCGCCTCCACGGCCGCTTCGGTTGCGGGCACTCAGCCCGCTTCGCCGGCGCCGTAGTCTTCGGGGCCGAAGACTTTGATGATGTCGGCCTCGCCTTCCCATCCGGGCCACAAGTCGCGATGCGCCACCAGGAAGCGGGTGGTCCATTCGACGGCATCCTCTTTGGCGCGCACGTCGTAGACGGCGTAACTGATGAGCTCCTTGGACTCGGTGAACGGTCCGTCGGCGGCGCTGAGCCGACCCCCGGTCAGGGTGACGCGGCTGCCGCTGACGCTGGGCTGCAGGCCCTGGCTGTCGAGCAGCACCCCGGCCCCGGTGGCCTCCTGCCCGAGGGTCGCGATCGCGGCCATCAATTCCGGCGGTGGCACAGAGTCGGGCACATTGACTGCCTTGAGCAGCACGAGGTAGCGCATCGGAGTTCTCCTTGTTGTCGACAAGCGTCTCAGACGACGCGACGGTAGAGGTATAGGCAGAACAGGTCCAGCCATGTGAACGCGAGGACGACCGCAGCGATGAACGCAATCACCGTCGCTCCGGCGCCGCCACTGGCGATGCCCATGAAGGCGGCCAGGAAAAGGACGCCGGTGGTAATGCTGAACGCGCCCCAGGCGCGGCCACCACGACGAAGGAACCGCACGCCCAGCATGATGGTTGCAGTGCTGAACGCGACGAAGCCCGCACCGCCGCATGCCAGGTGCAAAATGCCATGCCAACTGAACTCACCCGGCCCCGCCGGGGTTCCGACGGGAAAGCCGTCGGCAGGATCAGCGATGAACATGCCAGCCCCGACCTGGCCGGCGCCGAACACCACCAGCGGCACCGACACCGTCCGAATCCGCAGCGCTCGTCCCATCCCGATCGCAGCGGCGATCACCATCAGGCCGGTAAGGATCAGCACGGCGGAGTGGATCCAGCCCAGCGGTCCGTTCTCCATCAGGCTCCAGCTGTGCCGGGCGAGGTCGAAGCCCGGTCGCAACAGCGCCTCCGTCAGCGACACGCCCACATAGAACGGGCCGGCGGCGACGCCCCAGCCCAGCAGCGATCGTGTGACGCGGCCCCCGGTGCTGCACTCGACGGAAGGAAAACGGGCGCCCGCGATGACGGGCGAAACAATCGAGTTCCTCATGACGACTCCTTGAGTCGGGCCCGTCCGATACGGGCCTCTACCCATTCATCGATCGGGCACGAACAACTTCGACACGACGCTCGAAGATTATGCGATCTGTTCTTGCCAGCCTGGCATGGCTTCCGTGGTGACCCTGAACCGACCCGCCCGCTCGTGCCGCCGGTGGCCAGCTGTTCCCGGCCATCAGGTTGGTGGCAGGCGGCTGGTTGGGGGTTTGCCTCCGAGTGCGGTGTGGCGGCGTTGAGTGTTGTAGTACTCCAGCCAGGGGGGAAGGGCTTGGGCTCGTTGGTCGTTGCTGGTGAAGACTTGCCGGTAGGCCCATTCGGTGGCGAGGGTGCGATTGAGGCGTTCGACTCTGCCGTTCTGCCAGGGGCAGTGGGATCGGATGAACTTCTGGGTGATCCCGAGCTCGTTGCAGAGGGCTGGCAGGTGGGAGCGGTAGGTCCAGGCGTTGTCGGTCATGAGTCGTTCGATCCGGGTGATGCCGGGGGCGGCGAAGTAGGCGATGGCGCGGGTGAGGAACCCGTCATAGGTGGCACCTTTCTCGTCGGGCAGGATCCCGAAGTATGCGAGTCGGGAGTGGTCGTCGATGAGGGAGTGGATGTAGTCGTAGCCGACACCGGTGTTGCTCCCGCGTGAGCGGTGGTTGGTGGTGACCGGCCCGTCGGCGCCAGCCGCCGCCGGCGGGGATCCGGCCGAGTTTCTTCACATCCATGTGGACCAGTTCGCCGGGCCGGTCGCGTTCATAGCGCACATCGCTGGCCCGGGGGGCCCCGGATCGGTTGGCCGGTGATCGGGTCCAGCATCGCCAGGCGCGGCACCTGGTGTCGGGTGAGGATCCTCGACACCGTGCGGGCCGGTATCCCGAGCTCGGCGGCGATCCAGTACCGCCCGCGACGCTCACGGCGGCGCAGCTCCACCACACTCGCCTCGACCTGATCCGATACCCGGGTCGGGCTGTGGTGCGGCCGCGACGAACGATCGGCCAGCCCCGCCAACCCTTGCGTGGCGTAGCGGGCGACCCATTTCGCGACACAGCGGCGGGAGATACCCATCGCCGCCGCGATATGGGCCTGAGGCCAGCCCTGCCGATATGGCTGGACGATCCGCAGCCGGCGATGAACAGTGGTTCGAGCATCACCGTGGGACACACGAACCTCCGAGTTCGGTGATGGGCCTTCGACAAGCCACACCTTCACCCGGGGGTTCTCACTCGTTCAAGCCCTCAGCACCATCACCATCCTCCTGGCCGGGAACAGCTAGCGCGCGGCCGAGCCGCCAACCGAAGTGCTGGTTGTCGAGCTGCAGCACTGCGCCGCCGCATCTGGCCCGGTACGCGATCCAGATCCCCTGTAACCGTCTCCTGGCACCACCACAACGCACGATTTGTGGGAATCGAGCAAGGGGCGGCGATCCTGCGGCCATCGCTAGGGCACCGTCGAGACGACCGTATCTGCTGATGTCAGACCGTTGGTTGAGCCTGTCGAACCGCCGCCGTCCCTCTGAGGGGGAACAAGATTGGGTAGGGATAGGCATGCGAGACGTGATTTTGTGCATGTCGATGTCACTGGACGGGTTCACCGACAGCGACCGTGAGCATCCCGGCATGGCGATCGCTGAGGGTGCCGAGCTCAGGCAGTGGAAGCTTGACCGGATCAGTAGGGCCGGTGCGCACCTGATGGGCCGCGTCACGTACGATCAGATGTCGTCGTACTGGCCGCAGTCGGACGACCCGTACGCGGCCCCGATGAACGACATCCCCAAGGTTGTGTTCTCCAGAACACTCAGCGACGTTGAGGCGACCTGGCCGGTTACCCGAGTCGCGCGAGGCGACTTGGCGACCGAGATCGCCTCGATCAAGGCTGAGCCTGGCCCGGACGTGATCGTGTGGGGCGGCGGACGGTTCGCCGGCGCTCTGGCTGCCGAAGACCTGATCGACGAGTACCTCCTCTTCGTCCAGCCATTGGCTCTAGGCCAAGGACGTGCCCTGTTCGACCAACTGCCGGACTCGCGGCACCTGAACCTCATCGAGGCCGTGTCGTTTCCCAGCGGCATCGTCCTGCACGTCTACCGGCCGCAGCGCACCTGAGGAGGGCACCCCCATGGGCAAGGTAGTGGCGCAGGCAATCATGTCCCTCGACGGGTACGTCGCCAAGCAGGACAACACCATCGGGCCGTTGTTCGACTGGCTGCAAAACGGCGAGGTCGAGATCCCGACTCCCGCCGGGGATTTCGCCGTCCACCTGACCCCGACGAGCGCGGAACACTGGCGCCGGTGGGTGTCCTCGATCGGGGTATTGGTTTGCGGTCGGACCCTGTTCGAGGTGGCCAAGGGCTGGCACGGTCGCCACACTTTGGACGTCCCAGTTGTCGTCGTGACGCACCGGGTCCCCACCGAGTGGATCGAGAAATACCCCGAGGCGCCGTTCACCTTCGTGACCGACGGGGTAGCCAGCGCATTGGCGCAAGCGCAGAGGCTTGCTGGTGACCGCGTCGTCGCGGTCACCGGCGGCACCATCGCCCGCCAGTGCCTCGACCTCGGGCTGCTCGACGAGGTGGCTGTCGACCTCGTCCCGTTAGTGATGGGCGAGGGCAACCGCCCGTTCTTCGGCAAGCTCTCGACCGGCGACGTGCTGCTCGGCAACCCATCGGTTTGCGTTCAGGGCGACCGGGTCACGCACCTGGTGTTCCCAGTGATGCGCTGATCGCCGCGGCCCTCGCGGGAGGCGAGGGCGGGCCGCCTCGGCCGTCACCGAGTGCGCGCGTCAAAGCCACCACGCCGAGGGCCAGCGCCCCACGTTCATCATTACCCAACTGCCGCACTGGGTGTGTCACGTTGGGGGGCTCACTCGAGCCATTCGGTCACGAACCGGTCGTTGGCGTGAATGTGATGGGCGGCGTAGTTCCCCATCGTGGCGAACTTGTGTGGCACCAATCTGGGCGCAACCAAGACCTGACCTGCATGAACGACCAGTTGCTGATCACCGACGGTGAACAATGCTGCCCCCGAGTACACGACAAAGGTCTCGTCATAGGGATGCCGATGCAGCTTCGGTCCGCCGCCTTCGCGCACCGCGCGTTCGAAGATCACCGATACGCTCGCCCCCACCAGATAGCCCTCTAGGTTGCCGCCTGGCAGATGGGACTGCTCAATCGCTTCGACACGCATACCGCCGCCTTTCCCCGCCCGTCCGGCGTTTGTTGGATCGTCATGTCTGGGGGTGGGCTGCGGCTGCCACTCCGTCCCGGAACGAAAGGTAGCGAGGTGCCCAGCCGAGCTCCTGTCTCGCTTTCACGTTCGAGACCCGCATCGACACCTTGGCCAGTACCACACCGCCGTAGGGGGCGACCAGCTTCAGTAACCGGTTCGGAAGCACCAACGGTTGGGGCGCGTGGTGGGCTAGGGCGATCGCTGTGATGAGGTCACGGAAGGTGGCGGGCGTGTCGTCCACGATGTTGTACGCCTGGCCGCTCCGGCCGCGTTCGAGCGCGGCAACGGTGGCCGCTGCGGCGTCCTGGTGGTGGACCAGCGCAAGGAGCCCGCCGTGACGGGGCACCGGTAGCGCGCGCCTCCGCAACATTCCCACGACATTCGCCACGTCCTCTCCGTAGAGCAGTCCGTAACGCAACGCGATGCCCTCGATCCCTTCAGCAGTGAAGGCTTGCCGTTCCGCTGAGACCATCGCCGCGATGTGGGCATCGAATCGGCTCCCATTCATGCCGCCGAAAGGCGATTCCTCGGTAAGGAGTTCCGCCCCGTGGTCGCGGTAGCCGTATCCGAAGACGATCGACTGTGTGACGAATCGTCCCGCACCGACAGTCCGCGCAACTTCCAGCAGGTTCGTCGTACCCTGCACCCGCAGCACATTCGTCGCCGCCATCCCGGAGTGACCGACCGGTGCCTTCTTGAGCGCGGTGAGTTCGTGAACGACCGCGTCTGCGGCGGTGCCCTCGACAGCTTCAAGCAGCTGGGTGCGATCCAGGACGTCGGCGATGATCCCGCCTGCGCCGAGAGTGCCCAGCCTTTCCCGGCCCGCGACGGTTCGTGTTATTCCGATCACGGTGTGCCGGGCCCGGATCAGCTGTTGCACGATCGGGACGCCAAGAGCCCCGGTCGCGCCGGCAACGATCACTCGCATCGCACCCTCCCCACCACGCCAGTGCCTCGAATCCGCCCCCTGCGGGCGAACCCCGTCAGTCCGGTCGGCCAGACCGGCCTTCGTCGCTTCTGTAGTACCGCTGACCGCGGCCAGCGTCGGGAATCACACACACCTGGCCCTCGCTGAACCCGGCGGCGCCGACGCCGAGGGTGAGGTTGAATCGGCCGCGGTGGTTCTCCAGTGCAAATGACGTGAGTCAGTTCGACCAGCTGTTCGGGACTGAAGTGCTCGGTGAGCCTGGCGACCAGTTCGTCGTCCACGTCCACCGGAGTGCCGCTCATGCCGGCGGCGTAATCGAGGACAAGTTTGTCGATGCTCGTGAACAGAGTGCTCGAGGCGTACGAAGGCAATGCGAGCAGCTCGGCATCGCTGAGGCCCCACCGCCTCGCGATCTGCGAACCGAGGTCGATGCAATACTCGCAGCTCGTCATGGTTGCGGCCTTCAACTCGGCAAGGGCCCGATGCCGACTACTGATCCCGCGAAGGGCGTTTGTGGACTGCTCCAGGCGTCCAGAAGCGCGAAGCAGGCGTGGCAGCTGTGCATACAGCTTCAGCGGAACGAGCATCCCTGGCGGCGTGCCTCCCGTCAAACGAGTGAGCAGCCGAGCTGTGAACCAATAGGCAATCCGGGTGCCTACCGTGGCCCGGTCGCCTGCGACCATGTCGATCCGAACCATCATGCCTCCCTTCGCAGGCTTGGTCCGGGCGGCGGATAGAGAATCCGGGTCGCCTGCCGAAAGCCGAACCGGTGCGCCCGCGTTCGCTCTCACGTACCACGTTCCCCGTACCCACAACTAGCCGCGCAGCGCACGAACCGTCAAGCCCGAGAGGAACGAAGGGAGCACCGCCCCTCGACGCGGGGGCCACCGTTCTAGAGCTCGGCCTCTCAACTCGTTCATGGTTGCCGCCACGGACGGGTCGCGCCTAGGTTCTGGATCCCCAATCCTCTGGACGTCTGTTGGTGCCGTACCCGCCGATGGAGCGGCCGGCCAGGGCACCGCCGATGGTGAACGCCTCCCGACTTGGCGTGGCCACTCGGTTGTCGACGGCGGGGTCGAATCATTCGGTGGCGGCCAGCCGCGTCGCGAGCGACTGCTCCTCGGCTCGCAGCGCGCCGCGGTTGTCTTTGACCAGACGCCAAGAACTGGCCCGCCCGTCCGGGCTCACGAAGTGACCAGACTGCAGCGCGTCGCGGATCAGGCCCCGGATGGTGCGCTCCTGGCCGGGTTCGGTGACGAACACGATGCGGACGCTGATTGCCCGACCATCACCTGCCCAGTGGATGTTGTGGGGAGCGAGCGGGCACTGCCCGGCGTGGTCGATTGAGCCGCAGAGGCGGGCGGTGATGGCTGCACCCGGGGCGTCGGGATCGCTGTCGCCGTCCAGATCGACGACGGCCTCGTGCGCGAAGGCCGGTCTCATCACCTCAGTGTCCGCCAGTCCGTTCCCTTCGCCCAGTTGCGCAGCTAATTTGCGACGGTCGGCACCTTCAATCAGATGGACAAGAGAAGGGCGACGAACACCACAGCGATTGGCCAGCCGGGGGACGCCATGATCGCTACATCGGCCGAGCGTCCGCGGCGGAGCGGAGACGCCCCTTCGCTGCTGATGTCGACAGGCTCGGCTCGTCAGCCTCGCCGACGGCGCCATCCGGGCTGCCCCCAAGGGGCCTTTGTGAGCACATCTGGGCGGACCGGGAATGGGGGCAAAACCGCTAGTCAGGTGACGTTCTCCCTGGTCAATCCAGGGCACAAAAAGTGCGCGAGAGAGGAGTTTAACCTACCGCAGACCGACGGCGAACCCTACGCTGACAAGGCCTTTCGCGCAGTTCCGAAAGTTGGCGAGGATGCCGTGGGGCAGATGTGGGGCAGGACTCGCTCCCATGATCCCCCTGTCCAACGATTCGGCTCGTGATCCAGACCCGTTCGCTGTAGCCGTCTAGGTCAACACTCGGGTTCGTGCCGACGACGGTCGAACTCTCGGTCGACATCGTTCGCCGTCACGAGAGATGCAAACTCGTGAATGCGTAAACGCAACCCGCTTTCCAACCGGGCGGACAGGTGTTCAGCGTTGTTCGCACATGCCCGTGTCTAGCTGTTTCACTACACGGCGGTCACCGATGAACGGCTCCAGCCGGTGGTGAACTGAGACAACTTTCTGGCCAAGGAGGGACAACCCGAGGTCCGAGCGCGTGGGGCAGATTGGTGCAGACAGCTCCCTGTGCGCTCGTCCTGGATAGGCGGTCTGGCATACGTGCTCGAGCATGCTGCGGGACCGGCGACCGCTCTATTCGAGATCCCCCGCGGCTGGATAGGACGATTGGGCACCGGGCCTTTGCACGGCAAAGGCGGCAACCGTGGCGCCAAGTGCTAAGCCCGCTCTGAGCGTTCCGCCCGCCGCCAACGCATGCGACAGCCCACCCACGAATGCGTCACCGGCACCGGTCGTGTCCACAGCCTGCACCTCAGGGGCAAGCTGGTGGATCACTGTGCCGCTTCGGTCGAGGCCGAGCGCGCCGGATGCGCCGAGCGTCACCACCACGCTTCTCGGTCCCAATGCCATCAGGCGCTCGGCGAGGTCGCGCGGGTCGCCGCCATCCCCATCCCCGGCCCCGAGGAGCAGGGCGGCCTCACTCGTGTTGACGACGAGAGGATCGCAGATCGCCAGCACGTGCTCAGGCGGAGAAGCCCCAGGCGCCGCGTTGAGAAGAAACCGCACGCCCTTCTCGTTGCACACCCGTGCCACGTATTCCACAGACTCCATGGGAACCTCGAGCTGCATCACGACCAGCGACGCGTCGGCCCAGAGCCGCTCGGTCTCGTGCAAGTAGTCCGCTGTAACCGCACTATTGGCGCCCGGCGACACCACGATCGAGTTCTCGCCGTCCGGTGTCACCAGGATCATGGCGCAACCCGTCGGCAGGGCCGTCGTCGCCAGCCCTGACAGCTCCACACCGGCCTCGCGCATGGACTTCCTGAGCAGTTCACCGTTCGTGTCGTTGCCAACGCAGCCGATGAAGCGAACCGTTCCGCCGATGAGTCCGGCCGCCACTGCTTGGTTTGCACCCTTCCCGCCGGGCCCGACGACGACATCGGAGCCGAGGAGGGTTTCACCGCCCTTCGGTCGGCGGGGGACGTGCACCACCAGGTCGGCGTTGGCCGATCCGATCACCGCGACGGTGTTCATCTGAACTCCTGCGTGTCGGCTCCGGACTCTGCTGTGGGCGCAGGCCATGGGTGTGGTGTGGCAATGGCCCCGAAGTCGTCGCGGATGCGTCGGGCCCGACCGGGCACGTCGGTGAAAACGGCATCCACGCCCCATGCGAAGAGCCGGCGAAGCTGGCCTTCGCCGTTGGCCACCCATGGGCGTACCGCCAACCCCTGCTCCTGGGCGCTCCGCACGTAGGCTGGGCCGAGGACGCACCCGGTGGGCGGGTGGATGGCCTTCACTTTCAGCGTCGATGCATAGCACCAAGGGTCGTATAGGGGATCGGAGAAGAGCATGCCCAGCTCGCTGACAGCGCCCAACTCCTGAAGCGTCCTGAGCGAGTAATGGTTGAAGGTCGACAGCACGACCTGGTCAGCCGCATCCCGGGACGCCAGTTCCTCAAGCACCTTGCGTTCCAGCCCGGGGTACTCCTCGCTGGCGTTCTTCAGCTCGATGTTGACCATGAGGCCGGCGGGCAGGAGCAGGTCGAGAGCATCCGCCAGCGTCGGAATCCTCGTTCCCCCGAAGCCCGGCATCCCGGCTGACGCGTCGAGGAGCTTGAGTTCAGCCAGGGTGTGGCCCGCCACGGCGCCTGAGCCGTTGGTGGTTCGGTCCACCATTTCATCGTGGATCACCACCATCATCCCGTCGGCAGTGAGCTGGACATCGAGTTCCACGCCGTCCGCGTCCTGCGAGATCGCTCGTTCGAACGCGGGCAGGGTGTTCTCGGGCGCTTCTCGCCGTGCGCCACGATGTGCCCAGATCTGCGTCATGGCCGAAGTGCGGCCCGGAGCGCGAGGTTGCGTTCGACCAGCGAGCTGATCGTCTGCACGCTGTGCCCGAAGACTGCGGAACGCACCTCGTCGTTCAGCGGGGTCCTGAAGCGATCCGGGATCGAGGAGACGCCATGCAGGGCACCCAGGACCGACCCGACCGTGGCACCGTTGGAATCGGTGTCCCAGCCGCCCATGACGGTGCGTCCCACGCTGAGGGCATAGTCGTCCTCGCCCCACAACAGGCCGATGGCCACCATGGCGGCGTTGTTGACCGTGTGCACCCAGCGGTAATGACCGAGCCGACCGTGCGCCTCCTGGATCGCCTCTTCCCAGGTCGCACCCGCGTGCTTGACCGACCGGGTCATGGTCAGCGCCTCGTGGAGCCGTGACTGCCCGGGGACGAAGGCCAGGGACCGCTCGAAGGTTTCGGTCGCTGATCCCGAGACGAATGCGAGGGAGACGAGGGCCGCTGCCCACATCTCGCCGTAGATACCGTTCGCCACGTGCGAGAGGCGTGCGTCCTGCCAGGCCAGGCGAGCAGCCCGCGCGGGCTCCCCCGGGAAGGCGTAGCCGAAGATGTCGGCACGGATCTGGGCGCCGATCCACTCCCGGTAAGGGTTTCGGACCAGCGCTGTGACCTCCGACGGTAGCCCGGCAACCAGATTGCGGTAGGCCGCCCTCTCGGCGGTGAACAGCTGCAGGATCGGGAAGGAGGTCAGCCACCCCCGGCCGACATCCGAAGCAGTCAGGGCCTCACCATGCTTCTCCAGCAGCGAAAGCCCCAGGATCGTGTAGTCGATGTCATCGTCTCGCGCGGCCCCGGAGACGTTCCCCAAGGTCGACTCCGGCCAGCAGGCGCGCAGCACGAACTCCTGCGGTATGGGGTCAAGAAGGGGAACGTACCCGGCCAACGGCCACGCGTCGGCAGCCGTGAGGTATGACTTGATGTGTGCCGGCGTCCAGTGATCGCCCTGTTCGACCGGTTTTCCGGTGATGCAGCCCGCGATCCGGCCGAACCATGCCCCGGCGAGGCGCTCCTCGTCATCGGAGCTGCTCGCCACCCCGTCGTTCGCTGGGTCCCTGGACCAGGCAGCCTCGATGGCAGGAAGGTTGTTGGGCTCGCGGTAGGTCCAGCCGGGCAGACGCGGACACGAGGCCAGCCGGTCGTGGAAAGCGATCAGCCCGTCTGCATCCTCCCCGTCGAGCCGATTAGCCGCACGGACGAGCTCGCTGACGTCATGTCCGGTCTCCTCCAACTGACGGAGCTCGTCGACCACGAGGTCGGATGGCACCAGCGGGTCGAACCCGCCGCTGGGTAGCTGGAGGTCATCGACGATCATGGCCATCAGCCCTTTACCGCGCCGGAGAGGAAGCCCTGCATGACCTGGCGCTGGAGTGCGATGAACAAGACCATGACGGGCACGATCGTGATCAGCGCACCGGCGGCCAACGGTCCGATGTCAACCGAACGCCCCCCGAGGAACAGGTAGAGGCCGGTGGTCAACGGCCGGAAGCTCCCGTTGGGGATGTAGAGCAGCGGTACCAGGAAGTTGTTCCAGTTCTGCAGGAAGGTGAACACGGCCAGCGCACCCATGGATGAGCCCACGAGCGGAAGCATGACCCGGGCGAAGATCTGCCATTCGCTGGCTCCGTCAATGCGGGCTGCCTCCTCCAGCTCCCCCGGCAGGTCGGAGAAGAAGGCCTTCATGAAGAACGTACCGAAGGCAAGACCTGTACTGGTGAGGACGAGGTTCACTCCGACCAGGCTGTTGAGAAGGCCCATGCCCCTCATCTGGAAGTACAGCGGAATCATGTAGGTGAAGAACGGCACCAGCAGCCCGAGGACCACCAGGTTGAAGACGATCTTGCGACCCGGAAACGGCAGACGCGCGAAGGCATAGCCGGCTGTCGTCGACAACACGACGACCAGCAGCGTGCTCGGGACCGCGAGCAGCAGGCTGTTCACCACATAGTTACTAAAGCCGCCCACGTTCCATGCGGTCTCCAGGTTCTCCATGGAGAACGAGGAGAACAGGCCGAACGGGTTGAGCATCACATCGTCGCTGGTCTTCAGCGCAGTGGAGACGATGAGCAGCAACGGGAAGAGGGCGATCAGGGAGGCGGCGATCAACACGGCATGCTTGCCGGTCAGGACGATTGCCTTCCGCGGCGTCAGCGGGACTTTGTCGATTGTCGTGGCCATTACACCGATCCATTCTGGTTCGACAGTTTTCCCTGCAGGCGGTTCACGAACAACGCGATGGGCACCGAGATGGCCGTGATCGTCAGCGCGAGTGTCGTGCCGTAGCTGATCCGGTTGAGTTGGAACGCGCGTGAGTAGGCGTAGGTCCCCAGCACCTCACTGGCGCCGTCGGGGCCTCCTCCGGTCATGATGAAGACGATGTCGAAGACGCTGAACCCACCCACCAGGGTGAGGGTGGTGACCATCAGGAAGACCGGCATGATCTGCGGCAGGATCACGTAGAAGAGCCGGGCGGCCGCGCCTGCCCCGTCGATGCGGGACGCGTCAACAAGCTCGATGTCGACGTTCTGGAGAGCGGCCAGCAGGATCATGAACACGAAGCCAGTGGTGGCCCAGATCGCGGTGCCCAGCACAGCCAAGAGCGCGGTGTTCGGATCACCGAGCCAGCCGGTGGTGAGGGATTCCAGCCCCACCATTTTCAGAAGTTCGTTGAACCATCCGCTGCTCGGGTCATAGATCCATGCCCACACCACACCGATGACCACGTGCGGCAACAGGTAGGGGATGAAGAACGCGACCCGGTAGAAGCCGGTCCATTTGCCGGAGCTCCACACGAGCACGGCCAGCAGCAGCCCCAGAGTCAGCGGGGCGACGGTGCCGATGGCGATCCATACCAGGTTGTGGCTGAAGGCGGCCCACACATTCGGGTCCATGGCCAGTTCGGTGAAGTTCCGCAGCCCGACGAAGGGCGGGTTGGCGTTGACGCCACGGAAGTCGACGAACACGTAGTAGACGGCGTTGAGGAGGGGGAAGAAGAAGAACACGGCCATCACGACGACCAGCGGTGCAGCCAACAGGATGCCGAGGCGGGCCTGGTTGCGTCTGGTCGCGGCGGTGAACGGCCGGGGCCGTCCCCCTGCCCCCGCCGCCCTGGTGTGGGCGGCGGAGGCCGGGGTGAGGAGGGTTTGCGTCATCACTTACTTCTTGGCTGCGGCCTGCAGTGCCGCGGCAACCTGCTCGGGGGTCTTCTGACCGGTCAGCAGACCCTGGATGCCGTCGGTCATGGCTTCGTTGAACGTGTCGCTCATCAACACGTCGATGTTCAGGCCCATGTCACCACCCCCTGAACCCATCTTGGCGGTGTCGGACAGCACCTGCTGGAACATGGGGCTGACCTCCAGACCATTGGTGTCGACCGGGTACGGCGGGATCTCGGTCAGCGTCTGAACCGTCCACCGCCCGACTTCCTGGGACGTGAGGAAGTTCACGAACTCCAGCGCCTCCTTCTGGTGCTTTGTCGCCTTCGACACGTAGGGTCCAGAACCCAGGCCGGCCGAGAAGATGCCGGCGCTGGCTTCGGAGGGGAACGGGATGTAGCCGGCCTGGAACTTGGCCTTGTTCTGGATGCCGTCCACGAACCAGCTCCCGGTGGGGACCATGGCGGCCTTCTGGGTCAGGAAGAGGGCGTTCTGCGCGTCGTAGGTCAGCGACGTCGGCGACTTGGGAAGGTACCCGGCGTCGTTGAAATCGGTCCACACGCGCAGCGCCTTGACCACCTCGGGGCTGTCCCAGGAGGCTTCGCCTGCGACCAGCTTGCGGATCCCCTCTGATCCGACCTCGCTGGACAGGGCAATGCTCAGCAGGTGGCCACCCTCCCATCCTTCCTTGTCACCCAGAGCGAACGGCGTCTTGCCGGCTGCCTTGATCTTGTCGGCCGCAGCCTTCAGGTCCGACAAGTTCTTCGGTTCGGCAATTCCGAGCTGGCTGAAGATGTCCTTGTTGTAGAACAGGCCGACCGTTTCCATGGTGCCCGGCACGCCCATGATCTTTCCGCCGAAGGTGACCTGTTCCTTCGCGAAGTCATAGATGGGCCACTTGTATTCGGCGTAGGCCTGGGTGAGGTCCATCAGCAGGTCAGCCTCTGCCAGTGAGCCGCCGAATCCCTGACCGGAGCCCCACTTGAAGACGTCAGGGCCGTCACCGGAGCGCAGCTGCGTCTGCAGGACGGTCTTCATGGTGTCGAACGGCATCGACTCGACCTTGACGTCAATTCCCTTGTCGGCGGAGAACTTACCGATCTCGTCCTCGATGGCCTTGAGCGCCGCGGCGTCCTCCGGCTGCTCGATGAGGTAACGAAGGGTGACTTTGCCTTCCGGCTGTCCGGAGGAGGCGCCGGCGGAGGGTTCGGTGACCCCGGTGCAGCCCGAAAGCGCTAGCGCGCCCGCCATCATGGCGGCCACGGAAAGCGAAGCAAGTCGCTTCTTGATGGTCATTCCTGTCCTTTCTTCAGTCATGCAGGTTGATTGTCGGGCTGCGCCTGGGGCGCAACGATGAGCGGGCGCAGGGTCTGGTGCGCTATTCGGAGTCCGTCCCACACGCGGTCCGGACTGCCACCCCACACGGGGTCTTCATGTTCGACGGATACGGCGCCGTCATAACCGTGGTCATACAGGGCGTCGATGACGGCCGGCCAGTCGACGTCCCCCCGGCCGGGAACGCGGTAGCGCCACCAGCCGGTCCGCCACGGGTTGCCGTCCTTCTCCGTGGTCCCGTACACGCCGTAGCGGTTGCGGGCGCCGGGAAAGATCTGTACGTCCTTGGCTTGCGTATGGACGATGTAGGGGGCGAACGCGGAGATGGTCTCCACGGGGTCGATGCCCATCCACACCAGGTGCGAGGGATCCCAGTTCAGCCGCACGCCGAGCTTCTCGATCATCCATGCCCACAGCTCGGGGGAGTAGGCGATGTTGCCCGGATAGCCGTCCGGGTGCCATCCCTCCATGGGGCAGTTCTCGATCATCAGTTGCACGCCCCGGTCGTGGCCGTACTCGACCAGGGGCGGCATCACCTTTTCGGCGAGGCGTCGGTTGTCCGGCACGCTCAGCTGGCAATCCCGGCCGATGAATGTCCCCACGAGCGGGACACCCAGCTTCGCGGCTGCGTCGATCACGTGCCTGAGGTGGTTGGCCACGTCGGCTCGCACGTCCGCCTCGGGATGAAGGTTGTTGCCGTAATAGCCCAGCGACGAGATGCCCAGACCGAACCGGTCCAGCACGTCGCGCGTGCGATCCGCGTCCTCCTGGCTCAGGGTGGACACGGGAAGGTGCGCCGCCTGGAAGGTGCGCCCGGCCAGGGTCGGCCAGACGGCGAGCTCGAGGGTTTCGAACCCCAGTCCGGCGGCCTTCGCCGCGATCGATTCCAGGTCCCAGGACGGCAGGCAGGCCGTGAACATGCCCAGTCTCATTGCGCCCCTGCCCTCTTCAGCAGGCGCGCAACCGCGGGAAGCACCTCGTCGGCGGTCCCTGACAGGCCGCACTCCATCGCCAGCCACCCGTCATATTCGATGTCGAGCAGCGCGTCGAGCGTGTCGGCCCAGTCATAGTGCCCGTTCCCCGGCTCCAGGCGGTTGGAGTCGCCAAGCTGCACGTGCCCGATGAGTTCCGCGTTGGCCCGGATGGCGTCGCCAACCTGCGCTTCTTCGACCGACATGTGGTAGGTGTCCGCGGTGAGCGCGACTCCAGGACTGGCGACCTCACACACGACCGATGCCCCGTCGGCCAAGGTGTGCACGAGGTAGTCCTCGTATCTGTTCAAGGGCTCGAGCAGCACCAGGACGCCTTCGGAATCAGCGATCGACCCCAGCGTCCGAAGCCCCTCGACAAGCCGGGCGCGGCATTCATCCAGGTCCTTCGGCAGCTCATAAGGCGGAAGCTTGCGGCTGAAGACGCCGAACGAGTTCGGCGCGACGAGCCCCACGGCGCCCGCCTTGCCCAGCACGGGCAGGAGCTGGGCCATCTCCTCGACAGCGCGGCGTGACCGGTCGGCGTCGAAGTCACCGATGAACCATGGCATGGCCACCACGGCGCTCGAGATCAGAACTCCGTTCTTCCTCGCCGAGACGAGTTCGGCGGTGCGCGACACGAAGTGCCCGTCGTCGCGGGCCTGCACCTCGATGCCGTCGAATCCAAGGCTCAGCGCGTGCTCGAACCTCTGCTCCAGCGTGTCACCGGTGAGCGTCTTCTCTGCTGCGGCAATGCGGTACACCGGTCTACTCCTTGGTGAAGTCGAGGACGACCTGCAGCGCCTCGCTCGGGGTGGCATGAAGAAGCTCGAAGGCTGCGGGAGCATCTACCGCCGCGAATCGCTGTGTGATCAGCTCGCCCGCGCAGACCCGCCCGGAAGTTATCAGCTCCATCGCGGTGGACGACAAGCGCTCGAAGTCCCACCGGTGCTGGTAGCGAGGGGCCACTCCCGAGATCTGTGACGACACCACCTCGATACGGTTGTGGTGGAACTCCTCACCCAGGCGCAGCGCCGTGCCGGGCCCCTGCAGGAAGCTGGCGACGATGACGCGGGAGTTGTACGCCGCGCACCGGATGGCATCATGCATCGCCGCGTAATTGCCCGTCACCTCGAGCACCACGTCCGCGCCACGTCCGCCAGTGAGCTCCCGCACCTCGGCCCCCACATTCACCTCGGCGGGGTCCAGCACCACATCGGCTCCGAGACGCTTGGCCAGGTCGCGGCGGGAAGCAATCGAGTCGACTCCGACCACCCGGGCCCCGTTCAAGCGGGCCATCTGGGCAGCGAGTTGGCCGGGCACGCCCAGGCCGAAGAGGACGACGGTCTCGCCCAGATGGATGTCGGCGTCGAGGACGAGGTTGAGCGCGATGGCACCGATCTGGGAGAAGATGCCCAGCTCCGGCTCCGCGCCCTCAGGCAACCTGCGGCCGGCGTACTTCGCGGCGAGCTGTACCGTTTCGGCGCGGTGGCCCCATTGCCCCCAGACCCGGTCACCCACGTCGAGGGAGGACACATCTTCTGCGACCTCCACGACCTCGCCGCACTCCTCATAACCCCAGCCGCGCACCGGGTAGGTCAAGCCCACCTCGCCTTCCACGAACAACCGGCTCGCCGGATCCCAGCGGCGGTTCAAGTAGGGGTTGGTGCCACGGTAGGCGGTGAGTTCGGTGCCGGCGGAGATGCCCGAGTAGAGGGTGCGCAGACGGATCTTGCCGGGCTCCAGGGGCACGGCCTCCTCCTCCACCACTGAGACCTGCAAGGGCGCGTCAAAGCTGACAACACGGGGCACGAGGAGACCTTTCACGGACGAGAACAACTGTGTTCTAACGTAAGAATCTTACGTTAGAATGATCTTGCTGCAGTTGGCGGCCGTCGTCAAGTGACCGGCCGACCTGACCTTGTGGAAGCGGAGGATCTTATGGTGGACGGGGCCCGCATCAGGCCGGTGGGGATCAAGGACGTTGCCGCCCAAGCCGGCGTCTCCCTGAAGACGGTCACGAACGTGGTGCACAACCGGCCCAACGTCGCGCCGCACACCAGGGCCCGCGTCCAGGCCGCCATCGACGCCCTCGGCTACCGACCGTCGATAGCCGGAAGAGTCCTTCAGAGTGGCCACAGCAGAACGCTGGCACTGGCCGTCCCCCGCATCGACAACCCCTACATCGGGGCACTTGCACACGTCATCCAGGCGGCGGCCGTCGAACGTGGCTATCGGGTGATGATCGATGAGACTCGCGGCTCTGCGGAGGCAGAGCTTGAAGGGATCTCGGGCTATCCGGGGACGGGGGTGGAAGCTGTGATCTTCGAGCCCTACGTCCGGGACCGCACCTGGCTGACGGAATCCTCGCGCCATCTTCCGACGGTGTTGCTCAGCGACTGGGTTCCAGGGTCCAGCGCGGACACGGTCACGATCGACAACGAACAGTCAGCCAGCGACGTGGTCGATCTTCTGGTCGAGCGCGGATGCCGGCGTCTCGTCCTGGTCGGGTCGCAGCCGCACACGCCGGCAAGCGTGGGCGAAACCCGTGTGCGGGCCGGAAAGCTCGCCGCGCAACGACACGGCCTGCCCGAGCCGGTCATCATTCCGCTCCGGGACTACTCGAACAGCGGGGGGCGGCTGGTCGCGCGTCGATACCGTGCCATCCTCGACGACGCTGACGGCGTCGTGTGCACCAGCGACCTGGTTGCGGTCGGCCTGATCAAGCAGCTGACCGAGGACGGGGTGGTCATACCAGACGACATCATGGTGGTCGGTTGGGACAGCATTCCTGACGGCGAGACCGTCGAGCCGAGCCTGACGACCGTCGAACCCGATCGGCAGGCTCTGGCCTCGGCCGTCATCGGTGCGGCGGTGGAGCGGATCGAAGGCCTACGAGGACCGGCCAGGCGTTTCGTCGTCCCGCATCGAATCGTCGAGCGCAAATCCGTCATCTCGGGAGGGAAGACGAGAGACACCGACCAGCCTTCCGTACACAAGGACCTGCCACCAAGCCAACCAGACCTCACCGAGCCGGAACGGGCCGCTCTCATCGAGGCACTGACCGCCTGGCGGATTGCATCATTTCCCTCCCGTGAAACCGCGGTCGAACTCGGGTTCAGTGGCGTCGGCGCACTCATCGACAACACGGCCGCGCTCAGCGACATGCTCGCCCGGGGAACCAGCCTTTCGCACGCGGAGTGGGAGCTGGTCCGGAGCGCCTCGGCCCGAATGCTCAAAGACCGAACCCATAGCGCCGTCCCCATCCACGATCCGGCCGGCCCCTTCCCCGGGCCACAGTTGAGCACAGCGTTGCGCGCGCTCGACACGCACCTGGCGACGAGGAGTGGCACCGCGGCCATGGCCGGACCGGGGAAGTCCCGATGACCGTGCGAGCAACCCCCAGGGGGCGGGTGAAAGCAGCGGTGATCGGCGCCGGCTTCATCGGCACTGTGCACAGCGAGGCGATACGCCGCGTGGGGGCCGACTTGTGCGGCGTCCTCGCCTCAGGAGCCGAGAGCACGGCCAGGGCGGCCCGCCGGCTGGGAACCAGGCCCTTCGGATCGATGGAGGAGTTGCTCTGCTCCGATGTCGACGTCGTCCACGTCGCCTCCCCCAACGGCCTGCACTCCTCGCACGCACTGGCCGCACTTCAGGCCGGCAAACACGTGATCTGCGAGAAGCCCATGGCGGTCACGCTTGACGAAGCTGAAGCCATGCATGAGGCGGCGACTCGGTCGGGCCTGGTCGCGGCGCTGTGCTACAACCAGCGGTTCTACCCGCAGGTCCACCAAGTTGCAGAAGTCATTGCGAACGGCGGCATCGGCACGCCGCACCTGGTCCACGGCCGGTACCTGCAGGACTGGCTCTTGCTCGCGACCGACTGGAACTGGCGCCTCGACCCCGCACTGGGCGGACCCTTGCGCGCGGTGGCCGACATCGGCAGTCACTGGCTCGATGCTGCTCAGTTCGTGGTGGGAAGCCCCATCGTTGAAGTGTTCGCCGAACTCCACATCCTGCACCACCACAGGGAACGGCCACCATCCAACCCGGCGACCTTCACCGCGACCACTCCCAGCGGTGGCAGCATGTCGCCGGTGACGAGCGAGGATTCAGCAGTCATCCTGCTCCACTTTGCGAACGGTTGCCGAGGCTCGCTGCTCGTTTCGCAGGTCTCGGCAGGACACAAGAACTTGATGGACCTGGAGGTGGACGGGACCAACGGCTCCCTCCGGTGGAACTCCCAGGAGCCCGACGTTCTGGTCCATGGCAGCAGAACCGACGGCAACACCCTCACCTTCCGAGATCCCGCCACACTGGAGCCCAGCGCAAAGGCCATCACCTTCTACCCCGGTGGACACATCGAGGGCTTCGGCGAAACCTTCCGCGGCCTCTTCGAACGCGTCTACGCCGATGTGGCGTCCGGCCGGCGACCAACCAGGCCGGCCTACCCGACCTTCGCAGACGGCGTGCGCTCCCTCGCGATCGAAGCTGCCGTACTCCAGAGCCACACCAGCGGCAGATGGACGCCGGTGGCCCAGGGATCGCCGGTCCGGGAACGCACCGTCGAACCGACGCTCACCCGAGTCGGAGGCTGAAACCGGTGACCGAAGCCGTCTGGACCTCATTCGCCGGCATCGCGCTCGCCGTTGGCCTTTCCCTTGTCATGGGGCTGGAGCGGGAGTTCCACGCCAAGGCCGCCGGCATGCGCACCTACACGCTGGTCGGCATGGGATCCGCCCTCTACACCGTCATCTCGAAGTACGGCTTCATCGACAGCGTGGCCGGTGACTGGTCACGTTTCGACGGCTCGCGGGTGGCGGCCCAGGTCGTCACCGGCATCGGCTTCCTCGGAGCGGGGCTCATCTTCGTGCGACGAGACGCCGTGCACGGGCTCACCACCGCCGCGGGCATCTGGTTCGTTGCAGCCGTCGGCATGGCTGCCGGCGCCGGCATGTACGTACTGGCCACCGCCGTGACCGCTCTCTACCTTTGCGTCATGGTCGGCATCAGGCCGATCTCACACCGGATGCCCCATGCCTCATCGACCTCGCGAACCGTCGCCGTTCGGTACCTCGACGGGCACGGCGTATTGCGCCACATCATGGAGACCATCAGCCGCGAGGGACTGAAAGTGGTCGACGTCGAGATCCTCAACCTGTCAGTGCAAGGCGACGGTCGGGCGGTGCAGGAGGTCCAGATCGGGTTGGAGGGCTCACCGTACTCCGTGAGACACGTCGACCAATCGTTGTGGGTCATACCAGGTGTGGAAGAGGTAGGGCGAGCAACCACATCTCCGGACAATGTCCACGACTAAAGGCGAACAGCTGGCCATTCCGGTCACCTCCTTCGCCTCCTCCCGCTGGCCTTTTCGGGCCGTCGAGGTGAGTCGACTGAGGGGCCGAGTGCTACGCGGACCGCTTGAGGCGCGGCGATCACCCGACGCCGCGTGGGTTTGGGCAGAGAATGGCGGGCGAGAGGAGTTGAAGGTCTCGCGGCACGCGAGCGAACTGTCTGCTGACAAGGGCTTTCGTGCGACTTCGAACGGTGGCGAGGACGCCCGTGGGGCAGATGTGGGGCAAAGTGTGCCGCCATGGATCCCCCTGCGCCACGGGCCTCGAGGGTGTCTCCGCCCTACATCCGATGGGCCATGGGCAGCATGAAGAGGTAGACGTTGAGGACGGAGAGGATCCCGAGGAGCACCATGAACGGGACGGTCGTTGCCCGGCGGCGGGCAAGGCTGCCGTAGCGGCGGTTGGTGATCCGGCGGATGGCATAGGCCGAACCGGCCACGCCTAGCGCGAGAATCACCATCTGGAGGATCAGGATCACGGCAGGGCTCGCCAGGGCGGTTGCCCCGTCGGCCGGTGCTGCTCCGAACATCGAGGCGACGGTGGAGAACACCAGTGAGCCCTCGGCCAGCAGGTGGAACAGGTTGTGGGCGACGTGTGCCGCAATGTCGATCGGGATCAGGGCGTAGCCGAAGCGGGCAAAGTTCATCAACGTGTTCTCGAGGTTCCCGGCCGCAGTGATGCGGGCGGCCACGCCCAGCAGGCCGACCGGCAGGCTGACCGCGACCACGAAGGCCACAGTGAAGATCAGCGGGTAGTTCGTGATGCCGGTGGTTGCTTCGATCCACGCCAGAGCGTCCTGCCAGACGGTCAGCATGGTGATGTTCTGGATGAGGACGATGCCCATGATCGCCATGGCGAGGAACGACTCCTCGACCTTCGGCTTGTCCAGGAACCACAGTTCACTCATCGGCTTGCGGGTGGTGATCTGGATGGCGTCGTTGGGGCAGGCCTTGATGCAGTTCGAGCACAGGTTGCAGTTGGCGGCCGAATCCATGGTCCTGGGGAAGTTGAACATCGGGCAGCCGGCCTGCGTGGCAGTGCCGTTGTAGCAGGCAGCCTTGGCCTTGCACGTTGCGCAGATGCTGGTGTCAGCCTTGAGCCCGACCACGCTGCTGCGGGAGTAGTTGCTGCACAGCCCGCCGAGGAAACACAGGTAGCGGCAGAAGGTGCGCCGCTGGAAGAACGCCCCCGAGAGGATCACGCCGGTCGTGAGGAGCAGCAGCAGCACACCCGACCCCCACGGTGACTCCACGATCCCCCAGACGTGGTCGCTCCACGTGATCGCAAGGAACTGGGCGTCAATGATCCACAGGCCGTACAGCTTCAGGAACCTCGGCACCGGCCGGTTGACACCCACGATCTTCTGGACGAAGTCCGACAGCGCACCGAACGGGCAAACCGCACACCAGAACCGGCCAAGAAGCACGAAACTGATCGGGAGCACCGGCCACCACAGCACCCACATCAACGCCGTGCCGGGATTCCTCTCGGCAGTCACCGGGCCAGCCAGCAACTGGTAGGCCACCAGCCCGAAGATCCCCGCAACCGGCACCTGGAGCACGCCCGGGTACCACCTGCTGCGCATGACTTTGGCCACCAGCGGGATCTTCATCAGGTCACGCCCCGGCGGGGCGGGCGGAAGGTCAGGGGTGACGTCGGGATCGACATCGGGTCCGGTGCGGCCCTTGGGGGTGATGGAGAGCGAGGTTGGCACGGTGTGGTCTCTCTGGCTGAGGCGAGGTCGGGGTTACTTCGTCGGCCCGGAGGACCGGGATGTCTTGGCGGAAGCGGTGAGCTTTGCCCGACGCCGCATCAGCCCTGCAGTCAGGAGGACGCCAGCGTTGAACAAGACAAAGGTTCCGACCACGGCGGCCTGGGGACGGGCTTCGGACCCTGTGGCTGCGCCATGCTGGTGTGCCGAACCGGCCCCGCTCATTCCCGGCATGTCCGGATCCATGCCCGGCGTCTCGTCGTGCGACATTCCCGGCATGTCCGGATCCATGCCCGGCGTCTCGTCGTGCGACATACCCGGCATGTCCGGATCCATGCCCGGCGTCTCGTCGTGCGACATACCCGGCATGTCCGGATCCATGCCCGTCATTGATGCGTGGGGATCGGGCGTGGCGGTCGCCCCCGCTGACGGGCCCTGCGCCGGGTAGCCAGCGGGATCAGCGAGCGCTGCCGGTGCACCCAGTGTTGTGAGGATCAAGGCGGAGATCGACGCCGCAAGCACGGAAGCGATCTGCTGCCCTGCATTCCTGGGCGCACGCTGTTGGTGACGGGCCTTACTTGGGATCATCGTTTTGTCCTGGACTCGGCGGGAATCGCTTGCTTCTCCCTCAAGGGTCGCGTGGGCGGGTGGTGTGCTAGTGCCGGTTTCGATGAAGTTTCGATGTGGTTCTGCGCCAGAGGGCGGGATTGGAGGAGTCACGCCCACCGGGACCGGGTTCTGCCGATACCCCCATGCATGGGTATCTCAATACGGGAGTATGGCTGAGCACAAGCGGGCCGTGTTCCAGGGGTCGGCGGAACAGAACGAGGGGTGGTCGAGCCACTCAGGAGAGGGCCTGCATTTCGGCGATCTCCTTCTGCTGGGCAGCGATGATCGACTCCGCCAGTGCGACTGCTTCTGTGTTCGCGCCGGTGGCGACTTCCTGGTTGGCCATTGTCAGCGCACCCTGGTGGTGCTGAATCATCAAGGTGAGGAACGCCTTGTCGAACGCCTCGCCATTCTGCTTCGTCAGTTCGTCCATCGCGGCTTGCTGATCCAGGCCGCCCATGTCCATTCCCTCGTGACCCATCCCGCCCATGTCGGAGTCCTCTGGTGCGGGTTCGCCCCAATCCTTCAGCCAGCCCCGCATCTGCTCGATCTCCGGGCCTTGTGCAGCCCTGATTCGGCCAGCAAGGTTGCGGACCTCGCTGCTGCTTCCTTTCGTCTCGGCGAGAGCAGCCATCTCGATCGCCCCCTCGTGATGCGTCACCATCATCTGCGCGAAGGTGGTATCCGATTCGTTGTGGCTGGCAGTGCTGTCAGTCGTCCGGGTCACGCTCGGCGCGGCTGTGGTCCCCGCTGGAACGGCGACGGGTGATGCGCATGCTGTGAGCAGGGCCAGTAGCGCCGCAGGCACCACGGCGATCAGGGCAAGACGGGTGCTGTTCATGGGCTGGGTTGCTTCCTTCGTGCATCGGGGGCAAGGGCGGCGACTTCCGATGGGCTCACACCCGCTCAGACGTCCGTCCCTTCACTGGATCCAGTCCTCTCAACAGTGCCCGCAGCACACGCCCGTCCGGACGGCATTGTGTGTAGATTCGATCAAGATTCATCCGCTGCGAGCGGCAACTCGTGATCTCGGCAAACGAAGAGCAAGCTCGCCGGCAGGCGCCAGCCTTCGGGTCGTCACAGCAGCTCCGGTTAGGCCCCGCACTCGCCATCCAGCGTGGGCGTAGCCCACTTCTCGGGGCACCATGGAGCCCATGATTCGCCATCTTGTCTCCAATCCCTGTGTGGATGCCTGCGGGACCGTCAATACCGGACAGCTTCTCGACGGCGCCATCATCTATCGCTGCCCCGGGTGCGACTCGCAATGGGTCGATATGGCGGACGAATCATCTGCAGCGTCAGACCGGCCCGGTTCGCACACCGACACAGCTAGCCCCGCCAGCTAACCCCGGTAGAGCCATATCCGCGTGGCCGGGGGATGCGGCGGTCCTGTCACCGTAAAGGCAGTCGCCGGGGGTCAGTCGGTGAACGAGGATCCGCCGTTGGTTGATCGCCGAAGAGCGGTGGCAGTGACGACGAGGATCTCAAGTTGCCCGTCCGGTTGTGGGCGTGCGGTGACTGCCTGCGGCGGTGCGCCGACGGTGCCCCGAGGGTCCCAGGTTGCTCCTGCGTTGTCGCTGAGATAGACCCTGCCGTCCGGTGCGACGCCGACTGCCTTCTGATTGTCCGCGAAGTGTACGAGCTGCAGGAGCGGCGCCTCCGGCTGGACCATCCAGGTCGTGCCGCCATCGCTCGAGCGTGCAGGCCCCGACTGGCTTGTGGCAACTACGGTTGCCCCGTCTGGTGACACGGCTATGGCATGGACTGCGACGGGCGGTTGAAGGTTGATCCAGTTCCGCCCATCAGGGCTGGCCACGACTCCTGCTCCGTCTACACCCAGGACCCCAGTTCGGGAGGCGGTGAGCGCGTGGAAGTCGGTCTGCCCTGCCCGCGAGAGGGCTGTCCAGGTCTGGCCTGCGTCGGTGGACTCGATCAGACCCACGGGGTTGGGCATGTCCACGCCCACGCCGGGGTGGCCAGAGGAGTAGAAGTGTCCAGGCTCGGCCGCAGTGAACCCCATCAGATCGATGACCGGACCTACCCGCACCGGGCCGCTGGAGTCGTAACGGAACAGGCCGTCATGGGTGGCGAGATACACCTTGTCGTCGGCGGAGTTGAAGGCGACACCGTGCACATGCTGGCTGGGAAGGCCCTCCCCTGCCGAGGTGGATGCACGGGTCTGGTTGTTTGTGTCCGTGGCGACCACTTCTGAACCCGAGCAGCCAGCGAGGGCAAGCGCCAGGATTGGGGCCATGATGGTAAGGCCGAGGGCCTGGCGTCGAGGAGGAATCGTATCTCGCATGCCGTGATTGATTCCCATCGGCCTGGAGGGTGAGTTGCCATGTAGCTTCGCGTAGCCATGACCCCCAGCCAGTCCGGAGATGCGGCGGCGTTGGGCAAAGATATTCGGCAAGGGGGGCCTCTCGTTGGTCGTCCCTCCAGCCTGCCCGGTTGAAGGACCGTCCCCTAACGTGCGGTGTGAAGTTTCTCTGAAGTTCGTTCGGCCATGGGCATGCTCAGCGTGATCGTGGTGCCCAAGCCAATGCCGGCGCTTTCAGCGCTGAGTTCGCCGCCGTGTGCTCGTGCGATGGCCCGGCTTATTGCCAGACCCACTCTGTGCCGCCGTGTTCCGGGTCGCGGGCTGTGTCTACCCGGTAGAACCGTTCGAGGATCCGGTCAACATGCTCAGCCGCTATGCCATCACCGTTGTCGGTCACCTCGAAGCTCACCGAGGCATCGTTCGGCGTGACCTCGACATCCACCCGGCCGACGGCCGGGGTGTGACGCAGGGCGTTCGAACGCAAGTTGCCCAACACCTGGCCGATCCTGGCGGGGTCGGCGTCGGTGAGCAGCGCGTCCCCGCTGTCAGGTGCAGCTGAAGCTCCACCTGCTTGCGTTTGAACGCGTCCATGACACGAGTTTCGTCGCCCTCCAATCGCCATCCGCGAACGACCGTCAACCAAGAGTCACGGTGATCACTTCGTAGCCGCCGCATGTGCCTTCGCCGTTGCCGAAGCTGGCAGCCCTTAAGCGGCACCCCGGGGGCTAATCACCGCGAAAGCGGGAGTCCGGTCGGGTTGAACCGGATCACAGTTGGCTCTGACTTAGTAGGCGGTAGCCCACCTACTGGCTTGAGGACGCCAATCATGTCGGTGCTCGTCCCTTCGCGACACCGACCATGCGTCGTCGCCCTCAGAACGGGCCGGACTGCTTGGCGCCATCTTGCATGAAGTGGATGTCACGGTGGTGATGTTTCGGGGCTGGCATGAACACCTGCATTGTCGAGCACGTGCGCCGTTCACGAGGCAGTGCTTCAACTCGCACGAGCGGGCATGAACCCCATCTTCTCTCTCGGCCTCGGACAGAAAGCCGCCGTGGAGTGATCGTGGAGGCCCCTGTCACCGCGCCAGGATGATTGCCACGCAACGGTGGAAGAGCGGGCCCTTCCACTTGGCCACCGCCGCCCTCAACGCGGCAAGAAGCTAGGACTTTGCCCATGACCACGCAGGGACCACCCGGTCGAAGAACCTGTGCGCAAGCCAGGGCGTTTCCCTGACCTACCCATACGAGAGTCACGGGTTGTAAGAGCGGCGCTTGAGCGTTGAACCGGGCGACCCCAAGGCGGAAATAGGGGGTGGTCGTGTGCTGGTCGTCGCAGGGTCTTATGCGCGCCGCACTTGGGCGTAGGCAGCGGGCGAGGCGAACTCGGCTGCGTTGCGTCCTGGCTGACCGCCGCCGTGTAGTGCCAACTCTGCAGCTCGGAGTGCTGCCGCACCTCCGCGAGGTCCGACGTCCGCGACTTCAATCCGAAGCCGAGCGTCAGGCGCGAAGGCGACGCTGTCTACGCGCCAGGCCCGCTGCAGCTGCTCGCACCGATCCCTGAGGCCGGCACCGTGAAAGCCGACAGTCAAGCACGCCAGTTCCCCCGCCGCATAACGGCCACAGGAATCGTCAAGGCGGAACGTTCGCAGCATGAGAGCAGAGACGGCCCGCAGGACGACGTCCCTGTCACCCCCCGCTGAGTCGCCCAACGCCTCCTCATCCACAAGCTTGATCAGACAGACCCCGTCCCCCGGTGCAGCCGCAGCAAGTCGGCGCAACCACGCCCGACGGGTGAGCAACCCTGTTGCCTGGTCCCGGGCTCCCTCCTCATATCGCCGCAGCGGCCCGTGCATCCGCGACAGGACCACACGGGCAGCTTCCATGAACCTGGGCAGGACCTCCGCAAGGCGTAGGGCCTCCAGACTGCCCGGCTCGGCTAGGGGTAGGTGCGGCTCACCAAGGTCGATGGGGACATCATTGGGAAACGCCGCGGCAGCGTTCGTGTCACCAGTCGGAGCCAACGTGCCGCCCAGATCGTGGACCAGGGTGGCAACGATGGCGGCAACCTCAGGCGGCGACTCGGCCCGAAGCAGCGCCTGCATCGCGCTGAGTTCCGCCTTGAGCATGGGCGTCACTCGCGGCATCGAGCGGGTAGGCCCGAAGTGCATCGAACGGCACGATTCGCGATCCAGCCAACGCAGCTGCCAGGGCCGAGGTCGGGCGGCTCGACGACGCATGCACCCTTTCTGCCGTTGTCATCGAGCTGGCCCGTCGCTAAGGCCCCCACGGACGGCCTCGCCGCCTGGCGTCCTGGGATCGGCCATCCGCTCCGGAATGTCTCCGACGGGCGACGCAAGGCCGCGTGGTCGCTTGCCCTCATGCGAGTTAAGAACGGAGGCATATAGCATTGTGGTCCCCCTCTCGTAGCCGGGTCACGACTGCAACTCGCGGCACACCGTGGAAGGCGGACCACTACGCGATCGTTGCTCAACCGGCTCCGGCCCCGAACTCGTCGCGGGCCAAATTCCGCTGAGCGGAAGCTGAAGACTATCCTAATGTGAACCCATTGTAGACCGTTCCGCGGGTTCAATTCCGGACTGCGATACTGAGGGGGAATATGTCCCCCATTCGGGTGCCACCCGTAAGGGTTACAGGTCCGCCATGTGTACTATCTTTTTCGGTCATGTTATCCATGAGCCCGCAGACCTGCGCTGCGAAAGAACGCGGCGGCGCCTTTTCCAGATTGTCAAGCGACTATGCCTGACCATCTCGCCCGGAAGAAGTTTCAGGACACTGATCAGGGTCTGAGGCGCTCGGAGGCACACCGAGAGGGTTCCGGCATCCTCGAACCGTGAGGCCACCCTGATGAGGAGGCTGGGGTCAGGTGTAGATGTCTGGCGAGTCGTGGGAGCGTATGGCTGCCATGTGATTGGCATAGCGGACGCCGTCCCGCCGGCGGCTCGGCGAGACATCCAGCGTGCGTGAGGATCGGGCAGGTTATGGCAGCCGCTGCTCCGCGGCAAATCGAGTTCCTGAGGAGCAGTCACTGCGCGGACCGGCCGCAGGTGCACGGAGGTGAAGTCGGCGGGATGCCCTTGCCTTGGGTTGCTTCCATTCTCACGACGTTGACATCTCGTGTCTCCCAATCAGTGAAGCTTCGCGCCCACCGTGGCGGCTGAGTCACGAAGCATGGCTGCACCTTCGCTGCACTGCGATGCGACGGTTTCGGCCAGGATCTGCGCGCAGGTCGTCACAGCCTCTGGCGGCATTTTGCCTTGTAGGAGCCGGGCGCACCAGAGGAGTGCATCCTCGAGGATGGTCGCATCGTGGGTAAGGAGCGCATTGGCGCTGAATCGCCCTAGCCAGCGCAGACCTTCCTTAGCCCCAGCCTGTTGCGGGTAGGGCATATCACGAAGCATGGGAATGGCCTGCGCCAACCGCTGGTAGGCACTTGTCAGGGTGTCCTCGTCGAGAGCGTTGAGAAACAAGGCTTCGGCCGGGATCGTTAGTTCTCGTCGCGCCATGGGCGGTATGGTCCCGAGAAGTGCCCGGGCGTCCTCAGTCCAGCCGTCGGCGCCGATGGCCCTTGCCCGAAGGGGATTTGCACCAAATGCGCGGCCGCCTACGATCACGGGCACGTTAACGTCGTGCGCCGCTGCGATGCAGTGCGCTGCGCCGATGAGGTTTGTCGGCATGGTGCAGGAGAGTGCGACCAGGTCGATGTCCCCGGCCGCCAGTCGGCGATGGAGCTGTTCCGCAGGCAGGGATGGGCCGAGGATGGTGACTTTCGCTCGGCCTGTTGCCTCTGTGACGGCTGCGATCATGCGCGCTGGAAGGCTGTGCCATTCACCTTCCACACAAGCCACCGCGACGTGGCGAGCGCCAGCATCGGGCCTTCGTCGTGCGGCGTGCGTGAGGGTGGCCAGCGCCCCTTCAGTGATCGAGGTTGCTGCGTGTTCGTCGGCAACGGACCAGACCCCTGACTCCCACAAGTGACCGACGCGGACCTGTGCCGGGGCGAGGACTTCCTCGGTGATGTTCTGCATGGGTGTGGCTTGATCCAGGAGTTCAAGCACAACGTTGGTGGCCCGGTAAGGGTCGAACGTCTGGATCGCTTGAAAGTAGTCGGCGGCGGGGTCGGCAACTGGGGTCATCAGTCGCTCCATGCGTGATAGTCACCGTTGGAGGCGAGTACGGTCTGGTTGCGTCCGGCACCCTTGGCTCGGTACATCGCTGCATCGGCCGCCTGAAGCGCCGTTAGACCGCCGCTCTCGCGGACCTCGGCGACGCCTATGGACAATCCCACGTCGGCTCCGGCCGGGGGTCTCCCCGCCTCCCAGGTCTGCCGGAGATCTTCACACCTGCGAAAAAGATCCTGGGCGGAGAATGCCTGTGTCAGGCAGACGAGTTCGTCCCCGCCGTAACGTCCGCAGGAGTCGCCGGTTCGGAATGCCCCCAAAACGACCTGGCCGATTGCACGCAGCAGGGCATCACCGGCAGCGTGACCGCCGGTGTCGTTCACGGCTTTGAAGTGATCCAAGTCAATGAGGCAGACGCTGTCCCCGGGTACCGCCGCGGCGAGTCGTCGCATCCAGGCTCGCCGTGTCAGCAGACCGGTGAGTTGGTCACGGCTGGCCTCCTTGTCCCGTCGGTTGGTGGCGTGAATCCTGGAGAGCACCAACCTTGCCGAGTCCAGGAAACCGGGTAGTACCTCCCGGATGCGGACCTCGGCCTCGCTGGCCGGCGCCGCGAGCGGCAGCATGGGCTCCGCCAGACCCAGTGAAAGATCTATCGGGAGGACCGTCGCGGGATCAGCCCCCCGCGCCGGGGTCATCTTTCCTCCAAGGGCGTGAACCAGGGTCCACACAATCGTACGCACCTCGGGGCCCGATTCTGCTTTAAGCAGCGCCTGGGTGGCCGCGAGCTGAGCTTGGAGCACTCCGGCATCGCCAGAAGGGTCCGACGCTTGTCCGTGACTGGATATGCCGGTGTCGTTGCGACGTCCGGCGCGTCGAGCTGCAACCAGCGAGGGGGTCAGGCCGGACACCCCTGAGTGACTTCTCTTGGGTGCGATCACAACAACCCAGCTCCCAACAACTTCCCGGACTCGCGCCGCGCCGCAAAGCGGACAGCGACCAGCGCTCGGACGAGGCTTGCCATCCTCAAGGAAAGCCCCAACATCGATGTGGGCGGGCATACCCCTGGAGCGGGTTGCTGCAGGCCCGCTTGAAACGAGAACCGACAGAGCGACATCACAACCGGGTCACCGCACTCCCGGACCTGAAGGACCTTGCGAGCCGGCGGTCACAATGGGTCCCGCCGGGAAGGATCGCAGCCAGCTGCACGCAGTTGTTTACCGGCGGTCGTGCGACGACCAGTGTCGATCCGCTCATTCAGGAGGCTCCCCTCAACACCCGAAACAGGAAGGCATGCGGCCCTTAAACAACCTGACTCTCAATCCCGGTCAACGCCGGCCCTTGACACATAATGAAAATCAGGCCGTGGCCTCGGCAAGGGTCGCACCGCCCACGCTACGATCATACGCCAAAATCGACACGCGCGACGCCCCCCGCCTAATCGGGGCATGTGGTTGCCACCCGCAAAGCAAGCGCCCAAAAAATGTCACCCATGAGGGTGTCACTCGTTTGCGGACACCGCTTCAGAAAATTGTGGAATGCGTCTAGGACCGAGCGTTTCGAGAACCCTTTCGTAGGTTGCCGTTGCCAAGGGGTGCCGCGGGGAACCGCGCCTCGGCGGCCAGGGAGTCGGACAGCCCCCGCCTCGAGCTGGTCGCAAGGTCAAGGGTGTGACCGTGGTCTCCTCAAGGTTCACATGATGCAAGGCGATACGTTCGCGGGCCCGAACCCCCCGCACCTGACTGCAAATGGAGTGGGCCGATGGCGCGTGCACGTCCCAACCGCATCGCAGTCGCAGCCATAGGGTCCACCTCGTAGCGGCCGCCCTGGGGAGTACGTAGCGCGGATGCCTCGGTCGGGGCCCCGGGAGGGTCGAGGGCCCCGACCGATCTAGCACCCTTGGGCAAGTTACTCATCCGTGCCTGCCGGGCATTGGGGACGTGACGCGCCACCTTGGCGGTGGTGGCCAGCTGCGGAGGGGTCTAGGCAGCTGCTGTCGCGGCGTTGATTCACTTTTCGGGTTCATGTGCACATGAACTCCGCGCTTCCATATTCCCGCCTTGCGAGCATGCCGTCCACCAGCACGCCCTCACTTGGTGCAAGGTTTGGTCAGCCGATGGTCAGCCATGGTGCCCCTTACGAGGTCGGTCCCATCGTGCGCTATTCGACCGACCCCCTGACCTTGTTCTCCGAGCCCCTGTTCTTGAAGGAAGGACGACGGCGGGTCGGCTCGGTGTCGTCTCGCGGTCCGCCTGCCGGCGTTCCTAGATAATCAGCGGCTCCAAACGTGTTGCGGGGCGTTGATGTCTACCGACGGCCACAGGAACCGTTGCCTCGCGCACCGTCCAGCGGCCACACGCGGGATCACGGCGTATTTCACCATCCGGGCCGCACGACGATGGTGACCCCGGTCGTCTCCCCGGCCAGGATGTCATCGAAACCGTCCTGTCCGCGTAGAGTTAGGCTTGTCGTGGTCGCTTGCTGGCATCG
>Ga0366811_1008_pt1 | contig 33303 bp, 30 predicted proteins | sample TotcelN113001N13_FD_207018 | JGI IMG/M metagenome (GOLD analysis project Ga0366811, IMG submission 207018) | Enriched cells from coal bed in the Powder River Basin, Montana, United States - Total cells N11 rep3 HSBNCT.N11.300.1.N13 ...
AGCAAGGGCGTCAGCGGCGAGATCACGCTGTTGTCCGGCACCGAAAAAACCAAGGCGCCACTTACGCCGACCAGCGACAACCAGATGACTGCCAAAGCCGGCGCGACTGCCGGCGCCAAGGCCATCGTCAAGTTCGCGCTGCCCGGCAAGGCCGCTGAACAGGTGCGTTTAACGCTGAAATAAGAGAGCTGCAGAGGGAACTGAAGCTGGGTAAAGGCACCAGGCAATGAAGGAAAAATCTGTTGCTGGCGCCCGCTGCACTACCGCGTCTCAGTCCGCTCCTCAGTCCTTCGAGAACGATTTGCCCGAAAAGTCGTAGGTAATCAGCTTGCCGTCCAGTTTCCCCATGCCGGGCGAGTTCGCTGGCATTCCCGGTGCGGCGACTCCTTTCACGTTCGGCTGCGCGATCAGCTTATTGATCGCGGCAGCGGGTACATGCCCTTCAATCACCTGTCCCGACTTGTCGAGGACGGCGGTATGGCAGGAACCCATCGATTCCGGCACGCCAAAGCGCTTCTTGATCGCGGACATGTCGTCCGAATTCACCGCCTTGACCTTGAAGCCCGATTCGCGCAGATGGTCGACCCACCCTTCGCAGCATCCGCAGTTCTTGTCCTTGTAGACGGTGATCGTTTCGCCGGCGCCGTATGCGAGGCTGTAGGTCGCTGCCAGCAAGGTCGCAATAATCAATTTTTTCATCACAAAATTCCTTCATTTCCTGTTAAAAAATTCTGACATTCCCGCATTCCGAAATATTTTTCATGCCTTTACGGCAATGTCAGATTGACCGTTTTCTCGATCGGCGGATAGCAGACTCCCAGTTTTTCATGGCAGCCCTGATAAGACGCCACCAGCGTGAGCTTGTTGGCCTTCGCGCTGCGACCGACAGTGATCTCGGCAGGGATCGTTTTTTTGTATACCTCGGTCTTGCCGAAAATCTGGTCGGTTTTGATTTCACCGCTGGGCAATTTGACTGTATTGATTGTCACGCCGTTGGCATCCTTGAGCGAGAAATGGATCCTTTCCTTGTAAAGGTAATAACCATTCGCAGGTATCAGTTCGGCCAGCACGGTATTCGGCCCTTTCACCGCAACCTTCAGTCTGAACGCTTGATCCGGTTCGAGCAGCGCATCTTCGCGCGCAGAGGAAAACAGGCTGCCAATTCTGTTTTGCGCAATCGGGGCGGATTGCTGTGCGAACGCCAACGTAACTTGCCCGAGCATCAGCACGGCGAACAGGGTTATTTCAATGCGTTTCTTCATCTTGTGAATGCCCATCATGATTCCGCTTCAAAATTAAAACATGCAATTGGCGCCCTGCCCGGCATTCGATGACAGACAACGGCGATGAGCCATTATCAATGATCCATCGTTACTACAGCACTTTGTTGCGGAGCCGTAATGCATTGCTAATCACCGATACGGAACTCAAAGCCATTGCAGCACTGGCAATCATCGGGCTCAGCAACAGTCCAAACCACGGATACAGCACGCCGGCCGCAATTGGCACCCCAACGAAGTTGTAGATGAAGGCGAAAAACAGATTTTGCCGGATGTTCTTCATCGTATGCTGACTGAGAAGCCGCGCTTTCGCGATGCCGCGCAAATCACCCTTGACCAGCACGATGCGCGCGCTGTTCATCGCCACATCGGTGCCGGTACCCATCGCAATGCCAACATTCGCCTGCGCCAGCGCCGGTGCATCGTTGACACCGTCGCCGGCCATCGCGACGATATGGCCTTCTTGCTGCAACGCTCTCAGGTAATCCAGCTTGTCTTCGGGCAGCACGTCGGCGCGGAAATCGTCCAGCCCCAATTGCTTGGCGACCGCAGCAGCCGTGGTTGCGTTGTCGCCGGTCAGCACTACGATGCGCAGACCGGCCGCATGCAACTGCTCGATTGCTTCGCGGGTGGTTGCCTTGATCGGATCGGCGACGCTGACAATGCCAGCCAGCGTGCCGTCGACCGCCACAAACATTACGGTTTGCGCCAGTTCGCGCAGCGTTTGCACCTGGGCCGCGACCGCGATGACATCGACTCGCTCCGACTCCATCAGGCGCAGGTTGCCCAGCAAAACCGGCTTGCCGTCGATCTGGCCGCGCACGCCCTTGCCGGTGACGGACTCGAATTGCGTGACCGGCATCGGCGACAGGTTTTGTTCCTGCGCGTGATTGACGATCGCCACCGCCAGCGGATGCTCGCTGAGCGCGTCCAGGCTGGCCGCATAGTGCAGCACCTGCGCGTCGTCAAAGCCGCTGGCGGTAACGATGCGCTGCACTTTCGGCTTGCCCTCGGTGAGGGTGCCGGTCTTGTCGATCACCAGCGTATCGACCTTTTCCATCAGTTCGAGCGCTTCCGCGTCCTTGATCAACACGCCTTCAGTCGCGCCGCGCCCGACGCCGACCATGATCGAAATCGGTGTCGCCAAGCCCAGCGCGCAAGGGCACGCAATGATCAACACCGATACCGCTGCGACCAGTCCGTTGGCCAAGGCCGGAGAAGGACCGTAAATCGCCCATACCGCAAATGCGATTACCGCGACCGCGATGACGGCCGGCACGAACCAGCCCGATACCTGATCGGCCAGTTTCTGGATCGGAGCGCGTGAACGTCCCGCTTCGTTGACCATTTGAATGATGCGCGCCAGCAGCGTGTCCGACCCGATTTTGTCGGCGCGCAGCGAAAAGGATCCGGTTTGATTGACGGTGCCGGCCGTCACCTTGTCGCCTCCATGTTTTTCGACCGGCACCGGTTCTCCGGTGATCATCGATTCGTCCACGTTTGAATGGCCGTCGATGATTTCGCCGTCGACCGGCACCTTGCCGCCCGGTTTGACGCGCAAGATGTCCCCGACTTGCACCTGGTCCAGATGGATTTCTTCTTCGCTGCCATCGGGCTTGATGCGCAGTGCGGTATTGGGCGCCAGTTCGAGCAGCGATCTGATCGCGTTATTGGTGCGCGAGCGGGCCCGCAATTCCAGCACCTGGCCCAGCAGCACCAGCGTCACGATGACTGCCGCCGCCTCGAAATACAGCGGCACCATGCCCTCCATCTTGAACGCATCCGGCAACGCCGCCGGGAACAGCAACGCGAATGCGCTGAATAGAAAAGCCGCCCCTGTGCCCAACGCGATCAGACTGAACATGTTGAGATTCCAGGTCTGGAACGATGCCCAGCCGCGCACGAAGAACGGCCATCCGCCCCATAGCACGACCGGCGTTGCGAGAACCGCTTGCAGCCAGTTGAAAGTGTCGATCCCGATCCGGTGATGCAGATTCAGGCCGGGAATGAATTCGCTCATCGTGATGAACAGCAATGGCAGGCTCAATGCGAGACTGACCCAGAAGCGTCGCGTCATGTCGCGTAATTCGCTGGTATCTTCTTCGGCCACAGCATCCATCGGCTCCAGCGCCATCCCGCACTTGGGGCAGGTGCCCGGGCCGAGTTGCTGCACTTCCGGGTGCATCGGACACGTATATAAAACATCCTTGGACGCAGCTTTGACGGATACCGGCACGGAGCTTTGTTGCGGCTTCAAATACTGCTGCGGGTTGGCCCGGAACTTCGCCAGGCAATGCAGGCTGCAAAAATAATAGGTGATTCCTGCATGTTCGGCCGCTTTCGTCGGATCGGCAGCCGCCTTCATGCCGCAAACAGGGTCGATATGCGGCTTGTCCGCGGCAATCGTGGCGTGGGGATGATGCTCATGACCGCAGCATGCAGATGCTTCTTGCTTATCCATCTGAAATCCTTTCGATTAACGATCCTTGTCCTCGTGCAAATCGTGGTCAGAATGGCTGCGCCCATGTCCGCCGTGACCGAACAAGTGCATCAGCGGGCACAACAACAAAAGCAGGTAGGGCCAGTTCCCCACTACATGCGCCCAGTGCTCACGCAATAGATAGAAAGCCGCCACCAGAGCCAGCATGATGAGCGCAATACCGGTGCGAGATTTCCAATAGGAGGGCTGGCGATTCGATAATCGTGAATGCAGGTGTTGCATGTGCGTATCCTCGAAAGGGGAATGCGATCAGATAAACGTACTATAGACCCTGTACCTGAGCACAGAGTCAAGCATTTTTCATCGGTTTTATCGGTTTTATTACGAGCGGATGCGTGCGATTTCCTTTCAGATGCCACTTCAATACGAGAGACAGCGCATCACGTTTTCTCCTTCTCTTCGGAAATGAAGCACCGGAGATACGGTTCCGTTTTCCGCTTTATCCGTTCCGATCGATGACGCACAAGCCGCATGGACGATGCAGATACCGGGCCGATCACCGCACCGCCTTGCGCTACTTGATCTTACTTGGACATCGGCACCTTAGCAGTTTCCCGATTCATCATCATTCCGGGGCTTCCCGTGCCATTCATCATCGCCCCCTCATTGCCGCCCGCGTTTTTCATCATAACCATGCAGTCCTGCATGAGTTTGCTGTGCTCGTCCATCAGCTTCTGGCGTTCTGCGGGCGTCTTGCCGGCCATCATATTGTCGTGCATGTCCTGCATTTTTTGCATCATCTGCTCCATTTGCTGCATCTGCATGCCGGCTTGCGCCGATTGCGCGGTTGCGGCCTTGGCTGGCGGCGAGGCTGGCTGGCTGCTGGACGTTACCGCCGGTTTGGTATCGGCAGGATGATGTTCATCGACTGCGTTAGCCGCACCGGCGAAAAGAGTGAAGAGTACGGAGGTACCGATAACTAGCATCTTGTTCATGGCAAATATCCTGATGGATGGAACGGTTTAGAAAACAAAGGAATTGCGCAAGGCTATTGCGGCTGATAACTGATGCCGTTTGGACCGGCACCGACCTTGTGAGTCGCTACCACCTGTTTGGATGCAGTATCGATGACGGAGAATGTTCCGGACTCGATATTGCTGACAAATACATAGGCGCCATCGCTGCTGATTGCAACGCCGTGCGCGCCTTTCCCGACCTTGATGGTAGCTAGAATTTTCCCGGTAGAGGGATCAATCACCGATACCTTGTCGTCCGGTAGCTTGCTGGTGCCCTGATTGGCCACATAAACCTGCTTGCCGTCCGGCGTAGCATACATTTGGATCGGCGTGCGCCCGACGGGGACTTTGGTCACCAGTGTGTGCTTGGTTGTATCAATCATGCCGACCGTGTTTTCCGCACTAAGGGAAACATAAGCCTGGCGCCCATCGGGTGCGAAACCGACTTGAACCGGCGCCTTGCCAACCGGAATGCGGAAGGTTTCCTTGGCCTGTTCGATATCGATCACCGAGATGCTGTTGTCTTTCATGTTAGCGACGTAAAGCGTCTTGCCGTCGGGGCTGGGGCGCAAGCCGTGCGGATATTTGCCGGTCTTGATGGCCGCAGTTTGCGTGCGCGCATCAAGATCGAAGACCATGACTTCGTTAGCCTCGGAATCCGACACGAACGCGTGCTTGCCGCTCAAATCAGTCACTACATGCGCCGGATGGTTACCGACAGGCAAGGTAAATAAGGGCTTATCGAACGTACCGGTACTGAAAACTTGCAACTGCCCGCCGCCCGCGTGTTGTTGATGGCCGCCCATCGCAGGCATGCCAACGGCCAGCAGCAATTTGCCATCCGGGGAAACCTGCACATTGTGCGGCGCCATGTCGAGCTTGATCGTGCGTGTTTGCCCGTTACCCAATGTGACTTGGCTAATCGATGCATCGCGCTCATTGGCCGTATAAACAGTGCCCATTGGTGCGGCAGATACCGCGCCTAATGTGAGCAGCGCGCCTGCCACGATCGCAGTTATTGTTTTTAGCATGATATAAAACTCCCAAAATTGGATTTATTGGATTTGTTACTCAACAACCACTTTCTATCGGCTTCTTTGATCCTGCTTCGTTGCCCTATAGACGTATATTGGCTGCACCTTGATGCATGACTTGCAATCGTAGCCAAATCAAGCGAGAGGGAACGGTACGGTCCGTATCGATGACGTCCAGTATAAGAAAGCGATCGGAACGGGAACCTGACAGCGAGGTTACAGTTTTGTAATCTATGTTCAGCGCGGTATCAGCGAGAATAGAGAACAATATTTGCTAATCAATGAGGCATTTCATGCATATTTTAGTGGTCGAAGATGAGCCAAAAGCGGGCGAATATCTGCGCAAGGGGCTCACTGAGTCAGGATTTGTAGTGGACCTTGCGCGCACCGGTCCCGATGGTTTGCAGTTGGCTACCGCCGATGCCTACGACCTGATCGTGCTCGATGTGATGCTGCCGGGCATGGACGGCTGGCAAGTGGTGCAGGAATTGCGCAAGACGCAGCAAACGCCGGTATTGTTTCTGACCGCGCGCGACGATGTGCAAGACAGGATCAAAGGGCTGGAATTGGGAGCCGATGATTATCTGGTAAAGCCGTTTGCCTTTGCGGAACTGGTGGCGCGCATCCGCACCTTGCTGCGGCGCGGCCCGATCCGCGAATCGGAGCGGCTCGAGATTGCCGACATGGAAATCGATGTGTTGAAGCGGCGGGTTACGCGCGGCGGCGAACGCATCGATTTGACGCCGAAGGAATTTGCACTCTTGCATCTGTTGGCCAAACGCCAGGGAGAAGTGCTGTCGCGTTCCCTGATCGCATCGCAGGTATGGGACATGAACTTCGACAGCGATACCAATGTCGTCGATGTCGCAGTGCGCCGATTGCGTGCCAAAGTCGACGAAACCTATCCGCGCAAACTGATTCATACATTGCGCGGGATGGGCTATGTCTTGGAAGCGCGGGAATGAAGCTGCCCGATACAGCTTCGCCCACTTCGCTGACCACGCGATTGGGGTTGCTGTTTGCATTAATTGCAACGCTGACGTTTGCCGCTGTCGGCACCTATCTGTACCAGTCGCTGGCGAGCCAACTGGAATCCCACGATGATGTCGAATTAATCGGAAAAATCGGCTTGATCCGCCATTTTTTGGTCGAAACTCCTTCATTGAAGGACATCCGGAACGATCCTCATCGGTTTCTGGATGTCGCCGCCGGCCACGATGGATTAATCATCCTGTTGAAATCGGCCGATGGAGAAATCCTGATGCAAAATCATAGCGATCACGGTGCATTGGCGGCGTTGCCCGTGGCTGCGGCCAATCAGACGCCGGGCAAGGCATCGCTGGGACGGTGGACACTGAACCCCGGGCTTTCTGCCCGCACGGTGTCTGCGTGGGGCGTATTGAGCAATACATCCGAACAAGTGCAAATCATTGTTGCGCGCACCGATTCAGACCGCCTGGCATTGCTCCAGGCCTACCGCAACAAGGTGTTTGCAGCCGTTTTTTTCGGCGCATTGCTGGCGGCATTATCAGGCTACCTCATGGTGCGACGAGGCTTGCACCCGATACGGGCGATTGCAAAACAGGCGCAATCGATCACTGCGCAACGCCTGGACATGCGGCTCGACGCCACTACCGCGCCGAATGAATTGCAAACGCTGGTGCTGGTATTCAACGACATGCTGGACCGGTTGCAGCGCAGTTTTCAGCGCTTATCGCAATTTTCCGCCGATCTGGCGCACGATTTACGCACTCCGATCAACAATCTGATGGTGCAAACGCAGGTGGCGCTATCGCAACCGCGTTCAATCGAAGAGTACCAAATCTTGCTCGCCTCCAATCATGAAGAGTACGAGCGACTGGCACGCATGGTCGAAAACATGCTGTTTCTGGCGCGGGCCGATCACGCCGACTTCGTGCTGAATAAACAAAGTTTGGATGCCTGTAATGAACTGCAGCGTATTGCCGACTACTTTGAAGGCATTGCGGAAGATGCGCAGGTGCAACTGGTCGTGGATGCAAGCGGCACGCTGGACGCTGATCCGATTCTATTTCGGCGCGCTGTCAATAATCTGGTCGCAAATGCGATACGGTACACACCGCCAGCAGGCGTGATTCGCCTTGCCGCACAGCCAATGCACGACGGAATGGCGATTACTGTGACGAATCCCGGGATCGGCATCAATGCGGAACACATTCCTTTACTATTTGCCCGGTTTTATCGTGTCGATAACGCGCGCAGCGATTCGGCATCGTCGACCGGCTTGGGATTGGCTATCGTGCAATCGATCATGGGATTGCATGGCGGACGTGCTGAAGTAGACAGCATTCCGGACGCGATGACGACATTCCGGTTGGTGTTCCCCCATTCCTATTGAAACAACCCGTTGATCCCGCTCAGTTCATCGTGTTTTTCGGATGGCAGGAACACCCTTCTCCCTCGGCCGCTTGCGCCAGATTGCGCATGATTCCGCACTCGCTGGTTTTTTGATTCGCATGGCAGGTATCGCGCAGCGTATGCAATTGCCGTTCGAGCTGGCGCAGCGACTCGACTTGCAAATGGATGCGCTCGATCTGCCCGTCAATCAACAAATTGATCTGGTCGCAAGCCAGCTCCGGATTGGCTTGAAAACTGCGCAAAATGCGCACTTCCGGCAAGCTCATGCCGAGCGAGCGGCAATGACGAATGAAGTTAAGCTGCACCAGATGCACGTCGGAATAACTACGATATCCATTGGCTTCGCGTGGCGGAGCCTCGATCAGTTTTTCCCGCTCGTAAAAGCGCACCGTTTCCGCATCGCAATCGCTGCGTTGCGCCAATTCACCGATTCTCATTGTGTCCTCTCTCAAAAAATCCTTGACCCTATAGCCGCTACAGGCTGTTTAATGATGACATTGTTCCCGAGATACACACATGATGCAGCGCAAACACTCCGAGCACACGCTCCACTCCCATGAAACCACCAAAGATGCGCGCTGCGGATCAGTGCATGCGCCCGCCGATGCTTGTTGCGCTTCCGCTACAAAAGCCGGCAAAGCCGCATCCATTGCCAGCCAGCCTGCGCCGCCAGAAGGCGCCAGCCGGGCACGCTACCGCATCGACAAGATGGATTGTCCTACCGAGGAGCGGCTGATACGCAAGCGGCTGGAAGCGATACCGGGAATTATTCGACTCGACTTCAACTTGCTGGAGCGGGAACTTACCGTGCACCATCGCCTGAGCGATCCGCGCCCGGTTGCCGCTGCACTGGAAGCGCTGGATATGGCGCCCAGCCTGCTTGAAGCCGGCATCGCGGCCGTAACGATTGCGCCCGCCTTGAGCGCAAGGCTCAAAGGACTGCTGACCGTAAGCGGCATTACAGCGGTCAGCGCTGAAGCGCTCGCCTGGATCAGCGGACAGGAAACGTCCTGGCCGGTGATCGCACTGGCTGCGGTGTCGATCCTGAGCGCTGGCATTCCGACGCTCAAAAAGGGTTGGATCGCGCTCAAGAACCTGACCCTTAATATCTATTTCCTGATGTCGCTTGCAGTTGCCGGCGCGGTCATCATCGGCAAGTGGCCGGAAGCGGCAATGGTGGTATTCCTGTTCGCCATCGCCGAGGCGATCGAGGCACTGTCGCTGGAACGTGCCCGCAACGCCATCAAATCGCTGACTGCCTTAGCGCCCGAAACCGCCGAAGTTCAGGGCGCCGATGGCTGGCGAGAACAAGCGGTTGCCACAGTCGCCATCGGCAGTCGCATCCGGGTGCGTACCGGGGCACGGGTGCCGCTCGACGCCCGTGTAGAATCCGGCCGCGCTGCGCTCAACCAGGCACCGATTACCGGCGAGAGCTTGCCGGTTGACAAGAAAATCGGGGATGCGCTGTTCGCTGGCACCATCGTCACCGATGGCGTGCTCGAAGCGACCGTCACCGCTACCGCCGATCACAGCACTTTGGCGCGCATTGCTGCCGCGATTCAAGAGGCGCAATCGCAACGTGCGCCGACCCAGCGTTTTGTCGATCAATTCGCGCACTATTACACGCCGGTCGTGGTTGCGCTGGCCGTTCTGGTGGCGCTGCTCGGCCCGCTGCTGTTCGCCGGAACCTGGGGTGCATGGCTTTATCAGGCGCTGGTGTTGCTGGTAATCGCCTGTCCATGCGCGCTGGTGGTATCGACTCCGGTTACGGTCGTAAGCGCACTGGCGGCAGCTGCCAGACATGGCATCCTGATCAAGGGCGGCGTCTATCTTGAAGGCGGCCGGCGGCTAAAAGCCGTGGGATTGGACAAAACCGGAACATTGACGCATGGCAAACCGGTGCTGACCGATGCCGTTTCGTTAAGCGACATGCCGCTGGATCGCGCATTTCTGATCGCCGCCAGCCTTGATGAGCACAGCAGCCATCCGGTTGCGCAAGCGCTGGTCGACGGATGGCGATCCCGGCAACCGGACGCCGCACTGATGCCGGTGGAAGATTTCAGCATACTCAATGGACGTGGCGTCGCAGGTCGCATTCATGATCAAAACGACCAAAATGGTCAGCTATGGCATCTGGGCAATCATCGGCTGATTGAGGAACTCGGCGTTTGCTCGCCAGCGCTCGAAGCGCAGTTGGCGATATTGGAAAATGCCGGTAAAACTGCCATCGTGCTGTTTGCCGCCAACGGCCCGGTGGCGATGTTCGCGGTAGCCGATACGGTCAGGCCGGAAAGTCTGGCGGCGGTGGCAGCACTGAAGGCGATGCATGTAGAGCCGGTGATGCTGACCGGCGACAATCCGGCTACCGCACGCGCAATTGCCGACCAACTGGGGATTCAGGATGCCCGCGGCAACCTGATGCCGCAAGACAAGCAAGCGGCGATCGCAGCACTGCGCGACCGGTATCACGCAGTCGGCATGGTCGGCGATGGCGTCAACGATGCGCCTGCGCTGGCACGAGCCGACATCGGTTTTGCCATGGGCGCAGCCGGCACCGCTACCGCGCTGGAAACCGCCGATGTCGCGATCATGGACGACGATCCGCGCAAGATTGCCGATTTCATCGGCCTGAGCCGACGTGCGGGAATGGTGCTGAAGCAAAATATCGCGCTGGCGCTTGGCATCAAGATTATCTTTCTGGCGCTGGCATTGAGCGGGCACGCGACGCTCTGGATGGCTGTCTTCGCCGACATGGGAGCCAGCCTGCTGGTGGTATTTAACGGCTTGCGCTTGCTTCGGCACTTTCCTGCGCAACCGGCAAGCAGCAACCACGCTTGACGGTCGATTGGTAAAATCCGGCATTATATGGATATCAAAAATGAACATCAAAAATAAAGTAGTTCAGCCCGGAGTCATTGCAGCGCTTGGCGCCGCCTTACTGTTCGGCGCAGGCACGCCGTTTGCAAAATTGCTGCTCAGCAGCGTCAGTCCCTGGCTGCTGGCGGGCTTGCTCTACCTCGGTTCGGGCATCGGCCTGACGCTCTATCGGCGTTTGAAGCGCAGTGCCGCCGTCAAACTGCCCCGCTCCGAAATTCTGTGGTTCTCCGGCGCAATAGTTGCAGGCGGCATCGTCGGCCCGGTGCTGCTGATGCTGGGCCTGTCCGGCATGCCCGCATCCGGCGCATCGCTGCTGCTGAACGCCGAAAGCGTCTTTACCGCACTGCTGGCATGGTTCGCCTTCAAGGAAAATTTCGATCGCCGCATTGCTTGGGGCATGGGCGCGATCGTGGCCGGCGCACTTGTCCTGAGCTGGCCGGGCGAAGCCCGCTTCGCCGGTCTTTGGCCTGCGCTGGCCGTGCTGGGCGCGTGTTTCGCATGGGGCATAGACAATAATCTGACGCAAAAAGTGTCGCTGACCGATGCAAGCTGGATCGCATCCATCAAAGGGCTGGTTGCCGGCACAGTCAATCTGGTTCTCGCCTTTGCATTGGGTGCCGCCTGGCCGCCGCTGCCGGATCTGGCGGGTGCGATGATCATTGGCTTTCTTGCCTATGGCGTGAGTCTGGTGCTGTTTGTGGTCGGCCTGCGCCATCTTGGCACTGCACGCACCGGCGCTTATTTCTCGGTCGCACCGTTCTTCGGCGCGGTACTGGCCATCGCGATGGGAGAAACCCTGACCGTGCCGCTGTTGATTGCGGCAGCGCTGATGCTGCTCGGCGTCTGGCTGCACCTGAGCGAACGCCACCAGCACGAACACATGCATGAAGTGCTGGAACACGCACATGAGCACACGCACGATGCGCATCATCAGCATGCACACGATGTTCCGGTTGCGCCTGGCACCAGGCACAGCCATGCGCACCGGCATGAGAAACTGACCCATAGCCATTTGCATTTTCCCGATGCCCACCACCGCCATCCTCACTGACGGTTGCCAATGCTAAAAACCTCCCTGCTGTTTCTTGTCACTGCCCTGGCGGGGGAGTATCATCGTTTTCATTGCCTTTTCCGCATATACTTATTACGGTAACGAAATATACTCAAGCTAGTACAATAAACGCCTGAATTCTTGCCTCCATCGGAAAATGCATTCGCGCGCTGATACACTGCGCTTTTCTCCTCTTTTTCGTGAGCCGTTCCTGCCTCGATCCGCATCACTGAATGACCATACACGATGACTGCTGACATTTTTTCATTGCTGCCGGTTGCGCCAGGCCCGATGCCGGCCGGTACGGTTCGGCGCAGCGACGGCACGCTTCTGACCGACTCTGAAGTGCAGGAACGGCACCGGCAATTCCTTGCTGCGGCCACCGCCGACAATACCCGCCGTGCGTATCGTTCCGCGATCAGGCATTTTTATGCGTGGGGCGGCGTATTGCCGTGCGATACCGCAATGGTGACGCGCTATCTGCTCAATTACGCGCCGAGCCTGAGCCCGCGCACACTCGCATTGCGCCTGACTGCGCTATCGCAATGGCACCGGTTCCAGAATTTTGCCGATCCGACCGAGCACCCGGAATTGCGCACAATGTTGCGCGGCATCGGGCGCACCCACGGCAAGCCGAAAAAGAAAGCGAAGGCTTTGCCGCTGGAAGATCTGGAGCGGATGATTGCGGCGCTGTCGGGACAGGACGGCTTAATGGCGCTCCGCAACAGTGCACTGCTGCAATTAGCATTTTTCGGCGCTTTTCGGCGTAGCGAAGTTGTCAGTCTGCAGTTGCAGGATCTGCGCTGGGAACCGGCCGGCCTGCACATCACGCTGATGCGCTCCAAGACTGACCAGGAAGGATTGGGTCTCACGCGCGCCATCCCGTATGGGGCAACGGATGGCATGTGCTGCCCCGCTTCTGCGGTAAAGCGCTGGCTGCAGGCGGCCGGACTGAGCAGTGGGCCGGTATTTCGCCGCATTACGCGCTGGGGCCATGTGGGCGACGATGCGCTGCATGCGGGCAGCGTCAATACCATTTTGGAGGCGTGCGCTGCTGCGATACAGCTGCCCTATGCGCCTGAACTGAGCAGCCATAGCTTCCGGCGTGGACTGGCGACCAGCGCGCACCTGGCCGGCGCAAATTTTCTGGACATCAAGCGCCAGGGCGGCTGGCGCCATGACGGCACGGTGCAAGGCTATATCGAGGAAGCCGATCAATTCAAGCACAATGCGGCAGGCAGCCTGCTCAAACGCAAGCCATGAAGTTGCCGGGAGCAAGTCTGTCGCAACGCGAAAGCAGATTTCAATCGAGGCCGCAGCCGCCCTTCAAAAAAGTCGCTATCGTAAAAAAGGCAAGTTAATCCCTTGGCCGCATGAAACTGGTAAGGGATTCGCGACGATCGTTGCAATCGATGGGCTCCATTTCCTGAAGTGCCCTCTTTTTTGTGCCAGCGCAATACTGACGACACCCTGTTGTTGATACTGATACGAAATAGCCCGACATCGTTAACCCCGACTCTCGGGCTTGATCTCAAACCTTCAAAATCCGTAGCGATTCTTGCTCAAGCCTGTCATTCGCTGGAGTGTGGCGGCTGCATGCATATTCGCGTTTCGCAATACCCGGTCAATCGTTATAGGTGAACCATGGACACTGAGCACGATAACAAAACAGCCTCCCCGGCATCAGGTGATGCTGGGGCACAGCCTTCGAATTCTGACGAAATCGTGCAGCAGGAACAGCAGGACTTGCTCCTGACAATACCGCCGGATGCGATTATCGTCATACCGGTACGCAATATGGTGTTGTTCCCCGGACTGATCGTGCCGATCACGATTGGCCGCGAACGCTCGATTGCCGCGGCACGCGAAGCTGCCCGCGCCGAGGGCAAGCTTGGCATCATTTTGCAGCGCGATCCGGAAGTCGCCGTCCCCGAGCCGGAGGAGCTGTATCAGGTCGGCACTACCGCCAGCATTGTCCGTTATGTGACCTTGCAGGACGGCTCGCACCATATTGTGTGTCAGGGCGAGCAACGCTTTCGGGTAGTGGAATTTTTGGCCGGATACCCATTCATGGTGGCGCGCATCGCCGTGTTCCATGAAGAAGAGGCTGAAACCGAGAGCGCCGAAATCGAGGCGCGCATGCTGCAGCTCAAAGCGCGCACCGGCGAAATCCTGGAACTGCTGCCGCAGGCGCCGGCCGAACTGGCGTCGATGGCAATGAATATCCGGTCGCCCGGCATGTTGGCGGATTTTATCGCCGGGCTGATGGATTTGCCGTATGAGGACAAGCAAGACGTGCTGGAAACCTTCGATCTGCAACCCCGGCTGGACAAGGTGCTGCAATTGCTGGTGCGTCGGATCGACGTATTGCGCATCAGCCATGACATCGACGAACAAACCAGGAAACGGCTGGAAGAGCGGCAACGCGAAGGTTTGTTGCGCGAACAAATGAAAACGATTCAGACCCAATTGGGCGAAACCGAAGATAGCGCGGCAGAAACCGCCGATCTGCTCGAAGCGATTACCAAGGCAAAGATGCCGGAAGAAGTGGACACCCATGCCAGAAAGGAATTGCGGCGACTCGAGCGCATGTCCGAAGCGGCAGGCGAATATTCGATGCTGCGCAATTATCTGGAATGGCTGACCGAACTGCCATGGTCTGTGGCCAGCGACGACCGGATCGATATTGCCGCGGCCCGCACAATACTCGACGACGAGCATTACGGCTTGCAAAAGATCAAGCGCCGCATCCTCGAACATCTGGCGGTACGCAAACTGAACCCGCAAGGCAAAAGCCCGATTCTGTGCTTCGTCGGGCCGCCGGGCGTGGGCAAGACATCGCTGGGGCAAAGCATCGCCCGCGCCACCGGCCGCAAATTTGTACGCATCAGTCTGGGCGGCGTCCATGATGAAGCGGAAATCCGCGGCCATCGCCGCACGTATATCGGCGCCCTGCCCGGCAATATCATCCAGGCGATCCGCAAGGCCGGCGCCAATAACTGCGTGATGATGCTCGATGAAGTCGACAAGCTCGGCACCGGCGTGCATGGCGATCCGTCGTCGGCGCTGCTGGAAGTGCTGGACCCGGAACAAAACAGCACGTTTCGCGACAACTATCTGGCGGTGCCGTTCGATCTGTCGCGGGTGATGTTCATCTGCACCGCCAATATGCTCGACACCATCCCAGGCCCGCTGCGCGACCGCATGGAAGTGATCCATTTGCCCGGCTATACCGAGCAGGAAAAGGCGCAGATTGCCGAGCGCTATCTGATACAACGCCAGCTTGAAGCCAGCGGCCTGCAGCCGCAGCAATGCGAGATTACCAGCGAAGCAATCCACGCGATCATCAGCAATTACACGCGCGAAGCCGGAGTGCGCAATCTGGAGCGCGAAATCGGCAACACCTTTCGCCATGTCGCAATGCGTATTGCCGAAGGCACCGCAGATCATGTGCGCATCGATGCTGCCGATTTGCACGGCATTCTCGGTTCCGCCAAATTCGAGAGCGAACTGGCAATGCGCACCAGCGTCCCCGGCGTTGCAACCGGGCTGGCCTGGACACCAGTCGGCGGCGACATTCTGTTCATCGAAGCCAGCCGCGCACCCGGGCATGGCAAGCTGATCCTGACCGGCCAGCTCGGCGATGTAATGAAAGAAAGCGCACAGGCTGCGCTGACCTTGCTCAAGTCGCGTTCCAGCGAATTGCAGATCGCCGCCGATCTGTTCGATAAAAGCGATATCCACATCCACGTGCCGGCCGGCGCGATTCCCAAAGACGGGCCGAGCGCCGGCGTGGCGATGTTCATCGCGCTGGCTTCATTGGCCACCAATCGGGCAGTGCAAAGCGATCATGCAATGACCGGGGAAATCAGCCTGCGCGGCCTGGTGCTGCCGGTCGGCGGCGTCAAGGAAAAAGTGCTGGCCGCGTTACGGGCCGGCATCACAACCGTACTGCTGCCGCTACGCAACCAGAAGGATCTGGAAGATATTCCGCAAGACGCCCAAGCGCGGCTGAAATTCGTCTGGCTGGAAACCGTCGACGACGCGATGCGCGAAACGCTGGGGCCGGTGAGTCCGTAAAGTGCCGGGCAATGGATGCAGGCGCAAGCAATTGCCCTGAATTATTTCTTTGCATGAACCGGTTTCGCTTACCATCCACTTGTTTGAATATCTGGATGCAGCGCATGTTATCGATGGAAATTGAGACCGGAAAGACCCTGCGCGCCAGCGCCTGGATCGTTTTTATCGCGTTCCTGCGCCTGGGGCTGACTTCGTTTGGCGGCCCGATTGCGCACCTCGGATACTTTCGCGACGAATTCGTCACGCGGCGGCGTTGGCTCAGCGAACACAGTTACGCCGACCTGGTCGCCTTGTGCCAGTTCCTGCCCGGCCCGGCCAGCAGCCAGGTCGGCATCGCGATCGGCCTGAGCCGCGCCGGATTCGCCGGTGCGCTGGCAGCCTGGGCCGGCTTCACCCTACCCTCGGCGCTGGCATTGATTCTTTTCGCGCAGGGCCTGGCACGCTGGGGCGAAGCGGCACCGCTGGGGCTGTTGCACGGTCTGAAAGTGGTTGCTGTTGCGGTGGTGGCGCAAGCGGTATGGGGCATGGCGCGCAATCTGTGCACCGATCGCGCGCGCATCACGATTGCCGCAGCTGCCGCCTGCACCGCACTGCTGTGGCAGACCGCCTGGGGCCAGGTCGGCGTGATCGCCGCAGCCGCCGTGCTGGGCCTGTTTCTGTTCAAGCCGGTGCCGGACTGCAACCATGAAGCGCTGCCGCTGATGATCGGGCGGCGCACCTCGGCCCTGCTGCTCGGGTTGTTTTTCGTGCTGCTGCTGGGCTTGCCTGTCTGGGTGCAAGTCTGGCCGAACCAGGCGCTGGCGCTGGTCGATGCGTTTTACCGGGCCGGCGCGCTGGTGTTCGGCGGCGGTCACGTGGTGCTGCCGTTATTGCAAGCCGAAGTAGTGCCGAACGGCTGGGTCTCGAATACGACCTTTCTGGCCGGCTACGGCGCGGCGCAAGCGGTTCCCGGTCCGCTGTTTACCTTTGCCGCCTTCCTCGGCGCAGCGATGAAAGCCACGCCCAACGGCATTCCCGGCGGCCTGCTGTGCCTGCTTGCGATCTTCCTGCCCTCGTTCCTGCTGGTGGCCGGCGTGCTGCCGTTCTGGGAACAGTTGCGGCGTCAGGTCCGTACCCGCGCCGCGCTTGCCGCGATCAATGCAGCGGTGGTCGGCTTGCTGCTGGCGGCGTTCTACAACCCGGTCTGGACCAATGCGGTGCAGGCACCGAGCGACTTCGGCCTGGCGCTGACCGCGTTCGTTGCGCTGATGTTCTGGAAGCTCCCGCCCTGGCTGGTCGTGCTGGGCTGCGGCATCGCCGGATGGCTGCTGAGTGCAGTACTGTAACGCCGCAAACCGTAAGCTTGTGATTATTGCAATTGGATAATCTGAATATACTGTTATATGTATTTTTAAGCTGCGCACTAATTTAATGCGGAAAGCGCACTGTTTTTTCATATACTCCCTACATTAATTCATATGAAAACATCTGGAAAATTCCGCACGCTGCGCCAGATTCCGTCCAGCATCTGGGCGCTCGGCGTGGTCAGCCTGCTGATGGATGTGTCATCCGAAATGGTGCATGCGCTGCTGCCGCTGTTCATGGTGACCACCTTGGGCGCCAGCGTATTCACCGTCGGCCTGATCGAAGGCGCGGCCGAGGCGACCGCCTTGATCGTCAAGATATTCTCCGGCGCATTGAGCGACTATCTGGGCAAGCGCAAGGGGCTGGCGGTGTTCGGCTACGGCCTGGCGGCGCTGACCAAGCCGATCTTCGCGCTCGCCTCCGGCATCGGCTGGATCATGAGTGCGCGCCTGCTGGATCGGGTCGGCAAGGGGATTCGGGGTGCGCCGCGCGATGCGCTGGTGGCCGACCTGGCGCCGCCGCATCTGCGCGGCGCAGCGTTCGGGCTGCGCCAATCGCTCGATACGGTCGGTGCGTTTCTCGGCCCGCTGACTGCAATGGGACTGATGCTGCTGTGGGCCAATGATTTCAGGGCGATATTCTGGGTCGCCACGGTGCCTGCGGTGCTCGCGGTGCTGCTGCTGATTTTCGGCGTGCAGGAACCCGAGCACAAAATTACCGAAAAACGCACAAATCCGATCCGCTGGGACAATCTCAAGCGTATGGGGCGCGACTACTGGTGGGTGGTGATCATCGGCGCGGTATTCACGCTGGCGCGTTTCAGCGAGGCATTTTTGCTACTGCGCGCGCAACAGGGCGGCATGGCGCTAGCTTGGGTGCCTTTGATAATGGTGGCAATGAACGTGGTGTATGCGCTGTCAGCCTATCCGTTCGGCAAACTGTCCGACAGCATCAGCCATACGGGCCTGCTGGCAACTGGCCTGCTGGTGCTGATCGCCGCCGATATCGTGCTGGCCAGCAGCAATGCGTGGCCGGTCGTATTGCTGGGCGTATTGCTGTGGGGCTTGCACATGGGCATGACGCAAGGCTTGCTGGCCGCGATGGTGGCGGCGACCGCACCGGCCGATCTGCGCGGCACCGCGTTCGGCTTCTTCAATCTGGCCAGCGGATTGGCGATGCTGGTAGCCAGCCCGCTGGCCGGCTGGCTGTGGGATGGCTACGGCGCATCGTTCACTTTTTATGCGGGAGCGGTTTTTTGCGGCGCGGCGCTGTTGCTGATGCTGGCCGATATGCGACGCAGGGCCAGATAACCACAGACTGCAAACTGCTTATTCCGCAGCGAACAGGCGGGCCCAGCCGTCATGCCCGAGGCTGCGCAGCGTTTCGATATTTTTTTCGAAAATAGTATCGGTCTGCGGATATGCGGCCACCGCTTTTTCGATGCTTTCCTCGCGCAGCAGATGCAAGGTCGGGTATGGCGAACGGTTGCTGTAGTTGTCGATATCGTCTGCGCCCGTGCCGTCGAACTGGTATTGCGGGTGAAAACTCGCCACCTGCAGCACGCCGCCTAGATCCATGTCTTCGACCGCCGCATCGGCGACATCCAGAAAATCGTTGTAATCGAGAAAATCGGTCAGCGTGTCCGGATGGATCAGCAGCGTGGTTTCGATCTTCTCCGCCGAGCATTCGGCCAGCGTTTCCAATTCCACAATCAAATCTGCCAGCAACGCTGCCGGCGTGGTCGCGGCGCTGACCACATAACGGATCTGGTTCTTCACATGCACCGCTTTGGCAAACGGGCACAGATTCAAGCCGATCACGGCCTTTTCTAGCCATTTCTGCGTATCGGCAATAATTTCTTCAGGAGTATTCGCGCTGCTCGTCATGGCTTGGTCTTTTCTGCAATGGGATTCGGACCTGAGCTTATAACACCAAACCTTAATTTACTGCGGATGGCAGGCTGTTAATTTGCAGATGCCGATTCGATTCCGGCGCCGGGCACCAGAATATTCAAGGGGTTATGTGCAAACCTGGCCTTGAAGACTTGTTGGAAAGGATAGGGAACATAGCCTGGCTATTTTATGACTGGCATTTCAAACCTGCGATGCTAGAACGTGACGATTAAGCAATGTTGCATTCTTTAAATATTATGATATTAATAAGACCCCATGCTACTTGGGCGGGGTGGTTATCAGCGTGAAGGACTGAGTACGGCCAGAAGCAGATACTCAAGAGCGAGGAAATGAGGCGGAATGAAGTGCCGCCACATTAGTTCAAACCGAAGGGGAAGCTGCGGGAAGCGGCACACCTGACGAAAATATATAGTTATCGAGATCAAAAAGTTTGTTTGCCAATCCAATGAATCTTACGCATTGCTCGGATGTCGCCCTCTCATTATTGTCCATGTGCATAATCTTATTTCGCGCGTCAAACAACGAAGTAAGTTCTTTGCTGAGACGGCTGAATTTACTCTTCCCGGTCGAAGTTAATAGATCAGGAAAAAATTTGGAAACAAATTGCGAAATATTTGTTGATTCGATCGACGTCCTGATGGCAGCAGGAATTCCCTGTGGCAGCGCTGATAGAACCCTTGCCCTAAGAAAAACCTCGCACGCAATTGCTATATCAATCATGGAACGGCGGTGATCGCGCCTCCGGTTGTATTCTTGCGCATCTTGTAGCAATCCAATGTGCGGAGGGATTTCCTTGCCCTCGGCGAGAACAACGCTAACTGTTTCCCATTCCTCATTTTTGGTCCGATGCACGCCCTCAACGGTCAAGCAATTCGGAGCGCACCAAACTTTTTTATCGAGTTCTACTGCACACAACGTTGGGCTCCATCCTGACGCATTGCCGACCACAGCACTTCTTCCAATTCGGAAGGATTTCGTAGACCAACGCATCATTGAAAGCCAGTATTCGTATGCTTCGATCGCGACCCTTGAATTCGCGTCGCAAATTGCATTTAGCGCGGCCTGTTCCGAGTTTTCCAACAACCCAAATTGATTGATATTGAGTACCAGCATCTGCGGGTGGATTTGCGGAATTTCATTCAGAAAAACTTTTAAGTCAATTCTGTACACATTGTATTCCGCTGGAATATCGACGCCATCCACCCTTAACCACGATTGACAATTGGCTTGCGGGTCATCACTGTGGGACTCATCAACATCGCTTAGCTTGGGTAGCGTGATCAAAATTCGGTGTCCACGAAAGTTGAAATTGTGTGATCGCCCAAGGAGTTGGGGCACAACAGCTAGGTTCCTACATACAAAATTGCAGTGAAGGTAAAGGGGTTTTTGGATTCGTTCGGTTGACATAGCTCTGCCATCAGCCAAGGTTATTGTGTTGCCTAGATCATACCAAGCAGCTGCATGACCGGCCCCAAACTTTTTAGAGTCATAAATTAGCTTTGTTAAATCAGAGAAAGCGCGAGCTGGGAATCTCACTGAATGCCTCCAAGTGAGTGTCTGTTTTGGATCGGCTCCAGCCTTCACTGAATCCTCGGTTCATACCCAAAGGAAATAATTCTATCTCGTTGACGGTCGGCTCATTTCTGCTTGTCGCCAGTGTAGCTGCATGCCATCTGCTGCGTGCATTCGAACTCATCCCGGCTGACCTGAAAACCGAGTCGCGACTCGGTCAGATACACTTTATCGCCGTCGCGCAATTGCAGCTTATCCAGAATTTCCTGCGGCACGATCAAGCCGGTTGCGCCGTTGATCTGACATAAGGTGATGCTGTACATGTTGCCTCCCATTGCGATTTAGTCAATGACAGTAAAAATGGATGAAAAGCAGCGAAATCCTGTCAATAATCCACTGCCATCTGCGCAGCGGGCGCCATATCGGTCAATTTCTCAAAACGCAACACCAGAATGAGCGCGGTAGTGCCCAATCCCACTACCAGCCCCCACCAGACGCCGCTCGGCCCGCTATTGATGCTGCGACTTAAAAACAGTGCGGTAGTCATGCCGACGCCCCAGTAACCCATAATCGATGCGATCATCGTAAACCGCGCATCCTTCAAGCCGCGCAAGGCACCCGCTGCAATCACCTGGATACCGTCGAACCACTGGAAACAGGCGGCTATCGCCAGCAACTGGATCGCCAGCACCGCCACCGCTCTGGACGAAAGAGCGTCTTGTCCGATGAGCATGCCCACCAATACATCGCCATAAAAGAAATACAGCGTCGCTGTCATGGTCATCGGAATCATGCCGATCAGCATTCCTTGCCGGCCCAGCCGCTTGGCTTCCCGCAAGTCGCCGCTGCCGGCTGCCTCCCCGACCCGGATCGAGCTGGCATGCGACAACCCGACTGCCATCATGAAGGTCAGAAACACGCACTGATTGGCAATATGATGCGCTGCCAGCGCAGTCGGGCCGAAATGACCGATCAGCAGTGCCACACCGGTAAACAAGCCCGCCTCCACTCCGTAACTGATGCCTATAGGTATGCCCTGCGACAACGTTTCGCGGAAAACCGGACTTTTAACCGTCAGCCAGCGCGGCCGTCGCAAATACCAGCCCAGATTACGGCGGCAAGACAGCCACAGGGCCAATGCCATCAGCGTGAATTCCAGGCTGCCGATTCCCCCCAGGATGAACAGGAGTTGCGGCGTTGTCGCATGAATCCAGCCCGCCTGCAGCATGTACAGCAGTCCGGTATTGAGCACGATTTTTCCCAATACCGCACAGGTGGTGATGATGGTTATCGGGCCCGGCTGCTTCAAGCCCACCGTCAAGCCGCGCAGGGTCGTAAACAGCAGGCTGGGAATGATGCCGAGGGCGGCAGCCGGCAGATATGCCATCGCATTCATCACCACCTGCCGATCCTGCCCTGCCATCAACAGCAGCGGACCGGACAGGGATATTGCCAGGATGGCCCCCAGCCCGATCAGTACGGACAGAATCACGCCGGATTCAACCGCAGTGGCGATATTTTCCCGGTTATTGGCGCCGCTTTCGAAAGCTACCTGATTGCTGATCGCAATCAGCACGCCGGTGCAAATGATGTGCACCAGATTGAATATGGCTGTGGCCAGCGCACCGGCGGCCAGCACCGGTATGCCGAGGCGGCTGAATGTGACCGTATCGACCACGCCCATGGCGACAATCGCCATCTGGGCCAGGATCAGCGGAATTGCCAGTTTGAGGGTTTTTCGGCTGCCAAACAGCACGCCGGGCCTCGCCTTCATCAGATGCATTGTCAACCTATCGCACTTACGGGAAACAGTCGGAAATCAAGACCAGCATGGTAGCCCAAAAGTTGCTCGGAGAAGACACAATAAACACCGCTCGGCGCAATAATGCAAAAACCGGCCGCAGCCGGTTTTTGCATCACGCAATCACCTCAGAAAGCGTTAAATTTCCTCGTACAGCGGCAAGGTCAGGAATTCCGCGAAGTCTTCCGAAGTCGACATCTGTTCGAAAATCTGCGCAGCACGGTCGTAGGTCGGACCGCTACCGGCAATTTCCTTCACTTTGACCAGTTCTTCCGGAATCATCGCACGCACCATGTCGGCGGTTACTTTGCGGCCATCTTCCAGCACGCCTTTGGTGGAACGAATCCACTGCCAGACTTGCGAACGGCTGATTTCTGCGGTCGCCGCATCTTCCATCAGGTTATGGATCGGTACGCAACCATTGCCGGCCAGCCATGCGCCGAGGTAATGGATGCCGACGTTGATGTTGTAGCGCAGACCGGCTTCGGTGATCGGCGTTTCCGGCTGGAAGTTCAGCAAATCTGCCGCAGTCACGTTGACGTCAGGGCGTTGTTTTTCGATCTGGTTTTTCTTGTCGCCCAGCACTTTGGTGAATTCGGTCATCGCCAGCTCCACCAGGCCCGGATGGGCGACCCAGCCGCCGTCGTAACCGTCGGTTGCGTCGCGTGCTTTGTCCACCCGTACGCCGCCCATTGCGATGTCGTTCTTTGCCGGATCGTTCTTGATCGGAATCAGTGCCGCCATGCCGCCGATAGCCGGTGCATTACGCTTGTGGCAGGTTTTCAGCAACAGTAACGCGTAAGCGCGCATGAACGGCGCGGTCATCGTTACCTTGGCGCGATCGGCCAGGCAGAAATCCTTGTTGTTCTTGAATTTCTTGATGCAGGAAAAGATGTAATCCCAACGGCCGGCATTCAGGCCGCTCGAGTGTTCGCGCAGTTCGTACAGGATTTCGTCCATCTCGAACGCAGCCAGGATGGTTTCGATCAGCACGGTGGCCTTGATCGTGCCTTGCGGCAAGCCGAGTTCGTTTTGCGTCATCACGAAGATGTCGTTCCACAAACGTGCTTCCAGGTGCGATTCCATTTTCGGCAGGTAGAAATACGGGCCGGCGCCGCGCGCCAGCTGCTCCTTGGCGTTGTGGAACATGAACAGCGCGAAGTCGAAGATGCCGCCGGAGATGCGCTTGCCATCGACCAGCACATGCTTCTCGTCCAGATGCCAGCCGCGCGGGCGCACTACCAGAGTGGCAACCTTGTCGTTGAGCTTGTAGCTTTTGCCGTTTTGTTCCAGCGCGATGGTCTTGCGTACCGCGTCCTTCATGTTGATCTGGCCTGTGAACTGGTTTTCCCAGTTCGGCGTGTTCGAATCCTCGAAATCGGTCATGTAGCTGTCGGCACCAGAGTTCAGTGCGTTGATGACCATCTTGCGCTCGACCGGGCCGGTGATTTCGACGCGGCGGCATTCCAGCGCGGCCGGGATCGGCGCGATCTTCCAGTCGCCGTTGCGGATGTGCGCGGTTTCCGGCAGGAAATCGGGCAGCTTGCCGGCATCGAGTTCATTCGCACGTACCACGCGGGCAGCCAGCAACTCTTGGCGGCGCGGCTCGAACGCGCGGGTCAGTTTGGCGATCAGAGCCAGTGCGTCAGGTGTCAGAATCTGTTCATAGCCGGATGCGATTTCGGCCTTGATTTCCATGCCAGCCGGCATTGAGAGTTGCGTCATGGTGTGCTCCTGTAAGTGGATTTCGATTTGGAATCGGTATTAATAACAAAAAATAGCAAAATGCTTCAAAACGGATGAGATAAGAATTTTACGATGCGATTGGAATCCAGTATATTAAATAAAAACAATGCAAACACAATGATTTATCAATTTATTATTGCGTTTTAATCACAAGTCACACCACCAATCGGCCGCAAATTTATCATCATGGATCATTTCAAGCAGATTTCCACCTTCGTCGAAGCAGCCACTCGCGGCAGCCTGTCTGCCGCTGCCAGAGCCGAAGGGATCGCGCCGGCGATGATAGGCCGCCGCCTGGATGCGCTGGAACAACGGCTTGGCGTCAAGCTGTTGCAACGCACCACCCGCAAAATCGCCCTCACCAACGAAGGCGCGGCTTTCCTCGATGATTGCCAGCGCATTCTGGCCGACCTGGAAGACGCCGAATCGGCGGTTGCCGAAGGCAGCGCCCGCGCCAGCGGCCACCTCAGCATTTCAGCCCCGGCCGGCTTTGGACGAATGCATGTGGCACCGTTGCTGCCTTCTTTCCTGGCCGAACACCGCGATGTCGAAGTGAGCTTGAATCTGAACGATCGTCTGGTCGATCTAATTGGGGAAGGAATCGATGTTGCAATCCGGATTGCTTCTCTGGCCGATTCGAATCTGGTCGGGATCAAGCTGGCCGACAATCGACGCGTGGTAGTGGTGGCGCCTGCGTATCTCAAGAAAAACGGTGCCCCGCTCGCCCCCGCCGACCTGGTCGCGCACAATTGCCTGGCATTGCCCAGCGACAGCAGCCAGCGCGGCTGGACTTTTCGTCAAAATGGCAAAAATATCACGCTCAAAGTTACCGGCAACATGGTCTGCAACGACGGCGAGGTATTGCACGACTGGGCGCTGGCGGGACGCGGCCTGGCATGGCGCTCGATGTGGGAAGTGCGCGGCGCGCTGGAATCCGGCCAGCTGGTGACGGTGCTCGACGACTTCGCAGCTCCCGGCAACGATATTTATGCAGTGTTTGCGCAACGCCAGCACATGCCGCTGCGCATTCGCGCATTCATCGATTTCCTGCGGCACGTTTATGCACAGCCGGAATATTGGCAAAAGCATTAACGAATTGCACTTGCGGATTAGGCATACCGTATGTTGTATTTTTAAATGCGGACATAAATAAAGCGGAAAAATGTATATTTTGTGGCGGCTGTGGAAAATGTTTGCTCCCCTAATACCCGTTCGCCCTGAGTAGCCGCAACGCGGCGTATCGAAGGGCCTGCGCCAGTGGCTGCCCTTCGATACGCCCCTCGGGCTACTCAGGGCGAACGGGCGGTGAGAGAAAGTGGTGCCACCAAATAACTGCGACATAGCCTATTTTTCATATACCCCAGATTTTCCTTAAATATTGGCAACTATTCAATTCTCTTCGCAATGCTTTGCTGGGCATCGCTCTGGCTGCTCTTGGATTTATAAGAGAAATGCTGGGGCACAATCTGATCGGCGCACTTATCCGCGCCTGGCCCGAACAAGCGAGGCTGCGTCCTTCCGCTGTTGCTGGGATCGGATAGCAATGGTTTCCGATGCCAAATTTATACATTTTTCTTTCTCGTATCTTTATTGCATTCTTGGGAAAAAATTTATTTGTAAGTGCTTTGTTACAAATTCGCTGCCGTTGTATCTTGGGGGGGTGAAGATACTCCCTAAAGTGGCTCTTGTTTCCGCATATACAGACTGGAATATATTTATATACTCCATACTTCTTATATTTTTTCATAAAAAATATTGAAAGCGATGTCATCTCTACCAGCGGCATTTAACATTTTGTATCAAATATAAATATTTTCCCGGGAGCAAATAGCGCTTTTTATTGTCACACGTTGCCCAGATGCAACTGACACAGATTTTCTATGCGCAATTTTTATAGCACTACTTCCCGATGATCGATTTCACACCCTTCAAGGCAGAAGAGACTCTGATCGCCCCGGTTCTGCTGCTGGCTGGCGTCATCATCACTATTTGCCTGGCGTGGCGCACCCGGCGGCTACCGCTCTTTCCGGGTCGCCGCTATTTTCTCGGAATGTTGCTCGCCGCTGCGTGGTGGGCTACTGCCGCCGCATGCGAAAGCATCGCAACGCTGCCGTCGGACAAAGCAATGTGGGCCGAACTTGCGTGGCTGGGCATCGCCGCTGCCCCGACCTGCTGGGCGCTGTTTATCCGGGCCTACGTCATGGGAGAGTACAAGCCTGTGCGTACCCACTGGCGGGTGCTGCTGCTGATAGTGCCGCTGCTGATCGCCGGCATCGCGCTGACGAATTCGCTGCACCATCTGATGTATACGCGCATTACCCCGCAAATCACCGAAACCGGCTTGCGCATGGTGTATCTGCGCGGCCCGGGGTTTTATCTCGCCACCGGTTATTTGTACGTTTTCATGCTGCTGAGCATGATCACCGTAGTCAATGCGTGGCCTCGCGCAAGCCCGGTATATCGCAGCCATTACCGCGGTTTTGCGCTGGCCATGCTGCTGCCGTGGATTGCCAATATCGGCTACGTTACCAATACGTTCCTGTTCTATGGCTTCGATCCGACGCCGTTCAGTTTTTTATTGATGACAATGGTCTTTTATTGGCTGATCGGCCGCAATAAATTATTCGATTTACTGCCGGTAGCGCATACCGTATTGCTCGATGCGGTGCCCGACGCAGTGCTGGTGCTGGATTCCGAGCAGCGCATCGTCGAATGCAACAGCGCCGCAGCCGGTTTGCCTGGGCTGCCGGAATTCAGCATCGGCAGCCATTTGCAACAGTATCCAATGCTCAATGATGTGCTCAAACCATTGCTGGCCGAAAAGACGAAGGATCGGTTCGATATCGTGCTGGGCCGGCCTGAACGTCATTTTGAGCTGAAGAAAGTGCTGTTAGCGCACCATAATGAAGAAGTGGGCCTGCTCTTGATGTTGCGTGACATCACGCACCGCAAGCTGGCCGAAATTCAACTTAAGGATGCGATGGCCGCACTGGAAGCCCAGCTCGAAACCAATCTGCAGCTCCAGCGGCAATTGCACGAAGACGCGATTCGCGATGTACTGACCGGCCTCCATAACCGGCGCTTTCTGGACGAGTTGAAAACCGGGCTGGAAGCCGAGTTTGTGCGCAGCAAGGAACCGCTGGCCGCAGTGATGATCGACATCGATTACTTCAAGCGCCTCAACGACACTTACGGCCATTATGCGGGCGATCAGGTATTGCGCACCATTGCCACTTTTTTGCAAAGCAGCATCCGTCAAAGCGATTATGTCTTTCGGATGGGCGGCGAGGAATTCCTGATTCTGCTGCCCAATACCAGCCGCGAGCAGGCATTGATACGTGCCAGTACCTGGTGCACCAAGTTCGCCGCCTTCCAGATTCCGCTTGAAGATGAGGCTATTTCGGTAACTTTTTCAGCCGGTATCGCGATTTTTCCAGCCGATGCAGAAAGCATCGACATCCTGATCAATCTGGCCGACAAGGCGCTCTACCAAGCCAAGGAAAGCGGGCGTAACCGGGTTACATGCTTCGACCCGGCAGCATGAAAAGCTGTGGCACATTCCGGTGCCAGCGCATAATTTCGGAGCGCCACAAGCTCCGTTATCCGCGCTTATTTTCCTCTTGACCACCTTCTGCAATCCGGTGTGCACGCATACGCCAGGCACACCGATTCAGAGATGTTTCCCCTTCCTAATTAATACCGCAATTTAATGTCGATATATTTAACATATTGATAACACTTAACCATATAAAAATATTGCAAGCCATTGAATTTAATCAATACATATACTATGGCATTGTTATTGCTTTGATTTTATCGTTACAGTCATTTTAATGAGGTATTTAATTCTATTAACAACATAGTGTTAATTGGTTTAATGCATCAATGTCGGAGATATCTGAAATGATTTTATTGTTTCAAAAACTGGGTATATCTTCCGCGGCACATAGCGCTTATTGAGGGGAAAATAATGAACAAGAAATACGCATTTTTCAAGAAAGGACTTGCCGCATTTTTTGCTATTGCATGCGGAATGTCGGCCGCACATGCAGCTTACATAGTGGATACAAAAATCGGACAAGCCTTATTAGGCAACTCCGGAGATGCAACGGAACTGGCGGCCATGGAGGCGGCGGCAGGCGATAATAATCTGGTTTTGGATTTCAAGATCAATGTCAATACTGCCGCACTGAACCCGGGGACGACGGATCAGTGGTTTCTTGATGTGACTCCGGACACGCCGGGTTATTTTCTTTTGAAATTCGGCATAGGGAATACAAATGCCACCGCTGACACTTTTTTCTTTCAAAACATAGGAGAACTGACCAAGCTGGTATGGGCTAATTCGCAAGTGCAATTTCTCAGCGGCGGCAATTGCAGCAGTAACGGTAATGACAGTGCTTGCAATATCGGGCGGCTAAGCCACTACAATGGCTATTATGGTACTGCGGTGCCGGAACCGGCATCGCTGGCATTGTTAGGCATTGGTCTTCTTGGCATGGGCGCAGCACGTCGTAAAACGGCCAAGATCAGCTATGCATAAGCAGTCTACCGGCTTTATGAAGCCTGCCTTGCGCAGGCTTTTTTTTCAGGAAAATGGCGTTATTTCAGCCTGCATTGCCGGACGCAATACCCCATTTGGCCAGCGCGTGATCGTCCGATTCCCGCGCATCGACCCAACGTGCACCGTCCGGCGTCTGTTCCTTCTTCCAGAACGGCGCCGCAGTTTTCAGGTAATCCATGATGAATTCGCATGCGGCAAACGCCTCGCCGCGATGCGCAGAAGTGATCGCCACCAGCACGATCTGATCCAGCGGCTGCAAAGGCCCGACCCGGTGAATTACCAGCGCATCGAAAAAAACCCAGCGCGCGCGCGCCTGTTGCACTATGTCTTCCAGTGCTTTTTCTGTCATGCCGGGATAATGCTCCAGTTCCATCGCTGCGATATCGGCGCCGTCATTCAAGTCGCGCACGGTGCCGACAAAGGCTACCACTGCGCCTACTTTTGGATTGGCAATGCGCAACCGGTTGACTTCCGTCGTCAGGTCGAAATCTTCGGTTTGTACACGCACAGGCATGATGGTGTTGCTCACTTTCTGACTGCTATATCGGTTGCGTATTTTAGCCCGCGCTTGCCTTACAATGAAGCCGCTAATGCACTCGATGCAGCAAGAAAGCCATGAAAACTCATTTTTTGACCAAGATTGCCCTGAATATCGTCGGCAGCATAGCGGTGCTGCTGGCAATCCTCGGGGTATTTTTGCCGCTGTTGCCGACCACGCCATTTTTGTTGCTGGCATGCGCCTGTTATTTCCGAGGTTCGCCGCGGATGTACCGCTGGCTAGTGAGAAACCGGATTCTGGGAACGTACATACTGAATTTTCAGAGTGGGCGGGGCATCCCTCTGCGCGCCAAGATTGTGTCGCTGCTGCTGACCTGGGCTTCGCTGTCGTTCTCGATTTACATAATGGAAGCGATGGTCGTCAAGCTCATTCTGGTCGCTATCGGAATTGCGGTCAGCCTGATCATCTTGCGCATGAAAACGCTGCGATAGATAAAAATACGCACAAAAAAAGCGGGCCTTTTGTTAAGCCCGCCCAAACCACGCACCACACGTTGAAACTATTCCTTGCTGCCCAACATGCTTTGCTTGAGCGAACTATCGGCCGGCTTGTCGCCCAGCCAGATTTTCAGGTACGCATTGAAAAAATTAATATCCGGCAAAACCTCCCCTACTGCTTTCCCGTTGACCTGAATCACCATGCCGGAACCGGGAATCCAGTCGGTGGTAATTGTGTCGCCTTTTTTAAGTGATGGAATGGAGGCGAAAATTTCACCCATCTTGACCATCTGATTGATGATTTTCGATTTCTCCGCCTTGTCCGAATTGGCATTTAAACCCGTCATGAAACTTTGGCCGAAATCTTCGCTGCTGATTTCGCGCAGCATTATCAGCGTCAGTCGCCGGGGACCGGCAATATCCAGAACTTCAGGGACGGTGGTTTTCTTTTCAGCCAGGTACAGCGCGGCCACGTAGACTTTGAAGATAGCCTTGACGCGAATCCCGGCACCATTGAGCTTGAGTTCCTTGTTGGACACGCGCGCGCTTTCATCCACTTTCATTCCGGCGATGTCAATTGCCGAGGCGCTCTGACAAAACCCGATGAACAAGCAGCTCAACGCGAGCAAGCGTTTGATACGTAAATTTTCAATCATATTGTCTCCAAATAATACTCAGGGCTTCATCGAAGAGACCGATGACTTAACGCATCGTATCTTCCCCGATACTTTAAAAAAACAGCGGATACCGGGCGGCAATTATTTCGCACCGAGCCGCACAACGGTGGCCGCAGGTAGCATGGCCGGCGGCATCATGTGCGCCATTACTGCGGCCACCGACGCATTCTTGCCGGACAGTTTAAAAACACTCACGGTCCGGGCCAGTTTCACCGCCTGATCCTGCATCGACTCAGCAGAGGCGGTCGCCTCTTCGACCAGCGCCGCATTTTGTTGCGTTACCTCATCCATCTGGCCGATTGCTTGATTGACTTGCAGGATATCGTCGCTCTGCTGCTTGCTGGCGGCAGTGATCTGTCCCATGATTTCAGTTACGCGTGCCACGCTTGCCACCACTTCGTCCATGGTGATGCCGGCCTGACGCACCAGCTTGCTGCCGGTCTCGACCTTGTCTACCGAATCGCCAATCAGCGACTTGATTTCCTTCGCAGCGCCGGCCGAACGTTGTGCCAGACTCCTGACTTCAGTGGCCACCACCGCAAAGCCACGGCCCTGTTCGCCGGCGCGCGCCGCTTCCACTGCGGCGTTCAATGCCAGGATGTTGGTTTGAAATGCAATGCCATCGATGACGCCGATGATGTCGACGATTTTCCGGGAAGAATCGTTGATCGAACTCATCGTATCTATCACCTGCCCCACCACAATGCCGCCCTTTACCGCGACTTCCGAGGCGCTGACTGCGAGTTGATTGGCCTGGTGCGCATTGTCGGCATTTTTGCGCACCGCATTGGTCAGGTCGAACATCGAAGCGGCGGTTTGCTGCAGCGAACTGGCCTGCAACTCGGTGCGCGAAGACAGGTCTTGATTGCCGCTGGCGATCATGCTCGATGCCGACGCGATAGTCTCGGTGCCAAACCGCACCTCTCCAACGATTTTCGACAAGCTTTCGTTCATATCCTTGAGCGCTTGCATCAATGCGCCGGTTTCGTCAAAAGTTTTGACCGCAATGGTACTGGTCAGGTCGCCATCGGCCACATGCTTGGCGATAGAGACAGCTTCATTGAGCGGCGCGGTGATGCTGCGCGACACAAAGAAACCGACCAGCACACTCAGGACGCTGGCGATGGCCGCCAGCATCAGAATCAGAAAGCCGGTGCGATTGGCTGCCAGCGTGGACTGTGCGCCGGACTGCTCCATCCGCATGTTTTGATAGCCGATGAAGTTATCGATCTGGGCAAAATATTTGGTTTGCAGCGGTCGCACTGAAAATAGCAGCTTCAGCATCGCTTCGTCTTTTTCATCTTGATTAATGAGCGCAACGAAGGCATTCTGGATCGGCAAAAATTTATCGCGCAATGCAATGATTGCTGTCAGGTGTTCGCGGCCTTGCGTTTCATTGATGATTTTTTCGAGGCTGCCGATAGCCGCATTGGTGCTTTTATTTTCCTGATTAGCTACCAACCTCAGAACGCCTTGTAAGTACTACTGTTTTTACATACAGTATTAATACGATTAGGACTTACGCAAAACGCATCGTGACCGTTGGATTTTTGAGTTGGTGAGACAGATAGTCATCCAGAAGTCCATGCTTGATGCGATAGGCGGTTTGCTTGGTTTTACGGGCCAGGTCGGTGAGGCGAATCCAGACCAGCATGGCGCAAGCGATGTGATTGCGCTGGATGCGCGCTTTTCGACATTGGTTGTGTTCGATGCCAGTGAGTTGTTTGATTTCACGGTGAAACTGCTCGATTTTCCAGCGCATGCCGCACACCTCTTGTGTGGCATCCAGGGAATCCTGAGTCAGGTCGTTGGTCACGACCCAATCCGTGCGGTGGGTAGACACCGCGACCCGGAACAGTTTCACTTTGACCGTTTTTGGAAAGCCTTTGATCTTGATGGTTTTGCCATGTTCCCACTCGTGGTTGGCCCACGACAGTTGATCCACCCGGCGATACGGCGCCTCGCCGCCCGAATCGTCGACCTGGCGATTGTCCTTGAGCGGGCAGTAGTAAATCTTGTGCAGGGAATCGACGAACAACATCAGATCCTTTGTTGCATACCAGGTGTCCATCAGGACGGCATGAAACGGCAGTTGCTTGTGATGCACGATCTGAACCAGCATGTCTTGCACATGATCGAGCTTGGTCTTGCCGTCGTGGTCGGGATCGTAGACGCGGTAATCGATCACCCAGTACTGGCCCGTCTCGGGATTGACGTACACGCAGTTGACCAGGCCGATGCCTTTGATGAGTCCGTGCGCGTTACCGCTATATTGCCGTCGCACCATCTCCATCTTGTGCGAGAAATTCTTGTCCAGCACCGTATCGTCGAACACGACGTACCCGTGCGGTGAGGCTTGAATTTGTGAACCGACATGCTCCCAAACCAAGCGGGGCGTCAGCCGATCGTCTCGCAGATAGCGATTGATGGCGTCGTGGCTCATTTCGTTTCGCGTATGGTCGGCGTAGTTCGTGATGGTGTAGTTGATTTGGCTCACCAGCAGGTATTGGCAGTAATCCAGTCGGGTCGGGCGTTTCGATGTCATGCCCGACAATGTACCGATTTAAAATCCGTT
>Ga0366811_1013_pt1 | contig 25987 bp, 24 predicted proteins | sample TotcelN113001N13_FD_207018 | JGI IMG/M metagenome (GOLD analysis project Ga0366811, IMG submission 207018) | Enriched cells from coal bed in the Powder River Basin, Montana, United States - Total cells N11 rep3 HSBNCT.N11.300.1.N13 ...
TTCGATTCTACTGCAAGCAGCCAGCGCAGTATTTCCATTAAATTCTGCGCTCACGTCCTTGCCGAAAAAATTTGCAAAACACAGTAATCGCGTGCGCCGGAATGATCGCTAAAGTGTCGCACTGGGCTACTGAAAAATAGGAATTTTTGATGAGTATATTTAAAATGCGCAATAAATATATACGGCAATTGCCATAAAAATGGGCTATGTCGCACTTACCTGTTGAATTGCTGTCCAACCTTTGACATTCAATGTTTATGGAGGGTAACGCCGTGAAAACAGCAGACTTCAAAACGTGGCTGGAGCAACTTAATGCTCTGAATCGCGGACAAAAAGACCGTCTGCGCAATGAACTGGACCGACGGGGAAATGCAGAAGAAGTCATCCGGCTCATAGAACAAAGTTTGCAGGAAAGGCCGCTCTGCCCGCATTGCGGCAACACCCGACTGCAGCGCTGGGGCGTCAGCTGCAAGTTGCAACGCTACCGTTGCCGCCAATGCCTGCGCACCTTCAACGCCTTGACGCAGACCCCGCTGGCGCGCCTGCGCCACAAGGACCGATGGCTCACTTACAACCAGGCCTTGATTGACGGCTTGAGCGTGCGCCGGGCGGCAAGCTGCTGCGGCGTGGCCAAGAACACCAGCTTCAAGTGGCGCCATCGCTTTTTGCAATCGCCTGTCCGGCAGAAAGCCCAGACGATGCAGGGCATTGCCGAAGCGGATGAAACATTTTTCCTGGAATCGTTCAAAGGCAAGCGGCACTTGCCCAGGAAAGCGCGCAAGCGCGGCGGCAAGGCCAAACGGGGCACTTCGACAGAGCATATTGCGGTGCTGGTGGTGCGCGACCGGATTGGCGCCACCGCCGACTTTCGGCTCACGGGCGTGAGCGCCAAAGAGATGGAGCCAGTGCTCAAACCCTTGCTGTCCGCCGATGTCATTCTGTGCACCGACGGGGCTGCCGCCTATACCGTCATCGCCAAAAACCTGGGGGTGGAGCACCACCCGGTCAACCTGGCCCAAGGCGTGCACGTCGTTCGGGGCGCGTACCACATTCAGAACGTCAATGCCTATGACAGCCGGCTCAAGGAATGGCTGGCGCGCTTTCACGGCGTGGCAACCGACTACCTTGAAAGCTACCTGGGATGGCGCAGGATGCTGGAACGCTTTGGCAAAAACATTCTCCCCGGCATGTGTTTGCGTGCTGCTCTAGGGAAAGAACGACACTTTCAACAGGCAACTGCGACATAGCCTAAAAATGGCAATACTCCTTCATTTTATGAAAATTTCGTGCAGCATTCGATGCACGTTTTTCGTATTATTGACGCATTCGGGCAATGTTTCCTATTGATGCAGCGCCTGCAGTCCTCCGCGAAGTTTCTCGATAAAATGAGTCTTTTTCATTATCTTCGCGCTTTGAGCGCGCAGTAAACACATCGAAAAGGCCAATCAATGGTGCGCTTGAGCGGATGGAGCAAGTTACAGGCGCTGATGCGAGCAGAACTGCTCCATTTGACGACAATCAACGCTAGCGACCGGCTTTGGCAAATGCCATTCGCTGCGGCGCTCGCTTCTGGCCTGCCATTGCTGGTCGGTGCCTATTTCGACCGCATGGATTACGGATTGATTTCGTCGCTCGGCGGGCTGGTGTTTCTGTATCTGCCCAATACGCCGATGTCGCACCGCATGGTGTCGCTGATGGCTTGTGCGTTTGGCATGGTCGCTTGCTACGCACTGGGGGTGATGAGCCATTTTTTCCCGCCGCTGATGATGTGGGTACTCATGTTCATCGCCATCCTGGTCACGATGGTGTGCCGGTTTTACCGCCTGGGTCAGCCGGGCAGTCTGTTTTTCGTCATGACAGCGTCGATCGGCGCATATTCGCCGGGGGATGTGTTGCAAGTGCCGCTCAAGGTGGGGCTGCTCACTATGGGCTGTTTGCTGGCTTGTCTGATCGCATTTTTCTACAGTATTTATATATTGCGGCTGCAGGCGCCGAAGCCAGTGGCGCCATTGCCACCGGCGAGCTTCGATTTCGTGGTGTTCGATTCGGTGGTGATTGGCGTGTTCGTGGGAATTTCGCTGGCCTTGGCACAGGCACTGGAGCTGGAGCGGGCTTACTGGGTTCCGGTGAGTTGCTTGGCTGTAATGCAAGGGGCATCGTTGCGTGCAGTGTGGAATAAGCAGTTACAACGCATTATAGGTACCGGCATCGGCCTTCTGCTGTCATGGGGCGTGCTGATGCTACCGCTGGACAAGTGGAGCATATCCGTGATGATGATGCTGCTGGCCTTCGTGATCGAAATTGTCGTAGTGCGGCATTATGGGTTTGCCATAATTTTCATCACGCCATTGACTCTCTTGCTGGCGGAGGCTGCGACGCTGGGGCATAGTTCGCCGGCCTTACTGATTCAGGCGCGGTTTTTCGATACCGTCCTGGGCTGCGTCGTCGGTCTGGTCGGGGGTGTCTGCCTGCATAGTCCGCGCTTTCGATATGTGGTGGGAAGCCAGGTTCGACGCCTGATACCGTCGCGCCTTGTACCGTGATCTTTCATGACATTGAGCATGCGTTCGTGGACGGTGCCGAAGGCAGCGATGCCGGCGCAGGAAGCGATCGCGCCGAATCTCAAAACAATGCACGCCCAAAATAATGTGTTTTTCTGCAAATCGGATCGTTCGTCTGTTGTTAGTCCGGTATTTGGTGTATTTGTCGGGATGAATCGCCGCACTATGCGCGCCGGCGGTGCTACAACAGAGTAAACTGCGCAACACGTTCTTTCGCATAGTGCGATTCGAGTGAACTTGTGAGTATTGTCATGTCCGAAACACCTATTCCGTTATTTTCCGATCTGAACCTGAGCGAACCGCTGTTGCGCGTCTTGCAGGAAGTCGGCTATGAATCCCCGTCCCCCATTCAGGCGGCGACGATCCCTATTTTGCTCGCTAATCGCGACGTGCTGGGCCAGGCGCAAACCGGCACCGGCAAAACGGCTGCATTTGCGTTGCCGATCTTGTCCCGCATCGATCTCAAGCAGACCGTGCCGCAAGCGCTGGTATTGGCGCCGACGCGCGAGTTGGCAATCCAGGTGGCAGAAGCATTTCAGCGCTATGCCACGCATATTCCCGGCTTTCATGTGCTGCCGATTTACGGCGGCCAGAGCTATGGCTCCCAGCTCTCCGCATTGCGGCGCGGGGTACATGTCGTCGTCGGCACGCCCGGTCGCGTTATTGATCACCTCGATAAAGGTTCGCTGGATCTGTCGAAGCTCAAGACGCTGGTTCTCGATGAAGCGGACGAAATGCTGCGCATGGGATTCATCGACGATGTGGAACGGATCCTGCAGGAAACGCCGGAAACGCGCCAAACCGCCTTGTTCTCCGCCACCATGCCGTCTGCCATCAAGCGCATCGCCCAAACCTATTTGCGCGAACCGACCGAAGTCACCATTGCCGCCAAGACCGGCACCGCCGACAATATTCGCCAGCGCTACTGGCTGGTGTCCGGCATGCACAAGCTCGATGCACTGACGCGGATTCTGGAAGCTGAAACTTTTGACGGCATGATCATTTTTTCTCGCACCAAACTGGGCACCGAGGAATTGGCAGGCAAATTGCAAGCACGCGGTTTTTCTGCTGCGGCGATCAATGGCGATATGCAGCAGCAACAGCGCGAACGCACGATCGGACAACTGAAGGACGGCAAGATCGACATCCTGGTTGCTACCGATGTCGCCGCACGCGGTCTGGATGTGGAACGCATCAGCCATGTGATCAATTACGACGTACCGCACGATCCGGAAAGTTATACCCACCGTATCGGCCGTACCGGCCGCGCCGGGCGTAGCGGCGAGGCGATCCTGTTCATCACGCCGCGCGAAAAGAATTTGCTCAAGGCGATCGAACGCGCTACCCGTCAACCGATTGCTGCTTTGGAATTGCCGACCATTCAAGCCGTCAACGACGTGCGCATTGCCCGGTTCAATGAACAAATCAGCGCGACGCTGGCTTTAGGCGGCCTGGAAATGTTCACCTCGCTGGTCGAAGACTATGAACGCGAGCACAATGTGCCGGCGCTCGAAATCGCAGCAGCGCTGGCCAAGATGGCGCGCGGCGATGTGCCGTTATTGCTGGATAAAAAACAGCGTGAGCCGCAAGCCGCCGCAGCCTGGTCCGATGAAAGACCGGCCCGCACCGGCAAGTTTGATCGCCCCGAGCGGCCTGAACGGCAAGAAAGATCTGCACGGTCGGAATGGCCGGAGCGCGCGGAACGCACGGAGCGCAGCGATCGCCCTGAGCGCCCTGCTTTCCCCAGGAAAGAACGGACGGATCGCCCAGCCGATGCCGGAAAACAGACTTTCCGCATCGAAGTCGGCCATGCACACGGCGTCAAGCCCGGCAATATTGTCGGCGCGATTTCCAACGAAGCGGGAATGGATTCCAAACATATCGGTCGCATCGAGATTTTTGACGACTACAGCGTATTGGATTTACCAAACGACATGCCGAAAGAGTTGCTCGATCATCTGAAAACCGTCTGGGTGGCCGGGCAGCAGTTGCGCATCAGCCGTTCCGGCGATCAACGGGACAACGCACCGCAATCCGTTGGCAAGAAAACGCCATTTACGCCGGCCAAAACCGGTGGCGATAGACGTGTCAATGAAAAAAAGCCCGGCGACAAGCCGCCGTTTAAATCCAAAAGCGATTTTGCCAATCGTTCATTTGATGCAACCAAGCCCAAGCCGCATCGCAAGGGTCCAAAGCCGGAGTGATTGTTGGGATGCGATAGCCAGACGATCAGCGATACTTTCGTCTGGTTTTTGCTATGGTTTCCGCAAAACCTGCTGCTCAGGGAATGCAGGCGCACAGCCTGCATTCCCTGAGCATCTACCAACATTCTATTTTTTAAAGATTACGTTTTGTAAAAGCCAATCTAAAAAATGAAAACCACCCTGATCAAAATAGCAGGCATGAAGAACGAGGAATGCGTTCGCCTCGTCACCAATGCAATCCAGGATTTGCCAAGCATCGGCCACGTTACACTTTCTTTGACCACCGGAGAAGCCCGCATCGCGCACGGCGCAATGGTATCGGAAGAAGACATTCGCCAAGCTATTGCGGATGCCGGCTTCGAGGCTTGCGAACCCGATGCTTCTTAAACCTGTTCCGTGGGTACATCTGCTGACGCCCTATGAAGCCGAGGCCTGGATCGAAAATTTCAATCGGGAGTTGCAACAGCTTGTTCCCGAAGGCAACGCAAGCGGTTACGGCGTCTGTTTTTCCCTGGCGCAAGGCGGGGATATTTTTTTGCATACCACGCAAGAAGGCGAAGTTCTGCTCGATGTAACGCCGGATGCGCAATGGGCATCGCCCGTCGTCACGGCCGCCGTGAATGTTGCGCCGCCTGACGGCCAGATATGGCATTTTTCGGATGACAAGTTAATTCAATTTGTACTCGGCCTGAGCAGTCTGGTCGCTTCGGCAACGATGGTCTTGCGCCATGATTTCCATTCGAAAAAAAAGCGCATTACGCCGGACCGTTAGTCGTGCCGCAGCGCGGGACACAGGCTATTCGGCATTCGGTGCATCAGTGATGGTGCGACCAGCTGCCATCCGCAGAATCCATATACGATTGCACCGCATCTTTTTGACCGGTTGCGTAACGCGTCAATTCGCCACAGGTGCAGATCCCCTGATAGGGCTGGATATGTGAACAGGCAGATACTTTTTGCAGGAACACCTTGACCGGTTTGGTGCATTTTTTGCATTTGAAGGTAAGGATCCGTGCGGGTTTATTGCTCATTTTTTTCCTGACTGAATGGGTTTAACGATTTTTTGCGTCGCTTCGGAATTCACCTTACTGAATCGCGAGGCGCCATAGCGAAGTCAGCTCTGCTGCACGCGCGCGATGAAGCGGGTCGGTGGCGTCGCTGGCACGCGGATGCTGCGGCCGGATGTCGGTGCGCGCCACGATTTTCAACCCTGCGCGATCGATGACGGCAAGCAACTCGGCACGGGTGCGCAAGCCCAGATGTTCGGCCAGATCGGACAGGATCAGCCAGCCTTCGCCGTTCGGCTCCAGATGTGCGGCCAGGCCGTCAAGAAATCCGTACAACATGCGGCTGTCTGGATCGTATATTGCAGACTCGATCGAGGCGCTCGGTCGTGCCGGCAGCCACGGCGGATTGCATACCACCAGCGGGGCGCGTCCGGCCGGGAACAAATCGGCTTTCACCACTTCGACCTGTCCGGCCAGCCCGAGCCGGGCGATATTTTCACTGGCGCAGGCGAGCGCACGCGCATCTTGATCGGTGCCGATGATGCGTTTGACGCCGCGCCGTGCCAGCACTGCGGCCAGGACGCCGCTGCCGGTACCGATATCGAAAGCCAGCTCCAGCGATGGCAGTGGCGCATTGGCCACCAGCTCCAGATATTCGCCGCGGATCGGGGAAAATACGCCGTAGTGCGGATGAATACGCTCGCCCAGAGCCGGAATTTCCACGCCCTTCTTGCGCCATTCATGCGCGCCGATCAGCCCCAGCAACTCGCGCAACGAAATCACCGATGCGACTTCTCCGGGGCCATACGCTTCCAGGCAAGCTTGCTGTACATCGGGCGCGCGCCGCAGCGGAATACGGTAATCGGCATCCAGCGGCAGCAATAACATTGCCAGCGTGCGAGCACGCTGAGACTGGGCCTGGCGGTGCAAATGAAATGCCTCGCTCGGCACTTCGGAAGTTTTGCGCGGCTTGCGATCGGCGCGCCGCGCCAGCGCCTGCAGCAACTGGCGCGCATTCTGAAAATCGCCGCGCCACAATAGCGCATTGCCTTCGCAGGCCAACCGATAGGCAGTGTCGGCTGCGATCTGGTCATCGGCAATCTGGACCCGCCGCGGTGCGGGTGCAGCACTTTCGGAATGCCAGCGTGCATTGTGATCGACACCGCCCTCGTTCCAATGAATAACCGGATAATCGCTCACTGCGATACCTTGCGCTGGCAGAGAAAGCCTTGACGCTGCGTGATGGGCAGCGCACTGAAATGAAAATACATGAAAGCAACCTGATAAGTTTTGAAATGCAGTGTTTTGAAATGCAGCGGAAAGTGCGTACGGGAAAACGCTGAAACCGATGTTGCTGCCGCCGTCAGTGCTAAGAAGCTGCCGGCTGCAGCTTGCTGGCTTTTTGCAGCTGGTATTGCAACCCTTCCGCAATATCCTTGTGGCCGAATTTGAGCGCAAAATCAATCGCGCTCATGCCTTGCTGATTTTTCAGCGTTGCATCTGCCCCTTCGTCGAGCAATAGCTTGACGGTCAGGATATGGCCTGAACGCGCCGCCATCATCATGGGCGTAGTGCCGTTCGGCGATGCGGCATCGATGTAAGCGGATTTCTCCAGCAGCAGCCCGACGATCGCATTATTGCCTATGGCCGCCGCGTAATGGAGCGCAGTCCAGCCGGGACGATTGACCTCGGCTCCTTTGTCCAGCAACATTTGCACCACTTGCGGCAACCCTTTGAAGGCGGCCACCATCAAGGCGGTATTGCCATTGAACGCGCGCGCCTCGAAATTGATGTCGCGCGCATTGAGCAGCGCTTCGATAACTTTCATTGAGCCGCCCTGGATCGCCAGCATCAAGCCGGTCTCGCCGCGCTGGGCCTCGATGGTATTCGGATCAAAACCGCGCTGCAGCAAGGAAGACACCTCGCCCACATTATCGTTGCCCACCGCGCGAAAAAAATCGGTATAAGCGTCGGCCAGTGCCGGTGGCGCCATCAAAGTCAACGCTACGCTGACGGCAACCGATCCGGCAAGCGCTGCCAAACGCAATTTCAGGTTGATGATCGGGCTTGCATTTTTATTGATGATTGACATAAGGAGATCAGCGCATGACTTTGAATAGAGTGAAAAAATTGTCGCTGGTCTGTTGCGCAATCTGTGTTAGCGGAACCCCCTTCAGGTCGGCCAGGTATTCCGCCACATGCTTGACGAAGCCCGGTTCGTTCATCTTGCCACGATGCGGCACCGGTGCCAGATAGGGCGAATCGGTTTCGATCAAGATACGTTCCAGCGGCACTGTGCGCGCCACTGCCTGCAATTCCTTGGCGCTCTTGAAGGTGACGATGCCGGAAAACGAAATGTAAAATCCCATTGCAATCGCTGCTTCTGCGACTTCAAGCGATTCGGTAAAGCAATGCATGACGCCGGCAACGCCGCCGGCTTCGGTGCCAGCGCCTTCTTCCCGCATGATCCGTATCGTATCGGCGGCAGCGGCGCGCGTATGGATGATGAGCGGCAAGCCGCTCGCTCTGGAGGCGCGGATATGGATGCGGAAGCGTTCCCGCTGCCACTCCAGGTCCCCTTGCAGGCGGAAATAATCCAGCCCGGTTTCGCCGATTGCGATAATTTTAGGATGCTGCGACAGCGCCACCAACTGTTCGACGCTAGGTTCCGGCGTGTCTGCGTAATCAGGATGAACGCCGACTGACGCATAAATATGCGGATATTGCTCGGCCAATGCCAGCACTTGCGGAAAGTCCGGCAGATCGACGCTTACGCACAATGCATGCGTAACCTGGTTTTCTGCCATGCGGGCCAGAACCTCGGGCATGCGGGCTGCGAGTTCAGGGAAATTGATATGGCAATGGGAATCGATATACATGGCGTGAATTTTACGCGCTTCCGGCTTTATTCCGAAACGGAGGTTTCAAATGGCCTCCAGAGGCTGTCCTTCCACTCCGCCTATTTTATAAAAATAGGGAGTATATTAAAAATACACCGTTATCACGCAATAATTCATGCAGTGTTTTTTAATACATATGCGTGTATAAAAATATATCATCTTTCAGACGATCTGAATTATATCCAAACGCTGCGACCGGCAGGCGTTCCCGGCCCGCCTGCCAGTTACTCTTCAGGATTTCTGCTGTGACTTGACGACTTGCATCGCGCTGGCGATCAGGCCGCTGATATCGCTCATGTTGGCCGGCACGATAATCGAATTATTGGTTTTGGCCAGATTGGCAAAAGCGCTGACGTATTGCTCGGCCACTTTCAGATTCACCGCATCGGCGCCGCCCGGCTCCCGGATCGCCGCAGCGGTCTTGCGAATTGCCTCTGCGTTCGCTTCGGCCAACGCGATGATCGCTTTGGCCTGACCTTCCGCGCGATTGATCGATGCTTGCTTTTCCCCTTCCGACTTGGCAATCGACGCTTCCCGCTCGCCGGTTGCGATATTGATCTGCTCCTGCTTGCGTCCTTCGGAAGCGGCGATCAACGCCCGTTTTTCACGCTCGGCGGTAATCTGGGCCTGCATCGAATGCAGGATTTCCTTGGGCGGCGTCAAATCCTTGATTTCATAGCGCAATACCTTGACGCCCCAGTTCGCAGCGGATTCATCGATTGAACTGACGATGCTCTGGTTGATGTGATTGCGTTCTTCAAAAGTCTTGTCCAGCTCCATCTTGCCGATCACGCTGCGCAGCGTGGTTTGGGCCAGTTGCGATACCGCGGCAATATAATTTGACGATCCGTATGAGGCGCGCATCGGGTCGGTCACCTGAAAGTACAAGATGCCATCAACTTGCAATTGCGTATTGTCTTTTGTAATGCAGACCTGACTCGGGACATCGAGCGGGATTTCTTTCAGCGAATGTTTGTAGGCAATGCGGTCGACGAACGGCAAAACGATATTCAGACCCGGCGTCAGAGTGCTGTGGTACTTGCCAAAACGCTCGACTACCCATGCATGCTGCTGCGGCACCACATTGATGGTCTTGATCACGAAAACGATCGCCAGAATGAACAGGATCAGGGTAATGCTGCCGAAATTAAATTCCATGGTGCGTCCTTTACGATGCGATATTGGTGACAATCAAATGACTGCCGCGTATTTCGTCGATGATGAAAGTGCCGGCAACCGCGGCTCCGCCGGGCATCAATTCAATGTCCCACATTGCGCCCCGATACATTGCGCGTGCATGATTGCCCTGCCATTGCGCGACATACACGGTTTGCCCGATGTCGAGATTGACATTCGGATCGCGTGCGGCTGACAGCCTGCGTTTTTTTGCAAAGCTGCTTTTGCGCAATAAAAAGACGGTGATGGCTCCCACGATCGCGGCAATGGCCATTTGCAGCGCAAAAACCAGACCGGCCAATGCCGCCACGCCGCCCGCCACTGCTCCCGCTGCAATCATGAGCAGATAAAACGTGCCGCTGAATATTTCAGCAATAACGAGAATTCCCGCCATGCCGAACCAGATCATCCAGTCATGCATCGGATGCTCCTTTTCTGTTGAATGTGGGTAAGCGAATCAATTGATTCAGGGAAACATGCCAACGCCATCATAAGCGAAAAAAAACGCGAGCAAAATGCTCGCGTTTTCAGACCGACCGTAAAAAATTTATTTGATCGCAGCCAGTGCTTGCCAGGTATCGATCACCGTGTCCGGATTGAGCGAAATCGACTCGATGCCCTGCTTCATCAGCCACTCGGCAAAATCCGGATGGTCTGATGGGCCTTGGCCGCAAATCCCCACATATTTGCCCTTTGCGCGGCAAGTGGCAATGGCCTGCGACAGCAAGGCCAGCACCGCAGGATCGCGCTCGTCGAAATCGGCTGCCAGTAATTCCATCCCGGAATCGCGATCCAGACCGAGCGTCAACTGGGTCAGATCGTTGGAGCCGATCGAGAAGCCATCGAAATGCTCGAGGAACTGCTCGGCCAAAATCGCGTTCGAAGGCACTTCGCACATCATGATGACGCGCAAACCGTCCTGACCGCGCTTGAGACCGTTCTTGCCCAGCAGGCCGATTACTTTTTCAGCTTGACCCAATGTGCGCACGAAAGGAATCATGATTTCGACGTTGGTCAAGCCCATCTCGTTGCGTACCCGCTTCATCGCCAGGCATTCCATTTCGAATGCTTCGGCAAAATCGTCAGCCAAGTAGCGCGCAGCACCACGGAAGCCTAACATCGGATTTTCTTCGTCCGGCTCGTAACGCGAACCGCCGATCAGCTTCTTGTATTCGTTCGACTTGAAGTCGGACATCCGCACGATCACCGGCTTGGGCCAGAAGGCTGCGGCAATGGTAGCGATGCCTTCAGCCAGTTTGTCGACATAAAATGCCTTCGGCGACGCGTGTCCGCGCGCCACCGATTCAACCGCTTTTTTCAGCGCCGGATCGATATTCGGATACTCCAGAATTGCTTTTGGATGAACACCGATATTGTTATTGATGATGAACTCAAGACGCGCGAGGCCAACACCGGCATTCGGAATCGACTGGAAATCGAACGCCAGTTGCGGATTGCCGACGTTCATCATGATCTTCAGCGGCAATTTCGGCAATTCGCCGCGCGCTACTTCGGTAACCTCGGTTTCCAGCAAGCCGTCGTAGATTTTGCCTTCGTCGCCCTCGGCGCAGGACACAGTAACCAGCGTGCCTTCCTTGAGCAATTCGGTCGCATCGCCGCAGCCGACCACTGCAGGAACGCCCAGTTCACGCGCAATGATCGCCGCATGGCAAGTGCGTCCGCCGCGATTGGTGACGATGGCGGCAGCCCGCTTCATGACCGGCTCCCAGTTCGGATCGGTCATGTCGGTGACCAGTACGTCGCCGGGCTGGACCCGTTCCATATCGGCTGAATCGTGAATCACGCGCACCGGACCGGCACCGATTTTTTGCCCGATCGCACGACCGGAAGCGAGTACCGTGCCGCTGCTGCGCAGCTTGAAGCGCTGCTGCGCATCGGTCGATTTTTGCTGCGACTTTACCGTTTCCGGACGCGCCTGCAAGATGTACAGCTTACCGTCGCGGCCATCCTTGCCCCATTCGATATCCATCGGACGCTGGTAATGGTTTTCGATGATGACTGCATATTTGGCCAATTCGACGACTTCTGCGTCAGTCAGGGAATAGCGGTTGCGCAATTCAATCGGTACATCGACCGTTCTGACAGAGCGCCCGGCCTTGGCTTCGCCGGTAAATTCCATCTTCAGCAGTTTGGAACCGATATTGCGGCGAATTACCGGCGACTTGCCCAGCTGCAGCATCGGTTTGTGGACATAGAACTCGTCCGGATTCACCGCGCCCTGCACCACCGTTTCGCCCAAGCCGTAGCTGGAGGTGATAAAAACCACATCCTTGAAACCGGATTCGGTATCGATCGTAAACATCACGCCGGCCGCCCCGAGATCGGAGCGCACCATGCGCTGCACACCCGCAGACAGCGCCACTTCCGCGTGCGTGAAACCCTTGTGAACGCGATAAGAAATGGCGCGGTCGTTGTACAGCGAAGCGAACACGTGTTTCATTGCTTCGAGAATATTGTCGATACCGACTACGTTCAGGAAGGTTTCCTGCTGTCCGGCAAAGGAAGCATCCGGCAAATCTTCCGCGGTCGCAGAAGAGCGGACTGCAAACGACATTTCGCTCGAAGAATCGGCCACCAGCTGCTGATAAAAATCGTTAATTTCCTGCGCCAGACGCGGCTGGAAAGGGGTATCGACGATCCACTGGCGAATTTCGGCGCCGGCTTGGGCCAAAGAACGCACATCGTCTATATTCAGATCCGCCAGACGCTGTGCAATGCGATCAGCCAGCGCCGGGCCCCCGTTTGCGCTATACGACAGAAAATCCCGAAAAGCCTGGGCTGTCGTGGCGAAACCACCCGGCACGCGCACTCCTGCGCTTGCCAATTGGCTGATCATTTCGCCTAATGATGCATTTTTTCCGCCGACGGAATCGACATCCGTCATCCGTAAATGTTCAAATGAAGCTACGTAAGTAGCCTCCGTGGACACCTTTGCAAGAACTGCGTTGGACATAACAACCTCTAGTTTGATGATAAGAAATCTTTGCGTGCATCTTCATTGATCATTTCTTTTTGTTATTCTTATGAGAGCAACTTGATTAAACCGATTTGCGCATTTTACATGCTGCGATTGATTTTTATCCGCGAGCATTCTATTTTTTAGTGCAACCATTCCCTTAAGGACCCATGCCAGATAACCCGATCATCCAGCCTGCAACATTCGATCGCACCGTTTTTTTCGTTTCCGACGGCACCGGCATTACTGCGGAAACCTTCGGCCATGCAGTGCTGACGCAATTCAGTCTGCGCTTTCGCCAGGTGCGCCTGCCCTTCATTGACGATCTGTCCAAAGCACATCATGCGGCTGACAAAATAAATGAGGCCTTTGCGCAGGAAGGCAAGCGTCCGATCATTTTCTCAACGCTGGTCAAAGGCGATCTATCGAACATCATTCGCAATACCAAATGCCTGTACATGGATTTGATCCAGACTTTCGTTGGCCCGCTGGAACAGGAACTCGGCGTCAAATCGACCCATACCATCGGTCGCAGCCACAATATCGCCAATTCGGAAGAATACAAAAACCGCATCGAAGCGATCAATTTCTCACTGATCCATGATGACGGCCAATCGCATAAGAACCTGTCGACCGCCGATGTGATCCTGGTCGGCGTATCGCGCTCGGGAAAAACACCGACCAGCTTGTTTCTGGCGATGCAATACGGCATCAAAGCTGCAAACTATCCGCTAATCCCGGAAGATTTTGAGCGCGGTAAATTTCCATCGGCTTTGCAGGCGTTCAAATCCAAGATTTTCGGCCTGAGCATTACGCCCGAACGATTAAGCGAAATTCGCAACGAGCGCCGCCCCGGCAGCAAATATGCGGCATTGGAAAACTGCCGCTACGAGGTCAATGAAGCAGAAGCAATGATGAAACGGGAGGGGGTGCGCTGGCTTTCGTCCACCACCAAGTCGATAGAGGAAATCTCAAGCACAGTTTTGCAGGAAGTAAAACTGGAGAAGCGGGTGTACTGAGGAATCAGAAAACCTCGCAGCATACAAAAGCCATGCCCGTCACTGCCGTAAAAGGAAGTGACGGGCATTATTTTTAATTAACGCTTTTGTCTGACCTGCTCAAAAAAGCAGACAGCGGCACTGGCTGCCACATTCAAGGATTCCATTTGGCCCAAGTGCGGAATGCCGACCTGATGCGTGGTCAATGCCATCAATTCCTCGGAAATTCCCTGTCCTTCGTGACCGAAAAGCCACGCTGCGGGTTGTTGCAAATCGATATCGTAAATGGTCGCTTTTGCATGAGAGCTGGTCGCCAGCACCGCAACGGTTGCCGATTGCAATAATTGCACCAGATCGACATCCTCGGTAATGCGCAGCAAAAAATGCGCGCCCATGCCGGCGCGCAATACTTTCGGCGACCAGGCGAAAGCTGTGCCGGCACTGCAAAAGACATCGGCAATCCCGGCTGCAGCGGCACTGCGCAAAATTGACCCGAGATTGCCCGGGTCTTGCAATCGGTCCAGCAACACCGCGTTACCCGACAACTGCAATGACGGCGCTGGCGCCGGAGTGGCAACCATGAACATCAGTCCGACCCCATGTTCGACCTGGCTAATGCTTTTGAACAGTGCGTCAGGCAGGGCGATGCATTGCGCGCCGCCCTGTTCGCAGCGCCGCAGGATCGGCATAACTTCCGGCAGCGACAGCGCGCTGTCACTGACGATGCACAACGGCGGCGCCCCGATCTGGTCCAGATAGACTTCGCACAAATGCACGCCATCGAGCAGCGTGCGTTGCGCCCGGCGTCTGGCTTGCGAACTGGTCGCCAGGTGCTTGAGTTCCTTGTAAAGCGGGTTGTCGCGCGAAGTAATCGGTTTCATGACTGCCCTAGCGCGAGTAATGCGCGCACCGGCGCATACGATTTGCGATGCACCGGCGATACGCCGTGTTCCCGCAAGCGGGCTATATGCAAGGCGGTCGGATAGCCCTTGTGCTGGTCGAATGCGTATTGCGGAAACTGTTGATGCAGCACTGCCAATGCAGCATCGCGCGCAGTTTTAGCCAAAATCGAGGCTGCAGAAATAGCCTGCACCTTGTCATCGCCCTTGATGATCGCTTCACAGCGAATCGGCATCACCGGACAGCGATTGCCGTCGATCAGCGCCAGTTCCGGCAAGACGGATAGTCCTTCCACTGCACGGCGCATTGCCAGCATCGTCGCTTGCAAAATATTCAGGTGGTCGATTTCCTGTTCCGAGCACTGGGCAATCGACCAAGCCAGCGCATGCTGCCTGATCTGGAGCGCCAGCACGTCGCGCCGCGCAGCAGTCAATTTTTTCGAATCGCGCAAGCCTTCTATCGGCCGCGCTGGGTCGAGGATGACTGCGGCGGCAAATACCGGACCCGCCAGCGGACCGCGCCCTGCCTCATCGACACCGCATATCACGGTGCCATCAAAGTCAAACGACAACACGGATTGTTCAGGTTTTTGCACGCGGCTCACTTTAAAAAAATCAATTGAAACAATAAAATAGGGGGTATGCCTGGAAACACTATCATTTCCGCATATATTATCTGCGGCAATAAAAAATACAATGCAGAGTATTAATCCTGACGCATATCCATCACACGCAACACAGCTTGCGCGCTTTCCTTGGCGGTGTTGCGCAACAGCGCATGATGCATTTCGGTAAAACGCTGCTGCAAAAATGCTTGCCGATTGACATCGGTCAGTTGCTGCCACAGCGCGTCTGCCAGAGCTTGCGGCGTAGCCGCATCTTGCAGCAATTCCGGCACCAGATATTCGCGCGCCAGGATATTCGGCAATCCGATCCACGGCTGATATCCCATGTGGCGCATGATTTCCCAGGAAGCGCGCATCATCCGGTAAGCGATCACCATCGGCTTCTTGAACAGCGCGACTTCCAGCGATGCGGTGCCGGAAGCCACCAGCACTGCATCTGCCGCTGCCAGCACGGTATGCGACTGGCCATCGACCAGCCGTAGCGGAACATCGGTCAAGCCGGCTTTCGCCAGCAACTGTACAAAATACTCGCGCTGTTTCAAGCCCGCCATCGGCACCACAAAATGCAAACCGGACTCGCGCCGGGCCAGCAGTTTTGCCGCCCCGATAAAGGCTGCCGTGTTGTATTTCAACTCCGACATGCGGCTGCCGGGCAAAATCGCGATGACCTTCGCTGCCGCCGGCAATTGCAGCGCAGCCCGCGCCGCCGCCACATCCGGCAGCAGCGGAATCACTTCGGCCAGCGGATGACCGACGTAGGTAACCGGAATCCCGGCCTGGCGATAAATCGCTTCCTCGAACGGGAACACCACCAGCATGTGCGATACTGCTTTGGCGATTTTCTTGATGCGGCCGCCGCGCCAGGCCCAGATTTGCGGACCGATGAAATGCACGGTCGGTATGCCCGCTTGCTTCAATTGCATTTCCAGGCCGAGGTTGAAACCCGGGTAATCGACGCCTATGAAAACCGCCGGTTTTTCCGCCAGCAACTGATCACGCAAGGCGTTCTGGATCGACTTGATCTCGCGGTAGCGCGGAATCACTTCGAACAGGCCGCGCACCGTCAATTTTTCCATCGGCCAATCGCTGATGAAGCCCTGCTCAGCCATTTTGGCGCCGCCGATGCCGTGCATGCGGGCGTGCGGCAGATGCACGCGCAGACCCGACAGCAATCGGCTTGCCAGCAGGTCGCCGGAACTCTCACCGGCAACCATCGCAATGGTGGTGTCAGCGGATGATGCCACGGGAGGAAGATGCAATGAATTCACGCAGCAAGCGCAGGTATTGCGCGGCGTCCGGGGATTTCGATTCTTGTTCCTGCAACGCCGACTGTGCGGCATCGAGCGGCAAGCCGGCACGGTAAATCAATTTATAGCCGCGTTTGATCGCCATGATCTGATCGCTGCTGAAACCGCGCCGCTTCAGGCCCTCGCTATTGATTCCTGCCGGCACCGCACGATTGCCGGCAGCAGTCACGAACGGCGGCACATCCTGGCTAACTGCCGCTGTAAATGCAGTCATTGCATGCGCGCCGATGCGGCAAAATTGATGAACGGTGGTAAAGCCGCCCAGAAACACCCAATCACCCAGATGCACATGGCCGGCCAGCGTCACGTTATTGGCCAGAATGATGTCATTGCCCAACTGGCAATCATGCGCAATATGCACATATGCCATGATCCAGTTGTCATTGCCGAGCCGGGTGACGCCGGCATCCTGTGCGGTACCCAGATTAAGCGTACAGAATTCGCGAATCGTATTGCGGTCGCCAATTTCCAGGCGGGTCGGTTCGCCTGCGTATTTCTTGTCCTGCGGGGCGGCACCGATCGAGGCAAACTGGAAAATCGTATTGTCGCGTCCGATGCTGGTATGGCCTTCGATGACGACATGCGGGCCGATTTTGGTACCGGCGCCGATTTTTACGTTCGGCCCGATAACCGCATACGGCCCGACTTCGACCGAACTGTCCAGTTGCGCTTTGATATCCACCAGTGCAGTGGCATGAATCCCCGCCATTACTGCCCCGCAGCCTTGCTTGCGTCGGTGGCACTACGCATCGTGCACATCAGTTCACCCTCGACAGCAAGCTGACCGTCGACCGTAGCTTTGGCAGAATATTTCCAGATCCCGCGCGCCACGCGCAGGATTTCGACTTCCATTTTCAGCTGGTCGCCCGGCTCCACCGGCCGCTTGAAACGCGCACCATCGATACCGAGAAAATACACGATGGTATCTTCATCGGGCTTCACATCCATCGTCAAGAAAGACAAAATCGCTGCAGTCTGGGCCAGCGCCTCGATCATCAACACGCCGGGCATCACCGGTTTGTTCGGAAAATGGCCGTTGAAGAACTCTTCATTGACCGTAACATTCTTGATCGCAGTGATGCGCTTGCCGGTTTCCCAGTCCAGCACGCGATCGACCAGCAACATCGGGTAGCGGTGCGGCAAATATTGTTTGATTTGGTTGATATCGAGGGTATTCATTCTTCTTTACTCTTTATTTTTGTCTGTAAGCGATTTTGTAAGCAATTGCACGGATTTTTCCAGGCTCCGTATTTTTTCGCGCATCGATGTCAAATTGCGCACGATGGCAGCGGATTTTTCCCAGTCTGCGTTCTTGGCCAAGGGATAAAAACCGGTGTACTGGCCAGCTTCCAGGATCGAACGCGATACCATGCTGCCGGAAGAAACATGCACGTTATCGGCAATGGTAAGGTGACCGAGCACCATTGCCGCGCCACCGAAGGTGCAGTATTTGCCGATTTTTGCGCTGCCGGCCACGCCGACACAACCGGCCATCGCGGTATGCGCGCCGATATGGCAGTTGTGGCCGATCTGGATTTGGTTATCGAGCTTCACACCATCTTCAATGATGGTGTCGGCCAGAGCGCCGCGATCGACACAGGTATTGGCACCTATATCGACATCGTCGCCAATGAGCACGCGTCCGGTTTGCGGAATCTTGATCCACGCCCCGTTTTCGTTGGCGAAACCAAAGCCATCGGTGCCGATCACGGCACCGGAATGAATAATGCCCCGCTGACCGATTTCGCATCCGGCATGAAACGTTACACGTGCAAAGAAATGGGTACCGGCGCCGATTTTTGCGCCACGGCCGATAAAGCAACCCGCTTCAATCACTGCATGTTCGGCAACTTCCGCATCGGCCTCAATCGTCACGTGCGGACCGACGACTGCAGTTGCCGCAATCGTCGCGCTCGCATCCACATGCGCAGTCGCATCGATTCCGGGTACCGGAGGATGCATGTTTTCGGCGGCAAACCATTGTGCCGCCCTGGCAAAATACGCATACGGATTATCTGTGACGATCCGCGCGCCCCGGTATTCGGGACCGATTACCGCGGAGTTTGAAGCAGAGAGAATAATGGCGGCCGCTTGCGTGTGCGACGCCTGGGTCCGAAGCTTGGGATTAGAGAGGAATGTGATGTGCGACGCGTTTGCGTCATCCAAAGGCGCAATCCCGAACACTTCCGTGTCCGGATCGCCCATCAATTGCCCACCCAAGCGTTCGACCAAAGCACCAAGTCGAATGCTCATCGTGGTTTCTTTATGAAATTACTTGTTATTGAGGATCTTCAGCACTTTTTCGGTGATGTCGATACGCGGATTGAAATACGCCGCATCCTGAAAAATAATGTCGTACTTTTCAGCTTCCGCTATTTGCTTGATGGCCTTGTTGGCACGCTCGACCACCGTAGCTATTTCTTCATTGCGGCGCAGGTTCAGATCTTCGCTGAACGCACGCTGCTTGCGCTGAAAGTCTTGATCCATGTCGCTTAATTCACGCTGGCGCCGGACCCTGTCCGATTCCGAAATTACCGCAGCATCCTTGTCGAGTTTTTCTGCCAGATTTTTGATTTTGCTGGAAAAGTCGAGCAGTTCTTTTTGGCGCTTTGAAAATTCCTGTTCGATTTTTGCTTCCGCTGCCTTGGCCGGAGCCGATTCACGCATTACGCGCTGAGAATTGATCAAGCCGATCTTGGATTCCTGCGCTTGTGCATTTACAGCCATGCACAACAATAAGGTAGCAACGATTTTTGATGATGATTTAGTTAGAAACTTCAATTTGTTCTCCAAGAGTCAAACGGCCGGAGCCGTCGTGTTATTTTGGTCGTACAGATTAGAATCCGGTTCCCAACTGGAATTGGAAATTTTGCTTCCGGTCGGACGATGTCGCATTCATAGGCCTGCCGTAACTGATTTTCAACGGACCAATCGGCGATATCCAGCTCAAGCCAATACCCAGCGATGTGCGTAAATCCGTAGCGCGGATTTTTTGCCCTTCAGCAAACACGTTACCTGCATCGAAAAAGGTAAACCAGCGTAACGTGCGGTCATTGCCGGAACCAGGGAATGGAAATTGCAACTCGACATTCGCAATCAAACGTGTAGAGCCGCCTAACGATTCGCCGGTTACTGTATCAAGATTGCTTCCTACGCCCAGCGATGAGCCCTCATAACCGCGCACCGATCCGATACCACCGGCATAGAAGTTCTTGAAAATCGGATATTTCTTGCCGCCGTAGCCGCGACCGTAATCCACTTCTCCATTAAGCGCCAGGGTCATGCTACGTCCGATCGGCAGGAAGTATTGATCCTGATACACGGCACGGTAATAACGCAAGGTACCGACTGCCGACAACTCCAGATTTGCCCGCTGATAGCGGCCCTTATTCGGTGCTATCGCGCTATCGCGTCCGTCCCGTTGCCATGCAGCCGTTAACGGAAATGATGTTGTACTGGCTGTTCCCAAGCCGGAGGCAGTGCCATTATCCGCCACAAAATCTCTCCACCTTTGCGGAGTGGTGTCAAAAGTCTCCACTGCAGTTCGTTCAGCGCCGATGCCGAAAAACACGGTATCGAGTTCCGAGAATGGTACGCCAAACCGTATGCTACCGCCCGATGTCACTACCTTATAGTCGTAGGTATAGGTATCAGCCGGACGGGTCGTCCGATAAAATAATTCATAGCTGCGGCTAACACCATCCTTGGTGAAATACGGATCGGTTTGTGATAGCGATACCGTGCGATTGCGTTTGCTGGTATTGACATCCAATCCTATGGTATTGCCGGTGCCAAATGCATTTGCTTGCTGGATCGAGCCTGTCAGAGTCAGTTTCTCGCTACTGGAAAAACCGGCTCCAAGCAAAAGATTACCGGTTGGTTTTTCCACTACCGCCATGTTGATGTCCACCTGATCGGTGCTGCCCGGTACTTCCGGCGTTTCAATATTGACTTCCTTGAAGTAGCCCAGTCGATCGACCCGATCCCGAGAAAGCCTGATTTTGGTGCCGTCATACCAGGAATCCTCAAATTGCCGGAATTCGCGTCGGATCACTTCATCGCGTGTCTTGGTATTGCCTGCAAGGTTAATACGTCGGACATATACGCGTTTGCCGGGATCAAGAAGAATCGTCAGCGCCACTTCTTTTTTCTCGCGGTTGATTTGCGGATTGGCATTGACGTTAGCGAAAGCATAACCGAAGTTACCCATGCGTTCCGATATCTTGGCCGTGCTTGCTGCCAGTTTTTCGCCGGAATAGACATCGCCCTTCTTCAAGGTCAACAGGGAGTTGAACTCCGCTTCGCGACCAAACATCTGACCTTCGATCTTGACGTCGGAGACAGTGTATTTTTCTCCTTCGTTGATATTGATGGTGATGAAGATATCCTTTTTATCTTGGCTGATCGAGACTTGCGTCGACTCTACCTGCATCTCGATATAACCCCGATTCAGGTAAAAGGATTTCAATGCCTCAATATCGCCTGCGAGTTTTTGTTTCGAATATTGATCCGCTTTGGTGTACCAGGTAAACCAACCGGGCGTTGTCAGGTTTAACTCATCAAATAATTCTTTGTCGCTAAATGCCTTGTTTCCAATAAAATTTATCTGTTTAATATGAGAAACGCCACCTTCTTCCACAGAAAAATTAATTGTTACCCGGTTACGCTCGATCGGCGTGACAGTGGAAGTGATTTGAACCCCATACAAACCTCTGGCGAGATATTGGCGCTTTAATTCCTGCTCCGCACGATCTACCAAAGCCTTGTCGAAAATACGCGATTCGCCCAGACCAATTTCTTTCAAGGCCTTGATCAGCACTTCCTTGTCGAACTCCTTGACGCCGGAAAATTCCACACTTGCAATTGCCGGGCGTTCTTCAACCAGAATAACCAGCACATCGCCATCAACTTCTATGCGCACGTCCTTGAAGAATCCGGTTGCGTATAAAGACTTGATCGCAGCCACGCTTTTTTCATCTGTGAAAGTTTCGCCAACACGCACCGGAAGATAACTGAATACAGTACCGGCCTCAGTGCGCTGGATTCCTTCTACACGGATATCTTTTACCTTGAACGGTTCAACAGCCAGCACGGGTCCGGCACATAGCGTAAAAATGGCAACAGCAAGCAAATTACGACGAAAAGCTGGAATGGGAAAACGCTCAGAATATAATTTCATTGGTAACCGATTATGAATATTTTTGTTTTGCGAGTGCGCTTGGGCAAGATCAAATACAACTCAGGAAATAAGGCGCACGATATCATTGAAGACAGCGATAAGCATTAATGTCATCAAAATACCCATCCCGGCCCGCTGTGCAATTTCACCGAAACGCGCAGAGATAGGGCGTCCGGTCAAAACTTCCACGAAATAATACAGCAAAAGCCCGCCATCCAACACCGGGATGGGGAGCAAATTCATTACCCCCAGACTGATACTGATGAATGCAATAAAACTGATATAGCTGACAATTCCAATACGCGCTGTCTGGCCCGCATAATCGGCAATGGTGATGGGACCGGTGATGTTTTTCAGCGAAACCTCACCCACCAGCATTTTCCCGAGCATTTTGAGCGATAGCACGCTCGTGTCCCAAGTTCGGGTAGCGCCCTTGATAATTGCATCAATCGGTGCTGCACTGACAGTGATCATGACGGGAGTCATCGAGACTTCCGCTTTGATCTTGCCGACAATCCGGTCGCCTTGCGTTAGAGCTTCTGGCGTTACGATTGCAGTAAATTCACGCTGCGCCCTTTGGCCCGTCACCTTCAGGGGTTTGTTGGCCGAATCACGCAACAATTCTATGAAGGCCAAGCCGTCTGCTACCGGCTTGCCATCGACTGCAAGTACCAGATCGCCTTCTTGCAGCCCGCCCTGCATAGCAGGGCCATTGGGCACAATTTTTCCTAAAACAGCAGGCGGCCTTGCAAGCGATATGCCTAGCGCACTTAAAAAATCGCCCTCCAGATCTTCTGGCGTCAAACTATTCAGAGGTATCGTGATGGTATCGAGCAGCGTTCCTTTCGGATCTAACGGATCAGGCCGGCTGATATCGAGCTTGGCTGCGCTTTTTTCTACAGCTAGCTGAACCATTTTCCAACGCAAGTCAGACCATAATGCTATTGCTTCGCCATTGACCGCCGTGACGTGTTCGCCCCCGCGCAAGCCGGCCTTGTAGGCAACCGATTGCTCCGGGACAATCCGGATTTTCGCAATAGGTTCCGGAACGCCATGTACGTACAATCCAGCGAATAACAGTATCGCGAGAATGAAATTCGAAATCGGTCCGGCAGCAACGATGGCAATGCGTTTCCATACATTTTGACTGGTGAATTCACGCTTTCTATCATGAGCCGACAACTCATCCAGATTTTGCTCTCGTGCATCCAGCATTTTCACGTAGCCGCCCAACGGCAGCGCTGAAATCACCCATTCGGTTTGATCGGCACCGAAACGGCGCGAAAAAACCACCTTGCCCATCCCGACAGAAAAACGCAGCACTTTTACCCCGCACAACCGTGCGACCAAAAAATGCCCCATCTCATGGATGATAACCAGTAGCCCGAGGGCAAAAATAAAAGCAATCAGCGTTTGCAATAAATTCATGAGGTTATGAGTTCATGTAAGCAGAGGCCATGCTACGAGCCTTGAAATCCTGCTCCATCAAGCTTTCGATGCTATCGACTTGAATGGGGGGCAATGCGTTCATTACACGCATAATCAATTGATCGATCATGCGAAAGCGAATGTGGCCATCCAGAAATCCCTGCACGGCAATTTCATTGGCTGCGTTCAGAATCGCCGGCGCCGAACCACCTGCGCGCAAAGCATCAAACGCCAGCCTGAGGCAGGGAAACCGGTTAAAGTCCGGCTTTTTGAAATCAAGCTGTCCGATGCTGGTCAAATCGAGATGCGCCACTCCGGATTCAATGCGTTCCGGATAAGCAAGAGCATGCGCGATGGGGGTGCGCATGTCCGGATTGCCTAGTTGCGCAAGGACAGAACCGTCGATATAGGACACCATGGAATGGATCACGCTTTGCGGATGAATTACCACTTCGATCTGGTCGGCTGAGGCACCGAACAGCCAATGCGCCTCGATAACCTCCAGCCCTTTGTTCATCATCGTAGCTGAATCAACTGAAATTTTCTTGCCCATGACCCAATTCGGATGTGCTACAGCTTCTGCCGGCGTCACTGTTTCGAGTGTTTCGACAGGTCGATGCAAAAACGGGCCACCTGACGCCGTCAGTAACACCTTTGCGACACCTTGCTCCGATGGAGTGCCACAGTAATTCTTCGGCAGGCACTGGAAAATCGCATTATGTTCGCTATCAATAGGCAGTAGTGTGGCGCCATTTTCCTGGACCGCATCCATGAAAAGCTGGCCAGCCATCACCAGCGCTTCCTTGTTTGCCAACAATATTTTTTTACCCGCCTTGGCTGCTGCCAGCGCGGGCGCCAAACCGGCAGCACCCACGATGGCGGCCATGACAACATCACAGTTCGGGTCAGAAGATACCGCTACCAGGGCTGCAGGACCGAATTCAACTTGGGTTATCAGATCCTTTTGCCGCAGCATCCGCGACAAAAGTTGTGCTGCCTGCGCTGAACCCACAACTGCGATACGGGGTTTGAATTGTTCACACTGACGACACAGTTCCTCCACGCTGGTATGCGCGGTCAATGCATGAATAGAGTAACGATCAGGATGCCGGGCAACCACGTCCAGTGTTGATACGCCAATTGAGCCGGTAGAACCGAGAATGGTAATTCGTTGCATGACTTTTATTCCAATACCAATGCTATAACCATCCATCGATAAGTACGGCTAGCGGCAATACAGGGATCAACGCGTCAATCCGGTCGAGTACGCCACCATGACCGGGCAACAAATTGCTGCTGTCTTTCATGCCGGCACGTCTTTTAAGCTGCGATTCAAACAAGTCGCCGATCACGCTCAACATAACCAGAAACGTCATGCATGCCAGAAAACCGGCATATCCCCAATGACTGAGCAATCGGGCTATAAAAGTGTCATGTAAAGCGGGAAAAAAGGTTGAGGCAAGCGCGACGACGATGACGGCAATCCAGCCGCCGATAGCGCCTTCCCATGTCTTGCCCGGGGAAATCGATGGCGCCAGTTTGTTCTTGCCAAAATTTTTGCCAGAAAAATAAGCCCCGATATCCGCAACCCACACGATAGCCATGATGGAAAGCAGAAAAAGCGGTGAGCGTTGAAATGCAGCAATAATCGCGACGAAGCAGCCTAAAACGGCAATGCTATAAAAGCCTGTCAGAAATCGGCTCTGGATGCTTTGCAAAGCAGGCAAGCCTTTTGCAAGCAAAGGTATAAACACTGCAAGCCATATGGCGACACAGGATGCAAACAACAGAGGCGCTTGGCTTGCCTTTTCACTGGCAAGAAAAAATCCGAATACTACCGTCCAACACAGCGCAACCACTACCGGATGAGAAGTGCCGCAAAGGCGCAAGCTTTCCCAAGCCGCTGCAGCAAAAAAAATTATCGAAACTATGGCAAACGCAGGAAAATTATTCAAAAATAACACCGGCAGTAATACCGCCAGCAATACCAGTGCTGTAAGCACCCGCATTTTAAGCATCAGATAGCCTTTTTATTTTCAAGCAACTGTTCGCTTGTGCGTCCGAAACGGCGTTCGCGCTGCTGATAAGACGTGATTGCCTCATCGAGTTTTTGCGCATCGAAATCGGGCCAGAACGTCTCCGTAAAATACAGTTCCGTATATGCAAGTTGCCACAAGAGAAAGTTAGAAATACGCTGCTCACCGCCGGTTCGAATAAACAAATCCGGTTCTGGTGCATACGCCATGGTCAGATGAGGTGCCAATTGATCTTCGTTGAACGCCGTTCCCTGCGGATCGAGAGCGATCATTTTGTTGACAGCTTGCATCACATCCCACCGACCTCCGTAATTTGCGCAGATGGTGACGGTTAAACGCTTGTTTGCAGCCGTTTTTCTTTCAGCGTGGGAAATCATTTCCTGCAGCTTGGCTTCAAATCGGCTTAAATCTCCTACCACTTTAAGCCGTATGCCATTTGCATGCATACGAGAAACTTCCCGATCCAGTGCAGTAATAAACAAGCGCATCAACAGCGACACTTCATCTGCCGGGCGCCGCCAATTTTCTGAACTGAATGCAAACAGGGTCAAATATCCCACTCCCCGTTCAATGCAAGCTTCCACGATATTCCGTACCGCATCAACGCCTTTGGCATGGCCTGCTACGCGCGGCAGAAAGCGTTTAGTGGCCCAACGGCCATTGCCATCCATAATGATAGCTATGTGGTT
>Ga0366811_1011_pt2 | contig 24397 bp, 22 predicted proteins | sample TotcelN113001N13_FD_207018 | JGI IMG/M metagenome (GOLD analysis project Ga0366811, IMG submission 207018) | Enriched cells from coal bed in the Powder River Basin, Montana, United States - Total cells N11 rep3 HSBNCT.N11.300.1.N13 ...
GATGAGCTTCGGCAACTGCGGCTATGCGTTCCCGACCATCATCGGCGCAAAGAAGCTGCGTGGCTTTTCGAAGCGCAGATAGCTGTTGGCCACCGAATTGATGTTGCCGATGTCGGTCGAGACCATCACGTCTTCCGGCATCGCCTTTTCCAGTTCGCGCAACACTTGGCGCGGATGCAGGTAGATGCCGCCGAACGGGGTTTTTTCCTTGCTCTGCTCTTCGATCATGTCCAGGCTGAACGCATCCTTCTCGTGCGTCCAGCCGTTCAATTCCTCTTCCCACGCAGCCTTCTCGGCGGCGACCGTGGCGGCCCGCTCGGCGACAGTCGCATCGCACGCCAGCGTCTTGCCGGCCAGGCGCTGGCTCAGCGCAATCGCGGCTGCCTTGGCGTCGCCGCAGATGCCCACCGAGATCTTCTTGACCAGCCCCAGCATCTTGTGGTCGGCGTCGATCTGGATGATCTTCGCGTTCTTCGGCCAGTAATCCATCCCGTGCTGCGGCAGGGTGCCAAACGGCCCCAGGCGCGAACCGAGCGCAATCACCACGTCGGCTTGGGCGATCAGCTTCATCGCCGCTTTTGATCCCTGGTAGCCGAGCGGACCGGCCCACAGCGGATGGCTGGCCGGGAACGAATCGTTGTGCAGATAGCTGTTGACGACCGGCGCGCCGAGGCGCTCGGCTAAGGCCTTGCACTCGTCGACCGCATCGCCCATCACCACGCCGCCGCCGGAAATGATGACCGGGAACTTGGCTTCGGCCAGCAGTGCGGCTGCAGCGTCGAGACTGGTTTCGCCGCCGGGGCCGCGGTCGAGCCGGCTCGGTTGTGGAATTTCGGCCTTGATTTCGCCATAGAAATAATCGCGCGGAATGTTCAGCTGGGTCGGCCCCATTTCCGACATCGCGCGGTCGAAGCAGCGTCCGGTGAACTCGGCCATGCGGGCCGGATGGGTCACGTGGCCCTGGTATTTGGTGAACTCTTCGAACATCGGCAGCTGGTTGGCTTCCTGGAAGCCGCCCAGCCCCATGCCCATGGTGCCGGTTTCCGGTGTGATAATGACCACCGGCGTGTGGGCCCAGTAAGCGGCGGCAATGGCGGTCACGCAGTTGCTGATGCCGGGGCCGTTCTGGCCGATGACCACGCCGTGGCGCCCGGACACGCGCGCATAGCCGTCGGCCATGTGGCCGCCGCCCTGTTCGTGCACGACCGGAATCAGGCGGATGCCGGCGGGTGCGAAAATATCCATCGCATCCATGAAGGCCGAACCCATGATGCCGAACATGTCGGTGACGTTGTTGGCGACCAGGGTTTCCACCATGGCTTCGGACGGGGTCATCTTCTGCAAGCCGACGGTGATCGTGCGGTTGGCCTGGGGTACGTGATCGGTCATAATATTTTGTCTCCTGGGATGGTGGCGTTATTGAAAATGGTACTTTAAGTTCCGATATTTAAGATTAACTACAATTTAAGGCGCAACAATCCCAATGTCAAATGAATTCTCTAAATATCGATACAATTTGCATTTGAAAATGAAATAATTTCTGACCGGATTTGATTTGTTGCGGAACGGACAGGGCAATGCAGGGGCTTGGCAGACGCAGGCCATCGAGATGGGATAAACGGGTGCGCGGCAAGAAAACCGGCCATCGGACCATGCGCGCAGCAGCGCCGGTCTTTATTCAGCTACGGTTCAAATTGATTGCAATCATGCAGCGAGTGCGCTGCATGTTATTGATGCGACATGATTAAATATGGAGCCGCATCCCCTCATCCCGGCCCTCTCCCAGAGGGAGAGGGGGAAAAATGGGCACGATGAAATAAAGACTTCCTCGTGCCGGACCAATAGGAGCGGATAGGCAAAAAAAAAGCACCTGCGGTAAGGCAGGTGCTTTTTTTACACTAGACGCAGTTTAGAACTGGTTCATCGTGTTGTCTTTACCAGATGCTTTCAGAGCAGCTTCGCCACTGAAATAATCCTTGTGATCATCGCCCATGTCGGAACCGGCCATGTTTTGATGCTTGACACAAGCGATACCCTGACGGATTTCCTTGCGCTGAACGTTAGCAACATAGCCCAACATACCCTGGTCGCCAAAGTATTCTTTTGCCAGGTTGTCAGTCGACAACGCAGCAGTGTGATAAGTCGGCAGAGTGATCAGGTGATGGAAAATACCGGCTTCGCGGGCCGAATCAGCCTGGAAGGTGCGGATGCGTTCATCGGCAGCAATCGCCAGTTCGGTTGCATCGTATTCAACGTTCATCAGTGCAGCGCGGTCGTAAGCAGAAACGTCCTTGCCTTCGGCCTTCATCGCGTCGAACACTTGCTGACGGAAGTTCAGTGTCCAGTTGAACGATGGGCTGTTGTTGTATACCAGCTTGGCGTTTGGAATGACCTTACGGATTTCCTTGACCATGCCGCCGATCTGAGCGATATGCGGTTTCTCGGTTTCGATCCACAGCAAGTCGGCACCGTTTTGCAACGAAGTAATGCAATCCAGTACGCAACGCTCTTCACCTGTGCCAGCGCGGAATTGGAACAAGTTGCTAGGCAAACGCTTAGGACGCAAAAGCTTGCCGTCGCGCTTGATGATAACGTCGCCGTTGCTCATCGATTCGGTCGAAACTTCTTCAACGTCCAGGAAGGAGTTGTACAGATCGCCCAAATCGCCTGGCTCACGCGTTACCGCTATTTGCTTGGTCAAGCCTGCGCCCAGCGAGTCGGTACGCGCAACGATCACGCCGTCGTCTACGCCCAGCTCCAGGAACGCGTAACGTACAGCGCGGATCTTGGCGAGGAAGTCTTCGTGAGGAACGGTTACTTTACCGTCTTGATGGCCGCACTGCTTTTCATCGGAAACCTGGTTTTCGATCTGGATGCAGCATGCACCCGCTTCGATAAACTGCTTGGCCAGCAAGTAAGTCGCTTCAGCATTACCGAAACCGGCATCGATATCGGCAATGATTGGCACTACGTGGGTGATGTGGTTGTCGATTTTGCTCTGGATCGCTTGCTTGGCTGCGCCTTCAGCAGCATCCAGCTGACGGAACAAACCGCCCAGCTCACGTGCATCGGCTTGACGCAAGAAAGTGTAAAGCTCACGGATCAGGTCGGAAACAGCAGTCTTTTCGTGCATTGACTGGTCAGGCAACGGGCCGAACTCGGAGCGCAGCGCAGCAACCATCCAGCCGGACAGGTACAGATAGCGACGGTCGGTGCTGTTGAAATGTTTCTTGATGGAAATCATCTTCTGTTGACCGATAAAACCGTGCCAGCAACCCAAAGACTGGGTGTACTTGGACGAGTCGGCGTCGTAGTTCGCCATGTCGTCACGCATGATCTTGGCGGTGTACTTGGCGATATCCAGTCCTGTTTTGAATCGGTTCTGGGCGCGCATGCGTGCAGCGGATTCAGGATTAATCGCGTTCCAGGCACTACCTTCTTTGTCTTTCAGGCCGGCGATGGCTTTGATGTCGTCTTGATACTGGGACATGTGTAACTCCTAAATAGTAAAGAAAAATTTAACAAAACCGCATTGAGTGTCGGTACATCTGTTCACTCTCGTACGAAAAACAGGGTAGTGAAACCGAAAGCAAAACTGCATGGAAGAATAATAGCCGTTTTTTCGCATATCAGCTATGTCTTATATAAGACATATAACTTAAATTAATTCTTTTATTTTCAAAGGCTTATATATCATTTTTTGCTATGTAAAATATATTTTCAAAAAATGGAATGAATTTTCTGATTTGTTTTGCCCTTAAATCTCACATTGTAGAATTCACTTTTCGTATCGTGAAAAATATCCGTTTTGGAAAAAATGCCGTCAAGCTAAAACAGATTTCCGATAACCGAATATGACGGTGAATCACTGATGTTTTGACGCGCCTTGGCTGGTTTGAAGCTAGGAACTTTTGGCTGATGATGGACGCAAGCGAGGTGGGCGGTAGACGATACATGCTTTAATCTTAGGGGTGACCGATCGCCCTGCCTGTTCGCATCCAAGCCGCTATTTTGCAGAAAATGCAGGGGGTATATGTAAATATACAGTCGTTGCCGCTTTACTTTATTCAATTTTCAAACATACGCAGCGCAGTACCTTTTCATTGAAAAAATCGTTTCGATGCCTGCTCTTGCGTGCCAACCCGTTGGCGGCAAGTGGCAAGTGGTACAGTAATTTCCGTGCCCTCACCTGATCGGAAGCCGCGATGGAACACAACCTGTTATCGAATGCGCTGATCTATCTTGCCGCTGCCGTGCTGGCGGTGCCACTGGCGAAACGGCTGGGGCTGGGCGCGGTTCTTGGCTACCTGCTGGCCGGAATGGCAATCGGGCCGTGGGGCTTGCATCTGATCGGGGACGTCGAAGACATGCTGCATTTTTCCGAATTCGGCGTGGTCATGCTGCTGTTTCTGATCGGGCTTGAACTTGAACCGAAGCGGCTGTGGTCGTTGCGCCAGCCGATATTCGGCGGCGGTGGATTGCAGGTCGGCGCCTCTACTGCAGCCTTGTTCGTCGCCGCGCTGGCGCTCGGTACTGACTGGAAAACTGCGCTGATTGCAGCGCTTGGCTTGTCGCTGTCGTCGACCGCGATTGCGTTGGCGACGCTGGAGGAACGCAACTTGAAGGTGACCCCGGCCGGTTCGGCCGGGTTTTCGATCTTGCTGTTTCAAGACATCGCGGCGATTCCGATGATCGCCCTGATTCCGTTGATCGGGGCGGCGCCGGTTGCCGGCCGAGGCCCGGGCTGGCTGGTTGTATTGAAAGTGGCGGCGGTGATTGCGCTCCTGGTGCTGTGCGGGCGCTACCTGCTGCGCCCGCTGCTACGCATCATTGCCAAATCCGGCCTGCGCGAGATATTTACCGCGTTCGCGCTGCTGCTGGTGATTGCGATCGGTGCGCTGATGCAATGGGTCGGCATGTCGATGGCGCTCGGCACCTTCCTGGCCGGCGTGCTGCTGGCCGATTCCGAATACCGGCACGCGCTCGAAACCGACCTCGAACCGTTCAAGGGCTTGCTGCTTGGCTTGTTCTTCATTGCAGTCGGGATGTCGGTCGATGTCGGCGTACTGCTAGAGCGTCCATTGCTGGTCGGCGGCCTGGTGCTGGGCTTTCTGGCGCTCAAGAGTGCGGTGCTGTACTTGCTCGGCCGGCGCTTAGGAATTGCGCGCGGGCAGCAGGTGTTGTTCGCATTTTTATTGGCGCAAGGCGGCGAATTCGCGTTCGTGGTGTTTGGCGCAGCAGCCGCCGCTCGCGTATTCAGCGCGTCAGTCGCCTCGCTGCTGGTGGTCGTGGTGGCATTGTCGATGGTCGCCACGCCGCTGTTGCTACTGCTGTACGACCGCTTGATCGCACCGCGCTTGCGCAAACTGGAGCAACCGCCTGACGACCGGATTGAACCGCAAGACAGCCCGGTCATCATCGCCGGTTTCGGCCGGTTCGGCCAAATCGTCGGCCGCCTGCTGTTGGCCAACCGCATCCGCGCCACCGTGCTGGACCACGATCCGGACCAGGTCGACTTGCTGCGCAAATTCGGCTTCAAGGTGTTCTACGGCGACGCCACCCGCAGCGACCTGTTGCGCGCTGCCGGCGCCGAAACGGCTCGGATGATCGTGGTCGCGATCGACGATGTGGCGGACAGCCTGGCGTTGGTGGATGCGGTCAAACAGCATTTTCCGCACCTGAAAATCCTGGCGCGGGCGCGCAATGTCAGTCACTACTACGATCTGATGGATCGCGGCGTGACGCTGCTGGAGCGCGAAACCTTCGAAGCCGCGCTGCTACTGGGCGGCAAGGCGCTGCAGGAACTCGGTTATGACAGCGCGCGGGCAGGCAAGGTGGTGCAGCAATTCCGAGACCATAATTTCAAGACGCTGCATGCGGTATATCCGCATTATCAGGACCAGCATCAGATGATCTCGCTGGCCAAACAGGGGCGGCAGGAGCTGGAAGAAATGTTCGCCCGCGATGCGTCAGGGCTGACGGCGGAAACCGGCGGCGAAGCGGTTGGCAATGAAGCGGACCATGAACGCCGCACCGATTAGGAAATGTGCCAATAAAAAAGAGTCATTGCACTAAAGCAATGACTCTCGATCATCAGTGGAAATCTGTCAAAAATTTATTCTGTTTAAACAACAGCAATGTCGTTCAGGCGAAATTCTTTGCGACGAAATCCCAGTTGGCCAAATTCCAGAAGCTTTCGACGTATTTCGCGCGCGCATTGCGATAGTCGATGTAATACGCATGTTCCCAGACGTCGCAGGTCAGCAGCGGTGTGTCGGCGCCAGTCAATGGCGTTGCCGCGTTGGACGTGTTGACGATATCGACTGAGCCGTCGGCTTTTTTGACCAGCCAAGTCCAGCCGGAACCGAAATTGCCGAGTGCTGATTTGGTGAATTCTTCCTTGAACTTGTCGAAAGAACTCCATTTGGCGTTGATCGCGTCAGCCAGTGCGCCGCTTGGTGCGCCGCCGCCGTTAGGCGTCAAGCAATTCCAGTAGAAAGAGTGATTCCATACCTGGGCTGCGTTATTGAACACGCCGCCGGACGCCTTGCGAATGATTTCTTCCAGCGTGGCGTTTTCAAACTCGGTGCCCTTGATCAGGTTGTTGAGGTTGGTGACGTAAGTCTGGTGATGCTTGCCATAGTGGTATTCCAGTGTTTCCTTGGAAATGTGTGGTTGCAATGCGTCCATTGCGTACGGCAGAGCTGGCAGGGTATGTTCCATGATGCGTCCTTTTAGTTGTTTGTTGGGGTAAAAATCTGTTTTTCAGGATCGTCAATTGTATGACGGATAAGAATCGCTTGCAGGCGGCGCTTATTCCATCGATTCCAGTGCCGGCTGTACGCTGGCGATACCGATCTCGGCGGTGCCGCTGGCCAGGCGTAGCGTAATAGTGCCTCGCGGATGCAGTGCATCAGGGCCGCGGATGATCTGGCCTTTGGTGTCGGTAACGATGGCGTAGCCGCGTTCCAGCGTACGTTGCGGATTCAGCAATTCCAGTTGTGCGGCCAATGCTGCCAGTGTCTGATGGCGTTGTGCAGATGCCATGGCCAGTTGCGTGGCGAGGCGGCGCGCATGTTCTTGCAGCAGACTGCGCTGGGTCGTGCCATCGGGTCGCCGTGCGCCAAGCCGTGTAGCCAGCTGGGCCAGCGCAAAGTGTGCGGCGTTTAGCGGGGTGCGGGTTGCCAGCTGCATGCGCTGGCCGAGTGCTTGCAGCTGCATCCGTTCGCGGGCGATCGCGGCTTTCGGGCTGAGCAGCCGATGCGATAACCAATCCAGCGCTTGCCCGCGATCCGATAGTTGTCGTTGCATCGTGCGCTGCAGCGCCTGGGCTTGCGCCATTACGCCCGCCAGCCAGTCGGCACGCGGCGTAACCGCCAGTTCGGCGGCGGCGGTTGGCGTCGGCGCACGCAGGTCGGCGGCGAAGTCGGCGATGGTGAAATCGGTTTCATGGCCTACGCCGGCGATCACCGGCATGTTGCAATCGACGATCGCGCGTGCCACCGCTTCGTCATTGAACGACCATAGATCTTCGATGCTGCCGCCGCCCCGGCAGACCAGTAATACATCGCAGTCGCCGCGGTTGGAGGCGAGGCGGATGGCATCGGCGATTTTGGCCCCAGCACCTTCCCCTTGCACCGGGGTCGGGTACAGAATGATTTCGACATGCGGGGCGCGCCGTTGCAGCGTGGTCAGGATGTCGCGCAACGCGGCTGCCTGGAGACTAGTGACGATGCCTATGGTTCGAGCAAACAGCGGCAGCGGCCGTTTGCGCGCCGGATCGAACAAGCCTTCCGCCTCCAGCTTTTCTTTCAATCGCAGAAAAGCTTCGAACAGATTGCCGACACCGGCCCGTCGAATCGTTTCCACATTCAGCTGATAGTCGCCGCGCGGCGCATACAGCGTCACCAGCGTACGCACCTCGACCCGGTCGCCCTCCTTGGGAATGAAATCCGCGTATTGGGCGCGGCCGCGAAACATCACTGCGCGTACTTGGGCGGCGCTGTCCTTGAGCGTGAAGTACCAGTGGCCGGATGCGGCGCGGGTGAAGTTCGAAACTTCACCCGCAACCCACATCAGGGGGAAGCTGCGTTCCAGCATTTTGGCAACCGCTTGGTTCAGTGCCGACACGCTCAGGATGGGCGGCGCAGTAACGGAGGACGACGAGGTATCGTTTGAATTGATCATTTGAATGATCCTGCATTGTTTATGAGCAACCGTAAAAAATCCTTACGGATCAAGCACTTCATTATTGAACACCACACTTGCACACAAAGTTATCCACATAAAGTGTGCAGAACCGGTGCTGGCGGGGATTGTGCCATGCAATAAGGCCGATTTGCGCTGTTTTTATAATGCAACGCACTCCAGAATGCCGGCGGCAACGCCAAAACGACCGTGAATGGAGCCGGAAAACGCTGCTGCACTGATTTTAATCAGCAGATGAATTCATTTTAAAATCAACTGCTTATGGCGTATTGCCTGATTTGCGCACAATGTTATCCACATAAATTGTGCATAACTATGAATGGTGTGTGCATGCATCCTATGGACAATCGCAAAGAAGGTTTCTGGTACCCGCTGAGTGGTTATAAAAGAATACAAATCAGCCACTTAATGCGTTTTCTTGAAGTTGCACACAAAGTTATCCACAATATGCAGAAACATGGACATTTTCCGATCCGCAATGCCAATCTATCAGCGCCGATTGCTGCGCGCATCATGATGGATTCGTGCTTGCCGTGAACGGGCCAACACGTTACATTGCGGCTTCGTAATATTCATTCCATTTGCAACATCTACCGGGAGTCTCTTTTGTTCGCCATTATTCAAGCAGCCGGGTGGCCGATCTGGCTGTTGCTCATCGCTTCGGTCATCGCACTGGCACTGATCATTGAACGCAGCCTGTATTTGCGGCGCACTCTGGTGTTGCCGCCCACTTTGCTCGATGAAGTGATCCGCGTGTACCGCAGCGGCAAGGTAAGCGACGACGTGATCGATAAGCTGGAACAGAATTCGCCGCTAGGGCGCGTGCTGGCTGCGGGATTGCGCAGCGTGGACGCGCCGCGTGAAATCATGAAGGAATCGATTGAGGAAGCCGGCAGCGGTGCCGCGCATGAGCTCGAACGCTTCCTGACCACGCTGGGAACGATTGCTTCGCTGGCGCCGCTGATGGGCTTGTTCGGCACCGTGGTCGGAATGATCGAGATTTTCGGCTCGCAAACTGCAGCGGGCGCCAATCCGGCGCAACTGGCGCATGGTATATCAGTGGCGCTCTACAATACCGGTTTTGGATTGCTGATCGCGATGCCGGCACTGGTTTTTTACCGTCATTTTCGCGCACTGGTAGATAGCTTCATCGTCGATATGGAACAAAAGGCAGTGAAATTCGTCGATGTTGTGCACGGTGCACGCAAGGCATAAGCGAAAGGCGCAGCATGAAATTTCGTAAAGCCGGCGGACGTGAAGATCCCGAAATCAATCTGATCCCCTTCATCGATGTGCTGCTGGTGATCCTGATTTTCCTGATGGTCACCACTACTTACAGCAAATTTTCCGAACTGCAGATCACGTTGCCGACCGCCGATGCCGAAAAAGTGCAGCAGCGGCCGTTTGAAATCAATGTCGGCGTTGGCACCGACAACAGCCGCTACATCATCAACGCTGCTGCAGTGCCTTACCATGGCGTGCAGCAACTGGCCGAAAGCCTGAGGGCGGCCGCAACAGTCAACGGCGTATTGCAAAAAGATCCGGTCGTGGTTATCAGCGCCGACGGCAGCGCCCCTCACCAAAGCGTGATCAATGTGCTGGAGGCAGCGCGTCTGGCGCAATTCGCGAAAGTGACATTCGCCACCCAAGTCAGCACCCAGAAATGAACCTGGAAATTCTGAACGAGATCATAAATAGCAGGGGTATGCCAATAAACATGGCATCTTGCGCATAATTATATTGCCTTATTAAAAAATGCTGCAGTGAGTATATTGGCTTGCCAGCACCACCGGAAAACAGCGCATTGGCTCCTGCCGCATCCACTTTCGAAGCTACTTTAAGCCGCGCCTGGCTGCGCCGCGGATTGCTGGCGCGCGCGCTGTGGCCGCTGTCGCGGCTGTTCGGCGCTGTGCTGGCGCTACGGCGGCTGCTGTATCGCCACGGCTGGCTGACGTCGGTGCGGCTGCCAGTGCCGATCATCATCGTCGGCAATGTATTTGTCGGCGGTACCGGCAAGACGCCGCTGGTGATCTGGCTGGTCGATGCATTGCGCCGCGCCGGTCGCACGCCGGGCGTGATTTCGCGCGGCTACGGCGCGTCGGCGGACGTGCCGCGCCTGGTGTCGCCGGAGGCGACGCCGCAGCAGGTGGGCGACGAACCGTTGCTGATTGCCCGTCGTGCGCAGTGTCCGGTAATGGTCGGACGCGATCGGGTGGCAGTGGCGCAAGCATTGCTGGCCGCGCATCCGGAACTGGACTGCATTGTGTCCGATGATGGCTTGCAACATTACCGGCTGGCGCGCGATGTCGAAATTGTCTTGTTCGACGGTCGCGGCGCCGGCAACGGCTGGCTGCTGCCGGCCGGTCCTTTGCGCGAGCCGGCAACGCGCCGGCGCGATTTTACGGTGATTAATGCGGAGCAGGGCGCTGATGCACCTGCCGGCATGCCTGCTGACGCTTACCGGATGCATCTGGGAGGCGCCATCGCGCAGCGCTTGTGCGATCCGGCCCAGCAGTTGCCATTACGCGAGATGGGCGGGACAAGGAAAAACATCGTGGCCGCAGCCGGTATCGGCAATCCGGCGCGATTTTTCACCACGTTACGCCAGGCAGGGCTGGCTTTTGCAGAGCTGCCGTTGCCGGATCATTACGATTTTTCCCTCAATCCCTTTGCCGATATTGGCGCCGACATCATCCTGATCACAGAGAAGGATGCAGTAAAATGTGCGCTTGTGACTGAACTGAAAAACGATCCGCGACTGTGGGTCGTTCCCGTGACCGCGCGCCTTGATGGTGCGCTAGCCCAACAAATTCTGGAGAAATGTCGTGGACACTCGACTGCTTGATATTCTGGTATGCCCATTGTGCAAGGGCCCGCTGGTGCATGACAAAAAAGCGCAAGAACTGATTTGCCGCGCCGACAAACTGGCTTATCCGATCCGCGACGGCATCCCGATCATGTGGGCCGATCAGGCGCGCCCGCTGACTGCGCCGTTGCAGCTCCAGGACAATACGTAAAACACATGGCTTTTACCGTCATCATCCCGGCGCGCCTCGCATCGACCCGGCTGCCCAACAAGCCGCTGGCCGATCTGGGCGGCAAACCGATGGTGGTGCGGGTGGCCGAGCGCGCTATGCTGTCCGGCGCCAGCGACGTCATCGTCGCCACCGACCATCCTGCCATTCTTGCCGCCTGTGCCGCGCACGGCGTGCGTGCCAGCCTCACCCGCAGCGATCATCCGAGCGGCACCGACCGGATCGCCGAGGTCGCTGCCGCCATCGGCTTGGCTGCCGATGCGGTAGTAGTCAATGTGCAAGGCGATGAGCCGCTGATCGATCCGGCCTTGATTGCTGCTACTGCAGCAAAAATTACCGAGGACGTGCCAATGGCCACGGCAGCCCATGTCATCGACGACGTACGGGATGCATTCAATCCGAACGTGGTGAAAGTCGTGTTGGACCGGGCTGGACGGGCATTGTATTTCTCGCGCGCGACCATACCCTGGCAGCGCGATGCCTTTGCGCAATCCCAATCGGTATTGCCGCAAAATTATGTTTCATTGCGTCATATTGGCTTGTATGCGTACCGTAATGCATTTTTGCAAGCCTATCCTGCGCTAACTGTATCGCCGTTGGAGCAGATTGAGGCACTGGAGCAGTTGCGCGTACTGTGGCACGGCTTCCCGATCGCCGTGCACGTCACAGATACCGCGCCGGCGACCGGTGTCGATACCTTGGATGATTTGCTTCGGGTACGGCAATACTTCCCGTAAACGCTTGTTTTACGCCAAAGTTTTGATGCGAATTCGTTATCAAAACGGCGATCCTGCTTAGTTTTGTGGTAAGTTTCGTGAAAAGTTAATGTGATAAAACATATTATCGCAGTGCAGCATATCGTCCTCATCAGGCCCATATCGGATGCAACTGCGGACATAATTCAAACTCGTCTTAGGAAATAACATGCGTCTCATCCTGTTAGGAGCACCAGGTGCCGGCAAAGGTACACAAGCTACATTCATCAAGGAAAAATACAATATTCCGCAAATCTCGACTGGGGATATGTTACGCGCCGCAGTCAAGGCTGGCACTCCGCTTGGCCTGGAAGCTAAAAAGGTAATGGACGCCGGCGGCCTGGTGTCGGATGACATCATCATCGGCCTGGTCAAGGATCGCCTGAAAGAAGCGGATTGTGCCAACGGTTACCTGTTCGACGGTTTCCCGCGCACCATTCCGCAGGCAGATGCAATGAAAGATGCCGGTGTCGCCATCGATTACGTACTTGAAATCGATGTGCCGGATGAAGTCATCATCGACCGCATGAGCGGTCGCCGCGTACATGCTGCGTCGGGACGTACCTATCATGTCAAATACAATCCGCCTAAAGTTGCAGGTCAGGATGACGAGACGGGTGATGCGTTGATGCAGCGCGATGACGACAAGGAAGAGACCGTCAAGAAGCGTCTTGCGGTTTATCACGAACAAACCGAAGTACTGGTTAAATATTACGGTGATTGGGCGCAGGCCGGTATGCCGGGGGCGCCGAAGTATCGCAAGATCGCCGGCGTGGGCCAGGTTGAGGAAATTCGCGATCGGGCTTTTGCCGCACTGGCAGAGTAAAAAAAGCGGACCTTGCGTCCGCTTTTTTTATGTGTAGAGCGTGCGGGAAGCGAGAGTGAGTCGAGAGCAAGTCGTAAACAAAAGAGCCATGCAGTTTTGTGATCAGATGTTATTTCAACCATGTCGTTAATAACAGGAGGAAGCAATATGACAGCAGTCTTATGGTTTGCGGTGCTTAGCGGCTTGGTTGCGGTTATCTATGGGCTCAATTCACGACGCTGGATTCTCAAGCAGGATCCCGGCAACCCCCGGATGCAGGAAATCGCAGCCGCCATTCAGCAAGGTGCTGCCGCCTATCTGGCGCGCCAGTACCGCACCATTGCACTGGTCGGCGTCGTTTTGTTCGTCATCATCGCTATTTTGCCAGGAGTCGGGCTGACCACAGCGATCGGTTTTCTGCTTGGTGCGCTGCTGTCCGGCGCTTGCGGTTTTATCGGCATGAATGTATCGGTGCGTGCCAACGTGCGCACGGCCCAGGCCGCCACCAAGGGCATGAGCCAGGCGCTCGATGTCGCGTTCAAAGGCGGGGCGATTACCGGCATGCTGGTGGTCGGGCTTGGTTTGCTGGGAGTAACGCTGTTTTACTGGGTGCTGACTGCGTCGGCACCACACGGACTGGATCGTACGGTACCGCTGCATGACGTCATCAAGCCGCTGATCGGGCTGGCTTTTGGCGCTTCTCTGATTTCGATTTTCGCCCGGCTGGGCGGCGGCATCTTTACCAAAGGCGCCGACGTCGGTGCCGATCTGGTGGGCAAGGTGGAAGCCGGCATCCCTGAAGACGATCCGCGCAATCCTGCCGTCATCGCCGACAACGTCGGCGACAATGTCGGCGATTGCGCCGGTATGGCGGCCGATTTGTTTGAAACTTACGTGGTTACGCTGATCGCAACCATGCTGCTGGGCAGTCTGCTGATCAAGGGCGCGGAATCGCAGGCAGTGCTGTATCCGCTGGCGCTCGGGGGCGCCTCCATTTTCGCTTCCATTATCGGTTGCAGTATGGTCAAGGCCAAACCGGGCAAGAAAATCATGTCGGCGCTCTATACCGGCTTGTGGTGGGCGGCCGGCTTGTCCCTGATCGGTTTTGCGATTGCGACCTGGCTGATCATGCCGCAAGACATGCGCTTGCCGATGATGGGCTCGGCCCTGGTCGGCATCGTGCTGACCGGTTTGATGGTGTATATCACCGAGTATTACACCGGCACCGATTTCAAGCCGGTCAAGCATATCGCCCAGGCATCGACTACCGGGCACGGCACCAACATCATTGCCGGCTTGGGAGTCTCAATGAAATCGACCGCCTTTCCGGTGCTGGCAGTGTGCGCGGCGATCCTGACTTCGTACTGGCTCGGCGGTCTGTACGGCATTGCAATTGCCGCCACTTCGATGCTGTCTATGGCCGGTATCATTGTGGCGCTCGATGCTTACGGCCCGATCACCGATAACGCCGGCGGTATTGCCGAAATGTCCGGCATGCCGGAATCGGTGCGCGCGATCACCGATCCGCTCGATGCAGTCGGCAACACCACCAAGGCTGTCACCAAAGGATATGCGATCGGTTCTGCCGGTCTCGCGGCGCTGGTGCTGTTTGCCGATTACACCCACGCCCTCGATTCGGCCGGTATGAGTACTTCTTTTGACTTGTCGAACCCGATGGTGATCGTCGGGCTGTTTATCGGCGGCCTGATTCCCTATCTGTTCGGTGCGATGGCGATGGAAGCGGTTGGGCGCGCCGCTGGCGCAGTGGTGGTCGAGGTGCGACGCCAGTTTCGCGACATCAAGGGCATCATGGACGGCAGCGGCAAGCCGGAATACGATAAGGCAGTCGATATGCTGACCGCCTCCGCGATCAAGGAAATGATCATCCCGTCGCTGTTGCCGGTAGTGGTGCCGGTGCTGGTCGGATTGATTCTCGGGCCGGCGGCATTGGGCGGCTTGCTGATGGGCACCATTGTTACGGGCTTGTTTGTCGCAATTTCGATGACGACCGGCGGCGGCGCTTGGGATAACGCCAAAAAATACATCGAAGACGGCAATTACGGCGGCAAGGGTTCGGACGCACACAAAGCGGCAGTCACCGGAGATACGGTCGGTGATCCGTACAAGGATACCGCCGGCCCGGCAGTCAATCCACTGATCAAGATCATCAATATTGTGGCTTTGCTGATTGTGCCATTGCTGCCGACAACCGGCATGCAGAGTGCGGTGATGCCCGCACCGGCGGCAGTTGTGGCCCCATCGGCTGATGGAGGCGGCGTGATTGCTCCGGCTGTTGTGGCAACTCCGGTTGCACCGCCTGCAGCAGCACCGCAGATGTCACCTGTCGTAATCACCTTCGCGTCAGGCGTAAGCGCAGCACCTCCCGGTGCTGCCGAACAACTTGCGCCGATGATTGCGTCCGCCAAGGTTGCCCCCGGTAGCAAGCTGGTATTGAGCGGCTATCACGATGCTAGTGGCGACCCGGCAATCAATGCTGAAATCGCCAAGAATCGCGCACTCAGCATCAAACAACTATTGCTTGCTGGCGGAATAGAAGAGCAGGCAATCGTACTGGAAAAACCGCAAAGTGCATTGGGCGGAGCCGAAGGGGAGCAGGCGCGGCGGGTGGAAGTCAGTCTGCGCTAAGGGCATTCGGGTAAATCAAAAAAGCGGCGAAAGCCGCTTTTTTGTGTTGTGAGGCAAAAATTGGCTACAATTCAATATGATTGACGCTTACGTAAACGTAATATCCGATAAGATTGCGTAAGGCTTCGCACTATTTGAAAGTTCTCTTCTGTAACAAAACCAGCACCCGAAATCCCATTTATCAAGGAAGCAAAACATGCAAATCAAAGATAGCGTATTCATCATTACCGGCGGCGCCTCTGGCTTGGGCGCGGCAACCGCGCGCATGATCGTCGAAGGCGGCGGTAAAGTCGTGCTGGCCGACGTGCAGGTGGAAGCAGGTGAAAAACTTGCAGCGGAATTGGGCGGAAAATTCGTCAAGTGCGATGTCGCTTCTGAAGCAGACGGACTGGCAGTGGTCGCCGCTGCAACTGCAATCGGTACATTGCGCGGCCTGGTCAATTGCGCCGGTGTCGCGCCTGCGGTAAAAACGGTGGGTAAAGACGGCCCGCATCCGCTGGAAGTGTTCCAGCGCGTCATTAACATCAACCTGGTTGGCACCTTCAACATGTCGCGTCTGGCAGCCGATGCAATGGGGAAAACCGACGCTACCGACCAAGGAGAGCGCGGCATCATCATCAATACCGCTTCGGTGGCTGCGTATGACGGTCAGATCGGCCAAGCCGCGTATGGCTCATCCAAGGCCGGCGTGGTTGGCCTGACGTTGCCGATGGCGCGCGACCTGTCGCGTAGCGGTATTCGCGTAATGACCATCGCGCCGGGGATTTTCGAGACGCCGATGTTGCTCGGCATGCCGCAGGAAGTCCAGGATGCATTGGGAAAAATGGTTCCGTTCCCGCCGCGTCTGGGCAAACCGGCCGAATATGCGCATCTGGCAAAAGCCATTATCGAAAACGTGATGCTCAACGGCGAAACCATCCGCTTGGACGGCGCGATTCGGATGCAACCGAAATAATCGGCTGCACTGAGGTGGGTCATTGTCGCAAGGGCAAAACTCCACTCACAATACCGGTTAATCCGATTACACTAAGGCAAGCTTGGCTTGCCTTTTTCTTTGGGAGATCGTCATGACCGCAATCAGAACCGCCGTTGTCGCCTGCGCTGCCGCCGTTTTGCTGGGTGCTTGTGCCAGCAGTCCCGATTTTCGTTATGAAATGCCCGTTGCCGGCATGAATGCGCCGGAAGCCGCCAGCGGCTACACGGAAAAAGCCGGCGTAACCGCCAAAAAATTCATGGTGGCCGCCGCCAATCCGCTAGCCACCGATGCCGGCTACCAAGTACTGAAGGCCGGAGGATCGGCGGTGGATGCGGCGATTGCGACGCAGATGGTGCTGAATCTGGTGGAGCCGCAATCCTCCGGTATCGGCGGCGGCGCGTTTCTGATGCATTTCGACGGCAGCACCGTGAAAGCTTTTGACGGCCGTGAAACCGCTCCTGCCAAAGCGACCGAAAAATTGTTCCAGGATGCGAATGGTAAAGCGCTGCCCTTCTATGAAGGCGTGGTCGGCGGCCGTTCGGTCGGTGCGCCCGGCGTGCTGCGCATGCTGGAACTGGCGCATCGCCAATACGGCAAGCTGCGCTGGAGGGATCTGTTTTCGCCGGCGATCCGACTGGCCGAGCAAGGTTTCGCCGTCAGCCCGCGCTTGGCTACTCTGCTGGCTTCCGAGCAGCATCTGAAAAAGGATGCAACCGCTGCCGCGTATTTTTATGATCAGCAAGGTCAACCGTGGCCGGTTGGCCACGTACTGAAAAACCCGGCGCTGGCGCAAGTTTTCAAGGAGGTAGCCGCAAAAGGTGCGGATAGTTTTTACCAAGGACGCATCGCGCAGGATATTGCCGCCAAAGTCGCTAGCCATCCGATCAATCCCGGCTTGTTGACCGCGGCCGATATCGCCGGCTATCAAGCCAAGGTGCGCGAACCGGTGTGCAGCGATTACAAAGCCTGGACCGTATGCGGAATGCCGCCGCCATCTTCCGGCGGCATAGCGATTGCGCAAATGCTCGGTATTCTGGAAGCGCGTGATATTCGTCCGTTTGCGCCGCAAGACGGGGTCTTGAATGCCAATGCGGTGCATCTGTTTTCGGAAGCGGGACGACTGGCCTATGCGGACCGCGGCCGCTATGTCGCCGATACCGATTTCGTACCGTTGCCGGGCAACAGCTTCAAACCTTTGCTGGACAAGCAGTATCTGGCGCAGCGCGCGGCATTGATCGGCGACAAGTCAATGGGCACGGCCAAGCCCGGCACACCGCCTGCGATGACGCTGGCGTGGGGGCAGGATACGGCGCCTGAGCTGCCCGGCACCTCGCATATCTCGATCGTCGATGGTAGCGGTAATGCGATTTCGATGACGACCACGATTGAAGACGCTTTTGGTTCGCGCCAGATGGTGGACGGCTTCCTGCTGAATAATCAATTGACCGATTTTTCCTTTGACTCCGCTGACGCCAGCGGCCCAATCGCGAATCGGGTGCAAGGCGGCAAGCGTCCGCGCAGCTCGATGGCGCCGACTCTGGTATTTGAAAAAGGCAGCAAAAAGCTTGTACTCGCCACAGGTTCGCCGGGCGGCTCCGCGATCATCAATTATGTCGGCAAGGTATTGGTCGGCACCATGGACTGGGGTTTGAACGTGCAGCAGGCGATCAGCCTGCCGAACTTCGGCAGCCGCAATGGGCCGACCGAACTGGAGCAGAGCCGGGTATTGGATGCGCTGGTGGAAGCGTTGAAGGCGAAAGGCCATAACGTGCGCGTGATGGAACAGACCTCGGGCCTGCAAGGCATCATGCGTCTCAACATCCATGGCGAGGAAATGTGGTTAGGAGGCGCCGATCCGCGTCGGGAAGGAATCGTCAAGGGCGATTAAGGCTGGCGGATCACGCGATGATTGATGCCTGAATCCCGAAGGGGAATCAGGATCGCCACGAGAATTTCAAAAATTATTAAAATATAGGGAGTATATGTATTTTATGTTTAATTTTCGCATAGAATATTTGTGTGTATGAAAAATACAGGGTCCTGTATATTTTGAGTCTTCGACGTTCAACACACTGCAATGCTCTAACGCGATGCTGTGCCACCGATCACAGCATGGAATACAGTTTTTTTAAGCACCGTCTTGATTAATTGTTGCTTTGCCGCATATGGAACAGGTTGCCGTCCTAATTCGGGTTGATTCGTTTTCTACAACACGTTACCCTATGGGGATTCGAATTTCTGGCGCTTGCCAAGAGCTGCACTACATCGATGGGAAATGATTTTGAATTTCAAATCACTGCGCAATACTATTTTTTTTCTTGCCGCGATACTGTTTTCCGCCGGTGCATCGGCAAGAGACGCCGCTACGCTGGCTGTGGTGCGCGCTTCCGCTTTGCCCGGCCCGGCGCAACAGGTATTGATGCAAATTCAGCAGGGCGGTCCTTTTTCTTACGCCAAGGACGGAGTTGTTTTCGGCAATTACGAACAAATCCTGCCCCGGCAAAAGCGCGGGTATTACCACGAGTACACGGTTAAAACACCGGGTTCCCGCAGCCGTGGCGCACGCCGTATTGTGGCCGGCGGCAACCCGCAGACATCGGGCGAATATTATTACACCGAAGATCACTATGCGAGTTTCCGTCGTATTGTTAAGTAAGCAGAAAAAGTGACAGACATAAGTGACGGACACACAAAGCAGCGCTCAATTTTTATACCAGCCGAGGGTTAAATGAGTTTGTTAAACACCGTGCTGCCCAATGTGGTGCAATCCATCCGTGCATTTCGGGTATCCGAACTGCAATCGGAGGCCGCCAATCTTGGACAACATTTTCTGTATGCCTATTGCGGAGAGGCGACGACCAAGCAGCAGGTGCTTTCCACCATTGCAGAATCGTTTCATTTTCCGAAACACTTCGGAAAAAATCTGGATGCGCTGTCGGATTGCCTGACCGACCTGGTACACAAGGCGGGGCGTCAGCCCGGTTTCGTGGTGGTGCTGGAACAGATTCCCAACACGCCGAAATTCGACAAGGAGGCACGCGAAAATTTGCTGGATGTATTCCGCGACGCCGCCGATTTCTGGTCTGAAAAGAAGGTCGCGTTCAGGGTGTTTTACTCTTTCGAGTAGGGTCTGTTACAAGCAGGTCTTGCACGGGCCGACCGCGTTGTCGGCTTTTTGTTTTTCCATCCGAATTTCTATCGGAACTCCAACAAAGGTACAATGCGCGCCATGAAAAACATCGTTATCCTGATTTCCGGGCGCGGCAGCAATATGGAAGCCATAGTGCGCGCTTTGGAAGCCGAGCGCTGGCCGGCCAAAGTTTCTGCGGTCATCAGCAACCGCGCCGACGCAGCCGGCTTGCAATTCGCCGCTGCGCACGCAATACCGACAGCAGTGGTCGCGAACAAGGATTATCCATCCCGCGCCGAGTTCGATGCGGCCTTGCAGGCAACCATAGACGCTTTTGCGCCTGATCTGGTGGTGCTGGCCGGATTCATGCGGATTTTGACAGCGCCGTTTGTCGCGCATTATGCGGGCCGGATACTGAATATTCATCCCTCTTTGCTGCCGGATTTCCCCGGCCTTGCTACGCATCGGCAAGCGCTGGCGGCGGGCGTCACCGAGCACGGTACGACCGTGCATTTCGTCACCGCCGAGCTCGATCACGGCCCGCTCGTCTTGCAGGCAAAAATTCCTGTTTTTCCAGACGATACTGAAGAGTCTCTGGCAGCGCGCGTGCTGGTGCAAGAACATATCATTTACCCGCGTGCGGTACGCTTGTTTATCGAAGGCAGCCTGGCCTCGCAGCAAGAACAGCTCCGCACGGATGCCGAAGCAATTCGGCCCGATCATATAAAGAAGGATTTCGCATGAGATTACCACCCGCTGTCATACACCAAACTGAAGAAGTATTGCGCGAAATTCTGCGCTTTACGGGTCCCGCCGACAGTACGCTCTCACGTTATTTCCGAGACCATCCTCGGTTGGGTTCGCGCGAGCGTGGCGTCATTGCCGAGGGCATTTACGGCCTTTTGCGCAACAAATCGGTATATTCCAGCTTTGCCGAATCAGGCGGCGGTGCAACCATGCGCAAGCTGACGCTGCTCGGTCTGGCAGATGCGGTGGGCGTAGATGCGCTTGGGGGTTTGAGCGAAGATGAGACCGAATGGCTCACCCGCGTGATGCAAATCGATCGTAGTCTGCTGCAGCCTTCGTTACGCTCGAACCTGCCGCAATGGCTTTTCGAAAAACTGGTTGCGCGCGATGGACAGGAGCAGGCATTGCAGTTGGCTGATGCCTTGAACCAGCCGGCGCCGCTGGATTTGCGCGTCAATTCGATCAAGGCGGTACGCGACGATGTTATGGCCAAATTGGCCGAAGCGCCGATTCTATGCGAGCCGACCCCCTATTCATCTTTGGGCCTGCGCGTCATCAAAAAGCCGGCCTTGCAAAACCTGCCGTTGTTCAAGGAGGGCGCGATTGAAGTCCAGGACGAGGGCAGTCAACTTCTGTCCCAGGTTGTGGGCGCCAAGCGCGGTGAAATGGTGGTCGATTTCTGCGCCGGCGCTGGCGGCAAAACGTTGTCTCTGGGTGCAGCAATGCGTAATACCGGCCGCTTGTACGCTTTCGATGTTTCCGAAAAGCGTCTGGCCAAGCTCAAGCCGCGCTTGGCGCGCAGCGGTTTGTCCAACGTGCATCCGGTTTTGATCGCACATGAACGCGATGCCAAGATCAAGCGTCTGGCGGGAAAAATCGACCGCGTTCTGGTCGATGCCCCGTGCAGCGGATTGGGCACATTGCGTCGCAATCCGGATGTCAAATGGCGTCAAACGCCGGAATCGATCGTTGAACTCAATGCCAAGCAGACCGCTATCCTCGATAGCGCAGCAAGACTGGTCAAGGCCGGCGGGCGATTGGTGTATGCAACCTGCAGTTTGCTGAATGAGGAAAATGAAGATATCGTCAGCCAGTTTTTGGCTACCCATCCAAATTTCACTCTGTTGCCGATGAAAGAAGTATTGGCAGAGCAAAAAATTGCACTGGAGATGCAGGATTATTTAAAACTGGTGCCGCATCTGCACCACACTGACGGTTTTTTTGCTGCGGTCCTGGTGCGCAACGCGTTGCCAGCGGTGGCTGCCCCGGCGGCAGAGGCAACTGCTGAACCGGTCGAGATTGCCTGATTGCGTCGACTGGCAGTAATTTTCATGTGCAAACAATGGCTGCGCTTGCGGGCTGGAAGGCAAGCCGCGAGGCGACAGATGCATGCGGTTTGCCTTGCGTTGCTTGGTTTCGCTGCACTGCTGGGAGCATCGGCGGTGCAAGCGTTCGATGCTTCCACCTCAGAGCAAATAGCAGCGCAAGGCACATTACAGGTGGCTTTTTCGCCGTGGGATGATGTTGAAACGTTGATTATCAGCACAATTGATAGCGCAAAAAAACAGGTTTTAATGCAAGCCTATCTGTTGACCAGCAAAAAAATCGCTAAGGCGTTGATTGCTGCGCAACAGCGCGGGGTGAGCGTCATGGTATTGGTCGATGCCGAGCAATCCGCCAAAGTACCATCTTCCAAGGCACATGACTTGGCGCTCAGTGGTATTGCGGTATGGCTCGAAACCCGATATCAAAATGCACATAACAAAGTCATCGTCATCGATGCCGGCACCGAAAATGCCACGGTGATTACCGGCAGTTATAATTTCACTTGGTCGGCGCAGCACAAAAACGCGGAAAATATTCTGATCGCCCGCAAAAATCCGGTGCTCGCAGCACGCTACGCTCTGAACTGGGAGCGGCACAGACAGGGTGCAACGCCCTATAAATAATGGTATTTTTTCTGGTCTTGCAGTGCAGTAAAGAGCCGCATTGCGAATAATCACCACCGCATATTTCCTGCTGATTCCCTGCTCCGATCGGAATTACGCAAATGGCGTACAATGCCGACAAAATTTTAGAATCTAAATTTCACTCAACATGGGAACAATCGCGCAGATGCGATTAACTCTGGAGAAGTAATGGTTTTTAATAGTGTTTTTGAGACGTTTTTGGATTTTCTTTCCAACGGCGTTACCCGTGCAAGCGCGTGGCAAGTGTTCATTTTTACAATGATTGCAACCCATATCACGATTGTCTCGGTCACGATTTTTTTGCACCGCTGTCAAGCCCACCGCGCTCTCGAATTACATGCCATTCCGAGTCATTTTTTTCGATTTTGGCTATGGCTGACTACCGGACAGGTGACCAAGGAATGGGCGGCGATTCATCGCAAGCATCACGCCAAATGCGACACTGCAGAAGATCCGCATAGTCCGGTTACGCGCGGCATCAAAAAAGTGCTGTTCGAAGGCGCCGAACTGTATCGCGCCGAATCGAAGAATCGGGAAACCATTACAAAATATGGACATGGCACACCCGATGATTGGCTCGAGCGCAATATTTACACCAAATACAGCGGCGTTGGCGTGGTGCTGATGCTGTTTATCGATGTAATGCTGTTTGGCGTGATTGGCATTTCTGTCTGGGCAGTGCAAATGATGTGGATTCCGATTACTGCCGCCGGCATCATTAACGGCATTGGCCATTATTGGGGCTATCGGAATTACGACTGCGCCGATGCCTCGACCAATATCGTGCCGTGGGGTATTTTGATTGGTGGCGAAGAATTGCATAATAATCACCATACTTTTGGCACTTCTGCCAAATTGTCGTCGAAATGGTATGAGTTCGATATCGGCTGGATGTACATCCGGATAATGGAAATCATCGGTTTGGCACAGGTCAAAAAAATTGCCCCGCAACCGAAATTCGACCGGAAAAAACTGATCGCTGATCTCGACACGTTGCAATCGGTGATTGCCAATCGCTATGACGTAATGTCGAAGTACGCCAAATCTCTGAAATACGCATGGCATGCGGAGTTGGTGCAGTTAAAAGAAAAAACCCATTTGGAAGCAAGCTTCCTGCGCTCGTCGAAGAAACTGTTACAGCGCGAACCGGGCAAGTTGGAAGCCACGCATCGGCAACAACTTTCCGAATTGTTTGCGCACAGCAAAGCGCTTGAAACCATGCACGAAATGCGTGTCGAACTGGGGGCAATCTGGGAGCGTTCGAACGCCAGTCGCGATCAATTGCTGCATCAGTTGCAAGATTGGTGTGTCAGGGCCGAAGCTTCCGGCATCAAGGCGTTGCAGGATTTTTCCCTGCGCTTGCGCACTTACGCTTAAAACGGCGCGATATATCTGCGGCGTGGTTGGCTGCTCTTGATAGGATTAAATGGCCCCACGCTCTCGGGGCCATTTTTTTGCATGAAATTTTTATCATTGAACGCAACAAATAAAAAAGCCCCGCAAAATCACGTTTTGCGGGGCTTTCTATCGACAAAAATCGCTTATTTGATTTTTGTTTCTTTGTAGGCAACATGCTTGCGCGCCTTGGGATCGAACTTCATGATCTCCATTTTTTCAGGCGTGGTGCGCTTGTTTTTTGTCGTGGTATAGAAGTGACCTGTACCTGCAGTCGATTCCAGTTTGATTTTGTCGCGGCCAGATTTTGCCATGATTTTTTCCTTTATCCCGTTGCGCTAATTAAACTTTTTCGCCGCGGGCGCGCATGTCGACCAATACGGCATCAATGCCGATTTTGTCGATGATACGCAAACCGGCATTCGACAACCGCAGAGAAACCCAACGATTTTCCGATTCGACGAAAATGCGGCGATTTTGCAGATTAGGCAAAAAGCGACGCTTAGTTTTGTTGTTTGCGTGGGAAACATTATTGCCGACCATTGGTCCTTTTCCCGTAACTTGGCAGACACGTGCCATGCTTTACCCCCTTAATGAATTCCGAATTCGGAAAAAACGAAAGTATAGCCAAAAAACCGTGATTTATCAATGACTTGTGAAAATAAATTGTGTCATGATTTATATTTTTATTTAACAATATTGTTTCTGGTTTATATGAAGCTCTATCTCT
>Ga0366811_1016_pt1 | contig 23716 bp, 25 predicted proteins | sample TotcelN113001N13_FD_207018 | JGI IMG/M metagenome (GOLD analysis project Ga0366811, IMG submission 207018) | Enriched cells from coal bed in the Powder River Basin, Montana, United States - Total cells N11 rep3 HSBNCT.N11.300.1.N13 ...
AAACGGACGTGAGTTGAATGGTCGTACCTGGAATGAGATGCCGCTAATACAACAATAGAGATAAATGTCCGACGATAAATATTTCTGGAAAATTGGTTACCCGCCGCCACGTATTGAACGGCACAGTCAAACGAAACATGAAATCGTCGAAGAGTACGTCAGACGATATGTGTTGACCCTGATGGCGCCTGCGCATATTCCAGAGCTACGTCTTTCCATAATTGATGGATTTTGTGGAGGAGGTTGTTACCAGACCGAAGACGGGCAGGTTGTGGACGGCTCCCCCCTTTTAATGATGCGTGCCGTGCGCGAAGCTCGGATGTTACTCAATCTGGATCGGCGAATTCCACGCAATATTAATGTCGATTATTCATTCATTGATATTCTGCCGGACACAACTGGGTATTTGGATCATTGGCTTTCTGCAAGACTCGATGAAAACGCCATCGATCTGATTGATTACAGGCAAGCAGAAGTTATCACCAGCGATTTTCTTCAATCACTTCCATACCTCATCCAAAAGATTCAGCAACGCAAAATGGGTGAGCATGCACTTTTTATACTTGACCAATACAGCTACAAAGACATACCTCTCCCTCAAATATCGAACATTTTACGTACTCTTAATGGTGCGGAAATTGTCATGACGTTCAACGTAGACAACATGACTACGTTTTTATCAGACCATGCTTCAAATCGCAAATCACTAGAAAACATTGGGCTGGATAAATACATCCCGTGGGCTGAACTGAAATCACTTAAAGTCACCCAGAAACAGGAGTGGCGTCAAATATTACAGCGGCATATTGCTTACGGTATTCGACGCGAAACTGGCGCGAAATTTATGACCCTATTTTTTGTTAAACCAAAAGGATCAAACTCTTGGGGTTATTGGCTAATCCATTTGTCAAATGAATATCGTGCACATGCCGTTATGAAGGCGTTGCATTGGGAAAATGCCACGGAATTTGGGCATGAACTGGAACCGGGCAGATTTACGCTTGGCTACAATACGAATAAGGATACCGAATATACCAAGCAGCAAACTTTTGAGTTTTCAGGGGCTGGTTCAAGAGACGCATGCATCAATGGAGTACATGAATACTTCGGCCAAGCCGTCTTTCAACTTGATGAGCCTATCCGGCTAGCCGAGCTATTTAAAAGTTGTGTCACCAATTCCACTGCCGCCGAAGATCACTTGATGGAGGCAACGCGTCAGTTGCATACCTCTAAAAATATAATCATTACTTCAAAGGATGGCACTGTCAGACGAAATAATAAAACTTACAGTCTTAGTGACACTATTGAAGCCTCGAAACAAATTATCTTGATTTAGTGCTGAGGAAATGGCAAAAGTAAAGTGTAAAAAAGTTTTTTATTACCTGTCATTATGAAGATGCGGCATTTGTTCTTCTGGTCGATACATTCCGCGACATTAAAACTCAGAAGGAACTGCCTGTTGTATACGGCGGCGGAACTTCGCTCATCACTATAAAGTCGCCCCTAAGCCCTTGCGCACGAGCGCGGCTTAGCGTGACCTCGGCAGTTTCTCCTAACGCATAGGTCAACACAGAGCAGCCTCCTGCTTGGCAAGGTGATGCCCATTCAACTGCCGGAGGCTTGTTACTCCAAAAAAGTTCCCACTCCGAAAGGTTCCCTTAGTTTAATATACTTGCCAATATGCAAAATGCGCGCCCATGAGCATTTTGCCTGCACGGTTGACTTTCCAATTGCTGTTAAACCAGTACATCTCGCAAACGCACAACAACATGACCGCACTGCAAACGCTGCTAACCACCTACCGACAAGCCTCTGTTACCGAACGCGAAAAAGGCACCTACTTTGAAGACTTGATTTGCACGTATCTGCGCAATGAAGCTACCTACCGCGACCTGTACCAGAAGGTTTGGCGTTACGCAGACTGGGCCATCGAGCAAGGATTGGATGCGCGTGATACGGGCATTGATTTGGTCGCACAAATGCAAGGCACAGGGGAATACCACGCGATTCAGTGCAAGTTTTATGCGGAAGATTATCGGGTACAAAAAGCCGATATTGACAGCTTCTTTACGGCGTCTGGCAAAAAGACATTCTCACATCGCATCATTATCGCCACTACCAACAATTGGAGTGAGCATGCCGACGATGCCTTGCAAAATCAGCACCCACCGGTCAGCAAGATTGACCTAAACGACCTGGAAAATAGTCAGATTGATTGGGCGAAATACCAGCCTGACCAGACACCGATATTCAAAAAGAAAAATTTAATCCGCGACCATCAAAAACTGGCACTTGCAGCGGTTGAGAGCGGATTAGAAAGCGCCGACCGAGGCAAGCTGATTATGGCGTGCGGCACGGGAAAGACTTTCACCAGCTTGAAAATTGCCGAGAAGCTGGCCGGGGCAGGCAAGCGCGTCTTGTTTCTGGTGCCGAGCCTTTCGTTGTTATCGCAAACACTCACTGAGTGGACGCAGCAAAGCGATACTCCGCTGCACAGCTTTGCCGTATGCTCGGATAGCGATGTCGGCAACAAGCGCAAAAAAGATGACGATATAGTGCAGACTTTCGCTCACGAGTTGCGCTATCCCGCCACCACCGAACCGTCACGGCTGGCACTGGAAATGGCTAAGCGGCACGACGGTCATCACATGAGCGTCGTATTTTCGACGTATCACTCCATCGGCGTCATCAATAAGGCGCAGAAGGAATTTGGACTCGGTGATTTTGACCTGATTATTTGCGATGAAGCGCACCGCACCACTGGCGCGACTTTCGATGACGAGGATGAAAGCAACTTCGTTAAAGTGCACGATGCGGAATTTATTCGGGCCGCAAAACGGCTTTATATGACCGCTACGCCGCGCATTTACGGCGACAATGCAAAAGCCAGCGCGGAAAAAGATAAAGTGACGCTGTGTTCGATGGATGACGAAGCGATGTTCGGCAAGGAATTGTTCGTTATCACCTTTTCGGAAGCGGTCAAGCGCGGCCTTCTGGTCGATTACAAGGTTATCGTTTTGTCGATTGATGAAGCCCATGTGAGCCGCCGATTGCAAGGGCTTTTAGCCGATGAAAATAACCAGCTCAAAGTGGATGATGCAGCCAAGATAGTCGGTTGCTGGAAGGCGCTGGCAAAACAAGGCACGCAAGACGACCTTATTGGTGATTCTGACCCAATGCGCCGCGCTGTTGCGTTCTGCCAGGTCATCGAAGTGCAAAAGGCCGCGAAAACACACAAGGTCAGCTCCAAGAACATTGCCAGCATGTTCCAGTCCGTGGTCGAGGCATATCAAGAGCAAGAGGAATTCGAAACCGTTGCAAGGCTTGCCTGCCAAGCCGAGCACGTTGATGGCAGCATGAACGCTGGCAAAAAAGAAGAAAAGCTGACGTGGCTAAAAGCCGAACCGCCTGAAAACACCTGCCGCATTCTCAGCAATGTTCGCTGCTTATCGGAAGGCGTGGATGTACCCGCACTGGATGCGGTGATTTTCCTGACTCCTCGCAATTCACAAGTTGACGTGGTTCAGTCTGTTGGCCGGGTCATGCGCAATGCGGAAGACAAAGCGATCGGCTATAAGAAAAAGCGCGGCTACGTTATCCTGCCAGTGGTGGTACCGGCTGGCGTAGAGGCGCATGAAGCCTTGAATGACAACAAAACCTATAAAGTGGTCTGGCAGGTACTCCAAGCCTTGCGCTCGCACGACGACCGTTTTGATGCGATGGTGAACAAGCTCGACCTGATTGGTAATGATAAATCCAAAATGGAAATCATTGCCATTACCGATAAGATAACGAAGAAAGCTGAAAAGACTGAAGGAACCAGCAACAAACAGGCGGGCAAAGGCGGCTTTACCATCGGCGAGCCGGTAAGGCAGCCCAGTACTGACACTCAGGCTGAACTGCAATTTGAAATCGGGGAAATAGAGCGCGCCATTTATGCCAAGGTCGTACAGAAATGCGGCAACCGTCATCACTGGGAAGACTGGGCCAACGATATTGCTAAAATTGCGCGTACCCATATTGCCCGTATTACCGCCATCATTGAAAGCCCGGAAAATGAAAAGGAACGTGCTGCATTTTCAGCTTTTGCGGCGGAATTGCGCGACGACCTGAACGACAGCATCACCGATGCCGAAGTAATCGAGATGTTGGCCCAGCACCTGATTACCAAGCCGGTATTTGATGCGCTGTTTGAAGATTACAGCTTTGCAAAGCACAACCCGATTTCGCTCGCTATGCAGGGCGTGTTGGACGTGCTACAAGAGCATCATCTGGGAAAGGAAGCCGACACTCTCCAACGCTTTTACGATAGCGTAAAGATGCGCGCAGAAGGTATAGAGAATGCCGACGGCAAGCAGCGAATTGTTGTTGAGCTATACGACAAATTCTTTCGTAACGCCTTTCCCAAGATGACTGAACGGCTGGGCATTGTCTATACGCCAGTCGAGGTGGTGGATTTCATCATTCACAGTGTCAACGATATCCTAAAAAGCGAATTCGGCCAGACCCTAGGTAGCGACAACGTCCACATCATTGACCCCTTCACCGGTACTGGCACTTTCATTACCCGCTTGATGCAAAGCGGACTAATTAGGAAGGAAGATTTGCCCAAAAGATACGCCAGCCAGATTCACGCAAATGAAATTGTCCTGCTGGCTTACTATATCGCAGCCATCAATATTGAAGCGGTGTATCACAGCATTGTCGGAGGCGAATATAAGCCATTTAATGGCATCTGCCTGACAGATACATTCCAGCTACATGAAAAGGATGACCTGATAAGCGACATCATGCTGGCGAATAGCGACCGTCGCAAAATACAAAAGAATTTAGATATTCGGGTGATTATGGGAAACCCGCCATATTCTGCTGGTCAAGGCGATGAAAATGATAACAATAGAAATTATAACTACCCATTATTGGATGAACGCATATCAAAAACATATGTTAACAATTCAAAAATTAAAATGGGGAAAAGTAAAACATATGATTCCTACATCCGCGCTATACGATGGGCAACGGATAGAATTGGAAATAGTGGCATTATAGGATTTGTATGCGGAAACGGATTTGTTGATAGGTCATCCATGGATGGGATGCGCAAATGTCTTGCTGATGAATTCACTAGCTTACATATTTTTAATTTGCGCGGAGATATACGAAAAAACATAATCAGTAAAGGAGAGGCGAAAGAGGGGCAAAATATATTTGATAGCGCAAGCATGACCGGAATTGCCATCATTATTTTAGTAAAAAACCCTAATCAAAAAAATAGTGGGAATATTTTTTACCATGACATTGGAAATTCATTAAGCAAGATTCAAAAGATAGAGATAATTAAAAATTTTCATTCTATCAAAGAAATTAGCAAAAAAAATGAATGGGCTACTATAACTCCTAATAATTATTATGATTGGATTAACAAACGAGATTATAAATTTTCATCGTATATTAGTATGGGCGACAAAAAAAATAAAAATACAGAAATAATATTTAATAGCTATTCCATGGGGATAAAAACAAATAGAGACCCTTGGGTTTATAACTTATCAAAATCTATTTTAATAATAAACATCAATAAAATGATAGATTTTTATAATAATGAATTAGTCCGACTAAATGGTTTTAATAGCAAAGAAATTGATATTCACTTAAATAGAGATAAAACAAAAATAAAGTGGACAACTGATATTCAGTCAGGAATATCCAAAGGAAAAAAATATCAAGTAATTAAAGAAGATATTCGGATTGGTATATATAGGCCATTTTATAAATCATGGGTATATGCAAATAGCAACTGGAATTGGACACGCCATTTAATGCCAAGTTACTTCCCCGTCAATGAATCCAAAAATCGTGTAATTTGTGTCAGTGGCGTGGGAGCAAGAAGCCGTTTTTCTGCATTAATGACAGATACTCTGCCTGATCTTCAACTTATTGATAATGGACAGTGTTTCCCTCTTTATATATACGAGAATGTTGTCCAAAAAAAATCGAAATCACTAATCCCTTCTGATAGCGATTTATTTCGATTTGATAATAATGATGAATATTCTCCTCCCATAAGTGATTCAAATCGAAGAGATGGAATTAGTGAAGGTGGATTAAAGCATTTTCAAGATTCATATCGTGATAAAACTATTACTAAAGAAGATGTGTTCTATTACGTTTATGGCTTATTACATTCACCTGAATATATTGATAGATTCGCTGATAATTTAACAAAAGGATTACCTCACTTGCCGTGTGTTGGAGTTAACAATGATTTTTGGGTTTTCTCCAAAGCTGGTCGAGAACTTGGTGATTTGCACGTTAACTATGAATCGGCCCGTCGTTATCCAGTTAAATACGTTGGTGACAAGTTCACGTTAGACAAGCTAAATGATGAAGATTTGCGGTTGGAAAAAATGAAGTTTGGCAAAAAAACCGATGGGGCCAAGAATATTGATGATAAGACCACTGTAGTTTATAACCACAAAATTACAATGACTGGCATACCCATCGAAGCCTATGATTATATTGTTAGTGGTAGACCTGCATTAGAATGGGTGATGGAGCGCCAACGCATCAAGTTAGACAATGACAGCGGCATTGTCAACGACGCCAACGATTGGGCCATAGAAACGATGGGTAATGCACGCTACCCACTTGAATTGTTCCAGCGGGTTATCACGGTTAGTCTCGAAACGATGAAAATCGTAAATGCATTGCCGCCGTTGGTTATTCATGAGGGCGTTGGTAAAGATGTAGAGCAGCAAATCGACTGCGCAATTACCGACATAACCGAAGCGGTGTGATGAATTTTGCGAAGTGACTGGTGGTAAACCCGCCTCATGCGGAGGAAAATCTCATATAAATAAATCCCATAATTCGGATATGCGATAAACATCGCAACCAGTAGCTGCCCGAATCTTATCCATTTCCTCGTCGGTTGCATCATCGGGCACTGAACGCGGTAACGGTTTGAGTTTTTTTTCGCCGGAAACAGCTTCACGTTCCAGTCGATTCAATCGTTCATTTAATCGCATATCGGTTCTCCAATAGGGAAATTCGGGCTTCCAGTTCATCTATCTCAACGATACGCGCCAACGCTCCGACTGCGCCCAATAGCGTGACCCCTTGGCTTGGTGCAAGCTCACCAGTAGCAACGGCAGCCAGAACGGCGCGCCCCTGTTCTGTCAGCGTGCCATCGGGCAGCTTCACTATCTGCGGCAGCTCCGTTGGCTTTAAAGCGGGCAGGGTGCGCTCCAAAATCAGCCTCGCAGCTACCGGGTCGCCTTCCAACGCCCTTGCTGTCATTGCCTGCAAAATGTCCGGCAGGCGCTTTCCCAGCGCGGCCCGGAGCTTTTGAAGTTCGCCTGAACCAGGAGGCTTACCTTTGGGATTGCCGCTCTCGCCGGGCTTCCATGCATGAGGAGGAGTTTTGCGTTTTTGTGTCGTCATCTCTGTTTCCTTTCTGAAATTTCAGACGGATAGAGCCAGTCATGTAAATCTAGTTCAGGAAAATGCATCGCAAAAAGTCGCGACTGATCCCAGGAAAGTTTTTGCCAAATTACACGGTTGCTACCTGAGTACTATCCGTGCCGCATCCATATTTTGAAATAATCCCGAGTACATATGGTAACTTCTATAAAGCACTACGATAGCGGTAGTACGAAGCCAGCCATAATTCACTGCATAGCTACGTATTCCGTAGTTATGCCAGCCGGTATATCTTATAAATCGTAGCTATCCTGAAATAACGACTACGACAATCGCAGTAAGGACGTTAATTTCAGGCTATCTGTTTTTAAACCAAGCACGGCCACCTCCCTTTATCCCATGCGCCATATGGAAACGCAGCCGGCTTGATGTCAAATTTGTCTGACGGATTAATATAGAGCCACGTTATGCCGTACAGGCTGCATAGATTTGGCCGCCGTCCTTTTCTGGTTTCAGCAATGAATCCCGCTTCTAGCAGTTCCCGTTTGGCAGCATGCAAGGTTTCTTCGGATTTCCAGCCGCGTGGTTTCATGATTTTCCATGCCATGCACAAGTCGCCATTATTTATACCGTTGAACTGACTGCCCATGTCGATGAGCAATTTCACGGCCTTATATGACAAACCGCGATATGCCTGACTATTCAATACGGCGTGGGGGACTGCAAGATAACCGCCAGTAAATTGATTTTTTCTCTTTCGGCCCATGCTATCCCCCTGCTTGACGCCGTAAGAAGCAATAAAGACCCCGCAATTCGCAATAACCCATTGAAGCGAGGTCAGGGCCAATCCCCAAGCCGGAAAAGCGCGCAGCTAGCCAGTCGAGTTCATCAAGCCAGTTTTCGTCGTCTGTTTTTTCATTTTTGTTCAGCCAGGAAAATAATTTGTCTGTGCTCATGCCCATTCTCCTTACGCAATTCGCGCTTTGGCAGCGCGCAGTTCGCCGACATTCCAAGTCGTACAGCGCAGAGAATGTTTTCTGGGGGATGGGATGCGACCGGCTTTGACGTTGCGCCAAACCGTGGCGGGAGAACAGCCGTAAATAGCAGAAACCGTCGGCAGACGGACTTCCGCGCTGTCAGGAAGTGAATCGAACTGTTGTAATGCCGGGGGAATCGGTGTGGTTTGCTGTGCCATTTGGAGACTCCTTATGAAAGGTTGAGCCTCCACTAAACCAACCACTCTGTACGTAACCACGTTACGTACAGAAGAAATTTCACATTATTTTTTACATTTGCTCAGTTCCCGGCCGAAAGTCTGAAAGTTCATCGTTCTTGGACGGCTACCGTCTTTTGCCTTGTACCAGATATATGGGATTTCCACGTCTTCATTAATTACTTCACAATCAAAAGCCAATTCGTCCACGGTCGCGCAAAATCTCTCCCAAAGCTCCATTGGAAATTCGTTTGGATAGTTTTTCGCCAGTTGCTTAATTTTGCCGTTGAGCGTTTCACCATTATCGAATTTGGCACTCCGGGGGTTTTTCGCATTTTCTGTCTGGCTATTGCGTTGCTTCTCGCCCATATCAACACCGGGAATATCCAGCGCTAGGTAGGCGGACAGAACCGCTTCTTGCCGGATATCGGATAGTGTTTCTTCTTCCAAAGCGCGGCTACAAATATTAAGAAGGTCGAGGTATCTATTGAAGTATTTACGCTGCGCCACGGAAAGCTTTGAATATCCACGGGCGGCAAAGGAGAACGCTATAGCATCGGCATTATTGGCCAAGTTCCATTTCAAGCTGATACCCTTGGCTTCGTAAGCCGCTCTCGCATGGTCTGAAATCGGATGACGTTGAATTCTTGCTTTTAGCGGCTCAAAATATTTAATGGCAACGTCGCGCATTTGGGCAACCAAATTCATTTTTCCCGCTCCATCCATTTGCCTGAACGCGCTTCGCAAATGAGGTATTTCTTCGATTGGGTTCATTGCGTCCCTTAAGAACTAACTTCGATAGGAATACGCAGCTTTGTTTATGGTGTCGTCGCAAGCAGCTACACAATTTTTCTGTTTTGCGGTGTTAAGGTCGCTTATGGACTTACTTTCCCGCAATATTTCTCCCACCGCTTCATCATTAATGTGCGCTTTCGGAGCAATTCGCCGCGCCTATAAGCGGCTTTAACCTTGTCATCAATCGCATGCGCTAGCGCCATATCTGATACAACCGGGAGAATATTTGTCTCCTCATTTGCCCAATCCGTAATCGTGCTGCGAAAACCGTGAACGGATATATCTTTCCCCATACGACGTAGAACTTGAGTAAGAGTCATATCCGATAAAGGATCGCCCTTGGTGTTCGGGAAAAGGTAATTGCTGCCATCGATACGCGGCAGCGCTTTGAGCAATGCAATGGCTGCATCGGACAGCGGCACTTTATGTTCCTTCCCGGCTTTCATCCGGCTAGCGGGAATCATCCAGGTTCGCTTATCAAAATTAATCTCGTCCCAAGTGGCAAGGCGTACTTCACCCGACCGCACAGCCGTCAGAATAAGGAATTCAAGCGCCTTTGCTCCCATTCCTTCTTTCTCACGCAACTCCGCCATGAACGAACCTATTTCCTCGTAGTCCAGGGCCTTATGGTGCTCCACTTCTGCTATCTTTGAAGGTTGGGGAAGCAGCTTATTCAGATGGCCGCGCCATCGAGCAGGGTTATCTTTTGACCTATATTCTCGTGCTCCTGCCCAGTCCAGCACGTTTTCGATGCGACCGCGCAGCCGGGTAGCGGTTTCTGTTTTGGTATTCCAGATTGGTTCTAGAATGCGCATTACATGGGCCGTATTCACGTCGCGGACGAGCACTTTTCCAATTACGGGGTAAGCGTATGTAGCCAGGGTGTTTCGCCATTGTTCGCCGTGTTTTGCATTCTTCCATTCCGGCTCTTTGGCGGCGATGTAGGCGGCGGCGCATTGCTCGAAGGTGAGGGCGGCGGCGCGGGAGGCAGCAAGTGCGCTTTTGAGTTTGCGGCTTTCTTCGATAGGGTCAATGCCGTTTTTGATTTTGTCGCGAGCAATGCGGGCAGATTCTTTGGCGGCCGATAACGTTACAGAAGGATAACCACCCAAACCCATTTCCCTGCGTTTTCCACCTATCATGGTACGCAACACCCAGGAGCGCGCCCCAGATTTCGTAATTTGCAATGCTAACCCGGACACTCCGCCGACAAAATGATGTCCCGGCTCGGTTAAGCGGGAAACGTGAAGGGCGCCCAGTTCGCTGTCTTTTGTCTTACCCATCATACTACCCATCAATTAATATGAAATTAGATGATATTAAATGATGCATTATGCGTCAAGCTTTCTTGCAGGCAGCATGGATGCTATAGGTAAATGATATGAAATGATGTAATATGCAACCTAGAGATGGGGGACACCCTCTCCGCCAAGAATACGCGCGGTTGGATTTAAAGGGTAAGCGGGCGCAACCCTTTTGCCGCTCCCAAGGTTCAATCAAGAATCTTTTTACTTCAAGTAGTATCAAGTCAGATGTTTCCTATTCTACAAAAAGTATTTGCCAAAGTATTTCATCTTGAAGATGATAATCAGGGCAAGTTGGAGTTGGTTTCCAAAGCTCCGGCCTCAAAGAAATCCGCCAAAACGACAAAGTCTAAAAAAGAATCAGGCACCTACCTGATCTAGTCTTGTAGACGGTTCCATGATTAATAGTTGAGAAAGCCCCCAGGAAGCCTTGCAGTTTCTTGGGGGCATTTTCATATGAGGGTCCGTTAGCCTTATGGAAAATTTCTATAGCCCTTTGGAATTTCCATTGCTCCTGTCTCGGCAATGTGCGCATAGGCTTCAATCTCGCTGATAAGGGCCTCTTGCCTTTCCTTGGTGGGTTTTTCCTGGAAGTGCTCCATAAATTTATTCAATCTCTTGGCCTGTCTGAGCCATTGGTTTATATCCGGAATGCCATTCATACTGTTTGTACATCCCTACGGTTTGATAATTCCATGTGTGCGCTTAGTGACTCAATGGCCATCTATTTGGATAAAAGGGACGACTGGGCAAAGAGTTTGCCTAGTGCGTCGATTACGGTAGTGGCTGTATTCAAATTGCTTGCTTCAGGCTCAGGTTGATGGCCATTCGCTTTTGTCTGTTTTTCATGTCGCTTTGATCCATATTTCAGTTTTCACGGGATCGCTGCAAGTAAGCCCGGATAATTTCCCCGTGCTCCATCGGCAAAAGTTTTAGGTGCGAACATCGGCTTTTCCAGTTGCCGCATTTGCCCGAGACTGGAACGCTCTCGATCTTGCTTAAGATCTTGATATATTGCCAAAACAGCCTTTTGCGTAACGGTAGAAAACCTTCAGCAATCCGTTGTCAATATTGCCATTATTTGCCTTTGACAACACAACTTGCGTCAATGTCGGGCTGCCGCATTGTTGATTAATGTCATCTATTGCATTTAAGAATGCATTTTCCGTGTCATAAAAAAATAGCTCAGGCCCCTTGCAATGCCATGCAAAGTTGTCTGATGGCGATAGGTCTTGGATTCTTTCGTTGAATACCAACAAGTACCAGCGGATTTTTATTGTCCGAGTCCGTTCTTCATGTTTTTGCGATGGCTTATTGCAACGATAGAGTCAGCCAGGATCGCTCCCGGTACCAGGCAAATTGTGTCGGATATGACAGCATCTTTGATTTTTATCGACCTGAACCATATGCAGACGCAAGAGAATGGAACCAATGGCGGCGATAGGACACTATATGAAAAGGCTCTGCTTTCTGTTCATATGCATGGCGACCCAGGCAAACGCAGCAGATTGGGTAAAAGTGGATGAGTCTGAAAAACAAGCCCTCTATGTAGATAAAAGCTCTTTTCATAAAGGGGGCGGTTTAGTGCGGTTTTGGGAGAAAGCCGTCCTGAAAAAAACCGAGATTATCGGGGGGAAGAAAGTCAAGTCCCTTAAAGCCCAGTATTCGATATCCTGCTCGGAAAAAACGCAACAAATCAAGTCAGCCTTTTTCTATTCAGCCACGGGCGAGGTTGTCGGTTCGCTGGGAATGCAAAAGAAAGTCGGGATTGTCCCGGGCACTCTGCGCGAAGCGGCTTATGAAGCGCTCTGCAGATAGTGAATGGGGAGCCGGGATGTTGAGCGCGGTCCAGGCTTGAGCATCTTTCGGGACGACCATGTTTTCCACGTGTCATGGCATGGTCTGGTCATCAAAGGTACTCGATTTTTCCCTCGTGGTTTATCAGTCTTGGCCGATCAAAACTTTCACTCGTAACAAACGGAATGCCGAGGAAATAGCCTTCCTCGGTGTAATCCTCGAAATAGCGCGGATAGTCGCGCATCAATTCATTCAAAAATCCATTCATGACTTTTGGGTGCAGTTCAATGCGTTCCGGCAACTCCCCGTCATGTTTATGCAGATACTCATAAATTGAATAAATGATCATTCGCGCATTGCCAAGCGCTATCTGTTTTGCAGCCGATTTTTTATAAGTCACAATCCCCTCCCTTGGTGCCGGCTAGATATATCTGATGTGCAGTCTATCTTTTCAGGCAAGGGCGGATGCTGACGAAAGTCTCGTGCAGGTCTTTTTGGGCGGAGATTGCGGGCACGGCGATTAAGGAAGGAGAGTACCTTTGCGGGCCGGCCGCGTCTTGCAGAAATGACTTATGGAGTCAGCACAACTTTGCGGCAGTCATCCTCTTTTTCATCGAATATCTCGTAACCGGTAGCGGCTTTCGCCAGCGGCATTCTATGGCTAATGATGACTTCCGGGTGCAACTTTCCCGATTCGATATGGCCCAGTAGTTCCGGCATGAAGCGCTGTACGTGCGTTTGCCCCATCTTGAAGGTCAACCCTTTTTCGAAAGCGTCGCCGAAGAGGAATCCATGTATGAAGCCGGCATAAACTCCCGGCACGCTGACCGCCCCCCCCGCGGCGCACGGCTGCGATACATTGCCTTAATGCTTTGCCGCTGCTGCCTTCCAGCTTCAGGTTGGTCATCGCAGTCTCGATCGCACTTCCCTTGGCTTCAAAGCCGATGGCGTCGATGGCTGCATCGACGCCACGGAAATCAGTATTCTGAATGATCATTTCGGCCGGATCGACCTCGTCGAAGTTAATCGGTTCCACCCCGTATGTTTCCTTTGCGAACGCCAGGCGGTAGTCGTGATGGTCTACCATGAATATGCGTTCCGCGCCCAGCATGCGCGCGCACGCAGCGGACATCAGGCCGACCGGACCCGCGCCAAAAATGACGACGCTCGAACCCGGGCCGATGCCGGCGTTGAGTGCGGCCTGATAGCCGGTCGGAAGAATGTCGCTTAAAAAAAGCACGCGCTCATCAGAAAGGACCGCCGGCACCTTGATGGGACCCACGTTTGCCTTCGGCACGCGCGCGTATTCAGCCTGCCCTCCCGGAATGCCGCCATACAAATGGGTATAGCCGAACATCGCTGCGCCTGGGCGAATATCTTTTTTGTTAACGATGGCGCCGCGATTGGGATTAGTCGTTTCGCATGCGGAAAACAGCTGCTTGTTGCAAAAAAAACAGTCACCGCACGAAATCGTGAACGGCACAACAACGCGATCGCCTTTTTTGATTCTGGTAACTTCCCGGCCGGCATCGACGACGATGCCCATGAACTCATGTCCCAAAATATCGCCGCTTTTCATTGCCGGCACTTTTCCACGATAAAGATGCAGATCGGAGCCGCAAATCGCCGTCGCCGTTATTTTCAGGATAACGTCGTCAGGCGCTTGCAGAACCGGATCCGGGACGGTTTCGACACGGACGTCATGACTGCCTTGGTAGGTAAGGGCGCGCATTCTCATGCTCCTTTGCTAAATGCCGCTGTCGGCAAACGATTCAGTCAGCGATCGTAAATTCGGACGAAATGCAAAAGCCGGCTACCAAGATAGGCTGCGCTTGAGCCTGTAAGTTCAGGGTTATCATAAATATTGCGCCTTCATCAAAATCAGTTTTATCTTCCGTCAAGAATGGCTTTGCAAATGCTTATCAGCGCAAGAAAATAAAGTTTGATAATCATGCCCATACCTTTCCGTTGACAGGAATCAATTCCCTCCATGCGTTCTCTAAGATAATTAATTGATTTTTCGAAGCTGGATTGAAAGTGTTTTTATTGGAAAGCGTTGGGATGCTTGCGGCAAAGCCCGCATGTCATTTTGCAAAGAAGGGCCTGCAATTACATGTTTATCCTTAAGGGAGAGCAAAAGTGCGCATACTGAATAAACTTTCAATAGTGCTGATGAGTGCCTGCTTCTGTGCCGCACTGATCGGATGCCAAAAGTCGGTAACGGATCAGCCCAAACCGAAAACGGACGCCAGCAAGAGCAGCTCAAATGGAACTGCGGGCGCTAAAGCAGAGTCGGCTATCGACAAGACCAAGGAGAAGGCAAAGGAGATAGGTAGCGCCACCAAGGAAAAGACAGAGGAAATCACCAGCACGGTGAAAGAGAAGACACGGGAAGCCGGTTCCAGCGCCAAGGAGAAATCAAAGCCCTGATTTCATGTTGAGGCGCAGGCCTCTTGCAAGCGCTTTTTACTTTCTGGTAGCGCAACGCCGGGAATCGTCTGGAACGGCAATTTCCGGCGCTTTCATTTTCAGCCTTCATTCCTGAAACATGTCCATGCTTAAATAGAACCGTGCCGGGCACCAAGCCCGGCACGGCTCCATGTCGTGTTCGGTTACTGCTTTATCGACATGTTGTTCTTGACGGACTTGACCCCTTTAACATCGCGAGCAATTTCAACAGCCTTGCTCGCGCTCGCCTGCGAATCCACAAAGCCGCTCAACTGCACCACGCCCTTGTAGGTTTCGACCTTCACTTGCGTTGCCTTTACATCCGGGTCGTTAACGATCGCCGCCTTCACCTTGGTGGTTATGGTTGCGTCATCAAAATACTCTCCGGCGCTTTCCTTTTTGGGGCCGGAAGAGCAGCCAACCAGGGCAACGATTAGAAGAGTAAATAAAAAATAAAGAAAATGATTATGTTTTCTCATGAAATATCTCCTGATATGGATAAATAAAGTGCCCCTCCCAACCATCGCCAGCAACCGGCCGGGCCCTGCTTGCCATCGACGTACCCCGCTGTCTCTGTCAATAGCGATAGACGCGGTTGTTGTTGTCGATACGGACGCGGCTGCCGACCTGGAGGTCGGCGGCCGAATCCTGGGTGATCGTCACAAAGCTGCCGTTGTCCAGCCTCACGCCGATCTGATACACATTCCTCGTCCTGTCCTCCATCCTGTTGCCAACCGCACCGTACGCAACCGTGTAAGGCTGCTGCGCCTGGCCCGGATAAACCGGCTGCCCCTGACTCGGGTAAGCCTGTCCCGCCACCGGTTGTGGCGAAGCGGAACCATAACCGGGCCCATAGCCGGGACTCGCACACCCCGCCATGAGGACGGCCGCCAACGCTGCCGCTGCCAATGCTGTCGATCTGTTCATCATGCCTCCCGTTCGTGACGATGCCGCCTTCATGACAAGACCCGGCAATCCCTACTTCTTGCCGATGTCGCCGCGCGTGCTCATGACCCCCTTCTTGCCGGCCTTGGCGTTGGCCACGGCCTGGTCGCGCGTAGCCGCCGCCTTGCTCAGGCACGCATCCACGTCGCGTCCGGTCTCCTTGACCTGGGCCGGCATCGTGTCGCACTGGGCTTTTGCCTTGGCATAATCGACTTCGGCTGCGGCCATGCTCGCATTCATGCGGTTCTTGTCCGTGTCCTTGTACTGGGCTTCGGCCTGGGCCTTGGCAAGCCGCTGCTCGGCCTTGGCAATGCCCCTGCAGTCCTCGCGTGCGGTGCCGGAGGCGTTCGCCGCGTCGCACTGGGCCTTGGCGGCCTTGTAGTCGGCATCGGCCTGCTTCTTGGCTGCCCGGTACGTGGCCCGGTCGGGTTTTTGCGTCGTGGTCTGCTGGGTGGTGGTGCTCTGCGTGCTTTGCTGGGCAAAGGCGGCCGAGGAAAAGCCGATGCCTGCCAGTAAAAGAACGATGCCTGCCGTGGTGGTCTTCATGTCTGCTCCTTGATAAGTGAACGGTCGGTTAAGGACGGGTGTCGCTGTTTTTGTCTTCGAATTCCCTGATCTGCCTTTCAGCATCGTCCTTGCCGATGCCGTAGGCCTCCTGCAGGCGGCCTGCGAGCTGATCCTTCTTGCCGGAAATCCGGTCTAAGTCGTCATCGGTGAGCTTGCCCCACTGCTCCTTGACCTTGCCCTTGAACTGTTTCCAGTTCCCTTCGATGGTGTCCCATTGCATGCGCTTCTCCTTTGTTAATGACAAGCCGCCCCTCCTTGTCGGGGGGACGGCTTGCCGGGCCTGGCTACATGCCCATCAGATACGGCTCGGTTCCATAGAAGGAGTTGATTTCCCTGATCCAGTTCGGGTCTTCGGTGTCGGGCCATTGGTCCTTGTCGAAGGAGGGCGCGCTTTGCAGGCGGTTCTGGTCGATGTCCAGGATGAAGCGGTGGTTGGCGGCGTCAAGCTGCAGTGCTTTCCAGGGGATGGCAAAGAGGCGTTCGCCATAGCTGAACCAGCCGCCCAGGCCCAGGACGGCGTAGCCGACCTGTCCGGTGCGCATGTCGAGCATGATTTCCTTGATTTCGCCCAGTTCTTCGTCCTTCTTGTTGTAGACCTGTTCTCCGATCAGTGTGTCCGCGCCCATAAGGCAGCGGCCGGATGGCACATCGCATTTGTACATGCCGTATACGTCGCGTTCCAGATAGCTCATGCTGTTCTCCTCTCATAATTGATTACGATTTCAGATCATCCGTAACTTTGTCGACATCGCCTTGCCGTGCGCCAGCCTTGCCTGCAGCCCGTCCTTTTGCCGCAGATGACCTGGAATCGGAATGTCTCATCGCCGAAAGAGAATTCGGATACCCAAACTTAACCACACCATCAAATTCCAGCCTTGATAACCGTCAACCATCGCCGCGCCTGGTTTTATCCGGCCCATGGCTAATTGGCTATTACGCAATTAATTCAAGTTTCAGGCCGCATGCGGCGACAACGCGGGAGCCGAAAGAACGGGTTTCACGTTCTTCACCTGGCTGCCATTGCGTTTCTCGGAGGCCTCTTTTTACTGTCGCTCCAAACGATCGGCACGCGCTGCGACCGACCTTGGAAAATAATCAAACATGGGATAGAAAAATCGAATACCTTGTCACAATTCATGACGTATGTAATAGTCTGTCGCATCACGTGATATGCATCGGACAGGGGCGATTCAGGTCTCGATCGATTCCATTGATTCCGTGCGCAAGAACATGTGGCGGACGTGTTTGTCCGGGATTGGCCTGAGGCTGCGACAGCGCCTGGCTATCCTTCACAGATGCCTAAATGCCGCCGAGTTTCGGACTAGCGTATACTGGCAACAAAAGTTTTGCTGGATCGTACTCCTTCGCCAGAACGGGTTTGATCTGCATGAGCCGCCTCCTGTTCAGGTGAAAAACCCTGGAAAATCCAGTTAAGTTATTGAGTTTAGAGAGCGCATTGGATCGCTAGAGTGCTTGGGGCAGGCGTTGGGTTGTTGTTTTAAAAAGTTAAGTTGTTGAATTTATTGGATAAGAATGATAGTAGAAGAGTCAAATAATCAGCCGGTGCCCGAACAATCCGGCTCAGAAGCTCGCTTTGAGGATTTCGGCTTGTCCGCCGATATCCTGCGTGCGCTTGCGGATCAGGGATACGAGCATCCCACCCCGATTCAGACGCAGGCGATTCCGATCGTGTTGCAGGGACGGGATGTCATGGGCGCGGCGCAGACGGGAACAGGCAAGACTGCCGGCTTTTCGCTTCCGGTCATTCAGTCGTTGCTGCAATATGCGAACACAAGTGCCTCGCCAGCCCGCCATCCGGTTCGCGCCTTGATTCTGACGCCGACGAGGGAACTGGCCGACCAGGTCGCGGAAAACGTAAAGAATTATTCCCGCCATACGGCGTTACGCTCGACCGTCGTTTTCGGCGGCGTGGACATAGGGCCGCAGACTGCAGCTTTGCGAGCGGGCGTGGAAATCCTGATCGCAACTCCAGGCCGTCTGCTCGACCACATTCAGCAAAAAACGCTGAATCTGTCGCAAACCGGCATCCTTATCCTGGATGAGGCAGATCGCATGCTGGACATGGGGTTCCTTCCGGACTTGCAGCGCATCATCAATCTTTTGCCGAAAAAGCGTCAGAGCCTGATGTTTTCCGCGACATTCTCGCCGGAAATCAAGAAGCTTTCCGCAAGCTTTCTCAACAATCCCGTGACGATTGAAGTGGCGCAGAGAAATTCAACCGCCGAGAATGTGACGCAAACCGTTTACCATGTGCCGGATACAGCCAAGAGCGACGCCGTTGCCCATATCTTGCGTGGCCGCGAATTAAAGCAGGTACTGGTGTTTTCCAATACCAAGATCGGCGCATCCAAGCTGGCGCGCCAGTTGGAGAACGAAGGCATCAAGGCAACCGCGATCCATGGCGACAAGTCACAACTTGAACGCATGACCGCTCTGGAAGCCTTCAAGAACGGGCAGATCGATGTGCTGGTGGCAACGGACGTTGCTGCGCGCGGCCTGGATATTGTCGAACTGCCTTGCGTTATCAATTACGATCTTCCGTATAGCGCCGAGGATTACGTGCATCGGATCGGACGAACCGGACGGGCAGGGGCATCGGGCGATGCGGTATCGCTGTATTCCGACAAGGACGAGCGTTTCCTGACCGACATCGAAAAACTGATCGGTCGCAAGCTGCAACGTGTACCGTTGCCCGGCTTCATGCCGCGTTCCGCCCATGCATCAGAGCGGAGCGTGGAAAAGCGCTCGCATCAGCGCGAAGAAGCGCCTGCAAGACGCGGCGCGCCAAAGCCAGAGCGCAGTCCCTATGCATCGGCCAGAGTGATGCGCAAGGAACTGAATGATCCCTGGTTCGACAAGCCCTACGAACCGGCACCATCGGCTTTCCCCAAAGAAGATGCCACTTCATCCGGACAGCAATCCGCTTCGTCAAAACAGGCCAAGAAAAAGCTGGCCGTGCTTCTAGGCGGCAAATAGGCTGGTTTTCGCTTGAAACGCCGGCGCGCAATCTGTTTCGTGCGCACTTGGTAAGCTAGCCCGGTTCGCCCGGATGCGAACAGATCCTTAAAGGTCGAGCCAGGATCCGGCGCCGGGATTCTCCGGTTACTTCTCCTGAGAAGGTAGTCGGGTTTTGCTTTCTTCAGCCCCGGCTTGAATTCTCGTTCTGCCGCCATTCATCACATGACACGTATGTTCTTGAATTGCCAAGGGTCGTCAGTATCCATGTTTTCTCCGAACGGCCAGTTTCTGTTCAGCAGAGGCGTCCAATCGCCATAGATTCCGACCAGTTCACCCAAATAGGGGCGGCAAATCTCCAGCACGAAGTCATGGTCGATATCTTCCGCTTCAACTATGCCGGCATTCGGATTGCGAAGCGCCCAAACAAAGGCGGCAAGAACTCCTGCTGCGACCTGCAGGCTGGTCGCATTATTGTAGGGAACCAGTTGCCGGGCTTCCTGAATAGTCAGGCGCGATCCGTACCAGTAGACGCCTTTTGCATTACCCATCAGAAGTATGCCCAACTCATCCATTCCGTCGCAGATCTCATCGCGCAAAATTCGCTTGGCCGATTGTGGCTGCCAATTGTTGCCCGATAATTCGTAAAGCGACAGGACGGCATCGTCGCAGGGATGGTAGGCATAGTGGACGGTAGGGCGATAGAGTACTTTTGCCCCATCCTTTATGGTGAAGTAATCTGCCAGCGAGATCGATTCGTTATGAGTGATCAGAAAGCCATGGTAAGCGCCTTCCAGCGGAGTCCAGCTTCGCACGCGGGTGGCCGCGCCCGGGCGCTTCAGGTAGATCGCCGCGCCGCAGCCGGATTCGTGCCGTTCCGCGTCTTCCGGCCAATGCCGCTCGTGGCTGCCCCATCCTAGTTCAGCTGGCTGGAGACTTTCAGATATCATGCCATCAACCGACCATGTGTTGACGAATTCATCCCGTATCTTGTACTCATGCGTATTTTGCGTATCGCGCTCGGCGATGTGAATTGCCTTTATGCCCAGGCTGCACGCCAGTTGCGCCCATTCAAGCTTGCTCGAAGGGCTTGCCGATACGCCATTGTCCCTGGCAAGGTCGAGCAGTGCTTTCTTGGCGAAGGTGGAAATCAGGCCCGGGTTGGCGCCATGGGCAATGACAGCGGTCGGGCCTTCTTTCCTTTTAAGGCCGTACTCCAGCACGCGGTCGCGCAACGCATAGTTGGAACGCTCTGATATAGGTAGGGATGGGTCCGTGTAGCCCCCTTCCCATGGCTCGGTTGATGTATCGAGGTAGCGTGCATTGCGCTGCCAGCACAGGTCGATCAGCGCCAGGCTGGAAACGTCTACTGAAAGGTTAACCAGGAAGTCGCCGCTGTTCAGGCATGGTTCGAGAACACTCCGATAGTTTTCCTCAGTCAGATGGCGAACCTCATAAGCAACTCCGAACTTGCGCGCTATACCTTCTTCGTCTTCATGAGCGGAAATTATCCTGACCTGATCGGGACGAATTTCAAGGTGGCGAAAAAAAAGCGGAAGCACTGCCTGAGCAATGCTGCCAAAACCGACAATGACCATTTTGCTTGTGAATTTTCCATGTTTTATTTTCAATTTTCAGTTCCTATTCAAGGCTGCAGCTCCTGTCGCGTTCGTATTGTCATTTTTTTAAGGCATTTGAATTCCAGAAAGACATCTGTTCAGGTTTAAATTAAATGGTGATAATCGTCGTGCTTTTTCGCAAAAAAATCGTAAATTCATGCTTGTATACATGAAGTCTCAGTCTGAGAAGCTGGATGGCGCGAGCAGGATTGATGCTCGTCGCCGATAGTGATCATTGACCATGGCTGTGTTAAACGCGTATGCTGAAGAAATAAACCGGCTTCATGCATGAACAGAAAAAATCGGGATGAAGCCGGAATTCAGGGTTGTTGCGCTTTAAACGAGACACTTCGGTTGTTCCAGATTTCCAATTACTGGCCTTAACCATGAAAATTGCCGTACTCGATTCCGAACGCATCCAGTCTGCCGCGATATGCCGCGCACTTGCTTCGGTCGGATACGACAGCCAAACCTATCTGAGCAGCAAGAAATTTCTGGAGCGATCGCATTCGGAGCATTTCGACATGCTGATTCTCGGTGGCAATGCTTCCGAGCCGGGCATGGTGGAAATAGTGCGTCAGGCAAGAAGCCGGCTGCAGCAGGATTTGCCCATATTGCTGATAATCGGAAATGCCGACATAGATACGATAATTGCCGCCATGGCTGCCGGCGCGAACGATTATCTTTATCAGCCTGTGCGCACAAACGAATTGAAGACTCGTGTGAGCGTTCTTTTATATCGCGCCTATCCCGACCGGATGCCGAACGAACGGGTTCAGCGCGGTCCTTTCCTGCTTGACACGCGCTCGTCCCGCCTGACTCGCAACGGCGTACCGATCCGTTTGGCAAAGAAGGAATTCGACCTGGCGGCTCTGTTCTTCCGCAATCTCGGGCAGCCTTTGTCGCGCGCCTATATTGGCGAAGCGATATGGGATACCGACGGCGATACCTCATCCCGTACCGTCGATACCCACGTTTCAAGAGTGCGCAAGAAATTGCAGTTGCGCCCTGAGCACGGTTTTCAACTTACGCAAGTCTACGGGTATGGCTATCGACTTGAGCAGACGGACGACATTAAGTGATGTTCTTGCGCCATGCGGTAACGGAACGGTCGCTCCAGTTATAATCTCTTGTTTTACACTTTCCTCCGTGCGCATGTTAACCAGCCAGGCTCGCTTTCCCGAAATTGTCCTGAGCAAGCTGCATGATGACGTCCAGCCCCGAACTTTTGCACCTCGAATAAACTCATGAAGCCATCACTGCTGGCCAAGCTCGACCAACTGGCCAACCATCTTATCGAAGTGGACGAATTGTTGATGCAGCCGGATGTTGCATCAAACCAGGAAAACTATCGAAAGCTTTCCCGGGAACATGCCGAGCTGGCGCCGCTGGTTGCCTTGTATAACGAATACAAGCAGGCCGAATCCGATATTGAAACCGCGCAGGAAATGGCCGGCGATCCCGACATGAAGGAATTCGCTTACCAAGAAATCGCTTCCGCCCGGCAAAAGACGGAAAGCATCGAGGAGCAGCTGCAACTGCTGCTGCTGCCGAAGGATCCTAACGACGACCGGAATATCTTTCTCGAAATCCGCGCGGGAACAGGCGGGGACGAATCGGCGATTTTTGCTGGCGACCTGTTGCGCATGTATACGCGCTTTGCCGAGCGCAACCGCTGGCAGGTCGAGATGGTTTCGGCGTCGGCGTCGGAAATGGGAGGTTACCGCGAAGTGATCGTGCGCATTATCGGGCAAGGCGCCTACTCGAAGCTCAAGTTCGAGTCGGGCGGTCACCGGGTGCAGCGCGTGCCCGTGACAGAAACCCAGGGACGGATTCACACTTCAGCCTGCACGGTCGCCATCATGCCTGAAGCCGACGAGGTGAACGATGTCGACATCAATCCGGCCGACCTGCGCATCGATACCTACCGCGCTTCCGGTGCTGGCGGCCAGCATATCAACAAGACCGATTCTGCAGTGCGCATCACGCATCTTCCGACCGGCATCGTGGTCGAATGCCAGGACGACCGCAGCCAGCACAAGAACAAGGCGCAGGCTCTGCAGGTGCTTGCGGCGCGCATCAAGGATGCGCAGTTGCGCGCGCAGCAGGCAAAGGAAGCCGCCACGCGCAAGAGCCTGATCGGGTCGGGTGACCGCAGCGAGCGCATTCGCACCTACAATTTCCCCCAAGGGCGCATGACCGACCACCGGATCAACCTGACCTTGTACAAGCTCGACTTCATCATGGACGGTGATCTTGCCGAACTGACCAACGCATTGGCGGCCGAGCACAAGGCAGAACTGCTCACTGAGTTGGGCGAGAGCGCGTCCTGATCAGGCGCCGTTCATACGTTGTCATGAATTGATGCGGGAAGAGGGCGAAGCCTCGCATATCGTGAAAGCAGCCGGGCGCGTTGTCAAAACGCGCGCGTCAAAAAAACGTTGCCATGTATTGTGTTTTGGTAATACATTGATTACCAACGAGTGAAAAAATTGTCGGAGAATTGGTCGAATTGTATAAGCTATTTTTCATGAAATCGCGTTCACTGCTTGGATTGATAGCCGCCCTATGCTGCGGTTTTTTGCTATTTGCACTTTACCTCCAGCATTTTAAGGATGTGTTTCCCTGTA
>Ga0366811_1028_pt1 | contig 18755 bp, 18 predicted proteins | sample TotcelN113001N13_FD_207018 | JGI IMG/M metagenome (GOLD analysis project Ga0366811, IMG submission 207018) | Enriched cells from coal bed in the Powder River Basin, Montana, United States - Total cells N11 rep3 HSBNCT.N11.300.1.N13 ...
GCTGATGGTGTAGGTGAAGCTGTCGGAGCCGGCATAACCTTGGACAGGCTGGTACGTAAAGCTGCCGCTGGCGTTGATGGCAGCCGTCCCATGCGCGGCTTGCGTTCCCCTAACGACCGTCACAGCTGCGCCGCTTGAACCGAGTGAATCGTTTTCCAGCACGCCCGGCGCTGGAACGGACAGAAGTTGGCCGGACTGGACGCTGTAACTGTCGTTTCCGGCAACAGGTGACGTCGGGGTCGAGGTGACCGGCGAATACTCGCAGATTTTGTCGGCTCCAACGAGCGGGTCGCCGAAGACTTGGTTGTTGCAGCCGATGGAGCCGGTTGCGGTCTTGTAGGCGTAGGTGCCGTTCAGCCCATAGCGTACCTGTGCGGTGCCGGTAAACGAACAGACTCCGTCTTCCTTAGCGCAGGATGTCCAGGTCTCGGCGGCTAGTGCAGTGACCGCATCTGATATCGGTACGGCTGTTTCCGGAGGCGATTCTCCGCCACAGGCCGACAAGATTAAAGTCGCGCAGATCACTGGCAACAGTTTCTTTAAATTGCTCAAGACCATGCTTCCCCTCACTGAAAAGTTAAAAGGGCACGCCTGAACATGAAAATTAACGTACCAACTCTAAAAAATAAATCTGGCTAATAACCGCTGAGCTTTTACCTTTTGAGTCAACCTTGTACAAATTGATTCCTACTGTAGAGCTGCTGCGCAGCCTTAAAAATGGGAAATCATGACTGGCTTTGATGAGCATCAATAGAAGAGGCGGCTATACCCTAATGTCGATAGTTTTTACCGTGTCTGCTGAGAAGATAATTCGGGGAACTGGCAGAGTTCGAAAGCGAGTCGGGCCGAGTTGAGGGTGGCTGGAAAACATGATTTATGGCAATGTCCCGGTTCCACAAAAAATACTCCTGCAGAGGAAGAAATCGCAGAACGTAGTATTCGCGCGGTTTTAATTCATATTGACCGCCAGTCTTGAACCGATTGCATGGGTGGACAGATTCATTTTCTTTTTCACTGTTCGTCAATCTATTCGATAAGTCGATGTCCAAGCATTATTGTTATGAGAAAAGAAGAATAGCCATTTCATATTTATCGATTTGAAACGGCTATTCAAAATCATCGGACAGGAGCCTATCTCATGAAGCTCAAAGTAGTGCTAACAATCTCAGCGATTTACTTGGCTATGCTTGGCATCGGGTTCATGTTTGCACCGCGAGAGCTAGGTATCGATGCCGTTCCAGCGGATGCATCCCCTGCATTGGTTGCCTATCTACGGCTTTTCGGAGGCCCCTTTCTTGGGATTGCAGTATTGAACTGGTTGGTTCGGAATGCCGGGCCATCCTCGGCGCGTAATGCCATTGTCATTGCCAATATCGTTGGGTTTGCTTGCGTAACTTCAATGGATGTTTGGGGGGTGTTCAGTGGCGATGCACGCCAGATGGCGAGACTGTTCCTTGTTATTCACATGCTTATGACTGTCGGTTTCGTCTTAGCAGGGCGTGCCGGCATGCGAACCCAACAATATTAGGCCAGACAGTTGCGCGGTAAGGCTGTGCCGTTCAAGGCAGGGTATTAATCTGCCCTGAACGGTACCGAAATGCGTTGTCTTGCCCAGTGCGGTTTTAACGTGCACTTTCGCTATTACGGTATCTGCAAGAAGACATCTTCGCCGGGTTTGACGTTCACGAGCAGCATCCCTGCCGATTGCATAACGGGCACGACGGTTCCCTGCGCAGTTTGTGCATGAACTTCCTGGAGGGCTTCCAGTATCGGGATGGAAACGGTCAGCGGCGCCATGCAGAGAGACGCCGAGTATGCTCCTCCCATCCGTATTGAGGCCTGCCTTGAGCTTGTAATCGTTACCTCAGGCGTAATTTGGTCGCGGCACAGGCGGTAGCGCGCAACGTTCAGGAAGGTGTCGATCCAGAGCGTCGAGGAAAGACTGCTCGCATACGTCAAATGATCCCGCAAGTACTGCGACGTTACCGGTTCATAGCCATCGCCGTCAATGCCATGCCCGGCCATATAGAACCATCCGCCGATACTCAACGTGTCCCATAATTTCCAGTTGGCGTAATCGGCAGTTGAAGCCGAGACGATATCTATTCCTCGATAAGCAGAGTCGTAATTGAAGCCGGGAATCCGGGTTGCCACATGATTTTGCATAACCATGCTTAACGTGCGCTCTGAAGACTGGTTATGGGGAAAGACGAACGTTAACGGACGAACGCCCACTTTCTCTTCGATCAGACGCTGCGACTGGTTGATTTCAAAATCAAGGTCGGCATCGGATAAACCGTACCAGTCCGTAAGATAGAGGTGCGTCATGGAATGGTTGCCGATCTCATGTCCTTTCTCCGCCAAGCCCTTCCACGGCAGCCAATCGGTAACGGTACTCGGGATTACGTAGAAAGATGCCCGTAGGCCAAAGCTCTCGAAAATTGAGGCTATCGTAAAGCTGGATGGCGGCGAGTCGTCGAACGTATAGGTGGCCGCGCCCTGCTTGTTGTCCTTGTATTTCGTTATTTTGGCGTCTGACAGACTCAAGTATTTCGATATCTTTACCGGCAAATACTCGCAGATCTTGTCGGCTCCAAAGAGCGGGTCGCCGAAGACCTGGTTGTTGCAGCCGATGGAGCCGGTTGCGGTCTTGTAGGCGTAGGTGTCGTTCAGCCCATAGCGCACCTGGGCTGTGCCGGTAAACGAACAGGTTTCGTCTTCTCGCGCGCAAAAAATCCAGGTTTCAATGGCTTCTGCAGCGGTTGCATCCAATTGCTTTAACGATGCGGTCGTTTTTTCTGACTCATTTTCTGATAAGCCGCCACAAGCCGACAAGATTAACGCCGCGCAGATCACTGGCAGCAGCTTCTTTAAATCGCTCAAAACCATAATTCCTCTCCAATATCAAAGTTAAGGGGGATGCCAGAATCGTATAGAACATGCACATATAAACTTTTTGAGTTTGGCGCATAACAGTTCAGGTCGTTTGTTCTGTGATAATCAATGGAGAGGTTTCTGCCGGCTTGAATAGATTCTGCCTGGAGGGGAGGCAATGCCTATGGAGGACGGTTTTAGCTTGTATTCTTCAAGGGCAATTGAGGAATACGGCGAAATTCGAGGCGAGCTTGAACGGGAACAGTGGGAGAATTTGACTTATGGCAAATTCACGGCTTTTTTGCCGGTGTCATCGCTTGTATTCCTTTCAGACAGTACGCATAGTAAATTGCATGCTATCTCTGCGATGAACGCTGTGTGAACCTCAGTTTCAAGTCGCTTTTATGCGGCTTGAAAAAGCGAATGTAGCCGGTCTGCAGGACAAGCTCACTTGCCCGAAATTGGGCGATATCTGCCTGTTCAAGGCAACAAGGCATTGACCATGTATGGCTGAAAACGCTGCAATTTCGACTATCGATCTGAGCAAGCGCTTCGACCGCTTTACGGCGCTCGATCGATTGAATTTAAGTGTGGCGCCCGGCTTGATTTTTGGCCTGCTGGGTCCCAATGGCGCTGGCAAGAGCACGACCATCAAGATTCTCACCACGCTGCTCGAGGCGAGCTCCGGTTCGGCTACGGTTGCCGGTTTCGATATTGCGGCGGATCCGGTCGAAGTCAGGCGGCGCATCGGCTATGTGCCGCAACTGTTGTCGGCGGACGGGACGCTGACGGCCACCGAAAATCTTAACCTGTCGGCGCGCCTGCGCGGTTTGCGCGGCGAAAAAACGCGCGGCACGCGTAAGCGAAGCCTTGGCGTTTGCCGGCGTTGACGACGTTGCGAGGAAGCTGGTGAGGACCTACTCGGGCGGCATGATACGGCGGCTTGAGATCGCGCAGGCGACGCTGCATTACCCGGAAGTCCTGTTCCTGGACGAGCCGACTATCGGCCTCGATCCGGTTGCCCGAAGAAGCGTATGGGAGCGGCTGCAGCAATTGCAGCATGAAAAGGGCATGACCATTCTCATCACCACGCACGACATGGAGGAGGCCGATATCCTGTGCGACGAACTGGCAATTCTCCACCAGGGCCGCCTGGCAGCCAAGGGCAATCCCGACGAACTCAAAAAGCAAGTGGGGCCGAATGCCACCATGGAAGAGGTGTTCGCTCATTTCAGCGGCGCGGCGATTGACTGGGGCGGCAATTATCGCGATTTGCGCGAGAGCCGCAACACTATGCAGCGGCTAGGGTGAAGCACATGCTCGACGTGATCTACGAGGCTGCTGCCGTGGCCGATGCCGAAATTCGCAAGCTGCTACGCGATCCGACCGAAATGTTCTCGCGTGCGGTGCAGCCGGTGCTGTGGCTGGCTATTTTCGGCCAGGTCTTCAGCCAGATTCGCGGTATACCAACCGGAAACCTGCGCTACCTGGACTATATGACGCCGGGAATCCTTGCCCAGAGCATTCTGTTCAGCGCCATATTCTATGGCATCGCCATCATCTGGGAGCGCGACCTTGGCATTGTCCACAAGCTGCTGGTAACGCCGGCTCATCGCAGCGCGCTGGTGCTGGGCAAGGCAGTGGCAGCGGGAATGCGGGGGCTGGTGCAAGCCGTCGTAGTTTATCTGGTGGCGATCGCATTGCGGGTAGATATACGCTGGGAAATATGGCCCATGCTGACCGTGGCAGCCGCAGTATTCCTGGGGTCGTGCATCTTCGCGACCTTCTCCCTGGTCATTGCATGCATAGTCAAGACGCGTGAGCGATTCATGGGCATCGGCCAGTTGCTGACGATGCCGTTGTTTTTCGCATCGAACGCTATCTATCCTCTGGATCTGATGCCTGCCTGGCTCAAGACCATAGCGATATTCAATCCGTTGACTTATCTGGTGGACGCGCTGCGCGGCGCGATGATCTCTGGCGGCCAGAGCGTATATGCCGACACGACAAGCTTCGGGGTCATGCTGCTGGTGTTCGCAGTGCTCCTTACGCTGGCATCCAGGCTCTATCCGGGATTGGCGCGCTAGGATGACCGCAGGCGCATTTCGCAAAGCCAGCGACCAACCATGACAGCCGATGTCTTTTTATCGTTTCTTCATGAAGCCGGTTATTGTTATCCCACGCGCAACGTCACATTTTGATACTATGATAAGTTGACAATTCAGCGGCAACCCCGTTCTGCACCCTCCTTTTTTACCAATCGAACAAACAAGTACTTATGAAGACCCCAAAAAGAATCCAGCCTCTCGTTGAGGAAGGACTGGTTGACGAGGTAATCCGCCAACTCATGAGCGGCAAGGAAGCGACCGTCTACGTGGTCAGATGCGGCGACGACGTTCGTTGCGCCAAGGTATACAAGGAAGCCCATCAGCGCAGCTTCCGGCAAGCAGTCGCCTATCAGGAAGGCCGCAAGGTTAAAAATAGCCGGCAGGCGCGCGCCATGGAGAAAGGCAGCCGCTACGGGCGCAAGGTACAGGAAGAGGCGTGGCAGAATGCAGAGGTCGATGCGCTGTACCGTCTCGATACCGCAGGCGTGCGCGTACCCCATCCCTATATCTGTTTCGAAGGCGTGCTTTTGATGGAACTGGTGACGGACGCCGACGGCAACGCCGCGCCGCGTCTTGACGACGTGGAACTCAGCGAAGAGCTGGCGCTGGACTATCATGCAAAACTGCTGCATCAGGTGGTGCTGATGCTGTGCGCCGGGGTCATACACGGCGACCTGTCCGAATACAATATCCTGATAGATCAGGATGGGCCGGTCATCATCGACTTGCCCCAGGCAGTCGATGCTGCCGGCAACAGCAGCGCCGGCCCCATGCTTGAGCGCGACGTCGACAACCTGACGGCCTTTTTCAGCAGCGTTGCTCCGCAGCTTGCCAATGCGCGATATGGCCGGGAAATCTGGAATCTCTACCAGGCCGGGCTGCTTACTCCCGACACCAAGCTCACCGGCCGGGTCGCGATTGACAAGCGGCCTGTCGATGTAGGCGCTGTCATGGAGGAGATCGAGTTGGCGCGGCTGGAAGAAGAGGCGCGGATTCGTTACCTGCAGCAGGCTTGACGCCTGTTGCGAAAACAACTCGGCGTCAGCCCCACAAGGGGTCACCCTTCATTTCCATATGGGTCAGGTACAAGCGCAGGTCGAATTCGAACTGATGGTAGTCCGGCTCCATGTACAAGCACAGCTTGTAAAAAGCCCTGTCGTGTTCCTTCTCTTTCAAATGCGCCAGTTCATGCACGACGATCATTTTCAGAAACTCGATGGGTACGTTCTTGAAAAGGGACGCCACCCTGATCTCGCGCTTCGACTTGAGCTTTTGCCCTTGCACTCTTGAAATGGATGTATGCAGTCCCAGGGCGTGCATGATCACATGCAGTTTGTTGTCGAACGCCACCTTGCTTACCGGCTCCGCATTCGCCAGGAATTCTTTCTTCATCTGCGATACATACTGGTAGAGCGCCTTATCGGTCCTGACTTCATGCGCCACCGCGTATCTTTTCAGAAGCACTGCTCCCAGCTTGTTGCTGTCGGCGAGCTGCCGCGCCTGCCTTATTGTCTCTTCCGGATAGCCGGCCAAGTATTTCATTTCCTGCATTTGCCGTCCATTACTTGCTCTGTTGCTTTCAACGATAGTGGCATGTTACAGGATTTGGCTGCATGGAATGGTGCAGGCAAGGGCGTGCGCGTTCCGGTCGCTGGCTGACTTCGGTCTGGCTGTTTCTTTCAATGCCGGAGTTGGCGGAATGCTCCGTTACTGAATTCCTGCCCTGCCTTAGTAGGAACAATCCGCTATTCCACCTTTCATGGGTTTTCGATCGATAGTATGCAGATATGAGGATTGGTAATTCTTGTCCATATTCATACGGCCGATATCCTCGACAGGCACTGCGCCCAAGGCAGTGGTTAAATGACGCTCGAATGCTTGGGTATTGATGACTATATTTGCCTTCTGGATTGCTGCCGGAAACTGCTCAAGAGGAATGCGCTTCCACGTGGCGCCGTCGAACTTGAAGAAGACATAAGGCGGATTAGGGCGTTTCCACTGGTTGTACTTATAGCAGTCGATTGGACTGGTGGCGAGGTAAGGAACGCCGTCCAATATATCCAGCGCTAGTACTATCAGGCCGGATGTCGCCGGTTCCCCCCCATGTTCGCTTTTCCAGGTGACTATCTGGTTGGTGCCGGGAAGAGTGAATGAAATGAATTGTTCGACGACCGACGAAGCTTTATCGGAACCTTGATTTGTTGCACGGTTTTGCGATCGCACTACAATCAGTTTTGACCCATCGTGCAGCAGCGCTTCCTCTTTCCATTGCGTCGATTTTGAACAGGCGCAGATGCTGGCCGCCATTATCAGGGCCAGGCTGAATTTCGTAGCGCTTCCTTTCTGTTGCATCCGGGACTTTCCATATTCATGCTGCAATTTTTCGGTGCCGGATAGCCATTCAACCCGGCAAATTCCAGTTGGCCTTCGCTAGCCGGACGAGTGCGGCATTATCCGTCGAACCCCTGAATTGCCGCCGAGCCGCATTTGCCGGGGCAGCTATTTTCAACGATTTGTAATGCCCGCCGGTTCATTCCGGTAAAACCGTATCGGGCACTGTTTTAGCTCGGGTTCGCTTTTTGACGCCAGTTTCAGTCTGCGCAGTTTTCTGTGTCTTGGAAGCCGGAGAAACAGGGACTGGAGCATCTGCCAGTTGCATCGCCTCATTCCCGGCTGCTGGTTTAGCCCGGCCTCGCTTCTTGATGCCGTCGTCAGCCTGCGCAGTTCTTTTTCTCCCGGACACGGGGGGAAGGAGCGATGGAACAGTTGCTTGCCGCGTGGCCTCTTTCTGAAGCCGGCCAAGAGCCATAAGCAATCGGGTCGAGAGGACTGCGCACAGAACCCCCAGCAGGACGACCATCCCAAGCCCACCTATCATCCACAGCAGCCTGGAACTCCGCTCCGCTTCGGTTATGTTCGCCAATGAAATGCAAGCCAATTTGAGCGCCTGAATATTCTTGGCTTCAGAGACTGAATTCGCGAAGCCTTCAAGCAAGCGGGGCAGTTCGATGAAATTGGCGATATACAGACGCACAAAAAAAATAAGTCCCGCAGCGGCGAACAGCGCGCTGATCCCAAGAATGAACCAGGTAAGGCGGCGAGCACTTCTCAAACTGGTCTCCAATCAGGGTTGGATTTATAAATCGCTATATTTGAATTTAACATGGCATGTTGCTGACATGCAAGTAAATCGAATGTGCCCGAATCGGACGGCGCCATATCCATGCTGACAACTGCACAAACTCTAACGCGGCTGATAGATTGCACTCCTAAGTCGCCCGTATTTCATCCGTTGCAAATACTCTTGGACGATGGGATTCATCCTTTGTCTTGAAAGGCAAGGCGACGTGTTCTTTCGGCAAAAGTTTGACTTGCCATAATGACTCGCTTGTAGGGAGCTTTAGGATAATCGAAAAGGAGATGGGGTTGGTTATGGCTATTGTTGCCATTGATTTAATCAAAAATATGCTTCGTGCGGATTAAGAGTTGATCCTCGTCTTCCGGGAATACTTCATCAGACTCATGAATTTGATCCAACATCGACCAGTTTCTAAAAATGATTATTGATGCTCATCTGCATTGTTCGGGAAAAGAAAAATCCGCCGGTATTCTTCACGCCCTGGATCATGCAGGAGTGGATAAGGCCGTGCTGCTCGCTCCATTCTTAGGCGGCGGGTATTCGCTGCAGGATCGCGATGCCATCAAGCGCGCCAACCTGTACCTGGCCAAGTTGATCAAATCGGATCGGGACCGGTTGATCGGATTCGGTATTCTTAATCCCGCAATGGAAAGCGCCCGGAACGATCTGGAGCTGATCCATGATCTCGGTTTTGGCGGGTTGAAGCTGGTGCCGTCCGGATGGTACCCATATGATGACTGCGCCCAGCCGGTATATGAGCAGGCGGCAGCCTGGGGAATGCCAATACTGTTCCATAGCGGCATCTATATCGACGGTATATCCGGAAGATTCTGCCGTCCCGCCTTCTACGAGGCAATTCGATGTTATCCAAAACTCCGCGTCACGCTGGCCCACTTGGGCTGGCCCTGGACCGATGAAGCGGTTGCCGTTGGCCTGATCGACTTGATCAACGGAGTTTCTCCCGACGCCAGCCAGTTTCGTTTTGATATTTCTTTCGGAGCGCCCCCCATTTACCGCAAAGAGGTCTTGAAAAAGGCGCTGGCTGTGCTGTCGCCGGATCTGCTTCAGTTCGGCAGCGACGTGATACTGCCGAGCTCCGGGGAACAAATTAAGGAAAGAATGAACGAGGTCTATCATTTGCTGGACGCGCTGGAAGTCGGCAAGGAGGGCCGCGCGCGAATAATGGGCGGTACTGCTGCCGCATGGCTGAAAGTTTGATATGCATGAAATCGCCTCAACTCCCCAGAACATCAATCTTCTCCAGATCATTGGCACGACCATGGTGGGAGGAATGGAAACCTATGTCCTGCAATTGATAGAAAATCTGCCTGAAAATCGATTCAATGTCGTTTGCCTCTGTCCTTCCGAGAGCGCTTTCACTACCAGATTGCGTGAAATCGGCTGTACCGTTTATATAACGCCTTTTGCGGATGAGCCTGATTTTCTATCGCTTCAGATCGGTACCGCGCTGATAGAGTCTGAAAAAATCGACATAATTCATGCGCACCTTCCCAACGCGCATTTGCTTGCCGGCATTCTCAGCAAGCTGACTCAGACGCCGGCGCTTGCAACCATCCATGGCCGCTGCCTTTTCATGCGCGATCTTGAAATCCACCGGATGATGCATACGGAAATTTGCGTCGTTTCAAAATCCGCCTATTTCCACGCGCTCAGTCTGGGTATAACCAGCAAAAACCTGAAATACATTCCCAATGGCGTCGATAGCAAGATTTTTCATCCGGCATGCAAATCGGATTACCTGCACAGCAAGATTAATGTCGAACCCGGCACTCCCCTAATTGGCTTTATCGGACGTCTGTCTTACGAAAAAGGTCCTGAAGTGTTCTTGCGCGCGGCAAAAATAGCCCATGCGAAAATCCCCGCTTGCCACTTCGTGCTGGTGGGTGAGGGGCCAATGCGGGAAAGACTGGAGCATGAAATAAGCGCGTTGGGACTGAGCGGATTCGTGCACTTGGCTGGACTGCAGGGAAATATGCCCAAGATTTACTCTTCTCTGGAGTTATCTGTATCGACTTCTTACTCGGAAGGCATGCCGCTGGCCGTCATCGAAGCAATGGCTTCCGGCTTGCCTGTCATCGCCACCCAGGTCGGCGGCGTGGTGGATGTGATCGAGGTCGGCGTCACTGGTTTTCTCAATATGCCGGGGGATGACGAAGGCGTTGCACGAAATATGGCCGCCATCATGACGAATCCGAAACTCAGGAAATCCATGGGCAAAGCGGGCCACAAACGCGCGAAGGAAAAATTCGACCTGAAAAACAGCGTTGACCAGACTGCGAGGTTATTGATGTCCCTGCATAGTTCAGGGCGCTCCCGGCCTTTGCCGGACAACGCTACGCTTATCCGGCCTTCCGTGCTCCCCATGCCGAGAACATAGAATGAAAAATCAGAGATCTTCTGAAAGCTATGGTCGGTTCATTTTCACCTCTTTGACCGCTGACGCGGCGCTTCCAAGGCATGGGAAGGTCCGGACGAAATCCTGCATCCGCTGACTCCCCGATCAGCCGGATTGACGATGGTCAGTCTTAAACAAGATAAATTTCGGCCTGCGCAAGAATTTGTGTATGGTCAAGCCGAGCGTCTCTTCAAGGAATGTCACACTCGACCACGCTTGGCTGGAAAGTTGCATGCAGACTGACAATGATGCCGAAAAGCCGCAACCTGCTTCCCAGTTGCGTTCTTACATCAGGGAGGGCATTGCCGCTCCCGATATCCGTTCGCCTATTCTTCTGCTCATCTTCTTGATTTTAACCATTGCCGGCGTCGGTTTTTTTGTTTTCAACAGGCTTCAACAGAACGAAACACAGGTAATAGAGCAGAATCTGGCCGCTATCGCCAACCTGAAGGCGGACCAGATCAATGGCTGGATAAGGCAAAACAAGACCAACGTTCTGGTGACGGCAAAGAACTCTGCGCTGGCGGACCGCACCGCAGAATGGCTGGAGCAGGGCGCGCTTCCGGATCGGAACGAAAAGTGGCTTCACGATCGCATCGAGCTTGTGCGTGAGCAGTATTCATTTCGCGTGATGGCGTTGCTGGACCTGAATGGCGCGCCGCGTCTGAGTACGGATACAGTCTTGCCCGATGTGTCAGGCATGCTGCCGCTACTGCAGCATGCAATCAATCAAAAGCAACCTGTACTGGGCGAACTGCGCTGGAACGCACGCCCGGATGGCGCACGGTACGTCAGTCTGCCTATTGCTGCGCCGCTGATTACTTCTGGTGCCGGCAATTCCGTTGTTGGCATTCTATTGGTTGATCTTGATGCCAGTCAGTTCCTTTTTCCCCTGATTCAGACGTGGCCTGCGCCAAGCACGACGGCAGAGACGCAGATGGTCAGAAGAGACGGCGACGATGTGTTGTTCCTGAACGAGTTGCGATCTCAAAAAGACACAGCGTTAAGACTGCGGATTCCGGCCGATGAACCGACCAGGCTGGCGGCACAAGCTGCCAGAGGAGCGACCGGCTTCATCAGAGGCACCGATTACCGGGGCGAACCTGGAATTGGATACGCATTGAAAATTCCGGATACGGATTGGATTATTGTTGCCAAGATCGATTCGGATGAAGTCTATGCACCGGTTCGCCAAATTGCGTTTGCCGTGATGGTGACGACGTTGGTATTGCTGTCGATTTCAAGTCTTGTCTTGTTCTTCTGGTGGCGCAACCGCAACGCGCAATACCGGGCGGCGCAGTTGCAGTCCGAACTCAGACGGCAGCTTCTGACGCAGCAATTCGACTACCTGACCCGGTACGCCAACGACATCATCCTGCTGCTGGACGAAGGCGGCAATATAGTCGAGGTTAACGAGCGGGCGGAAACGGCCTACGGCCTGAGCCGTCGGGAGCTGCTGGGCCGGAATATTCGGGAATTGCATGCTTCGGCCGACAGGGAAAATTTCGATCAACACTGGAATGAGATAAAAAGAAACAAGAGCCTGCTTTATGAAGGCAGCTATATCAGGAACGATGGTTCGCAATTCCCAGCCGAAGTCAACTCCCGTCTGATCGAAACAGAAAAAGGCGCATTCGTTCAAAAAATCATACGCGATATTACCGAACGAAAAAAAGCGGAAAAGGAACGGCTGCAGACGCTTCAGCAACTGGAGGCGGTTCTGGAAAACATCAGGGAAGGGGTCGTTATTTCCGATCTTGACGGGAATTTACTGTCCATGAACCAGGCGGCCCTGCAAATGCAGGGTTTTCATGATCTCGAGCATGCCCGGCGGCAATTGAAAGATTATGAGCATGAGTTTAAATTATTCGATTCGGAAGACCATGCCCTGCCCAGGTCGGAGTGGCCTTTGCCGCGCGTATTGCGAGGCGAAACCATTAATAACATGGAGGTGCGCATTGAAAACGGAGAGACAGGCCATCCCAGGATAATTGCCTATAGCGGCGTTCAGATCATTAACGATGCAAGTGCGGTATACCTTGGCGTACTGACGTTGCGGGATATTACTGAGCAAAAACGGGCTGAAGAAGAGTTGAAGCTGGCGGGCACGGTCTTCCAGAGCAGCAGCGAAGCGATTTTGGTGACGAACGCCGAGAACAGGATTGTTGCAGTCAATCCTGCTTTCGAGGAGATCACGGGTTATGCGGCTGAAGAAGCCATCGGCAAGAATCCGAGCATCCTGAAGTCGGGCCGGCACGACGATGCCTTTTACCGGGATATGTGGCAGGCGCTTGACGCGACCGGGAGCTGGAAAGGCGAGTTATGGAACCGGTCCAAAAACGGAGAATTAATTGCCGTACTGACCGCCATCAACACGAATTACAATTCGGACGGCTCGGTGCATAGAAGGGTGGCGCTTATTTCCGATATAACTGAAAAGAAGAAGTCGGAAGAACTGGTATGGCAGCAGGCCAACTTCGACGCGCTGACGGGCCTGCCGAACCGGCGCATGTTCCAGGATCATTTGCAGCGTGAACTGCGCAAGGCGGCCAGATCCAGCCAGCCGCTGGCGCTGATGTTCATGGACCTGGACGGCTTCAAGGACGTCAACGACATGCTCGGCCATGACATGGGAGACCTGCTGCTGAAGGAGACGGCGCAGCGGCTTCTGGGCTGCGTGCGCGATACCGATACAGTGGCGCGTTTGGGCGGCGACGAATTCACCATCATCCTGTCAGACCTGCGCGATTCCGGCAATGTTGGCACGGTCGCCGAGCATATTCTGCACGTGCTTTCAGAGCCGTTCAAGCTGAATAACGAAGTCGCGCACGTATCGGCCAGCATCGGCATCACGCTGTATCCGCAGGATGCCACCGGCATGGATGAGCTATTGATCAACGCGGACCAGGCCATGTACGCTGCCAAGCAGGCTGGAAAAAACCGCTACAGCTATTTCACCGATTTCATGCAGCAGGCGGCGCAGGAGCGGATGTGGCTGGTCAACGAATTGCGCAATGCGATAGCCGGCAAGCAGTTCAGCCTGGTGTATCAGCCCATAGTCGATCTCTCCAGCGGCTGCATCAACAAGGCAGAAGCCCTGATCCGCTGGCATCATCCGGAGCGCGGCCTGATCGACCCGTCCGTGTTCATTCCGGTTGCCGAAGAAACCGGCATGATCCAGGAGATCGGCGACTGGGTCTTTTCCGAAGCGGCGAACCAGGCCGTGAAGTGGCGGAAAACCCATCATCCCGATTTCCAGATCAGCATCAACAAGTCACCGGTGCAGTTCAAGTCCAGCGAGAGCGATGTGCCGAGGTGGTTGAGCCAACTGGAAGAGCTCGACTTGCCCGGTCAAAGCATCACCGTTGAAATTACGGAAGGGATTTTGATGGATGCGAACACCGGAGTGGCCAAGCAACTCCTGGCCTATCGCGATGCCGGCATCGAAGTTGCGTTGGACGACTTCGGCACCGGTTACTCATCCTTGTCTTATTTGAAGAAATTCGATATCGACCGGCTGAAGATCGACCGGACCTTCGTGCGCGATCTGGAGACTGATCCGAACGATCTGGCTTTATGCGAGGCGATCATCGTGATGGCGCACAAGCTGAACATCAAGGTCATTGCCGAAGGAGTCGAGACCAAAGCGCAGCGCGATCTGCTGCAAAATGCCGGGTGCGACTTCGTTCAGGGCTATCTTTTTTCAGATCCTTTGTCGGCGCAGGAACTTGAAGGGATACTAAAGAAGGGGGCGGTCTATTGTCCGGTTCCTAACAGCGAGAAATAAATGCTGTGCGGAACGCCTGCCAATGCCGGGTAACATGCATTCATAAGGCCAATGCTTCCATTTTCTGTCCCGTCAGGTTGTCATGGCAGAATAATAGACCAGCCAATTGAGGCGAGCGTTTTCGAGCCTTCAGCGATGATCGCTCAGACAGGACAGCGCATGTAGCCCAAAAAATACTTCTATCTGTTGCTTTACTTGCATTCCTTGTTCGGGGTGGGCAATCGCGTATTAGAATATCAGGAATGGCAGTTTGGGGCGGTAGCTCAGATGGGAGAGCGCTGCGTTCGCAATGCAGAGGTCGTGAGTTCGATCCTCATCCGCTCCACCACCATTTCAAGGTCAGATGCGCAAAAATTCATGGCCGAACATGGCTTGCCGGTTTTGAAGCGGCTCCAGCATTGCATTGTAATTATCGAGCCAGGATTTTCCTTGCTCCAGCAGGGGCGTGGATTCGGTTGTGGACGGGGTGGTTATAGCGTTGGCCAGTTCCGCGCCGGGATAGAAAAGCGATTTGCTTCCCTGAAAGCTGAGCCAGACCGGAAAGGAGCTTTCTTTAACAAACATGTCGATCGCTTCGGACACTGCCGGTGAATTGAATACGCAAGGGTTTGTCAGCGCCATGCATGCGATATAAGCATTTTCGAAAATATACCTTGGTTCATAGTTTATTTTCAGCGAAAAGATCACGCCTGATTTATCCGGTCTCAGTTCCGGCTGCAGGGCTTCGGTGCGCCTCCACAGGCAATGCCATGTACGGCAGACGTTGGGGCGGGTTTCGTAAATGCGGCATCCATTGTTGATCATGCAGTTATCGCACAGCACGTCAGCAGGTTTTTTCAGATTAGGTGCATTTATCGACAAATGATGGCAACAAACCATGCATTCTCCGCATTCCCTGTCCGCAACGAGCAAGAAATACTTGTCTGAAGCTGGTATGGATCGCATATCAAAGCCTTCACGCGTTAAGACCGACATAACCATAGTATTGTCGAGTTCGGCGCAAGGCATTTGAGAAAAATCAAATCGTATTGCCGAGAATCATTGCCTGTACCGCTCGAAGGCGAATTGCCGGGATACATTCACTATGCCAGTCGGAAAACGAAGCGCTTTTCTGCTTAGAGCATGAGTCGCGATATGCTTCGTTCTTGCCGAACGGCATGCAATTCTCATTTCCAGTTCCTTTTATCATTATAACTGCTGACTTTGCTTATAATGGCCGTTTGTTCGTTTAAGGGTTTCCGCAATGACCGGCCCGATGCTTTTTTATTTTTTGTGCGCTTCGATGGCGTTGACGATATCGCCGGGGCCGGACAACATCTTTGTCATGACGCAGGGAATCGCCCATGGCAGGAAACCGGCGATAATTGCCGCGCTCGGCATGTGCAGCGGCGTCAGCGTTCATACCATGATGGCGGCCTTCGGCATATCGGCAGTGTTTTACTCGTCGGTTATCGCATTCAACGTTATCAAATATGCGGGTGCGGCATACCTGCTTTATCTCGCCTGGAAAACCCTGACGGGGCGTTCAGCAATTCAACTGGGCCAAGCGATCGAGCTGCCTGCAGGCGCTATGTTCAAGCGCGGCTTCATCATGAACGTGCTGAACCCGAAGGTCGCCATGTTCTTCCTGGCGTTCCTGCCTCAATTCGTCACGCCCGGAAGCGATCATATTCCGGTTCAGATGCTGTTGCTCGGATTCGTATTCATGCTGCAGGCGATCGTCAATATGTGCCTGATAGGCTATTTTGCAGGCAGCATCGGCAGCTTTATTCAAGCACGCCCAAAAGCGGCAAAGTACCTTGACTGGCTGACTGCAGGCGTGTTGACATCGCTGGGAATCAGGCTGGCGCTGATGGATCGGTGAACAACTGCAGGAAATCTGGAATTCTCCATTAGCCGTTCGAACTTAAAATGGAAAGGCGGGCCAAAGCGTCAATATCGGTGTGCAAACGGCGAGAATGACGGTGAACCCGGCATATGTTTCATCCAGCTATCAGAAACACGTCATTTCAATGGAAAAATGCAGTAAAATTCACACCCTTGGCGGTAGCCGGCGAGGGTGGCGAAATTGGTAGACGCACCAGGTTTAGGTCCTGACGCCAGTAATGGTGTAGGGGTTCGAGTCCCCTTCCTCGCACCATCAATAATTACCTAAGTTATTGATTTTAAAGTGTATTAATTTTCATTAACACGAAAAACACTGGTTATAAACCCAATGTTTAGGGTGGAATAGGCTCTGGAATGACAGCAAATATGCCAGCATTTCAGGCCGCTTTTTCCTCTTGCTCATCATGTCGCCGGAATACGGTGTAAATCCTTGATCCGCCTGGCAGGGATAGACCCACGTGGTCGTGCTGGTTGCCTTCTGCAGGAATTTCGCTTTCCTGTCAGACTGCCCGCATGATCATTGAAACCCGATTTCTTCCCAAATTCATTTACGGCTTGGCGATCTGGCCGTTCATTTTCGTGCAGCCTCACTTTCGCCACCACCATGGGCTGATCCAGCATGAGATGGTGCATTTCGGGGAACAAAGAAGATCTTTCGTCATTCCTTGGCTGCTTGCCTACTTGCTGTCGAAACGATTCAGGCTGAAAGCCGAGGTGCGTGCCTACCGCAGGCAGATCGAGGTGGGCGGCACCAGTGTGCAAAGAGCCGCCCGAAATTTGCTTCAGTATCGTATAGGCATCACCTACGAGGAGGCGCTTTCCCTGCTTTCCTGAGTTCCCAGGTAATTGATCGCATTTGCGCAGTGGGTTGTTCACGCCACTTGCGTTGCCTGGCAGCGAGTGCGGTTGTCACAAGTATTCGATGCTTCCCTCGTGCGTGATTAGCCTGGGCTGCTCGGCGTTCGGATTCTGCACGATTGGCACTCCGAGGAAGATCCCGCGTGCGACTTCGCTGTGAATGTAGTGCGGGTGATGAATCTGCAAATGATTGCGAAAGTCCTGCATGACCATCGGATGCAGTTCAATCCGCTTTGGCAATTTGCCTTGATGGGTTCTTTTGTAATGCTGGATTGAATGAAAAATCATTTGCACCGGGCCGAGTGCAAACCTTCCTAGAGCTGAGTCTTTATCCGCCATGATTTCTCTCCAGTCAGTCGATAGAGTTCGTCGTTGGTGCGAATCTTATCCATATCATGAGAGCGGCATATGACAAAAATCTATGTCGGACTATCTCTAGTTCCAGGCAGGAAACAATAGGGCGTTCTCCCGTTTTGCCTTGATATTAATCAAATCCTATATTGCCTTACGGATCAGTTGCTTAAGGGGACTCTTTCCGGTTATCCACAGTATTCCCCACAGAAAATGTGAACAATAACGATTGATCGATTGATCGATGGATCGATGGATCGATGGATCGTATGCATGGGACTAGGAAATAGTTATCCGCACTATCCCTCGCCGTTTATCGGGCGGGATAGTGAAATTCCGTGTCGGAAATGGATAAAGGTTGCGGGCGCTTCTACTTTAGACGCTGGCCCGTATCCGGTCGGCCAGGGCTGATCAGCATCTTCCACTGATCGACATGATTTGCTCCAGGATGGTGATATCACCTTCCGCCAGGTATTGCAGGCCATGCGTAAAGAACAATTGCCTGATCTGGTCCGTGCAGGGCGTAAAGATAACCTCGTCCGGATAGGCATCGTCGCTGGTGTGCAGGTCGTCGCATTGCAGCGTTACCTCGAAACCGTTCAATGCCAGAATTGATTCCTTGGCCCTGCAACCTCTGTACGTAGGTCGTATGTTCACGCGACAGCGGTAGTACGCCGTGGCTTCCGAAATCGTTTGAAATTCTTCCATGTTCATTCTCTGTCAATGAAGCCGCAGCCTTTTTCAGCCCGGGCTACCTGTATATTGCCAAATACAATATGTTGCTTTAGATCATTAAATGAAGGAAAAGTTTCCCCACATCCATAAATTATTAAGGTAATTCGTTCACTAAGGCTGAAGCGGGATGGCGTATCAGAAGTGTCCTGCCTTCTGTTACGGTCGATTACGGTTTTTCTTCAGTCTTTTGCGATGCCGCCAGCAAAAAAAATAATGGGGTCGCTATAATTCTTGCATGCGGGCTGGACATTGTTGTTGAATAACAAGCGTCTTTGTGCACGTGCACGGCTAGACCTCGGCACGCTTAGGGACGGAGAGAATAATCAATATTGAAAGGTCGTTTTTCTTACTGATAATTAAGGAGTTTTATATGTTAAATAATTCCCCTGCCGTAAGAAACATTGTGAAATCCCCGATTACGGTTTTCTACAAGGGCTCCGGACCAGTCAAAGCGGAAGTCGCCAATGCCAAGAAATGGGACAGGAAAGGCCTGTTGAAGCTGGTCGATATATCCAGACCAGGTTTTAGTGCGTCCGGATACGGCGTCATGGCAAACGTATCGGGGGAATCCATCTATATTCGGGACGCTGCCGGCAAGGT
>Ga0366811_1032_pt1 | contig 16667 bp, 15 predicted proteins | sample TotcelN113001N13_FD_207018 | JGI IMG/M metagenome (GOLD analysis project Ga0366811, IMG submission 207018) | Enriched cells from coal bed in the Powder River Basin, Montana, United States - Total cells N11 rep3 HSBNCT.N11.300.1.N13 ...
GGCTTTATTGCCTGTTCAAAAATACATGCTTGTGTATTTAATTATCGCCAAGCTCAGTATTCGAGGCTCAAGGTCAGCGAGCCGTAGCGATGCTCTTTGCTTTGGGTCTTGAATTCCTTGCTGCGCATGTAATACGCATAAGTCAGTTTGCCGCCCGGCCATTGCCAGGCCAGCCCTGCCGACAGGTCGCCGACCAGATTTTTCTTGGCTACATGGTGGCTATCGCCAAAGGTATTGCCATCGAGAAAAATATCCCACGCGACCACGCGTGCATCGAGTGCGACGAATCCGTGCAGTGCATTGCTCGCCAGCCTGCGCGCCGCCGCGCCTTCCGCCAGCGGTGCATTGCTATCGCTGGCAGGACGGATCGGCGCGGTGCCGAAATCGTTCGGCAACCGGCTGCCCATGCGCAGTTCCAGCCCGGCGTTGGCGTAGGTGGCGACGTTGCCCAGGCTCGCGCCGTAATGGCTGATCGCATCGAATTGCGGGCCGGATTTGTTTTCGCTGATCCAGATCTTGTTCTTGCGCTCGGCCACCACCTGCAGCCCCAATTCATTGTGCAACTGATTGCCCCAGCCGTTGAAGCGCTGGATTCCGTGCAGGCTGTGGATGAAATCCTGCGATCGCTCGGCCAGCGAGGCCGGGCCGACCATGCCGAGATTGACTTCGACGGTATCCATCTGGCGCGCATCGCGGGCGTTGTAGCCTAGCCCCAGATACAGCCAGCCGGCGTACGGACGGTCATCGGCGACGACGCCGGATGCCTGTTTGTTGCGCGGCGTATACATTGCCTGGCCGGCAGTGACGACCATATTGCGCGAAGTGTAGTGGCCCGGATGGAGCGATTCGAAGCCGCGATTGAGCGTGCGCACCCAGCGCGGCAGGCACGGGTCGTGAATATAATCCTTCAGGTTTGCCGATACCCACGACACCTTGATGCCATTGGTGTAGTCGCTGTCGGAGCCCGAAACCAGATCGTTTTCGAGGTAAAAATTGATGATTTCCGGGTGTTCCGCCAGTGCCGCCATGTCCGGCGTCGGATTGCCGCACAATTGCTGCATCAGAGTTTCGTCTTTGCTCTGGGCCGGCGCGGGCAGCGCGCTTAGCGCCAGCGCCAATGCGCTGGCGCAACGGCAAAAAATGGAAAAATGGGCGGTGCGCATGATGAGGGTCGGCAAATGTATCGAGTCCGCATCATAGCTGGATTAGGGTGCATCAGAATTGAATAAGCATTCGGTAAATACCGATGCTGTTTTGCCGCGCCTTGAAACGCAATGCGCTACCATCGCGGGCTGGTGCGCTGGCCTGTTTTTGCCAGGACGGCAGGCGCGCATCTTTAGCCGGAATCCGTCCGGCAGGCTCCCAGGCACTACACTATCGGCCTGTGCGGCTTTGCCGCTCCACTCAAAAAACCCAATCGGCATTATGTTGAATCTGATCACCTTGTTGCGCTCCGGGCGCATGTTGCTACTGTTGTTGCTGCTAAACAGTCTGGGCGCATTCACGCACGCCGCTGCCGCCTCCCTTCTCGCGCCTGCTGCCGCACCCGCCGCATCGGCGGCTTCCGATGCACCGCCGCCTGTGAAGGTGATCGCGGTGCCCAATATCGCTGCCGCCGCAGAAACCGTCGATGCATTGCTGCGCGATATCGTCGCGGGCCTGGCGCCGACGGCCAAGGTAACGACCATCGGCAGAGAACTGGCCGCCTTCGGGCGCGATTTCGATGCGACCGAAAAAGAAACGCGGCTGGCGCTGGGCGCAATTTATTCGCAAGAGCAACTGGGCGGGCTCGATACGCGCTGGCTGTCGCTGCTGGCGCGGCTGGGCGACTGGGAAAAAACGCTGACCAGCCGCGCAGTCCTGCTGGAAGGCAATCTGACCCAACTCGATGCGCTGCAACAGACCTGGCAAGCCACGCGGGGGGCCGCGCGCGATAGCGGTGCGCCCGAAGCGGTGCAGGAACGTGCGAATGCGGTGCTGTCCGAGATCAAGCGGGTGCAGGGATTGGTGAATGCGGCGCGCGACCAGATATTGACGCTGCAAGCGCAGGCCAGCCGTTTCGAGACCCGCGCCTCCGAGCAGCGCGCCCAGATCAAGCGCGCCACCGAGGCGGCGCTGGAAGGCTTGTTGCTGCGCGACAGCGTGCCGATCTGGAGCGCCGGCAGCAGCGGCGGCGTCCAGATCGAACGCTGGCAAGATGTCAGCAGCCCGTTGCGGGCGAATGGGGACGCGATCGTCCAATATCTGCAATCGAGCCAGTTGCGCGGAATCTTCCTGGTGCTGCTGGCCGCATTGTTTCTGGTCGGGCTATGGCGGGTGCGCACCCAAGTGCGGCGGCGCACCGAAGCCGACCCGGAACTGGCCGGCAGCGCCTGGGTATTCGAGCATCCGGGCGCCATTACCCTGCTTTTGATGACCATCGTCAGTCCGTGGGTGCTGGTGTATGCGCCGCGCCAATTCAATCTGCTGCTGCTGACGCTGGCGCTGCCGCCGACGATCCTGATCCTGCGCCGGCTGATCCATCGCAACCTGGTTGCCTTCCTGTATGCGCTGCTGTTGCTGCATGTAATGGACCAGATGCGTGAAATGTTCGGTGCCGCAGTGTTGTGGGAGCGCTTGGTGCTCGAACTGCAACTGGCCGGCACCTTGCTGTTTCTGTTCTGGTTCCTGCGCCCGCAGCGCTTGGCGCGGATGCCCGCTAGCGTCACCGGCGATGCCGATTTCAAATGGTCGCTGCATGTGGCGCGCGCCGCGATGCTGGTCTTTGCAGCGGCGCTGGCGGCCGAAGTGCTGGGCTATTCGCAGCTCGGGCATTTCCTCAATGCGGGCGTGCTGGGGGCGCTGTATTCCGGCGTGATCCTGTACGCGGCACTGCGCGCGTTCGTCAGCCTGTCGACGCTGGCGCTGCATACCTGGCCGCTGCGCTCGCTGGCGATGGTGCGGCATTACCAGCCGTTGCTGGAGCGCCGCCTGCACCGCGCCGCACACTGGCTGATTCTGGGCTGGTGGATCTGGATCACGCTCGATGCGTTTGCGGTGCGCAAGCCGATTTTCGATAGCGTGCTCGCAATCCTCGCCAGCAAGAGCGCGATTGGCGCGCTGCATATCTCGCTGGGCGACGTGCTGGCCTTCGGCGGCACCATCTGGGCCGCTTTTCTGCTGTCGCGGCTGGTGCGCTTTGTGCTGGAAGAAGACGTTTTCCCGCGCATTGCGCTGGCGCGCGGGATTCCGTATGCGCTGTCGATGGTGCTGCATTACGTGTTGCTGCTGACCGGTTTCATTCTGGCTATCGTCGCCACCGGTGTCGATCTGGATCGTTTCACGATTCTGATCAGCGCGTTCGGCGTCGGCGCCGGTTTCGGCTTGCAAGGCCTGGTCAACAATTTCATGTCCGGTCTGGTGTTGCTGTTCGAGCGTCCGATCAAGGTCGGCGACGCGATCGAAACCGCGCAACGCTCGGGCGAGATCAAGAGCATCGGCATCCGCGCCAGTATTTTGCGGACCTGGGATGGCGCCGAAGTGGTGGTGCCGAACGCCTCGCTGATTTCCAACGAAGTGGTCAACTGGACGCTGTCGGACCGCCAGCGCCGGATCGAAATCCCGCTCGGCGTGGCCTATGGCAACGATCCCGAGCAGGTGATCGCGCTGCTGGTCGGGGTCGCCACCGCGCATCCGGAAGTGCTGGATGCGCCGGCGCCGGATGCCTTTTTCGAAGGGTTCGGCGCGGACGGCTTGAACTTTCGCTTGCGTTGCTGGACCGGCCAATACGACCGTTCGAGCCCGATTCGCAGTGCATTATGCGTAGCGATCAGCAAGGCGCTGGCGGGCGCTGCCATCGAAATGCCGTTCCCGCAGCGCGATTTGCATTTGCGCAGCATGGATGGCGGCATGCTCAAGCAATTGCGCAGCGCATTGCACGAGGAGCCGCCGGTGCCGGCTCCAACGCCTTTGCCGCCTTCACCGCCCGCAGCAGGCGCCAGTGGCGCTGCCGGATGATTCTATTGTTCGCATAATATAGGGAGTATGCCGATTTTCATGACAACTCCCGCATAGAATTAAAGCGGGACATGAAAATACATTGGAGTGTATTCTATGCGGTCACGGCAGCGTCAAGACGGCTTCCAGGCCGCCGTCCGGGTGATTGTGCAGCGTCAGGCTGCCGCCGTGCTGTTCGGCGATATTGCGGGCGATGGTCAGCCCCAGTCCGGTGCCGCCGGTCTGGCGCGAACGCGAAGTCTCGATCCGGTAAAACGGCTCGAATACCCGCGCCAGTTGATCGGGGGCAATGCCGGGGCCGTGGTCGCGGATGCGGATCACCGCGCCGCCTGCATCGCCGGCCGCGCTGAGCGCTGCCGACTGGCCGTATTTGACGGCGTTGTCGATCAGGTTGACCAAGCAGCGGCGCAGCGTGTTGGGCCGCGCCAGCACCGATTTTCCGGTCTGGCCGGATAGGCTCACTTGCTGGCCGGCGTCAAAGGCGTCGCTGCACACGCTGTCGAGCAGCGAATCCAGATCCAGGCGCTGCATCGGTTCGTTCGATCCCATGCTGCGCGCCAGTTCCAGCCCTTCGCGCACCATCTGCTGCATCGCCGACAAATCGTCGACCAGCTTGTCGCGCAATTCGCTGTCCGCCACTTTTTCCAGCCGCAGCCGCAGCCGCGTCAGCGGCGTTTGCAAATCGTGCGTGATGGCCGCCAACATCTGGGTGCGTTGCTGGATATGGTCGCGGATGCGGCTCTGCATTGCATTGAACGCGCTGCCAGCCTGGCGGATTTCGCTGCTGCCGGCCAATTCCAGCGGCGGATGATTGAGGTCGCGCCCGAGGTCGAAGGCGGCCTGCGCCAGTTGCTTGAGCGGGCGCATCGTCATCCGCGCGACCAGATACGCGAGCACGCCGATGCTGCACACGAATAGCGCCAGATACAGTAGAAAATCCTGATGCAGCGGCGGCATGCCGCTGCGCGGCGGCAATACCGTCATCCGCAGCAACGCGCCGTCGCGCAGCGTAATGCGGGCCACTTCGCAACCGGGTCGCCAGGCCGACGGCCCGATGCTGCGCGCACGATGCGCAGGCTGGCAATCGGCGTCGCTGACTTGCAGCGATGCAACCCGGAAATCCGCTCCCAGTCGCGCGCCCAGCGCTGCGGCGAAGGCCGAAGGTATCGGCTGTTCGCGCAAGCCGGAATGGGCCGACTCGACTTGCAGACCGATCCGTCTGGCGGTTCCCAGAAAGGCTTGCCGGTTGGCTGCCGGCAACGCATCCAGCGCCAGCGTCAATTGTTCGGCCCGTTCGACCTGATGCACATCGCGGAACTGGCCGATGGTGCGTTGCCGCTCGCTGACCGAGAGCCAGAACGTCAGTGCGATCGCCGCCAGGATGCCGCACAACAGGATCAGAAATACGCGCCCGGTCATCGAGTTGAAAAAAATTTTCATTGCGCGCTTTCCGCCTGCACCACGGCCGCCAGCACATAGCCGCCGTTGCGCACGGTCTTGAGGATTTGCGGCGAGCGTGCATCTTCGCCCAGTTTCTGGCGCAGGCGGCTGATCTGGATGTCGATCGAGCGGTCGAACGGATCGGCGTCGCGGCCTTGCGTCATGTTCAGCAACTGGTCGCGGTTCAAGACCCGGTTCGGATGTTCGAGGAAAATTTTCAGCAAGCGGAATTCCGCCCCCGACAGCATCACCACTACCTGTTCCGGACTGAGCAAATGGCGCGCGGTCAAGTCCAGCACCCAGCCGGAAAACAGCAACCGTTCCGCACTCTGGTGCGCATGGTTGGGCGGCAATGCATGGCTGCGGCGCAGCACGCTGCGGATGCGCGCCAGCAGTTCGCGCGGCTCGAACGGTTTCGGCAAATAATCGTCGGCGCCCATTTCCAGGCCCAGAATGCGGTCCAGCGGTTCGCTGCGGGCGGTCAGCATGATGACCGGCATTTCCGACTTCGCGCGCAGATTGCGGCACAGCGTCAGGCCGTCGTCGCCCGGCAGGTTCAGGTCCAGCACGATCAGGTCGATGTGCGCATCTTCCAGCGCCTTCCACATCGCGCTGCCGTTTTCGGCGGTGTGCGCCAGATAACCGTTGTTATTGAGGTAATCCGCCAGCAGCGAGCGGATTTCACGATCGTCATCGACGATCAAGATGTGAGAAATTGTATCCATGAACGATAGATTATGGCGGGTCGCGCGTGCAGGGAAGCAGCATTTTGTATCGTTGTGTAATTGCAGCGGAATTACACAATGATACAAAACGCTGCGGTGCCGACACTTGCCAGATACATGGCCGGCGCACAGTAGGTTGCATGTGCAGTGCACATGTTGATAACTTACTTGAAAGAGGAAACACCATGCGATCATTTTCCAAAAGCATCATCATCGGCATGACGGTACTGGGTCTGGGCGGCACCGCGCTGGCGCAAATTCCACCGTCCGACAATGCCGGCAAAACCGGCACGATGCAAAACAAACAGGACAAATATGAAAAGCGCGGCGAGCGCATGCAAGAGTACCGGGCCAAGCATCAAGCCGAGCTGCACGCGAAGCTGAAACTGACCGCCGCCCAGGAGCCGGCCTGGAAAACCTTTGCCGACAGCATGACGCCGCCCGATCGCAGCCAGCGGCCGGACCGCGCCGCGCTGCAAGCGATGCCGGCGCCGCAACGGATGGAAGCGATGCTGGAGCGGATGAAGCAAGGCCAGACCCGGATGGAAAGCCATTTGGCTGCATTGAAAACGTTTTACGCAGTGTTGACCCCGGAGCAGAAAAAGATCTTCGATACCGAGTTTGGCCAGCACCGCGGCTATCGCGGCCATCACCGCGGCATGATGAAGTAATCAAGGCCATGATGGTGTTGCGGCAACGGTAACGGAGCCGGCACATTACGCAAAGCGGCGCTGAAAAGCGCCGTTTTTCAGCTTGTCGCCAACCGCAGCCAGAGCCAATAGACAACGACGTCGATCATGTCGGGCGGCGCGTAGCGATCAAACTGGCTACCACGCTGGCGCCGATCAGCACCGCGACGATGGCCAGCGAAACCACCACCGGAACGTGATACCAGGGTGCGATCAGCATCTTGGCGCCGATGAAGGTGAGCACCATGGCCAGGCCGTATTTCAGCAGGTGGAAGCGGTCGGCCACGTCTGCGAGCAGGAAATACAGCGCCCGCAGCCCCATGATCGCAAAGATGTTGGAGGTGAAGACGATGAAGGGGTCGGTGGTGATGGCGAAGATGGCCGGGATGGAGTCCACCGCGAACACTAGGTCTGTGACCTCGATTAAGATCAGCACCAGAAACAACGGCGTGAAATGGCGCACACCATCTTTCATCACACTGAATTTCTCACCGTGGTCGCCGTCGGAAATGCGCAGATGCTGCCGTGCAAACTTCAGCACCGGATTTTTTTCTAAATCGGGTTTTTTCTCCGCCATCACCAGCATGCGCATGCCGGTAACGACCAGGAAGAAACCGAAGATGTAGAGTACCCAGTTGAACTCCCGCACTATCCAGGCCCCGGCCAGGATCATCACCGCGCGCATGACGATGGCGCCCAGCACACCGTAGATAAGCACCCGGCGCTGGTATTCGGCGGCAATGTGGAACGACGAGAAAATCAGCAGGAAGATGAACACGTTGTCCACCGACAGCGACTTCTCGATCAGATAGCCGGTGAGGAATTCCAGCGCCTTGCGATTGGCGATCTCCGGCCCCGCCGCGCCATTCAAATACCACCACAGACCGGCGTTAAACAGCAGCGCCAGGCTGACCCATACCAGCGACCAGCTGGCCGCCTCCCTGATGCTCACCTTGTGTGCCTTGCGGCCGCCGAATATGAACAGATCGAGCGCCAGCATGACCAGCACGAAGGCGCTGAAGGCGGCCCACATCCAAGGTTCGCCGATGGAGGTCGTGGTAGTCATTTGCGTCTCCGATAGGTTTTCAGCATTTTGAAAAAATGCCGCGGCCGGCAAGCTTCCATGATAACGGGCTAAAGCTAGGATGCCAGCGGCGATTTCGAGCGTATTCATCGAAAACTCCAGCTGGCTGCGCAGTGATTTTATATCAGGTGCGCAATCAGCCTGCCGTCCGGGGCCTGGACCGACAAGCAGGGATGCATTCTTATCGCCGACAGGTTCAACGCCAGGGTCGTGATGTTTCAAATCATCCGCCCCGGCGATGCTTGCGTACCTTCCGGATACAGGAAATTAATGGCGACTAATGGTGGCGCGGGGTTCGCAGCACGTTCCGCACGCAGATCGTTTGCGGAAAATACGGCAAGGCTGCGCGGCGCGTCCGGTCTGTTCCGGCGCGAGCACCCATTTTCTGGAATTTGAGCGTCAAGTCATGCTATAAATGTGGTGAATTAACAACCGGGAGCATCGATATGCTAATTACGTTCAAATCCAAGGCTGCTGCCGAAGTTGTGATGTACAAGGAGCATGCAAAACGCATCCTTTATTTGCTGCACAAGGATGTCGAGCGCGGCGTTATCACTGCCGCTGAAACGGCCGGCGCAATCGCCAAACTGGAAGCTGAAATCGCCGAAAGCCGGCTGCATTCGGTATCGGAAGAAGTCCAGCACGATGTTGCCGCACATCACGGCGATAGCGGCGACGACAATGATCATGAGCCGGTCGAAATCGTCACGTTTTCATCACGCGCTTATCCGCTGCTGGAAATGCTGCGCGCAGCGCACAAGGAAGGCCGCGACGTCGTCTGGGGCGTTTGATCGCCGCGGCCAGTCTTCCTTGACTGGCCCTGCGCATCTCTGAATTTCAGGGGTATGGGGAAATATCATGTGTTTCCCGCAATATTTCATTGTCACTTCAAAAATACTGGATGCGATGACGATCGTGTTGCCCGGCTTGAAGCGGGTCAGGCGGGTGACGCCGTCTCTGGCCAGTTCGCCGTATTGCTGGTTCAGCACGAAATACGCGAACTCGACCGACTGCAACGTCCACTTGCCCCAGTCCTTTTCCGGATTCTGTTGCGAATGCGCATGCTTGACCGCAAACCGGTTCGGCGTTGCCGCATTGAACGCGGCCAGTTCCGCCGGCGTCAGATTGGCGCTGAAGTTCGCATTCTTGCCGGCCGCAACGGCGTCCGCACGCACGCCGTTTTGCAGATTGACGGTATTGTTTTGCAAATCGTGGATGCCATTGCCGGTGCCCTTGTCGGTATACGCGACCGCGCAACCGTGCTTCAAGCCCCACTCGCCGGAGGAGCCGATCGCGCCGTACACCCCGCGCGAACCGCTCGAAGTACCGGTGATGATGCACGGGCTGGCCGGATTGAACGCGGCAGGCACCTGCACCATCATCGTCACGTTCTGGCGCCCGCTGCCGTCATCCGAATACGCAATGTATTCGGTGCCGGCCACCTTGCCTTCGCCCAGCGTGTCCTTGCCGGCAATATCGATGTTGGGGCCGTACAGGCTGCCGTAGCCGCCATTGGCTGAAATATCCAGCACTGCGCGGTAATTGTTCCAGATCGCGATGCGGCGCAGTTCGGCAGCGCTTGGCTGCAGCGGATTGGCTGCGGTCGGCGACGCTGCGCCCAGCCCGCTCTTGCCCAGCCCGGCAGTGAGCAAGTCATCGGTGCCGCCGTCGTACGTGATCGCAGACACTGCGCCCAGATAGGACGGCTTCGCATTCAGATCCTCTTGTGCCCGCTGGCCGCCGCCACAGGCCGCCAGCGATACCACCGCTGCTGTCACTGCACTCGTCATTACCTTGCGCTGCATGCCCTGATTCACCATGTCATCCTCCCAAACCGCGTTATGAGTATTATGGAAAAAGGTTGCCTGACTTCCCGCAACCAAACAGTCGGTGTTACGCTGCCCGCCCATACAGTACCTGCATTTAAATGCAGCAGCCGCATCGAGCTTGACTGCAAATTGGCAGTTTGACAACATATCAATCGGTATTGCTTGCGAATGCGCAATACGCTGCACACATAGAATGCTTTTTTCGAGGACGCCGCCCGCAATGACCATCATCCTGTCCACCCTGAACGCCCGCTTCGCCCATGCCTCGCTGGGTTTGCGGTATTTGCTTGCCAACATGGGCGAACTGCAGCCGCACACCCAGCTGCAGGAATTCGTGATCGGCGCAAAGACGACCGATATCGTCGAAAAATTGCTGCAGCAACAGCCGCACATCATCGGTTTCGGCGTGTACATCTGGAATGTCGAGGAAACCACCCGCGTGGTCGCGATGCTGAAACAGGTCGCGCCGCAGATCGTGATCGTGCTGGGCGGGCCGGAAGTCTCGCATGAACCGCAGCAGCAGGAAATCGTGCAGGCGGCCGATTATCTGATCACCGGCTGGGGCGATCTCAGCTTTGCCAAGCTGTGCCGCGAAATCCTGGCCGGTCCGAAACCGATCATGAAAATCCACGCCGGCCTGCAGCCGCCGCTGGGTGAAATCAATTTGCCGTACGCGCTGTATTCGGAATCGGATCTGAAGCACCGCATCCTTTATGTGGAAGCATCGCGCGGTTGTCCGTTCAAATGCGAATTCTGTTTGTCGTCGCTGGACAAGACTGCCTGGCCGTTCGATCTGGAGCAGTTTCTGGCCGAACTGGAATCGCTGCATGCGCGCGGCGCGCGGCTGTTCAAGTTCGTCGACCGCACCTTCAACCTGAACATCAAGACCAGCCTGAAGATCATGCAGTTTTTCCTCGACAAGATCGCAGCCGACCCGCAAGACCCGGTGTTCGCCCACTTCGAGCTGGTGCCCGATCACCTGCCGGATGCGCTGAAAGCCGGCATCGCGCAATTTCCGCCCGGTGCGCTGCAATTCGAAATCGGCATCCAGAGCTTCAACCCCGAGGTGCAGACGCTGGTCAGCCGCCGCCAGGACAACGAGAAAGCCGCCGAAAACATCCGCTGGCTGGTCGAACACTCGCATGCGCACATGCACGTCGATCTGATCGCCGGTCTGCCGGGCGAAGACATCGTCAGCTTCGCCGCCGGCTTCGATCAGCTGTACGCACTCAAGCCGCATGAAATCCAGTTCGGCATCCTGAAGCGCTTGCGCGGCACGCCGATCATCCGCCATACCGCGCCGTTCAAACTGGTATTCGACGCCCGCCCCCCGTACACCATTCTCGCCACCGACCGCATCGACTTTGCCACCATGCAACGGCTGGTGCGCTTTGCCCGTTACTGGGACATGATCGCCAATTCCGGCCGCTTCGCCAATACGCTGCCGCTGATTCTGGAACAAAGCCCGTTTGCCCGCTTCATGGCGCTATCGGACTGGATCTACGCCAAAGCCGACGCCACCCATCGCATCGCGCTCGAACGGCTGGCCGCGCTGGTGGAAGAATGGTTGCTGGAACAGGGACAGGATAGAGAAATGGTCACGGCGACCGTCGCCAGCGATTACGCCGGGCAAGCCAACAAACCGCACTACAAGCCGAAAGCAGCCAAGGCCGCCGCCAAACTGGCAGAACATGCGGCACCGCAACGGCAGGCCCGACATTTGGCGGCATGATCCTATTGATGCGGCACGATTAAATATGAAATCGCATCCCCTCACCCCGACCCTCTCCCAGGGGGAGAGGGGGGAAAATGGGCGCGATGAAATAGAGACTTCATCGTGCCGGATCAATAGACTCCGCAATTCAGCGCCTGGCCAACGCGCGCGCGGCAATCTGCGCGCGCTGCAAGTCGATCTCTTCCCAGATCCACGCGCGAAAGCGCTTCACCTTGCCGGCTTGCGCCAGCGCCGGCGGACACACCATGTAGTACGAAAACGGCACCGGCACGCTGATGTCGAACAGCCGCACCAGGCTGCCGCGCACGATGTCGTCGGCCACCATCATTTCGCGCCCGAGCGCAATCCCCTGCCCTTCGCGCGTCGCCAGCAGCAAGTCATGCGCATCGCTGTAAGTGACGCCGCGCAGTTCCGGCGCGTCGACGCCGGCCGCCGCAAACCACGGCGCCCACGGCTCGTCGAACGACAGCAGCAATGGATACTGGAGCAATTGCGCGGGCGTGTCCGGCAGCACGCCATGGTTGAAGTCGGGCGCGCAGACCGGAAAGTGGGCGTCGCCAAACAGCAGTTCGCACCACAGGCCCGGCCAGTTCCCGTTGCCCATGCGCAAGCCGATATCAACCGGATCGCGTGAAAAATCGACCAGATTGCCGGTGGTCTGGATCATCACCTCGAGATCCGGATTTTGCTCGATGAAGCGGCCCAGCCGCGGCACCAGCCAGCGCGCGGCAAACGACGGAAACACGCTCAGCGTCAGCTGGTTCGCGTTCGCGCGGCGCCTGATGTCTTGCGCCGCTGCGGCGATATCGAGCCAGGCCGCGCGCACCCGCTCGGCCAGCATCCGCCCTTCCGGCGTCAGCACCAGGCCGCGGCCGACACGGGCAAACAGCGGCACCCCGAGCGACGCTTCCAGCGCGCGCACCTGGTGGCCGATCGCGCCGTGGGTCAGATGCAATTCTTCGGCGGCGCGGCTGAAACTGTTGTGCCGCGCGGCGCTCTCGAACGCGCGCAACGCGGTTAACGAGGGCATTCTGGGCAGCGCTTGTGCAGGATTCATACGATAATTTTATTATCATATTGGCGAAAAGGTATCACTGGAAAGCTGCGTTTTTACCTACTACCATGACCTTATGCCATAGGGATTTGGCATAACACCAAAAGGAGCATGATGATGGAACGCGACGACAACATGATAAGCAAATTCTCCATGCAGCGCTTGGAAATGCGCGATCACGCAATCACGCGACTGCACCTGGCGGCAGGCGACTGCCTGATCAACCGGCAAGGCAAATTGTGGATCACGCGCAGCAACGACAGCCAGGATTACTGGCTGATGCCCGGAGCCGGCCTGTCCTTCCCGCACGCGGGCACCTTGTTGCTGGAAGCCTATGGCGACAGCGCACTGACGGTCGAATCGCGCCGGCCGGCCACCTCCTATGCGCGGGCGCTGGTCAAGCTATTGCAACGCGCATTGCGCACTCTGGCGACACCGCGCAAGCGCACCGCGCCCGCATGCGGACAGACGACGACATGCGCGGCCGGATGCGGCCCGCATTCTTGATGCGGCACCCATCGGATCGAATCGGTGGTCAGGCGCGGCGCGCGGCCAGCAAGCCCACGCCGGCGCCGGCCAGCAAGACTGCGCAACTGCGGTTAAAGAGGCGCTTGCCGCGCGGCTGCGCAAACCAGCGCCGCATGTGCACGCCCATATACGCGTAGGCGGCAATGGCAATCAGCTCCAGCAGCAAGAACACTAGCCCCAGCAGTGCGAACTGCGGCGTCACCGGTTGCGCCGGATGAATGAATTGCGGCAGGAACGCGGTAAATATCAGGATCGCCTTTGGGTTGCCTGCTGCCACCAGAAACTCTTGCCGCGCCAGCGACAGCAAGCTCGCACGCAACGGCCGGGACGAATCCGCCGCACCGTCCAGACAGGGATTCGCACGCCACAGCTGAAACGCCAGATACAGCAGATAGGCCGCGCCGACGATCTTGATGCCGTAGAACAGAAGTTCTGACGTATGCAGCACGACCGCCAACCCGGCCGCAGCCAGACTGAGCATGCAGAAAAACGCCAGCAACCGCCCCAGCCCCGCCGCACACGACAGCCGAAAGCCGTAGCGGCTGGCGTTGCTGAGCGAGAGCAAATTGTTCGGGCCGGGCGCCATATTGAGCGCAAAGCAGGCTGGAATAAAAAGCGTAAGGGTGGCTAAGTCCATAGGAATCTCGAAACAGGTGAAAAAATGCTGCATTACTGGGTGCCAATTATTTTGTGCATCCTCGACTGGCAGACCGGCCGCGCCAGTCGTGAAGCGTTGCAACTTAAAATATACTGCAATCCGTATTTTAAAAAACTTCCTAAATATATGTGGTAACGGATATGTTTTACGACATACCCCCTATAAATAATCGATAACGAGGGTTCTGGACAGTCTAGGCTGGCAGCACCCAATCGAAAACAGCCGCGCACCCTCCGTGCAGATTTTAGTGCCTGCCGCGTACAGCGCGGTCCAAGGCGGTATTGCGCACGCAGCAAAAAAATGTCCACGAAAATTCGAGAAAAAACAGTGAAGATTTACGCACACTTCATAGACAAAAACATAACATAACTGCAGAAAAATATTGATATTTAACAATGTAAATTCATTCGTGTAACTAAAATATTGCCCCACAAAAATTTATGTTGAATGATGCCAATTATTGGCAATCGATGTATCGCACCGCTTCGGAAATGTGCGTACTGCCAATATGCATTCTTGCTGCGGTCAGGGCAACAGATAAAAAGCCCTTCATCTGCATGATGAGGCGGCATTCAATCCGAAAAGGAAGCGGCAACAATCGTTACAAGGAATGTTTATGCATGCGAAAAGCGACTTGGGTCAAGCTGCCGGCATCACACCGGAAAGCGAGCGGGCAACACCCGCGTATGGCGTCGATGACAGGCACGACGTGCGGCCGAGGCGGCGGATCGCACCGACCGGCAGTAGCGCCCAAGCCGCAGCGCCGGACACCAGAAAACGCCGCATTTTCCTGGTCGATGACGACCGTCTGCTGCTGGCAGCGATAAGCAGGGGCTTGCAACAGGCGGGTTACGAAACCATGCAGGCACTCTCGGGCCAGGACGCGCTGCGTCTGGTAGCCGAAAGCAAGCCCGATTTAGTCGTGCTCGATATATCGATGCCGGAGAAATACGGCATCGAATTGGCAAGATGCCTGCGAGAACAAGGCACCATCCCGTTCATGTTCCTGTCTGCCTACGGCGGGTCCGATATCGTCAGGCAGGCTACGGAAAATGGCGGCATCGCCTTCCTGATGAAGCCGCTGGGAGTGACGCAAATCCTTCCTGCCATTGAAATCGGGCTGGCCCGCGGCGCCGAAATCGGGTCGTTGCGGCGTGCGCAATCCGCCCTGACGGATGCGCTTGCCGCCGGGCGCGAAACCAATACCGCAGTAGGCGTATTGATGGAACGGTATCGTCTGGATCGTCAACAGGCATTTGAAATCTTGCGCAGCCATGCAAGGGCGAATCGGCGCAAGATCCACTGTGTCGCCGCCGAGGTGTCCAAGGCAAGAAAGGTGTCCGACTTGCCCTCGTCGCAGCCCACCCGGAACGCATCCGATACGCGCCGCATCCTGCGGCACCTTGCCGGTTACCCGGAGCATCCGGACACCGCGATTCACGTGCCCGAGCAATAAAGCGGCGCCCGCAACCGTATTCCGATTGCCCAACCGATGCGCTGGAAAAACCAAGCCATCCGCCTGTTTCAGGCTTATCTATTTACCGCCCAAGGACTCGATCCCCGTCCTTGATGCGAACAGGATTATCGCTGTTGCGCCGCCGTTTTCCGGCGGCCATCCATACCAGACGGCCCTGCTCCCCGCCTTCTCGCACGCGTCAAAGAAGACCGCGTGCGCCGCTTTGCAAGTTTCACGGCAGTGCAATGCAACAACAAGATACTGAAATCACATTCTTCTGGGAAGCATCATGGCGCAGTCCATCATCAGGGTTGGCAGTTCGGCTTCGGCACGACGAGCCACAGGAATCGCACAAAAAAAGGCGGACGGCAAAAGCGTTCAGGCGGGGCAATTGCCAGCTGCGCTACCAAAGCGGGGGCTGCGATGAATACCTTTCTGGCCGCCGAAGACAGTTTGAGCACAAACAGGGTCACCGCATTAACGCAGGGGCCGCGGAAACAATCGACCGCGCTCGATAGTGGCTGCGGCCGACTCCGCACGCAAGCCGATACATCAGCACCGCACAGCCCCGCGCTGCTGGAGGCGCTGGAACTGCTCCATCTTGTCGCGTATTTCGGCGATCCGCTGATCCTCGGCCGCTGCCCGGACCGGGCTGCCGGCAATTTCTTTCCCGTCGCCCCGGACAGCACCGGAAACGGCACCGATAGCGCGCATGAAAATCCATAGTCATCGACGTTACTTAACATCTGAAAAGGAAAGGTGCGGTATGCACGCTTCATCAAAGAGCCCAAAAAGCCAGTCACAGGCAAGCCCATTGGCACTGCCGCTTCAGCAGCGCATCCAGATCATTGCAGCGCTGATGGAAAATCATTTTTTTGATTTGAGCAAATTTCCGGAAATCGCCGGCGGATTGCTGTTTCCGCAATTCTGGGCGTTTCAGGAAGGCGGCAACCGCTATTCGCCGGTGCTGGCGCTGTATTTGCGCGAGGTGGAGGCGTTTCTGGTGCAAACGAAAACGCCGGAATTCTGGCGCTTGCGCGTGGAAGACACGGACCGGATGCCGTATAGCGCAGCGGGAAATTTCTATCTGAACCAGTATCTTGACCGGGCACAAGCAAGCGCATTCGAAAAGTGCCGCAGCATGTTGGCACGCGACCTCTACCAGTGGCGCAACGATGCCGAAATCAGGCGCGATATTTTGATTGTGTTTCTGCATAAAAATCTGGAATATCTGAAACGCCTGTACGTGCTGCATCAGCCGCATAATCAGAATGTGGCAGCTACCGCACAAGCATTGGAAACGTGTTTCGATGCGCCGGAAAATCGCGCTTTCATGCGCGGCTTGCAGCTTTCTCAATGGATTCTTGCGGTGTGGCTGCCTTTGCAACTGCGCCATTCCTACTGCCAAGACAGGCAGGGCCGCAGCGAAACAGAATGCGGGCAAGCGCAGGAAGAACTATTCGCCGATTGCGA
>Ga0366811_1062_pt1 | contig 9790 bp, 7 predicted proteins | sample TotcelN113001N13_FD_207018 | JGI IMG/M metagenome (GOLD analysis project Ga0366811, IMG submission 207018) | Enriched cells from coal bed in the Powder River Basin, Montana, United States - Total cells N11 rep3 HSBNCT.N11.300.1.N13 ...
CTGCTCTTTACATCAGGTACTACCGATCTGGCAAAGGGTGTAATGCTGTCCCACAATAATATTTGCTGGGACATAATGGCTGTCAGCTCTATTATTTATATCGACCCCAATGATACGATTCTCTCCATCCTTCCCATTCATCACACCTACGAATGCACCTGCGGTTTTCTGCTTATGATATACAGCGGCTGCAGGATCTCATATAATGAAGGCCTCAAGCATATCGGCAAAAACCTTAAGGAGACCAGCCCCACCCTCCTGCTGGCTGTTCCGCTCATTTTGGAAGGCATGTACAAGAAAATCTGGGAACAGGCTGCAAAGAAAAAGGGTATGACTGCCAAACTTAAGGTAGCGCTATTTATAAGCGGTGTTTTGTTTGATACTTTTAAAATTGACGTCAGGAAAAAGCTGTTCCATCAGGTACATGAAAACATTGGCGGCAAAATGCGCCTTGTTATCTCCGGGGCAGCTGCAATCGAGCCCAGGGTCTCAAAAGGCTTCAGAGCTCTTGGCATACATGTGCTGCAAGGCTATGGCCTGACTGAATGCTCACCGATAGTCACTGGAAATATGGAGAAGCACTTTAGAGATGATTCCATCGGGCTGTTATTACCGGGAATGGAAGCAAGGATTGATAACCCCAATTCCGACGGTATAGGCGAGCTGGTAGTCAAAGGTGGAAATGTAATGCTGGGTTATTTCGGCAATATCCTGGCAACGGAAAAGGTCTTGAAGGACGGCTGGTTTAGTACCGGTGACCTTTGCAGAATGGATGCATCCGGCTTTTATTATATAACCGGACGAAAAAAGAACGTGATAGTAACCAAAAACGGCAAAAACATATATCCTGAAGAAGTGGAAGCATATTTGAACAAAAGTGATTTTATACAGGAATCTCTGGTTTGGGGCAAGCTTGATGAGGAATCGGAAGAAACCTTTGTATATGCACAGATCGTGCCTGCAATGGATTTGATTCAGGAAAAGCTTGGTAAGCAGGACATTTCACAGGATGAATTATATAAGATCATCGATATGGAAATAAAAGCAGCAAACAAAAATATGCCGTTATATAAGAGAATCCGCAGGTTTACTGTCCGCGAGGAAGAGTTTGCCAAGACTTCCACGAAAAAGATAAAGCGCTATATAGAAAAAAATAGAGCTGTTAGGATTTGAAAAAGAGCATCACCTGTCAATTGGTATCTGCAGGGGGAGCATTGATCATACGCACTATGAATAAAGCTTAGTTCGGCATTAAGAAAGCTTACAAGGCTAATTTTAAAGAAGGGCGGCCATTGGTCGCCCCTACTTTGTTGTAAATGTACAATTGACTACCGACATTATTTCCTTTTCAATTGAAGAAGTATCATTAATGCCATAATCCGAAACATCGTTTGAATTGATGGGGGTTATCTGAAAGACTCCCATTTTTGCTGTCTTAAGCGTTCCAAGGGTTGCCCCTGCATTTTCTGCTATTTTTTGGGCTCTATTTTTGGCGTCCTTGGTAGCAAGCGCCAGCATATCAATTTTCAGATCAGCTATCTTGGTATAAAAATACATGGGTTGCATTGACTGAAACTGCACTCCGTCCTGTATCATCCTTGTAGATTCTCTTGAAATTTTGGTTATTCTTTCAATATTGGTGGAACGCAGTTCAATATCCTGATAAAGCCTGTAGCTTTCAACAGTACTGGACGACATATATCCGTTTGGCATCAAGGCATAATTCACCTGAGTATTCACAGAAGATATGCTGTATTCACTTTCAGTGATCCCTTCATGAATCAAGTAGGCCTTTACTTTATCCAAGTCTTTTTGAAGCTCCGAGTAGGCGTCGGACAATTTAGCCGACTGTCTGCTGAAAGTTCCTCTCCATGTAACATAATCCGATTTGATCTGCTTTTTGGCAGACCCGGTAACTGTAATAGTGTTTGTTGGAGTTCTTGTTTTAATATAACCATATGTAACTATAGAGGTTGAAGCAAGGAGTCCGATAGCACAAATCAATGCCGAAACCCAAACAAAACCGGCCTTTATCCGTTCACTCATTAATTGCTCCTCCTTAGACTGTTATATTATAATTATATCTTATTTTAGACAAGATTTACATATAACAAAAAACTTTTTCTACTTTACAACTATATTAACCAGCTTTCCTGGAACGGCTATAACCTTTGCTACTGTTTTGCCCTCAAGAAGCGCCTTTACTTTATCCTCCTTCATGGCAGCTTCTTCAGTTTGTTCCCTGCCAAGGCCCGAAGGCAGCATGATCTTGTCTCTCACCTTGCCATTCAATTGCACGGCTATTTCGATTTCATCCTTCACAAGAGCTTCCGGATCCCATTTAGGCCATGCTTGATTGAATATGGAATAGTCCATGCCCAGCTTTTGCCACATCTCCTCTGCGAAATGTGGTGCAAAAGGCGCCATAAGCTTTATCAGATCCTTTATGGCGCCAAGATAAAGTCCCATATCCTTGTTACTTACCGAAGAATCATACTTATACAAAGCATTTATCAATTCCATAAGCCTTGCAATGGAAGTATTGAACTGGAACTTTTCAGCATCTTCACTGACGCCCTTGATGGATGCATTCCTTACATAATTAAGTTCCTTTTCTTCGCTTCCCGTCTCGCTTTTGCCTGACTTTCCGGCTGCAACAGCCGAGTCCACAAGTCTATCCACTCTGCTGACAAATCTGGATATGGCCTTAATCCCATCGTCACTCCACGGCCCGCCTTCAGTATAGGCGAAACCGAAGCCCAGATACATTCTGAAAACATCGGAGCCGTTATCAGTGATATAGTCGTCAGGAGATATGGTGTTGCCTTTTGATTTACTCATTCTGTTGCCATCCGGGCCCAAAATTGTCCCCTGGTGAACAAGTGATAAAAACGGCTCGTCAAAATGGACGTAGCCCATATCCCTCAATGCCTTGGTGAAGAACCTGGCATAGAGCAGATGCATGGCGGCATGTTCGGCACCACCGACATATTTGTCTACAGGCAGCATCTTATCAATCCAATCCGTATCAAATACCTTTTCACTGTTCCTGTTGTCCGGATACCGCAGATAATAAAAGGACGAGCATACAAAGGTATCCAGGGTGTCCGGATCACGTTTAGCCGGTGCTCCGCATTCAGGACAAGGGATATTTATATACTCTTCACACTTGGCAAGAGGTGATTCCCCATCAGGCGTAAACTGTACATTATACGGCAGTTCAACCGGCAGATCCTTTTCAGGCACCGGTACTACTCCGCAATGCTCACAATGAATAATTGGAATGGGAGATCCCCAGTAGCGCTGCCTTGAAACCAACCAGTCCCTGAGCCTATAGTTTATTTTAAATTCTGCCCTGTTATCTGACTGAAGCTTTTGGGTTATACCTTTCTTAGCTTCCTCTGATTTCCAACCGGAAAATTCTGCACTGTTTACTACGATTCCATAATCAGAAAACGGCAGCGTATCGTCCAAGCCGTCCTGAGATTTAATAACACGTGTAATGGGCAGGCTGAATTTCATTGCAAACTCATAATCCCTCTCGTCATGTGCCGGCACAGCCATAATACAGCCTGTGCCATATCCCGACAGCACATAATCGGCTATCCAGATTGGTATTTTCTCATCATTTATTGGGTTAACGGCGTATGCACCTGTGAAAACGCCGGTTTTTTCCCGGACTGTTGACATTCTTTCAATGTCTGTCTGCTTTTTAGCCGCCTCCCTGTATTCCTCAACACTTTTTTTATAATCGGGTGATGCAATTTTATCCACCAGCTCGCTTTCAGGAGCAAGAACGACATAGGTGGCTCCGTAAAGGGTATCCGGGCGTGTAGTAAATACCTTGAATTCGACCTCGCTGTCTGCTGCTTTGAATATAATCTCGGCACCCTCCGACCGGCCAATCCAGTTGGTCTGAATCTTTTTCGTTTTCTCCGGCCAGTCGAGACCCGGCAGGCAATCCAGCAGCTCCTGTGCATATTCGGTTATTTTATAAAACCATTGTGTTAGATTCCGCTTTGTTACTTCATTTTTACACCTTTCACATGCACCCTCCACAACCTGCTCATTTGCAAGAACTGTCTTGCAGCTGGGGCACCAATTGACAGGCGCCTTTTTCCTGTATGCAAGGCCTTTCTCAAAAAGCTTCAGGAATATCCATTGGGTCCACTTGTAGTATTCAGGATCACAGGTTATAACTTCATAATCCCAGTCAAAGGTAGCACCCATACGTTTCAGCTGGGTTTCCATAGTTGCTATGTTTTTATAGGTGGAGTCCTTGGGATGAACTCCTGTTTTTATAGCATAGTTTTCCGCCGGCAGTCCAAAGGCGTCAAAACCTTGGGGATGGAACACATTAAAGCCCTGCATTCTTTTCATCCTTGCCCATGAGTCTGTCAAGCCATAGTTATACCAGTGACCTACGTGCAGATTGGCTCCTGACGGATATGAAAACATTTCAAGACAATAAAGCTTCTTATCTATTTTATCAGGGTCGAATCTGTAAAGCTGTGTTTCTTCCCACTTTTTTTGCCATTTCCTGTCTGTCTCAGTAGAGTATTCCATATAAAGACTCCTTTCAAATTAAGAGGTATAAAATAAAAAAGCCCCTCGCCATTCTAGAGGCGAAAGGTCCGCGGTACCACTCTAATTAACAGCTTTTGCTGTTCACTTTAACACTATAACGGATTGCCCGGGCAAAATAGAACCTAAAGTCCCTGCCAGCTCAAGGATGAGTTCAGCTTGAGGCTTCTGCTGTCTCGCACCTTCCGGCAGCTCTCTGTATATCCACCTGCAGCTTACTTGTTCCTGTCAAAGCTTTTATATTATAATAAATTACGTGTATTTTATCAGATAATAAGAGAAAAATCAATTATTGATTTTCCCCTGATATTTATTCTTTAATATTTATACTTCGATATTTATTTAAATTCACGCCCTCTGCCGGTCAGTCGGCTTTTCCCGTCAGACCAGAGTCTTTCGAGATTGTAGAAGCTTCTGTCCTCTTCATGGAATATGTGAACTACGACTTCACCATAGTCCATCAGTATCCACCTTGCACTGTTGTACCCTTCCTTGTGACTGTACCTGTAACCGGCCTCAGCCATTTTGAATTCCAATTCATCCGCCAGAGTCTTTATATGTGTTATGGAAGTTCCGTTGCATATGACAAAGAAGTCTGTCAAGGTTGAAACCCCTGAAATATCTATCACATCTATGTCCCTGGCCTTTTTATCTTCCAATATTTCAACTGCCTTTTCTACTATATTGCCTGGTATCAATAAAAGTCCTCCCTTTTTGTAATTTAAGCTATTAAATGAATATTATACTCATTACAATCCTTATTAATTAAACTATTATACTCCAACCGTAAGCTCTTGTGAATATATATCCGCTGTTTTTATTAACACTTATTTCCTGAATATTAAATCGGATCAAATACCTATGAATTTCCATCGCCCATGCCTGAAACGGATAATGTACATTATGGAACGTATGAAGAAATCTGCACAGTAAGCAATCCATACTCCGTTTATACCCATTTGTAAATAGGTATTTAACAGGACTGTAACAAGTATGCGAAACCCCCAAATCCCTACGAAGCTGGTAACCATTACATATTTTATATCCCCGGCCCCCCTGAGAGAGCCTGATAATACCACAACAACAGCGAGAAAAGGCTGTGAAAGACTGAATATCCGTATCGCAGCAGCTCCCGTCCTTATTACGTCAGGATCGCTGTTATATATGGAAATCAACTTATCCGGGAAAATGAATATTATTGCTGTAAGGATTGTAATAACCAATATCGCTATTTTCATAGCGCTCCAGCCACACTTTTCTGCCATGTGCGGTTTACCTGCACCAAGGCTTTGACCTACCAGGGTCGTGGCGCCAATGCCAAAGCCCCAGACAGGAATATAGCTGATGGAATTGATGGACATACATATCTGGTATACTGCAATTGCAATTGTTCCCATACCCGAGATCATCACCTGAAGCACCAGGAAGCCTCCTTGCATTACTATCTGCTCCAGGGAGGCCGGCAGGCCCACCTTCAGTATTCTTTTTACGAGTCCGGCATCAAAACTGTATTCTTTCAGCAGATTTGATTTCAGAGGATTATGTGGCAAGTACAGGGCGCCAATACTCAATACTCCGCCAATAGCACGTGAAATGGCAACCGCCCAGGCAGCCCCAGCTATACCGGCTCCGGGGATGTGAACATAGAGAATATCAATACCAAAAATCAGAATAAGTCCGAGAATAACATTCACAACATTTACAATAACGGCAATACGCATGGGTGTTTTAGTATCCCCTGCTCCTCTAAGGCAGCCGCTGATTAAAATATTTACAAGGGCCAGAGGGAATGTAATCATTGTAATTCTGAAGTATACTGCAGCCATATGCAATACACTTGTTTCAGCACGCCCAAAGAACAGGTTTATCATGGGAGTTGCACAAAAAAACAGCAACAGTGACACAAAAAAAGCTGCTACGGTCCCCATAACTACCGACTGCCTTAAAGCCTGCCTGGCAGTATCCGTTTCATTCTGACCGATCAGGCGTGCTACAAGAACAGTACTTCCGGTGGAGAGAGCAACAAATATGACCATGATAAAGCCTGAGAGGTTATTGACAAGCCCGACTGCCGATATGGCTTCCTTGCTTATTTGCCCTACGAAAATTGTTGAAACAACACCAACTACCATTAAAAGGGTCTGTTCGGCGACAGCAGGCAGCGACAGCTTCAAGACTGCTTTTTTTACATTACATTCATCTATTGTAATTATATGTATGACCCCCAATAATTCTGTCTCTATAACAACATACCGCAGCGGAGCTGCAAGTATACAGTAGCTAGTATTCAGTAGCTTAACGCTATGAATTCATAAATTTCTTCCTTATCCTACTGGATACTGACTACTGAATACTAAATACTGACTACTACCTTCTGATATAGCTGGCTTCCAGTATAAAAGTTTGCTAAAAAAACAAACTTTTTGAGAAAAATAGTATAGCTTCTGTCTTGTTTTATTATACCACAGCGCGGCACAGCTGCAAGTAAGATGTCCCCTTTTGAAATTAAACTGAATGCTTTTTCCTGCCTTTTATAAATAGCTCGTATATCCCCATCAGCAAAAGGAAAAGTCCGAACCACTTCTTTAAGCTGTTTCCAGGCAGCGACATTGCCAGTTTCGAACCTGCAAATGCTCCGGCAAGCCCGAAAAGTATTATTGGCATGGCCATTTTAAAATCGATCCTCTTTTTTTTAATATGAACTATCAAGGCAATTATGGCGGTTGGAATAAAAAAGAGCAGGTTTACGCTCTGGGCAATATGCTGACCCGGATTCACCAGCAGAACAAGAGCAGGAATAAGAATTGTTCCGCCTCCTATACCCATTCCGCTTATTATCCCGGAAAAAAGCCCTGTCAAAAACAAAAGAATCAATTCTCCGTTAACCAAATACCAGCCACCTTTCTATAATATTCAACGCATAATATGTCTTTCATTATGCACTTATTGTTACTATATCAAAAGCCACAAAACCTACATCAGCATCCTGACGCCTGCCAGAATCATAAAAGCGCCGAATAGCTTCCTTAACAAGCTTGCAGGGCATTTGCCAAGAAGCCTGGCTCCGATATACCCGCCGGCAAGTCCGCCTGAAATTACCTTTATGGTAAGAGGCCAGTCAATATGGCTGTTTGATACGTAAAAGAAAACACTAAGAATGGTAAGGGGTAAAATTATAGAAATAGCAGTTGCATGGGCCTTATGCTCTTCTACCCCAAGAAGCAGTACCATTGCAGGTACCGCTATGGTTCCGCCGCCTGAACCGAAAAGGCCGTTTGCAGCACCTGTGATAAATCCTATTGCTGCATATTTCAAATATTTAATTAAAATTGATGTAGTATTTTTCATTAATCACCTGTTACCAAATTGAAAGCTTATCCATATTGTCCGATATTATTGCCGTATTATACAAACCTTTAAAAATCATCCTTGACCTGATACAATATTTGCAATATAATTGGAGTGAGTACTCACTCATTTCAATAAAATAGATTATTACCATGCCGAGTACCTGCTAAAATCAAAACTCAACCTTAAGGAGGTAATCATATGGAGCATCAGGATATCCCCGGTTTCGGACTTCCGGAAAAAGAGGAAAAAATACTGAAGTCGGCAATAAGAATATTTTCCGAGAAAGGCTTCAGTGCATCTACTACCAGTGAGATAGCAAAAGATGCCGGAGTGGCGGAAGGAACTATTTTCAGATATTTTAAAACTAAAAAGGATATATTGAGAGGAATTCTCATTCAAGGCATAAATCTGGTAAGCGGTAAAATAATTATGGACGGAGTTGAAAAGATTCTAAATGATCCGGGTCAGAAGGAGCTTGGAACAGTAATAAAGGAGCTTATTTATGACAGATTGAAGCTGGTGGATACTTTTTTCCCTTTAGCCCGTGTAATAATGACAGAAGCGGTATTCCATGATGATGTACGGGAAGCCATTTACAATAATGTTGTCGTTAAAGCATTGGATACTTTTAGGCGGTTTCATGCCAAAATGGCTGAGCGAGGCATGATACGACAGGATGTAAATCCCGATCTGCTTTTTAGAACAATTCTTGCCAATACAGCCGGACTCATAGCTCAGAGAAAGCTGTTAGGCAACAGATTCCCCACCGAGGAACTGGATATAGAAATAGATAGAATGCTGGATGTGATGCTTTTTGGAATTGTTCCCCAAAAAACAGACCGTAGCCTGGAGGTATAGCCATGATAGTAAAAGCTAATATGACTGCAGCTATTCTAATACTCGCAATTTCTATCCCTTTATACGGCTGTAACAGGTCCGCTGTCCTTGAATTAAGCGGTACCATAGAATCCACACAAATTGATTGTAATGCTGAAGTAGCAGGAAAAGTTGTAAAACTGGAAAAGGAAGAAGGTACCTCTGTGACAGAAGGCGATGTCATTGCAGTACTGGATTCAAGCCTTCAGGAATTGGCGGTAAAGCAGCAGGAGGCTCTGGTTAAACTAAAACTGGCCAGATTGGATGAATTGAAGGCAGGCACCAGGCCGGAACAGGTTCAACAGGCCGAGGCAGCTGTGAAATCAGCCGATATTGCGGTAAAAAATGCCCAGACCGGTGTTGATTCGGCATCAACAAGCTATGACTACTGGCTTGCTAAATACGAGAATGTCAAATCACTTTCAGAGTCCGGCTCAGCTACTGAAAATGACTTACTAGATGCAAAATACAAGCTGGATACATCAATACAGCAGCTTGAGGTTGCACAAAAGCAGCTGAAATCCGCACAAACACAGCTTCAATCCACCCAATCCCAGCTGACGCTTTTGAAAAAGGGCTCCACAAGTCAGGCTGTTCAAGCGGCGGAGGCGGATCTCGAGCAGTCCCAGGCAGCACTGGAGCATGCTGAGCTCATATTGTCCAGATACCATGTGAAGGCTCCTGCCAGTGGAACTCTGCTCATCAAAAATGTTGAAATAGGCGACATGGTAAATTCAGGTACAAATATGGGTACTCTGTCCGATCTCTCCGACCTCTGGATCAATGTGTATATTCAGCAAAAAAACCTGAAAAGAATTTCGCTGGGCCAGGAATTGGATTTGAGAATTCAAGCCCTGGAGGGACAACATATCAAGGGGAAAATAACCTTCATCTCCCACCAGGCAGAATTTACTCCCAAAAATGTAGAAACCGATGATGCAAAGGAAAATACGGTTTTCAAGGTGAAAATAAAAATCCT
>Ga0366811_1065_pt1 | contig 9456 bp, 7 predicted proteins | sample TotcelN113001N13_FD_207018 | JGI IMG/M metagenome (GOLD analysis project Ga0366811, IMG submission 207018) | Enriched cells from coal bed in the Powder River Basin, Montana, United States - Total cells N11 rep3 HSBNCT.N11.300.1.N13 ...
CATGAGTCGGTTTTGCATGACGCTGTTGTGATGCAGTTGGCCGGCCGCCGTCTCGGTACGCATGACACTAAAACCAGGTCTGATGTCAGAGGTGGTGGTCGCAAGCCCTGGCGCCAAAAAGGAACCGGCAGAGCTCGCGCTGGTACCAGTCGTTCACCTATCTGGCGCGGCGGCGGGATTGTTTTTGGCCCTCACCCGAGAGACTACAGCTACAGCCTGCCAAGGAAGGTAAGGAGACTGGCGCTGAAATCAGCCCTGTCTGAAAAGGTTAACACGGGTGACATTCTTGTTTTAGATGAACTTAAGCTTGATCAGCCTAAAACCAGGGATATGGTGAGGATATTAAACAACCTCAAAATAGATGATGCCCTGCTGGTGACGGCTGAAAAGGATGAAGTTGTGGAAAAATCCGCCCGGAACATCCCCAATATCAAACCCTTGATAGCGACCAGCCTTAACGTTTATGACATACTGGCTTATAACAAGCTGATTATGACAAAGGACGCTGTTGCCAAGGTCGAGGAGGTGTTCGCACAGTGAAAGACCCGCACGATATTCTAAAAAAACCGCTTATGTGTCCTCATTTCAAACTGCTCGCGTGAGTCCTTATTAACGTGTGGGCTGCGCAGGATTGTATAAATGTTTTTTTCTGTGGGCAGTGGAATCGGTCCGGCTACAGAAGCTCCGGTTCTTTTTGCAGTATCCACAATTTTTTGAGCGGACTGATCAAGCATATGATGATCAAAAGCCTTGAGCCTGATCCTGATTTTTTGGCTTTTCATACTATTAGGTCCTCCTTAATCGCCCGATTAGCGGACTTTCTCGGTGAAAATTCCCCAATTTGGTAATGAGTTGTGGGATTTCTCATGTCTCACTTCTCACGACTCACGTCTCAATCGGCAACCTTTCACCTCATCGCATTATAAGTTTCTTGACGGAGTATAGGTGTTTACTCCTTGGTCCCGGTCACAACGCCGGCGCCCACAGTGCGGCCGCCTTCACGAATGGCAAAGTTAAGCCCTTCTTCTATGGCGATCGGAGTGATCAGGGCGATGTCTATCTCGATATGGTCTCCGGGCATAACCATCTCCACTCCCTCGGGCAGGGTGGTTACTCCGGTCACATCAGTGGTCCGAAAGTAAAACTGGGGACGGTATCCATTGAAAAACGGGGTGTGCCTGCCGCCCTCTTCTTTGGTCAGCACGTACACGTTTGCTTTGAAGTTCGTCAGCGGCTTGATGCTCCCGGGCTTGGCCAAAACCTGCCCCCGCTCTACTTCTTTACGGTCAACTCCGCGCAAAAGACATCCTACGTTGTCTCCCGCCTGGCCGCTGTCCAGGATCTTCCTGAACATCTCTACCCCGGTTACTACGGTCTTGCGGGGCTTTTCGTTCAGTCCTACTATTTCTATTTCTTCCTGTATTTTGACCTGGCCGCGCTCTATCCGGCCGGTGGCCACGGTACCGCGTCCGGTAATTGTGAATACGTCTTCTACCGGCATCAGGAACGGCTTGTCTATGGCGCGCTTTGGTGTCGGGATGTATTCGTCAACGGCGTCCATCAGCTCCCAGATCGACTTGCACCACTCGCATTCGCGTTTGCCGCAGGCGCACTCCATTGCTTTTAATGCTGAACCGGTGATAATGGGTGTGTCGTCACCGGGAAATTCGTAGATGGATAACAGCTCTCGCACTTCCATGTCTACCAGCTCTAACAGTTCGGGGTCGTCTACCATGTCGGCCTTGTTCAGGTACACTACTATGTAGGGCACCCCTACCTGCTTGGCCAGCAGGATGTGCTCCCTGGTCTGGGGCATCGGCCCGTCCGCTGCTGATACTACCAGTATTGAGCCGTCCATCTGGGCGGCCCCGGTGATCATGTTCTTGATATAGTCGGCGTGACCGGGACAGTCCACGTGGGCATAGTGCCTATTCGCGGTTTCGTATTCTACGTGGGCGGTGTTGATGGTTATGCCGCGCTCGCGCTCTTCCGGCGCGTTGTCAATCTCGTCGTACTTCTTCACGGTTGCCCCGCCTACTGTGCTCAGGATCATAGTGATCGCTGCCGTCAGTGTCGTCTTGCCGTGGTCTACGTGACCGATGGTCCCAATGTTAACGTGTGGTTTGGTCCGCTCAAATTTCTGTTTTGCCATTTGGTTCTTCCTCCTTAGATTCTGGATTAATGAGTAATTTACTTATAAAATACCTCTTAAGTTTCTTGCGTTCCTACCCGTGTCTTCTGGCGATAATTCCTTCGGCTATATTTTCCGGCGTCTGGGCATATTGCCCAAACTGCATAGTGTACGTACCCCGTCCCTGTGTGCGGGAACGCAGGTCGGTAGCATAACCAAACATCTCCGAAAGAGGCACGATGGCATTGATTACCTGAGTCCCAAAGCGCTGACTCATTTCCTCAATCCTGCCTCGCCGGGAATTGAGATCCCCGATTACATCACCCATATACTCCTCATTTACAACCACTTCTACTTTCATTACCGGCTCAAGCAACACCGCTCCAGCCTTCGCGGCAGCGTTCTTGAATCCCATCGAGCCGGCAATTTTAAAAGCCATTTCGGAAGAGTCCACCTCGTGGTAGGAACCATCTAAAAGGGTGACGGCTATATCAATAGCGGGATATCCGGCCAGGACGCCGTTATCCATGGCCTCCCTTACCCCTGCCTCAACAGCGGATATATATTCTTTGGGAATTGCTCCGCCGATAATTTTATTGGTAAACGTTAAGCCGATACCAGGCTGCCCAGGTTCCATCTCCAGGACCACATGACCATATTGGCCACGTCCACCGGATTGGCGTATAAACCTGCCTTCAGCCTTGGCCTTTTTCCGGATAGTTTCTTTATAAGCCACCTGGGGCCGCCCTACATTTGCTTCAACTTTGAACTCCCGCATCATCCTGTCAACGATGATTTCAAGGTGCAGCTCACCCATACCCGAGATCAGGGTCTGGCCGGTTTCAGGGTCTGTGTTAATCCTGAAGGTGGGATCCTCCTCTGCTAATTTCTGCAGGGCAACCCCCATTTTTTCCTGGTCAACCTTGGTCCTGGGCTCAATAGCCACCTGTATAACCGGTTCCGGGAACACCATCGACTCAAGTATGACTGGCGAGTTTTCATCGCAAAGCGTATCTCCGGTAACAGTCATTTTCAAACCGACAGCGGCCACTATGTCACCTGTGGCAACCTCCTGAATATCCTCCCGGTGATTGGCGTGCATACGCAGTATGCGCCCGACCCTTTCCTTGCGTCTTTTGCCGGGGTTGAAGACATAGGAACCTGATTTCAACTGCCCCGAATAGACCCTGAAAAAAGTCAGCTTACCAACATAGGGATCTGCCATGATTTTAAAAGCCAGAGCTGAAAACGGCTCTTTATCCATGGGCAGGCGGAATTCCTCCTTGCCGGTATCAGGATTCACTCCCTGTACTCCGGTCAGGTCTGTAGGAGCAGGCAGGTAATCAACAATGGCGTCAAGCAGTGGCTGAACACCTTTGTTTCTAAATGATGACCCGCAAAGCACTGGTACCATCTTTACCGCCAGTGTGGCTTTGCGCAGACCTTCTTTGAGATCCTCTTCAGACAGGTCTTCGTTTTCAAGATATTTCATCATTGAGTCTTCGTTTACCTCGGCAACCGATTCTATCAAACGGGCCCGCATTTTTTTTGCCTCATCTACAAATTCAGGCGGGATGCTGGTTTCCTCACAGTTATCACCCCGGTCATCAGTATATATAATTGCCTTTTGCCGCACCAGGTCAATGATTCCGGTAAAGCGGTCTTCCATCCCAATGGGCATTTGTATGGCCACTGGGTTGGACCCAAGGCGTTCCTTGATCATCTTTACGCCTTCATAAAAATCAGCGCCGACCCGGTCCATTTTATTTATATAAGCTATACGCGGTACGCCATACTTATCAGCCTGCCGCCATACTGTTTCCGACTGAGGTTCAACACCTCCAACTGAACAAAATACCGCGACCGCTCCATCCAGTACGCGCAGGGAGCGTTCTACTTCTACAGTGAAGTCCACGTGGCCTGGCGTGTCGATGATGTTAATCTGGCTATCCCGCCACAGGCAGCTGGTAGCAGCGGAGGTAATTGTTATACCCCGCTCCTGCTCCTGGGCCATCCAGTCCATTGTGGCCGTCCCATCGTGTACTTCACCGATTTTATGGACCCTGCCGGTATAATACAGGATCCGTTCAGTGGTAGTAGTCTTGCCAGCGTCAATGTGGGCCATTATTCCGATGTTTCGAGTTTTATCCAGCGGTAGCTGACGCATTCAAGATCACTCCTTTACCACCTGTAGTGCGCAAATGCCTTATTGGCTTCAGCCATCTTATGTGTGTCTTCCCTTTTCTTCGCGGAAGCCCCGGTGCCAGCGGCTGCGTCCATAATTTCGTTTGCCAGTTTGTCTTCCATAGTCCGTCCGGCGCGATCCCTGGAATATTTGGTCAGCCAGCGGATGGCCAGGGTCTGCCTGCGATCATGCCGCACTTCTATTGGAACCTGGTAGTTGGCGCCGCCTACCCTGCGAGCCTTAACTTCGAGGATCGGCATAATATTTTTCATCGCCGCCTCAAATACCTCCAGGGGATTTTTACCTGACTTTTCTTTGATAATATCCATAGCTCCATATACAACAGCCTCAGCCAGACTCTTTTTGCCATCCAGCATGACCTGGTTGATCAATTTGGTCAAAACCTTACTCCGGTAGATGGGATCCGGTAAAACATCACGTTTAGGAATTGCCCCTCTTCTCGGCATACATTTCCCCCCTTTGCTGTGAATATAAGATCCTGAAAATATCATTTAATCCTGAATCTTATTAATCTTGTAAATCCTGTGAAAATGTTTATTTCTTAGGCCGCTTGGTACCGTATTTGGAACGTCCCCTGTTCCTGTTTTGCACACCAGCGGAATCAAGGGCGCCGCGCACTATATGATATCTGACACCCGGCAGGTCTTTCACCCTCCCGCCACGGACCAGGACAACCGAGTGTTCCTGCAGATTATGTCCAATACCTGGTATATAGGAGGTTACCTCGATGCCATTGATAAGCCTTACCCGGGCTACTTTGCGCAGGGCTGAGTTAGGCTTCTTGGGAGTAGTGGTATATACCCTTGTGCAGACACCTCGCTTTTGCGGGCATTCTTTCAAGGCCGGAGCAGTTGATTTCCTTGTTATCTCTTCTCTGCCCTTGCGTATAAGTTGGCTGATAGTTGGCATGTCTTTAAATACACCTCCTTCCGATAAATAAAAGTTCAATAGAATTATTCTTCAATAATCGCAGCAACGGCACAACCTACTTCAATGTGGCAGGCTTTGCCGAGAGACTGCATGGTATCAACCTTAATTATGGGTATTCCCTTTGACGAACTTAACTGTAGAATCGGCTCTATTACATAACGGTCGGCATCTTGCGCCACATAAACGGCTTTAGCCTGACCACGCTCAATAGCTTTCAAAGTTTGCTTTGCGCCTACGGTTTTTTTTCGAGAAGACAGCAGACGCTCATTAGACATGTCAATAATAACCTCCCAAATTTCAGACACTTGAATATCGTATCATTACTAGAGTACGTTGTCAATTACCTGGCTGACCATTTCTTCTTCTATTATATCTTCTTCCCCCTGCACATCCTCTTCAGCATTGATTTCTATGTTCCGGTAGCGTGACATACCAGTCCCGGCAGGGACCAACTTGCCGATAATCACATTTTCTTTCAAGCCTAACAGCGGGTCCATCTTGCCTTTAATAGCGGCATCTGTCAGTACCCTGGTAGTCTCCTGGAAAGAGGCTGCTGAAAGGAAGGAATCGGTTGCCAGGGAAGCCTTGGTAATGCCCATCAGAAGCGATTTCGCCGTGGCCTGCTCGCCGCCTTTCATTGTGACCCGGTTGTTTTCATCCTCAAACTCAAAGACATCGATTAACCCTCCGGGCAGGAGGTCGCTGTCACCCGGATCCTCTACCTTAACCCTGCGCAGCATCTGACGGATCATCACTTCTATGTGCTTGTCGTTAATATCCACACCCTGTAGCCGGTAGACCCTTTGGACCTCCTGTAAAAGATATACCTGCACACCCTGAATTCCTTTGATCTTCAGTAGATCGTGCGGGTTCACCGAGCCTTCGGTCAGCTCATCCCCGGCATAAATCCGGTCGCCGTCTGCAATTTTCAGGCGGGCTCCATAAGGTACCTGGTATACAGTCTTTTCACCGTCTTCGGTGGTCACTTCAATCTCCCTGCGTCCCTTTACCTCGCGTACTTCAACAGAACCGTCAGCCTCGGCAACGATCGCCTGGCCTTTGGGCCTTCTGGCTTCGAAAAGCTCTTCAACCCGGGGCAGACCCTGGGTGATATCGTCTCCCGCAACACCGCCGGTGTGGAAAGTACGCATAGTCAGCTGGGTGCCTGGCTCACCTATGCTTTGGGCGGCAATAATACCAACCGCCTCACCAATATCAACCTTGCGGCCGGTTGCCAGATTTCGGCCGTAGCACTTGATACAAACTCCGTAACGGGTCCTGCAGGTTAATACCGAACGAATTTTTACTTTGGTAATGCCGGCTGCTATAATAGCCTCGGCTTCCTCTTCAGTAATTTCGTTGCCGGCGGCAGCCATTACCTCGCCTGTTACCGGGTGTACTATATCATCAATAGTAACCCGCCCGTTTATACGGTCTTCAATTTTTTCAATAACTTCAGTACCGTCTTTTATCTCGATTACTTCGATTCCCTGAGTTGTGCCGCAGTCTACTTCACGGACAATTACATCCTGGGCGACATCCACCAGGCGGCGGGTAAGGTAACCCGAGTCAGCCGTCCTCAGCGCGGTGTCAGCCAGACCTTTTCTGGCGCCGTGAGTTGATATAAAATACTCCAGAACAGTAAGGCCTTCCCGGAAATTGGCTTTGATCGGCAAGTCGATAATCCGCCCGGAGGGGTCGGCCATCAGACCGCGCATACCGGCAAGCTGCCGAATTTGCTGAATATTACCGCGGGCACCGGAGTTAGCCATCATATATACCGGATTGAATCGATCAAGATCCGCGATTAGTGCGTCTGTCACCATCCTGGTGGCCTCGTTCCAGATCCCTATTACTGTCTGGTAGCGTTCTTCTTCAGTAATCAGGCCGCGGCGAAACTGTGTTTCAACCTTTTCCACCTGCATCTCGGCCTCTTTAAGAATTTCTGCTTTCTCCGGGGGAATGGTGATATCCATGATCCCGATTGTAACACCCGCCCTGGTGGCGTAAGTAAAACCGAGTTTCTTGACTCCGTCCAGCAGCTTTGTTGTGGCTGAAAAACCGAGTTTGCGGTAACATTTGTCCACAATTACGCCCATGGCTTTCTTGTCCGCAACATTATTGTAAAACCCATTCCATTCCATATTTTTCAGTTCTTCAGGTAGTTCTTCATTAAATATAACCCTGCCGACTGTGGTCTCGACCAGGCCCAATTTAGGAATGCGGACCTTAATCCTGGCGTGCAGGCTGATTGCGTCGTTGTTATAAGCCATAACGGCCTCTTCCGGATCTTTGAAGATCTTGCCTTGTCCCAGTGCGTCCTTCTTTTCCGTGGTCAGGTAATAACAGCCCAGCACCATGTCCTGGGTGGGGATTGCAACCGGCCGGCCGTCTTTGGGATTCAATATGTTGTTTGAGGACATCATTAAAAGCCTGGCCTCTGCCTGCGCCTCAGCGGAAAGAGGCACGTGCACAGCCATTTGGTCCCCGTCAAAGTCAGCATTATAAGCGGTGCATACCATGGGGTGAATCTGAATGGCCTTGCCGCTTACCAGCACCGGCTCAAAAGCCTGGATACCCAAACGGTGCAGGGTGGGAGCACGGTTTAACAGAACAGGGTGTTCGCTGATAACTTCTTCAAGTACGTCCCAAACTTCCGGGCGCACCCGTTCAACCATCCGTTTTGCACTCTTGATGTTATGTGCATGGCCGTCGTTAACCAGGCGTTTCATCACAAAAGGCTTGAATAATTCAAGCGCCATTTCCTTGGGCAGGCCGCACTGATGAATATGCAGATCCGGACCAACGACAATAACCGAACGTCCTGAATAATCAACCCTTTTTCCAAGAAGGTTCTGGCGGAAGCGGCCCTGCTTTCCTTTGAGCATATCTGAGAGCGACTTAAGCGGGCGGTTGCCAGGCCCTGTAACCGGACGCCCGCGGCGGCCGTTATCTATTAAAGCGTCAACAGCTTCCTGGAGCATCCTCTTTTCGTTCCGGACGATAATGTCCGGGGCTCCAAGATCTAAAAGCCTTTTAAGGCGGTTATTGCGGTTAATCACACGGCGGTATAGGTCATTCAAATCCGATGTGGCGAAACGGCCGCCGTCGAGCTGTACCATCGGCCGCAGTTCGGGTGGAATGACCGGAACCACTTCCAGCACCATACAGTGGGGCATGTTACCGGACTTGCGGAAGGCTTCGACCACTTCCAGGCGGCGAATAGCCCTGATCTTGCGCTGGCCGGTAACCTCCTTCAGTTCTTGGCGAAGTTCCCTGGTAAGCTCTTCAAGGTCGATCTCCTCAAGGAGCTTTTTGATCGCCTCCGCGCCCATGCTGGCCTTGAAAGACCCTTCATATTTTTCCCGGTTTTCACGATACTCGGTCTCACTCAGGAGCTGTTTTTTAATCAAACCGGTATCACCAGGATCGGTTACTATATAGGAAACAAAATACAAGACTTTTTCCAGCGCCCGGGGAGACATATCAAGCAGGAGTCCCATCCGGCTGGGAATACCTTTAAAATACCATATATGAGAAACTGGCGCGGCCAGCTCAATATGGCCTAATCTTTCCCGGCGCACCTTGGAACGGGTGACTTCGACGCCGCACCTGTCACAAATAACCCCTTTATAGCGCACGCGCTTGTATTTACCGCAGTGACATTCCCAGTCACGGGTAGGTCCAAAAATACGTTCACAAAAAAGACCGTCCCTTTCGGGTTTCAAGGTGCGGTAATTAATAGTTTCAGGTTTCTTTACCTCGCCGCTGGACCAGGCGCGAATCTGCGCTGGTGGCGCCAAACCGATCCGGATCCGATCAAAATTATTTAAATCCAGCAAAAGAACGCCCCCCTTAATAGTCGTGGGTTGTGGGCCGTCAGATATGGATCTTTCGTGCATTTATCAACCGAAAGAATCGTCACTGCCCACCATCTGATCTTTCCTGTACTAATATCCTAAAAAATCAGGCAAAACTAACTGTAATTATCCGCGGGACAAATGGGTCGTGGATCGTGATTATCCGTGTTATTTAAAAGTCTTTTTCTCACGTCCCACGTCTCAAATCTCACGTCTTAAGGCTATTCCTCATCCAGTTCAAAATCTTCCTCCAGGAAGTCTTCGGTCAGAGTATCTTCTTCCTCGGCCTCACCGTCACCATCTGTGTATTCTTCTTCTTCCGGAACGGG
>Ga0366811_1067_pt1 | contig 9341 bp, 7 predicted proteins | sample TotcelN113001N13_FD_207018 | JGI IMG/M metagenome (GOLD analysis project Ga0366811, IMG submission 207018) | Enriched cells from coal bed in the Powder River Basin, Montana, United States - Total cells N11 rep3 HSBNCT.N11.300.1.N13 ...
CGCCGCTCCGCCGTAGCGCCTGCTGCTGCGCTTTCTGACCTCGACAAAAACGACCTCGCCGCCATCTTGCATGATGAGATCAATTTCGCCGCCACGGCAGCGAAAGTTGCGCTCAATAAGAGTCAATCCTTGCCGGACGAGGTAAGAGAGGGCTTCATCCTCCCCTGCCTTTCCTTTTATTTGCAACTCGGTGAGCCTGCCGTCGCCGATACGCTGTTTTAGAAGCGGGATGAACATGGCATCTCTTTAATCCTGGCGCTTGCCCGGTGCAAGCCCATGCAAAAGCCCAAGGTAACCCATAATGAGCCGTTCCCCGCGTCTGAAATGCTTGTATTTGGTTGCGTTGACAAGCACAATCCATATGCATGGTCTGGCATACATGCCTTCCCGCTCTGATAGAGCTTCCCCTTACTCAACAGCACATGACCTCACCTCTCGACAGCAGGGCCGCAACGGAGCAAATCATGAACGCGGTTTCACAACAGAATTTCCCTGCATCCACATTATATGTGATGGCAACTCCGATCGGAAATATCGGCGACATTAGCCTTCGTGCATTGCATGTGCTGTCTTTGGTGGATGCCGTCGCATGCGAAGATACGCGCAATACCGGCTCATTGCTGACGCAGTATGGATTATCGAAGAGCCTGATAGCGGCGCATCAGCATAACGAACGGGAAGTCGCTGATCGGTTGATTGCTCGACTGCAGGCAGGGGAGCGGATTGCTCTCGTATCGGATGCGGGCACACCCGGCATTTCCGATCCGGGCGCGCGAATCGTCGATGCCGTTCTTTCAGCGGGCTTGCGGGTGTTGCCGCTACCCGGAGCTTCCGCCGCCATCGCAGCACTATCGGCCAGCGGCCTGGTCAACGACCGTTTCCATTTCGTCGGTTTTTTGCCGGCCAGGTCCGCACAGCGCAATAGCGCACTCCATGCACTGGTCGGCCAAGCAGCGACGATGGTTTTTTATGAGGCCCCGCATCGCATTCAGGAAACCATCAGTGCGCTGGTAAACGCATTCGAGCCGGCCAGACGGATTGTTATTGCCCGCGAACTGACCAAGTTGTTCGAAGAAGTTCATCGCTGCCCCTTATCCGAGGCAAAGGAATGGATGGCGGCAAACAAAAACCATACCAAAGGCGAATTCGTGCTGCTGCTTGAAGGAGCCCCGGCAACATCGGATAACCAAAATGTCGAAGCGGAACGCATCCTGGCCATTCTGCTGGAAGATCTTCCTATAAGCCAAGCCGTCATGCTTGCCGCTCGCATTACAGGACAAAAGAAGAACCTATTGTATGAACGGGCATTACTGCGAAAAGACTAAAAAACAACAGCGAAAAGACGCTTAATTTTTTCTGCGCCCATGGTGTAGCTCGGGGAAAGATGCCCTCTGCCTGTCATGCTTTACAAAAGTGTTGCCGATAGGCATTATCTGAAATACTTTTAGCGTTTCGGCGTTATATATACGTCTAATGTTTACTCTTAATTATCTGATCTTATGTCCGCTGTTTCACATGATCCAGTCAACCTTGCTTCCGTATCGGGCCTAGCACGCGCCTTGATGCAGGCAGGCCGCCTGCCTGACCATGTAATTTTGGCGCTTCACAAGCAGAGCGCTGCTGAAAAGCTTCACTTTATCGATCTGCTCCTGAAAGACGGAAAAATCGATGCGGCGGAACTGGCCGCATTTTGCGCTGAGACTTTTGGCTATCCGATGATGGATCTGCTGGCTCTGGATATAGAAAACCTGCCGCAGAAGATCATCGATGCCAAAATAATGCTGAGTCACCGCGTCATTCCAATTGCAAAACGCGGTAACAGAATTGTAATAGCCACCTCAGACCCCACTCGTACACACGAATTTGATCAGATCAAGTTCCAGACGGCCTCGAACGTAGAACCGATCATCGTCCGGCACGATATTTTATTGCAGTTGCTGGAAGCCACTACCAAGAATGTCGCCCAGAGCCTGGACGAGATGATGACCGACAGTCTCGAGGTGGATCTTTTTGCCGAAGATACTTCCGCGTCTCCTGAAGCGGATACAACCGAGGTCGACGATGCGCCTGTTGTACGGTTTCTGCAAAAAATCCTGCTAGATGCGATTAATTTGGGCGCATCGGATGTTCATTTCGAGCCCTTCGAAAAATTCTATCGAATCCGTTTCCGCGTTGACGGCCTCTTGCGCGAAGTGGCGCTACCGCCTCTTTCGATCAAGGATAAGCTGGCATCGCGCATCAAAGTCCTTTCACGGCTGGATATTTCGGAAAAACGTATCCCGCAGGACGGCCGCATGAAGCTGGTGCTGTCTTCCGCGCGCAGCATCGATTTTCGCGTAAGCACGCTGCCGACTCTATTCGGAGAGAAGATTGTAATGCGTATTCTGGACGCATCTCAGGCGCAGCTTGGGATTGATTCGCTTGGGTACGATGCCGACCAGAAAGAAATCCTTCTGAATGCGATTCAACGGCCGTACGGCATGGTACTGATGACCGGTCCTACCGGATCAGGAAAAACCGTATCGCTTTATACGTGCCTGAACATACTCAACAAGCCCGGCATCAATATTTCCACCGCCGAAGATCCGGCTGAAATAAACCTGCCCGGGGTAAACCAGGTCAATGTAAACGACAAGGCAGGCCTTACGTTTGCTGTCGCATTGCGCTCTTTCCTTCGCCAAGATCCGGATGTCGTCATGGTTGGCGAAATCCGTGACCTGGAGACGGCGGATATTGCCATCAAGGCGGCGCAAACCGGGCACATGGTTTTTTCCACCTTGCACACAAACGACGCGCCCGCGACTCTGGTGCGCCTGATGAACATGGGGGTGGCGCCTTTCAACATTGCCTCGTCTGTCATTCTGATCACCGCTCAACGCCTGGCGCGCCGTTTGTGTAGTTGCAAGAAACCCGCAACTATTCAGGAAGATATCTTTATTCAGGCAGGCTTCAAGAAGGAAGACCTGGACGGTTCCTGGCAAGCGTATGAACCCGGTTCGTGCGAGCGTTGCAGCGGCAGCGGCTACAAGGGTCGTGTCGGCATTTACCAAATGTTACTTATCTCGGAAGCAATCGAGCGCATCATTCTTCAGCAAGGAACGACTACCGACATCGAAGAACAAGCTCGTCGTGAAGGCGTAAAAACACTGCGTGAAGCCGGTCTCTTGAAGGTTAAACAAGGCTTGACCAGCCTTGAAGAAGTTCTTGGCTGCACCAACGAATAGGAGAGGCCGCATGGCAACAGCAGTACGCAGCACCGCAAGCGCCCAGAAGACCTCGGAATCGGTATTCCTCTGGGAAGGCAAGGACAAACACGGTAAAATTGTCAGGGGGGAATTGCGCGCCGGCAGCGCGACCGTGGTAACGGTCACCATGCGGCGACAAGGCATTCTGGTTACAAAGATCAAGAAAAAATCTTTTCGCAGCGGTAAAAAAATTTCCGACAAGGATATTACCCTTTTTACTCGCCAGCTCGCGACCATGATGAAGGCCGGCGTGCCCTTGCTGCAATCATTCGATATCGTTGCGAAAGGACATTCCAATCCTTCCGTATCCAAGCTGATACAGGACATTCGTAGCGACGTGGAAACAGGCACCAGCCTGAACCAGGCTTTCCGTAAATATCCGCTTTATTTCGACCACCTTTTCTGCAATCTGGTCAGTGCCGGCGAACAGGCCGGCATTCTGGAAGATCTATTAACCCGGCTGGCCATTTACAAGGAAAAAACGATTGCCATCAAGGCCAAAATCAAGTCTGCCTTGTTTTATCCGGTCGCAATCCTGGCTGTCGCTTTCATTGTTACCGCCGTCATCATGATCTGGGTCGTGCCGGCATTCAAGGATGTATTCAAAAGCTTTGGTGCAGACTTGCCTACCCCTACCCTATTTGTCATGGCGATTTCGGATTTTGTCGTCGCGTATTGGTACCTTATCTTCGGCGGCCTGTTCGCCGGCCTTTATTTTTTCTTCCAATCATGGAGACGCTCGATCAAGATGCAGCGCTACATGGATCGTCTACTGCTAAAAGCGCCTATTTTCGGGGAAGTCATACGCAAGGCGACCATAGCACGCTGGACGAGAACCCTTGCGACAATGTTTGCTGCCGGGGTTCCATTGGTCGAGTCGCTGGATTCGGTCGGCGGTGCGGCAGGGAATGCGGTTTATATGGACGCGACAAAGGCTATTCAAAACGAAGTCAGTACCGGCACCAGCTTGACCGCAGCAATGCAGAACGCGGATATTTTCCCGAATATGGTGACGCAAATGGTTTCGATTGGCGAAGAATCCGGTTCTCTGGACGAGATGCTCGGCAAGGTAGCCGATTTCTACGAGAATGAAGTCGATGAGGCGGTTGCCTCGTTATCCAGCCTGATGGAACCCCTAATCATGGTAATACTGGGCGTACTCATCGGTGGATTGGTTGTCGCAATGTATCTTCCCATCTTCAAATTGGGATCAGTAGTCGGATAATAGTGGTATGGGATAGTTGTTTGTTTCGAGGTGTTGATCAAGAAGAAGCCCTGCCGGCATTGCTGCGGGCAGGGCTTTTTGGTTGGTGCCGGTGCTGCTTACTTCAGGACCGAACGCAAGGTCTTGCCCATCTCGCCGGGATTGCGCGTGACCTTGATGCCGCACGCCTCCATCACCGAAAGCTTCTCCTGCGCCGTTCCCTTGCCGCCGGAGATGATCGCGCCCGCATGACCCATGCGCTTGCCCTCCGGCGCCGTCACGCCCGCGATAAAGCCAATCACCGGCTTTCTCATGTTGGCCTTTACCCACTCGGCCGCCGTCTCCTCGTCGTTGCCGCCGATCTCGCCCACCATGATCACCGCCTCCGTCTGCGGATCGTCATTGAACATCCTCAACACGTCAATGTGCTTCAAACCGTTGACCGGGTCGCCGCCAACACCCACCACCGTCGACTGCCCCAGACCGAATTCGGCCAGCTGCCCCGCCGCCTCATACGTCAGCGTGCCCGACTTCGATACAACACCGACCGGTCCCTTCTTGTGAATGTGGCCCGGCATGATGCCGATCTTCAATTCGTCCGGCGTGATGATGCCCGGACAGTTCGGCCCCAGCAATATCGTCGACTTGCCTTGCATCTTGTAGCGCGTTCTGATCATGTCCCTGACCGGTATGCCTTCGGTTATGCAGATGACGAATTCAATCCCCGCTTCCACCGCCTCGTCAATCGCCGCTGCCGCATACGGCGGCGGTACATAGATCACCGACACGTTCGCGCCGGTCTGCTTCCTGGCCTCGGCTACCGTGTTGAAGACGGGCAGGTCCAAAAAGGTGCTCCCGCCCTTCTTGGGCGTGACGCCGCCAACATAGCATTCCTTGCCAAAGGCGTACGCTTGCGACATCTCGGTGTGAAACGCACCGGTCTTGCCAGTCAGCCCTTGGACAATGACGCGGCTGTTTTTATTGATCAGTATAGACATGCTTAGTTACCTCCTGCAGCGTTGACAGCCTTTTGTGCTGCATCCGACATTCCATCAGCAGAGATGATCGGCAGGCCGGACTTGGCCAGGATCTCTTTGCCCTTCTCGACATTGGTCCCTTCCAGACGCACAACCAAAGGCACCTTCAGCTGCACCTGACGCGCCGCTTCCACCACACCGTTGGCGATCACGTCGCATTTCATGATCCCGCCAAAAATATTGACCAGGATGCATTTGACCTTGTTGTTGGCCAGCATGATCTTGAAGGCTTCGGTCACCTTCTCCGTCGTGGCGCCGCCGCCTACGTCCAGGAAGTTGGCCGGGCTGCCGCCAAAGAGCTTGATGATGTCCATGGTGGCCATGGCCAGTCCCGCTCCATTGACCATGCAGGCAATGTTGCCGTCCAGCGCAATGTAGGTCAAATCGAACTTGGAGGCGGCGATTTCGTCCGGATCCTCTTCGTCCAGGTCGCGCATGGCCATGATTTCTGGCTGGCGATAAAGACCGTTGGAGTCGAAGTTGAACTTGGCGTCGAGCGCCACGATCTTGTCGTTGCCTGTTACGATCAGCGGATTGATTTCCGCCAGCGATGCGTCGGTTTCATCGAATGCCTGGTACAGGCCCTGCATGAATTTGCTGGCGTCCTTGACGGCAACTTCGGGTACGCCGATCTTTCTGGCGACGTCTTCGCCTTCGGCATCGGTTAGGCCAGTGCCCGGATTGACGAACACCTTGTGGATCAGCTCGGGGGTGTTGTGCGCGACGTCTTCGATGTTCATGCCGCCTTCGCTTGACGCCATCAGGCATACGCGCTGGGTGCCGCGGTCAACCACCATGCCGACGTACAGTTCCTTCTTGATGTCGGCGCCTTCTTCAACCAGAAGACGCTTGACGATGCGCCCTTCGGGTCCGGTCTGGTGGGTGACTAGCCGCATGCCTAAAATCTCGGACGCGTACTGCCTGACTTCGTCCATGGATCTGGCAACCTTGACGCCGCCGCCTTTGCCGCGTCCGCCTGCATGGATCTGGGCCTTGACGACCCAGACCTTGCCGCCCAGCTTTTCGGCTGCCGACACGGCTTCGTCCACGCTAAAACAGGGAAATCCGCGCGGTGTGGTCACACCGTATTTGCGCAGTATTTCTTTTCCTTGGTATTCATGTATGTTCATTCTCGTCCTTAGTGATGATATCTCTCAGGTGCTTAGCCAAGGATTACTCTCCAAGCTTTACTCCTACACGTAAACCCTCTTGATGCACAAACTCGACAGCGGACATCTTTTTGCCGTCCTCCCCCCGGACGGTGAACGCCTCGATCTGCCCGCCTTGCGCCGTCACTCGAATGCTCTTCTCACCGATTTCGGAAATCGTCCCGACCTTGCCCTTGACGCTGCCAAATGTTTGAAACAAGTGCTTCCTTGTCTCAAAAAAATGGAGTTTTTTCCCATTCAACATTGTCCACGCTCCTGGCGCCGGGTCGCAGCCACGAATCAGGTTGTAGACAAAATTGATGTGATTATTCCAGTTGATCCGCGACTCTGCAACACCGAATTGCCCTTCATAGCTCGCCATGCTTTCATTCTGGACAACCTCGGCGTGCCGGCCCGCAACCACCAGGTCCGCCGCCTCCAGCAATGCATGCACTCCCAGCGGGAACAGCTGGTCGAAATAAACGCTGCCCAGCGTATCGTCCGGCATGATCGGAATCGACTTCTGGAGAATGACAGGACCTTCGTCCAGCCCGTCGTGGGGACGAAAGACGGTCAACCCGGTCTGGGTTTCGCCGCAGACGATGGGCCAGCTAATCGAGCTCGGGCCGCGGTATCTCGGCAGCAGCGAGGGATGGTACTGAATGGTTCCGTGCGTTGGAATGGTGACGAATTCCTGCGGAGCGAATTGGCGCACATACGCCATGACGCCGATGTCGGCGCGCAGGCTTCCCAATGCCTCCCTGGCCGCCTCGCCCGTCAGGCTGGGCAACTGGAACAGCGTTAATCCTTTTTCCTGGGCCACAACCCGCAACGAATCCGGGCGCGCGCCCTCTTTCTCCGGCGCGGTAAAAACCCCTACAACCTCATCACCGCGTGCCAGAAATGCTTCTAAGACTGCTTTTCCAAAATCCTGCTGGCCAATAATGGCAACTTTCATCACTAGCCTTGAATCTCTGCATTAAAAGGAGATGGGCAACTACGTTGCCCATCTTGTTTCCTGAATGAAACTCTAGCGCCGGTTACCCGGCCCTATTATTTCTTTCTTCTTTCCGGTACCGTGAACGCGCCTTGCTCGGCCAACGCCTTGATCTTGTCATCGGAGAATCCGCATACCTGCGACAAAATCTCGTTGGTGTGCTCGCCCAACAGCGGCGCCGGCTTGATGTCCGGCACGTTGCCGTCGGACAGCACAACCGGCATGCCAACCGTCCAGTATCCGCCGTGCTGGTCATAGGCCGGATGGCCCTTGACGTTGACCCACATCTTGCGATGCGCAATATGCGCATCTTTCGATATGTCGTCCGTCGTCAGAACCGGGCCGCATGGAATGTCCTTCTCGTTCATGAACGCAGTCAGCTCGCGCTTGGTGTAGTTCTTGGCGAATTCGGCAACAATCTTCCACAGCTCATTTTGGTTGATGCGACGGTCTGCCACTTTCTCAAAGCGCGGATCCGTTACCAGCGCTTCGCCGCCAATGGTCCTGGCGATCAATGGCCACAGGGCTTCTTGCATGACCATGTAGACATAGTCGTCCTGGCCAAACGGCTTGCAGGGGATACAGTTGCCGAGCTGGCCACCGCCGGAGTCGTTGCCGGCGCGCGGCACCGACGTCAATCCCAGCGTCGGACGGCTGTATTCGGACAAGGCGCCCTGACCACCCAGAAGACGGCCATGGTCGCGGAACTTGACGCGGCACAGGTTCATGACGGAGTCTTGCATCGCAGCTTCCACATACTGACCCTTGCCGCCGTTGTGCGTGCGGTGGTAGAGCGCGGCGCAGATGCCGATTGCCAGATGCAGGCCGGTGCCGGTGTCGCCGATTTGCGCGCCGGTGATCGTCGGTGCATTTTCCGGGAAACCCGTGGTCGACATGCCGCCACCCATTGCCTGGGCAATCGGCTCGTAGGCCTTGAAGTTGGAGTAGGGACCGGATGCGCCGAAGCCCTTGATCGATGCGTAGATCAGGCCTGGGTTGATTTCCTGAAGCTTCTCAAAAGTGTAACCAAAACGGTCCAGAACGCCAGGACCGAAGTTCTCCATCATCACGTCGGATTTGCGGATCAGTTCTTCGAACGCTTCGCAGCCGGCCGGGCTTTTCATGTTGACCGTGATCGAGCGCTTGTTGCTGTTTAGCATTGTGAAATACAGGCTGTCGACGTCCTTGTAGTGGCGCAACTGCATGCGCGTGATATCGCCCGTGCCCGGTGGCTCGAACTTGATGACGTCTGCGCCCATCCATGCCAAGAGTTGCGACGAGGTCGGACCTGCTTGTACGTGGGTCATATCCAGAATACGAACGCCCGATAATGCATACTTACCCATAATCTTAATCCCTTCAATGAATCAGTTAATTGGTTTGTTACACTGCGGTGTTGCGATGGTGCCGGTTGCTGCTTTGTGATGTGGCTTTGCTTCTGCCTTGTTGCGTGAAACGGGTGGATCAGTTGCACAACGAAGGAGGGCTGCTTCCCTCGCCGGTTTGGCTTGTTGCTTGGTGATGGTACAGCGCTTTGGTACGGATGCATAGTGCGGCGGCCCGGATGGCGGCCACGGCAGAATTGCCGCCTTTGGCAACCGCTGCAGGAGCCGGATGCCGCGCCTTCCGAACGTGGCCGGACTGCTTTTTGGAAGAAGCAGGCCGTTTTGACCTATAATATCCGGCAACAGGCACCAACACCAAAACCGC
>Ga0366811_1070_pt1 | contig 9206 bp, 7 predicted proteins | sample TotcelN113001N13_FD_207018 | JGI IMG/M metagenome (GOLD analysis project Ga0366811, IMG submission 207018) | Enriched cells from coal bed in the Powder River Basin, Montana, United States - Total cells N11 rep3 HSBNCT.N11.300.1.N13 ...
GCTTAAAATCAAAGCGCCTACAACTGGAGCTACAATCGGAGAGATCATGCTCATGGACGTCACCACGGCTAAAACAGATACACGTTTTCTCCCTGAATAACTATCCTTTACCACAGCTTGGGCGACAGCAGTGGCAGCACCACTAGCAATTGCTTGGATAATTCGAAACCCAATTAATTGATATACATTTCCTGAGAAAGCACATAGAGCGCTAGCTGACGTGTAGATAATTAACCCTGTCAGCAAAATGCGTTTTCGTCCATATTTGTCGCTTAGTGGTCCCCAGAAAAGAGAACCTGCCGCATAGAAGATAAAAAACAAGATTAAGGTTAGATTAATTAGGCTTGGTGCTGCCTTAAAATTTTCGGCCATCCGTGGTAAAGCCGGCAAATAGAGATCCGTAGATAAAGGGATAAAGGCGCTTAGGAAGGCAATTAAGACGATTAGACCCTTTTCTCCCAAATATTTTTGCTGTTTAATAGTCTCTTTGCTATCTATGTTGGTGTTCATACCTATAAATCTCCGTTCTATACCACTTACTCTATTAGTTTACATTGTAAAAAGCCTAAAGGGAAGTTTAATTAGGAGGCACCCTAATTGGGCACCTCCTAATTCATACGAAATATAATTGGCTGAGCAGGCTCTTTCGCATTGAGTTCAGCTAGGAAGAGGAATTTCCAAAAAGGTTGTATAATAACTGAGGCCAAAGGCATCTGAAATTTGCCCACTTTACATACTAAAAATGTCATCCGCAATCTTCACGCCGTCCGTAGCAGCTTGGGCACTGAAATCAGCACCAACGTAATCCTTGACAAGATCGTCGATATAGTTGCCACCGATTAAAACTTTAGTATTTAAGCCTGCGGCACGAATCGCATCAATGGTTTCTTTCATAGATTCCTGGCAGCCAGTCAGCAGGACACTCATCCCGACTAATGGGGCATTAGACTCTTTGATCGCTTCGATGAATTTTTCCTTAGGAACATCCACTCCCAAGTCAATGACATTATAACCTGACCCTTTGAGGAGCATCACAACAATGTTCTTACCTAAATCATGGATATCTCCTTTGACCGTACCCATCACAATATTTCCTTTGTAATCAGCATTACTGCCGCTCAACAGTGGCTCTAACACAACCATAGAATCCTGCATAATTTCGCCGCACATAATTAGTTCGCCTAGAAAATACTCACCCGTTTCGAATCGGCTGCCAGCTTCAGCCATACCTTTCTGTAAGGAATTTACAATTTCCAAAGGAGAAACTCCGTTATCTAAACGTTCCTTAACCAACTCCGCCACTTGCTGCTCTTCTAAGTCAGCAATCGCCTTCGATAAAGAATCTGTTAGCATAATTCTCTCACTCCTTTTGATGGTTATTTCTGATGGATTTCTTTCGATTAGGCTTGAACTTTATCGAGCTATTAGCGCTGCACCCAGAACCAAATAAAGTTATACGCAAAATCGTCTAGCTTTTCCCATTCTTTTTTAGAGATTGCTTCATTGCCTGGGAACTCTCCAAATTCCTCCATTTTCACTTCCCAAGGCACACAAACACCAGGATCCGGATTTAATAATTTTTCTTTTTCAGACATCGAATATTCCCTCCATTCCTTTAGTAAACGCCGTATTCTCTGGCTGCTTCAATCATAGCAATCATATTTTCCTGTTTAGCATCCCCCATGACAACTCCACCGGCATCTAAGATAAATCCACCATCACAGGCCAATTCATCAATGGTTCTCTTGACTTGCTCTTTAACCTTTTCTGGGGTACCGTAGGTCAACAAGGTTGTAGGTACGCCTCCTTGGAGACAGAATCTGCCACCTAGAATCTTTTTAGCCTTTTTGGGATCTGTCGTGTCAATTTGGAAAATGATACTCTTATCGGGCAATTCCGCAATTTTCTCCAAGTACGGGGTCCAGTCACCTTCTGCATAAAATAGCATTCTCTTACCTTTAGCCCACAAACCTTCGATGGTTGCTTTCAAAGATGGCCAATAGAAATTTTCCCATTGATGAGGATTAAGGAAAGGATAAGCGCCACGGTGCAGAGGGGCGAAACATGGGAAGCGCGTATCAGCACCACCTGGGCCGGCAATACCACAATTAATATTGTGAGGAGTAATGGCATCACAGGCAGCTAAGACTTTGTCCGGTCGCCTACGCAGATCTAAGAGCACTCCTTTCATACCTCTTAAGGCATCTCCTAAGGTGTCAAAGGGTGCTTTAGTGAAACCTGTCCCTTGACCCACAACCCCGTGCTCAACGGTCCATTTTCCCCAAGCTGCACCCATGATTCCACCGGACATAGCAAAAGCTGCAGCGCTTTTAATCAGTGCCACAGTGGATCTATATGAACCTGGATTTTCTAATTCAGTGCTAATATTCGGTAGGAAGTGATTTACAAGCCACTCTGTGGGGCTGGCAATAAATTCATCGTAATCCTCCGCTTTCATATACTCCTGCTCGTTGTATTGGAAGGTGGAGTTTTCGTCTACCCCTATGCCAGGGAATTTATATAACTTTGAACCCATAGCATCAAACATCGGAGGCCACCATAATGAAGGGCCACCTTTGAAAACATCAAAATCTAAATCCGGCAACATTTCGCTGACGATGCTATTACTTTTATCAAGATCGTAGTAAATTTCTTGGAGAGTGGTTCCTTTATATTTAACAACCCATTCTCCAATCCCAAACAATACCGGAACTACATCAGGTTTGCCACAATCCATGGCAGTCATATACCGTTCTAGTTTCTTCTGATAGAGCATTTCCGTTTCATTCATACTTGTTTTCCCCCTCCTATGTTCTCAAATCGCCCATCTGGAGATCAAGGCCTTAAAACGTACCTACTCTTCTAATAATTCGCTGCGAAAGGCCTTTAAAAATTTTTTACCAAAACGATCCTTACCCAAAAGGAAATCATTGGTGATAACCGAGGTCATGATTTTCCTGTCAAGTGGATCAAGGATGGCCGCATCCATGTCAAACGCCATACAAAGGGTTAAGAAGTGTCGATTGACGACCTTCCGTTTGGGAGAATTAAAGGAAATATTACTTAAGCCCGAAACAGTTTTGACTTTCAATGACCTCTTAATATCCATCAAACACTGGAAAAACATTGAGGCATTGTTGTGACTCACAGCCTGAGGGAGCACTAGTGGATCAATATATAGTTTATCTAAATCATAGTAATTATTATTTAATATCTCGACAAGTCGTTCTGAGAGCGCCATTCTCTCTTCCGCAGATTTCGGAATCCCACGATCATCCAAGGTCAATCCGATCACTGGACACTGATATTCTAAGACTAGGGGTAATACCTCATCAATCCGATTTTTCTCCAAAGAGATTGAATTGATTAAAACCCTGCTCTTTTCTCCCCGAACGGTTTCCAAGCCTTTTTTAATGGCAACTGCCGAGGTGCTGTCCAGACATAAGGGTTGATCCGTTACCTCTTGCACAGTGCGTACAAGCCATTCCATGTTGACAACTTCGTCCCCTTGAGCAGTATTTAAATCTAAGTAGTCTGCCCCCGCAGCCACTTGACGTACAGCTAAATCCTGAATCGCTGCGGTGTTTTTTTCATTAATGAACTGACGCACACTAGGAATTGAACTATTTAACTTCTCACCAATAATCAACATCGTCAAGCACCCCTCCATGAGCCTACTTTCATCTCTATGTAACAATACAGCGCCTACTGCTTAAGATCACCTCCCTTTCCAAAACAATAATCAATGGATTTTACCCCCCTTGTAAAATCCATTCATCGCAGCTGAATAAGATTAGTCCTACGTATGAAACAGCATTTTTGCCATTGTTATAGGTATTCCACAACTTTTTCCAGGGCCATCACATCAATCCCGCAGGCCTCAACAGAAAAATAGAGCCATTTCAGGATTAGTGTTAATGCCCATTTGATGCCTCCTTATAACGAAGATTTCTATCGACCAAAAACTCCAAAAATCTTAGTTTTTCTTCAAAATTATACAGTATAATTGTAATAATCTAAAAATCTATTATAATACGTACAGATGTATATACAAATTTTTATTCTAAAAAAAATAAGTCTCTTTTTGGGAATTTATAGACAACTTATTTTCTAAATATTATCACAACTTAAGGGCCTCGTCAATGCAGACTTATAAGATAGAGTCTTTCCTATATCTTATAACTATGAGGCCGAACCTTCTTCTAGTTCTAAAATATCGCGATAAATTTTAAGTGCTTCTGTGACATCATTGGCATAAAAATCTGCGCCGGTAAATTCTTTGACTTGCTGGTTTACCGGATACCCACCTACTACGATTTTAACTTTATCCCTTAGCCCGGTATCCACTAAAAGGTCAACGACTCTCTTAATTGAACCCACGCAAAAAGATAACAAAACACTGATTCCCAGAATCGAAGCTTTTGTCTCATTCACAGCTTGGATAAATCTCTCGGGCGTTACATCGACGCCTAGGTCATGTACCTGAAAGCCAGATGATCTTAACAGATATATGATAATATTTTTACCCAGATCATGAATATCCCCTTCGATCGTTCCCATCACGATAGATAGGCCTTTTGGGGAACCATTGACCGGAATATGAGGCTCTAAAACTCGCATAACCCCTTTTAGAATTTCTTCTGACATGATGAGATCTGAGAGATAATAATGGCTGTCACTATATTTTTCCCCAACGACTTCTACTCCCCGACGGCAACTCTCAATAATCTCCATAGAAGTACAACCGGCTTTGATTCTTTCTTCAACCAGCATAAGGGTTTTTTCTTCGTCAAGCTCCGCCATAGCTATTTGCAGTTCGTCCACCAAATCAAGAACCCCCAATTAGCTTAATCTTTTTTATACCATCCGTCATAACTTGTCAACTTATATCGATCTCCGCGGTAAACGGATTTACTCCAACCTACCGGCTTTAGATCTTGGTCATAAATCGTCTGTTCAATTAAGAATACAGGCGAGCTAGGTGCAATACCCAAAATTACAGCTTCTTCCTTGGTACATGCCGCAACTTGGAGAATTTTTTTGGAGCTCATAGGAACGTACTCTGTGTGCGTCGCGATCAGACCCGGTAAACTTGGGTCTTTCAGCTCCGATTCAAGAATTGGTTTACTCTTACTATAAATCGTGTATTTTACTTCATAGGAAAGACGTTCATCTTCCGCAGAAAACGCAGTTCGGAAGTATAAGAACCGCTTATGTTCTTCACCCACATGAAACTTTTCTTTAAGTTCCTCGTTGGCTCTGATAATTTTCGCTTCTAAGAGTGTCGTTTTATAATTCAACCCTCTTTGTTTAATTTCTTGGTTAAAGTCATTCAGTTCAAAGACAATATTATCTAATTTTGGAGTAGCGACAAAGGTGCCTCTGCCTTGTTGAGCATAAACCATGCCAGCCGACACCAATTCTGAAATAGCTCTCCGAACTGTCATTCTGCTAATTTCAAAGCGTGAGGAGATTTCAAGTTCCGTTGGTAAGGACTCACCCGGTTTGAGATCACCCCTACGTATTTGCTCTTCTATCAACTTAAAAAGTTGGTAGTAGATTGGAATTACCGAACTCTTATCAATTGTTTCTTCTTGAATCACCAAAAACACCTATTCCTACTTATAATTGTCTATACATTTTAAAACTTTTGAATAATTCTAGCATGCCAAATATAGAGTGTCAACCTAGTGTTTATTAAACTGCAAAAACAAGGGCCTTACCCTTGTTTTTACTAATCTGATTCTTATTAAAAGTCGCAAGAATTGGCTGTCCTCGGGAAAGCGATGACATCACGGATATTAGACATTCCGGTTAGATACATAATAACCCTTTCAAAACCCAGACCAAACCCCGCATGTTTTACCCCTCCATACCGTCTCAAGTCGAGGTACCACGCATAATCTTCGGCGTTCAATCCGGATTCTTGCATTCGAGTTTCTAAAACCTCAAGTCGTTCCTCACGTTGACTTCCCCCGATGATTTCACCGACCCCAGGAACAAGCAGATCCATTGCAGCCACAGTTTTGTTATCTTCATTCAGCCTCATATAAAAGGCCTTTATACCTTTCGGATAATCTGAAACAAACACTGGTTTCTTAAAGATCTTTTCTGTCAAATAGCGTTCATGTTCTGTCTGAAGATCGATACCCCAACGAACCGGATACTCGAATTTGGCATCCTCTTTCTCCAATAGTTCTACTGCCTCTGTATAAGTAATATGGCCAAACTCAGAACTTAAGATATTCCCTAAGCGGTCAAACAAAGTCTTATCAACAAAGTTATTGAAGAAGGCCATTTCCTCCGGAGCGTGATCTAAAGCATACTGAATAATAAATTTCATCATTTCTTCGGCCAGATTCATATTATCAGCGAGATCTGCAAAAGCAATCTCCGGTTCAATCATCCAGAACTCGGCAGCATGTCTCGCCGTATTCGAATTTTCCGCACGAAATGTCGGACCAAAGGTGTAGACATTTCGAAAGGCCATACAATAGGTCTCAACATTGAGTTGTCCACTGACTGTAAGGCTGGCAACCTTGCCAAAGAAGTCCTCAGAGAAATTAATGTTGCCGGCCTCGTCCTTGGGTGGATTAGCCATATCTAGAGCCGTTACACGAAACATTTCTCCGGCACCCTCAGCGTCACTACCTGTGATAATCGGAGTATGAACATAAACATAACCCTTTTCCTGAAAAAACTTGTGGATTGCAAAGGCCACTACTGAGCGTACCCGAAACACCGCAGCAAAGGTATTGGTTCTGGGACGCAAATGGGCAATGGTCCGCAAATATTCGAAGGTATGCCGCTTTTTCTGAAGAGGATAATCTGCCGCAGATACCGCGAGAATCTCAATCAAGTCTGCTTTTAATTCAAAGGGTTGCTTGGCTCCCGGCGAAGGAACAAGAGTCCCTTGAATACGCAAAGCGGAACTAATCGTGAGCTTACCTATCTCTGCAAAGTTAGGTAAGCTTTCTTCAAACACCACTTGAATATTTTCAAAAAAACTACCGTCATTGATTTCAATAAAACCGAAAGCTTTGGACGAACGCACAGTACGTACCCATCCCGATAATTCGATTTTCTGATTGAGAAACCGTTCCGTCTCTCTAAAGATTTCTTTTACTGTTACAGATTGCATTAGTGTTCCTCCTCAAAATGTCCCATTGAGGGTTAAAAAATTTACCAATAAATCATTATACATTATACATGATTAAAATCCCAACATCAAATGACAAAGCGATGACTTTGATCCTTAAGTTCCTCCATTAAGACAATTAACTGTCTGGCATTGTCACGAATCGTACTGATCGTTGCGCTCATTTCTTCAGTTGAGGCTGCCATCTCTTCTGCAGTCGCTGCATCTTCCTGACACATTGCCGCAACCCCTGAGACTACCTTAGATACTGCCCGCTCCATCTGAACTACTTGACGCACCTCTGAGTCCATGACCTCCAGCAATTGGGCGACAATTTGCGTCCCCTGGGAGATTTCCGAGAATTGTCCCAGGGCCAGTTCCCCGATTCCGGCTTGTTCTTCGATCAAAGTGACAGCCTCCTCCGTGACGCGAGCGGAGTGTTGAACATTCAGGGTCACTACATCAATTAACTCTGCAATCTGGGCGGCACTTTGTTTTGAACCTTCTGCCAATTTGCGGACTTCTTCTGCTACCACAGCAAATCCACGTCCTGCTTCCCCGGCACGTGCTGCCTCTATCGCTGCATTTAGGGCAAGCAGATTCGTCTGGTCAGAAATCTGAGTTATAATTTGGGTAATCCCACGAATTTTACTGGTTTGCTCTTTGAGGACATGACTTCCTCTCTGAATTTCCTCTACTTTGGCCGAGGAGTGTTGCATCTTAGCAGCTAACTCTTTCATAATTTGTTCACCCTGCATTGTTTGTGCAGTGACGTCAGAGGTGCTTCCAGCAACTCGTTCCATGTGACCGACTAATACTTGCACGCTTTGATTGATGCCTTGACTTTGCTCACCTATTTCATGGGTACTCGCTGCGATTTTTTGAGCACCATAGGCTACCTGACTGACTCTTTCAGCCACTTGATCTGCTCCTTGAGAGGTTTGATCCGTTGCCGATGAAATTTCCCTAGTCGAGTTCTCTACCTGGTTCACTGCTTTGTTAATCGATAAACATATTTCTTTGGTATTATCCAACATCTTTTTCATGGCCTTGGCCAAGATATCTAACTCCCCATACCAATCAGTTCTAATAGCAACGTTCAAGTTCCCGGTGGCCAGCATCTCTGCATCTTCCGCTAACTGAATCAGTGGTCGAGTAAAGCTTAATGAGACAAAATAACCTGAAACTACGCCCAAAACGAGCACTAAGAGCCCAACTGTGAAGACCCATATTTTCAGGGAGGTTAACTCCCCAACTACTCCTTGTCTCGGGAGCACGGTCTTAATATAGCCCTTTACCTGACCTTGATAGTTTTTAAAAGGAATGAGCAGGATGTTGGACTGGCCGTCCTCACTGGCGGTATACTGAGTTTCTCCATTAACAAGTGCTTTTACTAAACTTTCCGAGACTGGAAAATTATCTTGACCGGTGCCAGCCAGTAGTCCTTTATTCTCTTGGATATTTTTGACCATCGAAGTTGACGGATCCAGGAGATAGATAAAATAGTCTCCGGCGTTTTTCTTCTGTAAGGTTTTTAAAAAATCATCTCCAAAATCCATTCCATATTCCGCACTACCAACCCACTGATCTTGATACTTGACAGGAACTACTACTCGAAATCCATACCCTTCAACGCCCTCTTCCAGCCCCTCTACAATCCTATGTTCTTGATTAGCTGCTACCACCGTAGGCCGAATTTTAGAAAGATCATCGCCGAATTTATTGGGAGAATGGGCGCGATAGAAGGAAACAGCTGGGGCAAGATGAAACTGTAGTTGGCTAAAGCCTTCTTGCTTGATCACTGCAAAAACGGGTTGAACTAGCCGCACAAGGGTAGCCCTGTCTCGTTCTGCTAAGGCTTTTGCCACATCAGGATTCATGGTCATGGATAACACCGAGGATTTCGCTCGTTCAAGTCGATTTGAAAATTCAGCCTGGATACCTTGATCCACAAGTTTTTCCGTCTGAAGTTCACTGGTTTTAAGCAACTTCTCGGCATTCCAAAGACTTGCCCCTGATAATGCTGCCACCACGACAATAACCACTATTCCAGCTAAAAGAGTAATCC
>Ga0366811_1057_pt1 | contig 9186 bp, 5 predicted proteins | sample TotcelN113001N13_FD_207018 | JGI IMG/M metagenome (GOLD analysis project Ga0366811, IMG submission 207018) | Enriched cells from coal bed in the Powder River Basin, Montana, United States - Total cells N11 rep3 HSBNCT.N11.300.1.N13 ...
ATGCTGTTCTGGGAGATAGTACATTGACGCTTTTTTCTGTGTCCAAATAGTGTTTTAGCGTCTCGGGATCGGTGTGGTCCATGTGGTCGTGAGTACAAATGATAACATCAATGGAAAGGCCAAGATATTTTTCGTTCACGGGAACTCTTCTGTAATTTCTAGGGTCTATTTTCTCCACACTGTTTGACAAATATGGGTCAACCATTATTTTGATATGTTCATTTTCAAACAATATTCCAGCCTGTCCAAGCCAGGTGATCTTAAACAAATTGATTCCTCCCGCTAAATTGAATAATGCCTCTTGAAGCTCGATTTTCAAAACCCTGCTCCAATGAATATGAAACCGCCTGTTGTGATTTCCGGCAGACTCACCACTAACCTATATCCACTTTTATTCATTTCAAGATTAGACCTGTTTTCAGGTGTTACAAATAGCGCCCCTGTCCCGTCCGGAATATCTTCCAGGCTTACCGTCAATTTGACACTTCCGCTTTTTATGATACGCTCCAGAGGGTCATAATTTACAAGTGCAACAATATGATACACCTGATCTCCAATACAGCCCTTGAGAAGCTTGGCATCCAGGTAACTTGCATCTCCAAGGACTTCGATATTCCTTCTTAATTCATATTTATCTACAACAGCATTGGCATCCGGCATGAGGTAATTTGTTATATAATAGTCTTCTGCCTTGTATGGATTGAATCCCCTGCTGTACGGTTCATACTCGAGTACGGCTCCCCCTCCAGACGAAAACCTGTCCACGGCAGCCAATTCATCTTTATCAAGCCCTTCTACGGAGGGTAAAAGAAGCAGTTTCACAGATAACGGATTTTTGTCCAAGTCACAAGCCCGGGTGAAATCAATGGCAATGCCGGACTTGCGGAAATCCGTATATATTTGCCTCATATGTAACGGGTATCGCTCATGATTCTTTTCAAAATCTTCAGGGCCGCCATTATCTATGGCATCAAAATACATAGTGCCATGGTTTGAAAACAGGATTGCCACTCCCGACCTCACTTTTTCCGAGGAGGCAAAGTACCGGGAATATTGGTTTACCATGGCATTCATCCTGATTGCTCCATCATACTTTTGGGTTTTTCTGCCGTCATTAAAGACCAGCCCGAAGCCTTCGGGTTCAGGCCCGTCTTCATAGGGGTAATCCGCCCGCCATTGGTAATAAAGAATTCCTTTGGCAGCGCCTCCGATGGCGTTGTAGGTCTCCCTTTCCCACTCAGCGGCAGGTATCGTGGTATGCCCGTTATATTCAATAATCCAGTAATGCTTGCCAAAGGTGGCGGCTGCGCTTTCAGCCCCGTCCAGAACCATGGAACATAGGAAATACTTTGGACCGTTACTGGGCAAATAGTTGGTAATACCCAATATATCCATCTGTTCGGCAGTTTTATAATAGTCTATCCCTGCAGTGGCATTTCCGGGTAGCATTGGCGCTGTAATATGGCAGGTCAAAACCGGCGTATTGGGAGCGGCTTCCTTTGCCTTATTTCCAATATGGTATAAGAACCAATTCAGCCTTTCCATACCAAATTGTCGCCAAAGTATCCATTCCTGTGTATTTTCGCCCCTTTCCGGCCTTTTTCTTGGAGGATCGGTGACAGAGGCTTCCGCGGATGATTTGTAACCATTTTCAACAAGCCAGTCCCTGTAGTTTTTAATGGAATACGGATTATAGTCATAGAAGCCCTTGTCCGGATACATTGGTTCGTTATATATCTGAAAACAGGCTGCCGCAGGGTACTTTGAGAAATGCCTTGCCGATTCCATTGTGCCATCTTCATTGTCCTTCAAAATGCCGGGATGATTCAGGCAGTTTCTTACAAACCAGCCCCAATAATAAGGCATTTCAATCCCTTTTTCATCCAGCATCAAAGCATCCTTGTAACCCGACAGGTTCATGCTGTAGCCCTGTAACCTTACCATACAGGCAAGCCCGATTTCTTCCGCCCGATCCAGCATTGCATCTATAAAAGGAAAGTCCGTTCCTACTTCCGGCCCATTTCTTTCGACGGTGCCCAGGGCAGCCATTCTGACCATATTAAAGCCGGCGTCTTTCATCAATTGAAAATCCTTCCACATCTCGCCGACTCTGTCCCCGTTCTCAGGCACCGGAACCTTTTGATGGTGATAGGATGGATAATAGGATACACCCAATGCAAGCCCCGGCTTTCCATTTTTATACAGGATCCCGTTATACACCTCATACATTTTTATATACACCACACATTCTACTTTTGGTATAGTACTGCGTTTCCCGTTGGTTTGAAGGAATTGAGCATAAAGGCTAAGCCGCTCCCAATCAATCTCTAAATATTGCTCCGGCCTGAACCAGGAATTTTTTTAACATCGTATCCACACTCCTTCAGAAAACATAGTACTCCCGTACATCAATTACCCGCTTCTCTTCCATGCTGGTTTCCCCTGACAGGGCAACCAGGGAGCTTAACAGTCCTCTTTTTACTTCATTAGCCCCATCTGTATCATCATCCTTTCGTATGGCGTCGATAAAATACTTGAACAAGCCTTCATCTCCGCCTGAATGACCACCGGTCTCCTTGTCTATTTTATAGGTCTGGGTATACTTCGGGTATATATTCGTGATTTGAATTGTCCCTTCGGTAAGATCCGCCTTCAGCTCCGCCTCGCTTCCGTTGATGGTCATGCTCCTTCTGTCCCTGTCTCCAAACATGTTGGCAATGAATGCGGCAGTCACACCGTTGGCATATTCAATGGTCAATATTTCGTGGTCAACAATATCCTTTTCCGAATTGAACACACAATAGTCCTTCTGGGTATGCCAGTAATAATCCGGAGCATCCGGCGGCAATTCAACCGCAAGGTATCTGCATTCAGGCTTCAAATCACAATTCTTGCATTCCTGAGCTGCCCCTTCCTTTTTATTAAAAAATATCCTGCTGCCAAATGCAGAGACATAGACCGGTTCCGAATCAACCATCCAGTTTAGCAGGTCGATATCATGAGAGCATTTCGCATTGACAAATCCCCCGTTATTCTTTTTGAATCTGTGCCATCTTCTGAAATAACTACCTGCATGGGGCACCCCCAGTATTTCCCTTGCTTCAATGGAAATAACCCGCCCAAGGTCCCCTTTTTCTATGATTTCTTTAATTTTTTTGTAAAACCCGGTATACCGCAATACAAATCCCAGTTTGATTACCTTAGAATAGCCAACACTGGCTTTATATATCTCCTTACAGTCATCGATGGTCGTTGCCAGCGGTTTTTCAAGCAGGATATGTTTTCCCTTGGATACCGCTTCCAGGAAGATTTCCTTATGTGTCGTATCACTGCTGGATATAAAGACAACGTTGATATCCTCATAATCGAGCATTTCCCTGTAGTCTTCATAAAAACGAGGAAGTTCGGCATTTGTTTCTTCATAAAAGGTTCCGGCCAAACTTTTCATTTTGTCAACATCCGGATCTGCAAGGGCTTTTACATGTATGCCTTCCCTTATACCTGAAAGGCACAGCCTTAAATATATCATTCCCCGCTCTCCTCCGCCGATGATCCCGACATTGATATCTTTATCATTAAACATGCATATATCTCCCCTTCTTACCATATATATTTCCACTTGCTGCATTTATAAAGATGCAATACGCCCTTTGGGACCCTCTTGAAAAGAAAATAGCAATACCTGGCCATTGTCAATTGTACCCCTGGCCTCATCAAAGTATCTGAGTGACCCGCTCACGCAGGGAGCTGTAATGTCTGTCGGTCTCTATTTTGAATTCTCGGTAAACCCGCTTTCCCTTAGTTCAATACCCTCCTCCGGTATGGCTACGGCAAACCGGCCTATACTTTTTTCTTTAAGTATAGATGCAACCTCGACAGCTCCATGTCCATAACCGTCTGCCTTGATGACGCCCATAATTTCGGAATCCTGAGCAACAACACCTTTTAGTTTGTCAGTATTACCGCGAAGCTTGTCAAGGTTTATATCAATCCAGGCAGACCTCACATTTTCAACCAGCCTTCCATGTCCACATTTGCAAGCTTTTCGAGCAACATACTGCAACTCTTGTAATTATTCTAAATATGCCGGCTTTATAAGTAAATAGTCATTCTGTATAATCAATCGCCATTTTGTTAACTGGGTACCCTGATGAAAAGGAATTGCTCCGGCCTGAACCAGGGATAATTTATCAACACCGTATATGCTCTCTCCTTCGCATTACTGCCATTTACGGTCATAGCTCTTTAGTATTTATATATCCGGTACAGGAGCACTGCTGCCTCTGCACGGGTCATACATCCGCGGGGATTCAGCCTGCTATTTCCAGACCCTGTGATAAACCCTTTCTTCACCAGTGCCGCCGCACTTCTTACGGCATAACCGGCGATATCGCCCCTGTCGGTGAACGGATCCAGAACACCGGTATCGTCTGAGAGCTTCAGCTCTCTAAACTTTTTTAGAGCACGGGCTGTCAACACCATCATATCCTGCCTGGAAATACTCTCCTTCGGGTTGAACCGGTTATTCCCGTCACCGTCAGTAATGCCCAGCTTTTTGGCAATCCCCACGGATTCATAATAATAATCGCCCGGTTTCACATCATCAAAGTTGTCCTCCACCTCGGCCCACAGCCCCAGGATCCTTACCACCAGCAACAGGTAGTCAGCCCGGGTGATATTCAACGAAGGTGAATAGGTATCCCCTCCCATACCGGTTATTATGCCCTTGGACGCCATGACCTCTATGGGTTTTTTTGCCCACGGTACGCTATCCAGGTCGCTGAAGGTTTTATGCACATAGGCTATGGCGTAATAACTGAAATGTGTGGTGGTAAACGTCACCATCCCGGTTTCAGGGTCATAGCGTCCATTGGGAACCGATACCGCGTTTCCTTCTCCGTCGATATACCAGACCACAATATGCTCCGGATCAGCCAGTTCTTCCTTCTTGGGCTTATACGGGATGGATACCGTGACGGGAGCATTGGGATTGTTCCATCCGGCCTGTACTCCGTCCAGCGTCAGGGTGAGCTGCACCAGCGGCCTGGTGTCTACGGCTTTTTTCAGGTCTTTGAGCAAGCCGGACTTGTTTCCCATACCAATGGTGATACCGATCTCCTTTCCTACAGCATCCGGAATCCCTGCCAGCATACTGTTCGAAACGGTGATGTCGCCTAACTCGGTAGAGAAGTTCAGCAACCCTTCGCCTAATGTGCCGGATATGCTGCCGGCTGGAATTTCCAGGGTATAGCCGTTGGTTTTTGGAATGGGAGGCACTTTGATGACGGATATCCCTGTCCCGGAAAAAATATCTTCTGCCTGCACTCCCAGGTCAACCCTGGCAATGCCGGTTGCCGCGTCGAAGGGTATAAGGTTTGGTTCAATGTAAATTATTGTCACCGGTGTAGGCATGGGTGTCGGGGTCGGGTTGGGCGTCGGGGTCGTCGTTGGTGTCGGGGTCGGGGTAGCCAGTGGTGGTAAAATGTGTGGCCCACCGGCAGTAATGGAGACCTCTATTGTCTTTTCCATGTTATAGTCTGTGGACTTGAGGATTTCATCCATGAGCTTTACAGTGTTCAATGTCACCCGGGCTTTCCCTTCCGCCTTGCCGGTGAATGTCAGTGTACATAATGTCACATCCCCGTTTTCGGGCAACTGGTTTGCACTTTTGGCTACTGTGAATAAGATTTTGCTTTCGTTCTCACCAACGGTTGGCGAAAATTTATATCCTTGAATACTAGACGAAATACCATTAAATTTGAGTAAACTATTATCAAATGTCAAACGCACTTCACAGGCATACATATTCTGTACATCTTTCCCCGAAACTGTTATTGAAAAGCTTTTCCCTGTTTTTACACCGGAGGCATCGGCCAGGATGTTAAATGTACTGGAAACAGCGGCATAACCTGTACTTACGGGAGCTATCATATTAAATACCATTGCAGCCGCCAAAAAACATAGAATCAATTTCATCTTCATAACAAGCGCTCCTTTTCTTAAAATCAATGGGAGGGCGGCAATGCCGCCTTCCCATTACATACCGTATATCCGTTTGTTTAATTGAGTATAATCCTCCTGGCAATGAACGCCAACTCATACAGTCCGATTTCTCCGTCGTCATTGATGTCCCAATACTTGATGTCATCCCATCCCGGATCTGCGGATGTCTTCCCATATTTGGCAGAAATCATCGCAAGGTCTCCCACGGTGATCCCTCCGGAATTATTGATATCTCCTGTCGCAGCCGTGATGATCAGACTCTGGAATTTGGCCACCGCTGCATTCAGGTCGGCTACGGCCTGTAATACCTGAGCTCCTGTTGAGCTTCCATCATCTCTGACACCAATTGTGGCCGCAATGGCATTATTCAGCCTGTCCTTAGTTCCCGCGGGGTATGTTCCCGGCAGGACTCCTTCCTCGGCACTGTCATATATCCCCTGGACTGTATTGATTGCCGATATCAATGCCGCTTTTCCCAGCACTTCAACGGATATGCCTGTCCCTGCCGCTAAAAGTTCCTTTCCAGTGCTGTCTGCCAGGCTTGCGGATATGGCAATCATCCCCGTACCGGCAGTCTTAGGGCTGAATTCAAGTTCAAGAATATCCACTTTCCCGGTTATGTTATTGGCGGTAATGGCATACCCGTCACCCAAGCTCGCCAATAGCATGGTTACCGTTCCCGCATCCGTATTGGGTGCCATTTCCAAAACCGTAATCCCTACCTTGATAGATTCCGCACTCACAAAATCAAATCGGTCTTTATCATAACTGATGACAACTTTCTGGGCAGTTATGTCTGCCACGTCTTCCAGTCCATAATACATGTTGAACGGCGCCAGTCCGTCTACTACGGAAGGCCCTGTAATCCTAATGCCCGCACTTAATACCGTCACGGTGCAGGTATCCGTAATTTCCGTGCCAACCACCCTTGCCGTAATGGTTGCGGTCCCATCCGATATGGCGGTAACCGCACCATTAGCACTCACTGTTGCAACAGACGTATCGGAGGATGTCCATTCCACCACTTTATTATCTGCATTTGCCGGAAGCACGGTTGCCGTGAGCGTCCGGGCACCGCCAACTTCCATTGTGATACTGTCCTCCGTGATAGTCACGCTTGCCGGTTCTACTACCCACTTTGCAAATAGCGCCATATTGACTTCAACCGGATTGCTGGCGAAATCCCATTCTATCGCCAAAGCTCTGTCCGTATACCAGCCTGCAAAGGTGTATCCTGCCTTCACCGGATCAGCAGGCTTTGTAAGGAATGAACCATGTTCTACATCTGTAACTATTGCCGACTGGTAATTATTATTATAACTATTGACATCATCCTCGCGAAAGATTACAGTACGACGTTTATACTCTGGCAAATTCGGGCCTACCCCATCAATATCTGCACCCATATTCACGCCGTTTTTACCGGCTCCCAGACAGGGAGAACTCTGCGCCAGTCGGAAGTCATCCAATTTCAGCATGGTGCCGGATGCATTTTCAAACATGGGATCAGAAGCAAGCCCGTGCACATCGGGATTTCCACCGTCAGACAATGCACCTGAGTCTTGCCACGCTGAAAAGGTACTGTAGTCGATTGTTGGTGTTGGATTTCCTGTATATCTCAATTTCGATCGAATAAGGAAGTCCAGATTGCCGTATTGGTTGTAGTCACACTCGGCTATTTCAACAGGCACGGAAAGCGTATTCGTCGGCACAAAAAACTTTAGTACCCCATAATAATTATCCAGCCTTTTACTCTGAATAATATTGTTGAAAAATCTCTTCCCTGTGCCGCCAAACATTTGGACACAAGAACCAGGTCCATTGCTGTTATAGAAGGTGTTGTTGTAGAGGGTTTCCCGATCTGCGCAAGAATCCGACGTGGCTTCCTCATAATAGGCGAATTCAATATTGTTTGCAATAACATTATTGTAAGCTGTCACATCAGGATGATTGCATAGCCATGTATCAGTCTTTCTATAACTCGTAACATGTATCCCATATTTGCTATAACCATGAATGTAATTATTTCTATAAATTGAGGATTCACCATCTCTTTTATCGTAGATACCTACCGAACAATTAAAAAATTCACAGTTCTCAATAATCGTGTACTTCGTGTCATACATCTTGATTCCGCTTTTGTTGGCTGCATCGGGTATACCTCTGATATTTTTTATTACGCAATTCGACACCAGAGTGTGTTTCGCCCTTTCAATACGGACACCTTCCTCAAGATTTCCTCCAATCATTTTGTTGGTGCCTCCATCAATTACGCAGTTGCGGACAATACAGTAATCGGAAGTATTATCCCAGCTGTTTGTATCATAGCCGATGATGATGGAACCTATTTTGTCCACGCCAGCCCCGTCATTCGCTCGGATGATAAAGCCGTCAAAGGTAATATAATCCTTGTTCCCCGTACTGAACACCCGGACCATTGTAGGCGAATTAATATCGTTCGTCATCGCTCCGGGACATATACCTTCAATAATGACCTTCGCTCCGGGATATGCCGCAAAGGTTATCGGCGCACCCGCTGTTCCGGAATGAGCCGGTTCCCATGTCGCATGGTAATGCGTTCCTCCGGATGTAATATACGTACCTTCCAGGAAATAGACCGTATCACCCGCCATCGCATTTGCCATGGCAATTGCCACAATACAGGGTGTGTTGATATTCCTTGCCGCAGCCCAGTCGGTAGAGGTTGCAACCGGAGAGACATAGTATGCAACTTCTGTCCATTTTGCATAAAGCGTAATGTTGGCAGTAACCACGTCCAGGGCGAATTTCCACTCTTCAGTCGATTCCGCATTCTTAAACCAGCCCGCAAAGATATAGCCGGATTTCACCGGATTCACAGGCCTTGCCAGCAATGAACCTCCTTGAACGTTTACACTGCCAACCGCCGAACCGCCGTTACTTTCAAAGGCTACGGTAAAGGTTTGGGGAACGCCTTGCGTCCATTTTGCATAAAGTGTGATATCTTCTGTAACTGTATCAGTATTGAAATTCCACTCCAAGGTCAGTCCGGCATCCTTATACCAGCCTGCAAAAATGTAGCCTGATCTTGTCGGGATATTGGGCAGCGGTAACAAAGAACCTGATGCAACTCTTATGCTATCGGCCGCCGAACCGCCGTTGCTTTCAAAGGCTGCGGTAAAGGTCTTACCGATCACACCAACC
>Ga0366811_1099_pt1 | contig 6394 bp, 4 predicted proteins | sample TotcelN113001N13_FD_207018 | JGI IMG/M metagenome (GOLD analysis project Ga0366811, IMG submission 207018) | Enriched cells from coal bed in the Powder River Basin, Montana, United States - Total cells N11 rep3 HSBNCT.N11.300.1.N13 ...
TGCAGGTGGCTCGAATTGTCAACAATGTCTGGAAGCAAAACGGGGAATTGGCACAAGGCAAGACTGACGTTGAGCGAATGAAATATTATCAGGGAATGGAATTGCTGCTTGACCTTATGCAGGAAAGTATGATAGGTAATTACCTTCATACCGCACTTACCCATTCATCCGGGCTGGTAAGCTATATTGGCAATTGGGTGCACGGTGGTTCAAAATGCAAGGACAAGAAAGAGGAGAAAACGTTAGAGAGATTAAAAAATGAAACGGTTCTTTTGCTGTCTGTCCTTGGGCTGCTGCTTTATAAACGGGGTGATAGAAAGGAGAACTACATGGAAAATATGGCTTATTTGGTCGGGCAGCTCTTGAAAATATCCGACGAGCTGCATACCTTGTACTGCAAAGTTGTGCGAAGCGGGGATGTTCCTCCGCAGCTGGCGGGCAGTGCCCTGTTTACAACAGCCGGTGAAACGCCCTATCAGGCGATGGCCCAATTGTCTCTTCGTATGAATCCCTATATAACCTGGGCCAAACAATATCGTTTCAAAAATATTTCAACAAAAAATGAAGAGAGTTGGAGAGCACGCTGGTATCTCAATTTGTATGAAGATGCGGCTAATAAACTGAAAGTGACAGTGACGGGCTCAACACGATTTAATGATATTGAAAAGGCACAGCTTTTTATTGGCTATCTGGCATCCTTTCCCAAAAGAGAGTCTTCAGTAGCAGCAAGCGGTGCTGATAACAATCATGATAATAATGGAGGAGGAACTAATAATGAACAGTGAAATTAAGCGCTCAACTGGCCTTTTGGTGATTGAAGTTGTAAATTCAAATGCGAATGGCGACCCGGACAGAGAGAGCGATCCCCGCCAGCGTCCCAATGGCCTGGGGGAAATTTCACCTGTTTCCTTTAAACGTAAGCTGCGCGATTTAGCGGGGGACCACGATAGTGTGTTTTATCAGAGCCTTCCGGAGTTTTATGTTAAGAACTCGGATCATTATTGCATATTGGAATCGCGTGGGCGTGACAGGAAGTCCATTCAAAGCGAGATGTCAGAAGATACTAAAAACTTTGATCAGAAGAGTTTTCTGGAGAGTACTTTTGTTAAGAAATATTGGGATGCTAGAGTCTTCGGAAACACTTTTTTGGAAGAGGGAGCGAACAAAGGATTTATCAAAACAGGTGTTGTTCAGTTCGGGGTAGGTACGTCGATTTCCCCGGTCAATATCATTCGCCACACCAATACGAATAAAGCCGGTGTCCAAGAGGGTAAAAATGCCGGAATGGCACCTTTAGCCTTCCGCATCGTGGAACACGGCGTTTATTGTATGCCGTTTTTTGTGAATCCCAATTATGCAGGCAAGACGGGATGTACCCAAGAAGATATTGATTTGCTTAAGCTTTTAATTCCCAGGGCTTATGATTTGAATCGTTCCGCCATTCGCACCGATGTGCGTATTCGTCATGCCTGGCATATTGAGCATCTGAATGCCCTTGGCAGTTGTCCGGATTATCTCCTTTTAGAAGCGCTTACTCCAAAGCGGATTGGCGATGCGACCATTGCGTCGACGAGCTGGGATGACTATGAAGATAAGGCCGCTCTGCCGGAGGAATTGCAGGCCAAGGTGAGCTCCGTAAGCGATTTGATGCTGGTATGATTTACTACGCCCACAGTAAGAAAGACGATATTCCTGAGCAGGAGTACTCGGTGCATATCCGCGGTGTAAAGTCCCTTGCCCAAAAATATGTGCAGGATATAAGCTGCTATGCAAACTGTGACGAAACACTGTTGTCACGGATCACAGAAAAAGTCTCCACCTTTCACGATCTAGGCAAGCTAAACCAAGAAAATCAGGATGTACTTGCCGGAAAAAATCCAGCTAAATCTCTTCCGCGCAATCATGTCGATGCGGGAGCTGCTTATTTCTTGAATAGCAAACACTTTTCTGCCTTCTCCGCCGCTGTAATTCAGGCTCACCACATTGGCTTTCCTGATTTTACTGCCGAAATAGAGAAAGGTGATAGGGCGATTTTTCGGGACAGTTCCATTGCTTCTGATGTGGATAGAGAGTTGCCGGAACTTGAAGCCATACACAATAGCCTCCTTGATAGCCATTTTGAGTACGGTGAGGAAGAAATCAAAGGAGATCGTTCGGTTTTCCTGCGGATGCTCTTATCATGCCTCGTTGATGCGGATCACACCGATACGGCTATTCATTACAGGAAGTATCCGGCTGAAATGAGTCCGGTTCAATTACGCGCGGCCGAGCGGCTTGCCCAATTAGACCTGCATATTGCCAGGCTAAAGAAAAAAGGAGCCGACGATGATCGGAATGCTTTACGCAATGAGATGTATTTAGCGTGTAGAAACGCTGACATTGATGTTGGTATAACCTCTTGTGACAGCCCAGTTGGCTCCGGAAAGACGACGGCAGTCATGGCTCATTTGCTTGCTCAGGCGGAAACGCGCGGCCTGCGGCGTATCTTTGTTGTGCTGCCCTTTACGAATATCATTAAACAATCCGTTGATATCTATCGGAAGACGCTCGTTTTGCCGGGGGAAAAGGCTGAGGAGGTTGTAGCGGAGCTGCACCACCGCGCGGACTTTGAAAGCAAGGAGACCAGACACCTGACCGCGCTTTGGCGGGCACCCATTATTGTGACAACGGCAGTTGCTTTTTTTGAAACGCTGGCCTCGAATTCTACCGCAACCCTACGCCGCCTGCACGAATTATCCGGCAGTGCTGTTTTTGTGGATGAATCGCATGCTGCGTTGCCGGCTAAACTTCTGCCCATTGCCTGGAAGTGGATCAATATTTATTCTGCGGAATGGCATTGTTATTGGGTTCTGGCGTCCGGCTCACTGAATCGATTCTGGACAATTCCGGAAATCGCAGGCAGCGAAAATTCCCACTTTATACCGGAAATCATCGCCGACGAACTGCGCAGACGCCTTGCGGTCTATGAAAACAATCGGATTTCTTATCATAGCGATTTATCCCCTAAAGGCACAGCGGAACTAGCTGAGTGGATCAGCAAGTTCCCGGGACCGAGACTGGTCATCTTGAACACGGTTCAAAGTGCCGCCGTATTAGCGGACTACTTTTCAGAGCACTTTGGCCGAAAGCGCGTCGAGCATTTGTCCACGGCTTTAACCGCAGATGATCGGGAAAACACCCTTAAACGAGTCAAAGAACGCTTGGCTGACAAAGAGGATACCGATTGGACACTGATTGCAACGTCATGTATTGAAGCCGGCGTAGACCTATCTTTCAGAAATGGATTCCGTGAGCTTGGAGCGCTGGTATCGTTGCTGCAAGCTTCGGGACGTGTCAATCGAGAGGGCCTTCTTGAAGATGCTGAGATGTGGACATTTTGTATTTTAGAAGACGGAATGTTGAGGCACAATCCGGGTTTAAAGGAGGCTGCCACTGTTCTTAAAGAGTATTTTGAAGGGGACAGGATCATTGTGCCGGAATTGAGCACCCAATCCCTTGCCGATGAAATCGCTTTATACGGACTATCTAAAAAACATGAAAAATTAGTCACCGATGAAAAGTTGCAGAAATTTCCTCAGGTGGAACAGGCCTTCAAGGTAATTGACAGCGATACCCGTCTCGTAGTTGTTGATCCGACTGTGGCAAAGCGCTTGCAATATGGAAAAGTCGATTGGAAAGAGCTGCAAAAGGTCTCAGTTCAAATTGCCAAATATAAGTTGGACGAACTGAGAACGCCTATGATAATGGATAATATATACAGGTGGAATCTCGAATACGACGGTTTTCTTGGTTATATGGCCGGCATCGTGAAATTAAAAAAATATAGAGGAGAAGCAATCATCATTTGATTAGCTATAGATTGAGAGTGGAAAGAACAACCATACCAGGCGTTACTCTTTTTGAAAATAATTGCTTCTCTGTTCGTCTTGATAGCAGTTGGAGGTTTGTAAGGTGTTTGGTTGGAAGCCATACACCGATGGGCCAATGTTTCTCTGCAAAGGCATCCAGAACAATACCTTGAGTACCATGAATTTCAATCCACGCTCCCATACAGGGAGCGACAACTGACCGCCAAAATCATCTTTTAATTTTCGCATTTCAATCCACGCTCCCATACAGGGAGCGACTTATCGGATTATCATTGTTATTAAAATTTAGCAAATTTCAATCCACGCTCCCATACAGGGAGCGACTTATGGCAGAAGTTGAGCGTATAGAAAAAGATCTATTTCAATCCACGCTCCCATACAGGGAGCGACCACACTTCTAGACATTCAATACCTGGTCCGTATTATTTCAATCCACGCTCCCATACAGGGAGCGACTGCAAAAAATAATAAAAACAGCCCCTATGAAGAGATTTTTATTAATATCCATGCATTTCTTACCACAAACTACTTTACAAATCCAACATCATCGCCATTTTCCAACAAAATCCCCATCATTTCACGGTGCGAATCCCCCAGGGATTTTATGTTCACTATACATTCGCACTAAATAATTAAAGTATCCTCAACATCAAAAGAAGCTTTGGCACCCACATGCTCAACCTTATTCTTGTAATTATTCCCCAACAAATAAAACCTCAAGCTATCCTTCTCCACATCAATAATCTGCTCTAACTTATGCTGAACCTCGCGGAATTTAGCCATATCCAGCACACATTCAAAGACCGAATTCTGAACACGCTGTCCGTAATTCACACATTGCTTGGCAACTTGACGCAGCCGCTTTCTCCCCGCCGCCGTTTGAGTATTTACGTCATACGTGATGAGCACTAAAATAACATCTCACCTACTTCCACATAAAGGCTGGGTACCCGTCCAAATCCCCCCGGATAAACCGGGCCAGCAGCATGGCCTGGGCATAGGGCACCAGTCCCCATTCCATTTTTTCCTGCAGAAAGGGATGCCTGATCTCCTCCTGTTTCCTGCTTTGCCAAGCCTTTAAGATATCTTTTCTCGTATCATCATCCATTATGACCGCTCCGTTTTCCATCCGGGTAAAGCCGCTGCCATTGACTTCCCTTTTATTGATTAAAGAAATGACAAACCGATCGGCATAAACGGCCCGCAGCTCTTCCATCAGATCCAACGCCAGGGAAATTCTCCCCGGCCTATCCCGGTGCAGGAATCCCACATAAGGGTCCAAACCAACGGTTTCCAACGCCGCCGCAGCGTCATGGGCCAAAAGGGTATAGACAAAGGACAGCATGGCGTTGACATTGTCCAGGGGAGGACGTTTGTTCCGGGATTTAAAATGAAAATCATCTTTTTGCTGAAGAATCAAATCATCCAATACCCTAAAATACTGGGCTGCCGCTTCCCCTTCAAATCCTCGTAGCTGTTCTAAATCCTGACTTATTTCAACCAGTTTCAAAGCGTTAGCTAGGGTTTGGCAGACTCCTTTCAATTTATCCACATCCAGCCTGGCACCATGATCCCTGGTTGCCCGCTCAACCACCCAGCGGGCGTTATAGATTTTTCCCAAGATAAAGGATTGAGCAATTTTATGGCTCTCCGCTGCATCCTCCGATAACCTGTATTGAGTCTTGCGCAAGGTAACATTGCCTTTAACTTCACCGACCACCCTACCCAGGAATTTTCCGCTGGGCTTCATAAAGCTTAAAGCGATATTGCGTTGGGCACAGGCACCCATCAGGGCCGGACTGGCGCCGGTATAGCCGAAGGCAACAATGCCCTCCAGATTATGCAGGGGAACTCTCAGCAACTCTGCCTCATCCTTTAAAATCACAATATTTTCTCCATCAAGGGACAAATAAGTATTGGGCGAAGTTACATAGAGAGTATTCAATAATTTTCTCATTCATCAACCTCAATTTCCGAAACATTTTTCTTCATATAAGCCAGAGCCGATGGATTTTTACACAGCTTAGGCAAACAAAGCTCACTGAGGGAACAGGCTTTGCAGCCCTTTGTCGGCTTTACCTTGGGCGTATACCTTCTGTCGTACAGCTCATGCATCTCCCGGCAAATCGCCTTTACCTGTTCCCGGATCTCCTCGTCCAGCATCACTTTAAGCCTGCGTTTAGGTTCCCCATAAAACAGATACCCTTCGGGAATCGTACATAATAGCATTTCTTCCAGGCACATGGCCTGAGCGCATAATTGCAGGACATCCGTATTGTCCTGCTTGGGCTTGCCCCGTTTATACTCCACCGGAACCGGTTTATAGGTTCCCTCCCTGCCATAGAGTGTGACTCCATCCCGAGACTTGTGGAATTCCACCACATCACACGCCCCGGTGATTCCCAGGGAACGGGAAAAGACTCCCATACCCCGGGAAATGATCAGGTCTCCCCGCTTTTCTTTAATGGTATGATCGTGGGTTTTCTCGTGCAGGATTCCCCCCTCAACGGTGCGCAAATTTTCCT
>Ga0366811_1111_pt1 | contig 5727 bp, 5 predicted proteins | sample TotcelN113001N13_FD_207018 | JGI IMG/M metagenome (GOLD analysis project Ga0366811, IMG submission 207018) | Enriched cells from coal bed in the Powder River Basin, Montana, United States - Total cells N11 rep3 HSBNCT.N11.300.1.N13 ...
GGCGCTAATGTGGGACGAGAAATCGATATGCGAGAAAATGCTGGATGCGTTGATGATCGACGATCGCGGCAACCGGCAAGGTTTCCCGTTTGCGGTGGCAAAGGAAATCCTGGCGCTGAAAATGCATATCAATCCGGAGTACCTGAACAACCTGCCGGATTAATTCACCGGACCGGCCAGAGTGCGCTGAAAGGCAGGGCGCGCCGGTTCCGATAGACGTGCCGTCAGGCAATGTACCTCAAACCAGCCCTTCAAACACCGCCACATCCACTTGCTCCCCTGCCTGCACGTTGCCTTGCTCGTGATGCAGTATCACCATGCAATTGGCTTCCGACATGGAGCGCAGGATTCCCGATCCCTGGGAGCCGGTAATGCGCACTTGCCACCGGTTTTCCGCATCCTGAGACAGGATTCCGCGTTGGTATTCGGTGCGCCCCGATTTTTTACGGATTGCCGATTGCGATGCGACGCGCATCAGCGGCAGCGGCGAAGGGTTCGCCCCCATCATGCGCAGCAGCGCATCGCGCACAAAAAAGTAGAACGTGACCATTACCGCAACCGGGTTTCCCGGCAACCCGAACAGGTAGGCGCTCTTGCCGCCCGAATTGATTTTTCCGAACGCCATCGGCCGCCCCGGCCGCATGCCTATCTGCCAGAATGTCATGTCGCCGAGGCGGTCCATGATCTGCCTGGTGTAGTCGGCCGCTCCTACCGAGACTCCGCCGGACGTGATGACGGCGTCGGCATTCTCGCATGCCTCCCTGAAAGCGGCTTCCAGCAAATCCGGCTCATCCTTTATGACGCCCATATCGACGATGTCGCAGCCGAGCCGGGTCAGCATGCCATAAATGGTATAGCGGTTGCTGTCGTACACGCTGCCTTCATCCAGCGGTTCGCCGATCGAGCGCAGTTCATCGCCGGTTGAAAAAAAAGCGACGCGCAAACGCCGCTGCACCGGCACTTCGGCCATGCCGAGCGAAGCCAGAAGGCCAAGCTCGGCCGGCCGCAGCAGCTTGCCCTTGATCAGCGCCGGTTTGCCGGCCGCGAGATCTTCTCCCTTGAAACGGCGATTGTCGCCTGCGTTGATAAGAGCGGCCGGGATCGTGATCCTGCCCGGAGCCGCGTCGACCGCCAATTCCTGCGGTATGACCGTGTCACAGCCGGCGGGCATCACCGCGCCAGTCATGATGCGCACGCATTGACCGGGGGCGACAGGGCCGGGGAAGGACTGCCCGGCATACGCCGAACCAACCACTTCCAATGTGACCGGCCTTGACTTGTCCAGGTCGGCTGAACGAAATGCAAAGCCGTCCATTGCGGAATTATCGTGCGCGGGGACATCGATGGGCGAAACGATATCGGCGGCCAGCACGCGCTCTAGCGCGCTGCGGACGGCGACTTTTTCTATCGCATGAACGGGGATTATGAAATCGCGAATGATCTGCTGCGCCTGCGCGACCGGCAGGCCGTTCGGTTCATAGCCGGGAAGGTTGCAGGTAATGTCGGAAAGTGTGCGCATGGTCTTTTATGTAGAGTGGATGCTGTTGCCACTATATACAGATTCTTTCGGTCATTGCTGAATCTGCTGCAATTCCTCCGGCGTATTGATATTGCGGAAAGCCGCCTCGTCGTCGAAATGCACCTTCGCCACCTTGAGCGAGGCATACCAGGCGTCGATCTTGCGCTGACCGCTCTGCAGAAATTTTTCGAGGTGATCATGCAGCGATGTTTTCAGCAGGCAGAAGACCGGATGCGGCTGATAGCTGTTTCCTTCGCCTGTGGTTGCAACCGCCAGGTCGGCCTCCTGCGCTGTCAGCGCATCGGCGAGGCGCGCCACCAGATCGAGCGGGAGGAAGGGCGTATCGCATGGCGCAGTCGCCAGAAAAGGGGTTTCGCAATGATGCAGCCCTGTTTGCAGGCCTGCCAGAGGCCCGGCAAACCCGGCAATTTCATCAGGCCATACCGGAACCCCGAATTCGGCGTATTCCGGCAGATTGCGGTTGGCATTGATAATCATGCGATCCGTTTGCGGGGCCAGCCGCATCAGTACATGCTGCACCATCGGCTTGCCTCGAAATGCCTGCAAACCCTTGTCGACATTGCCCATGCGCGTGCCGCGGCCGCCGGCAAGGATCAGTCCGGTGATGTTTTTCTTGTCGGGCGTGGCGTTATTCATGCGATGGTCCGGTTGTTTTCCGCGAAGGGCAGCGATCAGCCGCCGATGTACGACATTTCCACTTTTCGGTCATCCTGCGCATGGGCGCCGCGCAGTTCGGAGTAGCGGTCGTCGCGGGCGCGCCACATATGCGCAAGAGCGTTGGCTATTTCCTCGTCGGTGTTGCCGCGGCGGATAAGCGAGCGCAAGTCGTGTCCGCCGGTTGCGAACAGGCAGGTATACAGCTTGCCGTCGGTCGACAGTCTTGCACGGTTGCAGTCGCGGCAGAAAGCCTGCGTGACGCTCGCAATGACGCCGATTTCGCCGCCGCCGTCCTTGTAGCGCCAGCGCGCCGCGGTTTCGCCGACGTAATTGCGCTCGATCTCTTCCAGAGGCATTTCGGCATCGATCATGCGCACCACTTCGGATGACGGCACAACTTCGTCCATTCGCCAGCCGTTCGATGAGCCGACGTCCATGTATTCGATGAAACGCGGAATGATCGGCGTATTCCTGAAGTGGCGGGCGATGGGAAGGATCTGGTGTTCGTTGATGCCTTTCTTGACGACCACGTTGATCTTGATCGGCGCAAAGCCGGCCGCATGCGCGGCCTCGATGCCGCTCAGCACGTCGGCAACCGGAAAATCGACATCGTTCATAAAGCGGAAAACCCGGTCATCGATCGAGTCGAGCGAAACGGTAATCCGCTGCAAACCGGCGTTGCGCAGCGACTGCGCCTTTCTGGCGAGGATGGAGCCGTTGGTCGTAAGCGTCAGGTCCAGGTCGCGGCCATCCGGGGTTTTGATCGCGCTCAGCAGTTCGATCAGCCGTTCGATATTCTTACGCAATAACGGTTCGCCGCCGGTCAGCCGGATTTTCTCCACGCCATGGCCGACGAAAATTCGGGCGACGCGGGCGATTTCCTCGTGGGTCAGCATGTCAGTGTGAGGCATGAAGGAAAAATCCTTGCCGAACACCTGCTTCGGCATGCAGTACACGCAGCGGAAATTGCAGCGGTCGGTCACCGATATGCGCAGATCGCGCAGGGCGCGGCCCAGCTTGTCGGCGACCGGGCCGATGGGCGCTTGCAAGACCGGTGGCAGCTCTGAAATCACTTCAGGGCTGCGATGGTTGAAAATCGGAATGATCTTTCTTGTCATGTAATGTCCATAATGCATGGATCGCCGCTAATTCCACGCGGTCCATCCGCCGCTTTGCCTGCATTGCACTCCGGAAGATCCCCAATTGGAATAAATCGGAAGCGTCGTAGTTCCAAAGATACCATGAAGCATGAAATTCAACAGGCAAGCCCAGGCCGATCACATACGAAGCTGCCTGCCTGCTCGGAACAGGCAAACCCAGATCCCCCGCTGCAGCCTGAATACTCCTGACTATGGCTGCCGTGCTGTCCATCAGCGTGCCGTCCCAGTCAAATACGATCAAATCAAAATTTTTCTTGGCCATTCTCATGGGACTATCCTGCCCCCTCCCCTAATTCCGATTCTATGAACGAATCGTTTATTGCCGTTTGTCTTTTACAAAAAATTTTTCGCCGCCAGCAAAAATATTCCGGCGTCCTTATGCAGAAGTTGATTTCAGTTTACTTATGAAACTCTCGCATTCCGGAGGCAAAGGAGCTTCAATCGTCTGCTCCTCCCCGCTTTCCGGATGGACAAACGTTATTTTATACGCATGTAAAAACATCCGTTTCAAGGAACCTCGCCAGCTGTCCGCTTTTTGCAATTCCCGATTCAGCGAAAAATCGCCGTATTTATCGTCGCCTGCGATCGCATAGCCCATCGAAGAAAGATGAACCCTGATCTGGTGCGTGCGGCCGGTCTTCAACTCCGCCTCCAGCAGCGTGAACTCGTCATACTTTTTCAAGACGTTGAATATGGTGTACGAGGCTATGCCATCTTCCTGTACCCGGACACGGCGTTCGCCCTCGCTGGTGAGGTACTTATGAAGGGGCAGCTTTACATGCTGGCGCTGGTTCTTCCAGTCACCATGCACCAACACCTGATAGCGCTTGTCGACCGTTCCAGCGCGAATTTGTTCATGCAGCTTGACCAGCGCAGAGCGTTTTTTTGCCAGCAGCAGTATCCCCGACGTTTCGCGGTCAAGACGATGCACCAGTTCCAGAAATTTTTCGTTCGGCCGGGCTGCGCGCAGTTGTTCGATAACGCCATAGGAAACCCCTGAGCCCCCATGCACGGCAGTACCCGACGGCTTGTTGATGATCAGCAGTTGGCTGTCCTCATGCAGTATCTTGAAGTTTCCGCCGGGAACATATTGCTCCGGTCTCTCGGCAACCTGCAACGGAGGAATGCGGACGACATCGTCGGCCACAAGGCGGTAGGTCTGGTCGATCCGGCCCTTGTTGACCCGCACCTCGCCAGAGCGCAGAACCCGGTATATGTGGCTTTTAGGCACACCCTTGCAAGTCCGAAACAAATAGTTATCGATGCGCTGCCCCTCTTCTTCGGGCGAAATGGTGACGAAAGTGACCGGTTTTTGCGCCGATACTTTGCCGGACGGATATTGCATGGGTGCTTCTTTCCCAGAAAGTCTATTGGCTCGCATCATTTAACTATATAATCAATCTTCAGTGAGTGTAATTCACTCCTGATGTGTAAGATAAAAAACATACATTCTACACAGGGGGCTATTCCATCGGCCTCGCCATTTGCAAATTTGATGGAAAAGATGTGTACGCGCCATTCCTATGTTGATCAGGGTTGCTCCATTGTTGCGATCGGATAGTACATAGGGATGCTGGACAAGCGTTTGGATATTAAGGATAAGTCTGGCAAGCATGCAGCTATTGGTGCTTGCCGGTTGATGTGTTTGATAATTGGTTGCCGTTTTTGTTCTTTTTTGTATGGATTATTTAATTTGCCTGTTGCATATGATGACGTTTCATTTTCTCAACTAGGCGAAATGTACAACAAAACTGCTACCCGTCTATTTGATCAGACCCATCCGCGCCCGTCGCGGCCACGGCATTTATTTGCCGTATTGTCGCGCATTACGGCAATTCCCACCTCCCCAAACGCTTCGGCCTTGCGTACATCCGATTAAGTTTGCCGCAATCTGCTTTTGCGATTGCGGCACAAAAAGGCCTTCGGGCCACGGAGTGTAAACATGAAGCGAATGTTGTTCAACGCAACACAGCAGGAAGAACTGCGCGTAGCAATTGTCGATGGGCAGAAACTGATCGACATCGATATCGAAACTTCCGGACGCGAGCAGCACAAGTCCAACATCTATAAAGCGGTCATCACCCGAATCGAACCTTCGCTTGAAGCGTGCTTCGTTAACTATGGCGAAGACCGCCATGGCTTTCTGCCTTTCAAGGAAGTCGTTCGCACCCTGTTCAAGGAAGGCGTTGACGTCCGCAGCACCACAATCAAAAGTGCCCTGAGCGAAGGCCAGGAGATCATGGTCCAGGTTGAGAAGGAAGAACGCGGCAACAAGGGCGCTGCCCTGACTACGTTCGTCTCCCTGGCAGGACGCTACCTGGTCCTGATGCCGAACAACCCGCGCGGCGGCGGCGTATCGCGCCGCGTCGA
>Ga0366811_1108_pt2 | contig 5295 bp, 6 predicted proteins | sample TotcelN113001N13_FD_207018 | JGI IMG/M metagenome (GOLD analysis project Ga0366811, IMG submission 207018) | Enriched cells from coal bed in the Powder River Basin, Montana, United States - Total cells N11 rep3 HSBNCT.N11.300.1.N13 ...
TGCGCACACCGGCCGACCGGAAGGCCTCCGGCACCCGGTTGAAGTTGCGGATTATTGTACCTCCCCATTGATCGGTAAACCAGATATAAAGAGGCTTTCCGCGCCCGCTGACCTCCAGGCCGCCATAAGCCGCGCCGGCTGCCAGTATGGCACTGCCGACCGGCTGGGGCGAACTGCGCCCCCCCATAAACGATATTAGGGCCAGGGCCATAAACAGCTTGCGAAACCAGCCCGGATTTCTTAATGTAACCAGGCCGGCAAAGGCAATTTCATCGAAGCGGTACTCCTGTACACCCCTGAATGTTATCCGGTACATGGCCTCGGGAGTCAGTTCAATCCGGTAGGACGCATACCAGGCATTGTAATAGAGCAGCATCACACAGAAGCCGGCCAGGGACCACATCGCCGCGCTGACCGGCCACATGCCTGTAACCGCCTGCACCGTCCCTCCGTTGATTAAAAAGGGCAGGAGCGGCGAATTACGAGCAGGGTAAAGATATTCGGATCTGGGGCCACGGGCCGCTCAATGGAGAAGTGAATTTCACCGCTCCGGGTGTCGTCACCTGGCAGGTTAAAGGCCTTCCCGCCCATACTTTTGTGGAGGGACGGGTAGTCATGCCGCCGGCATTATTCCCTGCCGCTCCGGCCGAAGCTTATACGGGTAAAGCAGCCCTGCCGGGCATACTGGCCGAGGAGCAGAAATGGGCCGGGGATGCCAACCGGCAGCGCCTGCTGGCGCGGGCGGAGATCGGCGGGGCCGCGGCTGTTGTATTGCTCGCCGCGGGGATCGTATTTCTCCTATGGCGCAAATACGGGCGCGCCTACACCACTCAGTTCGACGGCCCTTACTACCGCGAGTTGCCCGGCCAATACAGCCCGGCGGAACTCAGCGCGCTCTGGAATTTCAGAAAGATAAAATCCCATGACCTTACCGCCACTATACTGGATTTAGCCCGGCGCAAGTTCCTGTCAATTGAGGAGGAAAGACAGGAAGTGCGTAAAATGTTAGGCTCCAGGGAAGTCAAGACATATCGCCTCACCTTCCTTCCCGCGCCTGAGCCGGCCTCTCTCAGAAAGCCGGAGGAAGCTGTACTGCGACCCCATGAGCAGGACTTGCTGTCTTATCTGAACCATACCGTTGCCGGCGGCCGCGAATTTTTATATTTAACTGACATAGAAAACTTCGCCAAGAAATACGGCAGTTCTTTTTACGGCTTCTGGCAGCAGTGGACGGCAGGCGTAAACGGGCAGGGAGAAGAGCTGGACTTTTTTGACCACAGCGGCAATATGCCCTTGATTACTTTGTTAGCCGGACTGCTGTTCTTTACCCTGGGGGCGGCGGCCGTTGCCAACACCAACATGGCCATATTAGGCGCCGCGCTGATGGTTGCCGGGGCAGTCATAGGCCTTGTTCCCCGGTCGTTTAAAAAACGCTCCCCCACCGGGCAGGAAGATTTTACACGCTGGCAGGCCTTCCGGCGCTTTCTTCAGCACTTTTCGCAGATGGATCGCTATGAAATACCCAGCCTGATTATCTGGGAACACTACCTGGTCTTTGCGGTAACCCTGGGGGTGGCCAGGGAAGTAATCAAGCAGCTGGAAATAGTATTTCCCAACATGCAGGACGGCGACTACCGTTTTGGTTACGGCTGGCTGGCCTATGGCTCCTGGCACAGCTTTAACGCCTTCCACGATTCCTTTAATGATATAGGGACTGTAATGGAACGCTCGCTTAAAACTGCTCATAAGGCGGTTAGCAAGTCATCGTCAGGATCCGGCGGCGGCGGTGGATTTTCCGGCGGCGGTGGCGGCGGCGGCGGTGGTTCGAGCTATGGCGGCCGCTAGCGATATATAAATCAAAGCGTTGGGAGGAGAGATATAATGCTCTGTCCGCACTGTGGGGTTGACTCGGATAAAAACGTCAGGTTCTGTGTAAACTGCGGCAGCGCCATGCCGGAAGCTGCGAAAAAAGAAAAACCTCTTAATAAGGTATTAACCGGCTTTTCACCCCTGATTAAAGATCCGGCTTTTGCCCGGTACATAAAAAACACCAAACGCTGGTCGTATATATTCGCTTCGATCCTGGCGCTGGCTGCCGTAGTGGGTTTTTATATCTATGGCGAAACCAGTACGGAGATGGATAATCCCGAAGCGCTCTATATCGGTCTGGGCATCGGCGGGATGTTCCTTGCCATTGCCCTGTTCCAGAGCATCGGCAGGAGCAGGAGCACTACCTGGGACGGTGTAGTGGCTGACAAGCAGATCCACCAAAAAAGGCGCAAGCGGAAAACCGACGATAACGGTTCTTACTGGGAGCAATATGTTTTGTTCACTGTGATTATCAAGAGGGATGACGGCAAGACGCACACCCTGAGCGCCGAGGATGACGATACGGTTTTCAACTATTACCAGGTTGGCGACAAGGTGCGGCACCACGGCGGTTTGAATTCAATTGAGAAATACGATAAATCAAAGGACGAGATTATTTTTTGCAGTGCCTGCGCTTATTTGAACGACATAAAGGACGACTATTGCGTTAAATGCAAATGCCCGCTGCTGAAATAGTAAAAAAAGATTCCTAAAAAGGAAGAAAGAAAATAAAAAGGCCAGGAGTTTTAAACCCCTGGCCTGGTTCGTAAAATGCAGTATCCCAGAGAGTTGCACAGCACAGTCTAATCATGCTTGGTAAGCCGTATGCCTTAATAGGGCACGTGCGGTTTGATGAGGAGGGGGAAGCCACGAGAGTGGTTTCCCCCTCCATATTACTATGCTGTTTTAAACCTTCCCGTCAGGCATCTGGATAGAGGGGGCCGGATCGAAGTCAGCCACCGGTTCCACGGGGATTTCTGTTTTAGCGGCCGGGGCCGTTGGGCCGGCGGGTTTGTTCACATTAAGGTGGGGGCCCGGCATGCTCTCGGCAACCTTAATAATGGTCGCGTTAAAACTATCAAAGCCGCTTTTAATATGTTTAACAGAATCCGCAGCCGTCTGGAGTAATGATGTCAGGAGTTCCATATTTCTTTCCACATCAGGAGTATTGGCCATCAAAAAAAGCATAGGGTTAAAAAGACGCTTCAAAGTAACACACCTCCATATTCATGATCAGTTTATGTTTAGAGGTGGCAATTTGTTACAGCAGCCATAATTTTGATGGATGTTCATTCCATTATGTTTTATGGAATAATGGCCGTAAAAATGGAAAGGAATAAGAAGAAGGAGGTTGGATAATGCCTTTAAAAATATTACCCTTGTTGATAGCGGCATTTTCCGGTGTGGCCATGGCTGTTCAGGGCACTATTAATTCAGCCCTGGGCAAGGTGATAGGACTGTGGGAATCCACGTTTATCGTACATCTTGTCGGGCTTTTGGTGGTTACGCTGCTTCTTTTTTTATGCAAGCTGGGGGATGGCTGCCTGACCGATATTCTAAAGGCCCCCTGGTATTCCTACTTAGGCGGTATACTGGGGGTCTTAATTATATACAGTGTGGTCCTGAGTATTCCAAAGGTAGGAGTAGCGCCGGCCACTACCGCTATTGTCCTGGGCCAGGTTCTTACAGCAGGGTTGGTAGACCACCTGGGATTATTCGGAATGAACAAAATCCCATTCAGCCCTTACAATCTTATGGGAACATTATTGATGGCCGGAGGGGCCTGGCTGATCCTTAAACAATAATATTTAAACCAAGAATTAAAAGCAGGCCGCTGAGCATCCCCAGATAAGCGAGAAACCTGCTGTTGCGGCGTGATTCAGGAGCTAAATCATGAAGCACGATATAGGTCATGGCCCCGGCGGCGAAGGATAAAAGGAGGCTGATAAATAAAGGGGAGGTTTTAACCAGCAGAAGTCCAATAAACACACCCAGTGGTGTTACAAGGCTGATCAGGCCATTTATTAACAAAACCCGCGCGGAGCCGAGTCCGCCAACTCTTAAAGGAGCCGCGCAAACCATTCCTTCGGGAATGTTATGGACCCCTATGGCAAAAACGAGTATCGGACCCAATTTTTCAGCGGCGGCGAACCCGGCTGCTATAGCCAGGCCTTCCGGTAGGTCATGTAAAGCTATACCGGTCGCGATCAGGTACCCCATCCTCAGGTAACCTCTGCCTTTCAAAGATGTAGGGTACAGGATGTTGAGCCCCATGTCCAGGATAAACATAAGCCCGATCCCTCCCAGGAAGCCTGCCAGGGTGAAAAAAAAGCTTCCGTAATTCAGTGAAGAGGGGATCAGATCGAAGACAATAACTGAAGACATTACTCCGGCGGCGAAACCCAGCAGCAGGGAAATGGAACGCGGGCGCAAATGGCCGCAGAAAGTTACAAGAATCGCGCCAAGAAATGTCCCGAAACCGGCAATCAAACCTAGTACTACAATACCGCCCATTCCCACCCGTCCTTTAATTAAGAATGCCTAAAATCAATATTATTAGGAGGGGAATGATGGTAGACCAAAAGAACTGATATTTTAAGAACGGTAAATCTGACATAGTGATGATAACCGCGCCGGATTATGGAATTATGATTTGTTGTCCCGGGAAGATAACGTTCGGGTCGGAGATTTTATTTATCTTTATAATCAGGTTTAAATCTTTACCGTATTTTCCGGCAATACCCCACAGGCTTTCGCCAGATCGTACAGTATGAATAATGCCTCCGCTTTGTGAGCTGTGAGGTAAATCATCCGGTTTTGCCCCGCCGGTTCCTGAAATGATTACTACCGGTGTGCCGATAACAACACTTGGGAACAGCACTTCAACATCCTGGTTGTACATCCTTATGCACCCGTTTGAAACATAGCCACCTATCGACTGCGGGTTGTTGGTACCGTGGATGCCATAATTTCCAGTTGGGATCGAGAGTCCCATCCACCTGGTTCCCAGCATACCGCCGGGCTGCATGATCTTATTAATTACTGTGTAGCTGCCGGTTGGTGTTGGGGTGGAAGGTTTGCCCACACCCACGGGATATATCTGTATCAGCCGTTTGCCCTCATAATAGGAGAGCTTCCTGGTCGCAAGATTTATGGAAATTTGGCTGCCAAGCGCGCGCATCATATGTTGATGAGCCCCCTTTTTAAAAAATCTTATTAAATAATATGAGGCTGCTGCCAATTTGAGTTATTTTTATTATTTCAATAGAGGATTTTTTGCCCTGACAGCTAACTAATTATTGGAAGAGATGGGGGGCCTTTTATGGCGATTGCAGCTGTTGCCAGGGCTAAAATTAATCTTACCCTGGATGTGCTTGGTAAGAGGCCGGACGGGTACCACGAGGTGGAAATGGTGATGCAGTCAAT
>Ga0366811_1110_pt1 | contig 5036 bp, 9 predicted proteins | sample TotcelN113001N13_FD_207018 | JGI IMG/M metagenome (GOLD analysis project Ga0366811, IMG submission 207018) | Enriched cells from coal bed in the Powder River Basin, Montana, United States - Total cells N11 rep3 HSBNCT.N11.300.1.N13 ...
CTTTTACAGAAACCGCAAACAGCTAGAAGACGCCGGCGTGTCTTGGCGCGGTACGGATGTCGTTGTGGTCGCAAACGACAAACTCATTCCATCTGATTTTTCACCGATCAGATCAGACAAACGATTGTGCTATCTACCGGCGCGCAATCGCGAGGAATACAACGTAAGCCGGGAAACGATGCGGCTTGCCGCGTAAGGAGATAGTGATGGCAGATGTAAACGTAGTAACGAAAATGGACGACAAAAAAGCAGCATTGCCGCAACCAATGCGCGTCATTGTCATGGGTCGTGTTGAAGGTTCGAAGACTTATGACGGTAAGCGATATACCCAAATTATGACACCTGCTGCTGATGCGTATTCGCGCCCTCAACTAATTGAGGTTCGCAGCAAATCCCGTATTGCTGAGAAAGGGGAAGAAATTTCCGTTGCGTGCATTTTGGGTGGATATCAGCGTAAGGCGTATGACGTGAAGGATAAAAAGACTGGTGAAATTCAGACTGTCGTACCGGTGGAGCACACGTTGGATTTGGTCGAGGCTGATTAATTATGGGGCAACTCGGTGCGGTGCAAACGGTTGTGGTGTGCGCTTCCTCAGCATTCGCGCAAGCGCCGTGCCCTGCCGGCATGGCTGTGACGACGATCCAGGGCTACATCATCGATCCGTCGCAGGCGTCGAACATCGAAGCTCAGAATGAACCGTTTGATTATGCGACGGCAGCGGGAATCTGGTCCATGGGATTCACGTTTGTCGTCGGCCTTTACCTGGTAAGCAAGTCGGCCGGAATCATTCTGAATCGTATCAAAGGGTAACAAACCGGCCCGACGGTTCTCGGGAAATTTCTTAATAGGGAGTTTTAAACATGAACAAAAACATTCAACGTGGATTGGCTGCTGTAGGTGCGCTGGTTACTGCAACCGGTGCGATGGCCGCTGGCCCGGATATGTCTGGTTTGACCGGCGCGGTGGATTTCGGCACCGTTACTACGGCAGTACTGGCGATCGCTGGCCTGCTGGCCGTGGTGTATGTCGCAGTCAAGGGCGCGCAAGTGGGTTTGGCAATGATCCGCAAGTAATACATCGATACTGCATCGAACTCCGGGGTGCTTCGTGCACCCCTTTTTCCTCCTAACACACGGTGATGACATGACGATCAATCAGCTTTGGTACTTTGGAATGTTCTTGTGGGGTCTCGTTTCCGCATGGTCGGTTATCGAAGGATTGAAGGGGTAATGCATGGAACATTTTTTTCTGTATGCAGTGCTGGTTTTAATTGGAATTGGGTATGCCATTTCTGTCATTTCATGTGCATTGAGTGGGCCAGTTGAAGTGTGGTGGGAGCCGTTTTTGATGGCAGCACTCTTACCTTTTGCATTGATCTATCAGCATAAAAATGGCATTGCATTTTTTGGAGCTGCTGCATTTTCAGTGTGGGTATTTGTGTGGATCTGCATTGGCTGTGCTCATCTTTTTCGCTGGGCGGGGAGCCTGCTGTGAAAAATTTCTTTGCAGTGCTGTTATTCAAAAAAATATTTGTTTTGTGTTTGATAGTTGTATTGCTGGTGCATGAACAGGTATCGCATGCACAGGCGCTGCCAACAGCAAGTTTTGTGGTCAACCGGGCCGTTGCCAGCGCCGTTGCACGGGTCGCCGCTGCGCGTGGTTTTGCTGCCAATGATCCAAAAATTGCAGCGACTCTGACTGGCATAGGCCAGGTAAGCACATCATTGAATGTGGCAAGCACTGCCGTAGGTGTTGGCATGGCAGTTGCGGGGGTGCCAGTTTGGATGGGTATTGCAGCAAGTTTGGGTGTGGTGGCCTTGGGGATGGGTGTAAATGCGTGGATCAATGGCGCGAATGGGGAGGTTTCTCAAGCACAGATTTCTGTCGCTGCTACTCCTACAGGAAATAAGTTGCTGGTCGATGCCCCTGCACAATCGTTACCGTCTTACTCGGCGCCAACCATCATTGATACTGCACCACTTTGGGCAAGGGCCGTTAATGCCGGTGCGCCAATTTATCGCAGCCCATCTGAGTGTTATGCGAATGAAGCTTGTTTTGCGCTTCCACTACCGCCAGACCAGCCGAGTTTTCGCTATACCGCAGATTGGCAAGGTAAAACACTGTTGGCGACAACTAATGTTTTTCAGTTCGGGCAATGGTACACCTTCCTGACTCAGCCTAATTTGACGATGCCGACTGGTGTGACGTTTACATGGGAATTCGCCGGCGTTCAGTTGTTTCCCAACAGTACCGGCGGTAATCAGATAACTGTTTACATTAATGAGTCAACGAGTGGCGGTGATAGCCAGGGCTTGCCGAGCTATTCCAGAACCAATACCTATAACAACGTTGGTCAGGTGTATGGCCAAATTGGACCGCAGTATTACCCTGACTTAGACCAAGCTGCCGCCGCTATTTCGCCAGCTGTCAAGACTGCAAAAATCAGCAATGACACGCTTGCCAGACTGATCGACCAGGTGTGGCAACGCGCCGCCATGGATCCAAATTACCAGGGCGTTCCATATTCCTATTCGCAACCAGTGACAGAAGCCGATGTAATGCCCTGGGCGATGGAAAATCCACAGGCTGTTCCTACCATTGACGATTTGCTTAGTCCTGCAAGCAACCCAGGCACCAATATCGTGCCGATTTCACCCGAGGCGACGCCTACAACCGACCCCGGGTCGAATCCAAATCCCAACCCAACGCCCGGCACGTCTAACAACGTGAATGTGATCAACACGCCGAATGTCAATGTGACCAATACCGTCCGCATTGACTGGGGTGACAATCCGGATTGGGTGCCGCCCCAATCCGATATGCCGGGTGAGATCATGGGTTCGATAACGCAATTGTTCGCTCCGATTCAGCGCTTTGCGGTGCCGTCGCATAACGCCGAATGTCCCAGGCCATCTATCAATTTATCTGAGCGCACGATCGTCATGGACGGCCACTGTGCGCTGCTCGATGCCGTCAAGCCCACGTTGTATGCAGTCATGACCGCGGTTTGGGCCATCCTGGCGGCGATCATCGTGCTGACCGCGTAAAGGAGATTCTATGTTTGCAATACTCGTTTCTGCAGCGATGAAGGTATTTGGCTGGCTGCTGGGTAGCGTCGTCATTAAGTTTGTCGTGCTTACAGCGTTGTTCATCATTGTCAATGAGTTCGGTACCTTGGTTAGCGGTTTCATGCCGTCGCTCGGACCGCTCTCTACCGCGCTTGGCGGCATACCGGCCTCTGTGTGGTACTTCCTCGACTTGTTCAACGTTTCAACCGGCATTCCGATGCTGCTTTCGGCCTATGCCTCTCGCTTCATCATTCGTCGCATTCCTGTGATTGGGTAAATAAGTCATGCTGATTGATCGTCTCTGCCCCGGTTTAGTGCCTGCTATCCGACAGGCTTTTGAAGTTGAAATACCCGGTCGTTCCGACATCGTGGTTCATGCGCTGATCCAGTTTGGCGACTATTCAATGGCACTCGGTTTCATTGGTGCACTTTTACTTGGCGTTGTCTGTTGGATTGTTCGGGATGTGGTGGCGTTTGTGCGGCGCGATCTGGCATACAGGAGGAAGCATGCCGATTAACGTCTACACCGGCTTGATGCGCTCCGGGAAAAGCTACGAAGTGGTTTCCGAAGTCATCGTTCCGGCGGTCCGCTCTGGTCGCCGGGTTGTTACCAACGTCGATGGTATTTCGGAAGAGAGAATTCATGAATATTTAAGGGCCAAGAATCCCGACGACGATCATGCGAAATACGGTCGCATCATCCACGTGAGTAATACGCAGGTGTTTGATGAAAACTTTTTTCCTTATTACGACGATCACAAGGGTGCGCACACCGACACGATTGTCCAACCTGGTGATCTGGTTTGTATCGACGAGGCGTGGCGCTTTTGGGGATCGACTGACTGCAAGCTGCATAAGAACCACAAATCCTTCTTTCTTGAGCACGGCCACTTCACCAACGAGACAACAAAGATTGCTTGTGACCTGGTATTGATGATTCAGGACATGGGAACCCTAAACAGGTTCGTCAAGAACGTGGTGGCGTTCAGCTTCCGCACGCATAAAAAGGTATCTCTCGGCCTGTCTAGTACCTATAGCCTCAACATGTGGGAAGGTAACAAGCAATCCAAGGCGAACCTTATCGGCAACTGGACACGCAAGTATCGCAAAGAGATATTTCCGTTGTATTCCAGTTTCAAGGGTGGCGCGGAAGGTGTGATGGTGAATGCCGATCGCCGTCAGAACATTTTCACCAATAAAAAGCTCTGGTTCATGCTGGCGGTGTTGATTGTTGGCGGCACAGTCAGTTTTTATAATGCGTGGAAGTTCTTCCATCCTCCTGAGTTGGGGCCGGATGGCAAGCCGGCTAAAACAACCGTTGCCGTGTCGGCCGCGCAGGCTGGCAAGAATCTGCCGGCTCCGTCTTCTCGACCTCCTGCGGGCTCGTTTAGCGAGGTGTGGAGAATCACTGGCAGGTATGCCGCACAAGGCAAGACATGGATCGTCATGAGCAATGTCGCCGGCAATGTGCGCGTTGAATCGCCGTCGATGTTCCATAACGATGGACTGGCCGCCATCGGCGATGTGGACGGCGCCAAGGTCACTGTCTGGTCCGGCGTTCCGGGGAAGTCTTCTGCATTTGCGCCTGCGGCTGGTCCTGCCCCGGCGCCGGCCGTTCGTCAACCGGTCGAGGTGAAACAATGAAAAATATGATGGTCGGCTTTTGTCTTGCGCTGTCGGTGGCCGCGCATGCCGCGGATAAGTCCAAGCCATGGCTAGATAGCCCGCGGTTTGATTTTCATGGGATCAATGTCGCCCAGGTCGTTCAGTTGGTTTACTCGGAAGCGCTAAAGGATGCTTATGTCATCGATCCAGAGGTGTTAGGCGATCAGCGCTCGGTGTCCTTTCGGTATGAGAGTTCAAGCGGCGATCTAAAACTTTTTATTGCTACGTTTTTCGATTCGCTCGGGTTGGCAATTTCTCGTCGTAACGGAGTTGATTACATAGCAAAGAAGCAGGTCAAAGAG
>Ga0366811_1122_pt1 | contig 4742 bp, 6 predicted proteins | sample TotcelN113001N13_FD_207018 | JGI IMG/M metagenome (GOLD analysis project Ga0366811, IMG submission 207018) | Enriched cells from coal bed in the Powder River Basin, Montana, United States - Total cells N11 rep3 HSBNCT.N11.300.1.N13 ...
AAATTTATCTGGCACCCTCCAGAGTATGGCTGCATAGTTACTGTTTTGCTTTATCACGACATCAGGTTCAAACTTTACAAAGCCCCATGCTATAAACATATTATACCTGGTCTCAAAGTATGAAGGAAACGGGCTGGCCGAGTATTCAACAAGGCACGGTTGATTCCTTTTAAGTACTTCCCCACCCTTGGGGTAAGTAATCACAGGAGTTTTGGAGAAAATATCTGCCGGGATTTTAAGGTTGGTATTTGGCTTTAAGGCATCCGGAACTGTGATAATTGTACTTGGGGTTTTATTTTCCTGTACAGGCTCTATTGGAGTTGCGTCAATCAGGCTTGGAATAGTAGGAGTTAAATTTGTCATTCCCAGCAATACCCCGGCTGTTGCACCCAGGGCCTGACCGCAGGCCCATAAAGACATGAGCGCAATTAATAAAACAAGCTTCACCATTCCAATCTTTTTCACTTTACCTTTCAGCTATCCTAATCTGGATCGCTTTCCATCCTTTTTATGTAATGTTCCTGTTATTTCTCTCAAATAAATTAAATTACCTCCTTATGAAAATAATTTATTAAATGGAAGGTATCATGATTTTACAAAGATACTTCTTGGTTTACACTGTATAATAGAAGGGTAAACTCAGTTCTGAGGTGGGTGAGATATGGACAAAAATAAAAAATTGTTCTGGGCTCCGCGTTTACTCGCAATCTTATATATTTTATTCCTTTCTCTTTTCGCACTGGACGCATTCACAGGAGAAGACCCCTTGACACTGAGAGCTTCCTGGAAATATCCTGTGCATAGCGGTATCGCATTTATCGTTTTCAGTGTTCTCTTTACCCTGATCTTTCGCACTTATGAAAACATCTTAACATTTCTGATGATTTCTCTGCCCATGGCGGTTATCGGCATACTGCTCATCATTTCCCATGCAACGAGAAGTAAAGATCCGGTATGAAAAATTCCGATCAGGAAGAACTAATCCTAGAAAACGAGGGTCCCAGCAGGCCATGGATTAAAAAAATAGGCATTTTTTTGGTCATACTATCATGTGTTTTATACGGCGGGCTTTTCTTTGTACCTTTTGCCCCTTATACCGCAGGCACAAAAGCTGTGATTTCTACCGCACTTGTTGTTTCTGGGGAAGCGTCGTTTTGGGTCGGCGCCCTTATACTTGGCAAAGAGATCGTAACAAGATACAGAAAGCACCTTAACCCCTTAAGTTGGTTTAAGAAGCGGAATGACTAAATCAGGGCGTTTAAAGTGAAATTAATGACCTTGCCACAACTCAGCATTTTTTAAGATATTAGGGGGCTTTAAAACTCTTGACACTTTTCCAAATACCTGCAATAATATCTCCAAGACAAGTTCATTACGTACAAGGGGAGTAGCCACCGGGTATCCTGCCCGGGACAGAGATCGTCAGTACGGTTGTAAGACCCGGTCTCTGTAACCAGAAACGGCATGGCAAGACCTTCGTATTTTCAATAAGAAAATGCGGAGGTCTTTTTAATTTAAACACATTGGAGTGATAAACATGAGATTTTGCATATCTAAATAATGAGGGGTGATTGATTAAAATATCTGGCTGGTTAATAACAAATATGTTTGTATACGGGGAGGATTAAAATATGAACAATTTTAAAGTATGGCTGTTAATGGGAATACTTTCAATAATCCTGGTTCTCATCGGCGGAGCGGTGGGAGGCAGTAACGGCGCGGCACTGTTCTTCCTTATATCACTTGGCATGAACTTCTTCAGCTACTATTACAGCGACAAGATTGCCATCAAAATGACAGGCTCCCGCCCGGTCTCAAAAGAAGAGGCCCCGGAGTTATTCAATATTGTACAGAGCTTGACAGAAAGGGCCGGCTTGCCCATGCCCCGCCTCTATATTACTCCTTCAGCGCAGCCCAATGCCTTTGCCACCGGAAGAAATCCGGAACATTCCGCTGTAGCTGTTACCGAAGGGCTCCTGAAAATATTGAACCGCATCGAAATTGAAGGCGTGCTGGCCCATGAACTGGCCCATATAAAGAACCGTGACGTTCTGGTGGGTACCGTCGCCGCCGCTTTTGCCGGCGCGATTACAATGATTGCAAATATACTCCAGTGGGGTCTGATGTTTGGCGGCGTCGGCGGTGACGACGATGAAGGCGGCGGTTTATTAGGCCTGGCCGGCTCACTGCTGATGATATTCTTGGCTCCTATCGCCGCCATGCTCATCCAAATGGCTATTTCCCGCTCTCGGGAATACCAGGCTGATGATACTGGATCACGCATTGCAGGCAGTTCAAACGGCCTGTCCAACGCGCTCCTGAAATTAGAGAGCGCCGCCGGGCGTATACCTATGCAGCTAAACCCGGCTGCCTCACACCTTTTTATAGTGAACCCGCTGTCCGGCCTATCTGTGGCCAGGCTATTCAGTACCCACCCCCCGATCAGCGAAAGGGTTAGGCGGCTGGGAGATATAAAAATATAGGGGATAAGCCAGTGAATGAATAAGCAAATAAATATAATGAAAGAGGTATCGATTACATGAAAAATTGTCCGGTTTGTTCCACATTTATGGATGAGGTATCAAAAACAGGGATCCTAATTGATGTTTGCCCGAAATGCAAAGGCGTTTGGCTGGACCGGGGGGAACTGAACCAATTACTAGAGCGTGTGAAAGTGCATCAGCAGGAATATGACGCTTATTATGAAAAGTCCTATCACAGTGAGCCCAAAAGTCAGCACTACGACAAGCATAATTATAAGCATGGTGACCATAAGAAAAAGAACCTGTTTAAAACACTGTCTGATATGTTCGACTAGATATCTATATTTCTGCTGTACCGGGTACCTAAGTTATTAAATTAAGTTATTACAGGCACACAAAACAGCAAGGGCTGCGGATAATACCGCGCCCTTGCTGTTTTGTTGAATGACATTTAATTAATTTTTTGGCTCCCTCGAGATTTTACTGGGTTCCCCGTTGTATGAGAATATACGTTCCTTACCGATAACCCCTATCGCTAAGAGAACAGTAGCGATCACTCCCGACAGAGTAAGTAAAAAACTATATCCGAGGTTATAACCGTCGAGATGCTGGAAAGCTCCGATCCTAATGAACATATACTCCGCTAATATCAGAAGACCAGTATATAGAACCATGATCAAAATGTTATACAGCAGAACCCTTCTCATAAAATAGAGAAGCAGAAGACCTCCCGCAGCCCCGATCATAAGGTAGAAGAACGGAATACCTCCGATATTTATGAGATTGTCGTTAAACCGATAAAGTCCTAAATGAATAGAGGTAAAGTCAAAAACTAAAAGTAATATGACAGAGATAAACGATACAGGCCAGAGTTCCCGTATTCTTTTAGCAGGGATTAATAATATAACAAATCCCCAAAGTACAAAAGACCAGATCATATAAGCCATAAAGCTATTATAAGGAGAACTGGTCTAATTATTCACTCCAGCATTTAAAATTAGCGATGTCAAGCGGGCAGCATGTACGATAGCCGAGGTTTTAAAATTTTGTCTGTATTTTCGGGTGGGCTATAAATAAAAATGCCTTCATCCCTTACAGGAGAAGGCTTTATTTATAAGTTGGAGGCGACACCCAGATTTGAACTGGGGAGTGGAGGATTTGCAGTCCTCTGCCTTACCACTTGGCTATGTCGCCAAATAAAATGGAGCGGAAGACGAGATTCGAACTCGCGACCCTCGCCTTGGCAAGGCGATGCTCTACCGCTGAGCTACTTCCGCATATTGATATTGTACTATACTTAATAATTTTGTCAAGAACCGCGCATGTATCCGTATTGAAGGCACTTGATACCCATATCTAAAACCTTGCGAAATATAGATTAGCATAACCAGGTGTGCCCTGTCAACCCGGTTTTATTGGGAAGGCTTGTATATCCAGCGGTATAACAGATTAAAACACATCGTTTATCTGTCATATCCATTTATTTAATCGAGAAAACTATAACACCGTAGATACCCACCAGGAGAGTTGCAATCCATCCCCCTTTAGGTTTTTTGCTTTTCACAGCATAGAACAGTCCCGCTATCGATGCTATAACCACGATAATTGAAACGGCCAGGCTCCAGCTCATCATAACCCTCCTTTGCAGATCTAAAAATATATTCGTTATAAGTTAACATATCCCTTTTTTAAAAATATCAATACTGACTGACTGCCCTTTTTTTGATAATTCCAAAAAAAGGGCATTGTTGTTTCTTGTCGAATAAACTAGAAAAAACTAGTTGGAGTGGTATATACGTCCGGATTAAATAACAGGCAGAAATGGATTGATATAGCTAAAGGGCTGGGCATAATTGCAGTTGCCGCGGGGCACTCCGGAAGTGGCGCAGCTTATTATCTTTACTGGTTTCACATGCCCCTATTCTTTATAATCAGCGGGTACTTGTTCAAGCCGCTGGAAGACTGGCTGTCGGTTTTCAACTGGTCGCTCAGACGTACCTGCCAGCTTCTGTTACCGTACATATCATTCCTGGCAATTATTGTCGTTGTCGAATTCTACCTGGGGAACAGGTCCCTTGACTATAAGAAAATTGCCGATAGTTTCGCTTTTAATCTTTACCCCGGCGGGAGATTTGTCGGCGGTTTTTATGTAACCTTCTGGTTTGTTACCTGCCTTTTCGCAACCCAAATTGTTTTTGCTCTCATCCACAAGACATTCAAGTCCAGCGGTGTTTGTTTGCTGATAATAGGAATCGCCTA
>Ga0366811_1089_pt3 | contig 4272 bp, 4 predicted proteins | sample TotcelN113001N13_FD_207018 | JGI IMG/M metagenome (GOLD analysis project Ga0366811, IMG submission 207018) | Enriched cells from coal bed in the Powder River Basin, Montana, United States - Total cells N11 rep3 HSBNCT.N11.300.1.N13 ...
ATCCGCAAACCCCTCTCCTGTTGCTAAGCAAATACCGCTTGGATTAAATTCATTACCAAATTTTTGATTTATGGCTATATTTCGTTCGTATTTATCTGCTCCAGCAATTCTTTCAGGATTCGAGAATTGGTTGAATACACTATCATCAATAATGCTGGAATCGCCAACGACATAAGTTTTGCTGACACTTAATGTAGCAATATAATCCTTAACGGAACTTGGCAGGCTATTTTTCGGTACTAAAATAATAGGAATTTGCTTTGCAGCAGCTATTGGGGCTATTGACAAAGCATCCGGGTAATCCTCCCCTGTGGTAACGATTAACTCTGAAGGCCTATCAAGTTGTTGAGCAATTTTTATAGCTGTTTCATACCGATCATAGCCACCAATACGCATCGTAATAATTCCTAATTGTTGTAGTTTTGTTTCGATGGATGAAGAAATGACTCCGGTTCCACCAATAATAATCACATTTTTAGCTTGCAAATCTGTTAATGCTTGCATAGTAACGTCTGGTAAAGCATTACTACTGGTTAACAATATCGGTGCATTGTACTTTTTTGCCAAAACTCCTGCCGATAAAGCATCAGGAAAATTTTCACCATAAGCTAATACTACATAATCTGATTGAGTCCACCCTTTCCTGGCAATTTCTACAGCAGTAGCATACCTATCTACCCCTGCTATGCGATTAATTATCGTATAGGTACTAGCAAGAGTTGGTATGGCAAAACAAAGCACGATAATGAAACTAAGTAATAACCCTAAAATATTTTTCTTCATTGTCATAATTTCAGATTTCTCCTTTCCTTGTTAAACCAGTTATTCAAGTTTCCTATTCAACAGTTAACATTCATTTCCTGCATTTACTTAAAAAGTATTTGACCTCAACCCACTGCTGCTTAATTTGCCTCCAAACGCCGCAAAGCCCAGTATTACTTAGTATTACTGGGCTTTTTATGTTCATTAATTGAGCCTGCTAGGTGAAGCCTTCAATAGAGAAGGAAAGTCCGGACAGCTCTCTCTCTTTTACATTCGGTTGCCAACGATACCCCGGGGTTGAAACGCTCCGTGGGCAGCAGTTCGCTGCGCATACCTACGTCTTGGGGTTTAAGCCGTCCGAACTAAAGCGCTTACGTAAACTCGTTATCAGCTTTCTTAAAACTTTTGCATACAATCCGTTCATCCTTTCCGCATTCCGAATCTCATTAAGTAGATACAGATAATCCAACCCCTCATTCTTGCAATATCTGTACAGTACTTCGTCTTTCTCTTTGTTACGGTAATACTTGATCATTTAGAACACCTCACTAAAATAATGTCAATTTTTCCGGGCTGAACTCTCTTTTTATATAAAAAGAGAGTGGTTAAATCCTTTTCATCGGACTTAACCACTCTCCTGATAAATGCTCTTAATTATAACCCTTATACCGGACACAATTGTTTCCCGCATTTAAGCAATAGAGGATTAAGCCAATGTATGCAGTGACCCATACCTGGTTTTTTGTTCCAATTTGATTGTTGTTTAATTTTTTTGAGCCAAGCGCTTCCAACCGAATCATTTGTTAATCCTCCCTTCATATTTTGTATAGCTGTTGTGCAATACGAAAAGTCCAAAAATATAAAGGCGGTTAAGTCCCAGCTTTTTGTGACTTAACCGCCTTTATATTTATAGAATGCTAAATAATAATCATTTATTTCTACATTTCATAAATAGAGGATTAAGACCATGTACGCTGACTTCCATGCTTGATTCCTGTGGTTTTACCACGGCATTAACTTGATTGAGATTATAGCTTTTCAGACAATACATTGTAATCCCCCTTTCATGCAACTATTTTCTTTATGTAAAGTATGGTAACATAGGTAAACTCGTACTGTCAAGGAAATTATTGTATACTGCATTTTTTATACAAATAACTTGGGCAGTTAATTGATATTCCTCTTTGCCCTTCATACCGCCATTCGTCATCAAAATTATACTCTCCACGTGCCTTGGAGCGACGATTCGGATAACTCTGCCTTGAATACTATCGCAAAAAAATGCCAAGCAATTTATTACCTGGCACTTCGCTTTTCCAGTCTGTTATGTCATTTGGTTATCAAATCATCCTTAGCAAAATCTCACCATGCTTTGACTATGTCGGTCTTGTCCATAGAGCTTCACCCCATCACGGAAAATTGTTCTTTCAAGAGTAGGTAGTTGCTTTCGCTGGTTAAAAGGAAACCGCTCTTCATTCATGAATTCCGCTTCTCCCTCCTGCAGTGCTGGCTCCAGGCCATAACCCGGTCCTGCCCCCTGCTTTTATAGAGAATATTAAAAAGCGCATGCAAAGTTTTTTTACCCTACACATGCGCTTTGCTTCGTTATTTGCTGAATCCAAAACACCCAACCCTCATCAACCGGAAGCAATCCGGCTGATGAGGGAAAGTACCAGGCCCTTCGGGCCCAAGATGGATCCCTTGATCATTACACTGACTTATTTAATTTGCAGCGCCTTATAATCTCCGGCAATTCGTTTGCCTTGAACCATATAGAGCCGTCTCAGCAAAGCGGCTGCATTGACGGTGATTCCGGCAATCAGCCCGACCCAGTAACCAAAGGCTCCTAACAAACTGAAATGGGCAAGGAGATAACCCACCGGCAAAGCCACTACCCAATAGGAAACCAGAGATGTTATAAAGGGTACAGTGACGTCTTTATAGCCGCGCAGGATACCCTGAATCGGAGTAGCGACGGCGTCGGAGAACTGAAAAAACAAAGCAAAGATCAGAAACTGTTGGGTAAGCTGAATAACCTTCAATTCCTTGGAGTATAAACCGGCGATCTGCTCCCGGAAGCTGAGCAGGATAATGGCTGTGAGCATGGCCATCACCAGCGAGCTGACAATTCCCAACCGGGAATAAAGCCTTGCATCCCGAAAACGCTGAGCCCCTGCCTCAAAGCCCACCAGTATTGTCATCGCTATGGAAAAGCTCAGCGGAACCATATAAATCATGCTTGCAAAATTCATCGCCCCTTGGTGGGCAGCAATGGTCGGGGTGTCAAAGCCACTCATGAGCAAAGTTACTGCAGCAAAGATGCTGGTTTCGAAGAAAATGGAGAACCCGATGGGAATCCCAATTTTCAATTGTTCGCCCCAGGTTGGAAGTGAAATTGGATAGCCTTTGCTGAAGACATGATAGGCAGAAAATGCCGGATGGCGCACTATTATCCAGATGGCAATCAGGATTAAGACCCAATAAGACAGCGCTGAAGCTGTACCGGCACCCACGCCCCCCAAAGCCGGAAAACCGAATTTCCCGAAAATCAGGATATAGTTAAGCAAGACGTGGATTGGTAATGAAAGCAGCGCAATCAACATGGTAATCCGGGTTTTGCCCAAGGCGTCCATAAATGAACGCAAGATCTGATAAACGAAAAGGGCCGGAATTCCAAAAGCCAGTGCGCTTAAATATTTGCGGGCGATTTCCCGGACTCCCGATTCAAGCATCATCGATGAAAGGGCCCAGTCCAATGTCAGACTGCCTGCTAAAATAACACAAACGGCAAGAATTATTGCTAAATAGACACCCTGAATTACTTTGTGGGCAACTTCATAATTCCGTCTGCCACCGATTAAATGAGCCACAATCGGTGTGATGGCTAAAAAAACTCCGCCTAATCCGGTGCTGACCGGAACCCAGAGGCTTGAGCCGATAGCTACGCCGGCCAAATCAGAGGGGCTGGCCTGCCCGGACATCATAGTATCAAAGAAGGTCATCGAGAAAAGTGAAACTTGAGTAACCAGAATCGGAAAAAGTATGATAAAAAACTGCCTGAGCTTTTCTTTAATTGAATGGGTTTGCTCCATTTCAGGTAATTCCCTTCGTTAGGGACATTCGTCTGTCATAGTCTGCACACTTAGGAATATCCCGTTCTGCCTGATGAACATCTTATCAGAAAGAAGGTTGATTTCCAATCTGCAAAAAATAGCCAGACTTTCCACCCGTACCCTAAAACCCGATTCAATTTTCTTGACATAAGTGGACCGGGTCATTTCAACCAACTCATAGAGTATGTTTAAACCTCTTAAAACTGAAGCAGATATTTCAGCAATAGATAAATACCTAGTATTGCAAAGACAATAATTGTCCCAATAGCTTTTCCTACAAAAAATCTACTCACACTTTTATCCCCCTTCCATTTAAACTTGAATATCAGTATCCCCACAATAAAAGTACTTAAGACAACCACTACTATGGGCATAAAGTTTGAAGAGGTGTTTTTAT
>Ga0366811_1131_pt1 | contig 4097 bp, 2 predicted proteins | sample TotcelN113001N13_FD_207018 | JGI IMG/M metagenome (GOLD analysis project Ga0366811, IMG submission 207018) | Enriched cells from coal bed in the Powder River Basin, Montana, United States - Total cells N11 rep3 HSBNCT.N11.300.1.N13 ...
GATAAGGATGCTCGTGAGGAAGTTGTTATGCGTCACTTTTGGCGGCTTACCCGAGGCGGCGGAGTTACTGAGTTTGTCGCGCTCGTGGGAGTTGCACTGTGCAGCCGATCTCAGCACCGCGCACGGCATGCTGCACGATCGACCGTTGCAAGTCGGCCTTCTGTTGCTGCATCAGATTGACCCGGATATTTATGGGGAAATCGATGGTTTCCTGAAGACGCATTGGGGCATGCAGTGGGTCGGTGTTTTTCCTGCGGATAGCGTGCGCTCGCCAGCGTATCGTGAGTTGATACTGGGGCACTTGTTCGATTTTCATACCTGGCCGATCGATGAAGACCGGTTGAATCATGCGCTCGGCCATGCTTTCGGTTATGCGGATTTATATGCATCCGCCGCGCATGTCGAGCGTGGCGAAAATATGGGTTTTGTCGGACGCAGCGTCCCCATTAACAAGCTGCGCCAGCAAATTCTGAAAGTGGCGAATACGAATGCGCCGGTTCTGATATGGGGCGAGAGCGGCAGCGGCAAAGAGCTCGCAGCGCATGCGATACATGAGAATTCCGCGCGCGGAACCGGCCCTTTCATCGCGGTCAACTGCGGTGCTATTCCGGCAAATCTGATTCAATCGGAACTGTTCGGTTATGAGCGCGGAGCATTTACCGGTGCCGCCAGGGAAAAGCGCGGCCTGATTGAGGCGGCGGCTGGCGGCACCATATTTCTGGATGAAATCGGGGACTTGCCGATGGATTTGCAAACCAATTTATTGCGTTTCCTGCAGGAAAAAACCATCAGTCGCGTGGGAGGCACACGGAACATCGAAGTGGATGCACGCGTCATTGCCGCTTCTCATGTGAATCTGGAAAAGGCTGTCACGGCAGGGCTTTTCCGGGAGGATTTGTTTTATCGCTTGAATGTGCTGCTGCTCGATGTGCCGCCGCTACGGGAGCGCAAGGACGATCTGGAACTATTAGCGCAATACTTTTTCAAGACATTTGCTCAGGACAAAAATCCCAGGCTAAAAGGATTTGGCAACAAAGCGCTGCATGCGATCAACGCGCATGACTGGCCTGGCAATGTGCGCGAACTGATTAACCGCGTGCGGCGTGCGATGGTGATGGCGGAAGGGCGTTTGATTACACCGCAGGACCTCGGGCTGGAACGGCGTAACGGGACACGCAATGGCGCAGCGCTCGATGACGCCCGCATTCGCGCCGAACGCAACGCCATTTACGTCAGCTTGCAACGCACTGGGAAGAACATTACGCATGCAGCGCATGACTTGGGCATTTCGCGCATGACGCTGTATCGATTAATGGAAAAACACGGCATTCATCCGGACGCGGATAAAGCTGGTCCGAAAACGGATCTGATGTAGCTATTTCTTTAGCGGAGCGCGGCAGTCGCGTAGCGAAGTCCTTCTGGATGACTGTTAGCCGGCATCTGCATTTGCCCGCATTTTTTATGCTGTAACAGATGTGAGACAGCTGTTTTTACTGGCGGTAGCGAGACTGTAACTGCGGCTATACGTTGAATCCATTGAAGAAATTTAGCGGGTTTTGCGTTAGCGCAAACAGGGATAGTCAGGGCTTGCAAAGTACTGTAACGCGGATGTGACTGTTACCTCTGATCGAACGGTGCAGGGTTTTTTTTGCTATCGGAAAATCGGTGTTTTTCCATCGGAAAAATAGATTTTTCCTATATTTTTCAAAGACTTAAATTGAATCCATTTTGTCTGGCACTGTATTTGCTGAGAGGAGGGTGGGTTGGCCCGTAATGCCAAGCCTTTAAATAAAAAATCTTCATAAACTCTTGTTTTAAGGGATCTATCATGAAAAAGACTCTTTTGGCGTCGGCAATCGCTCTGGCTTTTGGTTTTGCGGGCCAGGCAATGGCAAATCCGACTAACAACGGTGCGCAGACCGGCTCAGATACGAATACGGCAACGGCTACCGCAACTTCAACCCAGGGCGGCGATGGAAGTCCGCAAGCAAATGAGTTTTCCACTGCAACAGATAACACCAACAACACCAGAACTATCACCCGCAATAATACTGACACCCGTACTATCACCCGCAATGATACTGACACCAGGACCGATTCCCATAACAGGACTTCCACGAGAACCACTGATAATTCCAATCAGGACAATGGCAACCAGCGTGACAACGAAGCCGGTAGAGCCACTGCCAGAGACTATGGCACGGCAGCCAACAATGGTTCCAATGCGACCTCCAATTTCTCCAACTCCTTTAATACCAGCAGAGCGGTTGCAACCAGCCGGCTCGATGGCACGGTGTCTAATATTACCGTGCAAGACATCGGCAACAGGGCATGGAACAACGGCAATGCCAATGGCGGCGATGGCGGCCGGGGCGTTGGCGGCATCGGCTATGGCGGTAACGGCGGCGACGGCGGTAACGGCGGCGACGGCGGAAATGCTCGAAACGGTAGCGTCACTGCTACTGCCACCAGCGGCACTGCAGCAGGCAGCGATGGCGGCGACGGCGGAAATGCCCGAAACGCTAACGCTGGTAATGGCGGTGACGGCAATGCCACTAGTGGTCGCGCCAATGCCAATAACACAGCCACTGCCGGTAACGGCGATGGCTCATCCGGTCGCGCACGCTCGACCGATACAAATACTGCCGGTAACGGCGATGGCACATCCGGCCGCGCACGTTCCGCTGACACAGTCAATGGCGGCTATGCAAGCGGTGACTCGGGCAATGTCGATAGCACCACCAGGAGCGGTACTTCCACCGCTTCCGGTGGCGACGGCACTGGTGGGAATGCCAATCGGGGCACTGGCGGCAACACCGCCAGCCGTACCGGCGGCGCAGGCACTGGCGGCGTAGCTACCAGCACCGCTGGCGCTGCTACCGGAGGCGCAGCCTCCAGCGGTGCAGGTACCGGCACAGGCGGTGCCGGCACAGGTAGCGCCACCGCTTCTAGCGGCGCAGGCACCGGTACCGGTGGCGCAGGTACAGGAACCTCTACCGCCAGCAGTGGCGCAGGCACGGGTACCGGTGGCGCAGCTACAGGAACATCGACCGCCAGCAGCGGTGCAGGCACCGGCACCGGTGGTGCAGCTACCAGTTCTTCCACCGCCAGCAGCGGTGCGGCAACCGGTAGCGGCGCCGGAGGCGGCTCTGCCAGCAACACGGGCGGTAACGCTGGCGCAGGCGGGTCGGCAACTAGCGGCAGTGCAACTACTACTGCCAGCAACGGCGCTTCCACCGGTGGTGCAGGTGCAGCTGGCGGGGCCGGTGGTGCAGGCGCTGGCGGTACTGGCGGCGCCGGCACTGGCGGCGCTGGCGGCACTGGCGGCACTCTGACTGTGGATGCGGGCACTTTCAATATGTCCAACACCATGACAGGGGCAGCACAATCCGCAGCAGGCATCATGGTATTGAGCCAAAACAGCGGCATTGCATCGTTGGTGCAGCAAAGTGTGAACGTTCAGGCTAACTTGGCTGTAGGCAAATAAGTGGCATGATCCGCAGCGAGGTGCCTTGGATTGGTACCCCGCTGCGGGATTACTGAGAATTTGCTGTGAGGCCCAAGTCGCAGCAAACGACAGGATAGGTCATTTTTGACTAGCCAAGATTCAAGAGGCGGACCTTCAAGCCCGTTATTTCCAGACACTCGGCCCGAGACTGTTGATATCCAGAGTCAGCCAATCTGTCGGTCAGGCGTCAACAAGGAGAGAACAACATGCGATCAATAAACTATGCGGTCAAGGTCATATGGGCACTGGCGATATGCTCGCCCGGTCTGGCCGTGTCGGCAGAATTAGCGCCGGACGATGCACCGCTACAGGACGTTGCAGTAGCAACAGAATCAGCAGGATCAACTGTCGCCCTACCCACCGCAGCGAAGGCAGAAACGGCACCAGTTATTGTTGCCGGAATGGGGCAGCCTTTGTCTGGCGATCAACTGGACGGTTATCGGGGCGGAGCCGACACTGTCAGCAGCGACATGACTTTGAGCGGTACGGTAGCGCGTAATTCAGCTACCGATGTGTACAGTGGAAACAACATACTTACCGGCGCTGCATTTGCCAATACCAACGGTTTTGCCAATGTGATTCAAAACTC
>Ga0366811_1133_pt1 | contig 4078 bp, 2 predicted proteins | sample TotcelN113001N13_FD_207018 | JGI IMG/M metagenome (GOLD analysis project Ga0366811, IMG submission 207018) | Enriched cells from coal bed in the Powder River Basin, Montana, United States - Total cells N11 rep3 HSBNCT.N11.300.1.N13 ...
CAGTTCTGGACGAACATGGGACAGAGCATTCCGTTTGCCTGTCAGGACTGGGCGAGTACGAAAGCAGCCTACCGTTTTTTTGCCAACGATCACGTCAGCGAGCAGGACATCTTGGGCGGGCATTTTCAGGCGACCAGCGAACGCTTCGCCAGTTCGGACGGGCCGATACTCATTCTTCAAGATACGACTACTTTTTCATATCAGCGGGAGCAACCAGAACGCATCGGATTCACCGGAAAGAGCGGCACTCGCAAAATCGATGGGCGCAACAAACCGCTCACCCAATGCGGTATTCTTATGCATTCGAGCTTGGCCGTAACCACAGAGGGCGTGCCGCTTGGTTTGGCGGCGATCAAATTTTGGACGCGCAGCAAATTCAAGGGCTGCAACGCACTCAAGAAAAAGACCAATCCTACACGTGTGCCGATCGGGGAAAAGGAAAGCTATCGCTGGCTGGGAAACTTGAGGCAGTCGACGGCGCTTTTCGGGGACCCGCAGCGTTGCGTCCACCACATTGGTGACCGTGAGAGCGACATCTACGAGCTGTTCTGTACAGCGCAAGACGTTGGCACGCACTTCCTTGTCCGCACCTGCGTCGATCGTTTGGCCGGCGATGGCGGCCACACCGTCGCCGACGAGATGGACGAGGTGCGGTTGAAAGGACTGCACCGTGTCCAGACTTCAGATCAAAAAGGGAACGTCGTCGATGTCGTTCTGGAGATTCGCTATCGCCGTATCAAAGTGCTGCCACCCATTGGAAAGCAGAGCCGCTATCCCGCCCTTTCCTTGACAGTCATACACGCGCGTGAACGAGCTGCGCCAGCGAATCGCAAGCCCATCGAGTGGACGCTCATCACCGACTTGTCCGTCGCATCCCGGCGCGAGGCAATCGAAAAACTCGATTGGTATGCCATGCGCTGGAAAATCGAGACCTTCCACAAAATTCTAAAATCCGGGTGCAAGGCGGAGGAGTCACGACTGCGCACCGCGGACAGGCTCGCCAACCTGATCTCCGTCTTCTGCATCATCAGCTGGCGTATCTTCTGGCTGACCATGCTCAACCGAGCATGCCCGGATGCCAAACCAGAGCTGGCATTGACTCATACGGAAATTGACCTCCTCAACCGATTGGTAAAAGACAGTAGGAGATCCCGCCAGGCGCTTCCACTTTCACGCTATCTTGAAAAAATTGCGCAACTCGGCGGTTATCTCGCACGCTCCAACGATTCAGCGCCTGGAAACACAGTCATGTGGAGAGGTATGCGCCGGTTGGCAGATATGCAGCTTGGTTTTAATCTCGCTTCAGAAAGATATGGGTAATCGAAAGGTTGCCATGACCACATGGGGAAACCTGAACTGCAAGAGCTTGTTGTGAAATTGCTGAGGAATGAGGTAAGCGAGCGACCGTCGCGGGGCAGGAAAACTATAGGGAGAGCAACTTAATGTGTTGATACATTACGGTGCAATTGCCCTGAAGAATCCCAATTCATATTTTCAGGCAACAATTGAAGACAAGCGCTGTAATAGACCCAAGTAAAAAAGCCAACCGGTCCGGTTGGCTTTTTTTATGATTATTTCATTATCTGTGACACTACTTTTTCACTAACTTGACACAGATTTCACTTTCCGTGACAACCGACTAAATTTGTCGGATGTCTCCATTAATGAAAACAGCGTCAATGATTTATAAGGTTTTTTTCACTTACTTTGACACGCTCTTTAGAGAAAATGTCATGGTAGTTGAAAAATTGCGAATTTAGTGTCACAGTTAATGAAAAATAATGAATTTCGGATGTCGATTCATTTTGTTAAAAATGCATGTTCCCTAGTGTGAACGCAAGCCGACTATATCTGTATGAAGTAATAGACAAATATTGCCGTACCAATTACGTAACGAATGGAAGGATAAATTGCACCTTTATCGTCAAACACCGAAAACGCAGATTATGTCATAACACTATTAGCTTTGATTGTATTCCGCACTATTTCTTGAGCATCCAGAAATGACTGCCCATACCAAGTTGCATAATTCGGAGATGACGGGAAGTCATGATTCAGATCAGGGAATGCGACCCACCAATCATGGTTTTTAGCAGGCTTAGATAAAACGGAGCCCGGGAATACTTCTCCGCTCATAAGCTTTTCGAAGTCTTTTTCGCTCAAAACTTGACCCATACATGTCTGTTTTCGTACTTCATCACGTAAAGTTTTGATTAATGTAAACAGGCTAACGAGCTGGCTAGTACCCATACCCCCCACGTGAGAGCTTACATGCCACACGCTGTTTAATACATGGTATCGCCACTCATCTAATTTCAAGACTATTTGGCACTCGCCACGTTCCGAGTTTGATCTAACGAAATACACCTCTTCCGGCTCAGAATTATTTATGTAAGATAAATAATTAAAAGCCAATAACTCAAATGGTTCAGGTTGATAGAACGGTTGATCTTCACCGTGTAATAACCAAGTCTCTTGCACGCCAAAGTGTTCGGAGAAAGCCTTCAGAAACATTAGTGACGGCTCTTCGATTCCTTCGAAAACTCGTTCGATATTGCCTACGCTTGAGGAGCCCATCATATGCGCAATTTTTGAGATCGTTAGTTTTTCGCAATCACGCTTGGCATTAATCAAAACAAGAACTTTCTTCAACCTCGCTGATATCTCTGAAGATTCCTTGCGCTGATTCAACTTTAGTTGCTTACGTTCTTGGCTAGCACTCCTTATTAGCCTATACATCCACGGGATCATTGAAAAAATGACCAATCCTGTACCAGAAAATAGCCATTCTTTATTTTTGCCTAACCATTGCAACACGGTTGAATATTCCACGGGTTTTTCTAAATTTGGACAAAAAACGCTTACGTAAAACGTCTATCTTATACATGAAGCTGCCTTCTATGGCGCTTAATCCATTGCCGCCCGCCGGATTCAAGGGAGTCCGACGTCTCCCTCACCCGGCTTATCCATCACCGCCGTCGGACCGTTTAATGCGAACGCGATATACGCGTGAATCAAAGCCCCGGCCCCTAATCCCCTCGCGGGCGAGTTCATCGGCACCGAAAGTTGCAATTCAGGTATCATCATGTATGCATAGTTGTGCTTGCGCTCAAGCGTGCCCTGCATTCGCTGGGCACTGCCGAATTTTCCGAGGTAATAGCATCTTACCTCACGAGGTGATGCTGACAACTGCAGTCGACGAAGCCCGGCAAACACCGCGTTAGCCTCCGTTATATGGTTTGAATGAAAAAGAGCGACCGCATAGTAAAACCTCTTTATGGCGTCGTCTCGATAACGTGGATTCTCAATTACAGACTTAATGTCTGTTGTGAATTTATCCCAATCCACCTCAAGAAACCGTTGTATCCGCCAACGTATAATTAGATCGGTTCGTATTACAATGAGCTCGACCGACGCTTGGACCCCTCGGGAATCTAGTTCTGTGATGCACTGCGTCAGGAACTCATTCACGCTGTTATAGCCGTGGCCTTTGTTACCTTCTGAAGCCTCAACGAGTAAACGTCTGCCTACGACTTCAAAACCGACCTGGTTACCAGTGTCTTGGAAAATCTGTTGTGCAAGACGTTTGAGTACATCAATGTCGGGAATGCTTCGAATAATCCGGTTTTGCAGATCGGTAAGCATCGCAATGCTCTTTTCGTGTCGAAAGTAGTTCCGCCCAGGAGCACCTATAAGTTGAAATGCACGTTCAATTTCTTGGAGAGCATCTCCGACCGATGCCATCGCGACAGAGTCATGCGCCGCTTTGCCGTTTTGTTGGGATAGCTCAAAGAGCAGATTCGCAGAAACATGCGCGGTATGCGCATTAAAGAAGGTTGGACTTGACGCCTGACGCAAATGGTCCCGCACAAGCTGAAAGCCGATAACACGATCCTGCAGCCCGGCTTTCACCATCTTAACTATGGAGGAGGCCATTGACGTGTGGATGTGCTCGAGCGGCGCATCTCGCTCAGTGCTAGGGTAAACCTCAGAGTGGAGTGCTTTGTCCAACTGCGTATATGCGGCCCTAGTGTCGCGTCCTACGTCTTCGATCCATATACCTTTGTGATGTTCGAGC
>Ga0366811_1094_pt3 | contig 3592 bp, 3 predicted proteins | sample TotcelN113001N13_FD_207018 | JGI IMG/M metagenome (GOLD analysis project Ga0366811, IMG submission 207018) | Enriched cells from coal bed in the Powder River Basin, Montana, United States - Total cells N11 rep3 HSBNCT.N11.300.1.N13 ...
TGCTTTTTGCATAGCCATGGCCAGTTCGCATAATGCACATGCTGGTCGGCCGTTGACTGTCGACGATGCGAGCGTTAATGAACTGGGTGGAGGGCATGTCGAATTTTGGTTTGCGCGTCTGCCAGGTCAGTCCAATGTGTGGCACGTGTCGCCTGCCTATTCCCCGATCAAGGGATTTGAGGTCTCGGCATTGCTGTCGCGCGACCGCACCGGGAGCGAAACTACCAAGGCTATCCAGGGGAAATACCTGTTTACGCCATCCAATCCCGATGGCTGCAATTTCGGCACGAGCTTCGGGACTGGCTACGTCAATGAGTTACGTAGGCAGACGCCTTATCTGAGCGGTCTGGCAACCTGCAACGGCAATCTGGGAAGTGCTCACCTGAACCTGGGCGTGTCCAAAGCGGAAGGCGAGAGCAGCGTTGGAGTATGGGGCATTGCATTCGAGCGCGAACTGGGCGGCGGGGTGACTGGTCACATCGAGCGCTTCGGGCAGAAGCATGTCCACCCGTCGATGCAGGTCGGCATCAGGAAGGAGATCATGTCGGGGTTGCAGATCGACGGCACGCTGGGACGCTACGCTGACGATAGCATTTACAGCATCGGCATCAAGAAAACGTTTTAAACAGGGTGGCCGGCCAGCAGAATGGTGAAGGTATGAACGCTGACCGGTTTCTTTGGAATCAGTGCTTGTGTTGGCCGATAAGCGCGAGGGAGTCGGTACGGCGCTGGTTGGCAGCGTGCCAGCGCATTACCATGTACATGGTGCCTGAGACGAACAATCCGAACAGGACGATCACGGTGCTGATGCTGAGGTCCAGGCTGATCATACCGGCATAAAGAACCAGCATTACGAGGACCGACAGGTTTTCGTTGAAGTTCTGCACCGCGATGGAATGGCCGGCCGACAGCAGGACATGGCCGCGATGCTGCAGCAGCGCATTCATCGGCACGACAAAATAACCGGACAGTGCGCCGACCAGGATCAGCAGGGGGTAGGCGAGCCAGATGGAGTTGACCAGCGTCATCGCCATGACGACGAAGCCCATGGCAACCCCAAGCGGCATTACCGACAGCGATTTCTTCAGCTTGACGAAGCGCGCGGCCGATACCGCGCCCACGGCGATGCCGATCGCGACCACGCCTTGCAGAAAGGCCGCCTTGTCGAGCGGCAGGTCGAGCTTCTTTTCGGCCCATTTCAGCACGATGAATTGCAGCACCGCGCCCGCTCCCCAGAACAGCGTGGTCACCGCCAGCGAAATCTGTCCCAGCTTGTCGCGCCAGAGCGTCATGAAGCTGCGCGAGAAATCGGTCACCAGCCTGATGGGGTTGGTCGCCTGTTTTTCATATTGCGCGCCGGTTTCGGGAATCCAGAGATTGAATATGGCGGCCAGGATGTAGGCGCCGGCGATGACGGTCAGCGCCGCCTCCCAGATGGTGTCGCAATACGTGTCGATGATCGGAAAATCGAAGGACAGCAGCACGCTCGCCACCTTGGCGTTGATGAGCGCGCCGCCCATCACGGTTCCCAGCACGATCGACGCGACCGTCAGTCCTTCGATCCAGCCATTGGCAAGCACCAGTTTTTCCGGTGGCAGCAGTTCAGTCAAAATGCCGTACTTGGCAGGGGAATAGGCGGCCGCGCCGAAGCCGACCACGGAATACGCCAGGAGCGGATGCACGCCCACCACGATCAGGGCGCAGCCGGCTATCTTGATCAGGTTGGTGATGAACATGACGCGGCCCTTGGGGTGCGCGTCGGCGAAAGCGCCGACGAAGGCGGCCAGCAACACGTATGACAGCACGAAGAACAGCTTTAGCATCGGAGTCATCCACACCGGTGCGTCCATCTGAGTCAGAAGGTAAATTGCAACGATCAGCAAGGCATTGTCGGCCAGCGAAGAGAAAAACTGCGCCGCCATGATGGTGTAGAAACCGCGATTCATTTCAGCCGCTAAGAGGAGGGGGAATCCGTTGGCTTTATACCACGAATGGTCGGAAAACCGAAATTTGCAGGGGGAAACCTGCTTTGCGTTCAGATGGGTTCCCTGTGGAGCGCACGGCGGGAATCAGGTCGTCAGCGCCTGTCAGCATTTGTAAGTTGGAGGGTTTTCCTCTGTTGGCTCCTGTAAAATGTCACGGTTGAAGCAAAAGCCGTTTTCGCCCTTCCGAATATGCCAAGACCCCTCGTCGCGACCATCAGCAGCGCTGCCATGCAGCACAATCTCTCCGTCGTGCGTTCGCGCGTTCCCGGCGCCAAAGTGTGGGCCGTGGTCAAGGCCAACGCCTACGGCCACGGGCTGAAGCGATCGGTCCGCGCTCTGTCCGGTGCAGATGGACTGGCGCTGATTGAATTCGAGTCGGCACTGCATCTGCGCGAGATGGGCTGGAACAAGCCGATCCTGCTGCTCGAAGGCTTTTTCGAGTCGCGCGATCTGCCGACGATTGCCGAGCACAAGCTTGAATTTTCCGTGCATTGCAACGAGCAGATCGAGATGCTGGAAAGCGTGCGCCTGGTCACGCCGCTCGACGTTCATTTAAAGATGAATACAGGCATGAACCGGCTCGGCTTCAAGCCGCATGAATTCCGCGCTGCGTGGGAGCGCCTGCGCGCCATTCCCTGGGTTGGCAGAATTGCCTTCATGACGCACTTTGCCAATGCCGAGGAACGTGGTGCCTGCCGCGTGCCGGTATCGGAACAGCACAGCCGCTTCTGCGAAGGCATTGCCGGCCTGTCGGGCGAAATCAACATATCGAATTCCGCGGCCATTCTGCTGCATGCCGATCTGAAGACCAACTGGGTGCGGCCCGGCATCATGCTCTACGGCGGATCTCCCGGCGGCAAGACGGCTCAGGAATTCGGGCTGCGGCCGGCCATGACGCTGAACAGCGAAATCATCCAGACGCTCGACATCGCACCGGGCGAGGCGGTCGGCTACGGCAGCATCTTCGTCGCCGACAAGCCGACTCGCATCGGCGTGGTCGCATGCGGCTATGCCGACGGCTACCCCCGCAACGCGCCCGACGGCACCCCGGTTCTGGTTGAAGGTATCAGGACACGCCTGGTGGGGCGCGTTTCGATGGACATGATCACGGTTGACCTGACCCCCGTGCCCCAAGCCCGCGTAGGCAGCGTGGTCACGCTGTGGGGCGACGGCCTGCCGATCGACGAGGTTGCCGCTGCTGCAGGCACCGTCGGTTACGAACTGTTGTGTGCGCTGTCCATGAGGCCGCGCATCATCGAGAGCTGAGCGTCTGCGACGGCCGGCAGCAATGGCATTGAAGGTCATTGTGGTCTTTTTCGATACACCCTGGTGTATATTCGAAAGCGCTCATAAAACATGGGGTAATGGGGTGATTTCTGCCTATACTCCCCCAGAAATTCTTTTATCTAGCTGAGTAAGGCATGGCCAAGGCAAAAACCAACTACACCTGCACCGAGTGCGGCGGCATCAGCGCCCGATGGAGCGGCCAGTGCCCATCGTGCGGGCAATGGAACACGCTGGTCGAGACCGTGGTCGAAAGCGGCGGCAACCGGTTTTCGGCGCAGCGTCAGGGACTGACTCAATCCGCGCCAGTGCAGAGCCTGGCC
>Ga0366811_1127_pt1 | contig 3321 bp, 2 predicted proteins | sample TotcelN113001N13_FD_207018 | JGI IMG/M metagenome (GOLD analysis project Ga0366811, IMG submission 207018) | Enriched cells from coal bed in the Powder River Basin, Montana, United States - Total cells N11 rep3 HSBNCT.N11.300.1.N13 ...
GGCAAATATTTCCTTGGACGTTCCTTGAATGTGAACGTCGCTCCGACATTTATTCACCCACTGGATTTTGTTGATGTCGTATATCAATCATCACGATGCTGGAATCTTTACGAACGTCACGTTGAACTCCTTGCAGTGCCGGTACTGCTGCAAGCGGTTCGCGAAGCTGAAAGCATCGTTCATCTCAAAGCGCTGAAATATATCCAGACCGCGACTCAGCACAATCTTCCAGCCATGATCGGTGGTGATGTCACGGTCGTGCCTGGTTCCGGTGGTGTCGTATTCCCAGGAAAACGCAATGCCAACTCCCGAGCAGGCCTCGGCCATTTTCTGCAGGCCCTCAGTTTGCCGGTCGCAGTTGAACTCGTCCTCGACGGTGATGAGGTGGACAATCACTTCATCTTCCTGGTTTTTCTGCTTGCTGATGGTTTCCATCAACTCCATCAGGTTGCGCAACTGGTGGAAGATGCGAATGTAGGGATCGGTGATGGTGATCCGGCTCGCGCCCTTCAGGTATGGACCAAGCAGCATATCGAAAGTTGCGCCCCGCTGATTCTCCTGCCACACGACATGCTGCTCTTTCAGTTCGGGAGCGGTCGCGCCGCTCGTTAATCGTGCTTCTGGTAGCCCCACAGCTGGCTCAAGTGTGGCCTGCGTTGGTGCCGGCGCCTCACTCGCCATGATCAGCTTCGGCTCGGGTTGCGAAACCGTGCCGTTGGCAACAGTGCGATGGGAGTAGCTCGGGAACTCTTCCTCTTCCAGTGTTTTTACCAGATGCTCCTGTCCGTCTGCAGTCTGGTAGGCGAAGCGCACTGCTGGGTAGGTCGTGTCGATGCGCAGCAGCTGATCCTTGACCCGTTTGCGTCCTTCTATCGCGCAGCGCAACACATCTTCAACTTCAGATTTGGTGGCTTCGCCATCGGGATGGAGGATTTTCATCAAGCCGGAAAAAGTCTTGTTGATGCCGTCGCGGTCGCGGGTGGATATTTCTTCCGACAGGCTGAAATGTGCCTTGTAACGGTCGGAATAATCATGGTTGCGCAGCGAGCGCAGGATCTCGGCCAGATAATCAACCACGAAGCCATAGCCGCTGGAGAACATTTCGCCCCGGATCACATCCACTTCCCAGCCGGGGATGTAGCAGTGAATGCGATCCAGGAAAGCGGAATCGTGGAATTTTTCCGGCAGCGGATCGAACAAATCGGAATGCTTGAGCATGTAAGGCACGGTGTGATCGGTGTTGCCGACGAATACCATAGACGCCTCGGCGCCCAAAGTTTCCACTCCGCGCGAGAACGACTTGTTGGCCATGTAATTCTTCATGATGTCCACCAGCGCCTTGTCCACGCGCTTTTGCTTGCCGGCGAATTCATCGAAGGCCACAACGTCCCAGTAGCCCACCAGGCCGAGCTTGCCGGTGCCGTTGTGCACGAACAGTTTGGGCACCGTGACCTCGCCACCGGATATCAACATGCCGTGCGGAGAAAATTCGGAATAGATGTGTGACTTGCCGGTGCCTTTCGGCCCCAGTTCGATCAGGTTGTAGTTGCGCTCGCAAAATGGGATCAGGCGCACCAGTTGGCTCAGCTTGTTGCGCTGGCCGAACAGGTCCGGGTTGAAACCTATGCTCTGGATCAGCAGATCAATCCACTCTTCGGTACTGAACTGCTTGCGCGCAGCGACATAGCCATCAAAGTCGAAATGCGACATCTGAATCGGCTTGAGTGAAGCCAGAATCCACGGTGAGGCATCCTTGTCCTCGGTGAATGCGTATTCGATATCGGCGATGCACCAGACGCCGCCGACCAGCAGCTTGGAGTGCGCCTTGACCGTGCTTGCATCGATCAGCACTTTCTTGATGCCGAGATTGGCGAACTCCGCTTCGTACACGTCATCCTTGTCGTTGAGCGCTACGCTGATGCGGTCGATCACCTTGTGCCGGCCTTTTTCCTTGATGGTTGAGCGCACCAGCCCGGTTTCGTTGCGATGCACATAATGCTTGCGCAGGATTTCCTTGACCGTTTCGATGCCGCTCTGGATCGTCGCCTCGTCGTTGGTCGCGCAGTACTGGCCCAGCAAGTATTCCAGCACATAAGAGGGCACGATAGCGTTGCCCTTCACGGTCTTGACCAGATCCTTGCGCACCACCAGTCCGGCAAAGTGCTGGTTGATTTTGTCGTCGAGCTCGCTCATGCCAATTTTCCTTGAAAAAGTTTACCTGTTCGGCTCCCTCTCCCGCTTGCGGGAGAGGGTTGGGGAGAGGGTGCTCGCAATGACCAAGATGGGTCAAAGCAAGGCTCAACCTTGATGGCATTGCCATATTGATGCGGTGGAATGTTTGCGGTTTCCCTCTCTCCCGGCCTCTCTCCCGCAAGCGGGAGAGAGGAGCAAAACAGTGAATTGCTGGATGTGTAGATACCTATGTTGCGGGAGAGGGGAGCAAGGCGGCACTTGCGATTGTCGGGCGGGCACGTTTTTGATCATTCAAAAATCAAACTCGCTGGTAAACGAGCGGCGAATCGTGTAACGCATCGACTTGTACTCGCGGTAGTGCGTGGTGTCGTCCACCTGTTCCTCCAGCTTGAGCACAACCTGCTGGTTGTTTGCCTGGTCTGCCTTGCGGCTGAGGATGAAGCGTACCGGCAGCTCTCGGTCACGCGCGTTGTCCGAATCGAAGTCGAATATCAGCGCATGCTGGTCCGAGATCAACTCGTCGTCCAGGGTGAACAAGCCGGCGCGCAAGCGGCGGGCCTGCAGCTTGTCGGTCACTGCCTGGACCTGATACAGCGCCACGGCCAACTGACCGGTGGTGATGGTCTTGCCGCCACCGCCGATGAACTCGACCTCAACCCGCGACACATCGCTCTGGCGCTTCTTGTTGATGCGAATCACCGGAATCACCACTTCCTGCAAAGTAGCGCCGCCATGCACGAAACGGCTGCCTGAACCTTTCAGGCGCAAGCGCTTGATCGACTTCGGAATCTGCACTTCGAGCGCGCCGTCCAGCCCCAACTGCTGCGGGCGGAATGTCTTCAGGCTGGGGTTGTCACGCAAGCCCTTGCCCAGCACAAAGCGCCGGTCGCGATACAGGATCTGTTCGCCGTCCGGCTCGCTGCCGAGAAAATCGCTTTCCTCCAATGCCCGGTTTTGATAAATAAAACCGTGATCGGCGGTGATCAGCAGGTTGCTGGCATTCGCATTGGTCAGCTTCTTCACCAGCCGGATCAGCTCGTCCAGGGTTTCCTGCGCTGCGGCAAAGACCCGCTCCTCGGTGTCGCGCGTGTCGCCGGTTTTGTCGATCAGGTTGTGATACACGTACAG
>Ga0366811_1124_pt2 | contig 2901 bp, 4 predicted proteins | sample TotcelN113001N13_FD_207018 | JGI IMG/M metagenome (GOLD analysis project Ga0366811, IMG submission 207018) | Enriched cells from coal bed in the Powder River Basin, Montana, United States - Total cells N11 rep3 HSBNCT.N11.300.1.N13 ...
GTGCTCGCCGATGCCGTGCGTTCGGTGCAGTCAGCGGTGCAGGCGATGATAATCGACGCCAACATGCTGTCGCAGGCGACAGTTGACGGCAACCTTGAGGCGCGGGTCGACGTCACCAAGCACCAGGGCGACAACCGCAAGGTGGTGAAAGGCATGAATGCCGTGATGGAGGCCGTCAACACGCCGGTGCAGGAACTGCGCGACGTATTGGGCGCAATCGAGCACGGCGACCTGACCCTGCCGATGAAGAAGCAGTACGACGGAACATGGGACGAACTCAAGACCGCCGTCAACAACATGCTCGGCACGCTGTCGCAGGTGGTGACCGACGTCAACAACGGCGCCCAGGCGCTGGCAAGCGCCTCCGAGGAAGTCAGCGCCACGGCGCAATCGCTGTCTCAGGCTTCCAGCGAGCAGGCCGCGGGCGTGGAGGAAACCAGCGCCTCGATCGAGCAGATGACGGCGTCGATCACGCAAAACACCGAGAACGCCAAGGTCACCGACGGCATGGCCAGCAAGGCGGCAAGCGATGCGGCCGAAGGCGGCGAGTCTGTCAACGCCACGGTGGTGGCCATGAAGCAGATCGCCAACAAGATCAGCATCATCGACGACATCGCCTACCAGACCAACCTGCTGGCGCTGAATGCCGCCATCGAGGCAGCCAGGGCCGGCGAGCATGGCAAGGGCTTTGCCGTGGTCGCGGCAGAGGTGCGCAAGCTGGCCGAACGCAGCCAGGTGGCGGCGCAGGAAATCGGCCAGGTTGCCAGCAGCAGCGTGGAGCTGGCCGAGCGGGCCGGCAGGCTCTTGAGCGAGATCGTGCCGAGCATTCGCAAGACGTCCGACCTGGTGCAGGAGATCGCCGCCGCCTCGTCCGAACAGTCGTCCGGCGTGGTCCAGATCAATTCGGCGGTGACCCAGTTGAGCCAGACCACGCAGCAGAATGCGTCGAGTTCGGAAGAACTGGCGGCCACATCCGAGGAGATGAGCGGCCAGGCCGAGCAACTGCAGCAAACGATGGCGTTCTTCAAGCTGGATAACGCCGGCGCGGTCCAGGGAAAGGGAAATGGCCATTTCAAAACGGCGTCGGTTGCCAAGCCATCAACCAAGAAGCAGTCTGGGCTCAACGGATCCGGCAATAACGGCTATCCGGCGGCCGTTGCCGTCGACGAAAAAAGTTTCGCCAGATTCTAAGGGGAAACGCACATGAACGCACTTGTTCAGACACGCAGCCGGCAGGAGCCGGTTGCGGCGGCAGCCCAGGCGGCTGCCGAGCACAAACAATACCTGACATTCATGCTGGGCACCGAGATGTTCGCCATCGGCATTCTGGGCATCAAGGAAATCATCGAGTACGACGGCCTGACCGAAGTGCCGATGATGCCGGAATGCATTCGCGGCGTGATCAACCTGCGCGGAGCGGTCGTGCCGGTGATGGACTTGTCGGCGCGCTTCAGCAAGAGCATCACCGCCACGACCAAGCGCACCTGCATCATCATCGTCGAGATCGAAAGCGGCGGCGAACGGCATGACATGGGGGGTCGTGGTCGACGCCGTCAACGCGGTGCTGGAGATTCCCTCCTCCGAGATCGAGCCCGGGCCTGCCTTCGGCGCGAAAATCCGCACCGACTTCATCGAGGGCATGGGCAAGGTCGACGGCAAATTCGTCATCATCCTCGACGTCAACCAGGTGCTATCAGTCGATGACATCGGCGCAATGGCACAGGTCGGAGAAGACGCATTATCCACTCCATAACAGTATTGGCAGAGTCACTTTGGATTGAATAACAATGAATACCGTATCCGTCATTACAGAGCAGGAATTCTCAAATTTCCAGGGCTTCATCTACGATGCCGCCGGAATCACCCTGACCGCGTCTAAGAAGCTGCTGGTCAGCAGCCGTCTGGCAAAACGGCTGGCGCAGTATCAGTTCAAGAGCTACGGCGAATATTTTCATCTGCTTAAAAGCGGAAATTCCCCGGTAGAAGTGCAGACCGCAATCGATCTGCTGACGACCAACGAAACCTATTTTTTCCGCGAACCGAAGCACTTCGATCTCTTGAGGGAACAAGCGCTGGCCGCCGCAAACCGGTCGCGCCCGTTCCGGGTATGGAGCGCAGCCAGTTCAACCGGCGAAGAGGCCTACAGCATCGCCATGGTGCTGGCGGATTGCATGGAGGGCACGCAATGGGACATTCTTGGCACCGACATCAGCGCGCGCGTGCTGGTGCGGGCTGCCGCCGGACACTATCCGCTGGAGCGCACCAAGAACATTCCGAAATCCTATTTGCAGCGTTTTTGCCTGAAAGGCATAGACGACCAGGCAGGCACCCTGCTGATCGAACGCAGCCTGCGCGGCAAAGTGAATTTCAGGCAGGCCAACCTGAACGCCGCCCTGCCTGAAATTGGCCTGTTCGACGTGATCTTCCTGCGTAACGTGATGATCTATTTCAACGACGAAACCAAGCGGCAGGTCGTCGCGCGCGTGCTGGCGCAACTCAAGCCGGGCGGCTATTTCTGCATCGGCCATTCGGAAACGCTGAACGGAATAAGCAGCGCCGTTCAACCTATGGCGCCCTCCATATACCGCAAGCCCTAGAGTCATGAATAGCCTAACCAAACCGATCGATGTCTTCTTGCAGCCGGGCGATTTTTTCGTCGGCGACGCGCGCCACAGGATCAGCACCCTTCTTGGCTCATGCGTTTCGATAACCCTGTGGCACCCGGAACGCAGGATCGGGGCAATTTCCCATTTTCTGCTGTCAAGCCGCAATCCGGATGGCGCCGCGTCCGGTCTCGATGCCCGCTATGGGCAGGAGGCGATGAGCCTGATGCTGCAGGAACTAAGGCGTCTGGGCGTGAGCCCGACCGAGTGCATAGGAAAGATTTTCGGCGGCGGCGAC
>Ga0366811_1158_pt1 | contig 2824 bp, 3 predicted proteins | sample TotcelN113001N13_FD_207018 | JGI IMG/M metagenome (GOLD analysis project Ga0366811, IMG submission 207018) | Enriched cells from coal bed in the Powder River Basin, Montana, United States - Total cells N11 rep3 HSBNCT.N11.300.1.N13 ...
GGTGCAGGTACGACTGCGATGAGGCTCAGGTTGGCATTTACGGTTTCCGGTTCCTCGGTGCCTCCGGTGCCAAATTTGAGTTTAACCGGGTGCGAGGTATCCAGCGCCTCGCTGAATACCAGATTGACGCCTGCCGCATTCCACCCTTCTGGATAGAACGTCAAATTGACAGGTTGTGAAACGTCCTTTGCCCCGTCAAATTTCAGGTCTATCTCAGCCATGGTTAGCCGCCTTCAGCCAGGGTGGCGGCCACCAGATTAATGAACGACCCTGGGTACACCTGTGCTACGTCGATCAGGAAGTCGGCAATGCCAACGTCGGTATCCGTGGGCAAACGCACGTCGCCATCTAACACAAAATTATCGTCGCCATCGACAATACGCGCCCAGCGGATCAGGCCGGCCTCGGTAGCTTGTGCTGGCAAGGGCGCAGTGAGATGCAACCCGGCTTCATCCACGGTGCCACAAGGGTCAGACAGTATCAGTATGGCCAAGGCACCAGAGGCCACCGCCCCCGTTGTGGGGCGTGGATCAGGGTACAACAGTATCTTGCCAGGGGTTGCAGCCAGGTCGATATCATTGCGCCGCGCTGTGGAAGCCGCCAGTTTATTGCGTGCGGATAGGGCTAACGTCATAGTATTGGCTCCGGTACGATGCTGTCTTTGATGACACCGTTGTAATTGCCAGTGTGGTCGAACGACACCACGTAGTAGGGTTGAATCATGATGTTGCCGAACGTGTAGGTACCATCGGCGGCGCTCCAGGTTTCGCGTATCAGCAGGCCGTCGATCTTGCGGTGCAGGCGTACTCTGCGCTTTACTGCATGATCGGGGGTGCCAGCTTCTTTTACAGTGCCGGATATGCGGCCAGTACCACTGTGGAAGGCGTCGAACAGCCGGATTGGTGGAACGGTAATTTTTATGCCAACTGCCGGTGGGACACTGGTTACAAGCGGCATAGGCCGCCCGACCAGCGCCACAGATGTGTGTGAGGCCGCCATGACTTATCTCCAGGGGCCAGTGATGTCGAAGAAGCACACCCCGCCAGAACTTGTGCAGGTGAGGGCTTTGAGCGTTTTTCCAGCGCATCGACTATGAGCTTCGGGAATGCTACATGCCTCCGGTAGCCAACGTGGTAGCGACCTTTCAAGCAGGCGCAGACGCCGCCCCTATAGAGACCCTGGACTTCCAGGTACGAAGTGTAAAGATCCGCCGAGGCGACGTTTCCTAAAACTGGCATGTTAAATGACCCCTATGTTGGGAGAGTTGTAGTTGTAGGCGCGGCTGTACACTATCTTCTTGGTCATGACCTGCCCATTAGGAAAGAAAGTAACCATCCCAGTGGCATAGTTGATGGTGCCTACTTCCCGACCTTTTTCTATAAACACCTTGCCGGTGCCATTATCGACAGCGGATACCAGTCCCTGTGGATTCCAGATGGTGTACTCAGAGCCCGAGGCGTTCATCTGATTTGGAAGTTGCACCAGCACCGGCCAGGACATGCGCAGCGTGCCTGGTTTTATGTCGGTCATTCCCAGGTTGATGGTCACCGAGCTATCGCCATTGCGCGCCGGGTCTATGGCTGTAATGCCGTGGGTTACTTCAGGGGACGCGATTGCGTAATTTACCGAGTAACCCTGGCCCCAGGCGGGCAGCGCAGTTGGAATCAGGTCGGCCACGCCGGTAACATAATTGATGGTGCCGGTGGCATCCCCTGTCAGCGCACCCAGGCTGTTATCGGTAGCGGTGCGGGCTACCCCGTCGTTCCAGGTCACTACTACCGAGCCGGGGCGCAACTCTTCATCAGCGGCTGTCCCTGGCTTGAGCAACGGAAGGCGAAAGCGCACCACGGAACCTGTGGTAGCCATATTGGAACGGTTGATGTAATTCACTGACGTAGACCAGACGAACATGACGCCGCTACCTACGTCGGGTAACGCGCCGAGGGTCACCGACACGGTGCCGGTGGTGTAGTTGATGGAGCCCACGCCGAAGGCGGCGTCGATACCCTTTAGCACTCCCGAGCCGTTGTCGCGCAGGTCGTACCAGCGGCCTTGTGCACGGAAACTGACCATAACGCTGCCGGGCGTTGGCATGGGCAGCAGGGTAACCACGTAGCTGTAGGCGCGTGACTCGATCGTGACGGGCACTTGCCCTGTCTCGCTGGTTCGCATTGGTGCGGTGGCGGGTTTGAACGTCACCGTTTTGCTGCCGGTGTAAGGTGCTGGAATCCCCTGGAACGTCACTACACCCCGACCATAATCCACCGTGCCCACTACGGTTGATCCAGCAAATAGCTGCCCGCCAAGGTCGGTAAGGTTGCCGTTGCCTGTGACTATCACCAGCGTGCCTGGGGTGATTGCGTTTCCGACACCCATGCTGCTGGAAACGGTAAATGGCGCTTCCGTAGTGTATGACGCGGTGCCACTTGCGGAAACCGACAGTGCGTTCGACTGTCCGGCCACGTTGGCATCCACGATAGGGATTTCGGTTTGCGCCGAAGGTACCAGTTGCGAGAAGATGCTGGACGCTGCCAGCTTCAGGTCTCCCATCGCGGCGGGTGCTACCAGGGGGACTACGCCCGCATAGACGGCAGCATCGGCAACCGAGGTTTCCCGTATCTTTGTGGCGGTACTGATTCTGGAAAAGAACTCAGAAGGGGGACTGCCAATAAAGTCGGTACGCAGGGGGTCGCTGATTTCGCAAGAAACGACTGTCGCTAGGTAGGTAGTCCCATTAGACCGGGTGTACTCTCGGGTGATGGAGGAAACACCGATAACACGTATGTACTGGATTGTCTGGTTTCCGGCACCTTCATTGGCGATA
>Ga0366811_1094_pt2 | contig 2697 bp, 1 predicted proteins | sample TotcelN113001N13_FD_207018 | JGI IMG/M metagenome (GOLD analysis project Ga0366811, IMG submission 207018) | Enriched cells from coal bed in the Powder River Basin, Montana, United States - Total cells N11 rep3 HSBNCT.N11.300.1.N13 ...
CTGCTTCGGCCGGGCGAACGAGAGGTCGCCAGGATGGAACTTGTAGTTGAAGGCCTCGCCAGCAATCGTCGCTTCGAGCGACGGGTTGATCTTGCGCGTGTAGGTCGCGTCGATGCCTTTCACAGTCAGCGGATAAGCGGACTGCGTGAACAGGGTGATCGGTGCACCTGTCCCCGAATCTGTGGCGTTGGAGTCAAGCAGTGCGTAATTGGTGATCTTGTTGTAGTTGGCGGTGAAGACCAAGGCGTTCTTTTCGTCCGCATACGAGAACGCATAGCTGGCGTTGTCGGATTTCTCTGGCTGTGTGATGTTCCTGTCGATCCGTGTCGTAGCCAGAATGCCATGATCCTGCTCGAAGAAAGAGGTGGGTGCGCGATATCCCTTGCCGACAGCGAAACGGCTGGTGATTTCCTTGTCATGGTGCCACAACGCGTTCATGCGCGGTGTGGTGATATCGCCGAAAACGTTGTGCCGGTCGTGGCGGATTGACCCGTTCAGTTCCAATCGGTCGTTGAAGAGGGCGCGGTACGCTTGCACGAATACACCCGGCGTGCGATACACGTAATTGTCCAGTCCGTTGATGGCCGTTCCTTCGGGCAGGGTGCCGCGTGAACGCAAATCTTCATAACGGTAGTTCAGGCCCGTCGAAAGCAGGAAATCGCCGGCCTTCTTCTGCAAGCTCGCTTCGGCATAGTGCTGGTCCTGCTTGGCGAGGTAGTAGTCGCCTTCATAGAAGGAGTCTTGGTCATGGTGCGCGTAGCCGTAGGCCAGCTTCAGCTTATCGCCGCCCCCCAGGTTGCGCTCGCCGCTCAGGATCCCTTGGGTGCGGCGGGTGAAAATGATCTCCGAAAACCCTCCGCGTCCGGAATCATAGGGAATGATGGCTCCGGTGGCAGGGTTTACCCAACCGGAGGGGTCTGGCGAGCCCCCCTTGCCCCTGCTCCAATCAAACGGGTTGCCGCTCAGGCTGCGCTTGATCGCGCTGTAGTCGGAGCCAAGTGCGCCGCCGCCGCGTTTCTCGTCGACCACATCCAGTCTGCCGCGTACGTTGAATCCGGCAACATTGTCGAGAAACAGGCCAATGCCGCCTAGATAGCGCTTGTACCCGGTATATTCGCCGACGCCGTTGCCATTGGCGTCGATGGTGTCGTGGTGGTTTCCATGAGCGGAAACCGTGACCACGCCGCCATCAAAAGGACGGGCCAGGAACCCGTCCATGCGTCGATAGCCTTCCTGGCCAATCTGCACCTCGGCGATGGATTCGGACTTGGTTGGGCGGCGCGAAACAATGTTGACTGTGCCGGAAAGCGCCTCGGGTGCGATCAGGCTGGTGCCGGCGCCGCGGGAAACGTCGATGCGCTCAACGCCGTTGACACCGATCATGTCCAGCCCGTAGGCGCTGGATACCGATGAAAAGATCGGAATGCCGTCAATCATGATGGTTGTGAAGCGGCCTGGCAGATTGTTCAACGTGATGTTGCGCACGTTGCAGATGGAGCATTCGGTCTGCACCGATATGCCGGGATTGTAGTCGAGCGCTTCGTTGAGCGTGGCGGCGTTGGTCTTTTGTATCGTTTTTTCCGAGATGGATTCTGTGGTGACGATTTCGTCGCGGAGTTTGGGTTGAATCGCCGGCTCGGTCTTGTCAAAGGTGCTCTTGACCCGCACTTCCGGAAGCACTTGATCAGAATTCGCGGTTTGGGCAAAAACATGCTCGTGAACGGCAAGCGCACACATAACGGCAAGAGCGGTCGTGGCTAGTCTGAATGGCGAATTCAAATGCGGCTTGAAGGAAAGAGGAGGCATATTTTAGATCCGTGCGCGATTGTATCGAAATCCCGATAAATGATAATCATTATCAATATTACAGATAAAATTGTTAAACGGCAATCTCATTTAATAAGTAATGAGCCCAGAGAAAGAAGGGATGGCGGGTGACTATGAGGTCGAGAGCGAGGGTATTGAATGCAATATGGTCATTCGCATCAGATTCGCGCAGGATTCACATTGGCAGTGCGACAAGCTATCAACGCATCTGGTCGACGGGCTTTCAGGCATGATCAGTCAGACGGGGCAGCATTCGCCTGTTCAATGTGATTAGCAACCTCGACGGCAAGAAGCGGGAGGCTGAGGTGGGTTTCTCTTTGTCGTCAGAGCGCGTGATCCGCTCGCTTGTCCGGATTACCGAATCGCGGAGCAAACATCAAAAGGATGGGGGCCGAGAAGGATCTTGAGTACGTTGTCGATTGCTGACTTTATGCTCAAAATGGCGCGAAGCTTGCGTTCATGCAGCCGGGCAGGGTCTGGAAAAACGGCAATATCGAGCGGCATGAGCGGACAGGTCTCTGTGATTGGCTGGCGAATACCATTTCGATACGATTGAAGAAGCGCAGGAATATGCTGCGCGCTGGCTGTGGACCTATAATCACGAGCGTCTTAACACTGCCCTTGGTGGCATCACCCAAAATAGAAATTGGCCGTAGCAACTGAGTCTATGCTCTTGATTGCCTGCAAAAATGATGCCTGGGCGCGTTTGTAGCTTGGCGATAGAGGGCCGTTGCAGCTATCTTGCGTATGAAGCCATCTCTGGCAACGATTTGGGAGTAGTTCAAGTATTTTTCAAACATTTATTTATTCGGTCGCCCAGTATGAAGTCATCAAATTCAAGGAATTCGGGAGTTGCGGGTTCAATTGCGC
>Ga0366811_1163_pt1 | contig 2618 bp, 1 predicted proteins | sample TotcelN113001N13_FD_207018 | JGI IMG/M metagenome (GOLD analysis project Ga0366811, IMG submission 207018) | Enriched cells from coal bed in the Powder River Basin, Montana, United States - Total cells N11 rep3 HSBNCT.N11.300.1.N13 ...
CAATTAATATAAAAGCTTGAGGCCGAAAAGTGCCCTCAAGCTTTCTGGCATTTTACCAAACCTCAGTGCTCGATTTCACCCCGTTCTTGTAAAAGACGGGATTTTTTACCTTCTAAGGATTAAAAGAAGATGACACTGATTAAGTGTAAAAGTAAATACCTGGTATCATTCGGAGAAAGTTTATAGCCTTAACAAATCCTTGACATTTGAGTATTGCTTGGCAGTAAGTTTTAGAATAAACTTAATTTTGATTAAATTGGAATAAGGAGGGTGATTGCTATCGTGAAAAAAACAATCCCAGTTATAGTCTTAAGTTTTATGTTGCTAATTACGGTTGTTGGCTGTGGCAATATATCTACGACTACTACAAGTCAGCCTAACCAAGCAAGTGCCACTGGACAAGGTCAGCCTCAGAGCGTTTCAGTAATTAAAGTAAACAAATCAGCGTTAACAAATACGATTTCTGTCGTGGGGAATGTTCTTCCCAGCGAAGAGATCAAAGTGTCGCCCAAATCGTCAGGCCGGGTTGAACGGATCCAAAAGGATGTGGGACAGGAAGTCAGCGTCGGAGAAGTTCTTGTGGAACTGGAGAGCAGTGATTTAGCCCTTCAGATAGAAAAGACACGAATTCAACTTGAGGATGCCAAACGCATTCTGGACCAGAAAAAAGCGCTTGTCGATTCTGGAGCCATTTCAAAATCCGAATATGATACTGCCCTAAATACATATCAAACAACTCTCCTTACCATGCAGCAAAACGAGAACGACCAAGCTAATGCGCAGATCAAATCTCCCATTAATGGAATCATTTCTGCAAAAAATGTCAGTCTCGGAGAAACTGTTTCAAGCAGTACGGCGGTCTTTACCATCGTAAATATCGATAAAGTGCAAGTAAATGCCAGTTTAATGGAGGATGAGGTTAATTACGTCAAGGTCGGGCAGAAAGTCGATCTAGTTGTTCCAGCCATATCCGATCAAACCTACAAAGGCACCGTATCTAAGATTAGCCCCTACGCCAATGACAAGGATAAGACCTATCCTCTATGGGTAGAGGTGGAAAACCAGAAGCGGGTGTTGAAACCAGGAATGTTTGCTGAGTTGAAGCTCAACTATAATAGGCTGGAAAATGTGATAACCGTTCCTAAAGATGTCATCGTGGATAAGGGCGACAAGAAAATAGTCTACGTCGTTAACGTGGACAAAGCAGTGGAACGCCCCGTCAAAATTGGTGTTGTCTTGAATGGAATGGTGGAAATTACTGAGGGGCTTAATTCTGGCGATATCCTGATCACTAGCGGATTAAAAACCCTAAAGGACGGTAAGTCTGTAAGCATCAAAGCTGAAGGGAAGTAGGTAATACCATGAATATTACCGGATTTTCTATTAAACGTCCCGCTGGGATCACCATGATTGTTATGTTTTTTGTGGTTCTGGGACTCTATAGCTATAATCGCATCGGGGTAGATTTGCTCCCTGCTATTAATACTCCCATTATTACTGTACAGGCATCCTATCCGGGTGCTAGTGCCGAAGAAATCGAGAAGCAAGTGATCAAACCCTTGGAAGGGGTAATTTCTTCTACCTCTCAATTGAAAACAATGACTTCCAATTGTAATCAAGGTTCTGGCTTTATTGTTCTGCAGTTTGATCTCAGCGCTAATGTTGATCAAGCCACCATGGATGTCAGCAAAAAAATCGATGGCATTAAAAATCATTTGCCGGATGAAGCCAGGGATATCCTTGTGGTTAAGCGAGACATTAATGACCAACCTGTCATGTTTTTGGGCATGAGTTCCGCCTACTCCCAGGTAACTACCTACAATGTTGCCAATGAAACCATTAAGGATCGTTTGCAAAAGATTGCCGGTGTGGCCGATGTTTCCATTTCCGGAGGAAGGCAAGAGGAAATTGCCGTAGAGGTTGACCAAAATAAACTGGCCTATTATGGGGTGTCCCTAAACTCCATCATTGCCAAAATCGGGGCTGAAAACGCAGATTCGCCTGCCGGCAAGCTGAATCTGGAAAAAGATTATGATTTGCGTCTTTCGGGCGAGTACAAGAGCGTCGAGGATATATCCAACTTAGCGATTGCCACCTCTGCCGGCGGGACTGTTCCTTTAAAAAATATTGCCACAGTTAACCGTCAGATCAGGCAAACGCAGTCTAGCAATCGTATTAACGGAGAGGATCAGGTAGGTATTCAGATATTCAAGCAGAGCGATGCCAGCGTAGTTAAAGTCGGAACGGCCTTACGACAGGAAATTGAGCAACTGAAAAAGGATTATCCTGATTATAATTTCTACATATCTTATGACTCCTCAGCCTATGTTAAAAAAGCATTAAACAATACCTTAGAAAGCATATTTGAAGGGATGTTTACCGTAGCTTTGGCCCTATATTTTTTCTTAAAAGAACGACGGTCCATGATTACGGTTCTCATCGCCATCCCAACTTCTTTAGTGGCTACTCTTTTCGCAATTTACATAGCGGGATTTACCTTCAATATTATGTCACTCATGGCTATGGCCCTATGTATCGGAATTCTGGTGGACGATTCCATTGTTGTTTTGGAAAACATTCATCGTCACATGCATATGGGAAAATCTTCAGAAAAAGCT
>Ga0366811_1166_pt1 | contig 2546 bp, 3 predicted proteins | sample TotcelN113001N13_FD_207018 | JGI IMG/M metagenome (GOLD analysis project Ga0366811, IMG submission 207018) | Enriched cells from coal bed in the Powder River Basin, Montana, United States - Total cells N11 rep3 HSBNCT.N11.300.1.N13 ...
AATATCTGCGCCATATTCCGAATGAGCTTTCGATTAGCGAAATTGCCAAAATGACGGTCGGATTTAACGGAGCTTCACTTGCGGCCTTGGTGAATGAAGCGGCACTTTTGTGTATGCGTCAAAACGAAATTCAGGTGAAGCAAGAACATTTCTTGGCGGTAAAAGACAAAGTAATGTTCGGTAAAAAGAAGATTGCAATGCTCAGTGACGAGCAACGCCGTTATCAAGTCCGTTATCAAGCGGGGAAAGTGTTTGCCGCGACATGGTTTGATCTTCCGTATGAGAAGATTACCCTCACCAATGATGCGATCACCCCTCCGACGGCTGAACCGCAGTTGCGCCATGAGATTGAAGCCCACATACGGGTTCACCTTGCGGGGATTGCGTCATCACACCTTCGTTTCGGCGAACACGCCAGCAATGCATCGCATGATCTGGGTGTTGCCAAAGAGTTGGTTCATGCAATGGTATACGAATACGGAATGGGAAGTTCGATCCAACCTACACCTGAGGATGAAACATCACTTACCAATCGTCTGTATCAAGAGATCAGTGTCCTTTTAGAGAGAAATGAAAAAATTCTTGCCAAATTTGAAGCAATTTTAGATGAGTATGAACATATTTCAAAAGCCCTTGCCAAAGCAACGATGAATGAGATTTTATAGCGGTTTTGCTCTGAGCGGAGATCAACATTTTTTTGATCCTTATTTAAAACACAGTGATTATACCGTTGCGGGATTCAGTTACGGTGCTATCAAAGCGGCACAATACGTGGCAGACTCACATGAGCGTATCGATACCCTCCAACTTTTTTCTCCCGCTTTTTTTCAGACAAAAAAAGAGTCGTTTCGCCGTCTTCAGATGGGGGGATATTTCAAAGATGCCGAACGCTACCTCGAAAACTTTTTAACGAGCTGTTTTGCCCCCTCACCCGTGTCTCCGCTTGCATTGGGAGAGAATAGTGCGGAATCGTTGCAAGAACTTCTTTATTTTGAGTGGACATACAGTTTAATGGAGCGTATCCGTACTAAAGGGACAATTATCGAGGTCTATTTGGGGCTTGATGATCAGGTGATCGATGTCGCAGGGGCACGAGAGTTTTTTCTCCCCTACGCGACGGTTACTTCGATAAAAAGAGCCAACCATTTTTTACAGGAGAGTTTTTAATGATTAAAATAGGGGTTATTACCGCATCAGATCGTGCAAGTGCGGGGATTTACGAAGATATTTCAGGCGTTGCGATCCAAGAGACGATGAGAGATTATCTCAAATCAGAGCATGAGATTGTCTATCGTTGCATTCCCGATGTTCAAGATCTGATCGAAGATACAATGATAGAGCTGTGCGACCGTGAGGGGTGTTGTCTTGTGGTAACGACGGGGGGAACGGGTCCTGCAAAGCGTGATGTGACCCCTGAGGCGACCGAAAACGTTTGTGAGAAGATGATGCCGGGGTTCGGTGAGTTAATGCGTCAGGTGAGCCTCCAATACGTCCCGACGGCGATTTTGTCACGACAGACGGCGGGAATTCGTGGTCGTAGCCTTATTATCAATCTTCCCGGTAAACCCAAATCAATCCGTGAGTGTTTGGACGCCGTATTTCCCGCCGTACCGTATTGCATCGATTTGATCGAAGGGCCGTATTTGGAATGTAACGAAGAGGTTATAAAGGTATTTCGACCGAAGCAGTAAAAGGGGTATTTTCATGGATATTTTTATGCAAGAAGCGATTCTTGAAGCCCAAAAAGGGCTGGAAGAGGGTGGCATCCCTATCGGATCGGTATTGGTACATGATGGCAAGATTATCGGAAGAGGTCATAACCGCCGCGTCCAAAAAGGGAGTGTTATTTTACACGGAGAGATGGATGCTCTTGAAAATGCGGGACGCTTAAGTGCTTCGATCTATAAAGAGTGCACACTCTATACGACCCTATCGCCATGCCCGATGTGCTCCGGAGCGATTGCATTATACGGGATTAGACATGTCGTTATCGGCGAAAACCGTAATTTTAAAGGGGAAGAGGAGATGCTCACATCGCGCGGTATCAACCTCGATATTTTGAATGACCATCATTGTATTGATATGATGGGGCGCTTTATAGAAGAACATCCGAAACTTTGGAATGAAGATATCGGAGAGTAATGCGATATTTAACGTTTGTTTTTCTGCTGCCGTTTCTTGTTCTTTCTCAACTTTTCGCTCAATCAAGCGTCTGGAAAATTAGCGACGGTCTCCACACAATGTATCTCGGCGGGACGATTCACGTTCTCCGTTCTTCCGATTTTCCTCTCCCGCATGAGTTTGATGATGCATACTCAAAATCGGACTATGTCGTTTTTGAAACCGATTTATCCCCCTCCCAAAGTCAAGAGTTACAGAAATTATTGATGCGAAAAATGTTCCTCCCCTCAGGGCAAACCCTTGCGCAAAAACTTTCTCCTAAAACATATACCGCCCTTATTCTCTATCTCAATTCACAAGGGTACAATCCGGCTATGTTTGATCGCTTGGAGCCGTGGGCGGTGATGATGACCCTGACACAGCAA
>Ga0366811_1089_pt2 | contig 2523 bp, 2 predicted proteins | sample TotcelN113001N13_FD_207018 | JGI IMG/M metagenome (GOLD analysis project Ga0366811, IMG submission 207018) | Enriched cells from coal bed in the Powder River Basin, Montana, United States - Total cells N11 rep3 HSBNCT.N11.300.1.N13 ...
ATAATCTGGCCGTCACTCACTTTATAAATATCAGCATTCACCAATCCGGAGACCAAGGTCTCACCAAGTCCGAAGCCGGCATCAATGGATAACACCTTCCTATTAGAAGTGACGGGATCAGCAGTAAATAAAATTCCTGCAGCCTGCGGGAAGACCATCTTCTGAACAACCACAGACAGGTAGACTTTATGGTGATTGAAGCCGTTTTGAAGGCGATAAGTTACGGCCCTCTCGGTGAACAGCGATGCCCAGCACTTGCTGATCTGCTTGAGGATTGCCTCTTTTCCGATAATGTTCAAATACGTATCCTGCTGGCCGGCAAAGGAGGTCGTCGGTAAATCCTCTGCAGTTGCGCTGGATCGTACTGCATAGGCATTATTTTCACCAAGCCTTAAAAGTTGGAGGGTGATTTCTTCAATAATATCCTGAGGGATGGCTATCCCTTCGATAACCCTGCGAATCTCACCGCAAAGTTCACGAATTTTATCCCGGTCTTCCACCTTTAGAAGCGATAACTGATCAAGTAATTCGTTAATTGACGAGGTTACCACCATGATTCTTATAAAAGCTTCAGTAGAAATACAAAAGCCTTCCGGTACACGTATTCCTTCAATTTTAGAAAGTTCCCCCAGGTTCGCACCTTTTCCTCCAACAACCATAAGTTTAGTTTTGTCAATGTCCTGAAAACCAAGTACATAAGAACCCATACGTTTTCCTCCCTTGCCAATTCCTTCTTTGATTATCGTATCCAACGTGCTATTGCATTATAGCAGGAGAAAATGCGCACAAATAGTCTGCATTTATAATTTTTTATATGTTATAATTAAAGTAGAACAAGACATGTCATTTCACAAAGGCTTCCCTGAGAGAATAATCTCGGGGAAGCCTCTGTTGTTATAGGGTAAGCAAACATGTCCCAAAACCCGACGACGTTGTAGCGTTCCCGTACAAGCCTGACATCCCTATTCCTTTATCCTGCTGTAACCATCCTAGTAAATACATCATTAACTAAAAAGCAGGCTCTATACCGGTCTGCCAATAAAACAAGGAGTTGAATTGGATGGCCATTATTGCTGAACCTCTGAATTCAGGACTGGTGATAGTCTATCAGGACGGAACCACTCCCGCCGGAGCTCCGGTGAGCCGTCAGAAAAGCATCAGTGGCCGGCAGCTTCCAGGCCAACTTCTTCTCTGACTTCTCTTTACACACACTCTTCGAATGTTTCCCCCAGTTCCACAAAACCAGCCAAAACGCTATAGAAGCCGGCTTGAAAGCGACTCCCCTGCGCTAATAATATTTCCCTGTCTTTGGTAACCGCCACAATAATTGCCGGAGAAATCCTGGGATAATTTACAGCCCGCACCAAAGCCCTCCGGTACCCCGTTCGTCACAGCGTCGAGAAGGCCTCAGGCATTGAATTGTGCCGAAAACTTCCAATGACGCAGTCCTTGGATACTAAATAAATTATGAACCCACTCCATATTAGAGTGGGTTCATATTGAAAAGCAAATCTACAAAACTGAGATGATTTGACGTCTCAGAAAGTAAGCTTTTAGATTATTGTTTATGAATACGGATGCTGTCATAACTTCCCCCATCTATTCCTATTTCTCTAAGATCGTTTTCGTTAAACCAAAGTTCACCATTGACCTTTTGCATATGAATGCCATTGAAAACCCCCGCCGCGTTTTCTGCCGCCATAAATTCAGCAGTCATTTCATTAACGTAATATCGGCTGTAATCGAAACCATATACATAAACATACCCCGGTATATCAGCCTTTTCACATCCTACAATGCCGTAACTGGCAAGCAGCTCTTCACTTTCTCTCAATTTCTTAAAGTCAGAGCGATAAACCCATTTACTAAATGTATAATCAGGTGTTAAGGTAATATTATTATAATTATTTCCTTCAACTGAATTTAGATATTTACCAACCATTCTTTCAGCATCAGCGGTAAATCCTAAAAATTCAGCCCAATCCAAATATACTTGACCAAAAGTACTTTGCAGCCACTCGCTGGAAATAATATCATCGGTCAAACCATATTTGCTTTGCAGATATGACAAATCCGAAAAGAAGTGATTACATTCTTTACGAGTATTGGTCACAGTCTTTCCATTATATTGCCATGTTACAATATCATTGTCACTTAAGCCTCGTAAATCAGCTACAGAAACCTGATAAGAAGCAAATGTTCCTTTGTAGTAAACGGCGAATTTATCAGAACCTGTATAACCCATTAATTTTTTAAACCCTGAATATTCGCCAAGGCCATCTTCTGTATATAATTTGCTAATTGTTGCATCAGCAGGATTCGTGGCCGGCGATTTCTCTTCGATTAAACCAGATAAGATCTGTACTGCTTGATTAGAAACAACGGCAGTTCCTCCAAAAACATATACTTTATCTGCCAGGGCGAAAAGTTTTTGATAATAACTTTTAGTATTTGCCGATGAGGATGAATTAGGTATTAAAATGATCGGTACGTTTTTTCTTGAAGCATACGCCGCACCAGTTA
>Ga0366811_1091_pt2 | contig 2290 bp, 2 predicted proteins | sample TotcelN113001N13_FD_207018 | JGI IMG/M metagenome (GOLD analysis project Ga0366811, IMG submission 207018) | Enriched cells from coal bed in the Powder River Basin, Montana, United States - Total cells N11 rep3 HSBNCT.N11.300.1.N13 ...
ATTGATTCGTCCCAATCGCGTTTTTTCAGAATCAATGGAATAGCGACGTTCTCTACGGTAGTAAGCCTTGGAAACAGGTGGAAATCCTGGAACACGAATCCAATCGTGTTCAGCCGGAAGTCAGCAAGCTCATCATTCTTGAGTTTCCATATGTCCTGGTTTTTTACCGTGACGCTGCCTTCATTGGGACGCAATATTCCAGAAATGATGCTCAGCAGCGTCGTCTTGCCGCTGCCGGACGGTCCTTCGATAAACAGCATTTCGCCGAAGGAGGCATCAAAACTGGCGTCTTTAACTGCGTTCGTTCGTGCTTCCCCTTCCCCGAACCACTTCACCACGTTCCTTGCACTAATCGCCAGATTTGCCATCAGCTTGATATCCTCTTTTTTGCCGTCGTGAGCCTCCGCAGCTACCGCGAGCAAGGGCAACGCAGAACCACCGGCGTGGAATTTGCCTAACTACTGTAATTTGACAGGAAGATAAGTGCTTGTTTCAGGTCAATTCAATGAAACCTTTGACCGCCCCCTGGATTTTCCATACGGGATACGCCATGTATAGGGGAAAACGGCAAGCGTTGATAAGCACGATCCGCGCTCATGTTTCAAGTATTTTCCATGGCTCCGCTGTATTCACCACGGCGCGCGGCGCGGTTGCAGCTTGCACGATGAAGCAAGGCTTGCTGCGCCGCCTTTACGCGGGATTCATTCCCATGCCAAATCTCCAGGGCCGGTTGCTGGATGGCGCGGGAAAAAGAAAACGACAGCGCCCAAGGCATTTGTTGCTTGAACCGAACGTTCATGGCGTTCAACCTGGCCGAGGCCAGCTCGGCAGGCTGTCCTCCCGACAGGAACACAATCCCCGGGACAGCGGCAGGAACTGCCCGCAAGAGAGTTCTCACCGTGGCGTCGGCCACTTCATCCACGGACTCCTGTACAGGACAATCCAAGCCCGGCAGGACCATGTTCGGCTTCAGCAGCATTCCCTCCAGCATCACCCGTTGTGTGTAAAGATGATCGAACACTGTTCGCAGAACCTCTTCCGTCGCTTCGCGGCAGCGTTCCAGCGTATGGTCGCCATTCATCAGCACTTCCGGCTCGACGATCGGGACCAGCCCCGCTTCCTGGCACAGCCCGGCATAGCGGGCCAGCGCCTGTGCGTTGGCCTCGATGCAGCCCCGGCTGGGTACTCCCACGCCTATCGCGATCACCGCGCGCCACTTGGCGAAACGCGCTCCCATCCGTGCGTACTCCGCCAAGCGCTCGCGCAGCCCGTCCAGACCTTCGGTTATTTTTTCATTCGGATGGCCCGCCAGGTTCTTTGCGCCCTTGTCGACCTTGATGCCGGGAATGATTCCGGCATCGGACAGAACCCTGATAAACGGAGCGCCGTCATTCATGCGCTGCCGGATCGTCTCGTCGTAGAGGATCGCTCCGCTGATGCTCTCGTCAAGGCCGGGCGTGGTTATGATCCATTCCCGATAGGCGCGCCGCATTTCCTCGGTTTGCGGAATTCCCAGCTTGGCAAACCGTTCGTTGCAGGTCGGGTTGCTTTCATCCATTGCAAGCAGCCCTTTGTCGCCCGCAACCAGCGCAATGGCAGTTTCAGCAAGCTCTTGAGTTTTCATTCCAGATTCCTCCATTTCCAGTTCCTGATTTCCGGCATGTCCTGGCCGTGCACGTCGATATACAGCTTGTGCTCGACCAGTTTGTCTCGCATCAGTTGCTTCAGGTAGTTTCCCCTTGTTCCCAGTTGCGGCAAGCGATCAATCACATCCTGAACCAGGTGAAACCTGTCCAGTTCGTTCTGCACCCTCATATCGAAAGGCGTCGTGATCGTTCCCTCGTTTATATAGCCCCTGACATGCAAATGATGGTTGGCGCGCCGGAAGGTCAGCCGATGGATCAGGCCGGGGTAGCCGTGAAAACCGAATATGACAGGCCTGTCTATGGTGAAAAGCGCATCGAAGTCGGTGTCGCTTAGCCCATGGGGATGCTCGCCCACAGGTGAAAGCTTCATCAAGTCAACCACGTTGATCACCCGAATTCTGAGCTCGGGCAGGTGTTCTCTCAGAATTGAAACCGCCGCCAGGATCTCGAGCGTCGGCGTGTCCCCGCAACAGGCCATGACGACATCCGGTTCACCGCCTCGGTCATTTCCGGCCCACGGCCAGATGCCGATCCCTTCGGCGCAATGCACAATTGCCTGATCCATAGTCAGCCATTGGGGCAGAGCGTGTTTTCCGGCAACCACGACATTGATGCAGTGCCGGCTGCGCAGGCAGTGATCGAAT
>Ga0366811_1199_pt1 | contig 2042 bp, 2 predicted proteins | sample TotcelN113001N13_FD_207018 | JGI IMG/M metagenome (GOLD analysis project Ga0366811, IMG submission 207018) | Enriched cells from coal bed in the Powder River Basin, Montana, United States - Total cells N11 rep3 HSBNCT.N11.300.1.N13 ...
ATCAACCGCGTCGCGAAGGTCGTCAAGGGTGGTCGCCGGTTCAGCTTCACCGCGCTCGTCGTGGTGGGCGATGGTGACGGCATGGTCGGCGTCGGTTACGGAAAGGCCAAGGAGGTGCCCGCGGCGATCGCCAAGGGTGTCGAGGAGGCCAAGAAGAGCTTCTTCCGCGTGCCCCGGATCCAGGGGACCATTCCCCACCCCGTACAGGGTGAGAAGGCTGCCGGTGTCGTGATGCTCCGTCCGGCTTCTCCGGGTACGGGCGTCATCGCCGGTGGTTCGGCTCGCGCCGTCCTGGAGTGCGCCGGTGTCCACGACGTCCTGGCCAAGTCCCTTGGTTCGGACAACGCGATCAACGTGGTGCACGCCACGGTGGCCGCACTGAAGAGCCTCGAGGAGCCGGAGCAGGTGGCCAAGCGCCGCGGGCTCTCGGTGGCAGACGTCACCCCGGCTGCGATCCTGCGGGCTCGTGAGGAGGGTCGTCACTGATGGCACGTTTGAAGGTCACCCAGGTGCGTTCCGGCATCGGTGGTAAGCAGAGTCAGCGCGACACCCTGCGTTCGCTGGGTCTGAAGCGCATCGGCGACGTCGTGGTGAAGGAGGACCGTCCGGAGATCCGGGGCATGGTCCTTGCCATTCCCCACCTGGTCGCCGTAGAGGAGGTCGAGTGATATGGCACTGAAAGTTCATCACCTGCGTCCGGCCCCCGGCGCCAAGACCGCCAAGACCCGTGTGGGTCGCGGTCAGGGCTCCAAGGGCAAGACCGCCGGCCGGGGCACCAAGGGCACCGGAGCACGCAAGAACACTCCCGAGAACTTCGAGGGTGGGCAGATGCCGCTGCACATGCGGCTGCCGAAGCTCCGTGGCTTCAAGAACCCGTTCCGGGTGGAGTACCAGATCGTCAACGTGGCGCGGCTCGCTGAGCTGTTCCCCGAGGGCGGTGCGGTGACCCCCGCCGATCTCGTCGCCAAGGGCGCCGTCCGTGAGGGCGAGCTGGTCAAGGTCCTGGGCAACGGCGACCTCGCCGTGGCCCTGACGGTCACCGCCAACGCGTTCTCCGCGTCGGCGAAGGCCAAGATCGAGAAGGCCGGCGGAAGCATCACCGAGCTCTGATCGAGTCCTGAGCACGCAAGGCCCCCGGCACCGGCCGGGGGCCTTCTGCGTCCCGCCGGGCCACTCCCGCTCCCGAAACACGCCGTTGCTCCCGGAATTTCGCGAGCAACGGGACTTTGCGGGAGCGGGAAGCCCTGAGGAGCGGCCTACGGCTGTCGGCGGAGAGGGCGGACGCGAGGAGCCGGCCGGCACGCAAGGTGTTGTCAGGATCGTGCAGGTGTTGTCCATGCTCCATCAGCTCTTGCACAGGGCGTCCGACTGGTCGTGAAGTCAGTGCATGAGCGTCAAGCGGACCCATCAGCTGAATGCCGTGGGGCAGACACCCAAGGTGCGGGCGCGCATGGCGAAGGCCGGCGACATCGTCGTGGTGCGTCACGGCGCCTACGCCGACGCGCCGCCTGCCAGCGTTCTTGACGGTCATCGACGACTGATCGATGGCACCGTCCCGTTACTCGGTGACGCGACCGTCCTGAGTCACGTCAGCGCCGGCGTGCTGCATGGGTTGCCGAGCTGGGAGTCGACGCTCGGACGGGTGACCGTCATCCGTCGCTCCACCGGGCACGGATCCAGGCGCCGCTACCTGCAGGTCCGTACGGCGCCGCTGCTGGCCGGTGAGGTGGTGGAAGTGGATGGCCTCAGGGCGACGTCCCTCGAGCGGACGGCGATCGACCTGGCCAGGAGCGTGGACTTCGAACGCGCGGTCGCGGTGCTGGATGCCGCCCTCCACCTCGGAGGCGATCCTCCGGTCATGTCGGACATCCTCTCGAGAGCCTCACGGCGCCACGGCGTCGCCACCGCGCGGGCGGCCCTTGAGTTCGCCGACGGCAGGTCGGAGAGCGTCGGCGAGTCGGTGAGTCGGGTGCGCATGGCTGACTCCGGTCTACCCGCGCCCGAACTCCAACTCAACGTCTTCGATGGCCTGGGCAACTGGC
>Ga0366811_1200_pt1 | contig 2038 bp, 2 predicted proteins | sample TotcelN113001N13_FD_207018 | JGI IMG/M metagenome (GOLD analysis project Ga0366811, IMG submission 207018) | Enriched cells from coal bed in the Powder River Basin, Montana, United States - Total cells N11 rep3 HSBNCT.N11.300.1.N13 ...
TCATCCATGGCAGCCGGCATCGACTCGATCAGCGCGGACACTCTCTTCTTCGCTTCCTGCATTCTTTCACCCAATTGCAGGTTTTCGCTGGCGAGCGAAGCGACCTGCAAGCGCAGGTCGTAATTTTCACGACGCAATTTTTGCGTCATTTCAGCCAGAAGGCCGATTTTTTCAGAAAGCTGATCGAATTCGGAGGTCATATCCGGATATGTTAGTTGCGAAATTCAAGCGCAGTCAATAGATAAGCATGGCAAGCATACCAGCTGGCGGCATGTTTTTCACAAAACCGGCCAGCATATCCATTGCAGCTATCGAAGCATACACCCACCGGCGCCTGCACGCTGTCCTTTCTTGCCACGCCTGAACCTGCAGCATCGCGGTTATAATCCGCTACCATGAATACCGTCAAATCCAGCAAGCGCATCCCTGTAATAGCCATAGACGGCCCCACCGCTTCCGGCAAAGGCACTGTAGCCCAGCTGGTTGCGGATCGGCTCGGCTTCCACTATCTGGATTCCGGCGCTCTGTACCGGCTAGCCGCCTTTTCAGCATTGCGCGAAAACATATCCCCTACCGATGAGGCAGCAGTCGCGCGACTGGCAGCCCGCATGCCGTGCCGCTTCGTCGGAGGCAAGGTGTTGTTGGCCGAAGAGGATGTATCCGATGCGATCCGTACCGAGCATGCCGGCAACATGGCGTCCCGAATTGCCGCCATGCCAAGCGTTCGGCAAGCTCTGACCAGCCTGCAACTGAGCTTTCGCCGGGAGCCAGGCCTGGTCGCGGACGGTCGCGATATGGGTACGGTGATTTTTCCGGATGCCGATCTGAAAGTGTATTTGACCGCCAGCGTTGATACGCGTGCGAACAGAAGACATAAGCAATTGATTGACAAAGGTTTTTCTGCTAATATTATAGATCTTCGCCGAGATTTGGAGGAACGCGACCAACGTGATTCACAGCGTGCAGCGGCTCCTTTGAAACCTGCCGATGACGCATGCTTGCTTGACACCTCGGACATTGGCATTGAGGCGGCTGTGCAGCGTGTGCTGGAATGGTATAGGGCGAAAATGGCTTAGTGCACGTACGACTGCGCCGTTGTTGTCGCCAAGCGTGCCTGCTCAAAACAATAATTTGAGCAGGTGTTTTAATTAATCTGACCCAGTTCAAATCGCATCCTGCGACTTGCTGGCTAACCTCAAATACTTTATGTCTACTGCTGCTGCAATCAATCAACCAACTTCCGGTATGGAAAGTTTTGCCTCCCTGTTCGAAAACTTCTTCGGCCCGGTCCAGCAGGCCTGCCTTCAGATAATCCTTGCCAAGCTCATATTGCGCTTGAAGCTTCTGTTCCAGGGGAAGGTCCGGACGTGATAGCAGATTCTGGTGCATGCGGATTGCGCGTTCGGTTTCGCCCCTGCGGCGGAACAGATTGCCGAGCGCAAAGTGCAGGTCGGCAGTTTCCGGATCGAATTTAACGATCTCGATGAATGCATCAATCGCCTTGTCCGGCTGTTCGTTCAAGAGGAAATTCAGTCCCTTGAAATAGCCTTGCGGCAGACTGCGCGATTCGGAAAGCAGTTGCTTGATGTCGATACGCGCGGCAATCCATCCTAGTCCAAAAAAGGCCGGAATCCCTAACAACCACCAGATTTCAAATTCCATGGAGTTTCGATTATGCTGAATTTAATAGATAAAAAGTCAGTGGTTGGCGACGCCGTCGGCTTGGGGTGGCTGGGTGCGCGCGCGCTGTTCTGCCTCATGTTCTTCCTGCATGGAAGAGATCAGTTTCCGCTTGCGTGTCAGTTCGCGGCGGTGGCGAAACGCCATCGGCGCCATCGCAAGTACGCCCAGAGCTGCGCCCGCAGCGAAAAATCCGAGCAACAATAGTATAAGCGGGCCGCGTATTTCATAATCCCAGAAAAATTTTATCGCGCTCTCCTGGGTATTTTTTAGAGCGAAACCAAAAAAGACAATAAACAGGATTGCAGCAACAAGTCTGGTTACAATTTTCATGACGCGATTTCCCTCGGTTCTACTA
>Ga0366811_1173_pt1 | contig 1980 bp, 2 predicted proteins | sample TotcelN113001N13_FD_207018 | JGI IMG/M metagenome (GOLD analysis project Ga0366811, IMG submission 207018) | Enriched cells from coal bed in the Powder River Basin, Montana, United States - Total cells N11 rep3 HSBNCT.N11.300.1.N13 ...
ATAAATGACCGGTAACTATTGAAGCTTGGTCAGCAGGTTTTGACGAAAGCATTTTATCGATGGCTGCGCCAGCCTTTTTAAATGTCTGGCCCGCCTGGTTACATCTGCTTACGCATGAAACATTTTCTGAGTAGCAACCATTTGCCGCCGGTAATAAGCTGTCCTCATTATTCATCCTCGCACTGTTCAGAGAAAAAAATGGAAACCATCGAGACAAAAAAACGCATTCATCCGCTTATGGCAGGCGCTGCCGTGTCCGTCATGCTCGTCAGTATTGTGGGTGCAGCGGCCATTATGGGCTTTTTGCCGAAATCGCATGGCACCGATGCCCCAGTCGCAAACGCCGCACCTGCCAGCGTGCAGCCGGCTTCGGCAACTGATACACCTTCGGCGCCTGCACCGGCGCCGATAGCCGCTAACAAAGCGGCAACGCGCCACTCCGCTGCGCCTGTCGCACAACATGCGCAAGCAGCACCGAACTATAGCCAACCGGCTCAGCAGCCTGTCCAGCAGGCGGCTCAACAGCCGGCAGCACAAAACAGCTATGTCGGCATGGCTACCGGGGCCGTGATCGGCGGAGTATTGGGCAACCAGGTCGGGCATGGCAACGGAAAAGCGCTTGCCACGGTAGCAGGAGCAGTAGGCGGCGGTTATGTCGGGAATGAAATCGGAAAGAGGGTTCCTTGAAGTAGTCTGTTCGCATCCATCGCTCCGCCGTCGGCAGGCGGCCAAGCCAGAAGCGTGGAGATCGACGGCTAAATCTTTCTAAAGCGGCTCCCGTCCATGAACGGGTAAAAAACGGGTTGGTGATCTTCACCAGCCCGTTTTCTTTTGCCTTAAGACATTGCGTAGGAATCACCCGCTTTTGCCGGTCCGGCACATCATCGGCAGTGGCTCACCTTGATCCCAACCAAGCCTATTTTCAGCGCGAAGATAAACGGCAGGCGGGCGCAAGAACAAAAAACGCCTTTATTAAACCCATGGATTATTTGACAAGGAATTAGATCTTCCTCTAATGCAAGGCAACCGGTAGATGGTATGGTTCTCTTGAGTAGCGCATCAACCCGCTCCGGATCGGCCTGAGAAAACGACCACGCCAGGAAAGCATGAGCCTGCCCGATAGACCGCCCCTTTACAAACTGATGTATGCGCAGGTCCTGGCAGCCATCGTAGCCGGCATCCTGCTGGGGCATTTCTTCCCCGACGCCGGCGCCATGATGAAGCCTCTTGGCGACGCCTTCATCAAGCTCATCAAGATGCTGATCGCGCCCATCATTTTCTGTACCGTCGTGGTTGGCCTTGCCGGCATGGAAAACATGAAGAAGGTGGGCAAAGCCGGCGGACTGGCGCTGCTGTATTTCGAAGTCGTCAGCACGGTCGCCCTGCTCGCCGGCTTGCTGATCGTCAATTTGGTGCAGCCCGGAAGGGGCATGGATATCGATCCCGCGCAACTTGATGCGGGAATCGTGGCAGCCTATGCTTCTTCCAGCAAGGCGCATTCCGTAATCGATTACCTGCTCAACATCATCCCGAACAGTGTGGTCGATGCTTTTGCGACCGGCAATATCCTGCAAATACTGTTGTTTTCGCTTCTATTCGGCTACGCGCTGAACAAAGCGGGAGGCAAAGAATCATTGATGTTCGAGATCATCGAGAAAGTCGAGCAGGTGCTCTTTTCCATTATCGGCGGTGCATTCGGCGCGATGGCATTCACAATCGGGATGTACGGTCTCGAAAGCCTCTTTTCTCTCGGAAAACTGATTTTTACTTTCTACGTTACCTGCCTCATATTCGTTTTCCTCGTGCTTGGCCTGATAGCGCGCCTGCATGGTTTCAGCGTCTCAAGATTAATTTTTTATATCAAGGATGAACTGCTGATCGTGTTAGGAACATCCTCGTCCGAATCCGTATTGCCACGCATGATGACCAAAATGGAGGAATTGGGAGTCAGCAAGCCGGTGGCCAACCTGATAATTCCGA
>Ga0366811_1201_pt1 | contig 1625 bp, 2 predicted proteins | sample TotcelN113001N13_FD_207018 | JGI IMG/M metagenome (GOLD analysis project Ga0366811, IMG submission 207018) | Enriched cells from coal bed in the Powder River Basin, Montana, United States - Total cells N11 rep3 HSBNCT.N11.300.1.N13 ...
ATCAGTTCAGGCAGCCGGGGATAGCGGAACTGCACAGCCGATATGTTGACCGAAATGGTCATTGGGGCAACGCCCTGATCCATCCAGTCCTTCAATTGGCGCGTCGCCGTGCGCAGGACCCACTCGCCGATGGGCAGGATCAGCCCGCTGTTCTCCGCTATCGAGATGAACTCCGACGGGGGGCACCATGCCGAACTCGGGATGCTGCCAGCGCAGCAAGGCTTCCGCGCCAATAACCTTGTTCTCCTTCAGATCGACCTGCGGCTGGTAGTGCAGCATGAACTGATTCCGCTCGAGTGCGTGGCGCAAGGCATTTTCCAGTTGCAGCCGGCGGAACGAGTAAGCTTGTATCTCCGGGGTAAAAAAGCGGTACGTGTTGCGGCCGTCATATTTCGCCCGGTACATGGCGGCATCGGCGCATTTGGAGAGCGAATCAAGATCGCCGCCGTTGTCGGGGAACATGGCGATGCCAATCGATGCTGTAATGCTCAACTCGTGCCTGTTGATTATGAACGGGGCGGTAACTTCAGCCAGAAGCCTTTCCGACAATTTCTCTGCGTCATCGACATCCGTGCCGGGCAGCACAATGACAAAATCGTCGCCTCCGATCCGGGATACCGTATCCTGTTCCCGTAGTATGGAAGTCAACCGCTTCGCCACCATCGAAAGCAACTCATCTCCGACGCGGTAGCCGAGGGAATCGTTGGTGTTTTTGAAATTATCTATATCCAGGAAAAGCAGCGCCAGCGGTTTGCCGACACGCTGCGACATGCCGATGGCATGGCTGCAGCGGTCTTCGAGCAGCGTGCGGTTGGGCAATCCTGTAAGCGTGTCGAAGTGCGTCAGCCAGTGCAGATGTTCTTCGGCAGCCTTGTGCTTCGTGATATCGCTTAAAATCCCGATATAGTGGGTTGGCATGCCTTCCGCATTCAACATCCGGCTGATGGAAAGCCACGCCAGGTACAGACTGCCATCGCTTTTACGGTTCAGCACCTCGCCTTGCCAGCGTCCGCGCGTATTGACGTCTTCCCACATCGGCTGATAGAAATCCGGTTTCTGGTGCCCGGAAGAAAACAGGCTCGGGCCCCGTCCGATTATGTCGGCCATCTTATAACCCGTGATTTCAGTAAAGGCCCTGTTGACCATGACGATACGGTTGTCGGCATCGGTAATAAGAAAGCCTTCCCTGCTCTGCTCGAATACTTTGGCGGCAAGCTGAAGCTGGGACTCGGCTTGCTGGCGCTCATCCTCGCGCCAAAAGTTGTCAAGGGCAAAGCTGATGTCGCGCGCCATCTCGCCCAGCAGACCTTGCGCATTCTCGTCGAACGCATCGATTTCGCCTGCATACAGGGTGAATACGCCGACCACAACGCCTCTTCGGTGCAGCGGCAACGCGGCCAGCGCGCTCCAGCCGTGGCAGGCGGCGCGCTCCTTTAGTGACTCCCGATACGGAGAGCCGGCGTAATCCTGGCACCATATCGGCCGATCCTCGCGTACAGCAATGCCAACGGGATCGCGTTCGGATGGGGCGCAGTCGACGAGCGTAATCTTTATGCCGTCCAGGTACTCCGCGCTCATGCCCGAGGAGGCGGCTGTCCGTATCAGTCCGCCGTCCGGGTCGAGCA
>Ga0366811_1184_pt1 | contig 1324 bp, 2 predicted proteins | sample TotcelN113001N13_FD_207018 | JGI IMG/M metagenome (GOLD analysis project Ga0366811, IMG submission 207018) | Enriched cells from coal bed in the Powder River Basin, Montana, United States - Total cells N11 rep3 HSBNCT.N11.300.1.N13 ...
CACTGGCGCCGATATTGACCATGACCGTCGATTGCTTGATCTGGCCGATCATCAGCTTCACGTTGATTTGCAAAATGCGCAGCGACTGCATGACTCTGGCCAGTTCATCGTCGCCGCGCGCGACGATCTTGCCAGAGAGGTCGCCCGAACTCATGCATTCAATGTCTTGCAATGCAATTCTCAAAGGCGAAAGAATGCTTTGGCCCAAGGCCAATCCGAAAATCACCGCCAAGGCAACACCCAAAATCGAGACGGCAATCAACCCGCCCCCCTGCTGCGCGCCGCTTCCCTGCATCAGCCATGCCAAAACGACATTGACTCCGAATAAAAAAGGACAGCACGCCAAATGCCACCGATAATTTTGTGCGAATCGAAAAATTTCCAAAAGCATTCAAAAAACCGAATGCGGAACGCGGTACTGCATTGCCTTCGCGGATCTGAAACGATTTGTCGCCAGCCTGGATGCTGCGATAAACCTCGCCTGCGGCACTGACTTGTTCTCTGGAGGGTTTGACGCGGGTGGAGGTGTAGCCGACCACGTTGCCGTTTTCAATCAGGGGAGCCACATTGGCTTCGACCCAGTAATAGTCACTGTTCTTGCACCGGTTTTTCACCACGCCGGTCCATGCTTTGCCGCTTTTAAGCGTGCGCCATAAATCCTCAAAGGCTTCCACCGGCATATCCGGATGGCGCACGATATTGTGCGGCGCACCTATCAGTTCATTTTCGGAAAACCCGCTAATCCGGAGAAAATCCTGGTTAACGTAGGTGATTTTGCCTTTCATGTCCGTTTTGGAAACGATTGTTTCCGAATCGCGAAGGACATGCTCGCTATTGGTAACAGGAATATTGTTTCGCATTTGCTCTCCGGGATGTTGACAATTGATAACGTATAGCGGCGAAAGCGCGTCGTAAAATATGTTGAAAAATGGCAATCATCATTAAATCAACCACCTCGATCTGATCTTATTACGGTTGCGTTGGTGCAACGTTGGGACATCCTTAGCCCGTTTTACGGCTTTGCATGCAGCGTTGCACTGATCTATTTGACGCTTTCGACGCCATCCGCTGCTTACGGTTACCCCCTTTCCGAACGAACTTCATGCCCGTCTTATTTCATTTAAAAACATTTGGCAATTTCGCATTGACGGAAGCTGCGACCGGCACGCGCCTGCCCATACCGGCAGGCAAGGCGCAAGCGTTACTGACGTATCTGGCGCTGAACCAGGAACCCGCAACGCGCGAATGGCTGGCCGATTTTTTGTGGCCCGAGCTGCCGGCGGACGCCGGGCGATTCAACCTGCGCCATACTTTTTTTCATTTG